>Ga0315338_1000107_pt1 | contig 376336 bp, 269 predicted proteins | sample ASW8metaG_FD_204518 | JGI IMG/M metagenome (GOLD analysis project Ga0315338, IMG submission 204518) | Ammonia-oxidizing marine archaeal communities from Monterey Bay, California, United States - ASW #8 | ecosystem: Environmental > Aquatic > Marine > Coastal | place: USA: California | collected... | reverse complement strand
GTTGTTCCGGGCGCGCAAGAGCGCGGGGTGATCCGCGGGCAGGCTGCGCTCGTAGGCCGCGAGGACCGATTCACGCAGCGCGCGCGCCCCGGCCAGATCGCCCATCGCGTACATCGAGACGGCCAGGCTTTCTCGGGCGCGCAAGAGATCGGGGTGATCCGCGGGCAGGCTGCGCTCGTAGGCCGCGAGGACCGATTCACGTAGCGCGCGCGCCCCGGCCAGATCGCCCATCACTTCCATCGAGACGGCCAGGTTCCCTCGTGCAAGCAAGAGAACGGGGTGATCCGCGGACAGGCTGCGCTCGCAGGCCGCGAGGACCGACTCAAAGAGCGCACGCGCCCCGGCCAGATCGCCCATCGAGTGCATCGAGCCGGCCAGGTTTCCTCGGGCAAGCAAGAGATCGGGGTGATCCGCGGGCAGGCTGCGCTCGTAGGCCGCGAGGACCGATTCACGCAGCGCGCGCGCCCCGGCCAGATCGCCCATCGCGTACATCGAGGCGGCCAGGTTCCCTCGGGCAAGCAAGAGATCGGGGTGATCCTCGCCGCCGGCCTTCAAGACCTTCGGTATCGCCTCTACGATGAGGGCCCGTGCCGCCGACCGCTTGCCCTCCGCCGCCAGACGGGTCGCAGCTGCCAGGACCTCCCGGGTGAGCTTCTCTGCCGCGCGCCCCGCTTCGCTTTCCTCGGAGGCGATCAGGTGCAGGGTCAGAGCGCCGGTGGTACCCGGGTCTCCGGCGACCAGGATGACCAACCAGTCGCCTTGCTTCACTTCGAGCGCGAGATACGGAGTCGTGCCTCCGCCCGAGTTGTCATCCGAAGCCAGGGGGCGCGCCTCGGCGGCATCGTCGACCCGGAGGAACAGGTCGAGTTCCGAATCAGTCCAGACGTGAAGCGTTCCATCGAAGTCCACTTCGTACTCGGCGTAGACGGTGGGACCGTGGCCTTCGATTGCGGGCTCGTCCTCGGCCGTGATCTCCAGCTCCACGACCTGGTCGTGGGGGGAGACCGGGAAAGGCTCCGGGTCCTGGGCCAGGACGAGCGGCAGGCAAGCGAGCAGAGGCGAGAGCATGGATGCCATGTTACAGGTAGGACACTGGCGCGCTCGTTGGAAGGTTATTCGGGATCGCCCGTGAGCACCCAACCGGCCCAATGAACGGGAGGGTGCCCCTCGTCTCGCAGCGCCTGCTTGGCCTGCCACAGGGCCTCCGCCTTGCCCATCTTCTCGATCCAGAGGTTCGTGTAGAAGACCTCCATCAAGCGCCGCGTCGCGGCGTCGTCAACCTTCCACAGGGACGTGATCGAGGTACGCGCACCGGCGGCGTAGAGCGCGGACTGCAGGGACTGGATGCCTTGACCCGCGCGGCGAATACCGACGTTGGTTTCACAGGCGGAGAGGACGGCGAGTTCGCATTGGGAGAGGTCGAGGGAGCAGAGTTCCTCCGCGGTCAGGATCCCGGGTACGCGGCCGAGAGAGTCTCTACCTCTATTAGCGCCAGCGAGAGCCAAACCGCACAGAGTCATTGGCGCGAGGCCGGTGACGCGATCCTCGAGCCCCATGCGAGTGAAACCCTGCCCCTCGGGGCGCGCGTCCTCGGTCGAGCGCACGCTCTCGGGTGCGAACCAACCGTGGGTGGCGAGGTGTAGGTAACGCTTCCCGGGGGCGGCCTCGAATAGCGCGGCCTTGGTTGCCTTCCCGTGTGTGAGGAGAGCAGCCGTCTTCTCGAAGGCCTTCTCAAAGAGTATCGCAATGCCCTCTGCCTCGTGGCGGGCCTGCACCAAGCTCTGGAAGCCTCCCCCGGTTGCAATGCGGGTCGTACCGCCGTCCCTCGTCGAGGTCGCCGGCGATTCGATCGGCGCCGAAGCTGCTGAAAGGCCCTCGGGCGCGGTTCCGATTGCATTGTAGTCCACTCCGCCCATCGAGAGCAGCGAGTGCTCCCCGGCGTTCGGTTGCAGCGGCGCTAGCAATCGTGCGAATGATACGCCACTCACTATCTGGATCCGATCACCAACTCGCGCCGAACCCTCGGGCTCGAGCGGGAGGGCGTCGAGCGGTAGGAGGAACAGGAGATCGTCGGCGCAGACAAAGAGACGTTTGACCTCCGTCTTCACAGCGGAAAGGACTGGGTCAAGAACTCGACTCCTCAGGATACGACCCGCGTCCAGTTCTGCAGTTTCAGGCTCGCTCACGCCGAGATCAGCGCCAACCGCGATTCCGCGAGACGCGTCCACGACGGCCGTTTCCGCCTCGATCGGCGGACCGTCAGCTCCGAGCACGCCAGCCTCCCTGATCGGCGCTCCCAGTGCCGCACGCCACCTGGCAGCCATTTCCTCGAACTCCCAGGCAGGGCCCAGGTCGATGCGGTTCACCGTCCCTTCCGACGTCAAGACGTGCGCCAGTATGTGGTCCGCGGCTTTCTGAGGCTCTTTGGTCGAGGGATCCACATGCCTGAGTGAGATGCGCCGGTAGCCGGCTACTACATCGCCCGGAAAGAGCACGGCTGAAAGCGCATTCGAGGTAACGGGCTGGGTCACGACTCCGCGTTCAGCCAGCCGGCGGCTCGCCTCGCGCTCGAGCGCATCGCGCTTCAGTGATAGTTTCGTCAGTTCAGCGGGCAGCCCCTCGGACCCCGCTTCATCCCGAGCGGCTCCGGCGACGACATCGTTGAGTGCGCGACGGATTTCCGCGGCCTCCAAGAGAATGGGAGCCAACTCCGGATCTGTATCGAAATGGGCGAGCGATCGCGCCGCTTCCGCAGCAACCAGACGCATGGTCTCGGTCAGCTCGAAGGCGCTTCGCACGAGTTCAGATCCCGCCGATGCGCTCAGGAAAAGCACGTCGGAATGCCGAGAACATTCGCTTGCGACGGTCTGCCGCGCCTGGCGCGGGGCGAGAGCGAGTGAGGCGAGGATGCGTCTTTGCATGCCGTCGAGCTGAGGAAGGAGCAGCGCGCGCGCCCCGGAAATATCACCCATCTCGTACATCGAAGTGGCCAGACTTGATCGGGCGGCCAAGAGATCGCGATGATCGGCCGGTAGGGTGCGCTCGAAGGCCGCGAGGACCGATTCCCTGAGCGCGTGCGCCCCGGCAGTATCACCCATCTCGTGCATCGAGTCGGCCAGGTTCCCTCGGGCGGCCAAGAGATCGGAGTGATCGGCCGGCAGGGTACGCTCGTAGGCCGCGAGGACCGATTCCAAGAGCGCGCGTGCCCCGGCAATATCACCCATCTCGTACATCGAGACAGCCAGGTTAAATCGGGCGGTCAAGAGATCAGGGTGATCGGCCGGCAGGGTGCGCTCGAAGGCCGCGAGAACCGATGCTTCGAGCGCGCGCGCCTCGGGCATATCACCCATCTTGTACATCGAGGTGGCCAGATTTAATCGGGCGGCCAAGAGATCATAGTGATCGGCCGGAAGGGTGCGCTCGCGGGCCGCGAGGACCGATTCTTCAAGCGCGCGCGCCCCGGTAATGTCACCCATCTCGTGCATCGAGGCGGCCAGGTTCCCACGGGCAATCAAGAGATCATAGTGATCGGCCGGCAGGGTGCGCTCGAAGGCCGCGAGGACTGATTCCAAGAGCGCGCGCGCCCCGGCAATATCACCCATCTCCCGCATCGAGTTGGCCAGGCTAAATCGGACGGTCAAGAGATCAGCGTGATCTGCCGGCAGGGTGCGCTCGAAGGCCGCGAGGACCGATTCTTCAAGCGCGCGCGCCCCGGCAATATCACCCATCTTCCGCATCGAGTTGGCCAGGTTAAATCGGACAAGCAAGAGATCGGAGTGATCGGCCGGCAGGGTGCGCTCGAAGGCCGCGAGGACCGATTCATAGAGCGCGCGCGCCTCGGGAACATCACCCATCTCGTGCATCGAGCTGGCCAGGTCCATTCGGGCATTCGAAAGATCACGGTGATCGGCCGGCAGGGCGCGCTCGCGGGCCGCGAGGACGGATTCAAAGAGGGCACGCGCCCCGGCCAGATCGCCCATGCTGTACATCGAGCCGGCCAAGCTCACTCGGGCGCGCAAGAGATCGGGGTTACCTAGCCCCTCGGTATTCATGACTCCTGGTAGCGCCTTCGCCGTGAGATCGCGGGCCGCAGCCCAGTGGCCTTCAGCCGCCAGACGGGTAGCTTCTCCCTGTGTTTCACGGGCGAGCTTCTCGGCTGCCTGGCTGGCCTCGGCTTCAGCGGCCGCGATCAGATGCAGAGTCAAAGACCCGGTGGCCCCCGGGTCTCCGGCAATCAGGATAACTAGCCAATCTCCAGTCCGGACCTTGAACTCGATGTACGGCGTCGTACCACCTCCCGAGTTGTCATCCGATGCGAGTGGACGCGCCTCGGCGGCGTCGTCGACTTGAAGAAAGAGGTCGAGCTCGGATGTCGTCCAGATGTGCAGTGTTCCGTCGAACTGGACTTCGTACTCGGCTACGGCTGTTCCGCCGTGACCATCGATCGCTGGTTCATCGTGCTCGGTGATCTCGAGCTCGATGACACGGTCGTGGGCCGACGGAGGTATCGGCTCGGAGTCCTGGGTGAACAGGAACATGAGGGCGCCGAGCAGGGTGGGAAGCATCACGACCCTATTCTAGACGCAATGGATGCAGGCGCATCCACAGCTCCTTCAAGACGCAGCACCCGCCGCGCCCGCCGCGCATCGCAGTCGCAGGCGCCTGCGGTCACGTCGGTTGCGATTGCATCCATATCAGTCCGGATCCCCTGTGAGCACCCAACCAGCCCAGTGCGCCGGCGCATCCCCCTCATCGCGCATCGTCTGCTTGGCCTGCCACAGGGCGTCGCTCTTGCCCATTCCCTGGATCCACAGGTTGTCGTAGAAGGCCTCCATCAAGCGCCGGGTTGCGGCGTCATCGACCTTCCACAGAGACGTGATCGAGGTGCGCGCGCCGGCGGCGTAGAGGGCAGACTGCAGGGACTGGATGCCTTGACCCGCGCGACGGATACCGACGTTTGTTTCACAGGCGGAGAGGACGGCGAGTTCGCACTGGGAGAGGTCGAGGGAGCAGAGTTCTTCCGCGGTCAGGATCCCGGGTACGCGGCCGAGGGAGTCCCTTCCTCTATTAGCGCCAGCGAGGGCCAAACCGCACAGGGTCATCGGCGCCAGGCCGGTGACGCGATCCTCGAGCCCCATGCGAGCGAAATCCTTCCCCGCGGGGCGCGGGTCCTCGGTCGAGCGCACGCTCTCGGGTGCAAACCAACCGTGGGTCGCGAGGTGCAGGTAGCGCTTGCCTGGAGCTGCCTCGAATAGCGCAGCCTTGGTCGTGTCCTTGGCGAGGAGCAAGCTGCCCTCGATATCGAAGGCCTCTTCGAACAGGTCCGCGGTGGCCTCGGCCTCGTAGCGTGCTTGTCGCAGCTTTCGAAAACGCTCGGGGAAGGCGCTGCGGGAGGTGCCCGTTTCATCGGACTCGTCGGCGCCCGCACGATCCTCCGGTGCGAAGTCCTCCTCCCCGTCTGCGCGCGCCGGTACGACCACATCACTAGATTCAATGGGCGCGGACGATGCGGCCAGCCCCTCGGGGACCGCTCCTTGCGCATCGTAGTCGACGCCCCCGAGCGCGAGCAGCGAGGGAGGGCCCTGGGCCTCGGAAGCCGGCGCCAGGAGCCGTGCAAAGGAGACCTCGTTCACGATGCGCAATCGATCACCGAGACGTCTCTCGCCATGCGCGTCGTCCTCGTCTCCCTCATCCAAGGGAAGTGCATCCAATGGCAGGAGGAGGAGCAGGTCGTCCGCGCAGATAAATAGGCGCCGGGCATCCTCACCCGCCAGCGCCAGTACCGGATCCAGGATCCGGGCGCGTAGCTCACGACCCACCCGGGCTTCGGGATCGTCTTCGCCCTCCTCCAGGCCGATACCACGCAATAGCGGAGCTCCGAGTGCCGCGCGCCACTCGCTCGCAAGCGCCCCAAGCTCCGATGCAGGACCGAGGTCGATGCGGTTCAGAGTCCCTTCCGAGGTCAAGACGTGCGCCAGCAGGCGGTCCGCGGCTTCGAGATTCTCGCCGCTCGAGGGATCCATGTAACTGAGTGAGATGCGCCGGTAGCCGGCCACCACGTCGCCCGAATCGAGTGCGGCAGAGAGCGCTTCCGAAGTCACGGGCTGGGTCACCACTCCGCGCTCAGCCAACAGGCGACTCGCCTCGTGCTCAAGTGCATCGCGCTTCAGTGAAAGCCTCGTCAGCTCAGCGGACAGCCCCTCGGACCCAGTTTCATCGCGCGCGGCCCCGGCGACCAGGTCGTTGAGTGCGCGACGGATTTTCCCGGCCTCTTGAAGAATCGGAGCCAACTCCGGATCCGTCTCGAAACTGGCTAGCGATCGCGCCGCTTCTGCAGCGACGAGGCGCATGGTCTCGGTCAGCTCGAACGCGCCTCGCTCGAGGTCAGATCCCGCAGATGCGCTCACCAAGAGCACCACAGAATGCCGATAACCTTCGCTTGCGACGGTCTGCCGCGCCTGGCGCGGAGCGAGGGCAAGCGAGGCGAGGATACGTGTCCGCATGCCGCCGAGCTGAGCGGGAAGCAGTGCACGCGCCCCGGCCAGATCGCCCATCGCGCACATCGAGACGGCCAGATTACCTCGGGCGCGCAAGAGATTGGGGTGATCGGAGGGCAGCGTGCGTTCGTAGCCCGAGAGGATCGATTCATCGAGGGCGTGCGCCCCAGTCAGATCGCCCATCGCGTACATCGAGACGGCCAGGTTCATTCGGGCGCGCAAGAGGTCGGGGTGATCGGCGGGCAGCGTGCGCTCGTAGCCCGCGAGAACCGATTCAAAGAGGGCGCGCGCCCCGGCCGGATCGCCCATCTGCGACATCGAGACGGCCAGGTTCAATCGGGCGAGCAAGAGCTCGGGGTGATCCGCGGGCAGAATGCGCTCGTAGCCAGCGAGGATGGATTCACGCAGGGCGCGGGCCCCGGGCAGATCGCCCATCGCGTCCATCGAGAAGGCCAGGTTCCCTCGGGCACGCAAGAGCTCGGGGTGATCCGCGGGCAGAATGCGCTCGTAGCCAGCGAGGACGGATTCACGCAGGGCGCGTGCCACGGGCAGATCGCCCATCGCGTCCATCGAGAGGGCCAGGTTCCCTCGGGCGCCCAAGAGATCGGGGTGATCGGCGGGCAGCGTGCGCTCGTAGCCCGCGAGGGCCGATTCCATGAGGGCGCGGGCTCCGGCCAGATCGCCGATCGCGTACATCGAGAGGGCCAGGTCCGCTCGGGCGGCCAAGAGATGGGGGTGATCCTCGGGCAGCGTGCGCTCGTAGCCTGCGAGGACCGATTCACGCAGCGCGCGCGCCCCAGCCAGATCGCCCATGGCCTCCATCAAGGCGGCCAGGTTGAGCCGAGCGGCCAAGAGATCGGGGTGATCGGCGGGCAGGGTGCGCTCGCGGGCCGCGAGGACGGATTCATAGAGGGCGCGCGCCCCTGCCAGATCGCCCATGGCCTTCATCGAGACGGCCAGGTTCCCTCGGGCGCGCAAGAGATCGGGGTGGTCCTCGGGCAGCGTGCGCTCGTAGCCTGCGAGGATGGACTCACGCAGGGCGCGCACCCCAGCCAGATCGCCCATGGCCTCCATCGAGACGGCCAGGTTCCCTCGGGCGAGCAAGAGACTGGGATGATCCTCGGGCAGAGTGCGCTCGTAGCCCTCGAGGACCGATTCACGCAGGGCTCGCGCCCCGGCCAGATCGCCCATCTGCGACATCGAGTTGGCCAGGTTTCCTCGGGCGAGCAAGAGATCGGGGTGATCGGAGGGGAGCGTGCGCTCGAAAGCCGCGAGGATCGATTCAAAGAGGGCGCGCGCTCCGGCCAGATCGCCCATCGCTTCCATCGAGACGGCCAGGTTCCCTTGGGCACGCAAGAGATTGGGGTGATTGGCGGGTAGCGTGCGCTCGCAAGCCGCGAGGACCGATTCATAGAGCGCGCGCGCCCCGGCCAGATCGCCCATCGCGTACATCGATCTGGCCAGGTTGAATCGGGCGCGCAAGAGATCAGGGTGACCTGACCCCTCGGTGTACATGACTCCTGGAAGCGCCTTCGCCATGAGACTCCGTCCCGCGGTCTGTTGACCTTCACTCGCCAGTCGGGTTGCTGCTCCCCGTGTGTCACGCGCAAGCTTCGCGGCTGCGCGTCCTGCCTCTGTCTCAGCCGCCGCGATTAGATGCAGAGTCAAGGAACCGGTGGCGCCCGGGTCACCTGCAATCAAGACCACCAGCCAGTCTCCGCCTTTGACCTCGAGCGCGATGTACGGTGTCGTGCCGCCTCCCGAATTGTCGTCCGATACGAGTGGACGCCCCTCGGCGGCATCGTCGACCTGAAGGAAGAGATCGAGCTTGGACGTCGTCCAGATGTGCAGTGTGCCGTCGAACTGGACTTCGTACTCGGCTACGGCTGTTCCGCCGTGACCATCGATCGCTGGTTCATCGTGCTCGGTGATCTCGAGCTCGATGACACGGTCGTGGGCCGACGGAGGTATCGGCTCGGAGTCCTGGGTGAACAGGAACGTGAGGGCGCCGAACAGGGTGGGAAGCATCACGACCCTATTCTAGTCCGGATCTCCAGTGAGTACCCATCCAGCCCAATGAGCCGGCGGATCCCCCTCGTCGCGCATCGTCTGCTTGGCCTGCCATAGTGCGTCGCTCTTGCCCATTCCCTGGACCCACAGGTTGTCGTAGAAGGCTTCCATCAAGCGCCGGGTTGCGGCGTCGTCGACTTTCCAGAGAGATGTGATCGAGGTGCGTGCGCCGGCGGCGTAAAGCGCGGATTGCAGGGACTGGATGCCCTGGCCCGCGCGGCGGATACCGACGTTGGTTTCACAGGCGGAGAGCACGGCGAGTTCGCATTGGGAGAGGTCGAGGGAGCAGAGTTCTTCCGCGGTCAGAATCCCGGGCACGCGACCGAGGGAGTCTCTACCTTTATTAGCGCCAGCGAGTGCCAAACCGCACAGGGTCATTGGCGCGAGACCGGTGACGCGGTCCTCGAGGCCCATGCGAGTGAAACCGGTTCCCTCCGGGCGCGCGTCCTCGGTCGAGCGCACGCTTTCGGGTGCGAACCAACCGTGGGTCGCGAGGTGCAGGTAACGCTTGCCGGGGGCAGCCTCGAATAGCGCAGCCTTGGTCGTGTCCTTGCCAAGGAGCAAGCTGCCCTTGAGTTCAAAGGCCTCCTCGAACAGGTCCGCGGTGGCCTCGGCCTCGTAGCGTGCTTGTCGCAGCTTTCGAAAGCGATCGGGGTACGCGCTGCGGGAAGTGCTCGTTTCATCGGAATCCTCGGCGCTCGCACCATCCTCCGGCTCGAATTCCTCCTTCCCGTCTGCACGCGGCGGTACTTCCCCATCACCAGATTCGATGGGAGCGGACGACCCGGCCAGCCCCGCCGGAACCGCTCCTTGCGCGTCGTAGTCGACGCCCCCGAACGCGAGCAGCGAGGGCGCGCCCTGGGGCTTGGAAGCCGGCGCCAGGAGCCGTGCGAACGAGACCTCATTCACGATGCGCAATCGATCACCGAGACGATGCTCGCCATTCGCATCGTCCTCATCGCCCTCATCAAGGGGAAGTGCATCCAGTGGCAGAAGGAAGAGTAGGTCGTCAGCGCAGATGAAAAGGCGTTCGACATCCTCTCCCGCGAGTGCCAGCACAGGATCCAGGATCCGCGCGCGCAACTCACGACCCGCCTGGGCTTCGGGATCGTCTTCGTCCTCCGGCAGGCCGAGGCCACGCAAGAGCGGAGCTCCGAGTGCCGCGCGCCACTCGCCCGCAAGCGACTCCAGCTCCGACGCAGGACCGAGGTCAATGCGGCTCAGGCTCCCTTCCGAGGTCAACACGTGTGCCAGCAGGTGGTCAGCGGCTGGCTGGATCTCGCCGCTCGACGGATCCACATGCCTGATTGGAATTCGCCGGTAGCCGACCACAACATCGCCCGGAACGAGTGCGGCGCTGAGCGCACCCGAAATGACGGGCTCGGTCACCACTCCGCGTTCAGCCAACAGGCGACTGGCCTCGCGCTCGAGTGCATCGCGCTTCAGTGAGAGCTTTGTCAGCTCAGCAGACAGTCCTTCGGATCCCGATTCATCCCGCGCGGCCCCGGCGACCAGATCGTTGAGTGCGCGACGGACATCTCCGGCTTCATGAAGAACCGGAGCCAGCTCCGGGTCGTTTTCGAATCGTGCAAGCGACCGGGCCGCTTCTGCAGCGACCAGGCGCATGGTCTCTGTCAGCTCGAATGCGCTTCGCTCGAGCTCGGATCCCGCCGAATTGCTCAAGAAGAGCACGTCGGAATGCCGGTGGCTTTCGCTTGCGACGGTCTGCCGCGCCTGGCGCGGCGCGAGGGCGACTGATGCGAGGATACGCATCCGCATGCCGCGGAGCTGAGCGGAGAGAAGCGCGCGCGCCTCTTTGAGATCGCCCATCCCGTACATCGATTTGGCCAGGTTCCCTCGGGCGCGCAAGAGCTCGGGGTGATCTGCCGGAAGCGTGCGCTCGTAGCCTGCGAGGACCGATTCATGGAGCCCGCGCGCCCCCGCCAGATCGCCCAACTCCTCCATCGCGATGGCCAGGTTCGATCGGGCGCGCAAGAGATCGGGGTGATCCGCGGGCAGCGTGCGCTCGCGAGCCGCGAGGACGGATTCCTCGAGCGCGCGCGCTCCCGCCGGATCGCCCATCGCCTGCATCGCGACGGCCAGATTCCCTCGGGCGAGCAAGAGATCGGGGTGATCTTCGGGCAACGTGCGCTCGTAGCCGGCGAGGACCGATTCATGGAGCGCGCGCGCCCGCGCCAGGTCGCCCATCACCTCCATCGCGACGGCCAGGTTCGATCGGGCGCGCGAGAGATCGGGGTGACCCTCGGGCAGGGTGCGCTCGAAGGCTGCGAGGACGGATTCTTCGAGCGCTCGCCCCCCCGCCAGATCGCCCATCGCCTGCATCGCGGCGGCCAGGTTTCCTCGGGCGCGCAGTAGATCGGGGTGATCTTCGGGCAGCGTTCGCTCGCGGGCCGCGAGAACCGATTCATTCAAAGCGCGAGCCCCGGCGAGATCGCCCATCTCGTGCATCGAGTTGGCCAGATTCGCTCGGGCGCGCGAGAGATCGGGGTGATCGGCGGGCAGCGTGCGCTCGTAGCCTTCCAGGGCCGCTTCACGTAGGGCGCGCGCGCCGGCCAGATCTCCCATCAGGGACATCGAGATCGCCAGGTCTCCTCGGGCGAGCAAGAGATCAGGGTGATCTACTGGCAGCGTGCGCTCGTAGCTTGCGAGGACCGATTCCCGTAGGGCGCGGGCCCCGGCCAGGTCGCCCATCATCGACATCGAGACGGCCAGGCCGGCTCGGGCGCGCAAGAGATCAGAGTGATCAGCGGGCAGCGTGCGCTCGTAGCCTGCCAGGACCGATTCACGTAGGGCGCGCGCTTCGGTCAGATCCCCCATCTTAGACAACAGGGCTGCCAGGTTTCCTCGGGCGAGCAAGAGACTGGGGTGATCCGCGGGAAGCGTGGACTCGAAGGCCGCGACGACGGCTTCGTTCAGTGCGCGGGCGCGAGCGAGATCGCCCTGGGCCTGCGCCGAGATGGCCAAATTTGCCATGGCGCGAAAGAGATCGGGGTGGCCCGCGGGCAGCGTGCGCTCGCGGGCCGCCAAGACCGATTCACGCAGCGAGCGGGCCCCGACAGAATCGCCCATGGCCTCCATCGAGTTGGCCAGTCCCGCCCAGGCACGCAAGAGGTCGGGGTGACCCAAGCTCCCGGTGTCCATGGTTTCCGGCAGCGCCTTCGCCATGAGATCCCGGGCCGCGGCTCGCTGACCTTCACTCGCCAGGCGGGTTGCTGATCTGCGTAGGTCCCGGGCCAATTTCGCGGCTGCGCGCCCTGCCTGGGTCTCGACCGCCGCGAGCAAGTGCAAGGTCAGAGAACCGAAGGCACCCGGGTCACCGGCGATCAGGACGACCAGCCAGTCTCCGCGTTTGACCTCGAGCGCGATGTACGGCGTCGTGCCGCCTCCCGAATTGTCGTCCGATGCGAGTGGATGCCCCTCGGAGGCGTCGTCGACCTGAAGGAAGAGATCGAGCTCGGATCTCGTCCAGATGTGCAGCGTGCCGTCGAACTGGGCCTCGTACTCGGCGAAGGCTGTCGGACCACGTCCGTCGATCGCGATTTCATCGTGCTCGGTGATCTCGAGCTCGATGACGCGGTCATGGGGACTCGCAGGTATCGGCTCGGAGTCCTGGGCGAGCAGGAGCGAGAGGGTGGCGAGCAGGGTCGGAAGCATCACTCCCCTATTCTAGTCCGGATCACCCGTGAGTACCCATCCAGCCCAGTGGGCCGGCGGATCCCCTTCGTCGCGCATCGTCTGCTTGGCCTGCCACAACGCATCGCTTTTGCCCATTCCCTGGACCCACAGGTTGTCGTAGAAGGCCTCCATCAAGCGCCGGGTTGCGGCGTCGTCGACTTTCCAGAGAGACGTGATCGAGGTGCGCGCACCAGCGGCGTAAAGGGCGGATTGCAGGGACTGGATGCCCTGACCCGCGCGGCGGATACCGACGTTGGTTTCACAGGCGGAGAGGACGGCGAGTTCGCATTGGGAGAGGTCGAGGGAGCAGAGCTCTTCTGCGGTCAGGATACCGGGGACGCGGCCGAGAGAGTCTCTACCCTTATTAGCGCCAGCGAGCGCCAAACCGCACAGGGTCATCGGCGCGAGACCCGTGACGCGATCCTCGACACCCATGCGAGCGAACCCCTGGCCCTCGGGGCGCGCGTCCTCGGTCGAGCGTACGCTCTCGGGTGCGAACCAGCCGTGGGTGGCGATGTGCAGGTAGCGCTTGCCCGCGGCGGCCTCGAACAGCGCGGCCTTGGTCGTGTCCTTTCCCAAGAGCAGGCTGCCCTCGATCTCGAAGGCTTCCTCGAAGATGTCCGCCGTGGCCTCGGCCTCGTAGCGCGCCTGGCGCAACTTTCGAAAGCGCTCGGGGAAGGCGCTACGGGTCGTGCCACGCTGGCCTGCGCCCTCGGCGCTGGAGCCTTCACTCGATCCAGCTTCCTCCCGAGCTGGACCACCCGCCTCGGCCGTCTCGCCCGCTTCGATCGGCGCGGATGATGCGGAGAGTCCTTCGTGAGCTACCCCCTCTGCGTCGTAGTCGACGCCGCCGAACGCGAGCAGAGACGGCTCGGCCTCGGCGCCGGGAGTCGGAGCCAGGAGTCTTGCGAAGGACACGTCATTCACGACTCGAAGGCGGTCTCCGATGCGCTCGACGCTAGCTGTGTCGCCACTTTCGTAGGGCAGCGCATCCAGCGGCAGCAGGAACAGCAAGTCGTCCGCGCAGATGAAGAGCCGCGTCGTGCACTCTCCCGCCAATGCCAGTATCGGATCCAGGATCCTGGCGCGCAGCTCATTGCCCACGCGGGACTCGGGATCGTCGTCGTCCTCCTCCAGACCGAGGCCGCGCAGCAAGGGAGCTCCGAGTGCCGCGCGCCACTCGCTCGCGATTTCCTCCAACTCTGGAGCCGGTCCCAGGTCGATGCGTTTCAGAATCCCTTCCGAGGAGAGCACGTGCGCGAGCAGGTGATCCGCCGCTTCGAGGGGCTCGCCACTTACCTCGTCCACGTGTCTGATCGAGATGCGTCTGTACCCAATCGCAACGTCACCGGGGCCAAGTGCAGCGGTCAAGGCTCCGAGATCGACGGGATCCGTAACGACTCCGCGTTCGGCGAGCCGGCGACTTGCTTCACGCTCGAGGCGATCGCGTCTGAGCGAAAGTCCCGTCAGCTCTTTCGACAGCTCGCCCGGATCCGCTTCTTCACGCGCGCCTCCGGCGACGAGATCGTTGAGCGCACGACGGACTTGCGCAGCCTCGAACAGTATCGGTTCCAGCTCCGGATCCGTCTCGAAGCGTGCGAGCGAACGCGCGGCCTCTGCGGCGACGAGGCGCATGGTTTCGGTCAACTCGAACGCGCCTCGCTCGAGCTCGGATCCCGCCGAATCGCTCAGAAAAAGCACTTCAGAATGCCGGTGACTTTCGCTTGCGACGGTCTGCCGCGCCTGGCGCGGGGCCAGGGCGAGCGAGGCGAGGATTCGCATCCGCATGCCGCTGAGCTGAGGGGAGACCATCGCGCGCGCCCCGGCCAGATCGCCCATGACAGACATCGAGGTGGCCAGGTTCCCTCGGGCGCGCAAGAGATCGGGGTGATCCTCGGGCAGGGTGCGCTGGCGGGCAGCGAGGACGGATTCATAGAGGGCGCGCGGTCCGGCCAGATCGCCCATGGCAGATATCGAGTTGGCCAGGTTCCCTCGGGCACGCAAGAGACTGGGGTGATCCTCGGGCAGGGTACGCTCGTAGGCCGCGAGGACCGATTCACGCAGGGCGCGCGCTCCGGCCAGATCGCCCATGGCAGACATCGAGTTGGCCAGGTTCCCTCGGGCACGCAAGAGCTCGGGGTGATCCTCGGGCAGGGTGCGCTCGGACGCCGCGAGGACCGATTCATAGATGGCGCGCGCCCCGGCCAGATCGCCCATTGCAAACATGGAGACGGCCAGGTTCCCTCGGGCGGCCAAGAGATCGGGGTAATCCTCGGGCAGGGTGCGCTCGGATGCCGCGAGGACCGATTCACGCAGGGCGCGCGCTCCGGCCGGATCGCCCATGGCAGACATCGAGACGGCCAGGTTCCCTCGGGCGGCCAAGAGATCGGGGTGATCCTCGGGCAGGGTGCGCTCGTAGCCCGCGAGGACCGATTCCTCGAGGGCGCGCGCTCCGGCCAGATCGCCCATGGCAGACATCGAGACGGCCAGGTGTGCTCGGGCCGCCAAGAGATCGGGGTGATCCTCGGGCAGGGTGCGCTCGTAGCCCGCGAGGACCGATTCACGCAGGGCGCGCGCTCCGGCCACATCGCCCATCTGCGACATGGTGACGGCCTGGTTCCCTCGGGCACGCAAGAGCTCGGGGTGATCCTCGGGCAGGGTGCGCTCGTAGGCCGCGAGGACCGATTCACGCAGGGCGCGCGCGCCGGCCAGATCGCCCATCTGCGACATGGTGACGGCCAGGTTCCCACGGGCACGCAAGAGCTCGGGGTGATCCTCGGGCAGGGTGCGCTCGCATGCCGCGAGGACCGATTCACGCAGCGCGCGCGCTCCGGCCAGATCGCCCATGGCAGACATCGAGCTAGCCAGGTTCCCTCGGGCGAGCAAGAGATTGGGGTGATCCTCGGGCAGGGTCCGCTCGTAGCCCGCGAGGACCGATTCCTCGAGGGCGCGCGCTCCGGCCAGATCGCCCATCTGCGACGTGGTGACGGCCAGGTTCCCTCGGGCACGCAAGAGACTGGGGTGATCCTCGGGCAGGGTGCGCTCGTAGGTCGCGAGGACGGATTCATAGAGGGCGCGCGCTCCGGCCAGATCGCCCATCTGCGACATGGAGACGGCCAGGTTCCCTCGGGCGGCCAAGAGCTCGGGGTGATCCTCGGGCAGGGTGCGCTCGTAGGCCGCAAGGACCGACTCCTCGAGGACGCGCGCTCCGGCCAGATCGCCCATCGCGTACATCGAGACGGCCAGGTTTGCTCGGGCGGCCAAGAGATCGGGGTGACCCAAGCCCTCGGTGTCCATGACTCCTGACAGCGCCTTCGCCATGAGATCCCGTCCCGCGGTCCGTTGGCCGTCACTCTCCAGTCGGGTTGCTGATCCCAGTGTGTCGCGGGCAAGCATCAATGCTGCGCGCCCGGCCTCTGTCTCGGCCGCCGCGATCAGATGCAGAGTCAGGGAGCCGGTGACGCCCGGGCTACCGGCAATCAGGATCACTAGCCAGTCCCCGCCAGTAACGTCGAGCGCGATGTACGGCGTCGAGCCGCCTCCCGAATTGTCGTCTGATGCCAGCGGGCGCGCCTCGGCCGCGTCGTCGACTTGCAGGAAGAGGTCTAGCTCCGATGTCGTCCAGATGTGCAGTGTGCCGTCGAACTGGACCTCGTACTCGGCGAACGCCGTGCCTCCGCGGCCCTCGATGGCAGGCTCATCGTGCTCGGTGATCTCGAGTTCGATTACGCGGTCGTAGGGCGACGGAGGTATCGACCTGGAGTCCTGGGTAAGCAGGAGCGGGAGAGTGGCGAGCAGGGTGGGAAGCATCACGACCCTATCCTAGTCCGGTTCACCGGTGAGTACCCACCCAGCCCAGTGCGCCGGCGGATCCCCTTCATCGCGCATCGTCTGCTTGGCCTGCCACAGGGCCTCGGCCTTGCCCATCTTCTCGATCCAGAGGTTCGTGTAGAACACCTCCATCAAGCGCCGCGTCGCGGCGTCGTCGACTTTCCAGAGAGACGTGATCGACGTGCGCGCGCCCGCGGCGTAGAGCGCGGATTGCAGGGACTGGATGCCCTGGCCCGCGCGGCGGATTCCGACGTTGGTTTCACAGGCGGAGAGGACGGCGAGTTCGCATTGGGAGAGGTCGAGGGAGCAGAGTTCTTCGGCGGTGAGGATCCCGGGCACGCGGCCGAGGGAGTCCCTTCCTCTATTAGCGCCAGCGAGGGCCAAACCGCACAGAGTCATTGGTGCCAGACCGGAAACGCGATCCTCGAGGCCCATGCGGGTGAAACCCTCCCCCTCTGGGCGCGCGTCCTCGGTCGAGCGCACGCTCTCGGGTGCAAACCAACCGTGGGTCGCGAGGTGCAGGTAGCGCTTGCCTGGAGCTGCCTCGAATAGCGCAGCCTTGGTCGTGTCCTTGGCGAGGAGCAAGCTGCCCTCGATATCGAAGGCCTCTTCGAACAGGTCCGCGGTGGCCTCGGCCTCGTAGCGCGCTTGTCGCAGCTTTCGAAAGCGCTCGGGGAAGGCGCTGCGAGAGGTGTTCGTTTCATCGCGCCTCTCGGCGCCATCACCATCCTCCGGCGCGAGGTCTTCCTCCCCGTCGGCAGGCGCCGGTACGTCCGAGTCACCAGCTTCGATGGGCGCGGACGATGCGACAAGCCCCTCCGGAACCGCTCCTTGCGCGTCGTAGTCGACGCCCCCGAACGCGAGCAGCGAGGGCGCGCCCTGGAGCTTGGAAGCAGGGGCCAGGAGCCGTGCCAGGGAGACCTCGTTCACGATGCGCACTCGATCACCGAGACGCTTTCCAACTTTGGAGCCATCTTCGTCAATGGGAAGTGCATCCAGTGGCAGAAGGAAGAGCAGGTCGTCCGCGCATACAAAGAGGCGCCGGACATCCTCACCCGCCAGCGCAAGCACCGGATCCAGGACCCGCGCCCGCAGCTCACGGCCCGCCCGGGCTTCAGGGTCGTCTCCACCGTCCACCAGGCCGATACCACGCAGGAGGGGAGCTCCGAGCGCTGCGCGCCATTCGCTCGCAAGCGACCCTAGCTCCGAAGCAGAGCCGAGGTCGATGCGGCTCAGGGCCCCTTTCGACGTCAAGACGTGCGCCATCAGGTAGTCCGCGGCGGGTCGTGTCTCGCCGCTCGAGGTATTCGCGTGCACCGGTGAGATGCGCCGATAGCTGGCCACCACATCTCCCGGATTGAGTGCGGCGCAAAGCGCTTCCAATTCCACTGGCTCGGTCACCACGCCGCGTTCAGCCAACTGACGGCTCGCCTCACGCTCGAGTGCATCGCGCTTCAGTGAGAGTCTCGTCAGCTCAGCTGACAGCCTCGTGGATCCCGTCTCATCGAGCGCGGCCCCGGCGACCAGATCGTTGAGCGCGCCTCGGATTCTCCCAGCCTCTTGAAGAATCGGTGCCAGCTCCGCATCCGTCTCGAAACGCGCGAGCGATCGCGCCGCCTCTGCAGCGACGAGGCGCATGGTTTCGGTCAGCTCGAAGGCGCTTCGCTCAAGCCCGGGTCCCCCAGATTCGCTCAAGAACAGTAGCTGAGATTGCCGGAATGCTTCACCAGCGACTGTCTGCCGCGCCTGGCGCGGGGCAAGGGCGAGCGAGGCAAGGATACGCATCCGCATGCCGCCAAGCTGATCAGGAAGCAGCGCGCGCGCCCCGGCCAGGTCGCCCATCGCGTGCATCGTGACCGCCAGGTTTCCTCGAACGCTCAAGAGAGTGGGGTGATCCTCAGGCAGCGTCCGCTCGAAGCCCACCAGGACGGGCTCATAGAGCCGGCGCGCCTCGGCGATATCACCCATCGCGTGCATCGTGCCGGCCAGGTTCGCTCGGGCCCCCAAGAGCCTGGCGTGATGCGCGGGCAGCGTGCGCTCGTAGCCCGCGACGACCGATTCATGCAGCGCGCGCGCGCCGGCCAGGTCGCCCATCATGTACATCGAGCCCGCCAGGACCTCTCGGGCACGTGAGAGATCTGGGTGATCTCCGGGTAGCGTGCGCTCGCGAACGGCGAGGACCGATTCACGCAGTGCGCGTGCCTCGGCCAGATCGCCCATCTCGTGCATCGAGATGGCCAGATTGTGCCGGGCGCGCAAGAGATCCGGGTGATCTTCGGGCAGCGCACGTTCGCGGGCCGCGAGGACCGATTCACGCAATGCGCGCGCCCCAGCCAGATCTCCCATCGCTTCCATCGAGACGGCCAGGTTGTTCCGGGCGCGCACGAGATCGGGGTGATCCTCGGGCAACGTCCGCTCGAATCCCGCGAGGACGGCTTCGTAGAGCGCGCGGCCCCCGGCCAGATCGCCCATCGCCTCCATCGTGACGGCCTGGTTCGCCCGGGCGCGCAAGAGATCGGGGTGATCCTCGGGAAGTGTACGCTCGTAGACCGCGAGGACCGACTCACGCAGGGAGAGCGTCCCGGCCAGATAGCCCATCGCCGCAATCGTGGCGGCCAGGTTTTCTCGGGCGCCCAGGAGCCTGGGGTGGTCGGCTGGCAGCGTGCGCTCGTAGTCGGCGAGGACCGATTCATAGAGCACGCGCGCCTCGGCCAGATCGCCCGTGTTGTGCATCGAGAGGGCCAGGCTCCGGCGGGCGTGCAAGAGCAATGGGTGATCTTCGGATAATGTGCGCTCGTATCCCGCGAGTAGCGATTCACGCAGGGTGCGCGCCCCGAACAGATCGCCCAGGGCCTCAATGGAGTTGGCCAGTCCAAGCCGGGCCTCCGCCATTGCCTGGCTGGTTGCCGCACCGGCGGTACCTGCCATCTCCGTCGTGACGGCTCGCAAGAGATCTCGAGCCGCAGGCTGGTTTCCCTCGCCCACGAGGCCGCCCGCCTCTCGCAAGGCGTCCTTGGCTCTTGCCGCCGCAGCGTGTGTGGCCTTGGACTCGGGGCACGCGATCAGATGCAAACTGGCCGCGCCCAGATTGACTTCGCTCTTCGACGCGACGTGGACATCGACGAAATTGCCCTTGTCGACGCCGAGGCGGATGTAGGGCGTTACGCCGCCTCCGGAGAAGTCGTCCGTTGCCAGCAGGCGTCCCCCGAGGTCCTGCACTCGAAGGACCAGGTCGAGCTCGGACTTGGTCCAAATGTGGACCGTACCGCTGAACTCGATCTCGTACCCGATGATCACACCTGGGCCGGAGTCTCCGATCCGCTCGCTATCGGCCGTAAGCTCAAGCTCCAGGACGAGGTCGTAGGGCGTCGCCGGGATCGGCTCCGAGTCCTGAGCGAGCAGGAGCGGCAGGATGGTGAGCAGGGTGGGAAGCATCACGACCCTATTCTATTCCGGATCACCGGTGAGTACCCACCCGGCCCAGTGAGCAAGCGGATCCCCTTCGTCGCGCATCGTCTGCTTGGCCTGCCACAAGGCATCGCTTTTGCCCATTCCCTGGACCCACAGGTTGTCGTAGAAGGCTTCCATCAAGCGCCGGGTCGCGGCGTCGTCGACTTTCCAGAGAGACGTGATCGAGGTGCGCGCGCCGGCGGCGTAGAGGGCGGATTGCAAGGACTGAATGCCCTGGCCCGCACGGCGGATACCGACGTTAGTTTCACAGGCGGAGAGGACGGCGAGTTCGCATTGGGAGAGGTCGAGGGAGCAGAGCTCTTCTGCGGTCAGGATACCGGGGACGCGGCCGAGAGAGTCTCTACCCTTATTAGCGCCAGCGAGCGCCAAACCGCACAGGGTCATCGGCGCCAGGCCAGTGACGCGGTCCTCGAGACCCATGCGAGTGAATCCCTCCCCCACCGGGCGCGCGTCCTCGGTGGAGCGCACGCTGTCGGGCGCGAACCAGCCGTGGGTGGCGAGGTGCAGGTAGCGCTTGCCGGGGGCAGCCTCGAAGAGCGCGGCCTTGGTCGTGTCCTTGCCGAGGAGCAAGCTACCCTCGATATCGAAGGCCTCGTCGAACAGGTCTGCGGTGGCCTCGGCCTCGTAGCGCGCTTGTCGCAGCCTTCGAAAACGCTCGGGATACGCGCTGCGGGAAGTGTCCGTCTCGTCCGACTCTTCGGCACGCGCACCATCCTCCGGTGCGAGGTCCTGCTCCCCGCCTGCGCCCACCGGTACTTCCGCATCACTAGCCTCGATCGGTGCGGACGATGCCGCCAGCCCCTCGGGCACCGCTCCCTGCGCGTCGTAATCGACACCCCCGAACGCGAGCAGCGAGGGCACGCCCTGGAGCTTGGAAGCAGGGGCCAGGAGCCGTGCCAGGGAGACCTCGTTCACGATGCGGAGTCGATCACCGAGACGATTCACTCCATCCGCATTGTCTTTTCCATTCTCATCAACGGGGAGTGCATCCAATGGCAGAAGGAAGAGCAGGTCGTCCGCACAAATGAACAGGCGCGCCACATCGTCACCGGCCAGGGCTAGCACCGGATCCAGGACCCGTGCGCGCAGCTCTCGCCCCACCCGGGATTCGAGATCGTCTTCGTCCTCCTCCCGGCCGAGCCCACGCAAGAGCGGAGCTCCGAGTGCCGCGCGCCACTCACTCGCAAGCTCTTCCAACTCCGAGGCAGGACCGAGGTCGATGCGGTTCAACGTCCCTTCGGAGTTCAGGACGTGTGCCAGCAGATGTTCGGCGGCATCCTGGGTCTCGCCTCCAGAGGGGTCTACGTGCCTGAGTGAGACGCGCCGGTAGCCGACGACCACGTCACCCGTATCGAGCGCGGCGCTCAGGGCATCCGAAGTGACAGGCTCGGTCACCACCCCGCGTTCAGCAAGTCGACGACTCGCCTCGCGCTCGAGCGCATCGCGTTTCAGTGAGAGTCTCGTCAGCTCCGCAGGCAGCCCCTCCCGTCCAGCTTCGTCGCGCGCGGCCCCAGCGACCAGATCGTTGAGTGCACGACGGATTTCTCTGGCCTGTTGAAGAATCGGTGCCAGCTCTGGATCTGCCACGAACCTTGCGAGCGAACGGGTCGCCTCGGTAGCGACGTGGCGCATGGTCTCGGTCAGCTCGAAGACGATTCGCTCGAGCTTGGGCCCCTGGGATGCGCTCAAGAAGAGCACCTCGGAATGCCGGTGACCTTCGCTTGCAACGGTCTGTCGCGCCTGACGCGGGGCGAGGGCGAGTGAGGCGAGGATGCGTGTTCGCATGCCTCCGACTTGAGCGGGAAGCAGCGCGCGCGCCCCGGCCAGATCGCCCGTTGCCTCCAACGAGAGGGCCAGGTCTGCTCGGGCGAGCAAGAGAGCGGGGTGATCGATGGGCAAGCTGCGCTCGTAGGCCGCCAGAACCGACTCGCGGAGCGCGCGCGCCCGGTCCAGATCGCCCATGGCATGCATCGACCCGGCCAGGTTTCCTCGGGCGAGCAAGAGCTCGGGGTGATACTCGGGCAGCGTGCGCTCGTAGCCCGCGAGGGTGGCTTCCCATAGAGCACTCCCCCCGGCCAGATCACCCATTTCAAGCAGGGAGCTGGCCAGGTTCCCTCTGGCGCGCAAGAGTTCAGGGTGATCGGCGGGCCGGCTGCTCTCGCAAGCCGCGAGGACCGACGCACGCAACTCGCGGGCTCCGGCCAGATCGCCCATCGCATCCATCGAGAGAGCCAGGTTCCCTCGGGCACTCAAGAGCACCGGGTGCTCCGCCGACAGGCTGCGCTCTGAGCTCGCGACTACCGATTCATAGAGCGCGCGCGCCCCGGCCAGATCCCCCATCGCGTACATCGAACCGGCCAGATTGTTCCGGGTGAGCAGGAGACTGGGATGATCCGCGGGCAAGCTACGTTCGCGGGCCGCGAGGACCGATTCAAAGAGCGCGCGCGCGCCGGCAAGATCGCCCATCTCATGCATCGAGCTGGCCAGGCCCAATCGGGCACGCAATAGATTGGGGTGATCCGGGGGCAGACTGCGCTCGCGAGCCGCGAGGACCGATTCAAAGAGTGCGCGTGCCTCGGTCAGATTGCCCATCGCGTACATCGAGCCGGCCAGATTATTCCGGGCGAGCAACAGATCGGGGTGACCCTCGGGCAGGATGCGCTCGCGAGCCGCAACAACGGATTCCTTGAGCGCGCGGGCCCCGGCAAGATCGCCCATCGCGTCCATCGAGGCGGCCAGGTTCCCCCGCGCCACCAGGAGATCGGGGTGGTCCTCGGGCAATGTGCGCTCGAAGGCTGCGAGGACGGATTCCTCGAGCGCGTGCGCCCCAACCAGATCGCCCATCTGCGACATCGAGACGGCCAGTTCCATTCGTGCGAGCAAGAGATCGGGGTGATCCTCGGGCAGGGTGCGCTCGTGAGCTGCGAGGACGGACTCGCGCAGGGCGCGTGCCCCGGCCAGATCGCCGACCTCGTGCATCGAGGCGGCCAGGCTAGCTCGCGCACCCAAGAGATCGGGATAAGCCATGGCCTCGGCGTTCATGACGCCGGGAAGCGCGCTCGCCATATGGTCCCGTGCCGCGGTCCTCTGCCCTTCACCCAACAGGCGGGTTGCTGCAACCCGTGTGTCGCGCGCGAGCTTCGCGGCCGCACGACCAGCCTCGGTTTCGACGGCCGTGGTCAAATGAAGCGTCAATGGACCCTTGGCGCCCGGTTCACCGGCAATCAGGACGACGAGCCAATCTCCGGTCTCGACCTCGAGCGCGACATAGGGAGTCGTGCCGCCTCCCGAGTTGTCGTCCGATGCCAGCGGTCGAGCCTCCGAGGCGTCGTCCACCCGCAGGAAGAGGTCGAGCTCGGATCTCGTCCAGATGTGCAGCGTGCCGTCGAACTGGACTTCGTACTCGGCAACGGCAGTCGGGCCGCGTCCTTCGAGCGCGACTTCATGGTGCTCGGTGATCTCGAGCTCGATGATTCGGTCATGGGGACTCGCAGGTATCGGCTCGGAGTCCTGGGCGAGCAGGAGCGAGAGGGTGGCGAACAGGGTCGGAAGCATCACTCCCCTATTCTAGTCCGGATCTCCAGTGAGTACCCATCCAGCCCAATGAGCCGGCGGATCCCCCTCGTCGCGCATCGTCTGCTTGGCCTGCCACAGGGCGTCGCTCTTGCCCATTCCCTGGACCCAGAGGTTGTCGTAGAAGGCTTCCATCAAGCGCCGGGTTGCGGCGTCGTCGACTTTCCAGAGAGATGTGATCGAGGTGCGTGCGCCGGCGGCGTAGAGCGCGGATTGCAGGGACTGGATGCCCTGACCCGCGCGGCGGATACCGACATTGGTTTCGCAGGCGGAGAGGACGGCGAGTTCGCATTGAGATAAATCGAGGGAGCAGAGTTCCTCCGCGGTCAGGATTCCGGGGACTCGACCGAGGGAGTCTCTACCTCTATTAGCGCCAGCGAGGGCCAGACCGCACAGGGTCATCGGTGCCAGGCCGGTGACGCGGTCCTCGAGGCCCATGCGCGTGAAGCCTCTCCCCTCGGGGCGCGCGTCCTCGGTCGAGCGCACGCTCTCGGGTGCGAACCAACCGTGGGTCGCGAGGTGCAAGTAACGCTTTCCGGGGGCAGCTTCGAATAGCGCGGCCTTGGTCGTGTCCTTGCCGAGGAGCAAGCTGCCCTCGATGTCGAAGACCTCGTCGAATAGGTCCGCGGTGGCCTCGGCCTCGTAGCGTGCTTGTCGCAGCTTTCGAAAGCGCTCTGGGTACGCGCTGCGGGAGGTGCTCGTTTCATCGGACTTCTTGGCGCCCGCACCATCCTCCGGTGCGATGTCCTCCTCCCCGTCTGCGCGCGCCGGTACGTCCACTTCACTGGCTTCGATGGGCGCGGACGTTGCGACCAGGCCCTCGGGAACCGCTCCTTGCGCGTCGTAGTCGACGCCTCCAAACGCGAGCAGCGAGGGCGCGGCCTGGAGCACGGAAGCCGGCGCCAGGAGCCGTGCAAAGGAGACCTCGTTCACGATGCTCAATCGATCACCGAGACGCTTCTCACCATCCGCCCCGTTTTCTTCGCCCTCGTCGCTCTCGTCCAAGGGAAGTGCATCCAATGGAATAAGGAAGAGCAGGTCATCCGCGCAGATGAAGAGGCGCCGGGCGTCCTCACCCGCCAGCGTCAGCACCGGATCCAGGATCCGTGCGCGCAGCTCGCGACCCATCCGGGCTTCAGGATCGTCTTCGTCCGCCTCCACGCCGAGGCCACGCATGAGCGGAGCTCCAAGTGCCGCGCGCCACTCGCTCGCAAGCTCTTCCATCTCTGAAGCAGGACCGAGGTCGATGCGGTTCAACGTCCCTTCCGAGGTCAAGACGTGCGCCAGCAGGTGGTCTGCGGCCGGCCGAATCTCGCCGCTCGAGGGATCCACGTGATTGAGGGAGATGCGCCGGTAACCGGCTACCACATCGCCCGGAAAGAGTGCGGCAGAGAGCGCATTCAAAGTGACGGGCTGGGTCACGACCCCGCGTTCAGCTAGCCGCCGGCTCGCCTCGCGCTCGAGTGCATCGCGCTTCAGTGAAAGTCTCGTCACTTCAGCAGACAGCCCCTCGGACCCGGTTTCATCGCGCGCGGCTCCGGCGACGAGATCGTTGAGTGCGCGACGGACTTCCTCGGCCTCTTGAAGAATGGGAGCCAACTCCGGATCTTTATCGAAACGGGCGAGCGATCGCGCGGCTTCTGCAGCAACCAGGCGCATGGTTTCGGTCAGCTCAAAGACACGTCGCTCGAGCTCGGATCCCCCGGACGCGCTCAGAAAAAGCACCTCAGAATGCCGACGACTTTCGCTTGCGACGATCTGCCGCGCCTGGCGCGGGGCGAGGGCGAGCGACGCGAGGATCTGCCCGCGCATGCCGTCGAGCTGAGGGGGGAGTAGCGCGCGCGCCCCGGACAGATCGCCCATCGCATACATCGAGCTGGCCAGGTTTCCTCGGGCCGTCAAGAGATCTGGGTGATCGGCCGGCAGGGTGCGCTCGTAGGCCGCGAGGACCGATTCCAAGAGCGCGCGCGCCCTGGTAATATCGCCCATCTCGTACATCGAGACGGCCAGGTTTCCTCGGGCAGCCAAGAGATCGGGGTGATCGGCCGGCAGTGTGCGCTCGTAGGCCGCGAGGACCGATTCTTTGAGCGCGCGCGCCCCGGTAGTATCGCCCATCTCGGACATCGAAACGGCCAGGTTCCCTCGGGCACGCAGGAGATCAGGGTGATCCTCGGGCAGGGTGCGCTCGCGGGCCGCGAGGACCGACTCCCTGAGCGCGCGCGCCCCGGCAATATCGCCCATCTCGCGCATCGAGACGGCCAGGTTCGTTCGGGCGGCCAGGAAATGAGGGTGATCGGCTGGCAGGGTGCGCTCGTAGGCCGCGAGAACCGATTCTTTGAGCGCGCGCGCCCCGGTAATATCGCCCATCTCGTCCATGGAGACGGCCAGGTTTCCTTGGGCACGCAAGAGATCAGGGTGATCCTCGGGCAGGGTGCGCTCGCGGGCCGCGAGGACCGATTCCAAGAGCGCGCGCGCCCCGGTAGTATCGCCCATCTCGCGCATCGAGAGGGCCAGGTTCATTCGGGCGTCCAAGAGATCAGGGTGATCCTCGGGCAGGGTGCGCTCGCGGGCCGCGAGAACCGATTCCCATAGCGCGCGCGCCCCCGTAGTATCGCCCATCTCTACCATCGAGACGGCCAAGTGCATTCGGGCGATCAAGAGATGAGGGTGATCGGCCGGCAGGATGCGCTCGTAGGCCGCGAGAACCGATTTCTTGAGCGCACGTGCCCCGGTAAGATCGCCCATCTCGTGCATCGAGACGGCCAGGTTCGATCGGACGCGCAATAGATCGGGGTGATCCTCGGGCAGGGTGCGTTCGCGGGCCGCGAGGACCGATTCTTCGAGCGCGCGCCCCCCGGCAATATCGCCCATCTCGCGCATCGAGAGGGCCAGGTTCATTCGGGCGTCCAAGAGATCAGGGTGATCCTCGGGCAGGGTCCGTTCGCGGGCCGCGAGGACCGATTCCCAGAGCGCGCGCCCCCCGGTAATATCGCCCATCTCGTGCATCGAGAAGGCCAGGTTAAATCGGGCGGTCAAGAGATCGGGACGACCCAGCCGCTCGGCGTTCATGACTCCCGGCAGCGCCTCCGCGATGAGATCCCGGGCCGCGGTCCGCTGGCCTTCGTTCGCTAGACGGGTGGCCGATTCCCGTGTGTCTCGCGCCAATTTCTCGGCCGTGCGGCCAGCCTCAGTTTCAGGAGCTGCGAGGAGCTGCAGAGTCAAGGAACCGGTAGCGCCCGGGTCACCGGCAATCAGGATGCCTAGCCAGTCCCCGGTCTGGACGTCGAGTGCGATATACGGCGTCGTGCCGCCTCCCGAGTTGTCATCCGATGCGAGCGGGCGTGCTTCGGCGGCGTCGTCAACCTGCAGGAAGAGATCGAGCTCGGATGTCGTCCAGATGTGCAGTGTGCCGTCGAACAGGGCTTCGTACTCCGCTACCGCCGTGCCTCCGCGGCCCTCGATGGCAGGCTCATCGTGCTCGGTGATCTCGAGCTCGATAACGCGGTCGTGGGGCGACGGAGGTATCGGCTCGGAGTCCTGGGCGAGAAGGGGCGGGAGGATGGCGAGCAGGGCGAGCATGGCCCTTCAATCCTAGGCCACATCGGCGCTCATCTCCCAGGGGCCCCCGGAAAAGCCCTCAGGCGGTGAGAATGGCCACGGTCGGAGATGCGTTTCCGCTACCGGGGTGCAGTGAATAGACTAGCCGGCACGAGGTTCAACCAGCATGGTCGCGATCCACTTCACCCAGAACATCCAGCGCCACATCGCCTGTCCGGAACGTGCTGTCAGCGGTGACACCGTGCGGGAGGTGCTCGCGAATTACTTTGCCGACAACGAGACGGCACGGGCCTACGTGCTCGACGATCAGGGTGCGTTGCGGCATCACATGATGATCTTTGTCGATGGGGCGCCGGTTGCGGACCGCGGGACTCTGTCGGACGCGGTTGGGCCCGACAGCAATCTTCACGTCATTCAGGCTCTCTCGGGAGGATAGATGAGCGATCAGATCTATGTAGGCACGCGCAAGGGGCTGTTCACCGTTAAGCGTACCGGGGGTGCGCAGGGATCGTGGACCATCACCCGCAGCGCCTTTCTCGGCGATCCGGTAACCCTCGTGCATTCCGAGCCGGGTGGGCAGCGCATCCATGTGGCGCTGGACCTGGGCCATTTCGGAGTCAAGACGCACATCTCGGAGGACGCGGGAGAGACGTGGAATGAGACCGACGCCCCGCAGTATCCGGAGCAGCCGGAGGGCACGGTCGACATGGATATGTTCAAGAACATCCCGATACCGTGGACCACCAAGGCCATCTGGGCCTTCGCGAATGGAACGCCCGACCAGGCGGGGCGCATGTGGTGCGGGACGATTCCGGGCGGGCTTTTTCGTTCCGACGACGGGGGCGCTTCCTGGGATCTGGTGCGCTCCCTCTGGGACCATCCGGACCGCAAGAAGTGGTTCGGGGGCGGGGCCGACTTTCCGGCCATCCACTCGATCCTGGTCGACCCGCGGGATGGGAAGCACGTGATCGCAGGCGTCTCCTGCGGCGGTGTCTGGGAGACCCACGATGATGGCGAGACCTGGGCCCAGGGTGCCCAGGGTATGCGGGCCGACTTCCTGCCTCCGGATCAGTCCATGGTGCCCGATAGCCAGGATCCACACCTGCTCGTGGCCTGTGAGAGTGCGCCGGACTCCATGTGGACCCAGCACCACTGCGGAATCTTTCGCACGACAAAGGGCTGCGGCAACTGGGAGGAAGTGACGGACGTGGAACCCTCGGCCTTCGGATTCGCCGTCGCGGTCCATCCGCGCGATGCCGACACGGCCTGGTTCGTGCCTGCGATCAAGGACCAGACGCGCTATCCGGCCGGGGGCCAGGTGGTGGTGACGCGTACCCGCGACGGGGGCAAGTCCTTCGACATCCTGCGCGAGGGCCTGCCCCAGGAACACGCCTACGATCTGGTCTATCGCCACTCACTCGACATCGACGAGAGCGGCGATCGCCTGGCGTTCGGGAGTACGACCGGTGCCCTCTGGGTGACCGAGGACCAGGGGGATTCCTTCGAGCAGATCTCGGGGCACCTGCCCCCGGTCTACTGCGTGCGCTTCACCAGGTAATTCGGGCGCGGAGGATCGTGGGCGGCCGCCGGGCCGCTCACTCCCACTCGATCGTCGAGGGCGGCTTCGAGCTGATGTCGAGCACGACGCGGTTGAAGCCGCGCACCTCGTTGATGATGCGATTCGAGATGCGGCGCAGGAGATCGCGCTCCAGGTAGCTCCAGTCGGCGGTCATGCCGTCGACCGATTCGACGATACGCAGACAGCAGGCACTCTCGTAGGTGCGCGCATCCCCCATCACGCCGACGGACTTGACCGGGAGCAGGGCGGCGAAGTACTGCCAGAGGTTCTTCTGGGCGCCGGCCTTCTCGATCTCGGTCGTGACGATGTGATCCGCCTCGCGCAGGAGCTCGCAGCGTTCGCGCGTGACCTCACCGACGATGCGGACGGCCAGACCCGGACCGGGGAAGGGTTGGCGTGAGATGATGCGCTCGTCCAGGCCCAGGAAGCGGCCGATGGCGCGCACCTCATCCTTGAAGAGCTCGCGCAGGGGCTCGACCAGCTCCATGTCGAGGTCCTCGGGCAGGCCGCCGACGTTGTGGTGGCTCTTGATGACCGCGGTGTTGCCGCCGTGTACGGCGACCGATTCGATCACGTCCGGGTAGAGAGTGCCCTGGCCGAGGTAATGGGCCTTCTCGAAGCGTGTGGCCTCGGTGCGGAAGACGTCGATAAAGTCGTGGCCGATGCGCTTGCGCTTGAGCTCCGGGTCCGTGACACCCGCCAGGCTGTCGAGGAATCTGTCGGCCGCGTCCACGGTCGTCAGGTCGAGGCCCAGGTGCTCCCGGAATTCGCTCTCGACCACCTCGCGCTCGCCTTTTCGAAGGAGGCCGTTGTCCACGAAGATGCAGTGCAGGCGATCGCCGATGGCGCGATGGACCAGGGCCGCGGCGACGGCGCTGTCCACGCCCCCCGATAGCCCGAGTACGACCTCGCCCTGCTCCCCCACGATCTCGCGCACCTTCGCGATCTCGCGCTCGACGATGGAGTCGGGCTGCCAGTCGCGGGGCAGCTTGCAGACCTGCTCGATGAAGTTGCGCAGGATGTCGTTGCCACGCTGGGTATGGCTGACCTCCGGATGGAACTGGACTCCGTGGAATCCGCGGCTGGCGTCGCCGACTGCGGCGTATTCACAGGAGGGCGAATCCGCGTAGGTGGTGAATCCATCGGGCAGGCGCACGACCTTGTCGCCGTGGCTCATCCAGACCACGCTGCGGCCTTCGATGCCACTGAACAGCTGGGTCGAGTCGCGCGCGTCGATTTCCGTATGACCGAACTCCCGCTCGCCGCTGGCCAGGACCTCGCCTCCCAGGGCGCGGCACATCCACTGCATGCCGTAGCAGATTCCGAGTACGGGCACACCGAGCTCCAAAACCTCTTCGGGCACATCGGGCGCATCCTTGGCGTAGACCGACGCGGGCCCACCCGACAGGATCACTCCGCCCAGGTTCATGCGCTTCGCGGTCTCGAGGGCGAGCCGCGGCGGCGCGATCTCGCACCAGGTTTGTTGCTCGCGGACCTTGCGCGCGATCAGCTGGGCGTACTGCGCCCCGAGGTCGACGATCAGGATCCCTCGCGGGGCGTCAGCTTGCTGTGCACTCATCCGGCGGCGTAGTTGGAGGATTCTTTGGTAATCGAAACGTCGTGCGGGTGGCTCTCCTTGACCCCCGCCGAGGTGATACGGATGAACTGGGCCTTCTCCCAGAGCTCGGGGATCGTGCGTGCCCCGCAGTAGCCCATGCCGGCCCGTACACCGCCGCACATCTGATGCACGAAGGGTGAGAGGCGTCCGCGATAGGGCACCATGCCCTCGACGCCCTCGGCGACGAGCTTCTCGGGATCCGTGACCGCGCCCTGGCGGTAGCGCTCCTTGGAGCCTTCCTGCATGGCGCCCACCGAGCCCATGCCTCGCACGGCCTTGAAGGAGCGTCCCTTGTAGAGGAATGTCTCGCCCGGACTCTCCTCGAGTCCGGCGAACAGGCTGCCGAGCATCACGCTGGAAGCTCCTGCGGCCAGGGCCTTGGTGATGTCGCCTGAGAAGCGGATTCCCCCGTCCGCGATGACCGGGACGCCGGTTCCGCGCAGTGCCTCTGCAACGTCGGAAACGGCCGTGAACTGGGGAACGCCGATGCCGGCGATGATACGCGTGGTGCAGATGGAGCCCGGACCGATTCCGACCTTGACGCCATCGACGCCGGCTTCAACCAGCGCTGTGCCCGCTGCGGCCGTGGCCACGTTGCCCGCCACCACGTCGACGTCCAGGGTCTTCTTGAGCTGGCGCACCGTATCCATGACACCCGCGCTATGACCGTGGGCCGTGTCGACCACGAGCACATCGACGCCGGCCTCGACCAGGCCCTCGGCTCGGGTGAAGTCCTTGGTACCCACCGCAGCGCCGACCCGCAGCCTGCCGCGCGTGTCGAAGGCCGAGCTCGGGTAGGCCGCCAGCATGTTCAGGTCCTTCATCGTGATCAGCCCCTTCAGACTGTGCTGGTCATCGAGGATGATGAGCTTCTCCACCTTGTGGCGGTGAAGCAGCACGCGAGCGTCTTGCAGGGATGTTCCGACGGGCGCCGTGACGAGGCCCTCCGACGTCATGATCTCACCGACCGGCGTCGAATCCTCCGCGTGGAAGCGGCAATCGCGCCGGGTGAGGATTCCGACCACCCGATCGTCGGCGAGCACCGGCAGACCGGAGATGTTCTGGGTCGCCATGATCTCGCGCGCCTCACCGATGGTCGCATCGGGGGCGAGGGTGACCGGGTCCAGGATCACGCCGTTGGCCGAACGCTTGACCTTGTCGACCTCGCGGATCTGATCCTCGATCGAGAAGTTGCGGTGGATGACGCCCAGTCCACCTTCACGGGCCAGGGTGACGGCGAGCTTCCACTCGGTGACCGTGTCCATGGCGGCCGCGGTCAGGGGGATGTTGAGCTCGACGTTGCGCGAGAAGCGCGTAGTGACCTCCGCATCCGTCGGCAGGATGTCCGAATGCTGTGGAACCAGCAGGACGTCGTCGAAGGTCAAGCCCTCGGAAAAAGCAGCCGTCATCAGCGCACACCTCTCTAGGGCAGATCCCCCAGCGTAGGTGGAGCGCGGGATTGGCTCGGATTCCGATCCCCTATTTATCGCCGAAGGCTCACCGGGCTTTTTGGTGAGTGGAGTTGAAGGGAGCGAGTGTATCGCGCGGAACCTTCAGCTCCAAGGAGAGGGCCCGACAACCGCACACAAGGTACAGAGGCCGGGCCCAAGAAGGAGGAGATAGCATTCCTTCGACATATCGCGGCGGATCCTGGAGCCGGCCCGGATCTCTTACGGGGGGCATACAATGCTCGGATCTGAGGCCCCCATGGGGCCGGGCAGGGCGGTTTATCCGGCGCCCCGCTAGTCCGGCGGGCCGAGATCTCGCAGCATGCCCCCAGGCCCTCCCCCGTTCCCTGCCGCCGACTCCTGGCGCCCGAACTGCGTCCGCCGATGCCGAAGACCCTGCTCCACGTTTTCCCCAGCTTCGTCGCCGCCGGGTCCCAGCAGCGCACCGTTCAGCTGATGGCCGCATTCGGAGACAGGTACAAGCACCGGATCGTGGCGCTCGACGGTCGCATGGACGCGCTCGATCTCCTGCCGAGCGAGATCGACGCCACCCAGGCCGTCCCGGCGGCGACGGGCGGGTGGATGAGCGGAGTACGAGCTCTGCGCAACCTGCTCAAGAAGGAGCAGCCCGATCTGCTTCTGACCTACAACTGGGGCAGCTTCGACGCGGTGCTGGCCGCGCGCATCCAGGCGCGCCGGGCCCATGTGCACCACGAGGATGGCTTCAACATGGACGAGGCCCAGCGTCAGAAGCAGCGCCGGGTCCTGGCCCGACGCACATTCCTGCGCTCCGCTTACCGCGTCGTCATGCCGTCCCGGAGGTTGGCCGACATTGCCCGCGACGTCTGGCGTCTACCGTCAGATCGCGTACAGCTCATTTCCAACGGCGTTCACCTGGACCGCTTCACGCCACAGGCGCCGTCAGATTCCGAGAGCGGAGCGGCGATACGTGCGCGGCACGGCATCCCCCAGGATGCGCTCGTCGTCGGAGCCGTGGGTCACCTGCGCCCGGTCAAGAACTACGAGCGCCTCTTCGGCGCATGTGCGCGCCTCGATAAGGGCCTGACGACGCCCGGTGTGCACGTGCTCCTGCTCGGAGACGGTCCCGAACGTGAGAAGCTCGAGCGCGCGGCGCGCGGCCTCGTGCCCCCGGGCGGAATGGTGCACTTCGCCGGGCACCAGAAGGACCTGCCGCCCTATTACCGCGCCATGGACGTGTTTGTCATCTCGTCCGATTCCGAGCAGCAACCGGTTTCCCTGCTCGAGGCCATGGCGGTCGGGGTGGCCCCCGTCGCGACCGATGTGGGCGACGTGCGAACCTGCATGGGCCCGGCGGGCGAGGCCTACCTCACGCCCCTTTCCGAAGCGGACCCCGAGAGCCACCTCGCACGCTCCATCGAAGCGCTGCTGCGGGACGAAAGCCTCCGACACGAACTCGGGGCCGGCGCCAGCGCGCGTGCGCGGGAGCTCTACTCATTCGAATTGATGCTGGAGACCTACCGTGAGCTCTACGAGGGGGCTACAGCATCCTGACCGACACGTCTGCAGCTTGGACTGGGATCCCTGCGCTCGCGCGCCTATCCTTTGAGCCCATCAATGCTGGCCGAAACCGGCCTGCGGCGCCCTCAGAGCACTGACAACGATGATCACCGAAGACCCCAAGCACAGCGTCGAGACGGAGATTCTCGAGCGGATCACCTATCGCGCCTTTGCCCAGGCGACGCACATGATCCACGTCGCCAACAACCGCAGCGAAAAACAACCGGGCGACCCGAAGGTCGGGGGGCACCCCGCCAGTTGCTCGAGTGCGCTGCATACCCTGGCCGCCCTGCACCTGGCGGTGCGCGAGCCCCAGGACTTCGTGTGTTGCAAGCCGCACGCGTCGCCGATCGATCACGCCTTCCACCTTCAGCTGGAATTGTTCCGGCACGGCGACGAGGGCGAGTGGTTCACGCCGGCCGAGGCCGCCGCGGCGATGCACAACCTGCGCAAGTTCCCGCAGCCCATGAGCGAGCCGGTATTCCAGAGCTACCACGCCCGCTCGGACCCGGATCACTTTCATTTCCTGCCATCCGGCTCCGTCGGAATCCCGCCGGTCGCCTCGGTATACCTTGCCCTGGCCTACCGCTACGCTGCCGACCACCGCTGGGAAGTACCCGAGAACGCACACTTCTGGTCTCTCATCGGAGACTCGGAATTCCGGGAGGGGTCCCTGCTGGAAGCCATGCCGGACGCAGCCGAGCGCATGCTCGGAAACGTGACCTGGATCGTCGACTACAACCGACAAAACCTCGACGGCACGCGCATCCCGAATGAGCGTGGGCTCGAAGCCCGCGATTGCGATCGCATCGAGCGCACGGCCCTGGCCAATGGCTGGCGCGTCATCCAGGTGAGGCACGGGCGCTTCCGGGACGAGATCTTTGCGCGGCCGGGCGGGGAAGCCCTGCGTCGGGTCTTCGAGGAGAAGCTCACCGACTACGAATTCCAGATGCTGGCCTTCAAGCGCGATGCCGCGCAGATTCGCGAGCGCTGCATCGAGGAAGAACCCGATTCCGAGAGGGTCTTCGCCGACCTGGATGACGAGGGTGTCATCCGCGTGCTGCTGGATGTCGGCGGGCACTGTATCGAGAAGATGCGCGAGGCCCTGATCCAGTCGCGCGGCGAGTCGGGCGAGCCCTACCTGGTCATACCGCACACCTTCAAGGGCTGGGGAATGGAGTGCCTGGCGAACCCGGCCAACCATTCGATGCTGCCCAACAAGAAGGAGGTCGGCACGATTCTCGAGAGTGCTGGATTGAGCATGGAGGAGCCCTTCCAGCTATTCGACGAAGGCAGTCCCGAACGGGAGTACCTGACCGCACGAAGCAACCTCTTCCGTGATGGACAGCAGTACCACCGCGAACTGCGACGTCGCAATCGTGAGCAGGTGCGCGAGGGAATTGTCTCCGCAGGTGGGATCCCGGAGAGTCTGGACATCGACACGACCCTCTTCCCGGTCGCGCACACCCAGTGGATGTGGGGCCAGCTGGCCACCAAGCTGGCGCGCATTGGTACTGTCCCCGAAGTGGACCAGAGGCGCGCCACCAAGTCGCTTGCGCCGGGCGAGGAAGGCTGGCGCTCTGCCTCCGAGTTCATCATGACCATGTCGCCGGACGTGGGCTCATCGACGAACATCTCACCCCTGATGGACGCGCGCGTCTACGGAGCGAGCGGGCAGGACACGGAGCTCGAGCAACGACTCGGAGTCGAGTACAAGCACCCGGAGATGGTCACCTATCAGGATCCGTTCACGCGCCATATCCGCTTCGAAATCGCCGAAGCCAACGCGATGAGCGCCCTCGGTTCATTCGGGAAGATGGCCCACTACATGGGCCTGCCCTTCTTCCCGATCATGACCGTCTACGACTTCTTCATCAAACGCGCCCTCGATCAGCTCTACTACAACCTGTACTGGAATAGTGAGTTCGTGATCATGGGTACGCCGTCGGGCGTGACCCTTTCGGCCGAAGGAGCTCAGCACAGCTGGAAGAGTGACATCCAGATCCCCAACCTCATCACGTGGGAGCCGCTCTTCACGCTCGAGGTGGACTGGATTCTCTCCGACACGATCCGGCGCATGATGATGGACGAGAACGAGGGTCGGCGCGGAGTCCTGATCCGCGCCGTGACCCGGGCGATTCCCCAGGCGCTCATGCTCGACAACGTGCGGCGCCACTCCACCTCCAAGGCCGAGACTCCCTCCGCGGCCCTCAAGCCGGCAGGCGCGGGCAACGACTGGGTTGCTGCGATCGACGAGGCGAGCCTGCCCGCTCTTGCAGACGACCAGCTCCTGGCCCGCATCCGCGCAGGCTCACTGGCGGGCGGCTGGTACCTGGTCGACTGGCGCGGCTACGAGGGCTACGAGCCCGGCGACAATGTGGTCAACGTCTTCGCGATGGGCTCGGTGGCGACCGAAGCGCTCGAGGCATCGACCCGTCTTCTGGAGCGTGGAATCTTCGCCAACGTGATCGTGATCTCCTCGCCCGAGCTGCTGCTCGGCATCCTGGGCCAGAAGGATGGCTACCAGCACCTGCAGCAGGGCCTCGAGATCAACGGCAACCTGCACGCCGTGGCGGGCAGCGGCGAGAGCCAGGCCGGACTGATAAGCCTGGCCGGACGTCGCGTTCCCTGTGTCGCGGTGTGCGACGGAGAGGCCGGCCTGGTCGACAATATTGGCTCGATCATCGGCGTGCGGCAGGAGACCCTGGCGGTGCGCCGCTTCTCGAAGTGCGGTCGGCCGAGCGACGTCTACACCTACCAAGGCCTGGATGCTGACGCGATCATCGCCGCCAGCGGACGGGTGCTGGCCGAGACGGCCCTCGAGGACCTGCAGGTCTCCCCCACCCTGCTGGCGAGCCTCGCCAGCCACGGCCAGGCCGCTGCCGCCCAGGGCCGCCGGAACTGGCGCGAGCTCTGGCCCGATGCCGAACCGAACGGCGCTTGATGGGGACCGGAAAGCCGACCAACCCGCCCGCCTTCGACCCCTTCGGCCTGCACGAATCAGAACGGATCTACGACTCGTCGTGGTGCGGCTTGCGGCGTGACACGGTGATCCTGCCGAACGGCAGGCATCAGGAGTACCACGTCTTCGAGGTCGGTGACGCGGCCGTCGTGGTTCCCGTCCTGCCCGATGGGTCGATCGTCCTGCTGGGTCAGTACCGCTATCCACACGGCAAGACACACTGGGAGGTACCGGCGGGACGCATCGGCCCGGGCGAGACCCCGGCCGGCGCCATCGGACGTGAGCTGCTCGAAGAGACGGGCTACGAAGCGGGCAAGCTGATGCCGCTGCCCGGCTTCTACCCCACCAACGGTATCAGCGCTCACTACGCTCACGCCTTCTATGCCCTGGACTGCGAGAGGGTCGCGGCGCCCAAGCCCGAGGACTCCGAGCAGATCGTCGTCCAGGTGCACACCCAGGACGAGGTGCGCCAGCTCCTGCGCGCGGGCATGATTCAGGACGGCTTCACCGCGCTGAGCCTCCTGTACTACCTGGATCTGAATACTAGCGCGGAATGAGGACCCTGATGGTCGCCACGGCCATGGGGATCGCGGCCCCGGGCCCTGCGCCGAGCCCTATTCCAGGACGCCTCGAATGACTTTCCTGAGGACTCCCTCGCCGTCGAGTTCAAGGGTGGTCGGTATCGGGGTGCGGAGCTTGTCGACCACGTCGTCGACACCCGTGCCGTCGTCTCTGAGATAGAAGGTCGCCAGGCTCCCCGCCCGCTTGGCGGCGATTTCTGCGGCGCGCGCCCGATCGTCCGGAATGTCCAGGCTGAGGAGTACCACGCGGCGGTCGTCCTCGGAATCGATGCGTACCAGGTCGGGCATCTCGCCCACGCACGGTGCGCAGGTGCTGGCCCAGAGGTTGATCAGGAGCGGCTTGCCGTCCGCCAGCTTGCGCGGGTCGAAGGTTCGCGGGGTGCCGTCCGCGCCGGAAAGTTCGAGGGTCGGCATGGGCTCGCCGGTCCGCAGGAACAGACCCGCGGGGAGCGGATCCGGCAACTGGAAGGAGCGCGCGGCGATGGGCTCGGCCTTGGCCGTGCCCTCGACCAGCAGGACGCGCGCGCCGGGCTGGACGTCACCGAACGACTCGACCAATCCGCCGGGCCACTGCACGGTCAGGCGGCCACTCGTTGCGTCTCCCAGCCCAAAGTGCAGCTCGGGCGCCTGACACGAGGCGAAACCTGCTCCGCGCGACAGTACCTGGGCAACCTTGCGATCCCCTGCTTCGAGGACAACGGTCGCCCCGATGGCTTCCCACTGGCCGGAGGTGGCGCGCAGGCGAACCTTGACGAAGCGCGGGTTCTCCGGATCGCCCAGGTCGTTTCGATACAGCAGGTGGCGCTCGCGCTGCAGGTTGTGGATGAACAGGTCCACGTCGCCATCGTCGTCGAAGTCGGTCGCGAGTACGGCGCGGCCATCGAGGCTCGTATCGGCGCCCGACATGGCCGACAGGTCAGCGAAGCCCCCATCGGGCTGGCCGAAGAACATCTTGAAACGCTCGTTTCCGCTGAAGGAACGCCCCTCCTCGAACATCTGAACCGAGTGATGATTGACGTAGGACTGCTGCCCGACCGCCTGGGTCAAGAACTCGTCGTTGTCTGAATTCGATTCCGTTGAGGACGCCACCACGTGGCGCCAGTAGGTGCTTCAGGTGTCGTGTGGCAGGTCACCGGTCGCAAAGCCATTGACGCAGAAAACATCCAGGCAGCCGTCGTTGTCCAGATCTGTCAGGGCTGTTGACCAGGCCCAGTTGGCCCCGATACCGCCCGCGCTCGCGGGCACTCGCTCGAATCCGTCTTCGCCAGCGAAGAAAACGGAGTTGCCCGCCGCCGCCTTCTTCAAGGAGCCCCGATCCCCCTCCGGCAAGCTCTCCCAGAGTCGCGCCAGGATTCGATTCCCGGCGGTCGACGACATGTTGGACACGTAGAGGTCGAGGCGGCCGTCGCCGTCCAGGTCGCCCCAGGCGCATCCCATCCCGTTGCCCTGATCCGTCACTCCGAGCTCGGCGGCGACATCCCGGAAGGTCCCGTCGCCCTGGTTCTCCCAGAGCTGGTTGCTGCCGAAATCGTTGGCCGCGTACAGGTCCGTGTCCCCGTCACCGTCGTAGTCGGCCGCCGCCGCCGCGTAGGTCCAGCGTTCACCGTCCAGTCCCAGCTCGGGAGCGACATCCTTGAAGCCCTGGCCATTGAGGTTGCGGAAGAGCGAGTTGGGACGCCCGTTGCGCGACTCGAGCCAGTCGTCATTGTGCTCCGTAGAGACGCGCCCGTAGCCGGCGACGAACAGGTCGACCCACCCATCGCCGTCATAGTCGAGCGCCGTGGCCGAGAATCCGTAGCGATGAACGTCCAGGCCGAGCTGGGTCGTCGCGTTACTGAAATTGCCCTGCCCATCATTCAGGTAGGCCTGGAGGGTCTTCCCGTGCCAGCCCTGCTTTTCGTCCTGCCATGCACGATGGGCGACGAAGAGGTCCTGGTCACCATCGTTGTCCAGATCGAGAAAGAGCGCTCCCGTACCCGCGGAAGGTCCCTGGACACCGCGCGCCTCGGCCTGCTCGATGAACGTGCCGTCGCCGCGATTCAGGTAGAGGAAATTGTCCGGGTAGCTGGGAACGAAGATATCCCAGAGCCCATCCCCATCGACGTCGCCGCAGGCGGCTCCGTTCCACGCGTCCTCGGTGTTGCCCTTCTTGCCGTAGCGAATCCCCCGGTGCGCGACCCCGGCGGCGATGGAGACGTCCCGGAATGGCCGGCCGACGATCTCCAGGCGCTCGAGACTCTCGAGCTGGAACTGGGTGACCGACCAGAGGCCCGCTCGCCGCTCGACGCGTATCCAGGCCCAGGCGTTGATCTCCTCGCGACCGCCGGCCTGTGTGTCGCCAATGAAGTGCAACTTGACGTGTACCTTGCCCCAGCGCAGGCGCCCGCCGCGCTGAAACTCGGCGCCCTTGGTCTTCCACAGGGCCAGCTCGCAACGTTGCCAGTTGCCCAGGAGCGACTCCAGGTCTGCCACGAATTCGGCGCGGCGCCCCGCGACCCCCGCGCAGGTGTACTCGGTGCGCTTCGCATCCAGGTGCAACCCGTCCGTCTGTGCCACCTTCAAGCCGGTCAGGCGATCCCCCTCGAAATCGTCCGCGAACCACTCTCCGACCTTGCCAAAATTGCGCGCCCGAAGTTCGAGCCCGAGATCGAGCAGGCGGTCCGCAACCTCCTCCGTGTCGCTCTCGACGGCCTCGAGGTCCTCGATGCGAGGATCCGGATCGGAGATCTCGATCTTGCCCACCGGCCCGGTCGCAACCGCGGACGTGCGCGCGTCACCCGCGGACTCGTCGCTGCCGCTGGAACATGCGCTCGCAAGGGCCAGAAGGACGCCACCGATTACCGACGGGGAAACGGCCGATCGTGAAACGGGCATGGGTTCTGAGGGGTGCATTGCGAATGGATCGATATCGAAAAGTAGGGCCAAGCAGGCTAGTCCACCCGCAGCCAGGTGACAAGGGGTCCAGGAGCGCCAGCGAGGGTCACTCGAGCCTGGTCAGGCCTTCTACGTTCAGCGACTCCCTTTGCGAGCACCGAGGCCAGCAAAGATGGTGCGCCAGCTCATCCCGGGAGCCTACGACAGGTGGCCCAGGTCGAATGCGCCAGCATTTCGACCTGGTGCCGACAGACGGCGATCCAACGGCCTCCCTCGGGGTGCCCTACCCGAGGGCCAGGTCGAGCAGGTGCTGTTGCTCGGCCAGATGGCGCCGATGGGATCCAGTCGCCGGGCTCGAGGACTCCGGTCGGCCGGCGTAGCGAATCGGTCGTCCCATGTCAGCGAAGCGCTGCAGGATGAAGGGCCAGGCGCCCATGTTGCGCGGTTCCTCCTGACACCAGACGACCTCCGCTTCCGGGAAGCGATCGAGCTGGTCGAGCAGGCCCCTTTTCGGGAACGGATAGAGCTGCTCGAGTCGCAGCAATAGGCGACCCTCGGCGCCAGTCTCGCTGCGTTGCTTGGCGAGGTCATGGTAGACCTTGCCCGAACTCAGGATGATCCTCGTGGCGGTCGCGGGCGGCTGATCATCATCGAGCCACTCACAAAAGGCGCCGCGCGTCAGGTCCTCGACCGGACTGGCTGCGAGGGGGCTGCGCAACATGGACTTGGGCGTGAAGACGACCAGGGGGCGCTTGACGTTGCTCATTCCCTGGCGTCGCATCAGGTGGAAGAACTGGGCCCCGGTCGTGCAGTTTGCGACGGTGACATTGCCGGCCGAGCAAAGGGCCAGGAAGCGTTCGATGCGAGCGCTCGAGTGCTCGGGACCCTGACCATCGAAGCCATGGGGCAGCAGCAGGGTCAGCCCCGCTCGCTGTCGCCACTTGGCCTCACCCGACATGACGAACTGGTCGAGGGGAATCTGGGCCCCGTTCACGAAGTCGCCGAACTGAGCTTCCCAGATGACGTGCGTGTCGGGGCGCTCGAGTGCATAGCCGTATTCGAAGGCCAGGGCCGCCTCTTCGGAAAGCAGGGAGTCGCGTACCTCGAAGGTCGCGCCATCCTTGGCCAGGCCCGCCAGGGGTACGAAGTCTGCACCGGTCACCTGGTCCCGGATGACCGCATGCCGATGGCTGAAGGTCCCGCGACCGCTGTCCTGGCCCGCGAGGCGAATCGGAACGCCCTGGCTCAGCAGCGAGGCAAAAGCCAATGCCTCCACACAACCCCAATCCAGGTCGCGCTCACCTCGCACCATCTGCTCCCGGCGGCGCAGCTGACGCAGCAGGTTCGGGTGGGGAATATGCCCCTTCGGCATGACGTTCAGCTGATCGATCATCGCCACCAGCTGATCCTCTGGCACGCCCGTCTCGGGCGACGGCTCGATCACGTAGTCGGCCGGATCGTCGTTGGTGAAGTCGATCACGTCCTCGGCCGGCGGATCCACCTGGTCCGTCGCGCGGAAGCTCGCGAGCGCCTCGGAGAGCTCCTTCTCGTGACGCCCCCCGATCTCGATGGCCTGGGCCTCGTCGATCGCACCGCGCCGCACGAGCAAGCCGGTGTATTTTTCACGAACCGTCGGGTGCTCTCGAATGCGCGCGTAGAGCACAGGCTGGGTGAAAGCCGGCTCGTCGCCTTCGTTGTGACCCCAGCGCCGGTAGCAGACGAGGTCGACGACCGCGTCGCTACCGAACTCGCGCTGGTAGTCGACCGCCATCCGGACGGCGCGCATGACCGACTCGGGGAAGTCACCGTTGGCGTGTGCGATCGGCGCCTGGATGCTCTTCGCCATGTCCGTGCAGTAGTAGGTCGAACGCAGATCGATGGGGCTCGCGGTGAACCCGATCTGATTGTTGACCACGACGTGCACTGTCCCGCCCGACCCGTAGGCCCTGAGCTCGGACATGTTGAGCGTCTCGGCTGTAACGCCCTGGCCGCTGAACGCCGCGTCGCCATGGATGAGGACCCCCAGGACCCGCTCGCGCGCCACGTCCCCGAGGGCGTCCTGGTTGGCACGCACCATGCCGCACACGACCGGGTTGACAGCCTCCAGGTGGCTGGGGTTCGCGGACAGCACCACCTCGATATCCTGTCCATCAGGTGTGTGGTAGGTGCCCCTTTGCCCGAGGTGGTACTTGACGTCGCCCGAGCCCTCCTTCGACAGCGGCAGGAGCACAGCCTCGAACTCTCCGAACAGCTGCGCGTGCGACTTGCCCATGATATTGGCCAGGACATTGAGCCGCCCTCGATGGGCCATGCCGATGATCACGCGCTCGACTCCGCTGTGTGCGGCCCGGTCGATCAACTCCGCAAGAGCTGGAATGAGCGTGTCCGCACCCTCCAGCGAGAAGCGCTTGTTGCCGACGTAGCTGGCGTGCAGGAAGCGCTCGAAATTCTCGGCGCGCGATAGCAGGTCGAGAATCCGCAATCGGTGATCTGCGTCGAATTCGACCTCCATCTCGGGACTCTCGCAGCGCTCGCGCATCCACCACCGGCGATCGCGGTCGACGATGTGCATGTACTCGATCGTCCAGCGCCTGCAGTAGGCCCGCCGCAGGGTCGCCAGAATCTCGCGCAGGGTCAGGGTCTGCGCCGTCGCCGACAGGTCTCCGCACAGGAAGCCCCGATCCAGGTCCCAGACCGAGAATCCGTAGGCGGTCGGATCGAGGGAGTCGAGACGATCCGGGCGGTATTCGAGCGGGTCCAGGTCCGCCAGCTGGCAGCCGCGCACGCGATAGGCATTGATCATCATCCAGACGTTGACCTGCATCTCGGCCTCGTCGCGCTCCCCGCTCTCGCGCAGTCCGGCCGCTGCCTCGTGCGGCTGCCAGGGGATGCGCAGGGACTCGAACATCTCGCGATAGAAGCCGTCCGCCCCGCGCAGTAGCTCGTCGACGCGCTTGAGAAAGAGGCCGGACTCGGCGCCCTGGACCACGCGGTGGTCGTAGGTACTCGTCATCGTCATGACCGGGCCAACGGCCAGGCGCGCGAGCGCTCCGGGCGCGCTTCCGGTCAGCTCGGTCGGTACCCCGATCGACCCGGTCGCCACGATCAGACCCTGCCCCTGCATCAGGCGCGGCACGCTCATCGAAGTTCCGAACCCGCCCGGGTTGGTCAACGTGACGGTCGTACCCTGGTAGTCAGCCATCCCGAGCTTGCCGCGCCGCCCGCGATCCACGACATCCTGATAGGCCTCGTAGAACTCCGCGAAGTTCATGGTGTCCGCCTGCTTGATGCTCGGCACCACCAGGTTGCGACCCTTGGGACCGGGCACGTCGATTGCGAGGCCGAGGTTCACATGCTCCGGAACCCTGCGCTCGGGCTTCGGACCACGCTCGACGAAGGAGGCCTGGGCGCGGCCGTTCTCCTTGAGGGCGCGCACGATCGCGAATGCGATGATGTGGGTGAACGAGGCCTTGCCCAGGGCGCGCACGCCCATGTGCTCGTTGACGATACGTCGGTTCTCGTCGAGCCACTTGGCCGGGACCGTACGCACGGATGTGGCCGTGGGAATCTCGAGACTCGCGACCATGTTCTCGACGATGCGTCCCGAGATCCCCGAGAGCAGCTCGTACGTATCGCCTCCGTCGGATTCATCCGCCGGGCTCGGCGGCTGCTCTGCCGGAGTCGCCTTCGGGGGCTTCTCCTCGGTGGCACTGGCCTCGAAGATCTTGCGCCAGGACTGCTCGACCGCATCCGGGTCGAGCTTCCAGGTATCGTGCAGTTCCTGGACGTAGCCGGCGTTGACCCCGTAGTCGCGTTCGAAATCGATCGACATGATTCGTACCGAGAGAGTTGCGGAGCGGGACCCACCCCTGCGCGAGTCCCGGGCCATGATAGGAGTCGGGACGACTCCGCGCCCCCCTCCAGCCTCCACGCGGAGACGATCGTCAGCGCAGGTCGAACAGAGACAGGCGTGGTCCGGGGCGCTCTGCGGTCCAGATGGTGCTCAGGGCGGACTCGAGCTCCAGGGGAAGCTTGGCCTGGACGTGGCTCCCGGCGGGCGCTGGCCGGATCGTCCAGACCGGCTCGCGGCCGGCGAGCAGGGCGACCATGGCATCTTCCCTCCCCTCCGCCTCGAATTCGGTCTCCACCAGCAAGAAGTGGGTCGCTCCCAGGGCCGCGAGTGCCTCGGCGGGAGTCTCGCCCAGGTCGATCAGCTCCGGGCGCACCTTCAGCCCCCCGAAGAAGGTGCACACATCGTCCATCGGAATGGCGTTCAGCCCGTAGGCGCCGGGCTCGGTGGTTCCAGCACGCAGGCTCGCCATCCGATTGCGCTCCCGCGCATAGAGACTGGCATTCCGCCGGGCACGCAGATCCGCGACCCGCTCGAGGGCGTCCAGGGACAGATCGACTGCGGGGCCGTATCGATCGATCACGACGACGGAGCCCAGGGGCAACTGGAACAGTCGGTTCTCGGCCTCGACTCGTGTGTCCTCGGTACCTGTCAGCTGCACGAAGCGGATCGACTGCACGAGCGGGAAGAGGAGCAAGAGCGGCACGAGCCAGCTCGTTCGAGGATGAGCTCGCAGACGCTCGATGGCCAGGCCAGCGGGCAGGGCCAGTCCCATGGCGCATGGCAACAGGTAACGAATGTGGTCGTTGTCGTGGGTCAGGAAGAACAGGCCCCAGGCGGTTGTCCAGACCAGGACAGCGCGCAGCTCACGGATACGGAAGGTGGCCATCCAACCCAGGAGGCCCAGGATGACGAGCACCGGGTCGTAGCCCATGAATGCACGCGAAAGGCGACGGAAGGTATCCAGCTTGAAGCCGAGCCGAACGGGCTGTCCCCCGAGACTCAGGTGACTCTGCTCGACGCTCGCAGGCCCGCCCATGACCTCTTCGGCCCGCGCGCGACCGTGCACGAGCAGGTAGGGATGGCCGACCACGACGCTGATGACGAGGAACAAGCCGACACATGCAAAGCCCTGGCCCAGGCGGCGTTTCAGATCCTCGCCGCGCCAACCCAGGGGTGAGAACAACCAGGCACAGGCGGGCACTCCGAGCACGAGCAGACCCGCCTGGTGGGTCGCGAAGGCCAGGGCAGCAAAGGCTCCACACAGGAGCAGGCTGCGCATGTGGGCCACCCGGGAGTAGTAGAGGGCCGGCCAGCAGCTCAGCGCCGCGAAGAAGACCAGGGGCACCCAAGGTCGTTCATGGGTGGAGAGCTGCACGTTCAACAAGCACGTCGCCGCCAACCATCCCGCCGCCCAGGCGCCGGATCTCATTCCCGCCGCGCGCGCAATACGGAATACAACCCATGGCGTCAGGGCCCCGAAGAGGGCCACGAGCCAGCGCGCCAGGTAGTGCACGGAATCCGGGTTGGCCAGGACGTGACTGCCGAATTCCTCGGGCGCCTCCCAGCGCCCCTGCGCCGACCCGACCACGTAGTAGCCGGCGTAGATCGGAAGCAGCATGTACGGCAGAAGGTTCGGATAGGTCGAGTACTCGCCCGCGCGCGGGACGGGGTCCCGGTCGTTCGCCATGCCGAGGGCGTTGCGCACGATGTGCGCGTCGGGCACGTAGCCACGGGGCAAGCCGTGATCGAGCGACGCCACGCGCAATCCGAGCGGCAGGAGAAACAGCAGCAGGAAGACTCCCAGGCGCCCGCGCCACGTGGCTTGATCGCCAGCGCTGGAAGTGCCTCCGCTGATCGGAGCTCGTAGCGTGGGCGATCGCTCGGTCATCGTCCTGCTCGCAGGGCCTTGAGCGACTTTTGCATCAGAGCACAGGTGCTGGCCGAGAAGCGCACGACCGCGTCCTCTGGCCCGCGCCAGGCTTCACGCGAGCCCTCCGCATCCGCAGCGGCAAAGTGCATCTCCAGCTCCGATCCATCCTGCAGGACAACGGCGATGTGCAGCTCTGCCGTACGTCCGGCGGGCTGCGCCGCGATGACATCATCGAAGAAGCACGCGTTCAATCTATCCAGCAGGGATCGCAGCAGGCGCGCACTCGCGGGCGCACCAGCGCGAGTCCAGCGCTCCATCTCGGCGCGTGACCAGACCTCGGTCGTGCCCCCCTCGGTAATCCGCAGCTCGCGTACCAGGCCGGGCTCGAAGGCGAGCCAGCGCCGCTCGAGCCAGCGGCGCGGATCCGTCGGGATGGTCCCGACGCGCGGAACACGATAGACCTCGTCGGCCCCCAGGACCCGGACGTAGGTCGCCAGCCCCGTACCCGCCGCGGGCGTCGCCTCGGCCCCCTGCACCAACCCCACCAGCAGATCTCCCGCACCATTGAATACGCGCAGGACGAGTCCGTCCGGGCCCAGGCCATAGTCGACGTGACTGGCGGCCGATTCGGAGAGGAGGTCGAGATTGGTGAGCGAGGTCAGGGCATCGAAGAGCTGCTGCATTGAGACGGTTCCGGCTGGGTAGTCGAAGTGCTCGGGCAGGACCCAGAGCGCGGCGCCCTGGTCCTGGTCACGCCGCACGAGTTCGATGGATTGGGGTGCCCCGGACGCACTGACGTCGGCCGGCCGCTCGATCACGACACGCACGGCATCGGCGCGCTGGAACTCGGGAAAGAGCCGCCCGATCTCCCGGCGAGCGATGCTCGATCCGGGTCCCGGCAGGGCCCACGACAGGACCAGCAAGCCCAGCCAGACGCCGCCGAGGACGAAGTTGCGACGGGCGATCCTCATGCGGCCTGCCTTCTGCGTTCGCGCAGGTTCCAGAAGGCTCCAAATCCGAGCACGACCAGCAGGGTCAGGATCCAGGGCACGAGCATGCGGTTCCAGCGGTCCGCACTGGCGCGATCGCGCGCCTCGCGGTCACGCAGCATGACGAGCTCGTTCTCACTCCCGGTCTCGGTCTGACCACGTTCATTCACACCCAGCGCGACCTTCCATTCCGTATAGAAATTGCGCAGGGCACGGTCGCGCGGCAAGCGCGAACGCAAGGCCACGAGCTCGTCATTCAGGGTCAACCAGTCCGCGAGATTGGAGAGCAGGATCTCATTCTCCTTCGCGAAGAAGCGGAATACGGGATCGTTGTCGCGAATCCAATCACAGTCCCCAAAGACGACGACCTGCGAATGGGCAGCCTGGCTCAGGACAGCCTCATCGGTGGTCCCGATCGGTCCGTCCGTGCCGAACGGATCGAATGGCTGCGGCGCTCCCCGGTCGAAGGGCGTGGGGAAGCGGCCCTCGAGCACCACCGCGATCGAGTAAGCCTGTCCCTGCCCCTGGGCGTAGAGGACCTCGCTCTGTCCACTGATCTGGCCCGGGTCCGGCACGATGCCGGTGGCCAGGTCCACGCGATAGGAGTCCGGTGAGCTCTGGATCAACTCCGTGCGCAGGACTCCCTCGGGTAGCTCGGTGGGCAAGATGGGTTGGGCCCAGGGAAACAGAGCAGCCTGTAGCCCGGACGTGACCGGCTGGGTGGGATCGAAACCGTCCCGCGGCACGCGCACGAAGAGCGGATACTCGACGTAGCGACGCTTGGCCCCGGGGATCTCGAGCGGCCATTTCCACGGCTCGTCCCAGATGTGCTGAGGGGCAACCGGCGCTCCCCAGGCAGCGAGGAGAGCGCCGATCCCGGTCGCCCTGGCCTCGCCGGTCCAGAGTCTCGAGTTCATGGCCACCTGGTCGGTCAGGACCACCAGACGTCCCCCGCGCTGCACGTACTGATCGATCTCGAAGACCGCACGGGGATGCAGCTCGAAGGGTCGCACGACGAAGAGCACGTCGACATCCGGATCGATCGACTCCCCGTCCTTGAGGTTCTCGATCGGCCGAACTTCGTGGTGCCTGCCGAGTACGCCCAGGGCACTCCCGAATGTGCCCAGGCCAGCATTCGGATCCGCCACGCCCGGCACGGGCCGGGCCAGGCCGCCGTCGTACCAGCCCACGACGGAGCGCCGCTCCGCCAAGAGATCGTGGACGCGACTGATGAAGGCCGTCTCGAATCCCCACGGATCGACAAAGGGCAAGACCGCCTCGCGCCCGCGGTAGCGCAGTGCCAGGCCCAGAAAGACCTGCTGCTCGACACGGTTGGTGCCCTTGAAGCTCACCACCGAGCGGCCCTGGATCCCGTAGTTCTGTGCCTCGAGCAGCACGTCACTCGAACGTCCGGGGTCCACGGTGTCGATCTGCATGAGCCCCCCCGAGAGTACCTGGCACTCGGTCAAGAGCCCTTCGAGGCGCGCCTTTGCGATGGCAACCTCGCCCGACAGGATCTCGCCCGTGAAGTAGGCTTTCACCTGCAAGCGTCCCTCGAGCCGGCCCAGGATCGAGCGAGCTGCGTCGGAGAGTGCGTAGATCTGATCCTCGGAAAAATCTCGCCGCAGACGAAGGTGGTCGCGGGCAAACAGGTTGCCGGTGACGACGATCCCGAGGAGCAGAAGGGTCGTAAGCAACCCGTTGAAGTGCTCCGACCGACGAGTCTGATTAGCGGATGAGCTCACCATGAGTCACGCCCAGCGGCGCCGCTCCACGAGCAACACGTTCAGGTTCAGACCGAAGAGCACCAGCAGCCCGAAGTAGACGAGATCGCGCAGGTCGAACACGCCGCGCGCCGCGCTCTGGAGGAAGTGGGAACTCGGGGCGGCATACTCCAGTCCATGGGCGAACCCCGCCGGAAACAGGTCGACCGCGAAGCGCGCCGCCCACAACAGACCGAGTGTGATCGCGCCGAGCAAGAAGGCCACCAGCTGCTCGCCCGTGGCCGCCGAAAACGGCAGGGCAATCGCCGCGTAGCCCGCCGCCAGCAGTATCGCACCGGCCATTCCGACCCAGACCGTGCCCCAGTCCAGATCGCCCAGTCCGTCCACGGTCCAGGCCACGGGTAGCACGGTCAGGACGACCAGCAGGGAGACGAAGCCCCACACGGCCAGGAACTTTCCGAGCACCACCTCGCGCGTGCGCATCGGGTAGGTCAAGAGCAGCTCCTCTGTCCCTGCTCCGCGCTCCTCGGCCCAGGTGCCCATGGCCAGGGCCGGGACCAGAAAGGCGAAGAGCAATGGCATCCAGGTGAAGAGCACGATCAGGCTCGCCTGGCCTCCCTCCCACAGGCTTGGTAGCGGGACCTTTCCGACCGGATATCCGGCGAAGAAGAAGAGTGCCGACTGGGTGATGACGAACAGGATGATCGTCACGTACGCGATGGGAGATTCGAACAGGCAACGCAGCTCGCGCGCCAGGACAGCCAGGGTGCGCTTCATGCGCTCGCCCCGTTTTCCCCGGGGGCCCCGGGGGCCTGGCGTGCGCGTCCCAGTCCACGGGTACGCTCGAGAAAGACGTGCTCCAGGGTCGAGGCCTCGTGGGTCAGCTCGAAGAGGGTCCAGCCACGGGCCTGAACCAACGCTCCAACGCGGGCGGCCACGTCGAAACGCTCCTCGACCGCAATACGCAGGCGCAGGCGGCCGTTCGAGCCACGACCGGCGACACTCACCGAGTGCACCCCGTCGACCTCGGGTATGGCCTCCAGCACGTCGGCCTCACCCCCATCGACGGTCAACGTCACGAAGTCCCCCTCGCCGGCCGCAAGCTCGAGAATGCTCCCATCGGCGACGATCTGGCCCCCGGCAATGATGATCGCGCGCCGGCAGACCTCTTCGATCTCCGACAGTACGTGGGTCGACAGCAAGATCGTCTTCGTACGCGAGAGCTCGACGATCAGGTCCCGGATGCGCACGATCTCGGCCGGGTCGAGACCGCTGGTCGGCTCATCGAGCACGAGCACGTCCGGATCGGCGATCAGGGCCTGGGCCAATCCCACACGCTGGCGATATCCCTTCGAGAGGGCCGCGATTCGACGCGTCGTGTAGCCCTCGAGATCGAAGGCGTGAACCACGCGCTCGACCGCATCGCGCCGATGGGCGCGGCCGAGGCCGTGCACGTCGGCGACAAACTCGAGGTAACGATCGACCCGCATCTTGCGATAGAGCGGTGTGTGTTCGGGCAGGTAGCCGATGCGCGCACGCGCCTCCATGTTGTCGGGCGCCATGGGTTGGCCGCCAACGGTCACCTCGCCCGCGTCCGGCAAGAGGTAGCCGGTCAACATGCGCATGGTCGTGCTCTTTCCAGCGCCGTTGGGGCCGAGAAAGCCCACCAGCTCACCAGCGCGCAGCTCGAAGCTCACGTCATCGACGGCCCGGACCTCGCCATAGCACTTGGTGAGGCCCTGCACCCGAATCATCGGAGGCTGCGGGGTTGTCGACGGGGCAGATTCGGTCAAGGAAGGACGGTCCGGCGGGTGAATCCGAGCGCGGCCAAGTAGACGGTGAGGACAGGGAAGGGTCAAGCGCCACAGGTGCGGCGTCCTACCCCGGTCCATGGGTAATCAGGCGTCGGGGTCGACCTCGAAACGGTTGAGGAAGTCGTCAGTCTTCTCGACATCGTCGAGCCGCGTGATCAGCAGCTCCATAGCCTCGACGAAGTTCATGCGCGCGAGCACCCGGCGCAACGTGTGCAATAGCCTGAGTCGGCGAGTACCGACCAGTTTTTCCTCCTTGCGCGTACCCGAACGCTCCACGTCGATGGCCGGGAAGATGCGTCGGTCGGCGAGTCGGCGCGCCAGAACCAGCTCCATATTCCCGGTGCCCTTGAATTCCTCGAACACCATCTGGTCCAGGCGGCTGCCCGTGTCGACCAGGGTGGTGCCCAGGATGGTCAAGCTACCTGCCGTCTCCGTGTTACGCGCTGATCCAAAGATCTTACGCGGACGCTCCATGGCACGGCTATCGAGGCCACCGGACATGGTGCGCCCACCGGCGCCAGCCTGGTTGTTGTAGGCCCGCGCCAGGCGCGTGATCGAGTCCAGCAAGAGGACCACATCCTCTCCCAGCTCGACCAGCCGGCACGCGCGCTTCCAGACGGCTTCCGCCAGCTGGATGTGGGTCTTGGCCGTCTCATCGGCCGTCGACACGAACACCTGGCCGCGCTCGACGCTGCGGCGCCATTCCGTAGCCTCTTCGGGCCGCTCGTCGATCAGCAAGACCATCAGGTGCACGTCCGGGTAGCCGACCTCGATGCCATGTGCGAACTCGCGCATGAGAGTCGTCTTGCCGCTCCTCGGCGGCGCGACGATCAGTCCGCGCTGGCCGCGCCCGATCGGACACAGTAGATCGACGATCCGCATCGAGACGTTGTCGGTCAGATCGCCCGTCGAATAGTGAAAGTCCGGATCGATGCTGGTGAGGGCCTTGAACGGCCGCAGCTTGCGCGTATCTGCCGGCGGCCGCCCGTCGATCTTCAACACCTCGTTCAGCTGATACTTGTGCTTCTGGCCGCGGCTGACGCGTCCCTCGACCAACGCGCCGTCGCGCAGTCGCTCGCGGTCGATCATGCGCTTCGGAACGTAGATGTCTTCCTTGGAAGGCTTCCACTGGGCTTCCTCGCGCCGCAAGGTGCCGTAGTCACCCTTCTCGAGGACGAACATCCCGGTGAGGGTCTGGTTGCCCTTGGGAGCTCGCTGTTGACCACGCCGCTGCCCGTCTTGCTGCTGGCCGCCGCCATGCCTGGGACGGCCACCTTCAGCGCCATCGCGCTGATCCCGATCCCGATCTCGGCCCCGGCGCCGCCGGCCTCCACGACGGCTGCCACGCCGCTTGCCAGCGCCCTCTCGGCGTCCGTCAGACTGCTTTTCATCCCCACGCTTCTGCTCGACGCGCTGCCCTTCCGAGCCTTCGGCCGGGGCCGATTCCGAGCGCCCCTCGCCCTGGCCGGGTTCGGCGCTGCCCCCCTTGTCGGGACGTTTCCTGGAGGGACGTTTCGCGGCAGGCCGCGGCGACGGTTCGCCGTCCTCGGATGGATTCCGGTCCCTTCCGTTCTCGGCTGCCGCCTTGGGCGCCGGCTCGGGTCCCGCTGATTCGTCGCCTGCGGTCTTCCGGGAGCGGGACGCCTTGCTCTTTTTCTTGCGAGCCGCGGTCCGCTTGGAGGGCGGGGATTCCGCCCCTCCCGCCGCCTTTTCGCCTTGCCCCTTGATGGTGCCAAAGGGCAACTCGTCGCCCTGGGCCTTGGTCGTGGAAGAGTTCTTGGGTGCCAAACGTGGCCTCGAATTTGAGAGGAGAATGGTCGAGACGGCCTGCTGGCCATCCCTCGCTGCCGTTCCCGCGTCAGCGCGGGTATGCCTGTGCAAAAAGGTGCGTCACGGAGCTGCAACCAGAGCGAATCGGGCGGGGCGGCGTCCTCAAAGAAGGACGAGCTCTCGCATCACAGGTGCTGCGACACGGACCCCCACGATCCCGAAGGAGTGGAGGGCTCATTCCGTCCCAGCCGTCCCGGCTCTCGTTGCTCAGTGGGCCTCAGGGACCCGGGAGGCCCTCCTCGATCGGAGGGTCATCACGCTGGGCGAACCGTGACTGGCTGCTACTAGAAGCATGCCCCAATCGTGCCGAGAGGTCGACACCAAACCCAAAAGTTCTCTGGCGGGAGCCTGGAAGCCCCCCTCGGGAGGGATATCGGCTGCCACCGGTATGGACCTTGAGCCCAATCTGATTTTTTTTGGTCCCCCGGACCCGTACCTGGAGCTGCTCCAGATGCCACGCCGGGCTAACGCCGCACCAGGAACTGCAGGGTCCATTGCTCCTCGTGCAGGGCGATCACGACGACATCGCTGACCCCGTCTCCATCCAGGTCGCGGACGAGCAGCTGGGTTACCTGATCCAGCTCTGCCACGAGCGGGTGGCGAGCGCCCGGTCGAGCGTCCCCATGCGTACGCCGCAGGATGGCACCCAGGGCCAGGTCCTGCTCGGCGAGGCGCCCGAAGTCGAAGGTCCGACTGGCCCCATCGCCCTTGGCATCCAGCTCCTCGAGCACGAGACCGACGAGCAGACGCTCGATGTCGTCCTCGCCCGCATCGGCCAGGCTTTCGACGAAGAGCGGCGCGGGTGCGAGCCCGGGGAAGACGACGAGCTCGCCAGCACGCACATCCACGATGTCATCTCCCTTTGCAGGCTGCCCGGGAACCCGGGGCATTCGCTGGGCTGGAATGAGGAACTGCTCCTCGAGTGCCTTGCCCATTCCCTCAGCCTCGTCGATGAATGAGAGCAGGCGCGGAATCTCGATCGTGATGCGGTTGCGACGGGTGGGCTTGCGAGTCAGCACACCCGCGTGGTTTTCGTAGGTGTAGACATCGAAGCTCAGGGAGCTCGGCAGGATCAGGGTGCGCAGTACCCGTCCGACGGAGATGCGCTCACCACGCAGAATCTGCAGGTCGGCGAAGGGATCGCCGGTGACCTGGCGCAGGATGCTCCAGAGGACGTTGCCGCTGGATTTCAGGACCTGATCGGGCACTCCGACTGGACCGGTTCGCGCTCCACCCAGGTAGACGCGAAACTTCGCTCCGAGGACGATCAGCAGGTCACGTGCGCCCTTTCCGTCGAGGTCTGCAAAGCGCCAGCTGACGCGGTTCTCGACTGCCGAGAGCAGGTTCTGAAAGTCGATCGGTTCCGTGTCCGGCAGCTCGGCGCGCAGGGCCTCGAGATCCAGGATCCAGGTTGGCTCGGACGAGAGCATCGGCTGGGCCAGGTGAAAGGCGACCCGTTCATGCGTCTCGGAAATCAGATCACGCTGCCCATCCCCGTCGACGTCCCGCAACCGGAACCAGGGGATACGCACGTCCTGGCCAAAATAGGAAGACAGGCTCTCCGGATCCCCCACGTCGACCGTCAACTCGGCCTCGTAGACAACCTCGATCGGGTCCGCCCAGCCCCCAGCGCCGGCAAGGTAGATACGGTGCACTCCGGCGCCGGGCAGGACCAGGTCGGCGCGGCCATCCCCGTCCACGTCGCGTGCGAAATGGATGCGGTGGACACCGACGGGTAGGGAACTCTGCACTTCGAACACGTCGCGCCCCTCGCCGATCTCGCCTTGATCGTCGACCGCGTGAACGCGCACGACGCTCCCGTCGACGAGCATCGCAATCTCGAATCGACCGTCTCCGTCGAGGTCGGCCACATCCCAGCCAACCCGCGCGGCGGGCCATGGAAGTCGTTCGCCGGCTGCCGCCAGGGCTCCGTCCGCTCCCATCGGTGCCAGGGACAGGCCGCCTGAATCGATGCGCAAGAGCTCGCTACGACCGTTTCCCGAAAAGTCGCGCAGGACGAACTTGACGCCCTCCTCGGGTGCCCGCACGACCGTCTGCACGAAATCCGCCGGGGAGTCCTGGGGCAGGGCGGCACTCGCGTGGGCCAGAAGCATGCAGGCGATCAGCATCAGCGCCCCCCCTCTGCGCGTCTCGAAATGAGGATCGTCAGGCGGTCGGTCGAAGCCGAGAAGACGTCACCCAGACCATCACCATTCGCATCCTCGACCGCCAGAGACTCGATCGAGCCGCCTGCGTCAAAGCGCTTCCACGGCCCGGCCTCGAGACTCCAGGTCACGCCCCCGAAGAAGCTCTTCTTGCGATGCAGTCTTCGGATCGTGACGTGCCCGCGAACATCGAGCTCGACCAGATCTGCAATACCGTCTCCGTCGCAGTCCATCGTCAGCTCGCGATTCGCGATCACATCCACGATCGACTCCTCGTCGAAGATCGTCTCCTCCTTCAGCACGGGCTTGCGCTCGAAGCCCTGGGCACCACCCAGGTAGACGAGGTGGCTGAACTTGAAATTCAAGCCGCCAACCGCACTCAGGAACGAGGGCAGCTCGAGCTTGCGCAGGGCCAGGTCGGGCAGGCCATTGCCATCGATGTCAGCGACACCGACCACCATCACGGCCGCCTCGAAGCGCAGCACCTGGTCAGGCTTCTCCGAGACGATCCGAGCCCCGTCGTTGGAATAGAGCAGGAGCTGATGGCGACCATTCTTCAGGTCGTCCTGGTCATCCTTGATGTGTGCCAGGAGGTCGAGATCACCATCCGCATCCAGGTCCACCAGTTGCAAGGCCACGTCCTCGCCTTGCAAGGACTCGGGCAGCGCCTCGATGCGTGTTGGCTCGGACGGGATGCGACCGTCCTGGTCCAGGTAGAGAGCCAGGTCCTCCTTTCCGCAGACCACCAGGTCGAGCCCACCATTACCGTCCACGTCGACCAGAGCCGGTGCTCGATAGTGACGGGCGTTCGAGAGCAGCGCCGACTCCCGCTCGAGGTCATCCACGAGAAAGGGCGTGGCCTGTTCCAGCTCGAAGCTGGCCTCGCCCTCGCCCTCGCGCTCGCTGCGGCTTCTCCTATCACCGGACATGGGCGCGGAATCCGTGGATGCTTCGACGTCCACCTGTGACAGGCGTGCGTAGTCCTGGCCAGCGTCCGGGGCTTCGGACGGCCCCCACAGGGAGAAGCCTGAGCGGCCTGGAAGCAGGACGGTGTCCCGCTCGGCCCCGGGCACCACGTAGTCGTAGTACGGAAGCGAGCTCGGGTCGGAGATGTCGTAGACGAGCTCCGACTTCGCGAGAGCGCGAACATTGTCACGGTATCCGGAATGGGTCAGGGAGTAGGACCAGGCCCCCGACCCGGTCAAGAAGATCAATTCTCGCCCGGCCTCCGCGCGCACGTCGGCACAGCTCCACGCGACGATGTCGGCCAGGATCGGGATCGTATGACGGGGGACCAGGTCGACGCCCTCGTCCGTGACCCTGTAGACCCGCAACTCCCGCTCGCCCTGTTCGCGGCAGAGGGCCACGATGAGTTCACGCCGGTCGTCCGCCTCCACATCCTGCAGGGTCCAGCTCAGGAGTTCGCCGTCGAAGTCCAGAGACGTATCCACGTAGTGCGTGCTCGCGCCGAGCGCGCAGAATGCGGCGAGCAAGCTCATCACTCGCTGAGTTTCCCCACACCCGTCGAGAAGTTGAGGAAGCGCAAGAGGCTCCAGTGCCGTTCCTCTCCATCGCGGCGGTACTTGAAGAGCGAGATGATCCAGAGGTCGATCAGGTAGAAGCTCGACTCAACACCGTCCGGGCTACTTCGGTAGCCGGCAAGGATGGGCAGAGAGGCCTCGATCACACGGGAACCGGGCCCGAGCAAGCTCACCGTTTTGGTCTCGATCGGGCCGTCGGAAGAAGACCCCGGCGGCCGGTAGCGCACGACAACGGCGGCGCCCGGAGGCTGGGCCTGCAGGGCGCGGATCAAGGCTCTCTCCGAGCGGTAGGCCACACCGTCGATGTCGGTAACCAGACTGCCCACCTCGATGCCCGCGGACGGGAAGGGCCCCTCTGGCGCGGAGGTGACCAGCGCGACGCCACCCGGGCCGGCCAGCCAGCCGGCGCGAGAACGGCTGGGATCCAGGCGCCAGGCAAGGCGTGCGGGCTCGAGTTCGGCTACGGATCCTGGGGCCGCGGCGGCCAGGCGCACTGGCAATTCGAAGACCGAGTCGCCGCGCCGTACTCGCAGAACCGGGTCCTGGTCCAGTCCGGCCGCCCGGAGCATTGCCTCGAGCGACTCCGGATCATCGATCGCCACCTGATCCCAGGCCAGCAAGACATCTCCAATCTCAAACCCAGCCTGGGCTGCCGGCGACCCGGGCGCGACCGACACGACCCGCACACCGGGGTCGAAGCTGAGGGATTCCAGGCCACCCTGGCCGTTCTCGCGAACCTTCAACCCCAGGAATCCTCCCTCGCTCGCCTGGCTCGGCCGCAGCCAGTCGAGCAGCTCGGGCAAGGGGTCAGGAATGGCCCGGACCGGGGCGGTGCTACACCCGGCCGCGAACAGGCAGGCCAGGAACAATTGAATGGGACGGGTCATGGATAGGAGCGCCTCGTGTTCGACGGCTATTACGCATGACAAGGCGGTCCGTTCCCAGCTTCCGCCGGGGCCAGTCTATTTCTCCGACAGAATATGAGTCAGGGTCCCGGTCCTCAGGACGTGGGCATGGGTTGGCGCCGCACCCGTCCGGTGCACACGCAAGGACACGTGCTCGTTCAGGGTCCCATGCTCGAGCTGCTTGTCTTCGAGCGAGACCCAGATCAGGCCCCAGTAGTGGCTCAGACCGTCGATGCCCGTGCCGGCGACGCGCATGTCGAAGGTGTTGAAGAACGCCTCGTAACGGATCAGGGCACAAGGCTCGCCGTGGCGCTCGGAGCGGCCGATCCAGGTCAGCTCGATGCGCCGGTTCTTGAACGCCCCCATTCCGGCCAGGGGCACACTCGGGCTGGATGGACCGGAGACGGCATAGGGTTCGTTCAGTCTCAGCTCGCCAAAATAGGAGCGCCCGAATTGCTCGAGCATGTGCGTGTCCCAGACGAGGTTCTTGGAGTAGGTGGCCGCCAGGGTCGTCGGGAAGCCCTCGAAGAAGGCGGGCGTGAACATCGCGTAGCTCTGGCGTGCGTCGTAGCCAAAGGGCGAAAGGTAGTCGAGTGCCTGGCCGGACTCAGGATACTCCCCTTCCAGTTCAGCCCCCCTGGCCATCGAGCCACCGTCCCACTCGACGCGCCCGTCCGGGAGACCGCGCGTGTATGTGGCGTCGATGCGTTGCTTGCCGCCAAATGCATCGTCAGCGTCCGACTGCTTGTATTCACAGGTAAATCGGTAGGTCTGGGGACCGTCCTCGATGAACTCGACCTCGGGCAGGCTCTCACTCGAGTTCGGAACGCTCAGACAGACGGCGAGAAACAGCTCAAGCCACATGACTTCATCCTTTCATGCGATCCAGGAGCTGCTGTAGCCCCGACACGTGCTGCTTCAATGCAGCCCGGCCAACCGCGGTAAGGGCGTACCAGCTCGTCGGCCGCCGCCCGGTAAATTGACGCTCGATGGTCAGATAGCCAGCTCCATCGAGCTTGGTCAGATGCGCGCCAAGGCTTCCGTCGGTCTCGTCCAGCAGAACCTTGAGTCGCGTGAAAGTGAGCCTGCTGTAGCGAGACAGGACCACGCATGTCGCCAGGCGCACCCGGTGCTCCAGCAACTTGTCGAGCCCGTCGAAACCGACCCGCTCCGGCTCGGCTCCCTCTTCTCGGTCGGGCTTCATCCAGCCAGATCCCGCCGATCCCTCTGGGCATCCGATGCCACCGAGTGGCGCCGGGTCAGCTCAGCCGAGAGCACGAGGGCAAGGGCCGCCACCACTCCCGTGATGGTCCACGCATAGGCGACGCGATACGCCAGCAAGCAGTAACCGAGCGCGAAGGCGATCCCGGGCCCGGCCAGGTTCACGTCGAGATGAACCCCGGCTGTCAGGTAGGCGAAGGCGACCAGCAGCAGGACCATGGGCGCAAGCGCGCTCCAGTCGATGGTGCCGGTCTGTGGCAAGAGAAGGGCCAGACCACCGGCCACGAGAAGCAGAGCCCAGTGGGCGAAGTACCGGCGCGCGGAGCGCAGGTCCTCCTGGCCCGAGCGTCGCATGGCGCGCGCGCTCAGGGCGGCGCAGGCGATGAAGCCGACCGATCCGGCAACGAGCCAGTAGCGCAGGACGAAATCCCCCCCCACGAAGTCGGGCAAGGGGAACCCGATCAGGACCATGGCCGCCAGGACCAGCATCACGGCCCGAGGCAAGTGGGGCCGCGCGGCGGGGTCCACCAGGCCGCGCACGTACTGTAGATCCCTGGACATCTGTGTGGCGTCGCTCATGTGCAAACACTCCCTTCTTTAGAGTTCTCTGGATTCTAGAGTATCGCACGAAAGGGATCCAGCACCATTCGCGGTACTACCAGGGAACTGGCTTGATTCGGTGTTGGAATCCCCGGCCGGAACTACCCTAACCCCTTACGGACAAGACCCTTGTGCGGGATGCGTTCGGATCGGACAGCCTGGGCCGGCCTGGCTCGATCGTAAGCGTCGGTGGCAAAGAGATTTGCCCGTCGACCTCCAACACGGATCCAAGCCAGTCCGGTCGATCCACCCGCGGGCCAGGGCAGGGCGGGTCAGAGGCTACGTCGAATCAGGACGAGCCAACCCAGGCCCGCCAGAAGGAGGGCCTCGGGCGCCGGGACGGTAAGGGCCGAACGCAGCAAGGCGTCCGAAAACCCGGCGTCAGAGAAGCCTCGCGCAACTCCGGTCAGCTCGCCCCAGGGAGAACTGTCCGCCAGGGTCGGGACGTAGCTTGCGAAGACCGCGAAGCGCGCGTCGCCGAGTGCATCCTTGAACAGATCGAAGGCCAGGAAAGTTCCCAGGGCGCCGGCGACCGCGCCCGTCGCGGAACGTGCCATGCAGGAGATGAGCAGTCCGAGCGCAAAGGTGGCCCAGAGTCCGGGCAGGCTCGCGAGCAGGCCGAGGGTGAATTCCTCGCGCAGCTCGGACGCTGAAAGCAACTCGTAGCCGTCCTCGACCAGGGGACCGAAGTCCCCTGCCCGCAGAGCGACCGTCGCGGCCGACAGCCCCGTCAGCGTGACGATTGCGACGATCATGATGGGCGCGAGCATCAGGCGGCCCCAGATCACGGCTCCGCGCGTGGCGCTGCGCGTGATCGCGAGGCGCAAGACGCCCGTCTCCCGATCGCCGGCGATCGAGCGCGCGCTGTACGTCAAGAGCACGAGCACTCCCAGCACGAGGCCCGCGCGCCAGCCATCGGCCAGCGGAGCCCACGCATGCCCGCTCGAAACGGACGCTCCACCTGGCCCGGCCGAAGCTGCAACCGATGCGAGGGCTCGCAGGGCCGATAATGCCGCGAGCAATAGACCCGTGACCCAGGTTGAGCGGGTCCAGACCAGGCGTGCGAGCTCGGCACGCAGAATGAGCCAGGAGCCCTTCACGAATGCTCCTCGGAAGACGCGGCCACGGAACCCGGTGCCGCGGCGACCAGTTCATTGAAAAGCGCCGCCAGGCTCACGGCCACGGGTTGCAGCTCGTGCACCTGGATCCCCGCCTCGACCAGCATCTGGTTGAGCGCACCGGGCGTGTGATCACCGGCGTCGAGTGTGAGCTCACCGATCGAGCTATCAGCCCGCTGATCCGCCTCCCCCATTCCCACCTGGTGCGGGTCGGCGAGGCACTCGACGCCCTCGACGCGTCCCAGTACGTCGCGCGCGCGGCCCGGATCGCTCACTCGAATACGGTGGCGCGTGCGCGAGCCCAGCAGATCCTTCAAGGCCCCTTGAGCAGCCAGGTGCCCCCCGAGGAGGATCGCCACGTGACTCACAAGGCGCTCGAGTTCGTGCAGCCGGTGGCTCGAGAGGATGATCGTCACCTCGGCCTGGGCCAGCGCCCGCAGGGTGTCGAGCAGATCGCGCACGCCGACGGGATCGAGCCCCGACAGGGGTTCATCCAGCACCAGCAATTCCGGTCGACCACCCAGGGCCGAGGCGATGGCGACGCGCTTGCATTGCCCGAGGGAGAGCCCGGTCACCGGCCGCCGCGCGAGCGAAGCGCAACCCGTGAGTTCGAGCGCCTCGTCGATGCTGCGGCCCCCAGCATGGCCACGCAATGTGGCCGCATACCGAAGCTGCTGGCGGACAGTCAGCCCCTTGACGCGCATCGGTTCGTCGAAGACTGCGGCGACTCGGCCGCGCGTACGATGAATGGACTGCGCGGGCTCGCCCAGCAGCTCGATCCGACCCGAGGTCGGCCGCATGAGGCCCAGTGCACACGCCAGGGTGGTGCTCTTGCCGGACCCGTTGGGCCCGAGCAGACCAAAAATCTGCCCACGCTCGACGGAGAGTGAGACACGGTCGACACCGATCACATCACCGAATCGCCGGGTGAGCTGATCCGTGAGGAGAGCCGTCATGCTGTCAGAATCCATCCGGCCGTCGAAGCGGCGAGGCCCCGACAGCCGGCGACGTCGCCGCTACTGGGGCGTGCGCGTCCGGATATAGCACGTGTAGGCGGACAGATCACTCGGAATGAAGGGATCCGGCACACCATTGCCGGCGGAGAGCCCCGCAATCCCGTCGGTCGAAGCCATGTCCAGGTTGGTGATCCGTATCCGGCCGCCGAAGAAGAGCTCGATCTGGAACGAGTTCTGATTGGACGTGCTGTACTCCGGCACGTTCTGCCATGTCACGGCGACGCGGTTTCCGAGCTGCTTCCAGCTCACGGTACCGCCGACGCTGGGGTTGTAGTCGTCGAAGTTGGCCGAGATGCGCGGCAGGTCGAAGTGGTCTGCGAGGGTCTCGGAGTAGTCCGAATCGCCAGTTCCAAAGGTGATGTAGCCGTTGCTACAGATATAGAAGCGGTCGTAGCTGACGCCGTAGAGCGAGACGGTCTCTCCGCCTCCGAGGATGACCAGCTCGCTGTCGTCGTCCGTGAGGGTGATCGAGGTACCACCGGCGGGGTCGGTCGGAAAGCTCGCCACCACGCGCGTGCACGCCCGGTAGAAGTCGACCGTCGGCTTGGGCGTGAAGTCGATGGTCCGCATGTCCAGGTCGTGGGACCCGAACTGCTCGGTGAAGTAGTCGGGCACGTCCGTCGTCGTGAACGAATAGCAGGCCCCGAAGTTGTCGTCGACGGTAGTGTTTCCCGCCGGATCACTGACCAGAAGGTCGAAATAGTAGGTCGTACCCACGTCCAGTCCCCCGAGAACCAGGGACTGGCTCGTGGCGGCAAACGTGGCCAGGGCCTGCTGGTTCAGGTTTCCGCAGCTCAGGCCGTATCGCAGGGTGACCGCGGCTGGCTCATCGACAAGGACGTCCACGGTCGCGCTCTGAGCCTCGATATTCGTGACCGTCACCGAAGTGGTCGCGGGCGCGACGCAATCCACGGTGGCACTGGCCATGACCGGCACATTCACACCCCCCTGGCCGTCGTCCGCGTCCACGTAGAGCACGTCGACGGAATCCCCGTCGGCCACGAGGACGACACCAGGGGCGTTCACGGTGGCCGCGGCGATGGTTCCGAAGAATGCCGAAGTCTCGGGCCCGCTCTCCGTCAAGGTCACGATCTCACCGGCCGGCTCGGAGGTCGAACTCACCGTTACATCGACCGTCTCCACGACTCCATCGTCCGTGTTCAGGCCGCAATCGATCACGGTCACTCCGATGCTATCGCCGCACGAGTAGGCGCTGCTGTCCAGGGAGGCGATGCCCTCATCCGCACAGTTGATCAGCAACGGTGAGGCGGCCAGCGAAAAGTCCTGGGGGCCTTGGGGCACGTTGGCGCCACGCACTTCGATGCGCCAGATGCCAGCCTCCGGAGCCGCGACGAAGACCTGCTCGATGTTGTTGAGGTGGTCGCGCTGGTTCTGAACCGCTGCCGTAGCCGGGCTCAGCGGATCCAGGGTCCACGGGAAAGCCTCGGCGCCGGACGGACTGAACAGGTGCAGGTCGAGGTCGTTGACGAGCGCGCCGGATACATTCGGCGTCGCCGGGAAGTCGTCCCAGGCCAGGGTCACACGCAGCTCTTCCCCGCCCATGACACTGACCGCGAAGAGGACCACTCCGCCCTGGTCCACGGGCTTCTCGATGAAGTTGCCTGTGCGCTGAAAGTCGATCGCGTCCACAACTCGCACGGACCCGTACCCGGTCTGGTAGTCGGGGCCGACGTTCTGAATATCCTCGGCCGTGTGCGCCAGCAGCGTCTTCAGGGTCGAGGGCAGCGGATCGGGTCCGCCGAACTGGGCCCGATAGTCCTCGATCATGAGCGCGGCGACACCCACCACCGTGGGCGACGCCATCGAGGTGCCACACAGGGCTCGATAGGCCGTATCGCTGGCGGAGTCGACCGAAGTCACACCGAAGTCGTCGTCGCTCTGACATCCGGGACCGCTTATGTCCGGCTTGAGGCGCCCGTCATCCGTGGGCCCCCAGCTCGTGAAACTTGTCACCGAATCGTCATTCGAGTTGAGCGCCCCGACCGTGATGTGGTTCTTGGCGGTCGCAGGTGGCGCGGTGCTGTAGTAGTCGCCGAAACCCTCGATGTCGCAGCTACTTCCCTGTCGCTCGTTGCCTGCCGCCCAGATGATCCGGAAGGGCTCACCGCCCGAGACGGATCCGCGGGCGACGGCATCGATCAAGCTCGACATCAGGCCGTAGTCGCCCTGGATAGCGCACGGGAAACCGTTCGACTCGGTATTGGTCCCGATCGAATTGTTCGCGAGCAGAGCTCCGTACACCGTGCTCGCCTCGCCGTAGTCCGCCTCGAAGTCCCCTGGATTTGTGTACAGGAAGATATTGCTCCCGTCGTACTCAAAACCGTAGGACTCGATCGTCGTCCCGGGAGCCATGCCTTTGTATTGACCGGCGCTGGCTGCCCCATCGCCCCCGATCGTCCCCGACACGTGCGTCGCGTGGTAGTGGGTTCCCGAGCCATCGCGCACGGTCGCCCGGCCGCCGAAATCCTGGTGCGTGGCGCGCGCGGTACCCGCGTCGTAGACCATGACCGAGACCCCGGAGCCATCCAGGTTGTAGGGTGCCCCGTTCGCTGTATTGGCCCCCACGCGCGCGCGGTTGCTGTCGTTGACCACGCCGAAACGGGGCAGCGGCGGCTCCATGTACTGAACAATATCCTCGGCGGCCAGGGCCGCGAACTCCGAGTGTGACACCTCGAGAACAAGGGTGTGGATCGACTCGACCACGTCGCGCACGACCGCGCCGTGTCCCTGGGCCACGGATATGGCCTCACCCATAAGGGACACATCCGGGTGGAACATGACGTAGAGCGCGACGCGCGCCTCGGCCGCGTCCTTGTCGCTCGAGTCGAGTGAGCCGTCGACCACCGACCAGTCGGGAAACTCACCGCGGGCAAGCATCGGATGAAGCTTCCAGGTGAGCTGGATCGCACGCGCGTCTGCCAGGGGCAGGGCCGCCAGGCGTCCGGTATCGAGGGTTCGCGCCTGACCCGACGCGAAGTAGGCGTCACTACCCAGGTAGCTCAGGAGGTTCAGGCCCGCCCCGCGCGCTTGCTCGCGCTCGGGAGCCATCAGGGGCCGGGCGAACTGGACCACGAAGTGCACCTGAGCGGAGCGTGCCCCCTGGGCGGGCGTGACCAGCTCGACCAGGGCAGCATCGACCTCCGCGCGGCTGCGCGCCAGGCCTTCGGATGCTCCCGAGCGCCAGCTGACCTTGTTGCCGTCTGCCCGCAGGGGCTCCGATTGGACGCCCGAAAGCGGACTTGCGACGGCGGATCCGACCAGAATTGTCGCGACGACAGCAGCGAAGGGTCCGGCGAGAGTCTTCATGTTGATCCGTACCATCGAGGATTTGCCTGAGGGTGAGAGCTTGCCCCGATCGGGGGCTGGGGGCGTCCGGACGCGGCACTGCGACAGCGGCGGCCTACCTTAGCTTCCTAGGACCCTGGACATACAGCAAGGTCCGGCCCGGGAAAGCAGCCCCTGCGGCGAGCCGGGAAGAGGACTGGAACTCGGCCAGGGCCGGTCCAGGCGGGTTTGGTGGGCTACGAGGGCCCGAGGCAATTCGAGGGGTGTGGTCGGGGTGAGAGGATTTGAACCTCCGACCTCTGCGACCCGAACGCAGCGCTCTACCAAGCTGAGCCACACCCCGACGTCGAATGCGGAGCGGACTCTATGGGCGAGTCAGCCCGCCGTCAAGGCATTCCGCCCGTTCATGGTCCGGGGACCCGGGCCTTCGTGGGCCTTGCGGGCTAACGCCCCAGATCGACGAAGACCCCGCCGTTCTCCTCCGCCAGGCGACGCATGAAGTCCTTCTGGAATTCGCCCAGGGCGATGGTGTGGATCACCACCTTGCGCAGGGCGTTCGCCTCGTTGATCTCGCGCATTATGTCCTGAGGATCGATGAAGTCCCCCGTCGTCGGGCGGCCGTCGGAGAGGAAGAAGATCGTGTCGACATCTATCTCGTAATCTGAAGCCCGCTTGCGCTTGGTCTCGAGGCCCAGAGCCCAGGCCAGGGCCCCATGGGTATTGGTCTTGCCCGCACTGAGGTCGGCCGCTCCGACAAGCCCCACATTACCCAGGGCCATCTTCGACTCGCCGCCGAGTGGTTCCAGACGATTGGCCCAGGCCATGGCACTCGACTTGTTGAGCACGTTGGCCTTGACGAGCCCCTTCTTCCACGGGTCCACCTTCGTGGCGAACGACAGTATGTTGAACTCGACGTAACTCTCGAGGCCCTCGATCGTGCGCGCAAGCTCGGTCTTCACGATGTCTATGCGCTGGAACGACGGAAAGTCACCATCTTCGAATCGCTCGCGTTCGATGACCTCGTTCTCCATCGAGCCGGAGACGTCGATAACGAAGAGGATCGAGCGACTCGGCGTATCGATGCCGTGGTAGGTCACTCCGGTTGGCGTGTACTCCTGCTCGCGTTTCGCGCGCGCGGCTCGCAACTTGGCCAGCTGTTCATCGGTCGGAATCTCGTAGTCAGACGCGTTCTCCCGAAAGCGCACCCATAGTGACGCGCGAGTTCCAAATGTCCGTCCGGTCAGACTCTCGAGTGCGTGCCCGATATCCTCCAGCAAGCGCCCTTCTTCGTGCTGCATGCGCTCGATGAGCCAGTCGACGGACTCGGTCCGGCGCACCTTGCCCAGGGCACTGATTGCGCCGGAGCGAACCTGCCACGAGGAATCCGCCAGGGCGACGTGCGCGGCGTCGTGGACAAGCGGAGAGCCAAGCTCCGCCAGGGCGTCGAGCGCTGCGCCACGCACCGCGGCTTCCTTGTCCAGGCAGTAGGGAACGATTGCAGGTGCCTGCTCTACACGCCCGGTCGCACCGAGTACCTGCAGGGTCCGCCGACGAACCTCCCAGGCACGATCCTCCAGGCACTCCTGTAGCACTTCATTTCCGCCGGAGTAGCGTCCCTTCGCAATGGCGCGCAAGAGGCCGAGACGCACGGTCTCGTTCTTCTCCTTTTCCAGCTTCTCGAATATGCGCGCACTCGAGGACTGGCTCTCGAAGCCCGCGAGGATCTCCATGCAAGCCTCGACCACCTCGGCCTCCGGATCCTTCAGGATCGGGACCAGCACGTCGACCACCTGTGAGCCCTCACTCCCTTCCAGTGCGAGGATCGCCTCGACCCGTGTGGGCGTGTCCTTGTACTTCCGGAAGTACCTCTTGAACTCCTTGACGATCTCATCGTCGACGGGGGCAGCGCCGACGAGAACTGTCAACATCAGTGCGCATGACGCCAAGAGACGCGTGCTCGACATGTCCGTATCCTAGGAACCAGGGTCTGTGGGGATCCGCTCGGGGCGGTGCCGGCCGGCGGCACCACACGGGCTACCCCCCAGCGGGCCCCAGGATACGAACGAGGGCTCCTAATGAGGAGCCCTCGCCTGAGTTCGATCGATGCCCGCCTGCTATTGGCTGCGGCGCTTGATACCGATGGTGGCCCGCCGCGTGCTCGCGGCCTCCACATCATCGCTATTCAAGGTGATCTTGTAGCCCTCGTCGGTCAGCATGGTGACCTTGTCGCCGTTGCGTTCGAGCTCGAAGCCCACGAATACGCCGCCGGCGGCCTTGACCCGGATCTGGGGCAACCCGGCTGTCGGCGTGCCGTCGGTCTCGAGCGCTGCCAGGCGGCCCTCATCGAGCTTTTCGATCCCGCGAATCGCGTCCCCGGTCAGGGCCATGCGCCCGATTCCGGTGTCGAGCCAGACTGTGCCAATTCCCATGGCGAACAGGCGCCCTTCGAAGCCCTCGCCGTTGTCGTGCAGGATCCGAACGGCGCCTACGCGCGGAGTCAGGATGCGCTCGGGATAGTCGAGCGCATGCATCGGAATATTGGCCCCGGCCCAGTGATTGTCGAGGGTCAGGCGCCCATCGCGCTTGCCCGGCAACCGTGCCTCTAGCGAGAAGAGCGGGTCCTGTTCGATACGGCGCGGATCCAGGTCCTCTGTCTCGGCCGTGTCCCCATCCGAGGTCAAGCTGTCGAGCGCAAGATCGACTGCCACGAGCTCGCCGGGCGGGTCCATCTGGGGCTCGGGAACCTGGTCGATCGGTTCGAAGTCGGAGGCAGGCATCGGTCCGCTTTCGCGCGAGACTCCGCCCAGACTGAGGGTTGCGACCAACCACGGAATATCGAACGTGGGCTCGACCGAAGCGAAGACTCCGGCGCGCGGTACGTACGTCAATCCGGGCATGGCTGGCGCGTCCTCGTCAAGACGCCACGCGTTGTACTGGTCGAGGACCGACTGATCGGCCCTGAGCAATCGCTGGCCGAGAGCCAACCAGCCTTGCCCCGCAGGAGCGCTCGGGTCGACCAGCGGCGGGCCAGCCGAGACTCGATCACCTGCAACTTCGGGCAGAGCATCCGGGATGACAACGCCCAGTGAGTCGAACTCCACTGCAGGCCCTGCCTCGGGCCCGGCTTCGATCCCGGCGTCGGCCAGGGGTCGATCAGCCATGAGAGTGTCGAATGCGAGCAGCACCGAACGTGCCTCGCTGGCCTCTTGCTCAGTTGGAGCTGCCCATGGATATGAGTCGCCGTCGAGCTCCGAGGGCTCGGACGGGGCTCCGGTCGCGCGGGGTGCGAGGTTGGAGAACCAGCGCCGGCCGGAATCGGGGCTGTCCGTCGGCTGGCCGGGCTGGATCGCAGTGCGCTCGGGGCCGGCCGCACCCATATTCGGATCGTTACGGGCATCGCCACCCGGAGTGCTGTCCACGGGCTGTTCGAGCGGTGTGTTCTGGAGCGCGGTGCGCTGCATCTCGATCGGCTCGGTGATCGGCTGATCGAGCTCTCCGTGATGGCTGAGGACCTGCCAGAGGACGGCGCCACCCGCGATCACACCCACGGCGATCAGGGAGCGCATGACGACGCGGCCAACGGCCGAATTCGTCGGCTCCGAATCGACAAAGGAGGCCTCGAGCGGATCCTGGGTCCCGTCGGGCAGGACTTCCTGAGAACCATCGACTACCGGGGCAATGCCGCCCTCGTTCGCACGCTGATCGTCGAGACTCAGCAGCCAGTTCGGATCGGTGGTCCCGGGATCGGGACTTTGCGGCGTGGGCTGAATGGACTCAGGGAGCGGGAGCTCGCCGCGCTGGGGAGCAGGCTGGGGGGCGGGCTCCTGACCTTCGAGAAGCCAGCTGGGCGATTCCGCCCCGATCGACGGATCCGCCGCCTGGGGCGCGGCCGGGGCCCCATCGGGCTGGCCTGCTTCGTTGAGCAACCAGGTCGTACGCGAGTTGTCGGGTACCGGCCCCTCACCGGGCATGGCGTAGGGGTCCACCGCGCCGAATGCATCGCCGGCTGGTGCGCCTTCGGCTGGATCATTCAGACCGAGAAAATCGGTGGCCTCGTCGCCGGGTACCCAGCCAAAGCCCTCGATTTCACTCGGCCCGGCCACGCGCGCATTGTCCGCGGGCCGGTTGGTGGGCGCCTGGTTCGGGTCGCCGGCAGGGGCATCCGCCTCGTTCGGGAGGGGGTGCTGCGCGCCGTGGAGGGGGTCCTGCTCGTCGGGATGTGTTTGCTCGTCCGCCATCGTGCCTAACGCTATCTCGGGTTGGGGAACCGCTCTGCCCGTCGGAAGACGGGCGAAGCTCTGATCCCCTATCGGCCGCCCGATCGCTCGACCCGAGGCTTTCGGCGGATTCATCCCCCTGCCAGCCCCAATATCGGGGCCAAGGTGAGCCCGACGGGGAATACCCCACCCTGAGGGGCCCTCAGCGGCGCTTGAGTATCCGGTGCCCGGCCTGGCGCAGGGTCACGCCGCTGGCGTCGAAGTACTCGAGCAATGGAATCAGGTACTTGCGCGAGGTCCCGAGCCGGTCGCGCAGCTCGGGTATCTCGAGCTTGCCGTTCGCCTCGCAGTTCTCGATCACGGCCTTGCGTGCCTCGTCCACGCAGCCACGCTCGAAATGGACGTCGCCCCCGATGCGTACGACCTGGCCCTCATCTACAAGGAATGCCAGGAGTCCGCGCAGGCGAGAATCATCGAAGCCCGGGGCCACGAGATCAGCCAGGGCCGGTGGCTGGAAGCGCGCGGCCCGTAGCAGGTCGAGCACGCGCTCAGCCTGGGCGCTGGTCTCGCCGTCGAGGGCAACCGTGCGACCCTTCACGCGCACGCCGCCTCCCGGTTCGAGCGTCAGCTCGTCCCGACGCGCAGCCTCATCGAGCAACATCGCCAGGAATGCGGCATCGAGGCCAGTGGCACTTCTCAGATCGCGAACATCGACGCGGCCACGCATTGGGTTGGCCTCGAACCAGGTGCTGATCGCACCGTGCAGCTGCCCCAGGCTGGACTCGAGCACGTGGGCGTGGATCCACCTTGGGTTCCCGGCGGACCCGACCATTGCGATGCTGCCACCTTCAACCAGGGTGTCGAGCAGGGCGCGCACCTCGCTCCGCTCGAGCTTGACCCGGTACGCCAGGTCGTCGATCGGAAGCCAACGCTCGGTCGCACGCGCCAGATGGGACTCCAGCAGGCTGCTGACCGAGGAGAGGCTATCGGCCTGACGCCCCAGCTCGTCGATCACGAAGGACTTGAAGCGCTTGAGGCGATAGCGACTCTCCTCGACCACCACGCCCCCGCCCAGGGTGATGGCCGGTGAGGCCAGGCGCACGACGAAGCGATCGCCAGGCGCGCAGACGATCGGGTGCTCCAGCCGAAGCTGGACCAATGCCTCTGCGCCCGGCTCGATCTGTTCCATGTCGAGCACGACCAGTTCCCCCAGTGCCTCCGAGGTACCCGTGTGCAGACGCACGTGGGTGCGGTTGCGGATCGGCCATTCGAGTCCCGCGACGGCTCGCAGGCGGGCCCCCACCATGCGCACGGGCTTGAAGAAGCCGGGGCTGGCCACGACGTGTCCGCGCTCGACGGTCTTGTGATCCACGTCGGCCAGGTTGAGGGCCGTGGAGTGCCCCGCCCGCGCTTCGTCTGTCTTCGAGTGGTAGGCCTGGATCCCACGCACCTTTCCGCGCTGGCCAGCCGGGGCCACCTCGAGCACATCACCCACACCCACGCGCCCCGAGACCGGGATCCCGGTCACGATCGTGCCGAAGCCCCGGGCGCTGAAGACGCGCTGGACTGGCATCCGGAAGACCCCCTCGGCCGAGCGTGGCTCGATCGCAGCGGAGAGTTCGGCCAGCTGGGCCTTGATGGCGTCGACGCCCAGGCCGGACACAGCCGAGACGGGCAGAATGGCGCAGCCCTCCAGGAAGGTCCCGGCGATCGCATCGCGCACGTCCTCCTCGGCCAGAAGCGCCATCTCCTCATCCACGAGGTCGACCTTGGTCAGCGCCACGAAGCCGCGTCGCACGCCCAGGAGATCCATGATCGCCAGGTGTTCGCGCGTCTGCGGCATCACGCCGTCGTCCGCGGCAACGACCAGCAGCACGAGATCGATACCACTGGCGCCGGCCACCATATTCTTGATGAAGCGCTCGTGGCCCGGCACATCGACGATTCCCACATGGCGGCCGTCGGGTAGGTCGAAGCGTGCGAAGCCCAGATCGATGGTCATGCCCCGTTCGCGCTCTTCCTTGAGGCGATCGGGGTCCGTGCCCGTCAGGGCCTGGACGAGCGTCGACTTTCCGTGGTCGATGTGGCCCGCGGTCCCGACCACGATGGGGACGATCGGAACCTGGCCGTCTAGGGGTTGCTTATCCAAGGGCAAAGCGTCGGGAAACGGCCCGAAAGGATAGCCGTTCCCGCTAAGATTGCGACGCTCGCCGAAGTCGAGCGACAGTACATGGCCACCGACCTCCCTTTCCGCACCCTCGCCCCCTGGCTGCGTCGCACATTCGGGCGCGAGGTCCACCGCATCGCCCTCGATGCCGGCTCGACCTGCCCCAACCGGGATGGCACGAAGGGCCTCGGCGGGTGCACCTATTGCGACGTCGAGGGGTCCGGCACCGCCGCCCTGCGCACGGGGGTAGAGCTCGAGGAGCAGTTGCAGGTGGGCCTGCGACGCATCGCCAGGCGGGGACCTAACGTGGGAGCCATCGCCTACTTCCAGTCCTACACGAATACCTATGTGGACTCCGGGCGCCTCGACGAGCTGGTCTCGATCCTCGAGCCCTATATCGGCGAGCCGGTCGTCGCGGTCAGCGTCGCCACGCGCCCCGACTGCCTGCCGGATGCCGCACTCGACACCCTGGAGGAGCTCTCGCGGCGCGTCCCCGTCTGGCTGGAGCTGGGCCTGGAGAGCGCCTCCGATCAGGTCCTGCTGGACATCAACCGGCTGCACACCCTGGCAGAATTCGAGGACGCGGTCGTACGCGCCAGGGCGCGCGCCATCTCGACCGTGGGGCACGCGATCCTGGGACTTCCAGGCGACGGACGAGCGGGCGCGCGCCGGACGGCAGACGCCCTGGCCCGCAGCGGCGTCGACGGAGTCAAGGTCCACCACCTGATGGTCCTCGAGCGCACCCAGATGGCAGCCCAGTGGCGCCAGGGCGAGCTGGAGGTCCTCGATCCCGAGACCTACGTCAGCTGGCTGGCCGATTTCGTGGAACGCCTGGCACCGCAGCAGGTGCTCCACCGGCTCACGGGAGACTCCCCGCCCGAAAAGCTCCTGGCGCCGATCTGGAGGGTGCACAAGAACCAGATCCGCGAAGAGCTGGTCCGCGAGCTCCAGAAGCGCGGCACCGAACAGGGAGACCTGTTCCATGCTGGGGAGAAACTTGACTCCACATCCCACGTCGGGGACCCTCAGCGGCGCCCCTGAATGGCTGCGACGCAACTGTCCCACTACCGCCCCATGAGTGTACGAGACGTATTGTTCGGCACGCTGACCTTCGTGGTCTCCTCGACAGCAGCTCTGGCCCAGGGGCAGAGCGACCACGAGCTGTACCGGCCCGAGCCGGGGTACGGTTGGCGCCCCGACCATGCCAGCAGCACCGGCCCGGCCGGATCGATCCCCTTGCTGGTCAAGAAGGGAGAGTGGCGCTTCTCCACACGCCTGGAGCAGCACGAATTCGACGGGCTGCGGGATCGGACCGAGGATATCTCGAACTCCCAGGCCTTCGCGACACGCGGCTACAGCTTTGTCCCGACAACCCAGACCTCGCGCACGACACGCTTCGAGGTGGGCTACGGCGTCAGCGATGACCTGACGATCGGGATCGAGGTGCCCTATCTGGACAAGCAGATGGACAACCTCACCAGCATGGGCGCGGCCTTCGAGACGTCGTCCAAGGGCCTCGGTGACGTACGCCTGTGGGCTCACAACAAGTGGATGCGCTGGGGCTCGGAACAGGCCGTCTGGAGCATCGCCCTCGACCTGCCGACCGGGTCATTCGACGAAACGGACGTGCGCCCCGGTTCCGCCAGCCCGGTGGTCCTGCCCTACTCGATGCAGCTCGGGTCCGGAACCTACGACGTGACGCCGATGGCCACCTGGACCGGATACCACGAGCGATGGTCCTGGGGCGGAACGATACTGCACACCTGGCGCCTGGGCGGGCCGAACGACCGGCGCTACACACTGGGTACCTACCGTGCATTTTCGCTGTGGGCTGGCCGCGAGCTGACCCGATCCATGATCGGCAACGTCGGTATCCGCTGGTCACGCCAGGGAGACGTCCATGGCGAAGATCCCGCGCTGAACGTCTTCCTCTCGCCCGCCGAACACCACAATCAGCAGAAGGTGAAACGCCTGGACGTCATGACGGGCATCACCTTTTATCAGCCCGAGGGTGCGCTCAAGGGATTGCGCTTCGGCCTCGAGTTCGGCTTCCCGCTCTTCGAACAACTGCGCGGGCCCCAGCTGAGCACGGACTACTTCACGACCCTCGGACTACGCTGGTCGTTCTGACATACACCACGGCCCGCTAGAGCCCGTAGAGGATCCGGTGGCACGAGGGGCACTGAACTAGCTCGACGCCCCTGGCCACACGGACCGCCACGTTCTTCGGAATCTCAACGTAGCAAGCCTGGCAGATCTGTCCGCTGAGCTGGGCCATGGCCTCACCCTCGCGGGTCCTCAGGATCTTCCGGTAGAGCGCCAGGTGCTCGGGGGCAACGGAGGCCGCACTGCCCTCCGAAATGACCGCACGCAGCTCGGTCAAGCGGGTGTCTGCGTCCGCGAGTTCACGGGCAACGTTCGCCTGAAACTCCGCGAAGATCCCTCGAGCCTCGTCGAGGGCCGTGCTTCGGGTCTGGATGTCTTCCTCCAGCTCCTCGGCCTGGCCCACCATCACGAGCCCGTCCTCCTCGGCGCGACTCACGGTCCGCTTCAGGGTTCGGATCTCGTGGTCGTAGGCGGCCAGCATGGCAGCGTCGGTCTTGGATTTCGACGACTCACCCTCGAGCTTGCGGATGCGCTGGCGCTGCTGGACCGTGATGTCCTCGATCTCCTTGATGCTCGCCCGCACGTCCCGGAGCTCCGCATTGCGCTGCTCGAGTGCCCTCTCCGCCTCGTCAAACTCCCCTTGGCGCTTCTCGAGCTCGAGCGGGAGGCGCCGCACTTCCGCTTCCACACGGAAGATTTTGCGATCTGTTTCCTGGAGCCCGAGGAGGGCTTGCAAGGTGTCCTGCATACGTCGTGACCTGGCCGAGTCGGCTGAGAACTGGGGGCGACAAGAGTAGCGCTCCAAGGCCGAGGTACAAGGGGTCAGCAGGGCACGTGGGATTCCAGCGGGCAAAAAAAGGCCCCGAGCAGAGCTCGGGGCCTGGATCTGCCATTCAGGCCGGGGTTTCCGGCCTGGCAGCTGGTCTCAGAATGAGTCCGCGTTCTCTTCCTCCGGAAGGATCATGACTCCGTCAAGGAAACTCGCCAGCTGACGCGCCCGCACCGGGTGACGCAGCTTGCGCACGGCCTTGGCCTCGATCTGGCGCACCCGCTCGCGGGTGACCCGGAAGATGCGGCCCACCTCCTCGAGGGTATAGGTGTAGCCGTCGCCGATGCCATAGCGCAGCTTGACGATCTCTCGCTCGCGGAAAGTAAGCGTGGAGAGCACGTCGCTGATGCGTTCCTTGAGCATCTCCATGCCAGCCGCGTGCATCGGGCTCTCGGCTGACTCGTCCTCGATGAAATCACCGAAGTAGCTGTCATCCGACTCTCCGATGGGACGGTCGAGACTGATCGGGTGCTTGGAGATCTTCATCACCCGCTTGGCCTCCTCGACGGAGATCCCGGTCGCCTCGGCGACCTCCTCGACCGACGGCTCACGCCCCTTCTGCTGCACGAGTTTCTTGGTGATATTGCGCAGCTTGCTCATGGTCTCGATCATGTGGACCGGGATGCGGATCGTCCGCGCCTGGTCCGCGATCGAACGCGTGATCGCCTGCCGAATCCACCAGGTCGCATAGGTTGAGAACTTGTAACCGCGCCGGTACTCGTACTTCTCGACGGCCTTCATGAGGCCAGTATTGCCCTCCTGAATCAGATCCAGGAAGGAGAGACCACGGTTGCGGTACTTCTTCGCGATCGACACCACCAGGCGTAGGTTTCCGCTCGACAGCTTGCGCTTGGCTTCCTCGTACTCCGCGTGGTGCAGTTCGATCTGATCGATGCGCCGCTTGAGGCGACTGGTAGGCTCGAGAGCTTCGAGCTCGAGCTCCATGAGGCGCTCCTGGAGCTCCTGGACCTGGGTCTCGTCCGGCTTCGTGTGGCGCCGCAGGGTATCGATCTTGCGCTCCACGGAACGCATCTCGCGATAGTGCTCAGCCAGATCGTCCGCGAAGGGCTTGACCTTCTTGACCTGCAGGTGGCACTCCTCGATCAAGATCACCAGCTTGCGGCGCAGGTTCTGAACGTAGGCCAGCCGCTTCGAGCGATCCGGCGAGTCAGCGCCGGCATCGACCAGTGAGCGATAGGCCTCGTGCAAGGAGCCGAACAGGCGCGTGATGGTCGCCATGTTGACCGGTAGACGCTTTGCGAGGAAGGCTTTCCCGAGCGTCTCCACGATCTTGGGATCGTCGTCCGGTTTCGGGTTCGGATTGACCTTGAGCGTGCGATCGAAGGCCAGCTCACGATTCTGAACCTGGTTCAGGATCACCAGAGCCGACTTCATCGAGAGCCCCGACCCGATCGACTTCTTGCGGAAGCGCTTGCGCGTGATCTCGATCGTCTTGGCCAGGAAGATCTCCTGCTCACGGGTCAGAAGCGGGATCTCACCCATCTGGGTCAGATACATCCGCACGGGGTCGTCGATCTTCTCTGGAAGTACCGTCGTTCGTGAAGCTGGGGCCGGCGTGGCAGTCGAGAGCACCTTTCGTTGCAACTCGGACTTCGTACTGGCAACCGCGGTAGCCTCGGCCGGGTCATCGAGCACCTCGACGCCAGCATCCTCGAGCGCCATGAACAGCTGATCCATCCGGTCGGGCGGAACAAATTGGTCGTCCAGGAGCTTGGACATCTCCGCGTAGGTCAGGAAGTTCTTGCGAGTGCCTTCCTCAACCAGGAGCTTGATCGTCTCTTCGATCTTATCGGACATAACGGGGGTTTCTTGCAGGGATGGGAACGGTGCCTTCAGGAGAGAACTTGGGATTCTCTTCCCTCGGGCGGGGTGGATGGGACCAGCCGGCTGAGCTGTTGTAGCCGACTGAGGTTGTCTGCGAGGGAACGTTTAGCCTGCTCGTCACCGTTTTGCGAGTCGCGCTCTAGTTCGTTGATCCGATTCAGGATCGTCCGTTTTTCGCGCTCGCTCTGGCGTCGCTCCAGGTAGCTGATCTCTCCACTCAAAAGGGATTCGGGGGCTTCAGCCTCGCTCGCGTACTTCGCCATCAAGGCGACGTGTTCGCGAGCGGGGTGTTCGGCGAGGGCGTCCATGACGCTCTGCGCATCGATGACGGCATCGTCCTGCTCATATAGGGCCATGACCGTGTCGAGGATCACGGTCATTTCCTCGAATGGGCAGCGTGATCTCCAGGGCTTGACCAGGGGCACGAGGCTCGCGTCGAGCATGGTTGCCCCCACGAGGCCGCGCCATGCGCTCTCGAGTCGCGGATCCTGGGGACGGACCGGCTTCGCGGGCGCGGCGGGAAGCGCTTCACCGTCCTGCTCCGCTGCCTCGGGGCCGCCGGGCTGACCGCCGTCGGGTGTGGTCCGGCGCGCCGGTCCCTGTTCCACGCGGGCCTCGGGCCCCCTCGCGGCGACACGCCGCTGCTGGGGATGCTGGGCCCATTGTTCTCGCAAGCTCGCGACCGGCAGATCCAGCCGCTGTGCCATCTGCTGCATCATCGAGTCACGGTGTACGGGCTTCTTCAGCCGAGCGAGCAGTTCCAGCGCCCCGTCGACCTCACGCGCCAGCTCCCCACCGACCAGGTCCTGGAGTCCCTCGCAGACGAAGTCGAACCAGTCCGAGCCCCCGTCGAGAGCCGCCTGGAAAGCCTGGGCGCCATCCGGTCCCAGGCACAGGTCGCACGGGTCCTGGCCAGCTGGAAGGCGAACAGCCTCGATATCGAGTTCCAGGGGCAGCAACCCGTGGAGCGCCTTCAGCGCAGCTTTTCGACCCGCATTGTCTCCGTCGAACACCAGGCTGACCCTGCGCGCACCACTGCGGCGCACCAGGGCCGCGTGGTCCTCGGTGGTCGAGGTGCCCAGCACGGCGACCACATTCTGGATTCCGGACTGGTGAGCGGCCATTACGTCGGTGTAGCCCTCGACGAGCACGAGGTGGCGCGTCTTGCGTGCGGCCTCGAGGGCACGGTCGAGTCCGTAAATCAGCCGCCCTTTGTGGAAGTATTCTGTCTCCGACGTGTTGATGTACTTGGGACCGGCCCGGTCATCGTCGTTCAATCGGCGCCCGCCAAAGCCCACCGTATGGCCCTGCAGGTCGCGAATCGGGATCATCAGGCGGCCCCGAAAGAAGCTGTATGGACGTCCACGATCGTCCCGCCGGATGAGTCCGGTGCGCTCCAGGTCACGGGGTGTGAAACCACAGCTACGTCCCTCGCTCTTGCCCGCGAACTGGGTGCGCGCCCACTGGATCAGCGCCTGGCCGTCGGCCGGGGCCAGGCCCACTGCGAAGGCCTCGGTCGTGTTTGCGGAGAGCTTGCGGCGCTCCATGTACTCACGGGCAGCGCGACCCTCACGGCCGCGCAGCTGCTCGCGGAAGAACCCATCGACTGCGGCCAGCGCGCGCAGACCCGAATCGTCCTCTTGCACCCGGCGCCCACGGCCCACGTTGCGTGGCAGGCTGACTCCGGCGCGTCCCGCAAGAATCTCGAGAGCTTCGATGAACGAGAGGTTGTCGATGCGCTGCAGGAAGTGGATCTGGTCCCCGCCCATCGCGCAGGCTCCAAAGCAGTACCAGAGCCCGGTGCGCGGATCGACCGAGAACGAGGGCGTATTCTCCTCGTGGAACGGACAGCAAGCCCAGTAACGCGCCCCCGATTTCTTGAGAGCCGGAACGCGTTCACGCACCAGGTCCTCGATCGGAACGCGCAGCTTCGACGTCTCGATCGCGCGTTTGAGTTCGGGGTCAGTAGCCAAGGGGATTCGGACGGGTGGGGATGGGGCTTGGGGGGACGAACAGGGAGCGAAAAGTGGGGTAACTCTCGCGGGATGCTGGGCAATCGGCGGAGCGGCGCCGGCGACCGGGATGACGGCCGAGGGTCACCGGGACTCCAAGCGTGGGAGAGGGGCCTCAACCGTGATCCCCGACCTGGTCGTCGACCATTTGGTCCGGGGAATGCGCGCGATGAGACGCCGAAGCGCTCGGGACTCGGATAGAGTCCGCACCTATTACGGAGATCCAGGGGAGCAGATGCTCGGTCCAGGCTGGGAGACGCGAACCGTCGGACACTGCCGGCGCGGGGAGCGCACGGAACGACGGGCCGGCCGAGGCCGTGGGACTGGTGGTGGAAACCTCCGATCGCAGAGCCTCCTGTTAGGAGGCGTTAAACTCAATACAAGACCTAAAAAAATACCCGGTCCCAAGCCTGGCGGCGCCCGGAACAGGGGATGGGCCCGGTTTTGAGCAAAAGCCGGCCTGGAGGGCCCCCTGGCCCGGGTGGCACCGAGCTCTAGCCCGGATCCTTCACCAGGACTCGCGCTAGCCCGGACTGCCCTGTTCGCGCCAGATGGCCTCGCAGAGGGACCTCAGGTCGGCAATCGAGAGCACCTCAGCCCTGATTCCCGGCTCCATCCCCAGCTCGGCGAGCACCGCCTCGGCCCGCTCGCGGCCTCCGCGGCCGCCCCCGGCGGGCTTCAAGAGATCGCCGAGGACCCTTCCGAGGGTCTGGCGGCGACGGTGGAACAGTCCTCCGACGAGCTCCCGCAGGCGCGCCCGCTCCGCGGCCGGGGGCCGGTCGGCACGCCGGCGCAGTTGCACCACGGCGCTGTCCACCTGGGGCCGCGGCCAGAATGACGCGGGTCCGATGCTGCGCAGGATGCGAGCGTCGTAGCCAACCTGGAGCGTGATGCTGAGCGGTCCCCAGGCGCGCGAGTCGGGACGCGCCGCGACCCGCTCCGCGACCTCGCGCTGGACGAGGACCGTCATCGAGGTCGGTGCCGGCTCGCGATCGGCGCACAGGCTCAGTACCGGGGCCGAAACGGAGTAGGGCAGGTTGCTCACCAGATGCCAGGCACCCGCGTCCGGAAGGCGACTGCAGACCTCGGGCGAAAGCTCGTGCTTTCCCGCCAGGACGTCGGTCAGGAGCAGCTCGGCCTGGGCCTGCCCTCCATGCTGGTCGATGAACTCCCGCGCAACCTCCGCCAGGCGCGGATCGATCTCGATCGCCAGCAGGCGTGCGCCAAGCTCGAGCAGGTGGATCGACAGGAATCCGCAGCCCGCTCCCACCTCCAGCACGAAGTCCCCGCGCTCGAAGCCCGCATCGCGAGCGATGGCGAAGGCCTGGTTGTCATCCAGCAGGAAATTCTGACCGAGACGCCGCGACGGTCGAAAGCCGCGGGCATCGAGGGCCGCTCGAAAGCGCTCCCATGGTGGACGCCGCAAGCGCTCGGAGTCCTCGGAGGCGGACGTCATTCGCCGCGCGCTCCAGCCAGCAGCCAGCGCAGACCGACCGGAGCGCCGGCCCGCCCCGCGAGATCTTCCAGGAGCCCAACAGCCGGCAGCCCCCATCCGCGCCCGACCGCATACACCTGGCCCCTGGCACCGGCGTGGCTCCATTCCGCAGCATGGTCCCAGAGGTAGTCCACCGCGTCCGCCACGCAGCGCAAGCCGACCAGGTTCGACCGCTGGCGCGGATCCAGATCGCGGGCGTTGAAGTGCATCCCGTCGCGCCCGAAGAAATGCAGGGCCTGACCGTGGTCGTTGAAGGACCCACCCATCGCCCAATGATCGAAATGGGCCAGAGTCCCCCCTGACGCACGCGACGGGACCACCGCTCCGGAACGGGCGGGTGCCCCGACCACAGGTCCCCAGACCGTGTAGACGGGCCGCGGCGGTTCGACCCATTCGGCCACATTGCCCAGCATGTCACTGACGCCTTCGTTCGTGTCTCCGTTCTCGAAGCTCCCCACCGGGGCGGGCCGGCGCAAGCCCAGTCCCAGGGTGTTCGCAGCCGAGGTCTGGTCGACCACCCCCCATGGCCAACCCTGGCCACGGGTGCCGGCAGCGATACGCATCCACTCGGTCACGGTCGGCAAGCGCATGCCGATCCGGTCGGCGAATGCACGCGCCTGCTCGAACTGCATTCCGGACGCGGGCCAACGCCCGGTGGCCTCGCTCCAATCGGCCATGAAGATCTCGGGAAGATCAAACTCCGAACTTCCACTGTAGCGCGCAGCCGCGAGCCAGGCCTCGCGCGTGACCTCGAACCGGTCGACCAGCAGGGCCACGCGGGTCCGGCAGTCGACGACGCCCGATACCTGACAGGGTCCAGCCGCCACGAATGCCAGGCGCCCGAGGGTGAGTTGCTCACGCGCCCCACCGGGTGCGCACGACGCGATCCCGAGTACAAGGAAGCCCAGATACGAGCGCACTCCGCTCCGCCAGGCATTCCACGGCCGATCGTGGGGCGATCGAAAGAAGAAGGCCATTGGCGCAGCGGAGTGCGGCTGTGATCTGAAGCTGTTACTTGTCGGAGACGAAGACTTCGACCCGGCGGTTCAGGCGCTTGTGATCAGCGGAATCGTTGGCTGCGACCGGCTTGTGCTTTCCGAAGCCCACGACGACGACCTCGCTATCCGTAACGCCAGCCTCGACCAGGGCTGCCGCAACCGAAACGGCCCGGGCGGCCGAGAGCTGCAGGTTGCCATGGGGGAAGCGCTTGACGGTCTCGGGCCGCTTGACCGGATCCGCGTCGGTGTGCCCACGGACGTAGATGCTGCCGTGGGATGCGCCCTGGATGGTACGGGCCAGGTCCTGCAGGGCCTTGCGCCCGGCTTCGCCGAGTGCATCCGAGCCCGAGGTGAACAGCACCTTGTCCTGGATCATGTAGAGCCGCCCACCGTCGAGATTGAAGATCTCGATGTCGCCCGGCGGACGCCCCAGGTTGTCGATCATGTTCTGAAGCGCGCCCATGCGCTCGTGCACGTCGTCCGAGTAGCTGGACTCGATCGTGCCCGGCGCCCGACTCATCTCCATCAGAAGGCGATCGTTCTCCGTCTGCAGACGCGCGACGACCTGATCCTGGTCGTAAAGCTGCATCTGGTAGCTCTTGGCCAGATCGCGGGCGTCCTTGTACTGCTTCTGAGTCACGCAGGAGGACGAAAGGCCCGAGAGCAGGACGGCGACCGCGGCCGCGGCGCCCAGACCGAGACCGGTATGTTTTTGGGTGTTTTGCATCTGGTGGCTTCTCCCGGAGCGTGAACTCCGCGTGCTGTTTCGGGTCCCTTGGATGACCCGGCTTCCCCTCGATGGAAGTCCGCGAACACGAACTCCCGTACCACGCCGAGTCTAAGAGTGCCGGGTCCGAACTCCACACCCTATCGGCACCGATATTCGCCCGATTTTGGGTCCCCCATCGGTGTGCGACAGAACGGAGAGCACAGCACGGGAGCAGTCGGTTCGAGGCCCGCCACGCCCTCCGTATGGATCGGTGTCCGTGAGCCAGGGTTGCACTTCCGACGCCGGACTGGAGGCAGACGAGCAGGCCACGCCGTGCCGCTGCGGGGCCCCTCTCCCTAAACCATGGCCGATCAGGGAGTTGTGTCTCCAGGCCGGGCGGCGCGCTCGATCGATAAGGCGAGACTGCCGCGAAGCACGGCCTTCCCGCAGGATTTGCCCGGACCGTCCCCCGGTTGCCCCGCCGGCCCGATCGGAGACCCTGACCGTACTTCGGGTCCGCTCGGGTGTCGTCAGGGTGCGCAGGTGACCTTCCGCCCGCGTCCGAGGTCTACCCGCGCTCCGACAGCTCGAAGATCTGCGTATCGCCGAGCTCGGCCGTCGATCAATACCAGTCGATCTGAACACCATTGCTCAGATTGAACCCCGCGGGCCCGGCGTCGGGATCGCGATAGGACAGCTGGAGGACCGTGCTCGCGCCCGGCACGATCAGGCCTTCGAAATGCGGACTGGCCAGGTCGACGGAATGTTCGAGTAGACCGTCCGCGTCCGCGCGCAGGGTTCTCCGGCGTCGAACGAGGTCTCCGCCGGCGCAGAGATGGCCGTCGCCGAGTGGTGTGTCAACCAGCTCGCTGCCGACGATGAGACTGACGGCGGCGCCCGCCGGCAGGCCTGTGCAGCGGATCCGGAGGTCATTCTCGATCACCTTGGGGCTACCGAAGGCAAGGAATGTCGCCCCATCCCCGACCGAGTTGGGCGTCGTCGCACAAGCGCTCATACCGAGCCTCGTGGCGACGAGCCGAAGGGAATTGTGGACGTTTATGCACCCGTACCCGAACGTGTCGTCCTGGCCGGGCTGGCCCACGTCACGAACCCCGGCCTTCAGGATGAATTCGGTCTGGTCGGCGCTGAGGCTCGGATCGTACGAACGGATGAGGCCGCACAGCCCCGCCGCGATCGGGCCAGAGTAACTGGTACCGGAAAACGTCCCGTAGCCCGTGTCCGCGAATGCCGCCGTCGTCCGGATTCCGACCGCAGGAGCTACCAGGTCGACCGACGGCCCGATCGTTCCAAAACTCCCATCGTTCTGCCGAATGCCGCCGACGATGATGATGTCGTCGGCGTCCCGATGGCCGGTGTCGAGGGGTGGTGAGCCCCCGGAGCCGTTTCCCGCCGACCAGACGAGCAAGGTGTCGTACTCATCCCTCAGGACGGTCCCGAGCAGGCTCGCAGCCTCGGAATAGACCAGGCCCACCTGAACGGACACGACCCGATCACCCTCCTGGGCCGCGACGATCGCGGCGTGGCAAACTGGAAAGAGAGTGATGCAGTAGCTGGCGAATGCGTCTCCGGGAGTGACTCGCATCATCCGATGCCCCAGATTCCATCCGACGCCCGCGATGCCGACGCCGTTGTTCCCTGTCGCGACAGCCGCGCCAGTAGTCCCGGTTCCGTGCCCGGCGTTGCCCCCCATCGAGCTCCCGTCGGTCGCCATGGGCCCAACCTCGCAGGGCGGCCCGACCGACTCCCAGCAACGCGCCAGGGCATCGTATCCGCGCCTGCGGTTCAGGGTGAGATCCTCGTGGGTCGTGCGAATCCCGGTATCGACGAAGGCAATAACCGTCGTCGGATCCCCGGTATGTAGATCCCATCCGCGGCATGACTCGATCGCGCGATGATGCCATTGGGCATCGAAATCGTCGGTGCCACCACCGACCGCGCCCTCATTCGGGCAGTCCTGGGGGAAACCGCGCCAGTTCGGCTCGACGAAATCGAACAGCCCCATCCCCATCAACCTGCGCGAGAGGGACTCCTCGGTCTCCCCCTCGGGGATCTCGATCAGAAAACAGTCGAGCGCCGACTCGTGATCGAGGACCTCGTAGCGGTCGATCGTTTCGAGCGCTCGCTGGTACCTCGCCCGAGACTCGGCGGACGACGGATCGGCCGCCTCCGGTCGAACGATCAACTCGCCCGTGAACTCCATCACGCCCGGTCGTTCGACGAATACGCCCTGACCCGCTGCGGTCCAGCAAGTAGTCCCGGCTGCAAGTCCCGCGAGCAATACACGCCCGAGCCCGGCCGCCCGGAAACGAATCCCCGCTCGACGCCTGCGCCCGGCAGCCCCGACACCCTGGCCCACCTGGCCGAAGAACTGTCGAGTGGCGGGATGTCCCATGGGCACTGACGCGCTGAGCCGGGCGCACGATGGCCTCGATCGCGTCCCACTCAGCGTACCCGAGGCCTCCGGAAGGCCGCCAGGCGGTACGCGCCCGTTAATCCAACCCGCCCCAGACCACCCGAACGCCGCTTGACGCCGGTGGGTCTACTGGGGGCGGGCCGGGTACCGGGATCAGTTGAACGCGGCGCCGGGAAAGAGCCCGGCGATCGTGCGTGCGAGGCCGGAGGCGCCACCCGCGGCAACGCTCAGGGCGACGGGCATGGCCAGGGTCAACAGGACCGACGTCACCATGAGGGCCACGAGCATTCCGGATCCCTCGCTCTCCTCATTCTCGGCCGCAGCCGCGATGGCGCCCGTGCGGCGCACGCCACTCGACGGGGCGGGAGTCCCGCGGGACGCGGACCGGCGCGGGGCGGGCTCGTCGTCCAGCTCCAGCTCGCCCACATCCTCGATGTCATCGTCGATCAAGGTCTCGACGCTGGCGATCTCCTGGGTGGCCATGCCGGCCTCGTCGATGATCTCCGGATCGTCTTCAAAGACGAGCTCCTCGGTCGACTCGCCAAGGTCGACGACCTCGCCCGAGAGCTCGGCGCGCAGGCTCTCGACATCGCTGCGGCGCAGCTTCATCGTGTCGCCCTTGCGGAATGCTCGGATCTCGCCTTCCGAAACGAGGCGCTTGAGCTCCTCTTCCTTGAGTCTCAGTTCGTCCAAGGCCTCGTCGAAGCTGAAAAAGTCGTCGCTCACGGAATGCTCTCCTGCGGGGGTCTTTGGGTACGGGGGGTCGAGTAATTCAGACTTCCGGATTCACTCGGGCAACAGCCCGTTCTTCCGGAATTGCTCTTCGAGGTCCTTGAAGCCCATCGGGCGCCCCTTGGCCTCGGTGCGGTCGTTGAAGCCATCGAGCTCCACATCGAGCGAGATGTTGCGCGCTCCGACGAGCTTGATGCCCTGGGTGCTCGAGGCGCCACCGCTGGCCTGGTAGACGGCCAGGGACATGTTCAAGGTATCCACCAGGTACAGGACGGACTGGCCGGTGACATCGAGTCCGGTCACGGCCACCATGCGGTTGTTGGAGTCGGCGGTTGAACCGGCGAAGGTGGTCGTCGGAAAGCTCTCGGTCGGATCCGGATCGTCGCCGGGATCGTCCTGGGGCTGGAAGGCATAGATCGCACCGCACAGGAGCCCGGCCATTGCGGTCCATGCGAGTCGGGTCTGGATCCAGCCCGCCTGCGGAGCGGAGTCGAGAGTCGGCAACATGGGATTTCCTGTGGTCTGGCGCGAGTCGCAAACGGCGCTGATCGCGAACGGAAGACTGGGCCGGCGGACAGGCCGTGCCCCGGATCAAGGGGCGACTATCCTACCGACGGCGACCGGTTGCGGCCACCGGTTGAAAAACCGCGCCTACCAGGCCGCCAGGTCGCCCGTGATCTCCTCGACCAGGTCCTTGAGCGTCACGAGTCCAACAGGGGCTGCCCGGGTGCCGACGATCAACGCCCGCTGGCCGCTGCCACGCAGGATGAGCAGGGCCCGGTCGACCGGGGTCTCGGCTGGCAGGACGGCCAGTGAGCGCAGGTTTTCGAAGGGGTCGTCATCCTGGCCCTGGCGCGCGTCCGGACCCGCGAGGACCTCGAGCTGGTGGACGTAGCCCTCGAAACTGCCATCCTTTGCCACCACCGGCAGGCGTGAAAAAGTGGATTCGCTGACAGTCTCGAGCCATTCGGCCCGCGACTGACCGATCTCGAGACGCACCACCTGCTCCCATGGCACCATGGCACGGGATATCGGGGTCGAGCGCAGGGTCAGGGCATTCTGGGCCAGGATCTCGGCCCGCTCGGAGAGGGCACCCGAGCGCTTGCTCTCCGCGAACAGGCTGAGCAGGACCTCGCGCCCGAGGAATCCGCTCGTGGATCCGGATCTGAGCCGAAAGATGCGTTCGAGCAAGGCGCTGAACGTCCGCAGGATCCGTTCGAGGGGCCAGAACAGGATGCGGGACACCACGATGAACGGCGCCCAGAGAAGGACCATGCGATGCGGCCGGCGGCGGAAGATCTCTTTCGGCAAGGCCTCGCCAAACAGGAACAGAATCGGCGTCAGGCCAAGGGTCAGCACGAGTCCGGTCCAGCGCTGAGGGATTGCGCTGTCGGCCAGCAGCACGTCGCCCAGGTGAGTGGCACACTCGATGACCAGATTGTTGCCGATCAGGATCGTGATCAGCAGCGCCGAGTCGTCGCGCACCAGGCGGTCGACCAGGCGTGCCCGCAAATGACCGCGGCCTGCCTCGAGGCTGACCCGCACCCGCGACAGCCGGTAGAAGCCGATCTCGGATCCCGAGTAGAGGGCGCTGGCGAGAATGCACGCGAGCAATAGCACGATGTAGGTGGCGCCAATCATCGACGTGCCCCGCTGTGCTCCCCTGCCCCACCGCGCGCCTTCGCGTCCAGGAACAGGTCGAGCGCCTCAAGGCGCCGGCCACGTACATCGCGCACTTCGCAGATCAGCCCGCCTCCGAGCTCCAACCGATCACCGGGGCGCGGAATCCGCCCCAGCAATGCCGTCACGAAACCGCCGACGGTCTCGAACTCCCGCGGTACGACCTGGACGCCGAAGTGGTCATTCCAGTCGCGAATCGAGAGGCCCCCGGAAACACGAAAACGGCCCTCTCCAAGGGGCACGACCGGTCGTTCGAGGGCCTCGCCCTCGACTCGCAGGTCGCCGATGAGTTCCTCGAAGAATTCCTCCAGCGTTACGGCGCCCGCGGTCCCGCCCCACTCGTCGAGCACGATCGCCTCCGCCACCCGATCCTCTCGCAGGGAGTGCAGGAGGCTCAGGACGCGCGCCACCTCTGGCACGAACTTGACCGGCATGATCAGCTGCTCGATCGGTCGCTCCGGGTCACGATAGAGATCACGTACGAGCACCTGACCGACGACATTGTCGGCGCCTCCGCGCACGACCGGCAACCAGGAGAGCCGTCGTCGGGCAGCCTTGCGGCGTACCTCGCGTTGCTCGTCCTGCTCGTCCTCGAGGTCGATCAAGAGCAGGTCGACCCGCGGAGTCATGATCTCGCGCACGCGTAGCTCCCCAAGCTCGACGATCTCCGCCAGCAGGTCGGCCTCGCCGGCGGCGAGCACGCCCTCGACCGAGGAGCGCTCCAGCACCTCGGCCAGCACCTCGGCCGTGATACCGACCTCCTCGCCGTCCGCCTGGCCGAAGGCCCTGAGGCCCAGATCGACGAGGGTACGCAGGACCCGGCGTACGGGTGAGAGCAGGGTCACGAGCAGGATCAGGGGCAGGGCCACCCAGCGAGAAATCAACCGGGATGCGCGCAGGGCGACTGTCTTGGGCAGGATCTCGCCCAGGAGCAGAATCGCAAGCAGCGCAACGAACCCGGCCCAGAGCAAGCCCAGGTCGAAGGTGCTCATCAGGAACTGGGGAGCGCTGGCGAAAAAGGCCAGGTTGACCAGAAGGTTTGCGAGCAGGATGCTGGCCAGAACCTCGCGCGGCTCACGGAAGAGGCGCTGCACGCGCGCGCCGGCGGTCTCGCGATCCGCTGGCGAAAGGCTGAAGAGGGCCGTCTCGGAGGCACTCAAGAAGCCCGAGAGGACCAGCAATCCACCCAACAGTCCCCAGACGAGGCTGACGCTCATCTTGCCTGCTCCGGTCCGGGCCCCGACTCACCCGGCAGTTTCAACGCTCCGCTGACAGTCGAGCCCGCGATCGGCAGGAATATTTCAACCTGGAATCCCGCTCCTGGATCGCTTCGGAGCAGCACATGGCCCCCGTGGTTGCTGACCACGTTGTGCGCGATCGCCAGGCCCAGGCCTGTGCCCTTGCCCGTCTCCTTCGTCGTGTAGAACAGATCGGCCGCATGCTCGAGCAGCGTCGCATCCATGCCCGGTCCATCGTCGCGCAGCAACAGGCGTAGCTGCTCGTCGATCTGGGTCAGGGATAGATCGATGCGACCACGGGCGCCCGCCTCGAGTGCATCGAGCGAGTTGACGAGCAGATTCAGGACCGCCTGGCCCAGCTCATTGGCCTGGCCAATCACACTTGGCAATCCAGTCCACAGTGCCAGGGACTCGCCCCCGTCGTATCGACAGGAGTCAGCATCCCTGTGCAGCCAGATCTCGACCGCCTGTTCACGCGCGCGGTGAGCCACGAGCCCGAGTGCATCACCGATCGGTGCGGCCAGCTCGACCGCTTCCGTGCGCGTTGCGCGCGGAGCCAGGTGCAGAATCTGGCCGACGGTAGTGCCGATGCGTTCGAGTCCGTTCTTGAGCAGGTCGAGGTACTGAGCGCGTTTCTCGGGGCTCTGCTGGTCGCGCTCGAGCACCTCGAGCGCATTCAGCATGCCGCCCAGGGGGTTGTTGATCTCGTGGGCGATCCCGGCCGCCAGACCGCCGGTCGCAGCCAGGCGCCTCTGCGTCATGGCCGCCGCCTCGGCCCGGCGAGCCTTGTCCGTGGCCACGTCGACCTCGCTGCGCAGACGCCCACTGAAGCCTTCGACCTCGTCAGCCATGGCGTTGAAGCCACGCACGAGGGCCGAGATCTCATTGTGGCCGCGCGGCTCCTTGACCCGGAATCCGAGCTCTGCGCCAGCGATGCGTCCGACGCCGCGGGCCAGCTCGCGCACCGGGTCGAGCACGAAGCGTCGCATGGCCGCGACCGTGATCAGGGTCAACAGCAGGGTCGACACGACGAACCACGGTGCCACGTAGCGAAACAGTTCACCGGCTCCAAAGGCGCTCTGGGGCATCAGCTGCCAGCAGCCACCCCAGACCGCCCCATCCGCGTCGTACACGGGCGTGACGACACCGTCCGCGGAAGACACCTTGCGACGCTCGGCAACGGCGGTGCGAATGTCGGCCATGATCTCCGCCTCCGGAAAGTCCGAAGGGCGGTGAGAGCTCCCGACCGGATTCAGATTGGCCGCCCGGCGGCGATAGGGTTGATCGAGCGAAGGCACGCGCACGATGATCGCATCGTCAAACTTGTCCCAGTGACTCCACTGGAGAATCCCGGCCGTATTGAGCACGCCCTTGGGGTCGACCAGGTATTGCACGCGCTCCGCGAGCAGGTCCGAGATCTCCTGGTCCTGGGCAACCTGATAGCGCTGAAACGTACTGGCAAGCCAGGCCAAACCCGTTGCGAACACGACCACGTTTATGGCCGCCACCAGGAGCATCATCGAGACGCGTAGGGAAATCCTCACGGTGTGGCGGGTCGCGATTGACCTGTACTCACATTAGCCGATGGAGCTCATGATCTCCATCAGGGGCAGGAACAGGGCGACCACGATGAATCCAACGAAGATCGCCATCAGGATCAGCAGTATGGGCTCCAGCAGTTTGAACATCGCCTCGATCTGCCTATCGACACTGATCTCGTAGGCGTCAGCGACCTTGAGCAGCATCTTGTCCAGCTCGCCAGTCTCCTCGCCCACGTCGACCATGTTGGTCACGAGGTCGTCGAAAATACCCGTCTCGCCCATCGGGCGCGCGATGCCCTCGCCCTCGCGCACGCTACGCCGGATCATCTCCACGCCGCCGAGCAGAACCTCGTTGCCGGTCGCATCGCGCACGATGCCCAGGGCGTCCAGGTGCGGCACGCCAGCCTGGATCAGGGTCCCGAAAGTCCGCGAGAAAGTGGCCGTGATCGACTTTCCGACGAGCCCGCCTACCACGGGCACCCGCAGTAGAAGGCCGTGCATGCGCAGGCGATAGCCCTGCCTGCGACGCATCAGTGCGAAGTGCAGCAAGAGCAGCAGGAACGGAGTGCCGAAGACCACATACCAGTAGGTCACGACAAAGAGGGAGATGTCGAGCAGCAGCTGGGTCACTCCTGGCAGGGAGATGCTGAAGGACTCGAAGATCTCCTGGAATTTCGGGATCACGAAGATGATCACCGCACTCACCACGACAACGGCGACTATCGTCAGGATGATCGGGTAGATCAGGGCGCCCGAGACCTTGGCACGGATCTCGGCGGCCTTCTCGCGGAACCTCGCCAGGCGGTTGAGGACCAGGTCCAGCACGCCTCCGACCTCACCCGCACGAACCATACTCGCGTACAGTGGATCGAAGACCTGCGGGTGCTTACCCATGGCCTCGGACAGGGGTGTGCCACCCGCCACGTCCTCGGTCAGCTCGGCCAGCACACTCTTGAACGGACCCGCGCGCATCTGGCCGCTCAGGATCGTGAGCGCCTTGACGACCGAGATCCCGGCTTCGGACAGGGTTGCAAGCTGGATCGTGAAGTCCGTAACGAGGCTGCCCTTGACCCGTCCGGTACGGCCGCGGCCGCCGGCTGCCGGTTGCGCCGAACCGCCGCCGGCCCGCGCCTGGGGCGCTTTCGTGCGGACGTTCGTACGTTGGATTCTCTTGGCCATACGGAGGTGTGCTAGCCCGGTTGATTCGTGAACGGCGAGGCCAACTGCATGGACCTCGAAGCCGGGCGTTCGTGGTGGTTGGTGCGCGTGTTCATGGACAATTCGGGCTAGACCGTGGTTTCGCGCAGGATCTCTTCGATCGTGGTGCGCCCCTCGACCACAGCTGCAATCCCGGCGGACCTCAAGGAATGCATGCCGGCCGAGAGGGCAGCAGTACGCACTGTTTCGATTGCGCTGCCCTTGTAGACCGCCTCGCGAATGTTCTCGTCCATGCGCATGATCTCGAACAGGCCCGTGCGCCCACGGTAGCCCGTATGGTGACAAGCTTCGCAGCCCTTGCCGAAGTAAAAGGTCTGCCCGCGCAGGCGTTCGCCGTCGTCCCCGAGCTCCATCAGAACCTCGTCCTCGGGCTCGTAGCCCTCCTTGCAATCGCTGCAGATCGTACGCACCAGGCGCTGAGCCACTACCGCCGCCAAGGTCGCAGTCAACAGGAAGGGCTCGATGCCCATGTCGATCAGGCGAGTCAGCGTGCTCGGTGCATCATTGGTGTGGATCGTCGCGAAGACGGTGTGGCCGGTGAGGCTGGCCTCGATGGCGGTGGACGCCGTCTCCTGATCGCGGATCTCCCCGACCAGGATCTTGTCCGGGTCCTGACGCAAGATCGAGCGCAGCACGCTCGCGTAGGTCACCCCTATGTCCTCGTGGATCGGGACCTGAACAATGCCCTGAAGGTCATATTCGACAGGATCTTCGACGGTGATGATCTTGAGCTCGGGTGAATTCGCCTCCGAGAGCATTGCGTACAGAGTCGTCGTCTTGCCCGAACCGGTCGGTCCGGTGACCAGGATGATTCCGTGCGGCAGCTCGGTCAATTCGCGCAGGGCATGCTCCTCCGCGGCCGTGAGTCCGAGGGCCGCGAAATCCAGGCTGACCGCGGAGCGGTCGAGGACGCGCATGACGCAGCCCTCGCCAGACTGGGAGGGAAGGGTGGCAACACGCAGGTCGACGGGCCGGCCGTCGATCGACAGCTCGATGCGACCATCCTGAGGCAGACGCGTCTCGGTGATATCGAGGTCGGCCATGACCTTGATGCGCGACACGAGCGGCAAGGCCAGATGCGGCGGCGGCGCCTCGACCTCGTACAGGGAACCATCGACCCGGTAGCGAATGCGGAACTCGTCCTCGAAGACCTCGAAGTGCACGTCGCTGGCGCGGTCGCGGATGGCCCGGTGCAGAATCGAGTTCAGCAGGCGCACTACCGGCAGGCTCTGGGCGGCTGATTCGGCGTCCGCCGCGTCCACCGAACGCGCCGCGTCGGCGATGGCGGCGGAGAGCGAGCCCTCCTCCCCGTAGTGTTCCACAACCGAGGCGCGGATCTTCTCGACCTCCGCCACGACGGCACGCGTCTCCATTCCGGTCGAGAAGCCGAGATCCTCGAGCACCGCCGTGTTGAGGGGGTCGGAAAGCGCAACCACGAGCGTCGTTCCGTCCAGGCGCAGGGGCAGCACGCCAAAGGTGTGGGCCGCGCTTCCGTCGACCAGCGCGAGCGCGTCCGGCTCGGGAGTGACCTTGTCCAGGTCGACGGTCTCCATACCCGCCTGCTCGCCCAGCGCCAGCGCCACGTCGGCCGCGCTCACGAAGCCGAGATCGACCAGGCATTGCCCGATCAGCCCGCCATGCTTGCGTTGTTCGGCAAGGGCATCCTGAATCTGGCCCTCGCGCGCCAGCCCACGGTCCTTGAGGATCTGCCCCAGTAGCCTCCGACCCTGGGGCTCGGGCGGAGTCACAGCCTGGCCTCCAGGGCAGCGCGATCCTGGGCGAAGTCCAGTGCCACATCACGGGTGATCGTGCCCTTTTCGACCAGGCCCATGAGCGAATCGTCGAGCGTGATCATTCCGAAGCGCTTGGAGGTCTGCAGCGTCGACTGGATCTTGTTGGTCTCCTGCTTGCGGATCAGGTTGCCGATGGCCGGATTGTTGATCAGTAGCTCGAAGCCAGCGGCGCGACCACGGCCATTTGCGTGCGGCATCAGAACCTGCGAGAGGACCGCCAGCAGCGAAACGGAGAGCTGGGCGCGGATCTGCTCCTGCTGATTGCCCGGGAAGGCATCGATGACCCGGTTGATGGTGCGCGCGCTGCCGGTCGTGTGGAGCGTGCCGAAGACCAGGTGCCCCGTCTCGGCTGCCGTGATGGCGGCACTGATGGTCTCCAGGTCACGCATTTCGCCCAGGAGGATCACGTCTGGATCCTGGCGCAGGACGCGCCGCATTGCCTCGGGGAAATCAGGCACGTCGGTTCCGACCTCACGCTGGGTAATCAATCCACGCGCGTGGTCGTGGTAGTACTCGATGGGATCCTCGATGGTGACGATGTGGCGATCCATCTCCCGGTTGATCCAGTCGATCATCGTCGCCAGTGAAGTCGTCTTTCCGGAGCCGGTCGGACCCGTGACGAGTATCAGCCCGCGCGGCCGCCGCAACAGGTCGACCATGGAGGGCGGCAGACCGATCTGCTCGAACGAGAGCAGCTTGTCAGGAATCAAGCGCAAGACCGCTGCAAAACGACCACGCTGGCGCATGACATTGACCCGGAAACGATTCCCGCTCGAGTGGGTCATGCCCAGGTCGGTCGTGCCGATACTGTCCAGCTCCTGCCAATGGCGCTCATCACATAGCTCCCGACAGAGAGATTCCGCCGCCGCGTCGTTCACGACCTCATCCGTGAGGGCCACGAAGCTCCCGCGTACGCGCCCCATGGGCGGCCGTCCCGGAGTGATGTGCAGGTCGGAGGCCCCACCCTCGATGGCGGCGGTCATCAGTTGTTCGGCGGGAAGCATGGGCTCAGGGGTGCAAGACTTCGGGACGTGGAATCAGAGAAGGTCTTCGGCTGTCGGTCAGCGGGTCACCCGCAGCACCTCGGCCACGCTGGTGGCGCCATCGAGGATGCGGCGCGAGCCGTCGGTCATTAGCGGACGCAAGCTTCCGGTGCTGGTTGCCGTGTTGCGCAGCTCCTCCAGTGAGGCGCCGCGAAAGGTCAGGTCGCGCATGCCGGGGTCCATCTCCAGGCTCTCGAAAAGGGCCATCCGACCGCGGTATCCGGAGCCTTCGCAGGCGCGACAGCCGTGGGGCTTGTAGAAGGGGCGCCCCGCGAGCAAGACCGGGTCCAGACCGACGGCGTGCAGCTCGGCCGCGCCGGGCGTGTAGCTCACATGGCACTCGGGGCACAGGACGCGCACCAGGCGCTGGGCCAGCACGGAGCGGACGGATGCGGAGACCAGGAAGGGCTTGATGCCCAGGTCGATCAGGCGCGTCAGGGCGCCGGGCGCGTCGTTCGTATGTAGGGTCGAGAAGACCAGGTGCCCGGTAAGCGCCGCCTGGATGGCGACCTCGGCCGTCTCCCGGTCGCGGATCTCGCCGACCAGGATGACATTCGGAGCGCAGCGCAGCATGGCCTTCAGGATGCGCGCGAACGACAGCCCGATGCGGCCGTTGACCTGCACCTGATTGATGCCACGGATGTGGTACTCGACGGGATCCTCTGCCGTGACGATCTTGAGGTCCGGCCGATTGAGCTCGGAGAGCGCCGCGTAGAGCGTCGTCGTCTTGCCTGAACCGGTCGGCCCCGTGACCAGGCAAATGCCATTCGGGCGCTTGATCGTGCGCTGGAACCACTCGTAGTCGTCAGGCCCGAAGCCCAGCTCCTTGAGGCCAATCAGGCTCGCGGTGCGGTCGAGCAAACGCATGACCATCGCTTCACCGTGGTTCGACGGCAAGATCGAGGCGCGCACGTCGATCTCGCGGCCCTTGATGCTGAGCGCGATGCGTCCATCCTGGGGCTTGCGCTTCTCGGCGATATCCATACCCGCCATGATCTTCAGGCGTGAGAGCAACGGCGCCGCCAGGTGCTCCTGGTGTTCCGCGATGTCGCGCAACATGCCATCGACTCTGAATCGAATACGAACGCGGCCATGCCCCGGTTCGACGTGGATATCGCTCGCGCGCATCTCGACCGCGTCCTGGAAGGTCTTGGTCACCAATCGCACGATCGGCGCGTCGTCATCGTCATCGCCGTCGCCGACGCCCATGCGTGCCGCGACCGCCTCTTCGCCCGTCACGCCGTAGTAGCGCTGAATAGCCCGCTTGAGGGCGGTCGGAGCCGCCAGTGCACAGGCCACCTGGGCATCGATCATGAATTCGATCTGCTCGGCCAGGATTTTCTTGAACGGATCGTCGACGGCCACGATGAGCCGCCCGCCCTTCTCCATCAGCGGCAGGATTCCGTGCTCCGTCGCGAACTCGGCCGGTAGCCGGGCCAGTATGTCCTCGGACACGCGGCCCTTGTCCAGATCGATAAAGGGCAGCCCGTTCTGTTTCGCAACCGCACGGGCCACGGCCGTCTCGTCCGAGAACCCGAGCTTGACGACGGCCTCGCCCAGGGCGATGCCACCGTTGCGCTGGTAGGCCATGGCCTCGCGCAGCTCCTGCTCGGTCAGCGCACCGGCGGAGAGGAGAAGATCACCGAGTTCCTGGCTCAACGGATGACGGAAGGTTCCTGGGAAAGGACGGACTGGAGGGAGAGAGATAGTGCGTCGTACGCCTGCGGTAGCGAGAAGAATAAGAAATCCTGCCGTCCGGGCGACAGCTGGACCCGCGATCGTCGTCCTGCAGCCCCAAAAAAAGACCCGCCGGGGCATCCGCGCTTCGCGAATGCCCCGGCGGGTCGATTCTATCCTCGGGGGTCGGCGATCCGCCTTGCCCCAGGGCCTCCTAGCGTCCGCCCGCCTTGGTCGAACGGCCGACGCCAACCCGGCAGACGCCGGAGAAGGTGACTTTCATCTCGGGCTTGGCCTCGACGCCAGTCTGGACGATCATCTCGCCCTTGAAGGAGCCCTCGCTCCCCTCGGGCAGGCCGTCCAGGCGCAGCTCGACCTCCATGGCCTTGGCCTGGCCTTCGATCGGTCGCACGATCGGCGTGAAATGCTCGCTCCAGGCGAAGTCTCCGCCGGCCGTCCCCTGAATGGTGGCCTTGATCTTGCTCGGGTCCAGGGCCAGGTCGGTCGACACGATGCGCACGCTGCGCGATACGGGTTGGCCGGGTCGCACGAGCCCCATCGACAGGTATTGAGGGGAGACGGAGAGGACTCCGACCACGCGCCCGCCGACATTCGCGCTGACTTGATAGAAGTTAGGCTTGCCAGTCTTGCCGGCCTTGTCGGGCTTGCCATGGCCATCGTCATCGCCATGACCGTGTCCGTCATCCGCACCATGGCCGTGGCCATCGTCCGCATCATGGCCGTGGCCATCGTCGGCGCCATGCTCATCTGACTTGACCGCGCCAGCGATCTCGACGTCGCTGATCAAGCGCATGGCGTAGCCCATCGGCCCCTCTCTGAGGCCCGGACCGACGGTGACCTTGACTTCCCAGTGGTTCGAACGACCGTCGTCGGTCGGATTGATCGGGACCATCTCGAAGCTCATCCCGGCCGGAGCCGGGCGCGGAGTCGAGTCGTCGAAGGCGAGCTTGATCTTCTGGCCGCGGCTGGTGCGCACGGTGACCTTCTCCTCGCGCACGGTGTCCTCGCTGAGGTCACCGAGGTTCAGGTAGCTGGGCGCCGCGGTCATGAAGGGTTCGACCTTGGCGGAGAGCCCGAGCTGATAGAGGCCGATGGGATCGTTGGTGTAGACGTTGATCCGCACCTCGGCCTTGTTGTTCTTGTTCTTGGTGTCCATGGCCGCGGTGATCTGCACCGACTTGCCAGGCGGGATCGGAGTGCCCATCTCGTAGACCCCGAACTCCCCCTTCTTGCCCTCGACCAGCACCTTGCTGACCGTGCAGCCACAGGTGGGCTTGGCCTGGCGGATAACGAGATCCTTGGTCCCACCCACGCCCATCATGAACGTGTGCTCGAGCACCTGGCCCTGGACGACCTGACCAAAGTTGTGGTTCTCGGTCCCGAACTTGACGTCGAGCTTCGCGTTGGGCTCGAGGTCACCGCCGTAGCGGGCATTGACCAGCTCGCCCTCGTGGGTCAGCGCGCCCTTGCCGCCGCCGCGCGCCTTGCTGTTTTGGGCCTGGACCGCAGCCTTCTTCTTGGCCGAGATCGCCGCCTTTTTCCTGGCGACCTCAGCCTGGCGTGCGGCGTCCGCACCCTTGGGGTCCTGGCGCGCACTGGTCAGGGCGTCGCCCTGGCCCAGCTCGAGGCCACGAACCTCGGCCATGGCCGATGAGCTGGCGAGCCCGAGGAGGATACTGGATAGAAGGCCGACTCGGCCGAGGGCTGTGGGGGTCATTTGGAAGCTGTCCTTGCTCATCACTACTAAGGGGGGGGCTAATGCCATCGGAATCCTAACCGATCTGACTTGAGGGGGTGCTGGAGTCCCGGAGAAGACCAGGCCATTCGAGCTCCAGGGTCACCGTCCGGTAGAATCTCCCGGATGGAAGTGAGTCCGAAACTGAAGAATCGTCGCCGAGCCAGCTCCCGCACGGGACTGGCTGTGAGGGTCGGGCTCGTCGCCCTGTTGCTTGGACCGGGGCAAGCGTCACTCGGTTGCCGGGTTCCTCCCCCGTCGCCGAGAGAAGTGCTCGATGTGGGTTTCCGGGACCCGCAACAGACATTTGCGACGTTCCGTACGGCCTTTCGGGGCAACCTGACCGACCTGGAATACCGCTGCCTGTCCGCGGGATTCCGCGAGCGACAGCAGCTCTCACAGTTCGGGTATCGTGCATTTCGGGATGAACTCCTGGCAACAATCCCGCTGCTGCGCTGGGCCCTGTACAAGTCGGTGATCGAGAAGGCGGAGGTGATCTCGCCCCGTAGGGCCCGTATCGAGGCGCGGGCAGGGGGATATACGCTGGTAGTACAGCTCGTTAGAGAAGATTTCTGGGAAATCTGGGCCGGCAGCCAACGCCGCGATGGCGATGAAGCTGCCGTCGACGACGCCTTCGCCCAGGGCTACCTGACGCGCGTGCCCGACCCGCCGCGGGTGGTCGGCCAGGCCCCCCTCAGCCGCCCGGGCCTGAGCGAACGCTTGACCGAGCTACGGGTTGGCCAGGAGTGGAAGATCGACGAGTTCGAACTGTTCAAGGGATCCGAAGCACCTACCGAATAGCCCTACCGCCATGACATCCCAGGCGAATCAAGTCCCGCCGAGCGCCGGTGGAGACAATCCAGGCCTTCTCTCGTCAATTGCCCACGTCTACTCCTTCGGAGACGGCGAGGCCCAGGGCGACCGCAGCATGCGCAACCTGCTCGGCGGCAAGGGCGCAAACCTTGCGGAGATGTGCAAGCTGGGACTCCCGGTGCCAGCCGGATTCACGATCTCGACGGATGTCTGCGATCATTTCGTGACACACAAGGGCGAGTACCCGAGCAGCCTCCGCGGGGCCGTTGCAGCAGCGCTCACCCGGGTCGAGGCAAGCCTGCAGAGAAAATTCGGTGACCCGTCTCACCCACTGCTGGTCTCGGTTCGCTCCGGGGCCCGTGTTTCGATGCCGGGCATGATGGACACGGTCCTCAACCTCGGGCTGAACGATGAGACCGTCGAGGGCCTGGCGGAGCGCTCCGGCAACCCGCGCTTCGCCTGGGACGCCTACCGGCGCTTCGTGCAGATGTACGGAGACGTGGTACTGGGCGTGGGGCCTGGTCCAGGCGAGGAGGTCTCACCCTTTTCGACCGCACTCGAAGACCTCAAGGCGCAACGTGGCGCGAGTGAAGACACGGACCTGGATGCCGACGACCTGCGCGGCCTCGTAGCCACCTTCAAGGCCATCATCGCGGAACGGTCCCAGACACCCTTCCCGAGCGATCCACAGGAACAGCTCTGGGGTGCGATCGGGGCCGTGTTCGGCTCGTGGAACAACCCGCGCGCAATCACCTACCGGGAGATGAACAACATTCCTGGCGAATGGGGCACGGCCGTGACGGTCGTCGCCATGGTGTACGGGAACATGGGCGAGACGTCCGGGACGGGCGTCGCCTTTACTCGCAACCCATCGACCGGTGAGAGGCAGTTCTACGGTGAGTACCTGATGAACGCCCAGGGCGAGGACGTGGTGGCGGGAATCCGGACGCCCCGGCCGATCACGGAACTGGCTGACTCGAGCCCCGCAGCCTGGGCTGAGCTGAAGCGCATCCAGGAGCTACTCGAGGATCACTACGCCGACATGCAGGACCTCGAGTTCACGATCGAGGAGGGCCGGCTATTCATGCTCCAGTGCCGCACCGGCAAACGCACGGCCTTCGCAGCGGTACGCATCGCCAACGACCTCGTCGCCGAGGGTCGCATCACCAAGTCCGAGGCCCTGCTTCGCATCGATCCGGAGTCCCTGAACCAGCTCGTCCAGCCGATCTTCGACGATGCCGAAAAGGACGCCGCAGCGCGCGGCGGGCGCCTGCTCTGCATCGGGCTCAACGCTGGCCCAGGCGCCGCTAGCGGCCACATCGTCTTCAGCCAGGAGCGCGCCTGCGAGCGCGCCGCAGCCGGAGACCCGGTCATCCTCGTGCGCATCGAGACATCGCCCGAGGACATCCGCGGCATGCAGGTAGCCCAGGGCATCCTGACGGCGCGCGGCGGGATGACGAGCCACGCAGCCCTGGTCGCCCGGCAGATGGGAAAGGTCTGCGTCGCCGGCGCCGATGCCCTGGTGATCGACTACAAGCAGCGTTCCATGGCGGTCGCGGGCAAGCGCCTGAACGAGGGCGATTGGATCAGCCTCGACGGGTCGACGGGAGAGGTGCTCCAGGGCAAGCTCGAGACCCACCCATCCGAGGTCATCCAGGCCCTGTTCGGCGAGGGAGCGAAGAAGGAGCGGGCCAGGGCGAGCACCGTCTTTACAACCTATCGCCAGCTCATGAAGTGGGCTGACAGCGTGCGGCGCCTGAGGGTACGCACGAATGCCGACCAGCCGGATCAGTGCGCGCGTGCGACTGCCTTCGGGGCCGAAGGGGTCGGCCTGTGCCGGACCGAACACATGTTCTTCGGTGAAGAGAAGATCGAGGCCATGCGCGAGATGATCCTGGCCCCGGACAAGGAGAGCCGCAAACAAGCTCTCGCCAAGCTGCTACCCCTGCAGCGCGCCGACTTCGAGGGCATCTTCGAGGTCATGCAGCAGCGCCCCGTGACGATCCGCACCCTCGACCCGCCGCTGCACGAATTCCTGCCCGCAGAACCAGAATTGCTGGCGGAAGTGGCCCAGAAAATGGGCCTCGAGCGCAGCGCCCTCGACGCGCGCATCGAGGCTCTCAAGGAAGTCAATCCGATGCTCGGGCACCGCGGTTGTCGGCTCGGGATCGTCTACCCGGAGATCACACGCATGCAGGTCCGGGCGATCCTCGAGGCGGCCTGCAATGTGGCGCGCCGGGGCACGACGCCGCGCCCGGAGATCATGATCCCGCTCGTGAGCACTGCGCGCGAACTCGAGTTGCAGGAGCGCATCGTGCGCGAGGTGGCCGAGAAGGTCTTCGCGCGAGAGAAAATCCGTGTGCCCTACCTTGTCGGCACGATGATCGAGCTGCCGCGCGCGGCCCTCACGGCAGATGAGATTGCATGCCACGCGGAGTTCTTCTCGTTCGGTACAAATGACCTGACCCAGACGGCCTTCGGAATCAGCCGCGACGACTCGGCGCGCTTCATCCCTGAGTACGTGCAGCGTGGTATTTTCCTCAACGACCCCTTCGCCAGGCTCGACGAGCGCGGCGTGGGTGACCTGATGACCATCGCCACGGAGCGCGGCCGCGCCTCGCGCCCGGACCTCAAGATAGGCATCTGCGGTGAACACGGCGGCGACCCAGCTTCGGTTGCCTTTTGCGACAGGCTGGGCCTGGAATACGTATCCTGTTCGCCCTATCGCGTCCCCATTGCGCGCCTCGCGGCGGCCCAGGCCGCCCTCCGCCCGGAGGCCTGATCTGGCGCCGGCTAGCTAGCCAGCTGGCTGCAGCATGCCCGCGAGCATCCGGCTCCACTTCCACATGCCGTAGCGGGCGTGGCCGTACCTGGTGAAGACCTCGAGCCACAGGAACGGGTTGCCCTCGCGCCGCGCGCTGAGGGCCAGCACTCGCTCCCCGCTCATGGCATCGACGACCTCGATCTCGCCACTGATGCCGCCCATATCGACCGGCAGCAAGGCGATGAAGAAGATCACATTCAATAGCACGTTCTGGGGATTCACCGCCGTCAGGGCGGGTCGCACGCGCAGGGCTCCAGCACGCGGCGCGTCGACGACCTCGAAGTCCTCGCCGAGGCCCTTCTTCAGGCAGTCCGAGAATTCCTCCAGCAGCCACCTGGTCTTCTCTTCGCCGGGATGGAAGTCGCTCATCGGTGACGGGACCCATTCAGCAGGTTCCACGTATACCGCGTCGTACTCGTTCCCATCGAGGCGGCTCGAACGGTAGAGACGCACCGAGTCCGGGATACCCCAGACCTCCGCCTCGGGTGCCGGCTCGAGCGCGGAGTAGTCGACGAGAAAGCCAGTCTCGGTCAGGGGAACGTTCGCGCAGCCGGCGCTCAGTGAGAGCCCGGTGATGCACGCCTGTATGAGGGTTCGTTGAAGCATCATTGCACTCAGACGGTGGCGACGCGCAAGGGGCGCAGGGTAGGGCGTCGGTACGAGCCCGCAACAGCCCTTGTGACCGTGAAAAGCCTGGCAGTCAGCTGGAGAAACATCGCGGCAAGAACGTGGGTGGCCGTGAGCGCAGGATAGCCCTTGGAAATGCGGGCAGGTCGTGAATCCGGCCAGGCCCACAGGTGCCGGCCAAGGGTCTTGTTCGACAGGCTAGATCGGAAGTGCATCGGTCAGGAGTCCTGCGCGGATGAGCTCGACACGATTCCCGAGGCTCGGGATATTCGGATTGGCCTTGTGGCGCGTCCCGGCCTCGAGCACGCGGCATGAATTCAACAGGCCCTCGATCTCTGATGCCGAGCACTCAGGAAAGAAGGCCTGTGCACCGTCGACAATCTGCGCGAGGGACGCACCTTCAGGCCGGGTAGGACCCAGCAGGGCCTCCTCGAAGCCAGCATCGAGCAGGCGGCTCATGCGCTCGATCGTTCCGACACGCGAGTATTCGCCCGTCTCGAAGTTGATGCGACTGTAGGTCCAGCGCACACCCGTCAGAGCATGCAGCTCGTCCTCATCGTTGTGGACGTCGCCAACGCCGTGCAGATCCGGCGAAGGTATTGCGTCGATCAGCGGCCGCGGCACACCGATGGCACGAGCCAGCTGATAGACCTCGCCCTTGGCGAGCATCGCGATCGGATTCGTGTCGACCTCCCCATCTCCCCCCTTCTGATAGAACCGCAGGAAACGGTCCTCGCACTCGTTGCCTGTCCCGTGCCGAATGCCTCCGCCCATCAACCGGTTGTAGCCCCGGCCGATCGGGGCCCGCAGGCCGGAGCGTAGGGAGCCGAGGGTGGCTCGGTCGGATTCGATCCGTCGATCGACCTCGTCCACATCCCGCCCCGCGGCCTCGAGTGACGCGCGCATCATTCCCGTCAGGTCTTCGAACAGCCGGGTCAGGTCGAGCTCCACAAGGGACACATCGAAGGCCCGGGCACACAGGCGCGCCCGCTCGAGAAACTCCGTTCCCGAGTGGATGCTGCTGTACACGGCCGTGATGTTCTCGGGGCCAACCGCACGCGCCAGCAAACCGAGCATCACACCGGAGTCGATTCCACCACTGACATCTAGCTGGGCAACCATGTTCCCCAACCGGTCGTGCATGGTCCGGATCGCAGCCACGCGCTCGTCGATCAGTTTCAGGCCGTTGAGCACGGGCATGACTCAGGACCTCAGCTTCGAACCAGGTGGTTGCTATCGGTGTGTTCGAAGTCGCGCCCGTAGATCTGCAATCGAGTGGTCTCGGAGTAGGCGATTCGATCCCCGTCGATCTCGAGCGAGTGTTCAAAGCCAACGGTTCGAGCGGTCTCGAGCATGAATGGCGACTGAACGATGCCCCAATCCGGGTCTCCCGCCACCGCCTTCACCTTCAATTCCACCGGGCTCCCGTCGGTAGCGGTGCCCGAATACTCGCCCCCGGCCAGGACGCAGACCGCACGGGGGATCGTGAGAGACTGGGCCAGAACGCCCGTCTTGGCGTCCCACGTCCAGTAGCCCACCTGGTCGTGAAAGACCTGACCGTCGGCCTTGCGGCGCACGACCTGGTGATAGCGCACGACGGCCAGGGTTTGGATCTCCGCGTTCGCAACCTGCCCCGCAGCTTCGAACTGGATCGTCTCGAAGTAAGGGGTCTCCTCGGACCCATCGGGCTCGGGCGCGACGTCGAGGCCCTTGTCACCCTCCCAGCTGCCGATCAGTCCCGCGAGGGGCCCGTAGTCTGTCCCGTCCATGATGCTCATCTTCCGATACTCCTGTACTTCCGGGCCGATACTTCCAGGGCGACGATCCTGGCACCGAGGCTAGCATCGCCGCATTGCTCCACCAAGACCGACTCCCGGGAGCGTGGGGCATGGAGCGCGGCATCCCGACCGGCACCCGACTCCGAGTGATGAATCGCCCAGGGCACGGCAAACTCCTAGCGCAGGTCGGTCAAGGCGCGCATGGCGGCTTCGAGGGGCCCGCGCGCGAAGCGCGTGCGCCAGATGCTGGCGAAGACCACGGAGAGGACACAGAAAATGGCCGCAGCCGTAAGTGAAAACGGAAGTGTCTGCTGCTCGAGCCGCCCCAGGGCCTCGAGCACACCCATGCCGAGGATCACGTGGGCCACGTAGAGTGTTAGCGCAAGCTGGCCCGTCGACACCAGGGACTTCATCCAGCGGGTCCCATGCCAGCGCTCGCCAAGCCCAACACAGATCGCGATCATGGCACAGGCCGTTCCGCCGGCTGCAAACATGTAGAGCAAGGTTGGCGGCATCGGCGCGACACCGAACAGTGCCTCGACCAGCTCGATACGGGCAGGATCCCCTGGCCTGGTCAGGGTCGCTGACAGGGCGCGACTCGCAGCCTCGGCCAGCGCAGCGATGCTGGCACCGGTCCAGAAGACCCGCTTCCGGACCGATTTCTGACGCAGGTCCTGGCGCCCGACGGCCATTCCCACGAGCAGGAATGCGAGCCACGGGATGACCGGGTGGAAGCCGTTGAAGAGGATGTGGCGCAGCATGCCACCCGGCGTCCAGAAGCCGGAGTACTCCAGAGTCGACCAGTCCCAACCGCGCTCGTAGTCGAACAGGAGCAAGAGAAGCATGAAGCCCATCGTCAGCCCCAGGGCCAGTGTCAACAGGCGGCGCGTCGGCGCACCGAGGACGCAGAGCGCAAGGCCGATGTAGACCCCGTAGAAGTGCAATATGTCGGCCGGCCAGACGGGCACCAGGCAGAGGCCGACGACAAGGAGAAACATCGCCCGGCGTGAAAGGAGCCGGCGTGCGCGCGCAGTCCGGTCGGCAGCCGCACCGATTCCTGGAGCGCCGGCGATCAGGCTCACCCCGATCCCCGCCAGGGTCACGAAGATCGCCGCAGCGCGGCCGTCGACCCATCCGCTCAGGGTCACGAGCCAGTCGGGTCCGGCGCTGGACGCCCCCATGACGACCTTGAAATTCACGAGCACCATGCCAAAGATCGCGATCGCACGGGCCAGGTCGTAGCCGACGATCCGGCTCATTCTCGACGATCTAGCCAGGCCTCGAGGTGCGGCAACATGCTCGGCGTGTCGAGCGTGTTGGCACACATATGGGCCGTGTAGTGCAAGCGATCCCCATTCAGGGCCAGCGAGCGCCGGGTCCCCTCCAGGCGTGGATCGTTTCCGAGAGCCACGCTCTCCAACTCCAGCTTCAAGCCCTCCTCAACGATCCCGAGCGTCCCCCGGAGCACCTCGACCCGGCCGCTCTCCTGAACATTCGAGACCTCGATCGAAAGATCATCCAGGCACCGCAAGAATCCGAACTCCCAGTGACTCGGATCGCCATTGGCGAGACGGGTCTTCTGTTCGTAGCGAAGCAGGGAATAGTCACTCTCCAGCTCGAAGCGCAGCTCCTCCTGGTACTCGAATCGATCGATGGTCGGGTAGTCGCCGACACCCTGTCCGACCCAGGTCCCGACGAACCTTGCGAGATGAGCGCGCACCTCGTCCGGATCCGCTGGCTGCTGCCCCTCCATGGCCTCATCCATTGGATGAATCCTCGGCGCATGCGGCCGTGTGCGCTCCGGGCTCCGCCGCGAATGTAATCCGCTTCAGGGACTTCACATTGACGCTGCAGTCCTCGCTATCGGTGACAAAGAGCCGAAAGGGGCCGCCCGACTCCTCGGGCAGGGCCATTCCATCGAGGCCGTAGAGGATGATCCCCTGCTCTCCCAACAGGTCGAGGTCGAGGCTCGCGCTGAACGAACCGTCGCTGGAGACCACGTGTACGTAGCGGGCCCCCGTGGCCGGAACGAGGCATTCAACCAGGGCACTGAAACGCAAGGCCGTCCCGCGCCGCCCGGGCAAGAGCTCGCTGACGTCGGACACCTGATGCTCGGGGGCCATGGCGGCCAGGTCATCGAAGGCGAGATTCAGGGGGGCCCGCGCGCACAGGCCATCGACCGCAAGGACGGGGCTGGCAGCGTTGGATCGGGCAGTCTCGGGTCGGGTCGTCATCGGTTGGACTCCATGTCGCGGGGCGAACTGACGCCAGACACTAACATCCGACCCGCCCAGGGCTAGAATTCGACGATGCTCCTCTGGCTCATGAATCAGATCCTGCGGCGCAAGCCAGCCATGCTCGCACCCGGCGATCGCGCGCCGGACTTTGCCCTGCTCGACCAGGAGCAGCGCCTTGTGCGCCTGGCCGACCTGGCAGGAAGGCGCTTTCTGATCTGGTTCTATCCCAAGGCCGGCACTTCAGGCTGAACACGACAGGGCATCGGGTTCCGTGATCGAACCCGCGAATTCCAGGCGCGTGGCGTCGAGATCTTCGGCGTGTCCTTCGACCGACCCGAGGCCAATCGGGCCTTCGCGAACAAGCATGGATTCCCATTCCGATTGCTGTCCGATCGAGAGCGCCAGATGGCCCTCGCCTACGGCGCCTGCGGAACTCGACGCGATCCGATCCCGCGCCGCATCACCTACCTGATCGACGCCGAGGGCCGCATCGAGCGGGCCATCGATACTCGCTCGGCTGGCCGGCAAGCCGAGGAACTCCTTGCTGAGCTCTAGATCCCGTCCTCGAAAGAGGCCGCGCTAGCCCGAATCCTTCACCAGGATCGGGGCTAGAGACTCAGGATCAGATCGGCCGCATCGTCCCGCCCGCCCGGCTCACCGTCCGAACCGAATGAAATCAGGCGCGGAGTCTGCGGGTCACTGCGGTCGAAACTGTAGGCCTTGCCCCAGGGGTCCGTCTGACCGACGTCGGCCTGTAGATAGTCTTCCAGACCCGACAGTTCGTCTGGATAGGAATCGTTCTGCAACACGTGGGCATAGAGGGCTGAACGCAAGACTTCGAGATCATTCTGGGCCGACCCACGCTGCACCCTGCGTCGGAAATTCGTCGCGCTCGGAACGCCCTCGGCCATTTTCAGCCCGTCTTCCTGCAGGTCATCGAGGATGCGCATGAGCAGGCGCGTGCAGCGCTGCACCTTGTCGTAGTCGATCTTTTCCGATGTGTCCGTACTCTTGTGGTAGTCCTGGTGCACGTCCGCAAACAGGAAGGCGACGGGCAGGCCCAGGTTGTCCGCGAAGTTCATGTGGTCCGACCGGCGCCAGTACGCGTCGGCACTGCCCAGTGGATCGAACCCCTCGCTGGGCGCGATACGCTCGGCGCGCCTGACCAGGTCGTTGTATTCATCGCGTAGCTTGCGCGATGGGGTGACCAGCAACTTCCTTGGCTCGTTGCGCCCGATCATGTCGATGTTGATGTTGGCAATCGGAAACATGCCATCCGGGAGCCACGGGCGCGAGGTCCAGGCATGGGAGCCGAGCAGACCCTTCTCCTCCCCGCTGACCCACATCAGCATCACCGAGCGACGCATGGGCCCGTAGGTCTTGAGTGCCCGGGCGAGGGCCAGCAGTCCCGCGGAACCGGAAGCGTTGTCGTCAGCCCCGTTGAAGATCTTTCCATCCCGCACACCGATGTGGTCGTAGTGCGCACTCACGATGACGACCTCGTCCTTCAGGTCGGGATCCGTGCCGGGCCAAAGGGCACAGACGTTTTCGAACATTCGAAAGCCGCCGGGGTGGGTCAGCCGCCTGGTCTCGGAGATGTGGACGCCCAGCGTTGCGCCGACCGAGAGCCCCGTTGTCCCCTTCGAGCCCCGGAAAGCGTGCAGCCTGCCGGCCGAGGTCCGGGTCAGGAAAACGGTAGCGAAGGCTTGCTCCATGGCCAGCTCCGGCGCGCGCTTTCCCAGGGATCCACGTCGCACGAGGCGCATGATGTTCGCAAAGCGCTCCGCGTAGGGCTCGCGGTCGTAATCATCTCCGGGTGTGAACAACACGCCGAGTGCACCGGCGTCCTGAGCACGGGTCGCGATGCGCCGCGTGGAACTGCCGTCGTCCTCACACCAGGCCCACTTCCCGCGCAGGTCAAGGCCCTTGAAGATCGATCGGTTCCCGTTCCCGATCGAAACGCAATCGCCCATGACCGCCAGATCGACAGCCTCGGTCGAACGGCCGATGTAGTAGTCCACTCCTGGCGAGAGGTCCAGAGTTCGCTCGCCCGCCGAGACCACCAGGCCACTCAGGCCCAGGTCCAGTTGACGCCAGGTCAAGGGGTAGCGAGAGAGGAAGCCATGCCGCGCGCCCGGCAGGAGCCCCTCGTTGGCAACATGCTTGGCCAGGTAGCGAGCGGTCTCCTCGAGCCCGGCGCTCGGCGTGTCACGCCCACCGCGCTCGTCGGCTGCGATCCACTCCAGATCCGCCTTGATGCGCGCACGGTCGAAGGTCGCGAGGGCGGCGTCGAGGGCTACCGTCCTGGCCAGGTCGACGCCCGGCCCCGCGGCGATCGCCGGACTCGTCGACGGCCAGGAAGAGGCCGCCAGGATGAGGCCGGCCAGGGAGAGCGCGGAGACGGTGAAGAAGGGGACAAGTCGCATGGATCAGAGGGCGGTGGATGTGATTCTGTCTTGGCCGGCGGTCTATGCTAGCGGGCTGGCGCCGCCCCCGGCAGGATAGCTCAAAACCCTTTACATGGCCGGAGCCCCGGCCCTCAGCGCACGGTTCTGGAGCGCAATACTGCCGCTGTCGACGCGCGCACCCGTTCCAGGAGCGGCTCGAGGTCGGCTTCGCCGCTCGAGAGGTCGTCTCGGTTGGCCTGGCACCACTCGCACCCCATCTCCTCGATGTGAAACTTCAGAAAGCCGGTGGGCCCGTCATCGAGGGTCCCCGCGATATCGCGGGCGATCCAGTGTCGCGCAGGACAACTGACACGGTTCTCGCGCCAGATCGCACCGACCTCAAGTCCAGTTCCGCCGGCCTCGGCCTCGTCTGCGAGTGCCGGCAGAAGACTCGACGCGGGATCACATTGGGCAGCCAGCTCGCGCAGGCGCTTGAGGGCCCGAAACTTGATGCCCGCGACGGCGGTCTCGTCGCGCAACCCGAACCTCTCCCAGGTGTCGCGGTTGCGCCAGCCCGCAGCCAGCAGGGCCTCGATAACCATCAAGCGTTTGAACTCGCCTGCTTGCCAGGTCTCCTGCACCCAGTCACGCAGGATCTCGAACAGCAACTTGCGGCCCTTACCTCGGATGTCCTCCTGGCGCACGATCGTACTCGGCGTCTCGGACTCCTGGGCGATCTGGTCCAGCGCCGACGATCGATCGTCGTCGTCTTCGCTTGCGGCCCACTGTGCCGCCTTTCGTCGTCGCAGGTAGTCGATCGTCCGGTTGCGGCATATCCCGAACAGGTATTGCTCGAAGGTGTACATCGCGTCAAACGATGGAATGCCACGCACAGCACCCAGAAAGGCGTCCTGCACGATGTCTTCGCGCGCCTGGACGTCGATCACCCGTCGCGCCACGTATGCCAGGAGGCGGCCGGTGTAGCCGCGCTCGACGCGTGACCACTCGCCATCATCGAAGGCCTGCAGCTGGCCTATATTCGGTGTCCAGTCGACCATCAGGCCCCCATCGCTTCGATCAGGAACATGCCGATCGTCATCAGGCAGAAGCCGACCACGGACATGACCATCATGAAGAACGCGAAGCGCAGCGTTCGACGAACAACCCCGCCAGAAGTGCGTGCGAACCGCTCCCAGCCGGTGCGCACCACGCCCACGGAGCCGGTCAGGAGGTTGCCGACCAGGGAGACGAGCACTTCGAAACTGACGACCACTGTCGAGAAGACGGTCCCGACCAGGCCGCCAGCTACCCGCGGCGGAACCGGGATCGCGGCCATCACCGGCGCGCCGTCGGCTCCGAAGGTCGAACGTGAAGCCGGCTCGGCCTGGTCGTGCGGGACCGCCTCCGGGCTGGCTGAACTGGAGTCCGCATCCGCTCGCGCTCGCTTGACCTCCTCACGCCAGCCGCCTGTCTGGGTTGCCGGAGTTGGCCGCTGGTCGAGGGCCGGATCGCTACCTGAGGTGGAGCGGATCTCGGAAGGCTCGGGCGCAGGCGCGGCGCCAGGGGTCGGAGTCCCGTCCCGGTCGCCTGAGCTGCGCAATCCATCCCAGACCCCGCGCGCCACCTCGACGGCCCCTCGCGCCAGGTCCGCCGCAGTCTGGCGCAGCTCTTCATTGGTCGAACTGGGCGTTGGCCGATCGCTCGCGGGTTCGACGGACGGCTCGGCGGGCCGCTCGGTGGCCGGCGTCGTATGCGGACTGAATGGCGCGCTGGTTGCGCTCGTCCAGTCGAAACGTACCGAGTCTCCCTGGCGCGCGGATTGACCAATGTCCTCGAGCATTTCCCCCACGTTTGCAAAGCGGTCGTCCGGCGACAGGCGCAGGCAGCGCTCGACTATGGGACGCAGGCTTGCGGGAAAGTTTGCCGGGAACGGCGGCGGATCGTCGATCTCGCGCAGCACGAGACCGCTGCCGTGCTCACCCTGAAACGGCAACTCACCACTGAGCGCCTCGTACAGGATGACCCCCATCGAGTAGATGTCTGCACGATGGTCCGCACGGCTCTTGAGCATCTCGGGAGCCATGTACTGGGGCGTGCCGCGCCCGTAGGACAGGGTCGTCCTGCCGTCCGTCAACAGCTTGCTCAGGCCGTAGTCCCCGACGCGTGCCACATCGCCCTTCAGGAAGATGTTGCTGGGCTTCAGGTCGAAGTGCACGAGGCGCCGATCGTGCAACGCGAGGACTCCGCGAGCTGTCTGAACGAAATAGAGCAGGGCGTGCTCACTGTCGAGTGTGCCGGCCTTCAGGCGTCGAGCGAGCGTGTCCTCGCCGGCGTAGCCCATGATCAGGAAGGGGACGCCCATGACCACGCCCAGGTCCTCGATACTGACCAGGTTGGGGTGATCGATTGCAGCGAAATGACGTACCTGTGCCAGCTCGCGCTCGACGGCTTGCCGCTGACTGTCGTCCTCGATCTTCAGGAACTTGATCGCGTAGGCCTTGCCGATCGACTGCTTGCGAGCCTTGTACACGTCTCCGAAAGCTCCGCCCCCCAGCCGATTCTGGATCTCGTAGCCGGAGATGAAGTCCGGAGTCCTGAAATTGTTGTAGAAGGATTCCCAGTCCATGGCCTGGTCGCCCGGCGTGTCCGCTGGAGAATGGGCGATCGTCATGTTAAAGGATGCTACGCGCCGCGCCGAGGCTTGTCCGGAGGAGTGGCAGGAAGCTCCCGTATTCTACATTCGGAGAAAGGCCCCCGGTTTTTCGCTCCGGGGGCCGCTGGCCGGCATGAATTCCCTGATCGAGCGCTCCGGATTGCCGTGCTCAGGACCCGGGTCGCTCCAGTGGATGCAGAGCGATTCCGAACGGTAGGCGGCGCGAAGGGCGCGCATTGGCAATAATCTCCATGCGCTCCTCCAGGGGCAGGGGGATCGAACAGGAGAGGCTCGCACCAGCGTCCGAGGGCACGCTCGCGAGGCGTACACCGCCCTCACAGGCAACCTCCAGGCGGGGCCCGCCACCATCGACCGCTGCCGCCTCCGAATCCGTGCCCGGCCACGGCCCGGCCAGGGCCAGGGACACGTCGAATTCGAGCCCGCCCACGGGAATGTGGCGCGCCCGCAGGGCACCGATGCGAATGCGCCCGGCCACGCCGCTCGCGAGCAACACGACGCGCGCCGCCCCCTCGGCCTCCGCACCAGCCTGGAATTCAAGCAGGGCCGACGCGCTCGCGGCCTCCGGTAGCCGGAAGCGGAACGACAGGTGCGCTGCGAGCTCGACCAGATCGCCATCTTGCAGGGCCTGGGCTCCAGAGACGGACACCCCATCGATCTTTATGCGCGCCTTCTCGGTCGGCTCGATCCTCCATCCCGGCCCCGCGTGAAAGCTCTCGGCCCAGATGAAGCGAGCGTGAATCGACTCGATATCCGCCAGCACCGGAATGTCCGCTACCCCCGCGGAGGAGTGGCCGAGGCTGATGCGCGCCCCCCCGACGACCAGGAACTCCCCGCCATCATCCACGGCCATCTGAAAGCGCAGGGGTCCATCCGCGTCATCGGTCCGGCCGGACCGGGGGGAGACGTGGAACTCGGGCAGCGAGAACGATGGAGCGCCCGGCGGGTGGTCGGATCGGCCAGGGTCAGGACTGGGTCGGTCTTCGCGGCCGCTCTCGGATGAGCGCATGTCAGCCAGGAGGGCCGAGAGCACGCCGCCCTCGGGTTGTGGGGCGCGCGGCTCGCGGATCAGCCGCGCGCGCCAGTCCCGCGCTCGCTCGGCACTCTCGATCTCGACCAGAGACAGTATGCGCAGGACCGACCCATCGCGGCCCTCGCCGGCGCGCAGGGCGGCAAAGGCACATAGACGGTCCATGGCCTTCTCGCGTAAGGCCCCCGCCAGTACCGAGTCGGCCAGCAGCGGATTCCGCAATAGACTGAAGGCCCGCTCCGGAAATCCGGTCAGCAGCGCCCATTGGGCTGCGGCCAGCCGCCAGAGACGACCGAGCGAGGTTGGAATGTGGATCGCCATGGAAGACCGTCCTTCCATGCGGACCTCCGCTGGGACCATTTTCGGCGGCCCACGTCCGGCACGGGGGCTCCGGCAGACCCGAGCTCGAGCTCAGGTGACGCAGACCACGCCCCCACCATCGTTGCGAGCATTGACGAAGGCCTCGCGGGCGCGACCGTAGAGATCATCGCGATCGTCGATATCCGGATGGGGATAGCAGGAGATCCCGACCGAGATCACAAGTTGATCCCCGACCAGGTCGGTCAGATTGCGCTCCTCCGCCAGGCTGGCCACACGACCCGCCATGATCGTGGCCCCATCGATGCCGGTATTCGGCAACAGGAACAGGAATGAATTCTCGTCGAAGCGGCCGATCAGGTCCGTGTCGCGCGAGGCCTCGAGGAAAATGGCAGCCAGCTCGCGCAGGACATCATTGGAGCACTGCCCCTCGAACCCGAGCATCACGCACGCGAGGGGCTGGTCGAAGCGGCGGGAGCGCTTGAACTCCTCGTCGAGCTTGAAGTGCAGGAACGAGTAGTTGAATAGACCGGTCTCACTGTCGATCAAGGCCTGGATCAGGCCAACGTCCTGGGATCGCTCGCGAGTCAGGTCGGCCAGCAGGGCCTCCGGCAGTGCCATGTCCTTGGACTCGTCGCGTCGATCGGTGGCCAGCTCTGCCTCGGACTCGTCCGTCTCGAGGACCTCGGTCAGGGCGGACCGGGTCAGGGGACGGGACAGGATCCCGGTCGCACCACAGAAGCGCGCGATCGGAGCCGCCAGGTGGTTCTCGTGGTCGACCACCACATAGGTCCGGCAGCGTGTCCGCCCGGCGAGCAGTCGGCAGAACTCGTAGACGTTTCGGCCGCGCAGCCAGGAGTCGATCAGGAGCACGTCGCCCCGAACCGGCTGGCGCGTCAGCAGCTCGTCCTGTGTTCCCAGATGCGCGACCTCCCAGCCCGGGATCGAGTCGACGGCTGAACGGGCAGAGGCCAGCAGACCATCGTCCGTGGAAATAACGCGGACGGTACGAAGACCATCACCCATGACTAGATCCTTACGAGGCAGACTGAGAGAGGGTGCCACGAAGCGGGCACCGCGATGAGAACACGACCTGGCTCGAAACGGCTCGAAGCCAGCGGCGACCTGAGGGAACCGAAGTCGGCCCCCTAAATCAAGCCTGGAACTCGTCGATCCACTCGGACGGGATGTCGTAGTTCGCGTAGACGTTCTGCACGTCGTCGTTCTCTTCGAGCAGGTCGATGAGCTTCAGGATCTTGGTTGCGTCTTCCTTGGACTCGACCTTGACGGAATTCTGCGGAACGTAGCCGGTTTCGGCGGAGAGGATCGACAAGCCCTTCTCCTCCAGGGCCTGTTTGAGCGGCAGAAATTCTGTCGCACCGCCGTAGATGGTGGCCACGTCGCCCTCGACCACCAGGTCCTCGGCACCCGCTTCCAGGGCAACCTCCATCAGGGAATCCTCGTCGGACTCCCCCAGCTCGACCACGAAGATCGAGCGAAAGTCGAACATGAAGGCCACCGAACCGGTCGCGCCCATGTTGCCCGAGCCGTGCTCGAAGGTGTACTTGACCTCGGGAGCGGTCCGGCGGCGATTGTCGGTCAAGCAGCATACGAGCATGGCCACGCCACCCGGCGCATAGCCCTCGTACATGAGCTCCTCGAAGTCGTCGCCGTCCTTGCTGCCCGAGCCACGCTTGACGGCGCGCTCTATGTTGTCCTTCGGCATGTTCGCCGCGCGAGCCTTCTCGACGGCGTACCGGAGCTTCAGGTTCGTTTCCAGGTCTCCACCGCCCTGCTTGGCGGCGGAGATGATGTGCCGGGCTAGCTTGCTGAAGATCTTCGAGCGCTTGGCATCCACCGCATTCTTGCGGTGCTTGATATTCGCTGAATGAGAATGCCCAGCCATATTTTCGGTCGTCGATTTAACGCTTGGAGAACTGGAAGCCACGACGCGCGCCGCGACGACCGTACTTCTTGCGTTCCTTCTCACGACCATCTCGAGTGAGCTGGTTGTGCTCGCGCAAGACCTCTTCATGCGCCGGGCTGAGCGTCTTGAGCGCACGTGCCACGCCTAGCGAGACCGCCTCAGCCTGACCGTTGGGTCCACCGCCGTTGACGTTGCAGAAAATATCGAAGCTCTCGCTCGTCTCGGTCGTGACCAGCGGCGCCACGGCGCGCTGCCGGGTCTGAACGGTTACGAAGTACTCTTCGAATGGGCGGCCGTTGACGACGAATCCACCGGCGCCAGGCTTCAGGCGAACCCGGGCAACGGCGCTCTTGCGGCGCCCCAGGCCCCAGGTCCAAGGATTGATAACAGCCATGGTTCGTTTTGCGCTTCTCAGCCGTTGTCGGCGGGTTTCGGTGTGGTCGATGCCTGCAGGACGGGCGCCTGGGCACTGTGGGGATGGTCGCTTCCGCCGTAGACCTTGAGGCTCTTTAGCATCGTGTGGCCCAGACGGTTTTTCGGCAACATGCGCCGAACCGCGAGCGTGATGATCTCGATCGGATTCTTCTCGCGCATCTTCTCGATCGGGATCAACCGCTGGCCACTCGGGTAGCCTGTATAGCGCTTGTAGGTCTTGGCCTCGTCCTTGTTCCCGGTAACACGCACGGCCCCGGCATTGATCACGACGACGTGGGTCGCACCGGGCTCACTGGGCGTGTAGGTAGGGCGGTCCTTGCCTATCAACTGGAAAGCAATCTTGGCAGCCATGCGGCCAAGAATGTGATCGCTGGCGTCGTACAGGAACCAGCGTTCCTCTACATCTACGGCTCGGACGTGTGTCGTTCGCATGATCGTCGATACGCTCGGCCCCCGCTTGTTCATCAAGGGGCCCACGGCTGGGGGTCTCAGGCCGGGGTGGGGACCCCTGCCATCAAAAACGAGCCGGAGAGAGTACGTCTAGCTACGGGGAACATCAACCGCCAGACCCGGAATCCCGGCTCGAGGTGCGATCAGCGGAGTCCGGGCGGGCCCCGGCGCCTATTCGAATCCGGAAGCCCGCAACCATACTGGCGCCGCCGGCCCCAGGGGCAGGAGATCGGCCCCTGCCAGGGCCGCCGTACCCAGGCGCCCGATCAGCACCCCACGCCCGGGGGGAAGGCCGCTCGCCAGCCAGCCGGGCGGCATGGCGTTCCCCGCGAGGGCGCTCGGAAGCTGCTCCCCCATGGACCAGGGCCCGTGGGCGGCCCACCCGCCCGCGGCTGACCGAGTCCAGACCTCGTCGAAGCCCGCCCAGTGGTTTCCGTTGCCCGAAAGGCCCAGGTTCGGATCGCCGGCAAACGGACGGACCACGCAGACGCTACCGTCCAGATCGCAGACCCACGAGGCGCCTCCCCCATCGGAAAGCTCGAGGGTCCAGTTCATCCGGGCGCCCCGCGGCTGGGTGCTGACCCGAAACGGTCCATCGTCCGCCGCCACGCCCAGAGATCCGGCCGCGCCATCGACCCGCACGGCCGCGCCGGCCAGGAGATCGGCCTCGATGACACTCACCCCAGGGGCGGGGGGCGATGGGGAGAAGCGACGCAGCCCGACCCCTCCCGCCGCTCCGATCAGCCCGAGGCCGAGGGCCAGGATGGGCCGCCGCCGCATTCCGAACACGAGACCCGAGCAGGCCAGAATCCACAGGAGGTCCAGCTGCCGCAGGGCACCGACCGGCGCTTCGATCGGGGGGCGGGAGCGGGCCCGGAGTCCGGCCGGCAACCGACGCCACGCAGCTTCGATCGGATCGGGATCGACGAACCTGATGAACTCGACGCGCCCGTCGGGCAGGTCGGTGCTGACGCCCCTCGGCGGAACGACCGCCGCCACCACTGGCGGCCCGCCCACTGGACGCCCATCGAAGGGAACGATCACCGATCGCACCTCCCCCCGGCGCAGGTTTGCGACTATCCGGGTCTCGCCCCTGGTCTCGAGTGGCGACGACGCCCCGAAGACAACCAGCTCCAGGGGGCCGCGCAATTCGAACCTGGCCGCTTCGAACCTCCGCTCTGATGCCCCCTGGGGGAATGCAGCGCCCGCCCCGATGGCGAGAGCGACGAACCAGCCCCCCAGCGGAATCATGTCCTGCTCCTGCGACAAAGCAGGGCGGCGGCTCCCCAGGCAAGCAACACGAGGGCCAGGCTAGGGTAGCCGTCGGGCAGGTCGCCGGCACTCGCCATCGGAGTTCGCGTCACCCGCCCGACACCCCAGCCGAGGGGGCTGGACGCAACGGCGAGTGCGCCCCACCGGCCGAGCGCCTGGGCCCCGATATGAAGCACGCTTGCGAAGAGCGGCACCAGCAGCACGAAAAGCAGCCAGAAGACGCGGTATGCCGTGGCCGCTCGACCACCGGCGCGCGCAAACTCCGCGCGCGCCGCGGCGCCGACGCCGACGAGAAGGAGGCCGACGCCGACGGTGCGTAGCAGCGAGGTCAGGGACCAGCCGGACGCGCTATCCAGCTCGACGCCGATCGCCAGGAGCGGCGCAGCCAGACCCAAGGCGGGCAGGACCCGGGCGATCCAGCCGCCGGAACTGCCCGGAGCTCCCCGATGCTCGGCGGAAGGCCAACCGGACCAGACGAGCCAGGGCAGGAGTACGAGTGCCGCGCGCGAGACTTGCGGACTGTTCAAGGCCGGCAGAAAGGCGAGCCCGGAACAAAACCAGACGATCGCCAGCGCTCGACCTGAGCCGCTCACCCCCCGGCCGCGTACGACGCGAGGGTCAGGTCGAACTCGCTCCCGCGCAGGATGACCTCGGGTACGTCCCAGCGTGCGTCAAAGAGCACCCAATCCGTTCCCTCCGAGAGTGCGCGTGCCGCGGCGGCGATGTTCTGCCACTTCTGAGTTAACGGCAGCTCTCCGGCTCGGCCGCCAGGGTCCTGATCCGGCGCACCGGCCACCAGCGGCGGGCGCCCGAAGAGTATCCGGCGACGATCCTCGAGATCGATCACGACACCGCCCGGCAGGCCGTCGGGTGCGGTCTCTCGACTGGCGTCGATGACCATGCGTCCGAGCGCCGCAATGTCCTCGGGCGCCATGTGATCCCACATGGACGATGCGACCGCAAAGCCATCGCTGTATTGCGGCTCGGTGAGCAGGTCACCGGGTCGGACGAAATCCAGGGCGTAGTCGGGCCGGCCGACGACCGGCAGGGACGCGCCGTAGGCGTCGTGGGGCACGGTGCTCTTGCCGAGCAATGCTCGCCCCGCTCCATCGACGGTCAGGAAAAAGTCACCGGTCCGGACGCAGGCCACCGGCTCCCGGTAGAGCAACGGCACCGTCAGCCCGTCCGGCCAGACGACCTCCGGCGAGCCGACCTCGGCGATGAACGATAGGCTGGCCAGCTCGTCGCAAAAGGCCTGGACGGCCTCACGATCGTCGGCCGCGAGGACCCCGCCCGTACGCACCAGCACGCGCGCGACCCGATCGCGCCAGGCTGGGCAAGAATAGGATCCGCGCTCGTGGAGCTTGAAGCGCCGGGCGTCGACGACCCCTACCCCACGCTGGGCGGCATGCCGCATGAGTGCACGTACGGCCACGAATCCGCCGGCCAGGAGCACCAGGACGGGTAACCAGGGGGGAATCGAGGTCGCGGAGCCACCACCGGTAGGGCGGCGGGTCCCAGCGCCGGGCCTGGACATGAGCTGTCGGCCCGCTAGTTCCGGGCCGGGACCAGCTCGACGTCCGCAGTAGTCGCGACCCCGGACACTCCGGGACCGGCACCTCGGCTGCCTCGACCGGCCTCCTCGATGAATATGTCGATCGAGGTCTGCATCTCCAGCACCTCGTCGCGACTCAGCGTGATGCTCTTCGCGCCACCCTGGGAATGCAGCTCGTGTCCCAGCAGTCGCGACACCAGTTTGAGTGTGGACAGGTGTCGGATCAGGGAGTTGCTGTACTTGCTGTTGGCATCCATGCGGGCTCTCCGGTATCTGTTCGGCCTTGAAGGTGCTTAGATACCTCTCTGGACGCCGCGGCTCAAGCACGCCGCCAGGAAGGTTGCCGTGGCGGCACCCACCGGACCCGATTGACGATGCCTGACCGCGACAAGAAATCCACCCGTGGGCGACGCCGCCCCCAGCGTGAGCCCGGCCGTGAAGCCGAGCGGCCGGAGGAGCCTCCGCAACAGTCCGATCCCCGTACGACCCACTGGAAGGGCTTTGAGCTATCCAGATTCCAGGTCCAGGCAGTCGATGCCATCGCCCAGGGGCGCAATGTCCTGGTCTCGGCCCCCACCGGCGCCGGAAAGACCCTCGTGGCCCAGTACGCGATCGAGGACGCGGTGAAGCGCGGTCGGCGGGCCATCTACACCTCTCCGATCAAGGCCCTCTCGAACCAGAAGTATCGGGATTTTCGGGACGACCCGGACATCGATGTGGGCCTGATGACGGGCGATGTCACGATCCATCCGTCCGGGCAGGTCCTGATCATGACGACCGAGATCCTGCGCAACGCGATCTTCGAGAATCCGGAGCTCCTCTCGGATGTGGATTTCGTGATCTTCGACGAGGTCCATTATATGGACGACCGAGAGCGCGGAACGGTCTGGGAGGAAGCGCTCATCTTCTTGCCCGCCAGCGTGCGCCTGATCTGCCTCTCCGCGACCATCTCCAACGTGGAAGAGATCGGCGCCTGGCTCGAGAGCATCCGCGAGCACAGCCTGGCGATGATCCACTCTGGCCGCCGGCCCGTGCCCCTGGAGTACTGGTTCCACCTGGAGGGACCCGGACTGGTCGAGGGATCGAAACTGGACCGGGCGATCAAGAGCATCCCGCGCGAGCCAACCCGTTCGGGTGGACGCCGGGGAAACGGACGCAGGAACAAGAGATTCGGTGGCGGCCGTGGACGCTCCCGGTCGGGCCATGCGCACAGCGAGCCCACGGACCCGGGAGCCCTCTTCGATCAGCTCGAGAAGCGCAAGCTGCTACCGGCCCTGGTCTTCTCATTCAGCCGCAAGGACTGCGAGCGCCTGGCGCGGGCGAACGAGAGGCGCGAACTGCTCACCCCCGATGAGTCCCGCCGCATGGCTGCCCTGCAGCAGGAGCTCGTCGATCTATTCCAGCTCGACTCGAAGGAGCTGAACAGCAGGCTATTCGCCATGGCGCGCCGCGGCGTGAGCTACCACCACGCGGGCATGCTTCCGGTCGAAAAGGAAGTCGTCGAACGCATGTTCACTGCCGGTCTCCTGAAGTTGCTCTTCACGACCGAGACCTTCGCGCTGGGCATCAACATGCCGGCGCGCGCCGCAATCTTTCAGTCCCTGCGAAAATTCGACGGTGTGACCTTCGACTACCTGCGCACCCGGGATTTCATGCAGATGGCCGGCCGCGCGGGCCGCCAGGGCATTGACGACAAGGGTGTCGTCGTCTGCCGATTGAGCCAGCGCGAGATGCTCGAAGCACCGGTCAAGAAGTGGATGGCCAGTGAGCCCGAGCCGGTGCTCTCGCGCTTCCGACTGTCCTACTCGACCATCCTGCACCTGGTGGACCGCCTGGGTCGCGAGCGCGTGTACGAGGCCTGGGAGAAGTCATTCCACCAGTGGCAGGGGCGCGAGAAGAAGACGAGCGCTCGCGAAAAGAACCGCCGCAACCAGCGGCGCGTCATCGACGCGCACATCGACCTGTTGACCGACGAGGGATATCTGCGCGGCGACGAGCTGACCGCGCGTGGCCGCGTGGCCCGCATCGTGAACGGATTCGAGCTGCAGATCACCGAGATGCTATTTCGCGGCGTGCTCGAGAACCTGCCTCCGCGCGCCCTGGCCATGGCCTTCGTCGGCCTGGTCTTCGAGGACCGTCGCCGCTTCGAGCGCAGCCGTGTCCCCCAGAAGTTCTTCGGGACCCTGCGCTACCAGATATCGTCGGTCGTCGCCGACCTGTGCTCGGCCGAAGCACACCACGGCATTCAGCCCGAGATGAAGCGCCCCGATTGGGGCCTGACCCCCGCCGCCCTGGCCTGGGCCGATGGCTGCGACCTCGAGGACCTCGAGGACGAGACGGACGCCACCCTCGGAGATGTCTGCCGCTGCTTCCGGATGGGCGTGCAGCTGATGCGGAATGTCCGCCGTGCGATCGACCCCGATTGGGACCTGGCGCCCAAGCTGAAGGAAGCCGTGACCCTGATGAACCGCGACGTGATCGACGCCCGCAAGCAGCTCGAGCTCGGATGAACCGTCCGGATCGACCTGGCCCCGACTGAACGGTACCGATGCAGCGCATCAGCACTATCGGTGTGAGCGGGTGCGGCAAGTCATCCCCGGCCCTGGCCCTGGCCGAGCGCACGGGCTACCCGTGTCTGGAACTGAATTCGATCTTTCACGGGCCGGGCTGGACCGCCCTGGCCCGGGATCCGTTCCGGGCCAATCTTGACGATCACGACGGCCAAAAAGAACCTGAATACGAGGGGCGCGTCGAGCTGACCGCGGAGCAATTCGCAGCCGCCGAGATCCAGGCCGCGCGCGTGGGACCGGGCGAGATCGCAGACTACCTGATTATCCCGGCCGTCGTCTCGATGAATACCGACGCCTCGCAACAGCCAAGAAGAACCTCAAGGGGACTCAATGCTGGTCGAACGAGGTGATCTCGTCGAAGCTCACGCGCATGTTCATCTTGCCGACGCGGACCGTCATGATGCCCTTGGCGCGATCCATCTTCTGGATGACGACGCGCTTGCGGTAGCGTGGAAGGTAGACCAGCTGGCCCTTCGAGAGGCCGTCGAGAAAGGCTTGCCGGCGCCCGGTCAGGGAGGCGCCGGAAAGGTGCTCTTCCAGGCGCTCCAGCCGCCGGCCCATCTCGCCCGCCTGCTCCTTCGGGAGCTGCTCCAGTAGGGTGCGCGCCTCGGCCAGCTCCCGCGCGGCGTCCCGCACCCGCTCCTCGAGGCCTTGCTGGGCCTCATCCTCGAGACGTTCGCTGCGGATTGTGAGCTGGGCCTCGCGTTGCTCGAGGTCACGCTTCGTGCGCTGGGAGTCCTCCCATTGCTCCTCGGCCTGGCTGCGCGCCTGCTCCGCCTGGACTCGCGCTCGACGCACGTCCTCCATCAGCTCGGCCAGTTCACCTTCACGCCGCTGGGTGCGCTGGGCAGCCGCGTTCACGACCTCGGTCGGTAGCCCGAATCGACGCGCGATGGCCAGGGCGCCGGATTCGCCCGGGGTCCCGAGGATCAACCGGTAGCAAGGCGCCAGGGTCTCCAGGTCGAACTCGGTGCACGCGTTTTCGGCCCGCGCGCGCCGGAAGGCCAGCTCCTTGAGCTTTCCGATATGGGTGGATACCAGGGTCGGCACGCGTCGCTCGAGCAGGAACTCCAGCACCGCCTCGCCCAGCGCAGCGCCCTCGTCCGGGTCCGTCCCACCACCGAGCTCGTCGAGCAGTACGAGCGAGGCTTCACTCGCGCGCTCGAGACCGCCACGGATGCGGACCAGGTGCGAAGCGAAGGTGGAGAGGTTCTGACGAATCTCCTGCTCATCGCCGATATCCGCTTCGATGCGATCGTAGAGAGGAACCGTCGTACCCTCTGCGGCCGGGATCGGCAATCCCATGCGCGTCATCAGCGCGAAGAGTCCAGCCGTCTTGAGGGCGAGGGTCTTTCCGCCTGTATTGGGCCCGGTGATGATCAGCATGTCGAACTCCGAGCCAAGGCGTAGATCGATCGGAACCACCTCCTCCAGGCTCTCGAGTCGCACCTGCTCGATCAGCAGGGGATGCCGCGCGCCCCGCAGCAAGAGGCCACGAGCCGCGCCTCGCTCGCCGGGGAGGAGCGCCGCGCGCGCCTCGTTCGCCTCCGCATACCTGGCCCCTATCGACGCCAGCTCCAGCTCGCCCACGAGGTCGGCCGCGGCGCCGATGACTGGCGCGCGGTCTGCGATCGAGCGTGAGAGCTCCAGCAAGATGCGATCTATCTCGCGCCGTGCGTCAGCCCGGGCTACCGCGAGGCGGTTGCCGAGCTCGACGACCGCCTCTGGCTCGATGAAGACCGATTGGTCGCTCTGAGAACGATCGTGCAGGATGCCGCGCACGCGGCCGGAACTCTTGGCCTTGACTGCCAGCACGGGGCGGCCGCTGCGGCGGTGCACACTTCCATCGGAGAGAAAGTTCCGCACGTCGCTGCGTCGCAAGAGCTCGCTGAGCACACCGTCGATCTGGTCGCTACAGCTACGCTCGGTTCGCGTCAGCCGTGCGAGCAGGTCCGACGCGTCCGAGCGCACCTTGCCACGCTCGTCGAGGACCCGCTCGACGGCCCGCACGACGCTCGAAAGGTCGGGTAGCGCGGCCGCCACGACCGCGAGCTGCGGCACGTCCGTCGCGCGCGGCTCGAACCACTCGGCCATGCGTGCACACGCTGCACAGAATCCTCGCACGCCCATGAACTGGTCTTCGAGCAATCCGCGCTCGGTCGCGCCCGGCAAGGCCGGGTCGGTCACGCCGGCGAAGGACGGGGCGTCCTGCGCGGCGATCAGGCCCTGCATCTCGACCAGGCGAGCCAGGGCGGCGCCCGCCTCTGCGTCACTTCGCGGTTCGAGCTCGACCAGGGCCCTCTGGCCCAGGGACGTGTCGGCAAAGCCAGCGAACAACCCGAGTACCTCGTCGAGTTCCAGGACGGATGCTGCGAAATGGTCGCGCGGACGAAGAACGGGCGGATTCGGATGCTGGGGCGACGTCATGGCTGGCGCCGCAGGGCGTAGAGCTTCGCGTGGACCGGCGATCCCGGTGGAGCGACGATATCGAGCTCGCCGAGGGCCTCGACCGTGTAGCCGAGTTCGTCGACCAACGGGCGTTGGTAGCGGGATTCCAGGAGGCGCACGTCCGCACGACCCTTGAGGTCCGGTGGACTGCTGACGAAGACCACATCGAAGGGTCTCACGAAGGCCCGAAAGCGTTTCAGGTCCCAACCGGGATCCGGCATTCCGGGGACCGGGGTGATGTCGATCTGACGCTGCACTTCTCGCAGGAAGCGTCCACGATCCGCTCCGCGCGCCAGCAATTCGAGGTGAATCGATGCCGGCGACAGCTCGCTGGTCATGCCGATCCACGCAAAGCCCTCGTCGGGCCCGAGCTCAGTATCGATCCAGTCGATCAGCTGTGCGTGCTCCGCGGGCTGCAAGCCCGCGGACGGGATCGCGCCCGCCCAGCCCAGATCCTCGAGTACGGATTCCTGATAGGCGCGCAGCTCCGGTTCGTCGCTCAGGAGCCCCAGTGATTCAGCGGCGTCCAGTGCCGAATAGGACGCCACCGCCACCCAGGCGACCGGAACGAGGAGCAGCCCAGCCATGGATCGCTGACGGTCGCGCCACGGGTCCAGGCCGCGTGCGATGGCGTACCACCCAACTCCGGAGGTCACCCACAGGACGATTCCGGCCGGTAGCAGGAAGCGGTCGAGGTGGAAGGGATGGAACCAGACGGCCGGCCCGCAGGCCAGCAGCACGCACCAGAGGACACGCACCGGGGCCCGGCCAAGCTGCCCCAGGCTCGCGAGCACTCCGACCAGGGTCAAGGCGAGCACGATCGGATTGGGTGCCACGCCCGTGACCCAGTCGACCGTTCGGCGCGCCCAGGGCGTGGCCTCGGTTCCGCGCTCTGCGAAGAGATAGTCCCAGAAGGCCGCGCGGTGCTCCGCGGCACGAGCCATGCCGTCCGGGAAGGGCGCGACGAACCACCAGGCGCATGCCAGCGCGGGGACGAGAGCCAGGGCCCAGACGCGACGGATGGCCTGGACGCGCGAAGTCGTACGCCGGTCGAGAGCCCACTCGAGGGCAACGTTCAGCACCAGCCCCGCCGCGAGCAACACGCCGTAGTTGAACTTCGTGAACAGCACCAGCGTGAGCCAGGCTCCGGCCCAGATGTCACCCGCGAGTGACGGCGCTCGGAGCCGGCGAAGCCAGAAGACCAGGGCCCAGGTCAGCCCGCAGGCGACCGGCACCTCGAGGAATAGCGTCGCGCCGTAGCGCGTACCGAGGGGGCTCACGAAGGCCAGGGTGACCGGCAGTAGCAGGGCAACGTAGCCGGCCCCGCGCCCACTCGCTCCATTCCCGGAGCGCGGATCAGGTCCTGCGCGCTGGACGGCAGATCCCAGGGCAATCAGACCGGCCAGGGTCGCAATCCACAATCCAAGGACGCTCCAGCGCGCGACCTCCTCGCCGATTCCAAAGACGGCCTGGGTCAGGGCGAGGTAGACCGGCGCGACGAACGGATACTGGCTGCAATCGTGCAGTGCATCGAGCGCCGCACCGGGCTGCCCGGCCTGCAGGCTGACGAGCATGCGTGCCGCGGGCAGCTGAAGGTGGGTCGTCTCGTCCCAGCCCCCGCGTGGAATTACGGCCTGGCGCGAGAGATTCCAGGCGAGGGCGCCGGCACAGGCCAGCAGCACCAGACCGGAGAGCAGTCCCTGCCGGGCCAGGGATGGATTTTCGCCCCTGGAATCGTCGGGAAGGCTGGGAATATCGGTGGCCATGGAGCGGGAGTCTAGCAGGCCGTAGTGGAAGTCACGACGGCCTGCTAGCGGCGCAGATTCACGAACGCGGACGGCAATCGGGGCAGGTGGAGCCCGAGATCTGAATCAACAGTGGGCCATCCTCAGATCTCCCCTTCCCCTGCCGCCTCGGGAGTTACAATACCGTCCAACCCAAAACCCACCGATCCATGAATCAAGACGAGCAGAACAACGCACAGTTCGAAACGCGCGCGATCCACGCCGGCCAGCAGGCCGACCCCGTGAACGGCGCGGTCATGACGCCGGTCTACTTCACCAGCACCTTTGCCCAGGACGCGCCCGCGGTTCCGCGCGGTGGCTACGAGTATTCGCGCTCCGGCAACCCGACGCGCACCGCCCTGGAGGCCAATCTGGCGTCGATGGAGTCGGGCGCCTGGGGCCTGTGCTTCGCCTCCGGACTGGCGGCCACAAACGGACTGCTGGATCGGCTCGTGCCGGGGGACCATGTGATCGCGGGCAACGATCTCTATGGGGGGACCTACCGGCTCTTCAAGAAGGTCTTCGCCCGCTACGGGATCGAGTTCACGTTCGTGGACACGACCGACATCGCAGCGATCCAGAGTGCGATGACGGCAAAGACTCGCTACGTCTACCTGGAGACGCCCTCCAATCCCTTGCTGTCGATCACCGACATCCAGGCGGCTGCCGAGGTGGCCCATTCCGGTGGGGCCTTCGTCGTCGTCGACAACACGTTCGCGTCACCCTACTTGCAACAACCGCTCGCGCTCGGGGCAGACATCGTGCTCCACTCCCTCTCGAAGTACCTCGGCGGGCACTCCGACCTGATCGGCGGTGCCCTGATCGGTAACGACGATTCCGTTCGCGAGGAGCTGGCCTTCTACCAGAATGCCGCGGGCGGCACGCCCGGACCGATGGACTGCTTCCTGACCTTGCGCGGCACGAAGACCCTGGCCGTTCGAATGGACCGACACTGCGAGAACGCCCAGGCAATCGCCCGCTTCCTGGAGAGCCACGACCTGGTCGAGAAGGTGTTCTACCCGGGACTCGCAAGCCACCCGGGCCATGGAATTGCGAAGCGCCAGATGCGGGACTTCGGGGGCATGGTCTCCTTCGAGCTACGAGGAAGCGTCGAGGCCGCGAATACATTCGCATCGTCGACAAAGGTCTTCACCCTGGCCGAGTCTCTCGGTGGAGTGGAGTCCCTGGTCGAGGTCCCGCCGTCGATGACCCACGCCAGTATTCCGGCAGAGGTCCGGCATGCTGCCGGCCTGGCCGATGGACTCGTGCGGCTATCGGTCGGAATCGAGAATGCCAAGGATCTGGAAGCCGACGTCGCACAGGCGCTCGAGGCGGCCCGGACGCCAAGTTCCGCCCCGGTCTAGCAGCCCCCGGCGGGAGACCTCCCGTGCCGAGCCGGGAATGAACGATCCGCTTTTCAAACGGCGCCCGCCAGGCGTGCGCCAATTGAAAACGAACGGCTGGCGGATACAATCCTGGGCCACTTCGTCTCGCCCGGCTCGCCGAATGGAGAACTCGTGAAAGAGCAGCTCAGAATCTTCAAGCAAGGGGTCCTGCTGCAGGAGATCCCGCTTTCCGCCGGCCCCATGACGATCGGCCGTCACAAGGATACGGACGTCCAGATCGAGGACATCCAGCTCTCGCGCTTTCACGCCGAGATCACCAAGAACGGCAGCGACTACTTTCTGACGGATCGCAAGAGCCTGAACGGCACGCTGCTCAATGGCACCAAGCTCAAGCCCGAGCAACCCGCGCAGGTGAAGAACGGAGCAATCGCCTCGATCTCGCCCTTCGAGCTGCATTTCGACATCGCCGAGGCTGCGGGAGCTGCGGCGTCCGCAGCAGTCGCTCCGGCTCCCAGCTCGAGCATCCAGTTCGAACAGGCTCCCGAGGCCGGATTGCTGCTCACCCACCTGGTGGAGCAGCGCGAAAAGATCCCCATCTGGACCAAGGGCAAGACCGTGCTTCAGGTGGCCGACATCATCGAGGAGACACATGATGTCAAGACCTTCAGGATGGTCGGCGAGGACCCCATCCTGTTCTCCTATCTGCCGGGTCAGTTCGTCACCCTGAGGCTGGAGATAGACGGCAAGCCGGTCAAGCGCTCGTACACGATGTCGTCGAGCCCTTCGCGCCCACACACGATCGAGATCACCGTGAAGCGCGTACCAGGCGGACTCGTCTCCAACTGGCTGTCGGACAATCTCAAGCTCGGCGACCGGATCAACGTTCAGGGACCGGCGGGCAAGTTCTCCTGCTTCAACTATCCGTCCCAGAAGATCCTCTGTATCGGCGCCGGCAGTGGCATCACGCCGGTGATGTCGATGTGCCGCTGGATCGTCGACACCTCCGCCGACGTGGACGTGAACATGTTCGCCTGCTACCGCTCGCCGGTCGACGTGATCTATCGCCGCGAACTGGAGATGATGACGTCGAGGCACAGCACCTTTCGGGTCTCGATCTCGGTCAGCAGCAGCGCTGGACCTGAGCCATGGACCGGCCTGTGCGGCCGCATTGACAAGGACCAGTTGAAACTGGTTTGCCCGGACATCCTCGACCGACACATCTTCATGTGCGGTCCGGCCGGATTCATGGACTGCGTCAAGGAGGTCCTCAAGGAACTCGACTTCCCCCTGGCCAACCTGCACACGGAGAGCTTCGGTGCCGGACGAGTGGCCAAGAACGTGAGGGTCGAACCGCGCGATGTCCCGAAGGCCGGCACGGTCGACGTTTCGGCTGCCGCCGCTTCTGCTCCGGCAGCGCCGCCCGCACCGGCTTCAGTCGCAGCGGCCCCCGTTGCACCGGTTGCGAAGGCAGCGCCTGCAGCACCGGCTGAGGCCGGCGCCAGTTCAGCCGCTGGCTTCAAGGTCAACTTCGTCGGCTCGGAAAAGGAGGTCGTCACCGACGGCTCATCAGACCTTCTCGAACTGGCCGAAGCGAATGGGATCGAGATCGACTACTCGTGCCGGACGGGCTCGTGCGGTACCTGCCGCGTGAAGTGCAGTTCCGGAAAGGTCGAGATGGACGAACCGGATCTCGATGAAGATGAGATTGCGGAGGGGTGGATCCACGCATGCGTGGCTTTCCCCTGCTCGGACGTCAAAATCGAGGCTTGAACGATGGCCGAGGGAACCGATCCCATGAAGGACTGGGTGCTGATCATCTCGCAACGCGGGCAGAGCAGCCACACGGTCCCGTTCGCGACGGAGATGGTCTTCGGCCGTAGCTCGAGCTGCAGTTGCGTGCTGAGCGACGCCACGGTCTCCGGCAGCCACGCGCGCATCACCGAGAAGGGCGGCCAGGTTGTGGTCGAGGATCTCGGAAGTGAGAACAAGACCCACATCTCCGGTGGGCCCAGCCTGAGCGAAGGTCAAACCTACGTGCTCACGCCTGGAACGGTGATCCAGATGGGCAGGACGTTCGTCGAACTGCGCGGTCCCGCAAAAACACCCAGGACGGCCATGGTGGACCCTCCCTCCTCGGCTACCCAGGAAGTGCCCGGTTCCGCAGGCGAGACGACGGCCGCCAGCAAGTCTCCGATCGATGACGCCATGATGACCCAGGCCGGGATCCAGGTGGACGCCGAGGCGACCCTGCTCCGGCCCGACGTCCCCCCGGTCCCACAAGCGAAACCGGCGCCGCCTAGCCCGCCACCGGCACCTGCGCCGGCTCCCCCGCCGGCTCCCCCGCCGGAGCCACAAGAAGCACAGAATACCCAGGAGGCACAGCCCTCGCCTCCAGCCTCCGCGACATCCGACCCGGCTGACAGCGAATACCTGGGGACCGTCGACTTCGGCGCGGGGGGCGGATCCGGCCTGCACGCCAAGCTCGCGGCCGAGGGTAGCCTGCAAGCTGCGCGTGCACGCCTGGTCGTGGCAGGCCAGATGGACCGTCGAACGGATCCGATCACGACCGCGACGTTTTCAATCGGGCGCGCCAGGGAATCCCAATGCCGCCTGGCCCACCCGGCCATCTCGACCCCCCACGCGACGATCACCTTCAAGGCCTCGGAGAGCCGCTTCTTCATTCAGGACGAGGGTAGCCGCAACCACACCTACCTGGCCGGACAGCTGCTGGCTGCTGGCGTCCAGCAGGAGATCAAGTCCAACGCACACCTACGCTTCGGGCCTGTCGACGCACTGTTCGTTGTCGAGATCGATCCCGACGGCGTGAAGATCCCGGAGAAGCGCCAGAAACTCGCCGCACAGTTGCTTGTCGAGAACGGCACGATCACCGCCGCGGGAGAAGTCAGCGCCGCGAAGATGGCCATCGCAACAGATCAGCAGCTAGGCGAGACGCTCCTCCTTTCACCTGAACCGCTGACGGTCAAGCAATGGGTGGATGCGCTGGAACAGGCCAAGTACCTCGAGATCAGCGGCGGCCTGCGCGGCCAGCAACGGCGGGTCTGGATGGTTGCGGGCGTGGTCCTGCTACTGGTCGCGCTGGTCCTGATCATCATCTCCCAGCTCTGACGCGGGGCACGATTACGCCCACAAGCAGCCCGTTGAAAAAGTCATCCGGCTCCAGAACGACACCTTGCACTTCGGTGCGGCCCACGGGCGCCGCACTGATTCCACCCAATGGTCAACGTCCTCCGGCGCCGGATCAATGCGATTGCCGCCGCCCCGGCATCCGCAGCACTTCTTCTACGGACTGCTAGATGAACACCGTCCTGTTCAAGTCCTGGCACGCACTCGTTGCAGCGACCATCGTGGCAGGCTTCATGGCCTGGTCGATTTCAGTCACGGACGGGTCCATGGACCGGGCCTTCCAGATCGGAACTGGCTGGGGCGCACTACTGTTGTTCGTGGTGGTGCTCGGATACGTCCTGCGCAAGTACGTCCACAAGCTGGGAATCTCGCCCGAGTTCAGGATGCGTGTCCCGATCGAGGCGCTCGAGGACGCGGAAACACGCCTTGCCGAGCTGCGGGTGCAGATGGCCGCCGGACGCCTGACCGATGAGGCCGACATCCTGAAGCGAGCGAAGGCCATCCTGCGGCAGGCACGGGTTCAGCGTGTCATCAAGGTGCGCCTCGAAAAGTCCGAGCAGGGGCCCCGGACCTTGCGCGCCATGCCGACGGGCCCACTCGGCAGCGTGGCGCGCTGGATGCGCGCCCATCTCTACTATGGAATCGCCGCCGCTGTCCTTGTTGGCATGCACGGCGGATTGTCTCTGCAGTCGGGTATGGCACTCGCACTCAACGGATTGACCCTACTCGTGGTCGTGAGCGGGCTGGTCGGAATCGCCATGTGGGTCACCATGCCGCGCCTCTTGACGGCAGCGGAACACGACCTGTCGATCGAGAAGGCCCATGCATTGCGCGAAAGCCTGGATCGAAAGATCGAGGCCGCCTACGCCGAGATCGATGGACCCACACGCGCGATCTTCGAGGACGTGGATCGCAGCCCGGACGAGTTCTCCAAACGGGCAGCAGCCGCGCTCAAGGCCGCACCCGCTCGCGCAGAGGGAGACCGCAGCGCCGAAGACCTCCTGGCTCTCCTCGGACAGCGGCACGGCGTCCAGAAGGAGTGGGCAGCCCTGATGCGCATCAAGCGCCGCATGAACCTGTGGCGCCTGGTCCACATCCCCGGTGCCCTGCTGTTGACCTTCGCGGTCGCAATCCACGTGCTCTCGGTGCTCTGGTACTAGCCAGGATTTTTCATGAGCGAACTACCCAGCGAAGTCTTCGAGCTCCCGCTTCTCGCGGACCTCACCAAGAAGCAGAAGTCCCTCCTCGAGGACGAGGCCTACATGGAAGTGGCCCCGGCCGGGTCCGTCTTCGCGCACCAGGGTGAGTTCACCGGTCGCTTCTGCATCGTGCTGGAAGGGGGCGTTGGCGCCTACCGCGAAGAAGATGGCGTGACCGAGAATCTGGGTGTCTACGGCGCAGGTAGCTGGATCGGGGAGCTCAGCGCCCTCTCGAACCAGCCCGAGCTGGCAACCCTGCGCGCGGATGCACGCTGCGTCCTGCTCGTGATCGAGCCGCCCCTCTTCAAGCAGCTCTACCGCAAGCACGGGAGCGCCAGGAGCCGCTTCCAGGACCTCGTCGACGCGACCTATCGCGAACGCTCCCTCGCCATCCACCTTCGAGTCGCCCCGGTATTCAGGGGATTGCCTAGCTCGAAACTGAAGCTGCTCGGTCGCGAGGCGCAGCTGATCGACGTGGCCGACGGCGATGTCGTTGCGAGCGAACAGGATCAGGCTGACGCGCTCTTCCTCGTGCGCACGGGCGCCGTCAAGTGCAGCGCGACTTCGACGCGTGGCCACGAGCGCATTGTGAGCTATCACATGGCCAACTCCTCCTTCGGGGAGCGCTGCCTGACGGGCAACAGGACCTGGCCCGGAACCTACACAGCCATCGCACCCACTTCGCTGATCAAGATCACCGAAGAGGTCTTCCAGGAGACCCTGGCGTCGGACGCACAGGTCCTCGAGCGATTGCGAGCGACCGCCGACCTCATGGTCGCGGGCGAGGAGACCAGCTCGACGAGCACCGGCGGCTCGGTCATCGACATCGTCCGGCCGCGCCGACCGGCCTCGGATCAACTCGAGATCATGGTCGGCCGGCAATCTGTCAAGGGTGGCGAGGCACTCGTGATCGACCTGCACCGCTGTATCCGGTGCAACGCCTGTGTCGAGTCATGTGTCTCCGTCCATGAGGATCGGGTCCCGCGCCTGAGCAAGACGGGCACGCGCGTCTCGGCCGGCCTGACCCTGGCCACGTCGTGCTACAACTGCGACGTACCCGAGTGCATGATGGCCTGCGAATACGGTGCCATCCGACGGGACGTCAAGGGCCAGATCAACTTCGTCTGGGACAACTGTGTCGGCTGCCAGGCGTGCACCACAGCCTGTCCCTATGGGGTCATCAGCATGACTCCGCCGCCCGCTGCGGCAGGCGAACGCCCGCGCTACAAGCGGCACTGGTTCCTGCAGACGATCCCCTTCCTGGGGAAGTACTTCGAAGGCTTGCGGCCGACCGGTGAGGCCACTCCGCCAGACGACGAGAACCCGCTCGGCGGCCTGCGCGGTGATCCGGTCAAGGGTAAGGCAGTCAAGTGCGACCTGTGCGCGGGACTCCCGTTCGAAGCTTGCGTCTACAACTGCCCGACCGAGGCCATCGGTCGAATGAATCCCGAGAAACTCTTCGTCGATAACGACGACTGAAAGGGAGCATCGGAATTGGCACACTTCGTCGTCTATGTCATCGAGAAGCGCAAGCGTCGGGTCGTGCTCGACCTGGCCTCCGCCAAGCTCGACATCGGTGCGCGCTCTAGCTGCGCCCTGACAGTCAAGGACCCGGTCGTCGCCGACCGTCACTGCGAGGTCGAGTTCGATGCGGGGCAAGAAGTCTTCACCCTTCGCGATCGCGGCAGCACGACGGGAACCTACCTGAACGGCGTGCGCCTGGAGCATCGCGCGCCCCTCAGCTCCGGGGATTCAATCGTGCTCGGGACGATGCGCATGGGCGTATCGATCGAGACCGAGGACGGGGGCCCGGCCCTGCACCTGGAACTCCAGGAGAAGGCGTTCCAGTTCCAGCGCGCCGAATTCGTCCGCAAGACTGGCGCCTGGATCCAGGGAGACCGTGAGAGATGGGTCGAGAGCGAGGTGAACTTCAGCAGGTTCCAGGGTCTGCGCGTGGCCACCTGGGCTGCAGTGCTGCTGGCCCTCCTGGCACCACTGCTTCTTCTGAGCTCGAAGTTGCGGGAGAAGGCCTTTCAGCCGGGTGCCCTCAGCTCCGTGCACGCCGCGCTCTTCGACGGCTCAGCCATCGCACGCGCCGATCACGCGTCCATTGCCAGCGCTGGCTGTCAGTCCTGCCATGATCCCTTCGATGGTGTCCCGATCTCGAACTGCTACGCCTGTCACGAGGCGACCCTGAGCAGCCACCCATTCCAGGACCTGGGCGAGCTGGCTGCGGACGTTCCGAATTCCTGCATGGATTGTCATGTCGAGCATCAGGGCGGGCAGCCTGGCACCCGGGAACAGGTGGCCCTTTCGGGCGCCTGGGAAGGCCAGTTCGCTACCATCGAGGCTCGCAGCGGCGGCCTCGTACCTGCCGAGAGTGCCAACCTGTGTGAGAAGTGCCATCCCGACCTGGAGTTCGACAACTCCCAGATCGACCCCCTGCGGCTGAAAGCTCGCCAGGCGCATCCAGCCCGCGCACCTGGGCGAACGGTCAAGGTTCCCTACGACAGCTTTGACCACGCGACCCACGTTGGGGCTGCCATCGATTGCAAGACCTGTCATTTGCCGAGGATTGCGGCTGAGGCCCAGGGGCTGGACGGACGGGGCTTCGAGCCGATGGGCTTCGAAGGCTGCATGGGCTGTCACAGTGACCCGGATTCCGAGGTGTTCCCACAGGATTCCCAGCTAGCGGTCGGTGAATGGAGCGCACGACCGCCGACCTTCCCCGTCGCCTGGCATGGCGCAGTCGACGATGGGAGTCAGTGCCAGACCTGCCACGCCGAGTCCTATGCCACCGAGATGCGGACCGTCACGCGTGAGGAGTTCCAGTACGCCACGGTCGACGGTCGGCCGATTCCCGCCGAGGCAGACGATCCGCGCCTCCTCTTCGCCTACTCGATCCGTAGTCACACCCAGCAGTTCGACGACGCAATGAGCGCCCTCGAGACTCCACCCAATCACCCGGACGACAACTGCGCTGCCTGCCACGTGGACGGCGACTGGATTACTGCGGGCGACGCGCGCGAGGGACGTTTCTACCACGGATTGCACCTGACCCAGCTTCATACGACGGCCGACGCCGATCGAATCGGCTCCGATGAAGGCGGCCGCCAGCAGCTGGCGCAATCAGCAGAGGCCTGCGACGAATGCCACGCTCTGATCGCGACCTCGAATGCTCTGGCAGAACCCTTCTATCGCGCGGAAGAGCATTCATGCGTGGTCTGCCACCGCACACAGCCTGGGGACGGAAGCGCCGTCCCGCACCTGATCGACAGCCCGGCGCGCATGCGACAGGGCGAGCCGACCACGCGCGTGGCCTTCCCCCACGATGCCCATATGGGCTCCAGCGACCCCTCCCTCAGCGCCGGCTGCTACGCCTGCCACAGCTTCGAGCGTAGCCAGGTCGCCTTCCGAGATCCGGTCGTGACCCCCGAGTCGGTCAGGAATTGCACCAAGTGTCATACCGCTGACCATGCCAACATTTCCGGCGGCTCGTGTAGCCAGTGCCACCTTCCGGGTGATCCCGTCTTCGTGATGCCGCTGGCGGATACGGATTGGCCCCAGCAAAAGGTGTGGCCCGCGGCGAATACCTTCAACCACTTCAGCCGCGGACACGTGCGAGCGGTCGAGACGGACTGCAGTGAGTGCCACATGGCAGTACACAGTTCCCGGACCATCGAAGAAGTTCGCCTTCCTACCGAGGATGACGAGGCCTGCCGCAAGTGCCATATCGAGGAGCGCGGCCGATTCCACTGGCGATAGCGCTCGACTCGGAGTTGCTCGACAGAATTGATCCGGGCGCGAGAGCCTCTTCGGGCGGACTGCCTACGGCTCGGATCTCAAAGGCCCCCAAACTGCGCGCGAAAGCCCCCACCGGGGTAGGAAACAGTGGAGCCGCCGCGCTCGGCTTGCATCAGGTTGCCGAAGTCACTGCGGTATTCCACCGATTCAAAATCGAAGGATCCCTCGACGCCCTGGGTCCAGTGGCACCAGCCACATCCCACGCCTTCGCCCTGCAAGAATCCCTTCGGATCGTCTCCTGCTCGATGCTGGTGCTTCCTGAGCACCAGACCCTCTCGGGCCCGGCCGCCTTCGGCAAACACGTGGTCGTCCTCCAGGATCGCTGACTCCGCCAGGCCCGGCGACTGAACCAGGTGGCACTCGGTGCATTCCCGATCGTCCGGATGGAACTGGCCCGCGGGGCCGATCAAGCTCGCCAGATGGCTACGCTGTACATCGAAGAGCCCGCCCGCCGCGGGAATCGTCTCGACGTGACACTTGCTGCAACGGTCGATCTCATGGGACAGGGCCCGGCCCGAGGACTCGGAATTCGGACCAGGCCGGTGGTCGTGACACTGGGTACATGCGTTTGCAGCCGGCAGGGTGACCATTGCCGCGCCCGCTTGATCCGGTACCTGGTGACAGGTCAGGCAGTCCAGAACGGCGCCGCGGGGGCCCATCTTGCCCAGATGCTGGGCATGAGAGAACTCGGCGACGCGAGTAGGCTCGATCGCCTCGAACTCGATCTCGACCGCCTCGCGCACCCCGCCGCGGTGACAAGCCGTACAGGCACGCATGTCGTAGGTCGAACCCAGCATGGGACTGAAGACTGCGTCCGTCGCCGCGATTCTTGCGCCGCCCACGGAATCACTGATGGTGCCCGAGGAGTCAGCCAGCGAGACCCGTGCCCCGTGACAAGCGGCGCAATGCTGGGCTTCAGCATCGGGCGGCAGGTGCGTCGCATGGCTAAAGGCGCGCGTGCCAAGGCGCGAGGGCAACTCGTCGACCCGCGCACGATGGCACTGGCTGCAGTTCCCTTCGAAGGTCTTTGTGGCGTCGCTTCCGGCAATGTGTGGGTGGACCTGGCTCTCGATGACGAATCGTCCTGAGCGTCGTCTGCGAACACTCGCCTCGGGCCGGTCGAAGGCGAGCTGGCCTGCACTTTCAAAGGTGTGGCAATCGACACACCCCCACTCGCTCCATTCACCATGCTGCGTCGCCTCCCAGCTGGACGAGGAATGGCAAGTGCGGCAGCCCTCGTGACTGGCCACGTCGGTTGCCATGAAGGTGCGCTGGTCGGGCTCGTACTCATGACAGGCGTGGCAGCCCTCACCTTCGATGCGATCGTATCCCGAATAGCTCGCCCGGTCCGGGTCGCGACCCTCGGAGGCGAAGACCAGATGATCCGCATGGGAGAAGGTCAGGGCAGCCAGGCTCGTACCTGGCGCCAGGGTTGATCCAAAGGTGAGCGGTCCGTCCTGTCCGGTATGGCACTCCCCGCATGCGTCCTGTTTGAAGCGTTCACCATGCAAGGCGCTACCGTCCGCGCCGAGCAACGGTTCGTGGCAAGACGTACAGACGCCCTGATTGGCAACAGGATCGAGCAGGGCCTGAAGGCCGAATGAGGCCTCAGGGTCTTCAAGATGCTCGGAATGGAAGAATGGACCCAGGCTATGGGGCTGCATGTTCGGGCTGCCGTTGAGCTCGTCGAGCAGACTGCGCTGAACGGTCTCCCGGATCCTCTTCGATTCCCCCAGCAACACCTCGAACTCGAGCGGATCATCGCCGTCCGCCGGGCCGTGACAACGGGTACACATTGCTGAACCGCGCCTGATCGGCATGGGATCGGACGGTAGGGGTCCCTCCACGCCGTGGCATTCACGGCATGCCAGTGCCTCGTGGGTATGGTGCCGAAAAGCGGTTTCCGGATCTCGATATCCGTCCAGTGTCTCCCACCCTTCCGCGAAGGAGGGCCTGAACGAGCTCTCGTTCTCGGACGTGGCGAGATGACACTCATGACATACGGCCTGCGGGTCACGCCCGCCGTTCGCATCGAACACGTGGCATCCACGACAGTCCCGTTTGGTTTCGCGGCCCACTCCCTGTGCCCAGACCCACGGCACATGGTCGGCATGGATGAACGCCCGGCGACGCCCGGGATCAGGCCCCCGGGCAGAGCGCTGGCTCAGATTCGCAAAGGCGGAGAGCCCGACCATGCAGCCGAGCGAGACGACTACCAGACGGAGGAAGGGCTTCCCCACTAGAACTTGACTAGCATCTCGAGTCGTGTGCCCGCGAATGCCCCGTCGAATCCACCAGTGATTCCGCCCGCGTCGTCGAAACCCGCGTAGAGGTCGACCCTGAAGACCGTGTGCTGCCCCCAAGCCTTCTGCCAACGACCCGCCACGGCCAACGCCCCGCGTTCCGCGTCATAGTTGTATCGCCCGCCGAGCTCGCCGGTGAGCTGAGCACGCCCGCCATTCATGAACTTCTGAAGGCCGACGGCAGCCGCGAGAGAATCGTCCGCCAGCCCCCCGAGCGGCGCGCCCGCAGTACCGATACCCGTTCCGGCAAACAGAATCCCGGTCGCGGCCAGGGGGCCCGCTGATGCCGGATCCTGGGCCGCGCTGCGGTAGGAGTCGATCCCCAGGAATGTGTTCAGGTAGACCAGGTCGTCGGAGTGATGCAGGGTCTTCGAGATCTCCGCCGAGAGCAGCAGTCCATCGTCGACAAATGCCGAACCCACGTCGTCCATGTCGACGGAGACGTTCGCGCGAAAGGTCGTATTGTAATGACCGATGCGCTGGGTGCTGCCGTAGCCAACATAGGTGCCGTCGCTGCCGTCGTTGCTGAGGCCCAGGGCGACGTCCAGCTCGACAGTACTGTCCTTCGTGTCGACCTCGGTCAGGAAGGCCAGGAGTGTTGCGTCCGTGTCCTCGGCCCCCGTGCCGCGGTGAATGTCATTGACGGCAGCCAGCGCGGTAAAGCGCGCATTGGAGAAGCCCCAGAAGCGCTTCGAGTTGCGGGTCACGCCCACCGCATCCAGGATGTCATTGATCATGACCCCATTCTGAAAGAAGATCGGTTGGCGGCCGAACGAGAAGCCGTAGTCATGGGCATTCCGCTCCTCCCTGTCCAGTTCGGGGAAGAGTTCGCCGAAGTCGCCCTCGAAGAAGAGCGTGCGAACGTTCCCGTTGAACTCCTGGTTCGAACTGCTGTTCTCGAAGTCGTAGCCCAGGAAGTTCCCCTCCTTGTCGAGGGGACGGAATCCGATGACCGCGCGCTCGGTGCCGCTGAGCCGGTACTCCCCAAAGATGTCGAGCCTGTTGGCCCATTCAGTCACGTCGCGTGCACCGCGTTCATCCAGGGCGACATTGAAGGCTGTGCGATAGGTACCCCAGACCAGCAGGGACGGCTGAAAGACCGCGCCGGTGCCCAGGAAGAGATTCTCTTCGAATCGACCGGTGCCCTGGTAAGGGTTGCCGATCTCGAGCACCGGCTGAGGACGGGGCGGCACGAGATCGTACTGCAGCGGCAGGGGCACATCGGTCAGCCGGCTATCGCTCTTCTCCAGCTCGTCCAGTTCCTCCTGAGTGATCACCTTCTGAGCCGCGACGAGCGGCGCCGTCGCAAAGATGGCGCTGGCCAAAAGACCGCCGCGCAAACGAAACCGAGGCATACGAAGTCTCCTGGCAGGTCTCATGAGTCCCATCATTTGTGCGCAGGTTCGGTCCATCGAAGACGGGTCGCCGTCAGGTGCTCGCCAGGGGCCGGGAACACCGGCTGTTTCTTTGGCGCCCGCCACTAGATGTCCAGTTTCATGGTCTTGTCCCAGAGAACGACACGGCCGTCGACCACAGCCTGCGCCACCTCGCGGGCGGACATGCCGTAGTCGAAGCCAACATGCTGGATCTTGTCGATCAGGTTCGGAGGTACCATTCCGGAGATCATCCGGACATGGATCTCGTAGCTCCCGCCGCCCTTCATCGCCTCGGGCTTGATGTGGTACTCGGGCCAGCGCTCACCCAGGGGCGGAATGCTCACCCGGTGCGTGCGCGCGCCACGTGGACGCCCCGTCAGGATTGTCGAGAAGGGCGCAGGGCGCAGGAAGGGCAAGGGATCGAGCGAGTGATTCACCGCCAGCACCTGTTCGCGCTCTCCGCCACGAGTCATGCGCACGATAAACTTGGACTGCAAGCTAAACAGCGCCTCGTCCATCGGAAGTTCACCGTTGTGAACATAGACCGAGTGCGAGTCTCGCAGGTCGCCATTGGGGTCGAGGTCGCCCGACTTGAAGATCGGCTCGCCCTGGGGATCCGTGACAGTTACCTCCAGGTAGAGGGTGCGCTCGGCAATGAAGCCGGTCGGCACGTTGTGCCCGTTTGTCCCGTTCTTGACGTGCACCTTGAAGTCGATCCCATCCGGGCCGGATTGATCGACGACGATGTCGCCCATGACGTAGCCCGCCTTGAGTACGTCGATACGGGCCTGGTCATAGACATCCAGTAGCTCGAGCTGGTCCTCCAGGATTTCGTTCGCAAGACGCCGCTTGCCAGGAACATCCCAGGGCTCGGGGAAGACCATATCCTCGGTCACATCCCGCTCGAACTCCGCACTACCCCAGCCGGCCTTGTAGTCGAACGCCAGCCATTCGGTCATGTTCGCGAAGAGCAGCTTGTCATTCGGGAGGTGCGGAAACAGTCCCGGATGAATGATCGAGTGATCCGGGCCAGGGAACATGTGATTGGTGCGCTTGCGCTTGGCGGTGGTGATCCCCGCAACAACCGCCGCCGGCTTGAAGTCGTAGTTGTCCTCGCCGAGAAAGACTCCCGGCTCCTTGCCCATGTGGCAGTCCTGACAGCTCACACCATCCTTTGCCGCGGGCGACGACTTGTACTCGCTGAACGCCTCTTCGAGCCGGAATCCGTTCCCAAGGTTGACGTCATGGCAAACTCCGCAGAATCCAGACTCCGTCAGAAACTTGCCCGGAGTCACCTGGGAATGGACAGCGTCGGCCGAATTGGCGCCGGGCGCGTACTCGGTCTCCAGGTCATGGTCTTCCACTGCCTTGGCCAGGATCTCTCCGTCCGTCGGCCCATAGACCGGGTCGTAAATATCCCCCAGCTCGAGGCTGAACCGACCGCTGACCTTGCCGAAGTCTGCGGGCGCCCGATGGCACACGATGCAGGTGATCCCCTCACGTGACGACGGATGCCGATAGAGGTTGCTCTCAAAGACCGGCTCGTTCTTCTGCATGCCAACCTGGTTGTGGCAACGGATACAGAAGTCGGAGAATGTGCCGTTCGTCAGGGAAACGACGCTCGCGTGAAACGCGTTGAAGACCGGACTGAGCTGGGCGTACGCGTGGGGAGAGACAGACCACTCTCGATAGTGATCCGGGTGGCATTTCCCGCAGGTCCTTGCGGTCGGGAAGTCCTTCTCATCGAAGAGCTTGCTGTGCATTTCCGCTGCGGAAAGCTCCTCACGCACGAGCACTTCCGGCATCTCGATCGGCGTAAATGGAGTCCCGGTCCGCCCCCCGCTCGTACATGCGAGCAGGGTGACGATGGCCCCCGCACCGAGCAGGGTCACGGAACGAAGCGAGACAGCGAGCAAGCCAGCGCGAGGCGCAGTGTTGGGCATGATAAATCTCCACGAGACCTGAACTGCCCCGCGCGCGAATTCTCACACCCGACCCCGGGTCAGTCAAGCCAAAGCCCGGCCTTGCCTCCATTGATATGGCCTTCCGTCTGGTCGCCAGCTACGACTCCCTCGTAAGTCTCCAGGTACAAAAAAAGAGCGCGCTGATCGGGAAGGCCCCGAGCAGCGCGCCCTGATGCATTCGACTCGATTCTACTCGAACGGATTGACGCTGATCGCGCCTGAAGTGTTGCCCGCGCGATCCGGGAGGCCGGTCAACTGAAGGCTCTCGCCGCCGGCGATCTGAGCCACCGTGGTGACGCGCGCCCAGCTCGGGGTCACCAGGCTGACTGCCGAGACAACCGTGCTACCGGACGTGGTCCAGTTACCGGGCGTGGTGGCGAAGGTGGCGTCGACGGCCTCATCGAAGAACACGTCGATCAGGAGGCCCGTAGCCCCCGCGGTCCAGTTCACGAAGGATGACGTGCCGCTCGCGAAGCCCGGCGCAGTGTTGTCACCGGTGACGGTGACGGCGGTCGGCTGGGTGCTGAGGGCGTTTCCGAACACGTCGGTCACGTTCGAGATCGTGGCCGCAAAACTCGCACCGAAGGTGAAGTTGCTGCCGGTCGGGAGCTGGATCGTCACGATCTCGTCCACGCTGTTGTAGCTCGCCGTCGCGCCGGTCAGCGCAAAGGCTGATCCGCCTTCGAGGAAGGCATAGTTCGTGAGCAACAGGGCAGAGGTCTGATCGACAGGCTCACTGAAGTTGACCAGAATCCGGTCACCGCCATCGCCAGCAACGGCCTCGCCAGTAATCGTGGCGGTCGGCGCAGTGGTCTCGGGCGCGAGGAGGGCCAGCATCATCTGCGCGGCCGCAGGCGTACCACCCAGGTCGGTAGCCGCAGCCACCTCGATCGTGAGCGTGTCACTGGCCACGGGCTGGGTGGCGAAGGTCAGACTCAGCACGCGCGGGGTCATGGCAGTGACCGCAGTCGGATTGGCCGCGCTCAGCGTGTAGTTGGTAAGGGTCGTCGCACCGGTCATGTCGACGGCCTCAGGGAAAACCACGATGGCCTCGTTAGGCGAGCCCGCCGGAGCGACGGAGGCCGCGGTAGCGCCGACGAGAATCGCGGAGCTGTCGCCAACTGCGGCAATCATCTCGTTGTCATCGCCCGCGATGGCAACCCCGTGGTTCGACATCAGCGGCGTGCCGGCGTTGTTGACGATGGTGACATCGGCAGCCACACCAAACTGGGCATTGGCGGGCATGGAGCCCGACAGGTCGATCGTCACCAGGTCGGTGCCGTCGAACGAGAAGGCGGCCGTCGAGAGGTCGAGCGGCGCGGCGGTGTAGTTGGCGGGCAACAGAATGTTGGCCGGGCTCATCGGAGTTGCGAACTTGACCGTGATGACGTCGTTGGCCTCCCCGGAGACGGTCGTGACCGTCGAGACACCCGTGGAGAGCGTCGGCGCGGTTGCGACGGGCGCGATCAGGGCGTTGGCGCTGATGGGCAGCATCTGGTTGCCCGCCAGGTCCTGAATGGCATACATCTCGAGCGTGTCGGACGCGGTGCCCGGGACGACCGGATCGTAGTCGACCGTCACGCTGAAGCCGTCGGCAGCCCAGGCGTAGAGGGTCGTGACGGGCGAGACCACGCCCGATACGGCAGCGGCACCACCGCTCATGCCAGCGAGGGTGATCGCGCCACCGGCATCCACCTCGGTGATCGTGACGTTGCCGGCAATGCCCGCGGTGTTGTGAGTGAGGCTACAGGTATTGGTGCTCGCGACCGCGGTGATCGTGAGAGCCGAGCCGGCGATCGCGGCCTGGAGGTTGGCGGTCGTGGTCGTCGTGTCGGCGGCGGCGATCGTCACGAGAACGTTTCCGCCCGTGACGGAGGCGTTGTTGTCGTACTCGAAAGTGACCGAAGTCGCGCCGTCACCGATCGTGACGGTGTCCGTATCCACGGGATCCGCAGTCAATACGACGCTGCCCGTGGCCGCCACGGCCGGGGTGTTGTCCGGGTCCGTCAGCTGGAATCGCGCTCCGGCATCGGTGCCGCCCGAGTACAGGTTTCCGAATGCCACGGCCTTCGTCGCCTCGGAGAAGTTCACCAGCAGGGTCGTGGCCACGTCATTTGCGCTGACGGACATGATCGTCGGGGCCGTCTCGTCACCGGCAACCGTCGTGTTGAGAGCGTCGACACCGATGGTCGTGGCGGGGAGCGCATTGCCGGCAATGTCACGCATGGACGTGAAGCTGGCCGCGATCGTGCCGAAGGTCTGCAGGTTGTTGGCATCGGCGACTGTACCCGTCGTGCCGGTGCCCAGGCTCACGGTCGCCGTCATCGTGGTGTCGTTGTAGCTGACCGTGGCTCCGGTCATGTCAAACGCCGTTCCGATCGGAGATTCCACGGTCCAGCTGGTCACCAGCTCGACCTCGCTCTGGATCATGTTGTCGTTGAAGGTCACGAGGATCTGGTCGTTGTCAGCACCCTCGATGGTCGTTCCGAGGAGGTTCGACGCGGTCGGGGCCGTACTGTCCGTTGATCCGAGGGCGATCGCGGTGAGGGCCGCGGGAATGACGTTTCCACTGGTGTCCTCGATCGCAGCGCCGCCGGCCATTCCGGTCAACGTGATCGCGCCACCCGCATCGGTTTCGGTCAGGACCACGTTTCCAGCCATTCCGACCGCGTTATTCGTCAGATCCGTCGAATCGCCTGCGCCGGCGGCAGCGGTGATCTCGAAGGTCTGGGCATTGATCGCCGTGATCAGTGCCGCCACGGCCGCGGTCGCGTTGGCGCCCTTGTCGACCTCGATGTTGGAACCGGTCGCGCCACCGCCGCTCGTGAACTCGAACGTCATGGCGGTGGTGCCGTCGCTGATGGTGACCACGTCGGTATCCGTGGCCTGGGCGGTCAGTGCGATATTGCCCGCCGCCGCGACCGGCGTGAACGTACCGAAGGTGATGTCACCCGGGATCGCGGTCGCGGCCATGGTCAAGCGCACCGTGCGCCCATCGCCCTGGAGTACGGCAGTGTTGATCGTACCGGCCGAGACGGTCCACGTGGCGGCCAGGTTGGCGGCGACGGTGTCGATGGCCTCGGACATCAGGACATCTACAGTCATACCGGTGGGATCGAATGTACGGTTCTGGGTGACCGAGCTGACCGCGGGAGCTGTCGTGTCGGGCGCGGCGGGAACGAGGTCTTCGCTGCTAGAACAGGCAGCGAGCAACGTGGCCGTCGTGAGGGCGGCCAGGGGCGCCAACGAGCGGATTGTTCTGGTCATGATCGACTCCAACTTGGGAACTTTGGGCGGGTGCTGTGGGTAGGTAGAGCTAGAGCTCAGGCGGCAGTCCCACCGACGGTGGGAACAATGCGCTGCGTATCGGCAGAACCCCAAACCGGCTGAAGCGTGCAATTCAGTCGGCCAGGGCCGTCGGTCGTCACCCGGCAAGAAAGCGCGCGATTACGGGATTCCCGATCCGTGGCTGGCTCGGAGTCCCGGAAAGAATTTCTTCAAATCGAAGGCGCTCGGCCCCGGGAAAAGGGCCCACCAGGCGTCGCTCGAGGGTCGCAAGCAGGCCCGTCGGAGTGGTCGCGCTTCGCGGACACTCCGCCCGCGTCCTAGAAGGGCGAGTTCGGAGACTTCGGCGGCGGCGGAGTCGGCGGCTTGGGCGGCTGCGGCGCCGGCGGAGCGCTCTTCACGTCCGGGGCGGGCTTGGCCTGGTCCGTGGGCGCCACCGGCGGCGGCTGGTCGCAGACCTTCTCGCGCATCGTGCGGCCGACCTTGAACTTCACGACGCGCTTGGCGGGCACGAAGACCTTCTCGAGGGTTCGGGGATTCTGAGCCCTGCGGGCGGCCCGCTCACGTACCTCGAAGACCCCAAACTCGCGAAACTCGAGCCGATTGCCATCCGAGAGCTCCCGGATGATTTCATCCAGGAAGTGCTGGAGGATGTCCTTGACGACGACCTTGGTCTGCTTCGTGTCCTCGGCGATCCGATTCACGAGCTCCTTCTTGGTTATCGTCCTGGCAGCGGGTTGGCTCATGATTCGACGATTCAGCAAGGCCGGCCGGGCACCTCGCGGGGCGGCGGTGGGAAGCCGATTCCTGGTCCGGTCTGCCGGCTCCGTCGCGGTGTTTCGACAGGCAGGCCGACCTCCCGATTGTTAAACTGCAATATCTTGGTGTCAAGTAAGAACTTGTGACGGTTCGGGCCCTCGGATCAGACCTCGGTGCCCGATCGACCGACAGAGCGATACCCCAGCGTAACCTACATGCCTGTATGGACTTGTGAGACAGGTTGGAGGCTGGAACGGGGCCCTGAGCCACCATCGCGGGGCCCAATTGTAAAATCGACACAAATGGCGTCTCTCTAGCCACTTAGAGCCGCGACCTGGGAACACCCATCAGGCGCTATCGGGGCCCTTCGCCGGGCACCGCCGGTGTCTCGAGCACGAATGTGGCCGGCCCATCGTTCACCAGTTCGACCCGCATCATGGCCTGGAAGCGCCCGGTGCTCACGGGCACCCCCAGCTCCCGGAGCTCGGCCACGAAGCGCTCCACGAGCGGTCGGGCGAGGTCGGGTGGCGCAGCCTTGTCGAACGAGGGTCGGCGTCCCTTGCGACCATCCGCCGCGAGGGTGAACTGGCTGACGACCAGCGCCGCCAGGTTCAGGTCGAGCAGGGAGAGGTGCATCGGTCGCTGGCCGTCCGGGAAGATTCGAAACGTCGCGACGTCGCGCGCAAGCTTGAGAACCTGCCTCTCCCCATCACCCTTCATGACGCCGAGCAACACGAGCACGCCGCGCTCGATCTCACCCACGAGCTGATCATCGACCCGCACACTGGCGCGCGTCACACGTTGAATTACCGCCTTCAACCGCTTCCTATCGCACGCGCCCGGGCCGCGGCCCGTCGCTCCAGGATCACCCGCGCCCGAAAACTCTGCAGCACCTGCGCCATATCACCCTGCCCCACGGCTCGCTCGATGACATCCTCCCACTGGCGATCGGCTGCCTCGAGATCCTCCAGCCAGTACTCGTAGAGGATGGCCTGCTGAACGATGGGCAGAAGCTCATCGTCGAGTGCTCCTTCAGCGCGTCGAGCGGCGTCCAGGGCGGCACCGAAATCCCCCATCACGTGCTCGGCCACGGCCAGGAGGGCCAGCCGACGGCCGCGCCCAACGGGTTCGCCTTCCAGGGCCGTGAGCAAGTGCCGGGCCTTGCTGCCGGCTCCATCCAGAATGAAGAGCAGTGCCAGATCCAGCTCCGCCTCCCGTCGCTCCCGACGCGAGAAGCGCGGATCATCCCGTGTCTGCTCGAGCCAGACCTGCAAGGCCAGCGCCCCCTGGGACACGGCGCCCTCCTGGGCCAGCATCCAGGCCTGCAGTCGGCGGGCGCGCAAGTGGGAAGGGTCGGCTTCCAGGGCTGCGTCCAGGGCTTCCTGAGCCGAGCTCCAGCGACGCGCCATGCTGCGCATTTGCAGCAGTGCATGGGCCCGGCCGTAGTGCGCCCAGGCGCAGAGCGGGTCGAGCACGAGGGCCCGATCCAGGAGATTCAAGGCCGCCAGTGCATCGCTCTCGACGCGAGCGGCGAGGACGAGCTGAGCCACCGATCCGGACGCCTCGGCGCGCCGGGCATAGCGCTTTCGAAGGACGCCGTCCGGATCGCCCGACCGGGCCAGGGCAGAAAGCTCCGGATCCACGTCGGTCCCCCTGGAGAGCAGCTCCCACTCGATCTCCTGCAACTGGGTCGATAGTTCCAGGTTCTCCTCGTCCGCAGCAACCAGGGGCGCCAGCTGCTTCCATGCCTCGTCGAAGCGCTCGCTCTCCATCAGCGCCCGGATCGCCGTGAACTCCTCCTTCAGGTCCGCGAGCTGGCCGTATTCCGCATTCCAGCGTGGCGACCAGAGGATCTCCGAGGAACGGCACGCGAAGACCAGTATCAGCGACAGGGTGAACGTGGCGGCTCGCGCTCCGCCGCTTCGGATCATTTGTCGAGCTCCCCGACGAATTCCAGTGCGTCGCCGCGCTGTTCTTCGCCGGTGGCCGGATCCCTGAAAAAGACGTCTCCGCGCGCAATCACGCGCACCGTTGTCATACCGGGACGCTCCAGGATGATCAGCCGCTGGAGGGCCATCATCTGCCACGCGTCGAGCTGGCCACGGATGGCCGAGGTTTGCTGCGAGGCCACTGCGTCGGTGCGCACGCGGTACTCCTGGAGCAAGCCCTCCTTGGTCGTGCGAACAGAGCGCAGGTGGACGTCATTGTCCGCGCGGGCTGCCGCATGGGCGATGACACCCTCGGGTCCCTCGATCGTGATCGTATCGGCCAGTAGCGCCCGGCGCCCCATGAACCGCTCCGTCCAGGGCTGGTCCTCCAGGGCCACGAAGTCTTCATGCTCGATCGACCCAGCACCTGCCTCGGGGCTGACCGGACTGGCCGAGCGGGACGGCAGGGTCGGCACCTCTTCGCGCGGCGATGTACAGGCGCCGACGGCCAGGAGCAAGCTTCCACAGATCCAACGCATCATGATGATCTCCCTCGACATCAGCCTTCCCTCAGTCCGCAGGCGGCGAGGGCGCGGTCACGCGTCGCCACTGCTCGTTCGCGCGCGCGCTGCGCGCCGCGCTCCAGAATACGATCCAGCTCGGCCGGATCCGCCAGCAGTTCTTCGCGGCGCTTGCGAGCCGGCGCGAAGGTCTCCTCGATGGCCTCGACCAGGCGCATCTTCATGTGGCCATAGCCGGGAGCACCCTCGCCACCGGCCTCGATCCGCGCCCTCCAATCGGAAAGCTCGGTCGACCCGAGGAAGAGCTCCAGAAACTGGAAGGCGAGAATCTCGGAGGGATCCTTGGGTTCCTCCGGCGGCCGTGAGTCCGTGGGGATGCGGCCGATCGCCTTCTTGAGCTTCTTTCCCGTCTCGAAGATCCAGAGGTCGTTGCCGTAGGACTTGCTCATCTTCTCGCCGTCGAGCCCGGGCACGCGCGCCTCCTTGTCATTGCTCGGCAGTAGACACTCGGGACGCACGAAGACATCGCCGTAGGCCGCATTGAAATGGCCAGCCATATCCTGGGCCATCTCCACGTGCTGCACCTGGTCCTTTCCGACCGGCACCCGGGTGGAGTCGTAGGCCAGGATGTCTGCCGCCATGAGGATCGGGTAGGTGAACAGGCCCACCGATGCCCGTACGCCATGGGCGACCTTGTCCTTGTAGGAGTGTGCCCGCTCCAGCAGCCCCATTCCCGTCACGGTCGCGAGCAGCCAGGTGAGCTCGGTCACCTCGGGCACATCGCTCTGGCGGAACAGTGTCGCGCGCTCCGGATCGAGTCCGAGGGCCAGGTAGCTGACGGTCGTTTCACGCACCCGTTCGCGCAGGAGGGCCGGGTCCTTGCTGGTGGTCAACGCGTGGTAGTCCGCGATGAAGTAGAAATGCTCGCCCTCGCGGCTCTGCCCGTCGATGTGCTGACGGATGGCCCCGAAGTAGTTGCCGATATGGAGCAAGCCGCTGGGCTGGATCCCCGAAAGGTAGGTCGTCATGATCTGAACCAGCGTACCGAGTCACCCTCTACCCAGTCGAGCGTACCGAGTCCCGGTACGCTTCATCCATGCCCGCCGCTCAAAAGCGTTTGCCGACGCTACTCTGGATCTTGCTGGCCGTAGCGCTCTCCGCGTTCGCCCGGGGGGTTCAGGGATCGCGCTGGGTCCTTCCGCCGGCGGCCTCCCACCCGGACGGGGCCCCAGGGTCGCCGGTCCGGGCCACCCTCGACCCGGACAGCCTCTACCACATGCGCCGCATCGACCGGATGCTGGCCGAGGGGCCGCCTGTGGCCGAGACCGACGCCTATCTGAACTACCCGGATGGCGCCGCGATCCCCTGGCCGCCCTATTACACGTGGCTGGCGAGCCAGGCCCTGGCGCCATTCGCTCCGACGGAGGCCGAAGGCCGGCGGCGCTGGGTCGAATTCGGAGCTGCCTGCCTCCCGCTCATTTTCGGAGTCCTGACCACCTTGCTGGTCGCCTGCGCGGGTTTCTTGCTCGCCGGCAACACGGGAGCGGTCGTCGCCGGTCTGACCCACGCGCTCACGGGCAAGTCGATCTACTACTCGAGCCTCGGAAATGGCGACCACCACGCCTGGGTCTCCCTCTGCCTGGCGGTCCTCGCGACCCTCTTCACCCTGGCCCTGAACGGCAAGGCCCTCGAACGCCAAAGACCTGCGATCGGATTCGGCCTGGTCCTCGGAGCCTGGGCCGGGCTGGCGATCGGCTCCTGGGTCGGAGCACTCATGTACGTGGTCCTCGTGGAGGGATTGCTGGCCCTTCTGATCCTGTCCCGCGCTCACCATGCGGGCAGACAGTATGCGGCCTTGCCCGCGCTCGGCCTGTCATTCCACCTGGCCGCGTTCATCGTACTGGCCCCCGCCGTGCTCGCGAGTCCCTGGCGCGAGAGCGCTCCATGGATGGTCATCAACCTGTCGTGGTTCCACCTGGCATTCCTGGGCCTCGGCGGCGCGGTGTTCGTACCCCTGGCGCTGATTCCGAGGGACGGTTCCGTGGCGCGCCGGTATCCATGGCTCGTCCTCATGGCCCTGGCGTCGGTCGCTGCCGGATGCGCTCTGTTCGACCTCGGCCCAGCACGGGGCGTGCGCGAGGCGTTCGAATGGGCAGGCCGCGGCGATGCATTCATGGCGCGCGTCGCCGAGTCCGATCCACTCACAGACCTCGGCCCCAAGCGCATCTTCGCTGGCCTCGGCTACGGACTGGCACTCCTGCCCTTGGCCTGGCTGGCGGCGTTGCGCGCCGGAATCCGCCGTCCCAGGCCCGGCCTGCTACCGTGGATCCTCTGGACGCCCTTCCTTGCGTACCAGGCCGCCGGGCAGCAACGCTTCGCCGAGCCCCTCGCCATCCCCCTGGCCGTCCTGACGGGCTGGGCCGTTGCCGGGCTGCTCGAAGCGTCGCGGCGAACCAGCCCGGAAGCGAGGCGCGCCGCCTGGTTGACCCCGCTCGTGGGCGCGCTGATCGCACTGGCGCTCCAGGCGCCCGGGGTGAAACAGACTGCGGCGCGCGCACGCCACGTCGCCTGGGGTTCGTGGGAGACGGGAGCGAGCAAGCGCCCGGTGGAGCGCCTGGGTCTGCCGGCCGCCGTGAGACTCCTGTGCGAGTGGATCCGGACCAACACCCCGGACGCGGACGACTACAGTGTTCTGGCCTTCTGGCACTGGGGCCACGTGATCGAGTGGGCCGCTGACCGCCCCAGCGTCGCCACGAATTTCGGCTCGTACGTGGGACAGGACAGCTTTCTCGATCCGTCGCGATTCTTCATGGAAGGTGACGATGGGCGCGCGGAAGTGCTGCTCGAAGAGCGCAGGGCGCGCTACGTACTCGTCACGAGCCACCTTCTGAACGGCATGAAGACCCTGATCCAGGCCGTCCCCCGGGAGCGCTGGGCCGACCTTGTCGAGGTCGGCGCCCAGGGGATCGAAAGCCTGGGCGCCCAGCGTCCCGGCTTGCTGCGAACCGTCGGCGCGCGCCTGTCCCTACTCGAGCTCCTCGCGCCACGCGAGGACTACCGGCCGCTGCCGTTCCTGCGACTCGTCCACGTGTCGCGCGTACGCGATGGGCGGCCTGAAATGGCCGCCGCGGGCGGGAAACCGATCCGCATGGGCAGCGTCTGGGAGCATGTGTCCGGGGCCCTGGTACAGGCCCGTGGCGAGCCTGGAACCGAGTTGTCAGCTCGGGTCTGGATCGAGTTCCCGCGGGCGCGCTTTCAGATTCTGTGGCGCGACTCGGCCCGGGCGGACTCCAGCGGCGTGGCCCGGCTTCGGATCCCTTACGCGACCGAAGTGGCGGCCGGGGACGGCATGGCGCGCGGACCGCTACAGTGGACCTTTGGCGGTCGTCAGGGCGACCTCTCCATCCCCGAATCCGCCGTTCTGGGCGGTGCCACGCTGGATATTCAATGAAGGCTCCCGGGGCCTGGCCCTTGCATCGCTCGCTGGGAATTCGACAATCCGCAGCCTGATGGCGACTCCCGATCCGCGCGGCATGCGAGCCGGCTTCATCGTGCTCCTGCTGACGTTCGTGCTGAACACGACCTCGGGCTGTGCGGGCCTGAACAGCGAGCGGCACCTGGCCCCACTGATCACCACCCTCAGCCTCGCGGAGGGCGACCGCGAAACCGAGGCCCTGGGCGGGATCTTCATCACGCGCACGAGCGCGGAAACCGGACGCGCGAATTACTGGGCCATGCGCCCCATCTTCTCCTCGCGCGTGATGGGTGACGACAAGATGCTGCGCTGGTTCCTGCCACCGCTCGGCCGATTCGAAGACGCCCCTGGATCACGCGTCTGGCAATTCCTGCCCCTCGGCCGCTACGCCTCCAAGACCCACGCGGACGGCCGACATACCTGGTCCTTCTTCGCGCTTCCGGGGATCTACTGGGCCAAGACCCTCGACAATCGCATCATCCGGGCCTGGTTCCCGTTTGCCGGCGTGGTCGAACACTTCTTCTCCTTCGACCGGGCGACCTTCGTCCTGTGGCCACTCTATTCACGGGTGGAACAGCACGGCCGCACATCGGTCCATATCCTGTGGCCGATCTTCAAGTGGAGCTGGGGTCGAGGGGGAACAAGCTGGCGAGTCTGGCCCATCATCGGGAACAAGCGCTGGGACGATCGCTACGAGAAGTGGTTCTTCCTGTGGCCGATCTTCCTCTGGCAGACCGACAAGCTGGAGCAGCCCGACGAGAACAAGATCCGCTCCTGGGGGGTCTTTCCACTATTCGCAAGGCGTAGCCGCGGAGATGCGACCTCCTATAGCGTCCTCTGGCCATTCTTCGGATGGGGCAGCGACCCGGAGACTCACGCCTGGTCATGGGACGGTCCCTGGCCATTCGTACGCATACTCAACCCGGGTGAGACCGAAGGCCCCCGCCGCGTGCGCTTCTGGCCCTTCTACTCGAAGTACGAAGGGGATGGCCTCAGCTCGACCTACTACATGTTCCCGATCGTCAACCGGCGCACCGAGGAGATGCCCGACGGGACGCGGGGTTCAACCTACGTGCTGCCCTTCTGGCAAAGCTGGAAACGCAGCTATCACGCCTCGGATGAGAAGCGCACCTTCAAGAAATTCTGGCCATTCTGGCGCCAGGGGCACGACGACAACGAGGGCACCTACCATGCCTGGCCGGCCCTCAATCCGCTCTGGCGCACGCCGATCATCGACGAACACTACGCCTGGTTGTGGGAGATCTACGCATCCGTCCGCAAGCCCGGCATCAAGCGCGAGCGCTCGTTTCTCGCCCTCTGGCGGCGCGAGAGCGACACCGACGAGGATCGCCGCTCGCTGGCCGGGCTTTGGGCCCGCCGCAAGTACTCCCAGGCCGGACGAAGGGTGACCGAAACTTCGTTCCTTTTTGGGCTCCTGCGATTTAGATCCCGCGCCGACGAAGGCATAGAGTGGATGGCTCCGGCCCTTCCGGGGCCAGGCTGGCCCCTCGAACGGGTTCCGAATTCCATCCATCCGCCTCGATCGAACTCAGACTAGCCTGGCATCGCCCGGGCCCGACGAATTCTCCCAATGGCAGCACTTCGAGCCTTCCGCGATTTCGTCGGCGAGACGGGCTTCCGAATAGACCTGCTATTCCAGGTCGTCCTGCGCCTGCACCACATCCCGCGCCGGCGCCGCTGGTTGATGGACCAGCTGTACACGTCCGGGGTTCAGAACCTGCACGTGATCCTGCTGGTGGGACTCTTCATCGGGATGATCTTCGCCCTGCAGACCGGGATCGAGCTCGCGAAGTTCGGCCAGCAAGACCAGATCGGCCTGATCGTGGCAACGGGTATCGCGCGCGAGATGGGCCCCTTCATCACCGGCATCATCCTGGCCGCAACGGTCGGCAGCGCCCTGGCCGCCGAGCTCGGCACGATGGCGGTGTCCGACGAGCTCGCAGCTCTCGAGACCCTCTCGATCGACCGCACATCCCTGCTCGTCCTGCCCCGTGTGGCCTCGCTTGCGATCATGTGTCCGATGCTCACGGTGGTCTGCGATCTGATCAGCATCATGGGCGGCGGCTTCGTCGCCCAGGCACAGCTACACGTCAGCTGGGCCCTCTACAGCGATACGGCCATCAGCGCCCTGCAGATGCCCTCCGAGATGCTCGGGCTACCCAAGGACGTCTACGCGGGGCTCTTCAAGTCCTTCGTCTTCGGCATCATCGTGGCGGTCATCTCCTGTGCCAGCGGCCTGAAGGTACGTGGCGGCGCACTGGGAGTCGGCAGCGGCACGCGCCAGGCGGTTCGCGATTCAATCATCGCGATCATCGTCGCGAACTACTTCCTGACCTGGTTCATCTACCAGACCTGATCCAGCCCTCACGACCTGCATCCCCCGCATTCATTGGACAGCAACGACACCATTATCAGCTTCGAGGATGTGCACAAGAGCTTCGGCTCGCAGCACATCCTGCGTGGGCTCAGCTTCGAGGTGAAGCGTGGCACGACACTGGGCCTGATGGGCGGATCGGGCACGGGCAAGTCCGTCGCACTGCGCCACATCATCGGTCTCCTGAAACAGGACTCGGGCTCCGTTCAGGTCGACGGAAACGAGATGGCCACGATCACGACCAAGGAGCTGCATGATCTGCGGCTTCGGATGGGCTACGTCTTTCAGTCCGGTGCGTTGATCAACTGGCTGACTGTCGCCGAGAACCTGGCCCTGCCCCTGCAGGAGAACAGCGATCTGGATGCCGAGGAGATCGAGCGCCGGGTGCGGGAGAAGCTCGAGATGGTCTACATCCCGGACGCCGGTGAAAAATTTCCGTCGGAGATCTCCGGAGGCATGAAAAAGCGCGTGGCCCTGGCCCGCGCCCTCATCACGGACCCGGAGATCATCCTTTACGACGAGCCCAACGCCGGCCTCGACCCCCAGATATCCGCCTCGATCAACAAGCTCATCCGCGAATTGTCCGACAAGCTCGGAATGACCGGACTCCTGGTGGAACACCGCATCGGATGCCTGAAAGTCATCGCCGACGAGGTGATTTTCATGTACGAAGGGCAGGCCCTCGTGCACGAACCCGTAGGAACCTTCTTTAAGCCCACCCATCCCCGGCTCGCCGCCTTCCTCGGCGGGGCGGAGGAATGAGGGAGCCCCCATGTCCTCACGCCGAAATGTAATCCTCGGGTTCTTCTTCGTGGCCGTCGTCGCGATCCTCAGCTACTACACGGTCTTCATGACGGACTTCAAGCTCTTCGGAGAGCCGGTCCGCAAGACTGTCTACTTCACGGAGACGAACGGACTGCGCGAGGGGGACTCGGTGCTCGTGGCCGGGGTGCGCTGGGGCAAGATCGAGACCCTGGTCTTCCATCCCAAGGCGGACCGGGAACGACGCATCGAGGTCACGATCTCCCTCAACGAGCCAGTCGACCTGCACGAGGATCACAAGATCCAGATCAAGGACGCGACCCTGCTCGGCGGCAAGAACCTGGTGGTCGATCCGGGACTTCCGAACTCGCCCCTGATCCCGGCGGATCGCGAGCTCTACGGATCCGTATCGACCAACGTGCTCCAGGCCCTGGACGACGTGGTGGCGGAGAACCGCGAGGCCATCCGTACGACCCTGGCGGACATCCAGACAATCGTGGCCAATATCAAGGAGGGACGCGGCATCGCGGGCCGCATCCTGTCCGACGAGGAGCTGGCAGAGTCCTTCTCGAGTGCCGTGGCCAGTATCAAGGTGTCCTTCGACAACGTCGACGCCCTCACCACGGGATTACGCGAAGGCCAGGGAACCCTCGGGCGCCTGTTCACCGAGGATGTACTGCTCGAGACCGTCCAGACGGTTGCCGAACAGGCGCGCGACTTGATCAGCGACGCCCGCACCGTCATCGCGGACGTACGCCAGGGGCGCGGCACGGTCGGCCGCTTGCTCTACGACGAGAGCATGTCCGAAGACGTGGCCACCTCGTTGCACTCCATCAGCTCGATCAGCCAGAGCATCGACCAGGGTGAGGGCACCTTTGGACGCCTCGTGCGGGACGAGAAGCTGGCAGAGGACGTCTCGCGCTTCGTCGCCCAGCTGACCAGCGAGGACAGCACCGTCGGGCGCTTGATGACCGAGACCGATCTGTACGACAACTTCTTGAGCTTCAGCGACGACCTGGCGGTCACCATGCAGGCCGTGCGCAACGGCGAGGGCACGATAGGCATGCTGATCAACGACGACGAGATCTATACCGATCTTCAGCGCGCCCTGGCCACGCTTACGGGCAGCCTCGAGGAGGCGCGAGAGGCGGCCCCGATCTCAACCTTCCTCGGGACCATCTTCCTCGGATTCTGACGTCCGGCGCGGCGAGAGAATCAACGGGTCAGACGCTCGATCCACTTGCCGATCATGTCGGCCTCCACGTTGACGCGCTGGCCAACCTTGGCCGAGCCGAGGTTGGTGAGCTCGAGGGTCAAGGGAATCAGGGCCACGCGGAAGGCGCGCCCGGCGGGCTGCACCACGGTCAGGCTGACCCCGTCCAGGGTCACGCTGCCCTTCTCGATCAGGTAGCGCTCTAGCCCCTCGTCGACCTCGAATTCGAAGACCGCGCCCCCATCGCCCGTGGCCTCGCGCCCGGTCAAGCGCCCACCCCCATCGACGTGGCCGGCCACCAGATGCCCGTCGATGCGATCCGACAGGAGCATCGCCCGCTCCAGATTGACCGGGCGCCCGGGCTCGATCTCACGAAACCAGGTCCGATCCAGGGTCTCTGGAGACAGATCGAACCCCATGGCGCCGTCCGGGGCCTGGTCGACGACCGTCAGGCAGGTCCCGCAGACTGCGATGCTCTGACCCGTGTGGATATCCCAGTCAGGCAGGTCGGGGCGTGGAAGGACCAGCCGTGCGCCGCCCCCCTGGGGCTGATAATCGCGAACAGGGACGCGGGATTCGATGATGCCGGTGAACACTTGTGGCCGAGGGGCTGGCGGATGGAGTCTGGGCGAACGGCCCAGGAGGCGCGGGGTACGAAACTGAGCGTGATGACTGCTGGTCGAGAGATCGTAGCTGATGGGGTGCTGCGGGCCTGGATCAGTCCGGTCCACGACCGGGGGCGAAGGGGCGGGCGCAGCCGCCCCAAGTGCCAGAAACGAAGGGAGACTCGGGGGCGGGTCAGGGCCTGAGAACAACAGGCACACCGGTCAGTTCCAAGGGACACCTTCCTATTGTATTAATCTTGACCCTCCAACTGGGCCTTCCTACCCTTTTGGGCCTCTTTTGCAAGGAGGGGTCCTTGCCGCTCTTTACCATCCTCACCCTGTTTCCCGACGCCCTCGAGCCCTATCTGGCCTGTGGTGTGCTGGGAAATGCCCGTCAGAAGGGCCTGCTGGACATTCGCCTGATCGACTTTCGGGACTGGACCCGGAACCGTCACAGGGCGGTCGACGACCGTCCCTATGGGGGCGGTCCTGGCATGTTGCTCAAGCCCGAGCCGATCGTCGAGTGCGTCGAATGGGTCGAAGATAACTTCGGCCCGCACGAGAAGTTCGCACTCTGCCCGAGCGGTCGGCCGTTCCGGCAGCCCGTGGCCGCCGAACTCGCCGCGCTCGAGCGCTGTCTGCTGCTCTGCGGACGCTACGAGGGCTTCGACCAGCGCATCTTCGAATTGCTCGACTTCCATCGGCTATCGATCGGCGACTTCGTCCTCGCGGGCGGCGAGCTGCCCGCGCTGTGCGTCCTCGAAGCCGCCGCGCGACTGCTGCCGGGTGTGCTTGGCAACGAGCGTTCGGCTCTGGAAGACTCCTTCGACCATCGCGACACCGATGGAAGCGGGGGCGGCCTGGATCACCCGCACTACACGCGGCCCCGATCCTTTCGCAACAAGCACGTGCCCGACGTGCTGCTCGGCGGTGACCATGGAGCGATCGAGCGCTGGAGAGCCATACAGGCCAGAGAGCTGACACAGAACCGACAGACCGACTGCGGATCGGCACCGCCTGCCCCATCGGGCGGGAGCGAGCCGGCTGCAGAGACCGAACGTAAGAACGCCTAGACAAACCGAGGAGAGAGCCCAGTGGGCTCCACGAAGACCATGGATTTGATCGACGAGATCGAACGCGAACAGACCCGCAAAGACCTGCCGAAACTACACGTCGGCGATACGGTCGAAGTGCACTACCTGATCAAGGAAGGCGACAAGGAGCGGATCCAGCTCTTCGTCGGCACGATCATCTCCTTTGGCGGACGGGGCTTGCGGAAGAGCATCACCGTCCGGCGCATCGTGCAGAGCGAAGGTGTCGAGCGCTCCTTCCCCGTGCACAGCCCGCGCGTGAAGGACATCGTGATCACGCGCCGCGGTGACGTGCGCAGGGCCAAGCTGTTCTACCTGCGCGATCGCGTTGGAAAGCGCACGCGCGTCAAGGAGCTTCTGGGCGAGAAGGTCCGTCGCGACCGCGTTGCCGAGCGCTCGCGTCGTGAATCGGCCAAGGACGCCGGGAAGGCCGCGCCCCAGGTCGAAGAGGCCGCGGCCGCGGAATAGTTCGACTCGCAGCACCCGATCTCTCCCAACGCAGAGCCCTCTGCCCCACACGAAACTCCTAGGAGGCCGCGGCGAAAGTGCCCGGCCATGAACGATGGTTGAAAACCTCGGTCGCAAGATCGTCCTGATTCTCCTCCTGCTCGCGGGGGCAGTCATCTCGCTGCTCTTCGCCGGCTTCCGGCTTGGCCTCGACCTGCAAGGCGGCACACGCCTGGTCTATAGCCTGCCGATCGAGGAGGCCCTGGCGGATGGGACGATCACCGCCCAGGAAGCGGGCAATCCGCGCGAGCTGATCAATCAGTTCATCGCGATCATCAAGGAGCGCATCGACCCCCAGGGCGTGCGCGAGCCGATCGTGCGGCCAGAGGGCGACAACCGGATCGTGATCGAGCTACCGGGTGCCGGGACCGAGGTGCGCCACAGCGTCATCGCGGGCCTGGAAGTGGAGCTAGCTCTGGACAGTGCGTCGGTCAGTCTCAGCGCGGACGACGATACGCTCAAGGCCTTCCCGGGCAGCGGCGGAGTGATCCAGGTCGACGGCGAGAAGATCCGCTACCGCAAGCGCCGTGGAAATGTTTTGACGGGTGTGCAGCGCGGAGTACTGGATACGACGACTGCCGCCCACGGCGCCAGCGCTACCGTGCGCTTGATCAATGCGGACCCGTGGCAGGAGCTGATCGAAAACGTCGGCGATCTGGGGTTCTACATCCTGGCGAAGGATTCGGACTTCAACCAGGAGACCGACCTGACCGCGGAGAAGACCAAGGTCGAGGCATGGATCGACGCCAACCCGGGCATTCCGATCGCGGCCTACAACAGGCTGGACTATGCGGATGGAGGCCCGTGGCGGGACCTCAAGTGGTTCCCCTACGAGGACGACGGGGTGACCGAGCTCAAGCAGCGCCTGCAGCCGTTGATCGTCCAACAGGATGAGAACTGGCAATTCTCGGGTGAGGACCTGGCGTCCGTGCGCCCGTCCCAGGACCAGCTCGGGTATCCGGCCGTCGGTTTCGACATGTCGACCGAGACGCGCTCGGCCTTCGGGGATTTCACCGGGGCTCACATCGAGCAGCAGATGGCGATCGTCATCAACGGCGAGATCGCGACCTTCCCGCGCATCAACTCGCGCCTGCCCGGCGGCGGCATCATCGAGGGTGGAGCCGGCGGCTTCACCATGGAAGAGGTCCTGGAGCTGGTGACCGTGCTGCGCTCGGGTTCGCTCAAGATCAAGCCCGAGCTCGAGCACCGCGAGCGCGTCGGCGCCACCCTGGGTGACGACTACGTGGCCCGTGGCGCGCTCAGCTGCATCGTCGCCCTGGTCGCGGTGATACTGTTCATTCTCTTCTACTACCGGCGCCTGGGCCTGTTCGCGGGCATCAGCCTGCTCGTCAACCTGACCTTCTTGATGGGCGCCCTGTCCTTCTTGCAGGCCACGCTGACCCTGCCCGGTGTGGCGGGCATCATCCTGACCGTCGGCATGGCGGTGGACGCGAACATCCTGATCTACGAACGGATTCGGGAGGAGGCCCTGCGCGGCCGCAAGCCCCAACAGGCAGCCAAGGACGGATTCGCCAATGCGACGTCGACCATCATCGACGCCAACCTGACGACCCTGATCACGGGCTGGATCCTGTACATCTTCGGCACGGGCCCGGTGCGCGGGTTCGCAACGACCCTGTGCATCGGAATCATGACCTCGGTCTTCTCGGCCCTGGTCATCACGCGCATCCTGGTACACGTGCAGCTCGAGAAGGGCATCAAGGGCTTCAGCATGGCGAGACTCGTGCACGACACGAAGATCGCATTCATGGCCAAGAGAAAGAAGGCCTTCGCACTCTCGGCCTTGCTCATCCTGTCCGGTCTCGCACTCTTCTTCACGATCCCGACCAAGCAGAAGCTCGGAATCGACTTCCTGGGCGGCGTCACCATGACCGTGCGCACCCAGGCGCCCCAGGACGTGCAGACCGTGCGCACGCGCGTCCAGGGTATCGAGGGTCTGATCGGCAAGTCCTCGGAGGTGAAGGCCATCCTGGCCTCCGAATCCGGGAGCAAGCTCTATACCCAGTTCCGCATCACTTCGAAGGCCGACGGTGGGGACAACAACGACAGCGACGCCCTCAAGGACACGGTCGAAAACGAAGTGCGAAGCGCGCTCGCCGACATGCTCGAAAAGGGCCCCTACGAGGTAGAGGTCGACGGCACGGCCGCGACTGGCACGCTCTACTTCGAGTCGACCAGGGACATGGAGGGCGTCAAAACCCTGCTCGGGAACGCCGGCGTGACCGAGATCCAGCTCAGCCAGGTTACGGGACCCGCCGCGGCCTATCAGTTCAGCGGCACGGTCGGGCTCGAGAAGGACACCACGACCCTCTCCCAGCTGATCGAGGCACGCTTCGCCGAGGGCCTCGACGGGGTGGAGTATCGTTGGGCCAACACCGTGCCGGAAGTGGCCGTGGTGGGCGCCCAGGTCGTCGGTGAGCTTCGAGACAAGGCCATCTTTGCCATCCTGCTCAGCCTCTTTGCGGCCGTGATGTACATCCGGGTGCGATTCGCCGAGTACTCCTACGGCTGGGCGGCCGTGATCGCCCTGATCCACGACGTCTTGATCACCCTGGGCGTCCTGGCCGTGGCCATGAAGCTCGATCTGATCGAGGTCGAGATCAACCTGCCCATGATCGCCGCCTTCCTGACCATCATCGGGTACTCCCTGAACGATACGATCGTCGTTTTCGACCGCATCCGGGAGAATATGCCGCGCATGAAGGGCGACCTGTCGACCGTTATCGATCGATCGATCAACCAGACCCTCTCACGGACGCTCCTGACGTCCATGACGACTCTGATGACCGTCCTGACCCTCTTGGCTTTCAACCTCGGAAGCCGTAACGTCCTGGAAGGATTCGCCTTCGCCCTCTCGATCGGCGTCCTGGTCGGAACCTACTCCTCGATGTTCATCGCCTGTCCCTCACTCCTTTGGCTCGAATCGAAGCGCGCCGCGAAACTGGAGGCCGAGACGGTCGAACAAGCCAAGAAGCCCCAGGTCCAGACCACCTGATCCCACCATGCGCGTATTCGTCGGCCTCGTCGTCCTGCTCTTGCTATTCGCCTCGGCGGCGGCGTGGCAAGGACGGCTGACCCGCGACCTACGCCGAAGGCAGGATCATCAGCGGGGCGTCCCGCTAAACTCGGTGGCAGCCAAGGCCTCGGGCCAGACCCTGCAGGCCGGCTGGAACACGCTGATCGTCGGGCGACCGAGCGGCAGCGAGCCATTCTTCGCGGACAGCGAGCTGCCCGAGCGCGCGAACGCTGGCCAGGGCCGGCTTGGGGCCCAGGCGGATCGCCAGGAAGCCCGCGCGGTCCAGCCCGCTCCGAGTCCGGAACCGGCCCCGCTTTTCGGCCCTGACTTCGAGATCGTCGTCCGCCCCGGGGACGTGCTCAGCAAGATCTGCCAGGGGCACTACCGCACGCGCCCGGACGGCCTGGGACTGCACAAGATCGTCGAAGCCGTCGGACGCTACAATGGCCTTGCCAGCGCCGACGAGCTGCGCGCGGACTTCGTGCTGCGCCTACCTGACGTGAATCGCTTCACCGACCAGGACTGAGCCACGCGTCCAGGCCCCCGTGGCCCGCACCTCCGGACGGGAAACTCAGTCGCCGCTCTGATCCGCCCCAGCGACCGCACTCTGGCCGACAACCCGGAAGTCCACGTCGGCGCCCGCCTCACGGCGCAAGCTTCCCAGGGCCGGTAGACTCACCCGTGCGCGGATTCGCAGCGTTCCGTCGACGGCGCAATCCTCTTCGATGATCGCACCCTGTGCGCGAACGCGAGCGATGGTGCGCCCGTCGGCGATGGGAATCAAGATGTCGACGATCTCCGAGCGAGCATCCAGGTGGCGCCAGACGGCCTGCTCGAGCCGCTCCATCCCTTCACCCGTGTGGGCCGAAAGGTAGACGACCTCCTTGCTGTCATCCTGAACGAGCAGCTGCAAAGAGATCGGGTCCGCGACACGGTCCACCTTGTTGAAGAGGATGATCTCAGGTGGCAAGACACCCGAGAGGCTCCTGAGCACGCTGTCCACCGCGCGGATGTGATTGGAAGCGTCCGGATGGGATGCGTCGACCACATTGAGCAACAGGTCTGCGTTGAAAGCCTCCTCGAGAGTGGCATGGAAGGAGGCCACGAGGTGGTGCGGCAGGCGTTGCAGAAACCCGACCGTGTCGGAAAGAAGCACCGCACGCCCGTCGGACATGCGCCACTTTCGAGTGCGCGTGTCGAGGGTTGCGAAGGGCATGTCGGCGACGAGTTCGTGGCTTCGAGTCAGCCGGTTCAGGAGCGTGGACTTGCCCGCATTGGTGTAGCCCACGATTCCGATTGTGAACTGATCCGATCGACTCTTCACCTCGCGTCGCTTGCGAGCTTCGATCTCCTTCAGCTGGCCCTTGAGGTCGGTGATGCGCTTGCGCAGCAGCCGGCGGTCGGTCTCCAGCTGGGTCTCACCCGGTCCGCGCGTGCCGATAGCGCCCTCCGTGCGTTCCAGGTGCGTCCACATGCGACGCAGGCGTGGCACCAGGTATTCGTTCTGCGCCAGCTCGACCTGAAGCTTGGCCTGTCGGGTCTTGGCACGTCGCGCGAAGATATCGAGGATCAACTCCGAGCGGTCGATGATGCGCTTGCACCAGGCCTTCTCCAGGTTGCGCATCTGTGCCGGAGTGAGATCGTTGTCGACGACGACCGCATCAGGATCGTGGCGCTGGACCTCCTGCATGATCTCGTCGACCTTGCCCTTGCCCATCAGGGTGGCCGGATGCGGGCGCGCGCGCCTCTGAATGATGCCCTCCCCCACGACCACAGCCTCGGCCGCCTCCGCCAGGGCCGTCGCCTCCGAGAGCTCGCCCTCGAATTCGGTCGGTGCGTCCGGGAAGATCACGCCACATATCAACACTCGTTCGCGCGGCGTGCGCGTCGGCTCGGGAGCTCTGCTCATGAACAGCCGGGGCTGAGAGAGGGTTCGTTCATGGCCTGCGGTGTGACCTGTGCCGCCACCAGCTGTGAGCCCTTCACGACGGGTGTGCAAAGGGTGTGGACGCACAACTCTGGACGCGCCTCCTTGAAGTCGGAGCGATAGTGCACGCCGCGAGACTCCTCGCGCAACAGGGCCCCGGTCGTTGCGAGCTGTGCAAAGGTGAGCATGTTGATGAGTTCCCAGGACCTCGGTTCGGGCGGGCTCAGGTCGCAGACCGCGCGCGTCCAGAAGTCGAGATTGTTGCGTGCGTCCTCGAGCCCACTCCGAACCCGCTCGACCCCCATCTGGCGCCACATCATGGATTTCAACGAGTAGGTCAGGTCCTGGATATTGACGTGCACGCCACCCGGCGGAGCGAGCCGCTCCCCCGAGCGGATCGAATAGAGGCTGCCCATCTCTGCCGTCGGATCGGCCGCGGCAGCAGCGCGACCGCAGCGGCGCCCGAGGACGATCGCCTCGAGCAGGGAGTTCGATCCCATCCGATTTGCACCGTGCAGGCCCGTGCTCGCGCACTCCCCGACGGCCCACAGTCCGTCCACGCTCGTGCGCCCGTCGAGGTCGACGGACAGGCCGCCGATCATGTAGTGGGCGCCCGGCCGGACCGGAATCGGGTCACGGGCGATGTCGATGCGAAAATAGCGGCAGATGCGGCTGATCCCGGGGAAGGCCCGGTGCGGGTCCGTGCCGACGTCCGATAGATCGAGGTACACATTGGTATCGTCCGTCGCGATCATGCGTGCGGCTACGGCGCGGCTCACCACGTCGCGCGGTGCAAGGTCTGCCTGCGGGTGGAACTTCGGCATGAAGCGCACCCCGTGGCGATCGCGCAGGACCCCGCCGGCTCCGCGCACGATCTCGCTGATCAATACGCGTGCCGCTCCCGCGATGTACAGGCAGGTCGGATGAAACTGGACGAATTCCAGGTCCCGCACCGCAGCGCCAGCTCGGAACCCCATGGCCAGACCGTCGCCTGTTGCGATGACCGGGTTTGTCGTTTCGCGATAGACCTGGCCCGCGCCACCGGTCGCCAGGATGACCTGCGCCGCCTGGAACACGACCAGCTCATGGCTTCCCGATGCTCCACTGATCCGACCGAGTACACCGACGGCCTGCCCTTCATCGTCGGTCAACACGTCGATGACGAACAGCTCTTCGAACATCGTGATCTTGTCATGACCCTCGACCGCTGCGCACACGGCGCGCTGGATCTCCCGGCCCGTCGCATCACCGAGCGCGTGCACGATGCGCGCATGGGTGTGCCCTCCCTCGCGGGACAGTGCCAGATTGCCCCCCTCGGTCGTGTCAAATTCGGTCCCGAGCCGTATCAGATCGTCCACCGCGTGTGGGCCACCCTGGACGACCGACTCGACGATACTGCGCTCCGCCAGCTCGCGCCCGACACGTAGGGTGTCCGCGATGTGGACATCGAAGGAGTCCGCCGAAGAGAGGACCGCGGCCATGCCCCCCTGGGCATAGCGTGTATTGCTCTCGTGGGTCCCGGCCTTGGCGAGCAGCCCGACCGAGGCGCCCGCGTCGGCGGCTGCCAGAGCCGCGACACTTCCCGCCGCGCCGGCACCGACCACGACCACGTCGAAACGGTAGGAAGGAACCTGACGCAGGTCGAACGGATGCAGGTATCGATCCAGGTCCAGGGGGTGGTCAGTTCTCTGCAAGCGTGGAGGTCTCCGATCAGGCGCCGGGTACATCCTAAACCCTGGGCAGCCCGAACGGATCACGGGCACACGAACCGAACTGGCCCGAATTGGTGTTGGTCGTCGAGGCCAAGGTCCCTATGCCACCCCAACTTGCGTCCGATGGATCGCAACCGACCCCCAAAGCCCGCGACCCCAGCTCTCCAAGACCCATGCCGGCAAGGAGTTAGGACGGTCCGGCCGGGCCAGAACAACACCGACTCCACTCAGTTCACCAGGGATCAGATGGGAAGCTCAGGAGGCCCCAGTCGCCGGCAGACTCCGAAAAGCCCACACCCGAACAGCACCCTAACCCATGCTCACCAAAGCACTAACGCCGGAGCCCAAAACTTCCCATAGGTTAGTGTCCCGTTCGGGTGGGGTGGGCCGATACATTAGGCATCTGTTAGGCCTTCTTGCCCCCGGCCGGCCGCGCCGGCCGGACCGGGGGTGAACCCAACCGAGACCTCCTACCATGACCCAACTCATCGAAAGCGCCCGCAACGACTTCTCGTCCTATCTGTTCTTCGCGGCCGTGATCACCGGCACCTTCCTCATCTAATTCACCGTGAGCACACCCGCCCTCACCCGCCGCCAGCGGCAGATCCTCGACTTTCTGGAAAGCTACACCGAGGAGAACGGCATGAGCCCGACCCTGGACGAGATCGCCCAGGAGTTCGGGGTCAACAAGGTGACCATCTTTGGCCACGTGGCCGAGCTCGAGCGCAAGGGCGTGATACGACGTGCCGCCCCAGGGGTGAGCCGTGGACTTCAGCTGGTCGGATCCGAGTCCGCACGGGGCGCGACCGAGCTCACGATCCTGGGCCGCATCGCGGCGGGCGCTCCGATCGAGACGATCGAGGCTCCCGAGGCCCTCGACCTGGCGGACTTGTTGCCGGCCGATCGCGACGTCTACGCCCTGCGCGTGAGTGGCGATTCGATGATTGAGGACGCCATCCGAGAGGGCGATATCGTCGTCGTGGAACGCCGGCAGACGGCAGGCAATGGCCAGACCGTCGTCGCCGTCTTGCCGGACGGCAATGCGACCCTCAAGCGCTTCTACAAGAATGACCAGGGCATTCGACTCCAGCCCGCGAATAGCACCATGGAACCGATACTCATCCCGGCCGGGAACGAGGTCGAGATCCGGGGCGTCGTCATCGGAGTCGTCCGACAGTACTAGCAGCAAAAGCGGCAGGTCGTGGTGATGTCCACGGGTTGTCGGCGCGGCTTTTTTTTCGAGTTCCGCGTCGGCCCGGCGAGTTCCGGGCCAGTTTCAGAAACGGCCAGAGAGGGCCAAAGAGGGATAGGGCCATCCGGAAAGCCGGGTGGCCTTTTCTTTGACCAGAGTCGGGCAGCGTCCCACGGCAAGAGGCGACCGAGGGCTGGCGGTTGCAGCGGCCGGGCGCGAATCCTGGTGAAGGATGCGGGCCAGGCTCCGTGGCATAATCTGCGCCGACCCCACCACCCAGGAGCCTGCCTTGCATCTACGAATACCCGCACTCGTTCTGGCCATCTCCCTGACGGCGACGAACGCCGTCGCCACCGCCCAGGAAGCCGGAAGCGAAGCACGCCTCATGCGCTTCGCCGATATCCACCGGGACACCATCGTGTTCGTCCATGCGGGCGACATCTGGACGGTGCCGACAGCCGGTGGGGCCGCACGGCGCTTGACCAGCGATGTGGGAATGGAGGTCTTTCCCAAGTTCTCGCCAGACGGCGAGTGGATCGCATTCAGCGCCGAGTACAGCGGGAATCGCCAGGTCTACGTGATGCCCGTAGACGGCGGAACGCCGCGACAGCTCACCTTCTACAACGACGTCGGCCCCATGCCGCCGCGCGGTGGATTCGATTATCAGGTGATGGACTGGACCACGGACGGGCGTGGCATTCTGTTTCGTGCCAATCGACTGCCCTGGGGCGTGCGCATGGGCCGCCCGTACATCGTCCCCTTCGAAGGTGGCATGGAGACTCCCCTGGCCGTGCCCGAGAGCGGCGGCGGGATGTTCTCGCCCGATGGCACCAAGCTGGTGTACACCCCGATCGCCCGAGCCTTCCGAACCTGGAAGCGACACCGAGGCGGCCGCGCGCAGGACGTGTGGATCTATGACCTGGCGCGCAACACGTCGGAGCAGATCACGGAGTTCGATGGCACCGACAACCAGCCGATGTGGGTCGGGAATACGATCTACTTCACGTCCGACCGGGATCGGCGACTGAACCTCTACGCACGCGATGTGGACGGCAAGGAGGTACGCCAGATCACCCAGCACGAGGACTTCGACGTGCTCTGGCCCAGTGCTGGGCCGACCCAGATCGTCTATGAATGCGGAGGCTACCTCTACCGCTATGACGCCGCGCGCGCCGAGTCCAAAAGGGTATCCGTGACCATCGGCGGGGATTTCGCGGAAACGCTTCCCCGCATGCGGGACATCAGCTCGGATGTGGGCAGCGTCGCCCTCTCACCCAGTGGCAAGCGAGCAATCCTGGAGGCCCGCGGCGACGTGTTCAGCGCGCCGGCCGAAGACGGGGAACCCCGCAATCTGACCCGCACGCCCGGAGTGCGCGAGATGCAGCCCCGCTGGTCCCCCGACGGCAGGTGGGTGGCCTACCTTGGCGATGCCAGCGGTGAGCTGGAGCTCTACGTCAAGGCGCACGACGGATCCGGTGAGGCGCGCCGCATCACGACCGATGGAGACACCTGGCGCTTCGCTCCCAGCTGGTCCCCGGATAGCAAGAAGCTCGCCTTCGCCGATACCAAGCAACGCCTGCGCTGGGTCGATGTGAACAGCGGTGAGCTCCACGACCTGGATCAGGGAGTCTTCGCGAACATCACCACCTACCGCTGGTCGCCAGACAGCCGCTGGATGGTCTACACGAAGACGGACGAGACGCGCTTCGCCTCGATCTTCGTCGCCTCCATCGAGGACGGGCAGGTTCGGCGATTGACTGGCGAGGGAACGAATGACACCCAGCCGGTCTTCGATCCCGAAGGACGCTACCTGTACTTCCTCTCGGACCGCGACTTCAACCTGACCTTCAGCGGATACGAGTTCAACTACTTCTATACCGATCCGACCCGGGTCTTCGTCGCCACGCTGCAGGCTGACGGGCCGCCGCTCCTCCAGGCGAAGAGCGATGAGGAGGAGATCGACGAGCCGGAAGGCGACGATGAGGCCACGGACGCCGAGGATGTGCCGGACGAAGACGGGAAGGACGAGGGCGCAAGTGAACTGGTCGTGACGATCGACTTCGACGGCTTCTCCTCGCGAGTGGCCGCCCTACCCGGTGAGTCGGGCAACTACGGCACGCTGCGGGCGACGGAGAAGGGCCCGATCTGGGGCGTGCGCGGAGATGATGGCTCACGCATCGAGATGTTTGACATCGAGAGTGAGGAGGTCGAGACCGTCCTCGACGGCGCGAGTGGATTCGGGCTGTCGGCGGATGGCAAGAAGCTGCTCTATGCCACCAGCTCGGGCTGGGGCATCGTCGACGCGGCCCCCGGCCAGTCCATGGACGGCAATGGTCTGGATCTCGATGGCCTGCAGCTCAAGGTCGATCCACGCGCCGAGTGGCGACAGATCTTTGCCGACGCCTGGCGCATCACCCGCGACTGGTTCTATGACGAGGGCATGCACGGCCTCGACTGGGACGCGATGCGCGCCCTTTACGAACCCCTGGTCGAGCACGTGGTCCACCGGGCCGACCTGGACTACATCCTGGGCGAACTTGGCGGCGAATTGAATGCCGGACACTTCTACGTCAACTGGGGTGATTTCGAGCGCCCGGATCGGGTCGACAACGGCTTGCTCGGCGCGGAGATCGAGGCCCACGAGTCCGGTCATTTCCAGATTGCACGGATCTTCGAGGGCGAGAACTGGCATCCCGCATTCCGCGCGCCGCTGACCGAGGCGGGGGTGGACGCCCAGCAAGGCGAGTTCATCCTGTCGGTCGACGGCCGCTCCACGCGCGAAGTGAAGAACTTCTACGAACTACTCGAGGCAGCGGCCGGTCGCACGGTCGAACTCGAGCTAGCAGCTACCGCCTCCGGCGAGGACTCTCACACGGAGCGCGTGCGCCCCATCGCGCGCGAGACGAACCTGCGCTACCTGGCCTGGGTCAATGAGCGACGCGCCATGGTCGACAAGCTGTCAGGTGGCCGCATCGGGTACATTCACCTTCCCAACACGGCGATCGAGGGCAACCGGGAGCTGCGCAAGCACTTCTACCCCCAGGCCCACAAGGAGGCGCTGATCTTCGACGCGCGCTACAACGGGGGTGGATTCATCCCCGACCGCATGATCGAGCTCGTGTCCCGCGACCGACTCAGCTTCTGGGCACGTCGCGGAATCCAGCCTTTCAACACACCGGGTTACGCCCACGATGGCCCCAAGGTCTGCCTGATGAATGGCTATTCGAGCTCTGGCGGCGACGCCTTCCCCCACTACTTCCGCCAGGTGGGCCTCGGCCTCCTGATCGGAACGCGCACCTGGGGTGGTCTGATCGGACTGTCCGGCAATCCCGGCCTCGTCGACGGCGGCTCACTCTCGGTCCCGACCTTCCGCATCGTCGATATGCAGGGCAACTGGACCGTCGAGAACGTGGGCGTGGCACCGGACATCGAGGTCATCGACCGCCCCGAGGCCGTGGCGTCCGGCGGCGATCCGAGCCTGGAGCGCGCAGTTCAGGAATTGCTGAAGCAGCTCGAATCATCACCACCGCGCCAGCTCGAGCCCCCGACGCCGCCGCGCTACGAGCGCTAGCCGACAACCGTCGTGCCCGCAGGACTCTCGCGGTCGGCCAAGGTGTGGCCCCCGCTCGCGAGATCATTCTCTCAGTCTGGCTCGCCTGTCAGGACCCAACCGGCCCAGTGGACGGGTGCGATTCTCTCCCTGCGGAGCTTCATGCGCGCCTCCCACAGTGCGTCCGATGCAGAGCGCGGCGAGTCCTCGTCCGTCAGGCGCGCGTAGAAGTCGAGCATGAGCGCTCGCGTCATCGCGTCGTCCACCTTCCACAGGGAGCAGATTGCGGTACGCGCCCCGGCTGCGTGCAGCGCCGCCTGAAGAGACGCCGTACCCTGGCCTGGTTTGTGGAGCCCGGCGCTCGTTTCGCAAGCGGACAGCACCGCGAGTTCACACTGGCTCAGGTCGGCGGAGGACAGCTCCTCGGCCGTCAGGATTCCGGGGAGTCGGCCGAGCGAATCTCGGCCGCGGTTGGCGCCGGCGAATGCAAGACCACAGAGCGCCCCCGGCAAGAGCGAATCGGCTCTTTCGCGCCAGCTCCAGCCATCCAACGAGGCGTCGACCTTTGACGTGGTCTCGGGCCCCGCCTGGTCAATGAAATAGCCGTGGGTTGCGAGGTGCAGGATGCGTGCTCGGGGCGCCAGTTCAAAGAGGCGACTCTTCGTCGCACTGTCGCCAGTCAGAGCTAGCAGATCCAGGTCCTTGGGGCCGAAGCGCTGGGCGATGGCCTCCACTTCGCGCAGGGTTCCGCGGAGCGGTGCAAATGGAGCGGGCCCTGCACGAAATCGGCGAGCATCGGCAATGACAGGGATCGGCGGAGCCGAGTCATTGGAGGGACGCGCATCGAAATCGATGCCACCCATGGCCAGGAGCAAGGTCGCTGCCGAGGGGGCGCGCTCGGGCGCCAGCAAACGTGCAAGGCTCACCTCCGTTCGAATGTCGAAACGATCCCCGACCAGCCCGCCTTCCATTGGCAGGCAGTCGAGAGAGACGAGATGAAGTACGTCATCGAGGCAGATGTGGAGAATCGATTCTTCCTCCAGCACATCGAGCACTGGATCAAGAACGAGCTTGCGTAGTCGTGCCCCGCACGATCTGAACGTCTCCGTACCGCCCGTGGCATTGTCCAGCGGCGCGCCGGCGGCCTCGCGCCAGTCGCGAACAGCCTGGGCGATTGCTTCGCTCGGACCCAGCTCGACGCGGAAGAGCCGACCATCCGGCCGAACGACGTGCGCGAGAAATTCACTCGTGCGGAAGTAGTCCCCTTCGCGGCAGGCCACGCCGTCGTAGCACAGGAAACTGACCGCTGCCGCCCCCTCTGAAAGGGCGCCCGCGACTGCGGGCGCATCGACCTGCGCAAGGAGAGTGGTCTGGGCCACCAGGGCTCGCCCGAGCTCGCGGTCCGCCCGATCGCGCTCACGCGCAACCGCCGTGAATTCTGCATCCGTCACCAGCGCCTCCGAAGGGTCGGCAAGCAGCTCGCTGCATCGTCGCTGGGCGGCCCGCGCCCTTCTCCGCAGCTCCACCAGCCCATCGTCCTCCTCCGTGCTCGCCACGGGCCGAAATCCGGGCGCGGACACCAGCCGCCGCGTCTCCATCCAGCGGAATACCTCGGCATCGAGCTCGGCGTCTGGAGGCCCGAATCGACGCAGGCCGAGGACATAGCGGATCTCAAATGGACTCGATGCTGCCAGTGCCATCGCCTCTCGAGCTGAAAGCCCATGGGCAACCGCCAGCGCGTCCGCCGCGTGCTGGACGAACTCGAGCAGCGATGAGTTCATCATCTCGAAATCGCCGAGCCGCTTGTAGGTCCACGCAAGATCAAGTCGCGCGGCCTGATTCAGGGTGCTGCCTGCCGGGAGTACACGCAGCTGAACCTCGAGCAACTCGTTCAGCGAGGCCAGAGCTTCATCGAGCCGTCCAGATGCCTGAAGCCCGCTCGCAATATTGCCCCGCAGGCGAAGGAGCTCCGGGTGGCCCGGTGGATACAGCTCCTGATAGCGCGGGAGCAACTCTCGCTCGAGCCTGTCCGCCACCACATTGTCGCCGCGAATCTTCGCTCTCAGGAGGCGCAATTCCATCACCTTCTGGCTCTTCGGATTGCGCGCCTCTCGCACGGCGAGGATCTGTTCCAGAAGAGCCAGCGCGCCCTCGGTGTCCCCCATACCGTCCAGAGTGAAGACCAGGTTCTGCCGCTCCCGAAGGACGGGCTCGCCATCGGGCTTTCCGTCACGCAGGCGGGTCGCCAGCAGGCTCTCCTGCAACAGTCGGGCTCCCGCGTAGTCGCCCAGATGAGTGAGCTTCACCGCCATGTTGTTCTGGAGGGTAAGCACGATCGAGTGATTTGATGGGCGCGTCCGTTCGGCGATCGAGAGCGTCCGTTCGTCAATGCGTAGGGCCCGCTCGGTCTTGCGCAAGAGGCTCAACGTGACAGCGAGGTTCTGCCTCCCCAGGATCACATCCTGGTACCAGGGCGGACGAATCCGCTCCCGATGCTCGATGTACGCCGTATTGCACTTGAGCTCGAGGTCGAGGAGCTTCGCGGCGTTGGCCAGCTTGGCACCGTCGTTGAAGCCACTCGCCTCAACCTCGGTACGTGCCTTCCACCCTAGCCCACCATAGGCCTCTACCAGGATCGCCCGAACCCGCTCGAAGTCGTTGCTCCTGCGAGCCGCGTCGGCTTTCGTCAACAGCTGTATGAGCTGCGCTGTATTCTCGCGCTCGCGCCTCACCCCGGCGACGATCGCAGTCACACCGTCTTCGGACCCATCAAGGTGTCCCGCCGCCACGCGCGCAGCCTCGCCGTCGCCGCGTTCGAGCGCGCGATACGTCACCATGCGCCAGTACGCTTCCTCGGCCTCCTGCGGAAAGGACGGCGCGGGGTCGAGCGCGCCACACAGCACCCCCAGCCCGGCGAGCCCGTCATAGGTCGCCTTTGAGAGTACGCGAACGTGGTAGAGACCGACCTCGGGGGGAGACCAGACCAGATGCGCGTTCCTCGCTATTCCGGAGTCGTCGTCCTCATCCAGGAGCACGCCGTCGACGGTCTCGACCCGGACGATGGCATCAAAGTTATGAGACTCCGCCGTGAAGCTCAGAGGGGCAGTGCTGGTCGCGCGAAATGAACGGACGTGCCCGACCTCTCCGGCCAACACTCGAACCGGCTTCCAATCACCGAGCCGAAATGACGGCGCTGACTGGTTGTATCCGGTCGCAACTGCCTGAAGCGTAGCCAGCAGACAGGTTGTAAGCATCAAGGGGCCAGATCGCATGTAGACGTCTTCACGTAAGCCGGGTCGGCGATAGGTCCCCTGGCGCGGGTAGCTTCCGGTTGCCTCAATCCGCGCCCAATTCTGGCTCACGTCCCCGATTCCTTCCACCCACGCAGCTTCAAAACTGGAAGCGTGCCTGACAGTAGATCCATCAGCAGCCTTTGATCTCTGACAGGTAGTAGATCCGCACCTGGAGGGCGCCGCACTGGGCGCGTACGCAAAAAAATACGCCCGCGGACCTGAAGGTCCACGGGCGTAAGAAGCCCCGGCAATAACCTACTTTCGCGCGTAAGCACTATCATCGGCGGATCCTGCTTGACGACCGTGTTCGGGATGGGAACGGGTATGGCCAGGAACCTATAGTCACCGGGAATACGGGTCGGACCACTGCTTGCGCAGGGCCCGATGAGCCGTTCCAGGGCATCGGAGACCGATGCCCTGGATTGAAGAAAGGTGGGTAAACAGGAAAGATACCTATAACTTGAAAGAAGCAACCTTCTTCCGCGCCACCGCAGCCCGAAGGCGAACGATGGAATGGAGAAAGGTGGTTAAGCCGATCGTCCGATTAGTACCGGTAAGCTAAACACATCACTGTGCGTACACCGCCGGCCTATCAACCTGATAGTCTCTCAGGGGACTGATAGGGATGACTCGTCTTGGAGAAGGCTTCGCGCTTAGATGCATTCAGCGCTTATCCGTTCCGACCGTAGCTACCCAGCTGTACCACTAGCGTGATAACTGGAGCACCAGAGGGTCGTCCTCCCCAATCCTCTCGTACTAGGGGAAAACCTCCTCAATCATCCTACACCCACACCAGATAGGGACCGACCTGTCTCACGACGGTCTAAACCCAGCTCACGTACCGCTTTAATTGGCGAACAGCCAAACCCTTGGGACCTCCTACAGCCCCAGGATGCGATGAGCCGACATCGAGGTGCCAAACCTCCCCGTCGATATGAACTCTTGGGGGAGATCAGCCTGTTATCCCCGGAGTACCTTTTATCTGATGAGCGACGGCCCTTCCACTCGGAATCCGCCGGATCACTAAGGCCTACTTTCGTACCTGCTCGAGCTATATCTCTCGCAGTCAGGCGCACTTGTACCTTTACGCTCTACGTGTGATTGCTGACCACACTGAGTGCACCATCGCGCTCCTCCGTTACTCTTTAGGAGGAGACCGCCCCAGCCAAACTACCCACCAGACACTGTCCGCGACCCGGATTCACGGTATCGCGTTAGAGACCTAACATGCAGAGAGTGGTATTTCACTGATGACTCCACCCGACCCGAAAGCCTGGCTTCAACGTCTCCCACCTATGCTACGCACTACATGACAAGCCCCAATATCAGGCTGTAGTAAAGGTTCACGGGGTCTTTCCGTCTTGGTGCGGGAACGTGGCATCTTCACCACGACTACAATTTCGCCGAGTCCGTTGTTGAGACAGTGCCCAAATCGTTACGCCTTTCGTGCGGGTCGGAACTTACCCGACAAGGAACTTCGCTACCTTAGGACCGTCATAGTTACGGCCGCCATTCACCGGGGCTTCAATTCGGAGCTTCGCGTGAGCTAACCCCTCCTCTTAACCTTCCGGCATTGGGCAGGCGTCAGTCTGTATACGGCGTCTTTAAGACTTAGCACAGACCTGTGTTTTTAGTAAACAGTCGCTTGGGCCATTTCTCTGCGGCCCCCCAAAGCTTCGGCCGTGAAGACCTACACCCTAGAGGGCACCCTTTATCCCGAAGTTACAGGGTTAATTTGCCGAGTTCCTTAACAACGGTTCTCTCGAGCGCCTTGGGATTCTCACCCTACCTACCTGTGTCGGTTTTGGTACGGACACCAGATCAACTTCCTAGAGGATTTTCTCGGCGGTCAGTCCAGTCACTTCGCCCTAATGGGCTCGGCATAACTCCTGGGATTCCGCGTGCGGATTTGCCTACACGCCACCCTCAAGCTTACACGCACACATCTGTCAGTGCGATGACCTTCCCTTCCGCGTCACCCCATCGGTATAACGCGAATCTAGTGGTACGGGAATATTAACCCGTTGTCCATCGACTACGCCTTTCAGCCTCGTCTTAGGGTCCGACTAACCCTGGGCGGATTTACCGTGCCCAGGAAACCTTAGGTTTTCGGCGAGCAGGATTCTCACCTGCTTTATCGCTACTCATTCCGGCATAATCACTTCCAAACCGTCCAGGCGTCGTTTCCGTCGCCCTTCACTCAGTTGGAACGCTCCCCTACCCCTGCACAGAATCAACGATTCTGTACAAGCCGCAGCTTCGGTTGTGCACTTAAGTCCCGTTCATTTTCGGCGCGAGGACTCTCGACCAGTGAGCTGTTACGCACTCTTTAAATGATGGCTGCTTCTAAGCCAACATCCTGGCTGTCCTAGAGACGTCACTTCCTTTTCTACACTTAGCACACATTCGGGACCTTAGCTGGCGGTCTGGGTTGTTTCCCTCTCGTCCACGGACCTTATCGCCCATAGACTGACTCCCTGGATACGGTACGTGGTATTCGGAGTTTGGCTAAGTAGGGTACCCAAGCAGGGCCCCTATCCTAATCAGTATCTCTACCCCCACGTACTATTACCAAAGGCTAGCCCGAAAGCTATTTCGGGGAGAACCAGCTATCTGCGAGTTTGATTAGCCTTTCACTCCTATCCACAGGTCATCGGAGCAGTTTTCAACCTACACCCGTTCGGGCCTCCACGGACTGTTACATCCGCTTCACCCTGCCCATGGATAGATCACTCGCTTTCGGGTCTACCCCACCTGACTAAATTCGCGCTATTCACACTCGGTTTCCCTTCGGCTCCGGGCCTTAGACCCTTAACCTTGCCAGATAGGGTAACTCGCCGGATCATTATGCAAAAGGCACGCCGTCAGTCGTTGCTCCGAAGAGCCATAGACCTCCGACAGCTTGTAAGTGTATGGTTTCAGGTACTATTTCACTCCCCTAACCGGGGTACTTTTCACCTTTCGCTCGCGCTACTATTACGCTATCGGTCGTCCAGAAGTACTTAGCCTTAGGGGGTGGTCCCCCCAGATTCACACCGGGTTTCCCGTGTCCGGCGCTACTCGGGATTACTGAAGGAGGTTGATCGTTTTAAGTTACGGGGCTGTCACCCTCTGCGGCTGGCCTTCCCATGCCATTCTCCTAACGATCAACTTTGTAACTCCTTGAGTCGCTTGTGGCTGACTCTACAGGTCCCACAACACCAATACAGCAACGGCCACAACCTTGGCACTGTACTGGTTTAGGCTATTCCCCGTTCGCTCGCCGCTACTTAGGGAGTCGAGTTTTCTTTACTTTCCTGCAGGTACTTAGATGTTTCAGTTCCCTGCGTTCCCTCCGTGCTAGGCACGGTACCGAGAGATGAATCTCGGTTGGTTTCCCAATCTCGGACACCCCCGGATCAAAGCCTGCTTAGCGGCTCCCCGAGGCATTTCGCAGCTATGCCACGTCCTTCATCGGCTCTGGACGCCAAGGCATCCACCATACACTCTTATTAGCTTAACCACGCTCTTTCTTGCTTTCGTGGTATCTTACCTACGTTTACCCACCTTATTGTCAAAGAGCGCCGCGTCTTGCGACGCGCTGCTCGTGTTCTTCCATCCAGTTCAACCGGATCGAGTCGAAAACTCGAGTGACCCTGAATCCTCTATTACCGCGCCCCGGGTGGAGGCGACCGGATTCGAACCGACGACCGCCTGGTTGCAAACCAGGTGCTCTACCAACTGAGCTACGCCCCCGGGGCCCGGTCATCACCTTCCATGAGCTCGACCTCGAGGCCACCACGCTCTTGGGTGGTGGGCCTGACAGGAGTCGAACCTGTGACCTCCCGCTTATCAGGCGGACGCTCTAACCAACTGAGCTACAGGCCCGAGGCCGTGATGGCGGCGAGATCATTGGTGCACGCACACGACGCAATTGCGAAGTGCAAGTACACCAAAGAAGGGGCAGAAGAACTGCCGGCGATGGTGGAAGAAAGGGTGACCCTCGTCTAACTGAGCGGGCGGCCTATGCTTGCCACATCAAACGATCTCGCGATCATATGATGCGCCTAACATATCCGTTAGAAAGGAGGTGATCCAGCCGCAGGTTCCCCTACGGCTACCTTGTTACGACTTAGTCCCAGTCACGGAACTCGCTTTCGGCGCCGTCCTCCCGAAGGTTGGACAAAACGACTTCGAGCGCTCCCCGCTCCCGTGGCTTGACGGGCGGTGTGTACAAGGATCAGGAACATATTCACCGCGTCATGGCTGATACGCGATTACTAGCGATTCCGGCTTCATGCAGGCGAATTTCAGCCTGCAATCCGAACTGGGGTCTGCTTTGATGGGATTGCCTCCACCTCGCGGCTTCGGAACCCTTTGTACAGACCATTGTAGCACGTGTGTCGCCCTGGCCATAAGGGCCATGATGACTTGACGTCGTCCCCACCTTCCTCCGTTTTAACAACGGCAGTCTCGCTAGAGTCCCCGGCATTACCCGCTGGCAACTAACGACAAGGGTTTCGCTCGTTACGGGACTTAACCCAACATCTCACGACACGAGCTGACGACAGCCATGCAACACCTGCACATGTTCCGACTCCGAAGAGCTGTCACTTCCCTTTCAGGAAGCTAATCCATGCATGTCAAGGCCAGGTAAGGTTCTTCGCGTTGCTTCGAATTAAACCACATGCTCCACCGCTTGTGTGATCCCCCGTCAATTCCTTTGAGTTTTACCCTTGCGAGCGTACTCCCCAGGCGGGGCACTTAACACATTAGCTACGGCAATGAATCCCATAGGAAGATCCATTGCCTAGTGCCCATCGTTTACGGCTAGGACTACCGGGGTATCTAATCCCGTTCGCTACCCTAGCTTTCGTACCTCAGCGTCAGAGACAGCCCAGTAAGCCGCTTTCGCCACCGGTGTTCCTCCAGATATCTACACATTTCACCGTTCCACCTGGAGTTCCACTTACCCCTGCTGTCCTCTAGCCTGCCAGTATCAGGTGCTGTTCCCCGGTTGAGCCGAGGGCTTTCACACCTGACTAAACAGGCCGCCTACGTACGCTTTATGCCCAGTAAATCCGAACAACGTTAGAGCCCTCCGTCTTACCGCGGCTGCTGGCACGGAGTTAGCCGGCTCTTCCTCTCGCTTTAGTCAATCGCAGCACTATTAATACTACGCCGTTCCTATAGCGTGACAGCAGTTTACAACCCGAAGGCCTTCATCCTGCACGCGGTGTCGCTCCGTCAGGCTTTCGCCCATTGCGGAAGATTCTCGACTGCAGCCTCCCGTAGGAGTCTGGGCAGTGTCTCAGTCCCAGTGTGACCGGTCGTCCTCTCAGACCGGCTACCCGTCATAGCCTTGGTGTGCCATTACCACACCAACAAGCTGATAGGCCGCAACCCGCTCCCCCAACAGCAGCCGAAGCCACCGTTTACCGTCCAGATGATGCCATCCGGCGGGCCATTCGGTATTATCCACCGTTTCCAGTGGTTATCCCGATCTGGGGGGTACGTTGATTACGTGTTACTCACCCTTTCGCCGCTTTACTCGCCCGAAGGCTTTCGCGCACGACTTGCATGCCTAATCCACACCGCTAACGTTCGTTCTGAGCCAGGATCAAACCCTTCAGTTGAAGTTTTTGAATCTTGGTATCTATGAGTACGGAACACGTCCCTAAGGACGAGCTCCCCGCTCGCTCAGTTTTATCAAGGGTCACCCTTGTTTTCAAAGAGCCGGAAAACGTGCAGTCAGCGCTCCAAAACACCCCTTTTGGGGGGCGCGTGGGTCGCTGTCGGCGTTGGTCGTTTCCCGCTTCAGGGAGGGGATAATAGGGGCTGCCGGAGCGCGATCAACAATGCCCTGGGAAAAACCTTCCCGCTACGAAGTTGCGGTCGTAACTGCCCGCCAGCAAAGCACTTAGAAAAGGGCTTTTTAGCGGGCTGGCGCGCTTTGCCCCCCCTCCAGGGCCTCAGCGCTGGACCACGATTGTTGCCCCGGTCGGGAGCAACTCGTAGAGCTCCTCGACGTGCTCGTTGTGCATCCGGATACAGCCCTTGCTGACGGTTCCACCCACCCCGGAGGGGTCGCTGGTGCCATGAAATCCATAGCTCGTGGGCTTCCCATCCCGGTCCCAGGAGATCCAGCGGGTGCCGAGGGGGTTTTCCGGGTGCCCGTACGGCAGTGCCGGCGCCCCCACGGGCATCCAGCTCGGCTCTGGCTGCTTTCCGCCAACGACGTAGGTGCCGACCGGCGTCTCATGCCCCTGACGGCCGATTCCGACGATCCAGGTGCGCAGCACCTCGTCTCCGTGCCGGTACAGCAAGGTGCGCGATTCGAGGTCCACGACCACATTGGGGAGTGTTGTAGGGATTCTGAGCACCTTGCCCGGTTGCAGGTACTCGCCGAGCTGATTGACGGCCTCTATCAGCCCCGTGCAGAGCAAGGTTCCCGGCCGCTGAGCCAGGACCTTTTGCCGGATCCCGATCAGGAAGTCGCCGCTCTGGACCTCGTAATCGAAGGAAGCCCAATCACCCAAAGGGCTCAATCGATGCCGATCCTGCTGGTTATTCAGCAATTCACCCCAGGTCGTCAGGCGTGCGCGGTCGGCCGGCCACGGAGCGTCCAGCTCCAGCTGGACCAGGTCGGACAGGGCTTCGGCGGCGACGCGTGCTTGGCGGCCGTCACGAATGGCTGCCTGGGACTGCTGGTGCAGCAGCACCATCCCCATCGCCAGGGCTAGCGGGTCTCGGTTCCCGTAGCTGGCCTCGATCGGATTGGCGTTTCGCCCTTCGGCCGCGGCCTCGACCAGATTCAGCTGGGCGCGTGTGACTCCGTCGCCGACGTCGATGTCAGCCAGCCAGTCGCGCGCCTGCTCCACGTTTCCGGTCACCGCGGACCAGAAGGTGGACACGAGCAGGCGCTGCCCCTCGGAGACGCTTCCGCCACTCCCGAGGAAGCTGTTCAATTGCTGTGGATCCTCGGATACCACCGCCTGGAGCACGAGATTGGCCAGTTCGCTCGATGGCGCGCGCATCGGCTCCAGAGCTCCCGGCCCGTCTCCGGCAACCGCGCCCGAGCGTGTCGGACGCTGGAGATCCAGGGAGCGTTGCTCCGTGGTCGCAGGCACCTCGGCCTCCGGCTCCGGCTCAGGGACGGGCTCGGGCTCCATCGTGAGCCATTCCGGCCGTTCGTCATCGAGCGACTCGTCGTCGGTCCCTGACTCCTGCTCGGAATAGGACTCGACAGGCACCTCGGCCGCCGAACCATCGCCGTAGGGTACGTCCCCGTACGAGGCATCCAGATCGATCCCCGGGTCCGTCAACTCGTCGGCGGGAAAGGTCTCGACCACCTGTGACAGATCGGCGCGCGCCGGCGTCTCGACATCTTGCTCGGCAGCCAGGGCCACCGCCATCCCGGCCTCCTGCTTCATGCCCTGGGAGACGGCGAGCCAGACCAGCGCGCCGAAGAAGACGAAGAGCAGAATTCCCCTCAAAACAGCCATTAGTACCTCGTTGTCATGGTGATTGGCCCGCGCTCAATGCCCCGGTGTTTGTCGAACAGCTCCCTGCCGTACGCCCGCACGCGAGGAGTCCCCTCTGACTCCCCGCCCCTCGAATCGACTGCGCATCTGCGGATGGGATCCCCGGCGACGCCGTGCTCTCAAGAACCCGGAACCGAAAGTTCCAGGTGGGCCACAACAAGACGCGATTCTGTCGCGCCATCGAACAGGGCCCGGTGACGTTTCTTAGGCTCAGGGAACATGGAGAGGTCACCTGCATCGCCAGGGTGTACCCACCCACGAAGCTAGCACCCACCGAGCGGGGCCACAATGGGTTCCCGCCTCCCCCGCGAGGGCGAGGGCGACCGCCAGCGCCGGGGAGCGGCCCGAGTGGCGCCCCACGTGCCCGGACGGGAGGACGGCCGCTACGGGCGCCGCTCGATCCAGACCCGCGCCGGGTGGCCCTCGATCTCGTATTCGCAGCCGGTGCCCGGTCGGGACTCCAGGTCGGGACAGGCCTCCTGCGCGAGGACCTCGGATGAGATCAGGGCCCAGTGGGCCCGGATCGCGTCGGCGAGCGCTCCATCCGCCTCGATGTCGAGCTGGATCCGGTCGTCGAGCTCGAGTCCCTCGTCCTTGCGCTGGTTCTGGACGCGGTTGATCACCTCGCGCGCCAGGCCCTCGGCGCGCAGGCTGTCGGTCAATTCCAGGTCCAGGGCCACGGTCACTCCATCGGCCGTATCCACGACGGTTCCCTCGAGTGACTCACGGTCCACCAGGAGCGTCTGAGCGTCGAAAACGAGGCCCTCGACACCGGCGCTCGCCAGTCCCTCACCCGCCAGAACGCGTGCCAGGGCTGCGCTCTCGAGCCCCTGGACCTCCTTGCGAATCTGCCCCAGCTGCTTGCCGTAGCGCGGCCCCAGCAGCTTGAGATTCGGGCGTGCCGTGTAGCGCACGAACTCCGTCTCGTCGGACGAGACCACGATGTGCTTGATGTTCAGCTCGTCCGCGATCAGCTCGGCCACCCCCTCGAGCGCGCGGCAGTCCTGCTCGCCCTGCCCCACAAGGGTCATGCGAGCCAGTGGCTGTCGCACGCGCATGTTGTGCTTGGCGCGCAGACCACGACCGAGCCCGACCGCCGACCGAGCCAGGCCCATTCGGTGCTCCAGCCCCGGGTCGATCAGGTCGCCCTGGGCCTCCGGAAAGGTGTCGAGATGGACGCTATCGCATCGTGCGCCGCCCGTGAGATTGCCGTAGATCTCCTCCGCGACGAACGGCAGGAAGGGCGCCAGGACTCGGCTCAGGGTCGCCAGCACGTCGTTCAACGTGCGATACGCATTCAGCTTGTCCAGATCCGCCTGCTCGACTCCGCCCTGCTTCCAGAACCGGCGCCGGCTGCGTCGGATGTACCAGTTCGTGAGCTCGTCGATGAAGTCCAGAAGGGCCGGGACCACGCGGAACAGCTCGTATTCGGCCATACGCACCTGCACGGTCTCCACCAGGGACTGCATGCGCGAGAGGATCCATCCATCGAGCTCGTTTACGGCCGGGTTCGGCGGGACACCATCGGGCTCCCAGCCGTCGATCGCCGCATAGCGTGTCAGGAAGGAGTAGGCATTCCAGAGGGGCAGGAGTACCGAGCGCACCTTTTCCTCGACGCCCGCCTCCGTGAAGCGCAGATCGCGGCCCTGGACCACCGGCGAGTGGATCAGGTACAGCCGCAGTGCGTCCGAACCAAAGCGGTCGAGCACCAGCGTCGGGTCCGGGAAGTTCTGCTTGCTCTTCGACATCTTCTCGCCGTCCTCGGCGAGCACGATGCCGTTGACGATCACGTTCTGAAACGCGGGCTTCGCGAAGAGCGCGTTCGACAGAACGGACAGGGTGTAGAACCAGCCGCGCGTCTGATCGAGCCCCTCGGCGATGAAGTCCGCCGGGAAGCCCTGTTCGCATCTCTCCCGGTTCTCGAAGGGGTAGTGCTGCTGTGCGTAGGGCATCGATCCGGACTCGAACCAGCAGTCCAGGACCTCCTCGATGCGCCGCATCGTGCCCCCGGGCGTCTTTTGCGAGGGAAATGTGATCCCGTCGATGTGGTCCCGGTGCAGGTCCTGGATCGAGCCCGGCTCGAGGCCAGCCAGCTGCTCGAGCTCCTCGCGCGAACCGATGCAGATGAGCTCGCTCGAGTCCTCGTCACAGCGCCAGACGGGCAGGGGTGTGCCCCAGGAACGGTTGCGCGAGAGGTTCCAGTCACGGGCACTCTCGAGCCAGTTCCCGAAACGGCCCTTGCCCACGTATTCGGGTACCCAGCGGACCTGGTCGTTGTTCTTCACCAGGCCCTCGCGGGCATCCTCGACACGCATGAACCAGGTCGAGATGGCCATGTAGACCAAGGGCACGCCGGTCCGGTAGCAATGGGGCGTGGCGTGGACGATGACGTCCTGGTCTACCAGCTTCGAATCAGCCTTCAGGCGCGCCGCAATGGCCTTGTCCGCGTCCTTGACGAACTGCCCGGCGAAGTCGGGGACGGTCTCGTCAAAGATGCCCGACAGGTCGAGGGGGTTGACCAGCGGCAATCCCTCGCGCTGGCCCGTCGCGTAGTCGTCCTCCCCGAAGGCCGGTGCCTGGTGCACGATGCCCGTACCCGCGTCCGTACCGACGTAGTCCGCGGCCACGACCTTGAATGCCCAGCGTGAACCGTCCGGCTTCAGACGGTATTCGTCGAAATAGGGCAAGAGCGGCTCGTAGGGCCGCCCCACCAGCTCCGCACCGAGCATGGTGCCGAGCACCTCGAGCTCGCCGATGCGCTTGCGCTCCTGATAGTCTCGCAGGCGACCCAGATGGGCGTAGGCCACCTCTCCGGTCTCGACCACGCGCACCTTCGCGTACTCGACCTCCGGGTTGACGGCCAGGGCCAGGTTACTGGGCAGGGTCCACGGGGTGGTGGTCCAGGCCCACAGATTCGCATCCTCGTCCTCGAGCTTGAAGCGAACGGTCAAGCTCGGATCCTGACGCCGCTTGTGGCCTTCCTTCTTGGAAACGGGATCCTTCTCCTGCGGTCCCTGGGCCACTTCGAAGTTGGACAGCGGCGTCCCCAGGGCGGGCGAGATGGGCTGCACGCGGTGGCCCTCGTAGATCAGCCCCTTGGTCCAGAGCTGGTTGAACACCCACCAGACCGACTCCATGAAATCGGCGTCCATGGTCCGGTAGCCGTTCTCGAAATCGACCCAGCGGCCGAGGCGCCGGATGACCTTTTCCCACTCGCCCGTGAAGCGCAGAACGATGCTGCGACAGGCCTCGTTGAAGCCTTCGATGCCGTAGGCGTCGACGTCGCGCTTGTCCTTGAGTCCGAGCAGCTTCTGAGCCTCGTTCTCCACGGGCAGACCGTGACAGTCCCAGCCCCAGCGCCGCTCGACCCGGTAGCCCTGCATGGACCAGTAGCGCGGGATGATGTCCTTGATGATGCTCGCGACGAAGTGCCCGTAGTGCGGCAGCCCGGTCGCGAAAGGCGGCCCGTCGTAGAAGGTGAAGAGCTTCTCCGGGCTGCGCTCCGAGACGCTGCGCCGAAACACATCCAGCTGCTCCCAGACATCGAGGCGGGCGACCTCCAGCTGCGGGAACGAGACGCTCGAATCCACGGGTCGAAGCTTCATCAAGCGACTCCGGTTACCAGTTTTGATCAGCCAGGGCGGCGCGTACGCGGTCCGCCAGCTCGAGGGCCCGGCGTCCATCGACGCCAGTGACTTCGGGCTCGACGCCGTCCTGCACGGCCGTCAGGAAGGAATCGAGCTCGGCCTGGAGGGGCCTTTGCTCGCTGCCCAGTTCGAGCTGGGTCACTTCGACCATGCCGCTCGTCATCCAGTCCATGGGCGCTGCGCTTCCGAGACGGGTGGGATCGAGACCCGCCAGCTCGGCCCGCTTGGCGTCCCAGTTCGGCCCCTTGCGCACCACCAGCCCATGATTCTCCTGCAGGTCCAGGCTGACGTAGCCCTCGCTGGAGAACATCCGGAAGCGCCGCATGGGCTTGAGAGACGCTCGACTGGCCGTCACGTTGGCGCGCGCGCCGTTCTCGAACACGATACGCACCGAGACGACGTCTTCGGAGTCGGTCAAGACCGCCCCGCCCGCCACGTCGATGGACTCGACCTGGGAGTCCACCAGGTGCAGGATCAGGTCCAGATCGTGGATCATCAGATCGTGCACCACGCCCACATCGGTGGCTCGCATCTGAAACGGTGCCAGGCGGTGACACTCGATGAAACGCGGCTGCAGGTCCATCTCGCGCAGGCGCCGCACTCCCGGCTGGAAGCGCTCCACATGGCCGACCGCGATGCGGGCACCGGATCCCTTCGCGGCCTCCAGGATGCGATCCGCATCGGCCAGATTCCCGGCCAGGGGCTTTTCGATCAACAGGGGGATCCCGCGCTCGAGCAGCGGGATGGCAACCTCGGCGTGGAACACGGTGGGAACGACCACACTGACCGCATCGATTCCATCCGGCAGTTCACGCGGGTCCGAGAGGGCCTGGGCCCCGTGCTCCCGCGCGGTGGACTGGGCCAGATCCCCATCGACGTCCACGACAAACGCCAGGTTGGCGCGCGGGTTCTCCGCGTAGATCTTCGCGTGGATGCGCCCCAGGTGCCCGACCCCCACGACGGCCACGTCGAGCTGCCGGCCAGACATCACTGGGCCTCCGAACTCTCGAGGATGCGCGCCACCCCCTCGCGAGTGAACTCCTCGCGCAGGGTCTCGCGGTAGCGTCCCTTCAGCCCCATCTCTGTTCGTCGCATCGAATCGATCAGGTGCCCCACCGGCTCGCTTCGGTCCGGCATGGAGCCGAGCTCGTCGAGCACCCGCCGGCGCGGGTCGCCGGAACGGAAGATGCGCTTGAAATAGTGCCGCAGCTCCTCGATATCCTCGTCCTTCACGCCATCGCGCTGCAATCCGATGATGTTGACGCCGCGCACGCGCGAGGCATGCCCCTCGACGATCATGAAGGGCGGGGCGTCGCGCAGCATGCGGGTCATGGCTCCGACGTAGGCGTAGCGGCCGACGGTGCAGAAGTGGTGCGCCGCGGAGCCCCCACTCAAATTCGCGTGGTGCTCCACCAGAACATGGCCGGCCAGCATGACGTTGTTCCCGAGGATCACGTAGTCCTCCAGCTCACAGTCATGGGCCACGTGGCTACAGGCCATCAGCAGGCAATTGCTGCCCAGGCTGGTCACTCCCCCGCCCTTGATGGTGCCGCGATTGATGGTGACGAACTCGCGGATCGTATTGCCATCCCCGATCGTCAACTGGGTCGCCTCGCCCTTGTAGGAGAAGTCCTGCGGCGCACCGCCCAGATTGGCCTGTCCGACGATGATGTTGTCGGCTCCGAGGCTCGTCACGCCATCGATAACGACCTGCGGGCCGATCCGGGTCCGGTCACCGATCTTCACAGCGGGTCCGACCACGGCGTAGGGGCCGATCTGGACATCGACCCCCAGCTCGGCGCCCGGGTCTATCACTGCGGTCGGATGAATCAGGGTCGACATACTTCTCTCCTCGTCAGGCCTCGATCATGGTGAACATCAGGATGGCTTCGCAGACACGACTCCCGGCGACCGAGCCAAAGGCCCGGACCTGGGCTGTCTTGCCCTTTGTACGGATGGTCTCGACCTCGAGCCGCAGTTGATCGCCCGGGGTCACGGTCCCGCGTAGCTTGACCTTGTCGATCGACCAGAGCACGGCCAGCTTGCCCGTATGCTCGAGCTTGCGCAGAAGCAACATCCCGGCCAGCTGGGCCATGGCCTCGAGCTGCAGGACGCCCGGCATGATGGGCATCTCGGGAAAATGCCCCTGAAAATACGGTTCGTTGATCGTCACGTTCTTGATCGCCACCGCACGCCGATAGCCCTCGACCTCGATCACTCGATCGATCATGAGGAAAGGGTAGCGGTGCGGCAGCATGCGCACGATTTCTCGAATATCCAGGGCAGATTCGCGCTGAACCAGCCCTCCGGTCTCCTGGGCCTGCATGAGGTCCAGGAGCCTGCGCACGAGATCGGCATTGGTCTTGTGGCCCGTGCGGTTGGCGATGATGTGGGCGCTGAGGTCAGCCCCCAGGAGACGCAGGTCCCCGACCAGATCGAGCAGCTTGTGCCGAACGGGCTCATCCTCCATCCGGAAGGTCGTGTCAGGATCGCCGAGGACGACCGTGTTCTCCTTGGTTGCCCCCTTGCCGAAGCCCTGGGCTACCAGGTACTCGACCTCGGAGGCCAGGCAGAAGGTGCGCGCGGGCGCGATGTCGCGCTCGAAGGACTCGGGGGTCAGCTCGACCTGGAATGCACCGCTCTGGACCCCGGGTTCATCGAAGAAGGCCACGTACTGCAGGGTCAAGCTGTCCGTCTTCGTGGGCAGGGCCACGAGGGTGGCATCCCCGTCGCGCACATAGACGGGCTGATCGAGACGGAAGACCTTGGCCTCCTCGCGCTGCTCGACGGTCCCGGCCTGACTGAAGTATTCCAGAAAGGGTAGGGCACTGCCGTCCAGCCCGGGGAATTCGGCACCGTTGAGTTCGACCCGCAGGTTGTCGATCTGGAAGGCCGCACAGGCCGCGAGGAAGTGCTCGACGGTCTCCACATGGGCACCGTTGCGCACCAGGCGCGTGCGACGGTCCATGGGAGAATGGAATGCGATAAGCGCCGGGATGCTGGGGGCATCCGTCAGGTCTGTCCGCACGAATTCGATGCCCTGGCCCTGGGCGGCGGGAAGGATGCGCGCCTTGATGGTCTCGCCACTATGAAGCCCCACGCCGGAGAACTCGACGGGCGTCCGGAGGGTTCGCTGCTTGCGGCTCAAGAGCCCGACTCCCCGAGCTCGTCGACCCGACTCTGCAACTCCTTGACGGTCTGGAATAGCTCCGCGAGACGGCGGCTGAGGGCAACCCGGCGCAGCTCGTCCCGTACGGGCCAGGCCGGGTTTCCGGCCAGCTGGGTGCCTTTCTTGACGGAGCGATTGACGACCGCCTTGCCCGCGACGCCGACACCGTCCTCGAGCTCGAGGTGGCCCGCAATCCCGGACTGCCCCCCCATGACGACCCGTTTCCCGAGGCGCGTGGAGCCGGCGATCCCGGACTGCGCGGCCAGGAGTGAATGATCGCCGATCTGGACGTTGTGAGCCACGTGTACCAGGTTGTCGACCTTCACACCGTTGCCGATACGGGTCGCACCGGTGCGCGCCCTGTCGACCGCGACGTTCGCGCCCAGCTCGACGTCGTCGCCGATCTCCACGAGCCCGCCCTGGGGGACCTTTTCCCAGCCGGCCTCGCGCATCACGAATCCCAGGCCATCCGACCCGACGACCGTGTTGCTATGGAACACGCAGCGGCGCCCCACACTCACGAAGGGATAGAGCACGACTCCCGGATGAAGCACGGTCTCGTCACCGATCTCGACCCCCGCACCGACCGTCACGTTGGAGTGCAGCACGACCCCATCCCCCAACCGAGCCTCCCGGTCGACAACGCAGAGGGGCCCGATGCAGACGCGGTCGCCAAGCCGGGCCTCGGGGTCGACCACGGCGGTCGGATGCACACCCTCGGCGACCGGAGGGGCGCAGCGGGCAAAGGCCTCGACCGCGGTCGAGAAGGCCTGGCCCGGGTCCTTGCAGACGAGCAACACCAACCCTTCCCGCTCGAAGTCGGCCGCCAGCTCCTGCCCGACGACCACTGCAGCCGCCTGGGTGGCCTCGAGGTCTTTCCGATAGCGCAGGTCCGCGAGAAAACTCACCTCATCGCACGTCGCCTCGAGCAGGGGTGCGGCGCCGCGGACGACCCGATTTCCATCGCCTACAAGGACTGCGTCCAGAAGCTGCGCGAGCTCGGATAAGGTTGACGAGGTCATCGGGGGAGGCCCATGCGGGGACTCTATGGGCGTCCTACGGTGCGGACTGCCGGTTTCGGAGGCCCTCGGCGGCTCGCCGCGGACTTCCAGGGGCCCAGGTGTAGCCCACGACCCCGAGACTGTCAACGCCCGCGATCTGGAGCCGCCCTCCCCCCTGTCGACAGCCCCATGCCGCCGCTGCCGCCGGACTCCTAGCGGAAGCTCAGGCGGAAGGAGAAGGTCTCGAAGTCGTCGCCCTCGCCGTCCTGGATCGGGAATCCGAAGTTGAAGGTCAGTGGCAGGGGCTGGGTCAGGCCGAATCCGAAGCCGACCGAGGAGCGCGTCTCGCCCAGGTTGAGCTCGAAGCTATCCGGGTCCAGGACACCCGCGTCCACGAACAGGAATCCGCGGATGAGCTCGCGTCGACGCGCCGTGCCCGGGATCGGGGTCGTGTACAACGGGTGGCGGTACTCGAGGCTGGCGCGGGCGTAGGTCTCGCCGCCGATCGGGATCCCGTTCTCATTGGGACCCACTCCGCGGAAATTGAAACCTCGCAGGGTGATCGACCCCCCGAGGAAGAAGCGCTCGCCGTAGTGCACCGAGGGTGTCTCACCGAAGGGGTGCGCCACGCCTAGCCCGAGTCCAAGGTAGAGGCCGGGCCGCGCGCCATTCTCGATATCGCCCAGGGGCAGGTAGCCGTCGTAGAGCAGCTCACTCTTGAAGGTGTCCTCGTCCCCCCCCAGGACACCCCCGTAGTAGGTGTTCGTCCAGTTGACGAAATGCCCCTTCGAAGGGACGAGGCGGTTGTCCAGGTCGCGATGCCGCACACCCACGGTGAAGCCATGGAAGGACGCCGGCGCGTCCGAATCCGTCAGAGTGGTGGGCAACGGGCCCGCGTCGAACTCCGAGAGATCCAGTCTCTGCCAGACTGGACCGGCCGTGACCGAGAGGTTGTGGCCAAAGAGGCGCGCAAACTGAAAGCCGACGCGCTCGGTGTCCTGGTCGTGGGTTCGGAAGCGGCGCACCCTCTGGAGTCCCTCGATCTCGAAGGTCCAGCGATCGAAGTGCGTCCCGAGCAGGTCCGGGTGTGTGTAACGCATGCGCCAGAAACTGATCTCGGTACCCGGAGCAAGATCGATATTGAACGTCTCCCCGTTGCCGTGGAATGCGTCCTTGCGATAGATCTCGCTGAAGGTCGACCCGAAGGATCTCGGCAGATTCGAGGCCTGGAAATTGCGCATTCCGAGGGACAGGACGCCCACCAGCCCGTTGTCACTCGCCACTCCACCGGACAGGCTAAAGTCGACGACACGTCCTTCGTTGACCTGGAACTCGACGTCGACCTCCGACGGATCATCCGTCTCGACGAAGACGTAGGCCGGGTCGCGGTGCGCCAGATCCTGGCGGTCCGAGAAGAAACCTGTGCTGGTGATGCGATTGCGCGCCTTGTCGATCTCGGTGATGTTGGCGACCGTGCCCGGCAGGACGCTGATCTCCCGCCGAAGCACCCGATCCCTCGTGTGTAGGTTTCCGCGCACACGAACCTCACGGATCGTGCGCTGCTTGCCCTGGGCCAGGCGGTAGACCACGAACACGCTGTGATTCTCGACGTCCTCGATCAGGTCCGGCTCGAGCAGCACCCAGCCATTGGCGGTGCGCGGATTGCTGAAGTAGCGGTTGTCGAGGTATCCGCGCTCACCGTAATGCGCCCGCAAGGCGCGCGCATCGAGCTGGATCCGCGCGCGCTCGAAGGGCACGCCAGGCTTCAGGGCCAGCAGGTCCAGCAGTTCCTCCTCCGGGAATAGCAGGTCCGTCTCGACCTCACGCGGCTGCCCTTCCTCCATGACGCGCTCGATCCCGACGACGCGCACCCTCTCGACCGTGTAGAGCGGCCCCTCGTCGACGACGAAGTAGACCTGGGCCCGGTCGCGGGCATCGTTGAAGTCGATTCGCTCGACCTCGACCTTGGCGTCCAGCCATCCGCGGTCGCGGTAGACCTGGCGCATGGCTATCAGGTCCGCGTCGAGGTCTTCCTCGACGAAGACGCTCCCCCACCACCGGAAGGCTCCACGGCCCTTGATGGAGTTGCTCGCCAGGGTGAACAGCCCGCCGCGCCAGAAACCCCAGCCCGTATTCTTCAGGGAGCCGTTGCCGCGCACGCGCACGCTCGTTACACGCACCTTCGGCCCCTCGCGGATCTCGAAGATCACGTCGGGAATCTCGTTCGCCTGTGTGGACCGGGAGTCCAGCCCCTTGGAGACCACATCGACCTCCACGAAATGAAACCCGGCTCGCTTGTAGCCTTCCAGCAGACGCGCACGCACCTGTTCCGCTCGGTGCAGGAAGAGCTCTGCCCGTCCATCGAGCTCGGCCCATTCGAGCAGACGCTTGGTCTTGATCTTTTCGTTGCCTATGAATCGCGGCTCGACGTCGACCGGCATCTCGCGCAGGACGTGAATGACGAGCTCCACGCCTCCCGCGACGGGCGTTCGCAGCACTTCCGCGATGATCTTCTGGGCATTCCACAGCCCACGCACGCCCTCTGTCAGGGCGACGTAGTCCACGGGCTTGCCGATCTCCTGACCGATCAGCGCGACGACAGCCTGCTCGTTGTGGTAGCGCAGGCCCTCGACGCGGATGCTCTGGATGAGGTCCTCGCCCAGGGTCACGGGCGGATCCGTGGGACCCAGGGCCGGAGTCTCGGGCTCCTGGGCCAGGGCCCGGTTGCCCAGCGCCAGACAGAGCACGCCCGTCGCCAGCCGCGCCAGAATGCGGCCAGCCTTGCTCGGATTCGAATCCAGCACTAGCGCGGGCTACTCATGAGCCCTGGAGCAAGGCGCCTCGACTCGTCGATCTCGAGGACTCGGCGGGCAGCGGCACCGTCGGCGTTCCGGCGAGAAGGCCTGTGGCCGTCGGCTGCCTCCGATCGCCGAACGGCCGGAAGCGCCAGCCATTCGGGGTACTTGGTCGCCATGATCATGGAGGGGCCTCTAGCCCGGATTTCTCATGAACCGCGAAGCAGAACGCCCCGATTCGGTTCCTGTTGGTGCCTCGTGGCCGCTGACCCCGCTGGCGACCCGGTCGGGTCGCCGAGGATGCCAGCAATCGCAAGGTGCCGGCAGGGGCAGAGACGACTGCGAGGCCGTCCGTCCGGGGTGGTTGGTCCGCGTTTTCATGAAAGGATCGGGCTAGGGCAGGATCGGCTCCGCAAGGGAGGGCTCAGGGTTCTCGAAACGCAGATGGCTTCCGAAGAAACGTAGCGTCACGGCGCCCGTCGGACCGTTCCGTTGCTTCGCACAGATGACCTCGGCCTTGTTCTGGTTTTCGGGGGTCTGCTCGTAGTATTCCTCGCGAAACAGCATGAGCACGACATCCGCATCCTGCTCGATCGCTCCCGATTCCCGAAGGTCAGAAAGCTGCGGCCGCTTGTGCTCCCGGTTCTCGACGGCGCGAGATAGCTGAGACAGCGCAAGGACCGGCACCTCCAGCTCACGACCAAGCTCCTTCAGCGAGCGGGAAATCGTACTGATCTCCTGCTGGCGACTCTCGGCGCGCGGAGCCGTCATGAGCTGCAGGTAGTCGATCACGATCATGTCCAGCCCGTACTGAGCCTTGACCCGCCGCGCCCGACTGCGCAGGGCCATGACGGAAAGGCCTGGCGTATCGTCGATATACAGGCGCGCCGCCTGGAGCTCGCCCGCCGCGCGCACGAGCTCCGAGTAGTCCTCGTTCGGGATGCGCCCGGTTCGCAGCTTGTGCGCGTCGACCCGCCCGCGCGAGCAAAGCATGCGCTGCACGATGGCCATGCGGCCCATCTCGAGACTGAAGAACAGGACGGAGGCGTCGTTCTCAGCCCCCTCCGGGCGATGGGTCGCGGCGTGATCCATCAGGTTCAGGACGAACGCCGTCTTACCCATCGACGGCCTGGCCGCGATGACGATCAGCTCGCCCTCGTTGAAGCCGCCGAGCATGTCGTCGAGCTCATAGAAGCCGGAGGGAATACCGGAGATCTGCGCCTTGTCGCCACGCGCGTCGAGACGTTTGAAGGTCTCGTCGACGATCGACGAGATCGCAACGGCTCCGCCACGGTCACGGTTCTCGCTGATCTTGAAGACGCGGAACTCGGAGTTGTCCAGCAGCTCTCCCACGCTCTCGGCGTCGGGCGGGGTGGCGTAGGCGTCGTCGATCGTATCGACCGACTCGTGGATCAGGCGCCTCAGGATTGCGGTCTGGACCACCAGATTCACGTGGTGCGTCAGGTGCGCCGATGAGCTCACGACTGCCGAGAGCTGGGCCAGATAGGCGTTGCCGCCCACATCCCCGAGTGTGCCCTTCGCCTTCAGCGCGCCCGAGATGCTCAACAGATCGACGAGAACATTGCGCTCGGTCAGCTCGAGGACGGTCTCGTAGACGATCTGGTGGCGCTTGTTGTAGAAGTCGTCGGCGCCCAGCGATTCGGCCACGTCAGGCACGCGCCCGGGGTCCGCGAGAATGGCCCCGATTACGGACTTTTCCGCGCCATCATCGTGGGGCGGAACGCGTCCACCCGCATTTTTGAGTTCGTGCTCCAACGCGTTCACCTCGAGGCGTCGCGGAGCATAACTCGGAGACCTTGCCGGCGAAACAGACGGGCCGGGTTTCCCTCGGGCAGGGTCCCGGTAAAACCAGGACCTACCGAAGCGAAACCCGGCCCGCGTAACGGTCGCTTGGAGCGACCTAGGAAGCTTCCTGGGTGCCCTCGACGGTGACCTTGATCTCGGTCATCAGATCGCCCGCAATGTGCAGTGGCACCATGTGCTCACCTTCCATCTTGATGGGAGCGTCCAAACGGATGTCCTTGACATCCACGGAGTGGCCGATCTCGGCAAACAGCTCGACGATTCGTGCCGCATTGACAGAACCGTAAAGGCGTCCCTTCTGGTCGGTTTTCTCGGTCGTCTTGAGCTCGACCTTGCCCAGGGCCTCGGCCCGCTCGCCAGCCTCTTTTGCATCGATGGCTTCCTGTGCCTCGATGCGTGCCTTGCGACGGGAGACGACCTTGATGTTCTCGGGCGTCGTCGCAACGGCAAGGTTGAGCGGGAACAGGTAGTTGCGCGCGTAGCCGGGAGCGACCTTGACCACGTCGCCGCAGCGCCCGAGGTCTTTCACATGCTCCCGCAGGAGAAGTTCTAGCGATTTCATCGTATGGACTCCGGCATCAACCCACGAAGGGGACTAGGGCTAGGTGACGGGAACGCTTGATCGCCTTCTTGAGCTGCCGCTGGCACTGAGCGCAGAAGCCGGTTCGGCGCCGTGACAGGATCGCGCCCTGGGGCGTCAAGAACTTGCCCAGGTACTCGAGGTTCTTGTAGTCGATGACCGGATCGTCGCAGTTCTTGCTGGCGATAATTCTGGGTGCTCTGCGTGCCATTTCAGTTCTCCTTGGATCCGTCGCCGGTGGCGTTCTCAGTACTCGCGCCCGCCGTTGCGGGTGCCTCCTCGGCCATTTCCGGGGCCGGCTCGGAGTCGTCCGCGCCCTTACCCGCATCGCCATCCGCGGCTCCGTCGGCCGCCTCGGCGCCGTCGGCCGCCTCGGCCTCGCCGGCGCCGTCTTCGCGGCCGCCTTCAGCCACGCCCTCTTCGGACTCCTCTGCCTCGACCGCGTTTTCATCGGGCGGCTCGGGAATCACGAAGTCGGCGGCGTTCTCGGCATCGGAGAGCTCCTGCTCCCCCTCCGGGATCTCGTCGACCTTCAACCAGAGGTAGCGCAGGACCGTCTCCGAGAGGTCGAAGTCCAGGCGCGTGGCCGCCATCGTATCCGTGGGGATCCCGTAGTACGCGATCAGGTAAGTCGCGCGCTTCTTGCCCTTGATCGAGTAGGCCAGCGCCCGTTCATCCCAGCGGCGGGCCGTGTGGATGGTGGCGCCGTGCTTCTCGAGCGTCTCGGTAACCAGGGCCTTCGCCGTCTTCCAGTCCTCCCGCACAACCTGGTTGTCCAGGAGGAACATTCCTTCGTAAATCGTAGCCAATCGTCTGTCCTCTTTTTTCAGTTGGGTTGCGGGCCTCAGTCGTCGGGCCCCTGGTTCCAGCGGCTATGGAACCGCGTCATGCACCCTTCGAGGTCCCCGGTCCTCAGCCAGTCGAGAATCGCGTCCGTCGCTTCCGCGATGGCGATGTCGATATCGACTTGCTGTCTCTCGGAAAACCGCTCGAGCACATATCGCGCCGCGTCGGTCCCCGGGCGTCCGACCCCCACGCGCAAGCGTGGAAAACGGTCTGACCCCAGGTGGTCTATTATCGAGCGCATGCCGTTGTGGCCGCCCGCACCACCGTGGGGTCGAATCCGTAGGCGGCCCGGATCGAGATCCAGGTCGTCGTAGACGACCAGCAGATGGTCGAGCTCGAGCTCTTCCGCTCCCCAGAGGAAACGAGCGAGCGGCTCCACAAGCATTCCGGATCGGTTCATGAACGCCTCGGGCTTCACGAGCAGCGCATCGAGTTCGTCGATGTGTGCAAACGAGAAGGCCCCAGGGCCACGGTAGCCGTCCAGATGACGTGCACTGTTAAAGAGCGATCCCTCCTGGCGCACCAGATGATCGAGGATGTCGAAACCGACGTTGTGGCGGGTCCCCTGGTATTGGGGCCCCGGATTTCCCAGGCCGATAACGAGTCTCATCACGAGGTGTGTGTACGTCAGTCTCGATCGATCGGGACGGACGCTCCGTGAGGAAGGCCGAGCATTCTAGCGACGGGCGGCCCCGGCGCAAGCCACTCCCGCCAGAGTGCCCCCCCGGAGATCCAATCTGGAGCCCCGACGGGTGATGGAACTGGCACCCCTCCCCCGATGCACCGCTGTGCAAGGCTTGGGGAGGGGTGTAGAAGCGATCGGCGCCCCGAAAGGGCCCGGGGAGCGGGTCTCAGGCCTCGTCGGCCCCTTCCCCCTCTTCGGGCTTCCCGTCGATGATCTCGGGCTCGACATCCTCGGCATCTTCGTCAGGCTCCTCGACGACGATCCGCTCGGTGGCCACGACCAGCACCTCGAGATCCTCCGGAACGGCCAGTTCACAGCCCTCCGGGAGGATCAGCTCGCCCGCCATCATGTGCGTTCCGGCCTCGAACTCACCGACGCGCACCTCGATGCCATCGGGGATGAGCGACGGCAGGACGAGCACCATGATCTCCGGGTGAATCAGGGTGACGGATCCGCTCTTGGGCTGGCCGACGACCTCGATGGGCACTGGCGTCTCGGTCTTCACGCCGCGCTGAACGCGCTTGAATTCGATATGGGTGATCTGGTCTCCCATGGAATCCCACTGCAATTCACGCACCAGGGCCGATTCGACGTTGCCTTCGATGTCGATGTCGTAGAGGTGCACGTGGTGGCGCCGGGTGGCCAGAAACTCACGCTCGTCCAGGGATAGATTCACGTGGTCGTGCGAACCATCGGTGGGAATACTCGCCGGGATGAGTCCCTCGCGGCGAAGTTTGCGGGAGGAGCGGCTACCGAGCTTGGTGCGTAGATTGGCCTTGAGAACAGTGGATTCAGACATGGGGACCTTGCCCTGGATGGTTCGTCGCCTCCCCTAGATTGGGGGCGCACAGGGGTTTATTCGAAGAGAGAACTCACCGATTCGGATCGGTGGATGCTTTGGATAGCCTTGGCGAGCAGGGGTGCGACCGACACTTCCTGAAACTTGTCAGGCACCGCCTCGCCCTGAGGAATGGTATCGGTGGCCAGGATTTTGTCCAGGGGGGCGGCATTTAGGCGCTCCACGGCTGGCCCACAGAAGACCGCGTGGGAGACGGCGATGTAGATCTTCTTGGCCCCGTTCTCGCGCAGGACCCGTGCGGCCTGGGAGATCGATCCGCCGGTGGAGATCATGTCATCCACGATGACCACATTGCGCCCCTCGACGTCACCGATGACGTGCTCGACCGTCGTTTCCGACCCCGAGAGACGGCGTTTGTCGACAATGGCCAGGTCGGCGTGCAGGCGCGTGGCGTAGGCGCGCGCCATCTTGGTGCCGCCCACGTCCGGGGTCACGACCACCGGATCGTCGATATTCAGCTTCTCGATGGCGTCCAGCAGCACGGGCCGCGCGTAGAGGTGGTCGACCGGGATATCGTAGAAGCCCTGGATCTGGGCGGCGTGCATGTCCAGGGTCACGACGCGATCCGCGCCCGAGGCGATCAGAGTGTTGGCGACGACCTTGGCGCTGATCGGAACGCGCCCCTCGTCCTTGCGATCCTTGCGCGCGTAGCCGTAGTAGGGCATCACGGCCGTGATGCGAGCCGCGCTCGAACGACGCAGGGTATCGAGCAGCAACAGGAGCTCGACCCAGTTCTCGTTCACGGGCGGGCAGGTCGGCTGCAAGACAAAGAGGTCGCGTCCGCGCAGGTCCTCATTGACCTTGATGTCGACTTCCCCGTCCGGGAAACGACCGACGTGGGCTTCGATCAGCGGGATGTCGAGCTCGGCTGAGATCGCATCCGAAAGCTTCGGATGTGCGGTGCCCGAGATCAGGGCCATGCCTTCGTGATTGTTCTGCAACGTTAATTCCCCTTGTCTGATTCCTGTTGAGGGAGGTCAGCTCTCGTCCTGGTCCGCCTGGGATTCCGAATCTTTCGCCCCGAGTCGGCGCGCCGGCATGCCGATCCAGGTCTCGCCGCGCTTGGTTGTCGCGTTGCGGGTGATCACTGCACCGGCGCCCGTGGTGCACTCGGGCGCGATCTGGTTGGGCGCGACGACGATGGTGCCGCTGCCGATGAAGGCGCGCTCGCCCACAACCGTGGTGTGCTTGTGCGTTCCGTCATAGTTGGCAAAAATAGTTCCGGCGCCGATATTGGCACGCTCCCCCACCTGGGTATTGCCGAGGTAGGTCAGGTGCTTGGCCTTGGATCCGGGCCCCATGGTGGTCTGCTTGCACTCGGTGAAGTTCCCGATCTGGGCGCCGTCCTCCAGGACTGTTCCGGTCCGCAGCCGTGAGAACGGGCCGACCTCACAGTCCGCACCGATGGCCACCTCGCCCTCGATGTACGTACAGGGGAAGATCTTTGTTCCGGGGCCGATCGTCACGAAACAGCCGATGAAGGTCGAATGGGGATCCTCGATCTGGACGCCCGCCGCCAGGTGTTCCTCGAGAATGCGCATCTGCATCGATGCACGCGCATCCGCAAGCTGGAGGAGAGTGTTCACGCCCTGTCCTTCGCTCGAATCATCGACCGCCACCACATGGACTGGCTTGCCCGCGCCAACCGCGAGCCCGAGCAGGTCCGTCAGGTAGTACTCGCCCTGGGCGTTCTCATTGGAGAGGCGTGGCAGATTCTCGACCAGGGTGGCGCCGTCGAAGGCGTAGACACCCATGTTGACCTCGCCGATCATGCGCTGCTCGGGGGTCGCGTCCTTGTGCTCCACGATGGCCTCGAATGCCCCATTCGCACCGCGCAGGATGCGGCCAAAGGCGGGCGGGTCGTCGAAGCATGTCGTCAGCAGGGCGCTCGCGCCGGGACCGGCTTCGACCTGCTTCGCCACCAGCCGCTCGAGGCTCTCGGTCCGCAGGAGTGGCATGTCGCCGTACAGCACCACGACCCGCTGCGCGTCGGCCGAGAGGGCGTCGGCGGCCACCTGGAGCGCGTGCCCCGTACCGAGCTGCGGTTCCTGAACGCGAACTTCGAAGGGCACGTCGCCGGCGAGCTCGCGGCCGTGTTCCGCCACCTGCTCGCCTCCGTGCCCGACCACGAGCACGATTCGCTCCGGCCCGAGCCCGAGCGCCTGCTCGATGACCCACCCCAGCATGGAGCGGCCACACAAGGGGTGCAGAACCTTCGGTAGGGCGCTGCGCATGCGCTTGCCCTTGCCCGCCGCGAGGATCACGACGGTCGTCCCGGGCCTCGCGCTCCGGTGTGAATTCGCCGCCTGTGGGTTCGCCATATCTGTAGATCGGATGCCCAGCCCGTTGGGTCCCAAACCGGCCGGGAGCCCCATTCCATGAATAGTAGACGCCAGCGTCGCGTCGAACGCGCTATCCAGCAGCTGAACGGCCGCGGATCCTATCGGCGGGGTGGCAGAGCTGTCAACGGACCAGCCCCGGCTCCGTCCCTGCCGAACAGATCGTCGAGGACCGGTCCGACGCGCTCCAGGTAGCGGCGCGCGACGAAAAGGTGGTCCCGGTCAAAGCTGCATATCGCTCCGAGGGGCACGCCAACCCGTGCGAGCCGGCTGCAGACCAGGGCCAGGAAGCCCACCACATCCCAGGCCATGGCGGTCTCGAATCGAATCCACGCCAGGTCTGCCTCGACCTTTCCTTCCGGAAATCGGGTCAGCAGCGGGACCAGGGCAGTCGAAGCGGCCAGAACAGTGACCTCCTCCGGCTCGAAGGTCACCTGGGCGTGGGGACCGAGATCCAGGGCCAGATCCGGTGCCAGGTGGCGCGGAAAGCTGGCCAGGCTGAAGGCCTCGGGTTCGATCGACCAGCGCATGCGGGCCAGGGCCTCTTCCAGTTCTTGGGCCGGCCGCTCGGGCCCGGATTCCTCGGAAGTCATGGCGGCAGTGTACGAAACCCGAGCCGGGCGTTGGTTCGGCGCCCGCCAGGGCTAACCTGCGCAGCGTGTCCAAGCGCCTCCGCATCACCGTCTCCCATTTCGTGGGCTGGCTGGCCGACCGCAGGATCCCGGGATTCCTGCGGGCTCCGGTCTACCGCATCTACGCCCGGGTCACCGGTGCAGACCTGACCGAGGTGCGACCTCCACTCCGCGCCTACGCGAGCCTCTCCGCATTTTTCGTGCGCCGGCTGATCGATGGGGCGCGCCCACTGCCCGAGGATCCGGCGGCCGTGGCGTCTCCGGTCGATGGCACGCTCCAGGCCCTCGGCAACGTGACCGAGGGCAGCCTGTTGCAGGCCAAGGGCCATGCCTACGAGGTGCGGGAACTGCTCGGCGGCCTGGGTGAACAGGTCGATCTCAAGGGCGCCACGAGCTGGACCATCTACCTCTCGCCGCGCGACTACCACCGCATCCACGCACCCGTGGACTGCCGCATGACCGCGGTCCGCTGGATTCCGGGAGATCGCCATTCGGTTCAACCCAAGGTGCTCGCGCGGCGCAGGGTCTTCCCGATCAATGAGCGCTGTGTGTTGCTGCTCGAATCGGCGCACGGGCCGTTCTTCCTGGTGCTCGTGGGTGCCCTCAATGTGGGCCGGATTCGCGTCCTGGGCGTCGAGCCCGGCCGGCAGGGGGAGCTGGCCCAGCCCCAATCGTTTGCACGGGGCGAGGAACTGGCACGCTTCGAGATGGGCTCGACGATCCTCCTGATCGCCCCGAGGGGCCAGGCCAGCCCGCTTCCCGACTTCCCCCAGGGAACGCGCATCCTGCTGGGCCAGTCCATCGGCCACTGGGATTGAATCCATGGGCCTCTCGAAGAAGGACCTGCGACTGATCCGCCTCTCCACGGCAATCGTGATCGGCGACTGGCCCGAGGTCGAGCGCACGCGCGAGAATGCCCCTGACGGTGAACCGGATCGTGCCTGGCGCGAGGCCGTGCTCCAGGTACACCTCTTCGCCGGCGTACCGCGCCAGGTCGAGGCCTACGAAGTTCTGCATCGCGCCGGTGGGCTGGGCCCAGTATCGGATGGCGAGCGCATGGACCAGCCGAGCCTTCCGGAGAGTGGCCTGGACCTCTTCGGTCGCATCTACGGGTCCAACACAGATCCCGTCGCCGCCCGCTTGCGCGACTTCCACCCGGATTTCGGCAACTGGGTTCTCGGCCACGCCTACGGTCGCGTCCTCTCACGCCCTGGCCTGTCCGCGGACCGACGCGAGCTCCTGGCCGTCTCTGCCCTCGCCGCGACGGGCCAGGATCGCCAGCTCGCCAGCCACGCACGCGGCGCACTCGCGTGTGGGGCAACCTGCGACGAGGTCACGGGCGCCATCCAGAGTGTGGCCGACCTGATCGACGAAGCTCTACTCGACCGCGCCCTCGCGGTGGCAGCCCGCTTTGCCAACTAGCCCGAGTCCTGGTGAAGGGTCCGAGCTAGTGGGCTCGGTGCCTACTTCTGCCGGCGCCCTTCGATGCGCGCACCCAGCAGTCGCACGGGTTCCATCGAACGCACGAGGATCTCGGGCGAGGGGTTGATCAAGGGTTTGTACTGCTTGCGAACGGTCAGCTCGACGCCGTCGACTATCACGTGGTCGAGTTTTCCGGCTGTTGGATTGGCCGAGATCTCGATCGTGTATCCCCGGCCCTGGGGCAGGCCCGAGTAGGAACCGAAACCTGGCGTGTCTCCTGCACGGACCCGATCGAGGATCTGCGCGGCGGTACCGGTTCCGGCCAGGACGCGCGGACTGGCGGGGTCGTCCAGGAAGACGACGTGCATTCCGGCCAGCGAAACGAGTACAGAATTGGCCGTCCCCGCGCTCCAGACTGCCTCCAGCTCGAGCCGCAGGACAATGCGCTCGCGACTGTCGAAGGGATCGGCCAGCTCGAGCCGAACGCCCGTCGCAGGGTCGAGAAAGGCAGCGTCGGTGACCAGAGCCTCAGCCAGGGTCCAGCCCCTATCAGCCACCGCCCAGTTGCCCGGCATCCAGCTCCCGGCGCGTTCCTCATCGAAGCGAAAACGCAACTCCAGTCCGAGGGGAGCCTTGCGCACCACGTCTCCCGGGATGAATGGTCCCAGGGCCTCTTCGATCGTCGGCCCCGACATGGATCGCTCCACGGCCTCCTGGATTCCACGCAGGTCGGCCCGCACCTCATCGGACAGGATGTCGCCGTACCTGTCGCGCACGGCCTGGATGTCCCCTTGCAAGCGGCGTGGATTCAGAGCGTATTGCGATCGCTCGAAGCTCCACTTGATGCTGCGCAATCGATCGCCCAGATCCCCCTCACGCGCCAGCTCACGGGCGGACTCGGTCTCTCGTGCAACACGAATGCGCTGTTCGAGCCCATCCAGCAGCGGGTCGGCCCCCGCCAAGCTCGGCGGCAAGGCAGCCTGAGCACCAGCCAGATCGCCCTCGTAATACCGCAGCAAGGCTTTGAGAAGGCCGTCGGACCGCAACAGGGCTGCGTCCTTCAGGCCGGCCAGGGTCTCGATGTCGGCTGCCCGCACCAGGACCGCTCCGGACAGCCGCCCCGGATCGGACGGGGCGCTGAGCAGCATCCGGATCCCGCGCTGGCGCGTCTCGAGCTCGAACCCGCGGCGCAGGGGATCCACCGACGGTCGAACCGTTCCCTGCTCGAGGATGTTGCCAACGTAGCACTCGAAGCGCTCACCGCGCCTGCGCTCGACACCCTCCGCGGCACGCTCGAGCATTCCCTGTAGCAGCTCACACTCGCGCAGGCGCGAAGCAAGCTCGGGCCCGATGGACCGGAACATCGGATCCGCAACACGTACGCGCCAGTGCGCGATGGCCGCGGAGTAGTCTCGCCGCCGGCAGAGCTCGGCTGTCAGCGCGTCGTCCGCCGCAAAGGTCCTGCGTGCGAATGCCGCGACCAGACTCGCCTCGCGCGCTTCGAGCTGTACCGCCGCGTCCTCGGCACGCCGGAAGGGCCGCTGGTCCCAGGCCTCCGGGACCTGCGCCGGGTCGGTCCTCTCACGAGCGAGCTGTGCCTCGAATGCGTCTCGAAACCCTGGACCGACATCGCGCTCGTCCCCCGCATCGAGGCTGGCGCGCAGGCTCTCGTGGTTTGCCTCGATCCAGCGATTGAGATCCCCAGCGACCTGCAGCCAGGCACTGCGCAGATCCTTGCGGTCCGCATTGCGCTCGATCGAGATGCTCTCGTCGATGCGGGCCATGGTCCTGGCGTCGAAGCCCCGCAGGTCGGCATCGCCGGCCTCGAGCCAGCGCAGGGCAGGCGTGTCGATCAGTTCCAGGGCGTCGCGCCACTGGCGTGCCCCTCCGAGTTCGCGGGCGCGGACCCTGACCACGTCCACGTACTGCTGGCGCAACAGGGTCGAGGCACTCTCGATGGCGACGCCCACGGCCCGCTCCGATTCCCGGGAGAGGGCCGCCAGCCAGAGCTGGGTTCCCTTGCGCCGGCCGGCGGGCAGCTCGGCAACCACCGCAAAGCCCGTCGTCGTGGCCAGCACACGTTCGACGTCCTCACTCAACAAGGTCCGTGCACCCTCCCAATCGTGCGCATCGAGCCGCCGGGTCACGCTGTCCTGCATGCCAGTGTGCAATTCGGCCAGGGCGCGATCGAGGTCGCCGAAAATGGTCGTCTTGACCTCGTTCAGATCGACCTCGAAACGCGGCGGAACCCGCATCTGTTCGAGCTCCAGCAGCGCGCTCTGGTGCCTCATCTGGCCACTCCTGAAGCGCGTGCCGACGAGCTCTATCTCGGGCCAGGTTTCGGGCCCGGCGAGCACGGCTTCCGCGGCGGCTGACCCTGCCCATGGGCTCCATTCGCCGCCGACGAGTGCAAGAACCAGGGCACCGGATGCCAGGATGCCGCCGGCGATCGCCAGGCGCTTCGGATCGCGCCAGGGGCTCTCATCGCGGGCGACGGGATCGAGGGCTCCGATGCGGATCTCCGGGGCGCGCCGTTCGCGCAGGCGCTCCAGATCGCGGGTCAGCTCGGCCGGCTCCTGGTAGCGGCGCTCGGGATCCCGGTTGAGGCACTTGCGTACGACGAAGGACACTCCGCGCGAAAGGTGTGGAGCCAGCTGGCGAGGGTCCGGGATGCGCTGGTACAGGACGCGCGACAAGACCTCCGCCACACTTCCCTGGGGGCCATCCTGCCCGAACGGCGGACGTCCGCAGAGGGCGTGGTAGAGGGTTGCGCCGAGGGACCAGATATCGCTACGGGTGTCGGTCGATGACGGATCGCGCGCCTGTTCAGGGCTGATGAAGTGCGGCGTGCCCAGGGTCGCACCGGGCGCCGTCAGCAGGGGATCACCCTCCGCGAATGCAAGGCCAAGGTCAACCAGGCGTGCGCGCCCGTGGCTATCGATCAAGATGTTCGCAGGCTTGATGTCACGATGAACCACACCGCTCTCGAATGCGTGTTGCAGGGCGTCGCAAAGTGGGCTGAAGAGCCTCAACGCCTCGCGCTCGGTGAGCTGTCCGCGCTCCGCGATGCGCTCGGAGAGGGGCTGCCCCTCCACGAGTTCCATCGCGTACCACCACATGCCCCCGACCTGGCCCAGATCGATGGCCGAGATGATGCTCGGATGTGCCAGGCGTGCTGCCGTGCGCGCCTCGCGCTGCAACCGCAACACCGCACGCTTCGTCCCGACCAGCTCCGGGCGCAGGATCTTCAACGCCACGAGTCGATTGACAGCAAGCTGCGTCGCGCGGTAGACGACGCCCGTAGCCCCCTGTCCGAGCAACTCCTCGATCCGGTAGCCCGGAACGTTCGGGAACTCATCGGCCAGGGGCAGTGCACTCTCGTTGGAGGAGGCCATCAGGTTTTCTCACGTTGCCGCGCCAGTGGCGGCCCGCTGGCTGGCATTCATCATGCGTCCTGATCCGAACCCGGGTCGTCTTCCGCCACGGACGCCGATTTTGTCTTGCCCAGCCCGTACTTGTCCAGCTTGCGCTGCAGGGCGAAGCGGCTGATACCTAGCTGACCAGCGGCACGGCTCTTGTTGCCATCCGCCTGGACCAGCGCGGCTTCGATCGATCGGCGCTCGAGCTCGGCCACGGCCACCCGGAGCTCGCCCGAAGCGGCCACGTCTGCCCCGTTTTCGCCGCCCTCGACCCGAACGGGCCCACGTCCCGACCGCACCGAGTCAGACAGATGCTCCAGCCGCACCCCATCCCGCCCCAGGACGACGAGCCGGCGCAGCTCGTTCTCGAGCTCACGCACATTTCCGGGCCATTCGTGTGCGACGAGGGCTGACATGACCTCGTGCGGCAAGGCAGGTACGTCGCTGCCCGCCTCGCGCGCGGCGCGCGCCAGCAGGTGTTCCGCCAGGATCGGGATGTCGTCACGGCGCTTGCGCAGCGGGGGCAAGGGCACGGTCAGCACGGCCGTGCGGTAGTACAGGTCCTCGCGGAAACTCCCCTCTTGCACGAGGGTCTCGAGCTTCTTGTGGCTGGCCGCCAGCACGCGAACGTCGACCTTGACCACCCGATCGGAGCCGAGCACGCGGAACTCGCCTTCCTGCATGAAGCGCAGGAGCTTCTTCTGCATCTCGGCGCTCATATCTCCGATCTCGTCCAGGAAGAGCGTGCCCCCATCTGCCTGCTCGAGCAGGCCCTTTCGGTTCTTGTAGGCGCCCGTGAAGGCGCCACGGACATGCCCGAAGAGCTCGGATTCGAGCAGCGCGTCCGGAAGTGCGGCGCAGTTCTCGATCACGAAGGGGCGCTCGTTGCGCGCCCCGTTGAAGTGAATCGCGCGGGCGATCAACTCCTTGCCGGTACCGCTTTCGCCCTCGATGAGGACCGGCAGATCGGATTCGATGATGCGGTCCAGCTGCTGGAAGATCTTGCGCATGGCGTCGGATGCGCCCACGATCGACGTGTAGTCATAGCGGCCGCGCTCGCGCCCCAGCTCCGCCCGCACTACTGCAAGCTGGGTATCTCGATCGCGCACCTTGCGCCCCAGCTGCTCATTCAGGCGGCCGATCTGCGCGCGCGAAGCCTCGAGGCGCTCGTTGCGTTCGCGCAGGGCACCGACCAGGTGGGCATTGCGGATCGCGATCGACGCCTGTGCAGCGAAGAGCTCGACCAGCTCCAGATCCTCCTGACTGAAGGCGCCAAACTGGAGCCGATTGTCCAGATAGAGCACGCCCTCCAGGCCCCCATCGGTCTCGATCGGGATGCACATGACGGAGCGCAGGCGCAGGTCCTCGACGCTGGCCATTCCCTCGAAGCGGTCGTCCTGTGAGGCGTCGACGGAAAGGACGGCCTTCCCTTCGCGCACGACGTTGCTCGCGATTCCCATCGAAAGGCGTGAGCGCGGAACGACGATATCCGAGTGGTCAAAGCTGCGCGCGACGCGCACGGTCAGCTCGGAGACGTCTACCCCATCGTCCTTGACGCCCTCGGCAACCTGCTCCCTGAGCAAGACGAAGCCCCGTTCTCCACCGACCAGGGAGACGGCCGAATCGACGATCGAGCGCAGCAGCGGCAGGAGCTCCGTCTCACGCACGAGCTCGCGCGTGATGCGCGCAAAGACGTGCAGGTTTTCGCGCTCTCGCCGCCCTTCCCCCGAGAGGGTGCGCATGCCCACTTCCTCCTCCAGCTCGTCGACCCCCGGCAAACGCTGGGTCTGATCCAGGCCATCAGCGTCCTCGCCCTCGGTCTGCAGGATCAAGCGCGTGCCCCCGACCTGAATCTCGTCGCCCGCCCCGAGCAATCGGCGAGAGACCTTCTCACCATTGACCGAGGTGCCGTTGGCCGACCCGAGGTCGATGACCCAAGCATCGCCGCTCTGGGTGTCGATCCGGCTGTGGTGCCGCGAGACGAGGGTATTCGAGAGCCGGATGTCGTTGTCCAGGGCACGCCCGATCGTGATGACGGAACCGGAGAGCTCGAGCTGGGTCTGAATCCCTTCCTCGACGACGGTCAGTTTCATATTCTGGCTCTTCCTGTGGCAGGCTCGGCACCCTACGGCGGATCGTGGCTCAGGCGCGGGCGAGCCGCGATCTGAGTGAAAACGCACACTGGCAAGAGACAATACCCTCCTGGGGTGGGTAGTTTCCGCACACCCGACCAAAGACGTCCGAGATGACACCTAAACCGTGGTACGACAAGGGTTTGCGCTTCGAGTGCCGCCAGTGCGGCGCCTGCTGCAAGTCACACGGAGAATACTCACACCTATATATGGTGGAAGAAGAGGTCACCGCCATGGCCCGGCACCTGGGGCTGGAGGAGGCGGAGTTCAGGGCCACCTATTGCGCCGAGGAGGATGGCTGGACCGTGTTGCGCGGGGACCAACCCACCTGCCCGTTCCTCGGCGAGGGGAATGACTGCCGGGTCTACGAGGTGCGCCCCATGCAGTGCCGCACCTGGCCCTTCTGGCAGGAGAATCTGAAACGCGAGGTCTGGCGCAAGGAAGTCGAGCCGATCTGCCGCGGCGTCGGCCAGGGGCGCCTCCACTCGCGCGCGGAGGTCGAGGAGATCGCCCAGCGCAACGAAGACTGGTACGAGGACTGAGCCTCGCTAGGGGATCCCCATCCCTCGCCCGGATGGGGACGCTCAGCGCTAACATGACCCCTCGCAAACCCGCCTCCCCGATGTGCTCCGGACCTCCGATGCGCCCGCACTACCTACTCTCATCTACTCTCACCCTCCTCGCCGCCTGCCAGAGCCACGGCGGGTCCCCGGACCAACCGGTCGCCCTCATGAACTCCACTCAGCGCGGTCCAGCTGCTCCCCGAGCCAAGGTCATCCCGCACGAGCTCGCGATTCATGGCGACGTGCGCATCGATGACTACTTCTGGATGAACCAGCGCGAATCGCCCGAGGTCATCGCGCACCTGGAGGCCGAGAACGCGTACATGCGCGCCATGACGGCCCATACCGAGCAGCTTCAAAAGACGCTCTTTGACGAGATCAAGGGGCGCATCAAGCAGGACGACGAGAGCGTGCCCTATTCCTACGACGGGTACTACTACTACAGGCGCTACGAGGACGGACAGGACTACGCCATTCACTGTCGTAAGCGCGGCACGCTCGACGCTCCGGAGGAGATACTCCTGGACGTAAACGAGATTGCCAGCGGCCAGCCCTATTGCGCGGTGCGTTCACGGGAAGTGAGCACGAACAGCAACCTGCTCGTCTATGCCGTCGACAATGTCGGTCGCCGCTTCTACGCGCTTCACATCAAGGATCTCTACACGGGCCAGACTCTCGAAGAGGTGATCCCCGACACCACGGGCAACGTCGCCTGGGCCAACGACAACACGACATTCCTCTACGCCAAGCAAGACCCGGAGACCCTGCGCTCCTACCAGATCTGGCGCCACACCATCGGCACCGACCCGGCCACGGACGCGCTCATCTTCGAGGAGAAGGACGACACCTTCAGTTGCTATGTGGACAAGACCAAGTCCAAGCGTTTCCTGATCATCAGCTCCGACCAGACCCTGAGTAGCGAGGCGCGCTACCTCGACGCGAACACTCCGCTCGGTGAGTTCCGGGTCTTCGCGCCGCGCGCGCGCGACCATGAGTACGAGGTCGACCACTTCGGTGACCACTTCTACGTGCGCACGAACGACGGTGCTCGAAACTTTCGCCTGATGCGCACCTCCGTCGACAAGACCCAGCGCAGCGCCTGGGAAGAGGTGGTCGAGCACCGCGACGACGTCTTTCTCGAGGACTTCGAGATCCTGGCCGGGCACCTCGTCGTCGACGAGCGCAAGGATGGATTGACCCAGCTGCGATATCGGGCGTGGTCAGAGTCGAGCTGGCGCACGATCGGCTTCAAGGAACCCGCCTACGTCCTCTCCCTGACCCAGAACGTGAACTTCGACACGGGCCAGCTGCGCTACGCCTACTCGTCGATGCGGACCCCCAATTCGGTCTACGAGTACGATCTCGAGAGTGGCGAAGCGCGTCTGCTCAAGCGAGACGAGGTCCTGGGAACCTTCGACCGCAACGACTACGTGACCGAACGATTGCTTGCGACGGCACGCGATGGCACGCGTGTTCCGATCTCGCTGGTCTACCGGAAGGGCCTGGAGCTCGACGGTAGCAACCCACTGCTGCTGTACGCATACGGGTCCTACGGCTCCAGTAGCGAAGCCTACTTCAGCTCGTCGCGCATCTCCCTGCTCGACCGCGGATTCGTAACCGCCACCGCCCACGTCCGAGGCGGGTCGGAGATGGGACGAGCGTGGTACGAAGGCGGCAAATTGCTCGAGAAGAAGAATACTTTCACGGACTTCATCGACTGCGCCGAGCACCTCGTCGCGACCGGCTACACCGCTCCCGACCGGCTCTATGGATACGGGGGCAGCGCCGGCGGCCTGTTGATCGGCGCCGTGGCCAACATGCGTGCGGACCTCTTCGATGGACTGATCGCAGCCGTGCCCTTTGTCGACGTCGTCACGACCATGCTCGATGACACGATCCCGCTGACAACCTCCGAGTACGACGAGTGGGGCAACCCGAACGAAGAGGAGTACTACCGCTACATGCTCTCGTACTCGCCCTACGACCAGGTCGCGGCCCAGCCCTACCCCAACCTGCTCGTCACGACGGGGCTGCACGATTCCCAGGTCCAGTATTTCGAACCTGCCAAATGGGTCGCCAAGCTGCGCGCCTTGAAGACGGACGAGAAGCGCCTGGTGATCAAGATCGACATGAAGGCGGGCCACGGCGGCGCCTCCGGCCGTGACCATCGCATCAAGGATACGGCTTTCAACTACGCCTTTCTGATCGACCTGGCGCGGAAAGCAACCGAGTAGGGCTGTCGAGGCCCGCGCCGGTCAGTCCCGCGCCGGCAATGGCTCGCCCTCGATCCACGGGGCACCCGCATCGTGCAGGTCCTGGATCAGCGTCGTCAGGTACTGTTGCCCCGCTTCGAGCCCTGGCTGGAGCATGCGAAGCTCCTCATTTGCAATGTCCAGGCTCTGACGGTGGGTCGTCGTGGGCCCGTATGTGGAACGCTCGATTCCACGGCTAACCGCGAAGAGTCTCTCACCGATGGTCGGACGGGCCTTTTCACCCGGTGCAAGCTGGGAACGATTGCCATTCAGCTGGCTGTCGAGACCCATGATCTGCTTTCGCAAGAGGTGATAGCGTGTGTCCAGATCCGTGCCAGTGGCGCGGGATTCGGCCAGTACCCGCTCTACCCGTCCAACCCGGGTTACCAGGTTCGCCATCGCAACGACCAGCGACGTGTGTTGCCGGACCGCGGACTCGTACTCGCGCCAGAAGGTGGCGACGGCCGAAGGGGTAGCGCCCTCGAGCGCGCCCTCGCGCATGGGCACAACATCGAAAAAGCGTGGCTGTGAGAGCTCTCGCACCTGACCGTCGACCTGGCTGTGCAGGGTCACCTGATAGCGGCCCGGCGCTGCCATCAGGCCACGCGGCGGGCCACCCCATTCGGGCGGCGGTGGCTCGGTCAATTCGATCGGATTCGGTGCGGGATAGCGCAGGTCCCATGCGACGCGATGGAATCCCTTTTCGGTCGGTCCGGAGACGCGGCGCACGACCTGACCTCGTTCGTCCCGCACGGTGAGCCAGACCTGCGGCTGCGGTTCGATGCGCTCGATCTCGAGCGCGTCCCAACCCGGGAACTCCCGTGGCTGACCCGCCTCGCTCGCGCTCTCTTCCGCTAGCTTGCGCCGTGCCTGACGAGTTCTCAGGTCATCCTTGAGGCGGTAGGTGAAGACCGCGCCAAATGGCGGGTTCGGCGCACTGAAGAATGCAGCGCCCTGATCGCCCTTGCCCGCCTCGAAGCCGAGCTGCGGACGTGGAAAATACCACCAGGCCTTGCGCGTCGGAAAGAGGGTCGCGGCCTCGGCCAGCTGCTGGTCCGAGATGCCGCGAAACACGCTCATGTCGTCCAGGATGTAGATTCCCCGACCGAACGAAGCGGCCACCAGGTCGTCCTCGCGGCGCTGAATCGTCAGGTCGCGGAACGAGATGATCGGGACGCCGCCGGTCAGCTTCGTCCAGCGCTCTCCGCCATCCACGGTGAACTGAATGCCAAATTCCGTGGCCAGGAAGAGCAGGCCCGGCTTCACATGATCCTGGACCAGGCGCCAGACCATCGTGCGCGCGGGCAGATTGGCGCTCAGGGAGATCCATGTGCGGCCGCGGTCCGTGGTCTTGACCAGATAGGGCTCGAAGTCGCCGAACTTGTGGTTGTCCAGAGCGACATAGGCCGTATCCGCGTCGAAGAGATCCGCCTTGATGTCGTTCACGAAGGCTGTCGGCGGGACGCCCGGCATCGAGCCGACCTCGATTGCGCGCCAGTGATCTCCCCCATCCTCGGAGACCTGAACCAGGCCATCGTCTGTCCCGGCCCAGAGCAGGCCCTCGACCTTGGGCGACTCGGCCAGTGATGTGATCGTGTTGTAGTTGGACATCGCCAGGACGTCCCATGCGTTGTCCCAGCTTCGAGTCTGGCCCATGATCGGCAAGGCGAAGCGCTCCTGATCACGGGTCAGATCGATCGAGATGGCCTTCCAGTCATCTCCGCGGTTCTCGCTGCGCCAGACACGGTTCGAGGCGAAGTAGATGCGGGTCGGCTTGTGCGGACTTACCAGGATCGGTGCGTCCCAGTTGTAGCGCTCGTGTGCACCGTAGCGCTCCGCCTGGGGCTGGATGTCGACCACCTCTCCGGTCGTGACGTCGATGCGCGCCAGGTTTCCCTCCTGGCGCTCCGCATAGAGGATATCGGGGTTGCCGGGCTCGGTGGCGGGCTGGTGACCGTCCCAGTCCAGCACGACGCGCCAGTCCCCGTTGAGAATTCCGTTGGCGTTGTCCGTGCGCGATGGACCTCCCTCGGTGCTGTTGTCCTGAGTACCGCCATACACGGTGTAGAACGGCTCGGCATCATCGACGGCGACCTTGTAGAACTGGGTCAATGGCAGGTTGCTCATGAAGCGCCAGTTCTCGGCCAGGTCAAAGCTCTCGTAGAGGCCCCCGTCACAGCCGGCGAGCAGGTAGTCCGGGTCGGATGGGCGAAAGGCCAGCGCGTGGTTGTCCGAGTGCTTGTGCCTCTCCGGAATGCGCGCGAAGGTCTTGCCGCCGTCCTCGGAGACCTTCATCCACACGTCGGCAAGGTAGAGGCGATCGAACTCGTGGGGCGAGGCGTAGAGTTCCTGGTAGTAGTGCGGGCCAGTTCCGCCCGACACGGTGTCCGAGCGCTTCTCCCAGGTCGAACCACGGTCAGCGGAGCGGTATACGCCGCCGGTTCGTCGATCCAGCTCGATGGCCGCATAGACGACATCGGGTTGCTGGAACGAGATGGCGAGGCCGACCTTGCCCATGTTGGATTCCGGCAGGCCCTCGCTCAGCGCCTCCCAGGTTTCGCCGCCATCGACACTGCGGTGCAGTCCCGAACCGGGGCCACCCCCCATGTAGGCTGCGACCGTGCGATGGCGCTGCCAGGTGGCCGCGTAGAGTCGCATCGGGTCGCGCGGGTCCATGACCAGGCTCCCCACGCCGGTCCACTCATCGTCGCCGAGCGTCCGCTTCCACGTCTTTCCACCGTCGCTCGTCTTGTAAAGTCCACGCTCCCCGCCCGGGCTCCACAGCGGCCCTTGGGCGGCCACCCAGACCGTATTCGAGTCCGTGGGGTGCACGAGAATCTCGGTGATGTGCTGGCTGTCCGCCAGTCCCATCCGAGACCAGCTGGCCCCGCCGTCGAGGCTGCGATAGACCCCGTCCCCGAAACCGATGTGGCGACCCCCGACATCCTCACCGGTACCGACCCAGATCGTATCGGGATGCCTGGGATCGATGCTGACACATCCGATGGAGTAGGCCCCCTGGTCATCGAAGATCGGCGTCCAGGTCACGCCCGCATTGACGGTCTTCCAGACGCCGCCGGATCCGACACCGATGTACCAGGTATTCTCGTCCTCGGGATGGATCGCGATGTCAGCGATCCTGCCCGACATCAGCGCGGGACCGATCCCGCGGAACTCGAGCCCTTCGAAGGCCTCGGGCGTCCACGGCGACGAATCTTCGGTCTGGGCCGGCGAATTGAGGGTCAGGCAGAGCGGCGCGAGCAGGCTGAGTAGGGCTTTCATCGTGGTCTCCGATTCCGTCGAGGATTCAGTGCGCGCAGCCGGCACAACCGGCGCTGGTCGTCTGCTGCGAAAGGCCGCCTTCGAGACCTTGCCAGAAAAAACTCGGGCCCGAATCCGGTCGCCCGGACACGGCCATCGTGGCCGCATCGTAGAGCACTCCATTGAGCATCGTATGTCGCACCCGCTCGGAGCTGCGCAGATCCTCCAGGGGATTCCCGTCGATCACGACCAGGTCGGCCAGCTTGCCCACTTCGAGCGATCCCACATCCCCGTCGAGGCCCAGGTAGTAGGCCCCGGAGAGGGTCGCGCTGCGCAGGGCCTCCATGGGAGTCATGCCCCCCTGTTCGAACATCCAGAGCTCCCAGTGCGCCGCGAGGCCCGCCAGCTGGCCGTGGGCCCCAAGCTGCACCCGATTGCCCCCATCGACGAGCGCCTTGGCAATGCCCGCGCTGCGCAGGGTGTTGTAGTCCTCGAGCGGCGCCTTGGTTCGACGCCGGGAGCGCGGCTCGATCACGAAGCCGGGAACGAATGCACGCAGGCGCTCGTTGCGCCACACATCGGTGTGGTCGTACCAGTAATTCTCGCCCCAGATGCCGCCGTAGCCGACGACCAGGGTCGGCGTGTAACCCACGTCCGTGGCCCCCCAGAGCTGGGTGACATCGGAGTAGATGTTCTCCAGGGGCAGGGAATGCTCGAGCCCGGTGTGACCGTCCACGACCATGGTCAGGTTGTGGTTGTGGTCCGAGCCGCCCTCGGGCACGACCATCATTCCCAGCTCCCTCGCCGCGGCGAGCACCTGCTGGCGCTGATCACGGCGCGGCTGGTTGTAGCTCTTGACGGAGATGGCACCGACCGCCTGCAGGCGCCGCAGGTGGCCGCGGGCGTCATCGAGCGAGTCGATCTCCGCCTTGAAGGAGCCCATCGCGCCGTAGAGGATTGTCCCGGTCGAGAACAGTCGCGGCGCGACGATCTGGCCGGCCTTGGCCATCTCACTGACCGCAAAGAAGCTATTCGTGTCGTGCGAGGGGTCGTGAGCAGTCGTCACACCGAAGGCCAGGTTGGCCTGATGAACCCAGTTGGACTGGGGTGTGACGCCTCCGACAGCCGTCGGTCCGTGGTAGTGCACATCCACCAGGCCCGGAATGATCGTCGTTCCGGACACATCGACCGCGCGCGTGCCCTGCGGAATGTCGACCTGCCCGACGGCTCCAATCGCACGGATACGATTGCCCTCGACCAGGATTGCAGCGTTCTCGATGACCTCGTCTCCGCGCATGGTGATCACGCGTGCGCCGACCAGGGCCAGGGATCCGGTCGGAGCACCGTAGGGCGTCTGGAACGAGATACCGCGGCCTTCGATCAAGGGCTCGGGCAGCTCCTCGGGCGCGCCGTCGAGGAATGCGAAGGCGTCGGTCAGCGGACGGGTGAACAGCTCCGGACCGAGGGACCAGTGCAGCTCGCCAGAGTCACCCGACCACTGCAGATTCTCGCCCGCATCGCGCGCGACCTGAGTGACGGGCAGCGATGCGGTCTTTGGTCCAATGTCGACCGTGCGGCCGGTGGCCACGAAGGGTGCCACGTAGGCCTTGAATCCCTCGGCGAATGCGATCCAGTTGCCGTCGGGAGATAGGGCGTACTCCGTTGCGTTCGAGCTCATCAGGTGCGTGCGCTCGTCACTGCCATCCAGATCGATACTGAAGAGCGAGCGCTTGTCCCGGTCCTTGGCGGACTCCACGTGCATCAAGAACACACGCTCGCTGGAGTCTGTGAACTGAGGGCTGCGGCCCCTGTGGGTCACCAGCACGGACTCGCCACCGCCGACAGGCATGCGGTAGATTCCGGGCTCGAAGGACCACAGTGGAGACGTGATGAAACCGCCACGGCGCTTGGCGTAGACGATCTGGGACCCGTCGGGGGTGAAGACGGGCTCCGCAAAGTGGCCTGGCTCTCGGGTCAGCAGCGTGCCCTCACCACCGTTCGCGGAGACCACACGGATCGCCCCCAGGTCCTCGTCGTCAAACGTGGTGTAGACGATCTTCGTTCCGTCGCGACTGAATGAAGGCTGAAACTCGAAGTGCTCGTCCTGGCCCGTGAGGCGCTGCGGCTGGCCATCGGGAAGCGCGCGCACCCAGAGGTGCCCCAGGGCCTGGTACACCACCCGATCACCCGCCGGTGATACGCGCACCGAACGCAGGGCCTTGACGTCAAAGGACTCCGGGGAGACCTCGACGGGGAATCGCAGGGCTTCCTGAACCGTGCGCGTGTCGCTCACATGGAACGGGATCTCGGCCGCCGCGCCGCTCGCAACGTCTATTCGCCGTAGCTGGCCTCCGGCCCAGAGGACGATCGACCTGGAGTCGGGCGTCCAGGCCATGCCAGGGTAGACACCGTGAATGGCCCAGGTCTCCTGCATGTCTCGCTCGAGATCCCGATAGACCAGGCGCGGTTTGCCCGAGCGCAGATCCATCACGAACAGGGTCGACTTGAAGTTCACGCGCCGCACGAATGCCAGGGACTCGCCGTCCGGTGACGGCGTCGGGCGACAGGCGCCGCCCGGACCGGACACGATCGTCGTGCGCTCGCCAGTTTCGCGCTCGAGGCGGTCGATGGAGTAGATCCCTTCAGCCGAGTCCTTGCTGTACTGAAATGTGCTGCCAGCGGTCGCGTCGTAGCTGAAATACACGTAGCGCCCGTCGGGCGAAAAGGCGGGCTCGCCCAGGTCTTTCTGGTCGTTGGGCCTCTCGGTCAACTGCAATCCGGCCTGCGCGCTTCCATCCAGACCGGCCGCCACGTGATAGAGCCAGATCTCGCCCGCACCGGCGGAGCGGCGCTGGGTAAAATGCTTGCGCGCGGCAAGGAAACGACCGTCCGGACTCCAGGCCGGTGAGTTGAGCAGTCGGAAGGTCTCCTTCGTCACGGCCTTGGCTTCCGACCCGTCGAGGTCCATGACCCACAGGTTGTCACCACCGCCCCCATCGCTCGTGAATGCGATGCGCGTGCCATCCGGGCTGAACCGGGGCTGGTATTGCCAGGCCACGCCCGTGGCAACCGCCTGGGCCTCGCCGCCCGAGATCGGCAAGAGGTAGATGTCGCCCAACAGGTCGAAGACGAGCTGGTCACCATCCGGATGGACGTCGACGCTCATCCAGGTGCCCTCACGTGTGTCGATGGACGCCTCGCGGGTCGGGCCGGTGAAGGTCTCCACATCCCAGCTGTCCTCCTCGGCCTCATCCCCGTCTTCAGCAGTCGTCTCAGAGGTCTCGCTAACCTCTTCGACGACCGCGCCATCCCCATCTTGAGGATTGAAGCCCATGGTCGGGCGGGCGATCGGAATCAGGAACAGGGCGGGGAGCAGGCAGAACATTGGCGGCGTTTCCTTTGATCAAGGATAGGTCGGGGCACGGGGTCCTCCCGGGGGGCCAGGCAGGCAGATGGGAGTCCCCGGGTGGTCGGAATCCCAACCGGGCGGGCGGAAATCCTATACCGGAACCGGGCCGCGTGGGCACGAGGGGGCCCACTCCGTGCCGTAGACTTACTCACAGCGGACCGCTGAGCGTGGTCCGGGAGGTGGCCCGGTCCCACTCCAGGCCGGCCCACGGGCAAATAAACGGCGTACGGATGCTGACGGCGGCGGACCCGTCAGGCATTCTGTGGGGCCATTTGGACCGGACTCGGAGCCACGGCATCCCCAGCTGGATGACCGTCGCCACCAAAACCTCGCCCCCGGACCCGGGGGTCCGCACGACACTTCAGGAGAACGATCATGTCCCGCGTATGCCAGATCACCAAACGTGGAACCGCGACGGGTTGCCGTATCGCGAGGCGCGGCCTGTCGAAGGCGAGCGGCGGCATCGGTCTGAACACGACTGGCATCTCCAAGCGCAAGTTCAAGGTCAACGTCCAGAAGAAGCGCATCTTCGTTCCGGAGCTCGGCGAGTTCGTGCGCGTGCGCCTCTCGACTCGCGCCCTGCGCACGATCACGAAGAAGGGCGCCTATCGGGTACTGCTCGACGCCGGCCTGATCAAGCCCGTGAAGGCAGGTCGCAACAAGTCGGCCTCCTGAGCCTCCCCCACGACCACCGGATTCAAGTCAAAGCAGCCCGATGAAAGTCAAAGAACGATACGTCTTCCTGATGTGCCTCGACTGCCGCAACAGGAACTACACGACGCACAAACGCCTCAAGGCGGCATACAAGCTCGAGAAGAAGAAGTACTGCCGCTTTTGCCGCAAGCACACCTCCCACAAGGAGCGCAAGCTCTAACGGGGAACCAACTCCCACCCGGACGGCAGCCACGGCGGCCGCCCAAGCTCCCCGATTTCAGGAGCGACCGCGCCTCCCGCTCCGGGGAGATCCGGTCGCTTCTTCGCATTTGCCGCCCCATCGACCATGGCACAGCAGGGTTTTTATCTCTTCCTCATGGCCCTCTTGGGTGGGCTCGCGCCGCTGGTCTTTCGACGCACCGACCGCGTCCTGCACCTGCTGATCGCCTTCACCACCGGCATCTTCCTCGGCACCCTGTTCCTGCACATGATGCCCCAGGTCGCGGCCCTGGCGGAGCACTGGCCCGAGTCGCGGGCGGCCGATCCTGTCAGCGCACTGGATTCATTCCACCCGCACGCCAGCGAAGCCGCTTTCCAGCACACGGCTGAGGACAACCACTCCTCGAACCTGTGGCTCTTCGTGCTGATCGGCGTCGTCGCCCTGTTCGTGATCGAGAACCTGGCCATCAAGGTCAAGGAGCGGCCGGGCCACGGTCATGCGGCTGTCGGCTATGCGTCCTTGCTCGGCCTGTCCCTACACGCCCTGACCAGTGGCTTCGGCCTGGCGGCCACGGCCCACCTGCCCGGGCTGCAGACGCCCCTGTTCGTTTCGATCCTGAGCCACAAGGCAGCCGAGAGCTTCTCGTTGACGACGGTCTTCCTCCTGGCCGGATTCAGCCACAAGAGGATCTTTGCCCTGCTGGTCTTCTTCGCCCTGATCACGCCCCTGGGACTGCTAGGCGGCAAGCTCATCCTGTCGCAAGTCCAGGAGTGGTTCGTGGCCGTACTCACGGCCTTTGCGGTCGGGACCTTTCTCTTCGTCGCCCTCTACGACCTGCTCCCGGAGGTGTTTCATCACCCGGTTGACGCGGGCAAGAAGATCCTCCTGCTCTGCGCCGGGATCGGTCTGACCATGTGGATGCACGGGTGAGCTTCCTGAACTCATTCGTCGCCGCGACGTGGATGCTCCTGTGCGAGTCCGCCCCCTTTCTGTTGCTGGGCTTCTTCCTCGCCGGCCTGATCAAGGTCCTCATCCCGACCGAAAGGATCCACGGCCACCTGGGAGAGAACCGCTTTCGCTCTGTCCTGCGTGCATCCCTGTACGGAGTACCGATCCCCCTCTGCTCCTGCTCCGTCATCCCGACGGCGACATCCCTGCGCAAGAATGGGGCGAGCAAGGGTGCGACGGCCTCCTTCCTGATCTCGACGCCGGAGACGGGCGTCGACTCGATCGGAGTCACCTGGGCCCTGCTCGATCCGATCATGACGGTGGTTCGGCCCTGTGCGGCTTTCCTGAGCGCACTGGTCACGGGCAGCCTGGTCAACGTACTGGCGCGACGCGAGAAGCCTGAGCCCACGGCGGAGATCGCGGCCGTCGATCCAGGCGCAGCGACGGAGGTGAGTTGCTGTAGCACGGAGCCCACACCGGAAGCCCCGTCCGCGCCGAAAGCTCCGTCGACAACGGCGCGCCTGCGAGAAGCCGCCGGATACGGCTACGGGCCACTGCTCGACGACTTGACGCCCTGGTTCGTGCTCGGCTTCCTGCTCTCGGGCGTGATCGCGACCGTGACGCCGGCCAACATGTTCGCGGACTCCCTCCCGAGCGGTCTGGCCGCGATGGGACTCATGCTCGTGGTCGGATTGCCCCTCTACGTCTGCGCGACGGCCAGCACTCCGATCGCGGCAGTGCTCATCGCCAAGGGCCTCTCACCCGGCGCCGCCCTGGTCTTCCTGCTCGTGGGCCCGGCGACCAATGTGACGACCTTGATGGTGGTCAGCAGCCTGCTCGGCCGCCGCGTGCTCGCCCTCTACCTGACCGGCATCGTCATCGTCGCACTGGCGGCGGGGTTCCTGGTCGACTGGCTCTACCCTGCCCTGGGAATCGATCTCTCGATTCGCGTCGCAAAGATCATGACCCACCAACCGGGCTTCGGGGCCCAGATCGCGGGCGCCATCCTGCTGCTCTTGATCATCAACAGCGCGCGCCGGATCGGTCTGGTCAAGAGCTGGAAGCGCGGGCTGCTGCCCGGGTCGAGCCACGAATCACTGGAAGAGGTAGCCGAAATTCCCCCCAAGGACGAGTCGAAGATCGCGTCCTAGCCCGGCCTACTCTCCGCGGAAGACTGGCCGTCGTTTTTCGGCGAATGCCGCCAGGGCCTCGAGCCGATCGGTAGTCGGCAGCACCTTTGCATAGCAGCTCGCCTCGACTTCGAGACCCGGCTCCAGGGCCAGGTCCGATCCGCGATCGATGGCCTCCTTGGCAGCTCGCACCGCGACCGGACCGTTCGACGCGATCTGCCCGGCGAGGCTGCGCACGGACTCGAGAAACTCCCCATCGGGAGCGATACGGTTGACCAGTCCGATGCGCTCCGCCTCGACCGCATCCAGCCGCCTGGCGGTCAGGATCAGGTCCTTTGCGCGACTCTTGCCGATCAGGCGTGGCAACCTCTGGGTCCCGCCCGCTCCCGGAATGATCGCAAGGGAGGCTTCGGTCAAACCGAATTGAGCGTGGGCTGCTGCAACCCGCAGATCGCAGGAGAGCATCAGTTCCGTCCCGCCACCAAAGGCGAATCCACCCACGGCCGCGATGGTCGGCTGGGGCATGCGGTCCACGTCGTCCATCAGGCCGCGGATGTTCTTGACGAACTCCGGAACACGTTCGGCCGGCATGGTCTTGCGCTCCTTGAGATCCGCGCCCGCACAAAAGGCGCGCTCCCCGGCTCCCGTCAGGATCAGACAACGGATCGAGAGGTCGTCGCGCAGCCCCTCGAGCAGGGTCCGGAAGCGGCGCAGGGTCGGGAAGGAGAGGCAATTCATCACCTCCGGCCTCTCGATCGTCAGCCAGACGATGTCTCCGTCCCGGCGCATCGAGACCAGGTCATCTTGGATCGGAACATCTGCGGGGAATTCGTCGGCAACCTGGGACATGCTCAAACCTCTGGAGTCAAGAATGGCGCCGGATGGTAGCGACAGGGGGCGGCGAAGGCCTGCGCAAATCCTGATCCCGTCCCGACTGGCAAGTCAGCCAGCGTGGACCATCCGATGGGACGGCTGCGAGCACGGGCAGCCGGCCCTCAACTATTGACGTCAGGGGCCCCGGTGCTCGTACGCGCCCATGTCCACGATCGGCGCAGTTCCGACCCCGGTGTCCGGCACGAACGGATCGTCGGCAAAGCGGCGAAGATGATCGAGATCGGTGGGAGTCGGCTCGCCGAGATCTCCGTCGTTATTCAGGTCAGCCACATCGCTCAGGACCGCGCGGTTCCGGCCGGCGTCGATGCACGGTGAGGACTGGGCCAGGCGCAGATCGTCGTCGCCGGTCCCCGGAATACCATCGATTCCGAAGGCGTCGACAAACTGTGGATCGAATCCGGTATTCGTCGGTCCGCCGTAGTCACTCCAGCCCTCCACACATGAGTTGCGCAGATTCGACCAGGCAGGGTAGGGACAATAGAAGTTCTCGGTGAAGGTGTCGGAGGCGGGAAGCGTGTCCGTGTTGCCCCAGGAGACGCAGCTGGCTACCAGGAATGCGCCCAGTGGAGCGATATCGATGCCGCCCCACTTCTCCGCCGTGTTCGCGTAGACGGTCGTCCCTATCACACTCCCGGCGGCGGTACGCATGTTGATGCCACCGCCGTAATCGCCAGCGCTATTGCCACGCACCACACAGTTCGAGATGTAACCCTCCGCGTAGGAATCATCGGCACGGATCCGTATCCCGCCGCCCGATCCGGCAGCGGAGTTGCCCTGGAACAGGCTCTCGACGACGAACGTGTCCCCGCTCCTCCACTGCAAGAGACCGCCGCCGGCGCCGTATCCCGCGGTGCGATTGTCTTCGACGGTGCAGCGTGCGACGAGGAGGCCGTTGCACCTGGACTGGATGCCCGCACCCCCGTCTTCACGGCTCTCGGTGACGCTCTCCCCGGCGCGGACGGTGACGCCGTCGATACGAACGTTGTTCGAGCGGAAGAGAAGCGAGCCCGTCTGCACCACATGCTGACTGTTGTCGCCACGATTCTGAAAGCCGGGCAGGTCGTCGCCGTTCAGATCGCCCGAGAGGATCACCGGATGTGCTGCCGGATTGCGCTGGGAGAGGCTGGTCTCGGTGCCCGCAAATCCGCCATAGAGGTGCACGCCGCCCAGGAGGCGGAAGGAGAGGTCTTGATTTCCGGCGGGCATGGCGGGCCGGTAGGTTCCCTCGGCCACCCAGACTTCGGTCGGCTCGTCGGGACAGGCGGGCTGGGCGTCGAGCGCCAGGCGCAGGTCGTCGTAGGCGGTCGCCCATGACTGGCCATCTCCGCCGGGGGCCGCGCCGTGATTTACATACACCCGTCGCCCGCATTCGGGCACGTGGTCGTCGCCCAGCGCGGTGAGCGAGAAGGGATTGGAGAGCCGGGGCGGCGCCATGCCCTGGCGGACCTCGGCTTGCATGTAGACCTGAGTCGCACCCAGTGCGACAGCGGGCAGGATCAGGGAGTGCACGAGTTCGCCGCTGCCCGGGATCACACCGATCCCGATGCGCACGGGCGCCGAGGTGTGCAGGACCCCTTGCTCGGGCGCGAGCGGGATCGCCACGGTCCTGCGCGACAAGAGCAGGTCGACGATATCCCCCGGCACGCCGATCACCCGCAGCTCGACCGCGCTTCCGCCCGCCGCAAAGCTGGTCTCGCCCGCGAGCTGCGGCAATTCACTGGTGATCATCGAGACCTGGCCCCGGGTGGCGACACCGTCCTGGCCATCCCCATGAAAGCCAGTGCCTCCCGCGCCCATGGCGAAGGAAGTGCCCACGGCATGTACATCCGCTCCGTTCAGAAGGCTCAGGCCATTGCCACCGTTTCCACCAAAGCTCTCGGAGAACCCGCCACCGTGCCCGCCAAGTCCGCCCTCGACCGAGGAGTTGACCACGCCCAGGGTTCCGCTGATCACGCGCATCCCTTCGCCGCCGGCCCCGCCCGTGCTGTTGTTGTAGCCCGCGATGTCATAGCCCCCTTCACCGCCGTCGATCACGGAGTTGTAGACGTTCACCACGGAATCCCGTGTCGCGAGACCGAACCCGGCATCGTGAGGATCCTCTTGAGCTTCGCCGCCATGCAGATTGCAGTTCGAGATCGCGACATCGACTGACGAGCGGACCTCGATCGCGTGGGTGCCCGGTCCACTGAAGCCCGGATGGGTCCAGCCCCCCGTCCCCGTGATCGTGCAATTCTGGATGCGAACACTGCCGCTGTTGTTTTCGAGCAAGACCCCGACGGCGAAGGGGTCGGTCGCCACAGGATGGGACAGGCCGGCCGGAGTCAGGATCCGGAAGCCCGAAAGCACGAAGGTCTGCCCGGGACCGAGATTGCGCGCGACCACGGACCCGATCGGAAGTCGCATCGGGTCGAAGGCCATCAGGGTCAGGCCCTTGCCATCGATGGCCACACTCTCGCTCACGCGATTCCGGTGATGACGCTTTACCAGAATCGTGTCGCCGTCCATGGCCGCGTCGACTGCGTCCTGGATCTGAGTAAAATCCTCGGAACCGTTGGCGTCGACGGTCCAGACGTCAGCAACCGACGAGCCCGCGAACAGAACGATCAGGAATGAAAACCGGAGAGCTGAGGCGATCGAGATCTGCATGACGATCCTCGTTCAAAAAAACAGTAGGGAGGTACTAGCCCGGCGGATCCAACTCTACCACGGGTGCCGAAAACCGACCATTGCACCCGCTCGCTCGGCACCGCTGTCCGAGGAAACCCACGATTCGCCGTCGACTGAGGGTTGACCCGGGTCAGCCGTCCGGGCCGATGGCTCCCAGGTCCCCGAGGATTCGACGCGTGACCGCGACCCGCGCCGCTGCGTCCTGCTCTTCGACAATGTCGAGGTTCATGGCAAAGAAGAGCGTTTTCGAACCACGCTGCACGTAGCCCACGAACCAACCGACCTGGGGGCTGCTACTGACGCCCCAGCCTGTCTTTGCTCGTAACACGAAGCTATCCGTTTCCTCGATCACAAGAATCTCCCGGACCAGGTCCATGGTGCGTGTGGAGAACGGCAGCTCGCCACGCTGAAGCCTGTGCAGGAACTGAACCTGCTCATGGGGGGAAATCCGTAGGCCGCCGTCCAGCCAGAAGCGGTCTATCCCACCGCTGAGATCCCCGTTGCCGTAGCCGGCCCGATCCAGATGGGCCTGCATGCGCTCCTCTCCAACGCGCCGGGCGACCTCCTGGAAGAACCAGACCGCGGAGTGCTGGACCGCCGAGCGCAGATCGTGGTCCCGGTTCCACATCGACCAGCCGCGGTCGACGCCATCCCACGGAAGCGTCACCGTCTCGTCCTCGAGAACGCCTGTCTCCAGGGCCACGAGTGCATTGAAGATCTTGTAGGTGGACGCGGGGATGAAGGCCGTCTCCATGCGCTCGAAGTCATTTGCGAGGTAGCGATCCTCGCTCGGTTCGTAGGTGACGAACACGCCCTGCACACCCGCCTCATCGAAGCGCCGCTGAAAATCTTCTCGGTACTCCAGCCTTCCTTCGCTCGCGGCGGCGCACCCTGCGACGAGCCAGGTCAGGCCCAGGATCGGGATTACCGGGTTCCTCGCGCGCTCGCCGTCTCTCGACGCCGGTCTCCGGGCCAGGATCATCGACCCCGATTCCGAGCGCCCCATTTGAAGCCGATCGTCCCGGCGCCCAGCACGACGCAGGCGGCGCCAGTTACGAAGATCGCGAAGCTCGGCCCGGGAAGACCACGCTCCTCGGCCCATGCAATGTGGTGCGCCGAGTTGCCGAAGGCCGTGAAGTTCAAACACCCTATTCCGAAGACCAGAAGAAAGGCGGCGAATGCGATGACAACCCACTTGCTCATGGAGGCTCCCTCTACGCGATTGAATGGTTCGATACTCGCATGCTAGCAGGGGTGTCCGGCCTTCCCAATCGCCCGACCCGATTCCGTACTCGCCATGAAATAGAGGGCCGCAGAACCAGTGGATATGATGCCGAAAATCCAATGGCCCTCCTGTTCATCCTGTTCTTCTTCGCACCCCTCGTCGCCCTTGGCACACTGCTGTGCACGGTGCGCGCGCTTCAGGTCTTGATCGGGAGCACCCCATCACCCAGGGAGACTCTCGGTCTGCACATTCTCCCGTTGATCCTGTGTACGAGCGCGCTGCTCCTCACCATCGTCGAGAGCATCGATGGCATCGACTGGCTCCACATGTTCTGGACGGCCCAGATACCGATGGTCGGCCTCTTCCTCTGCTCCGGAGCGATGCTATGCGACAGCTGGAGAGGCGACAGGATCCCGACCGGGAGGCCTTCCGGAGCGGCCCGGGGCAGCGTGGGTGGGCATCGATGGATTCCGCGTGGAGCACGTGCGTACCTCTCCATGACAGCTCTTCTGGGAGTCGCACCGGTTCTACTACTCAGCCTGGCTCCCGACGGCAGTCGGGCAATCGGATCGAGTGGCGCCCCGTTTCCACACCTGTGGGAACTGATCCTCTGGGGTTTCGGTGGGCCCTTGCCAGAATGCCTCATCCCGACCACGCCCGCGGAGATCGCGCGAGGAGTTGGGCATCTGCACCGCTCCCTGACAGTGACGGTCGGGACGACTCTGATCGCCGCGTGGTTGTGGCTCGCGTTCTGTGTCGTCGCCTGTGCTGGAAGAATTCTGCGACACCAACGTCTGCGCCTGGCGTTCTACCTGCTAGCTCCCGTGGGTCTCGGACTCCTTGCCCTGACCGCCGGATCGGAGCCGGTTGCGTGGATCTGGGAGGGATTCGATGTGCGGCTCTTCTTTCCGAACGACAGCCGCCAGGGTGGAATCTGGAAATGTGACCCGGTGGTAGTGAGGAGCTACGGCCCCGTACTCCTGGCCGCCTTGCTCGGCGCCCTCTTTCTGGCGCTTGCGCAGACCGTCCTGCCCCGGAAGTCGGCTGGGGACATCGATAGGCAACGCTTATCGAACAGTGCAGCAGGATCGACTGGGCAAGATCGCCCCTGACGGGCGATGATTGGATTGTCATGTGGCTCCGAATCCTCGCCCGTACCGCCCAGATTCTGGGCGCCCTGACCCTCGGCGCCTGCTTGAGCGTCAGCCCCCACCACCCGGGAACCGGGGTGCATGCCAATATTCCATTGCGCACATTGGGTGGGATCCAGTTCTGGGCCGACGTGGAATGGCGATCGGGCTGGCGGATTCAGGAGAACGTCCTGTTCCGGCACCATCGCTTGCTGGACCCGGAGAACGTGAGGCGAGCATGGGGCAGCCGGGCGGCCTGCCGCGAGGCTCTCGACCGTCGCGCACCGGCCACGGCGACCGATCGATCGGTCGAGCATCTCGTCGTGCTCCTGCATGGCCTGGGCCGATCCAGACACTCGATGGCCCCGCTGGCCGAGACTCTCGAGTCGGCCGGCCTGAGCACGGCCTGCCTCGCCTATCCCAGCACGCGCGCCGGCCTCGACGAGCACGCGCAGAATCTCAACGGCCTGCTGAATGAACTGCGCCAGGTGTCGCGCGTCTCGTTCGTCACCCACAGCATGGGTGGCCTCGTGGTGCGCAAGGCCCTCGGACAGCCAGCGCCATGGCGTGCACGCATCGAGCTGGGCCGCGTTCTCCAGCTCGGGCCCCCCAACCAGGGCTCCCAGCTGGCCCGCTGGTTCGAGCCCACGCCGATCGGTTGGGTGCTCGGACCGAGCCTGACCACGGTCGCTACTGACGAGGCGCGCGATCTACCGGCCCTCCCCTGCGACTTCGCAATCGTCGCGGGCGCCAAGCCGGACAGCGACGGTTGGAACCCCTTCCTGAGGGGTGACGACGATGGAGTCGTCCGGGTCGAGGAAACACTCCTTCCGGGCGCGGACGAGCACCACTCGGTCCAGGCCATGCACACGGTTCTGATGCGAAACGAAGACGTGAACGAGATAGCCCTGCGCTACCTCCTGGCTGAATACACCCGGTAGCCGCCCTATTCCCGCCTGGCGGCTGCTGCCACGGCTTCCGCTCGAATTCCGGTCATGCAGGCGTGGTTCAGTTCGCCAACGATCGGGCAGCGCTCCGCATGGCACGGGCCGCAGGGCACCTCGATCCGCAGGTGCTGCTCCCGGTCCCAGACGTCGGCGCTGTGGCGTGGATCGGTCGGACCGAACAGAACGACCTGGTGTGCTCCGACGGCAGCGGCGACGTGGCGTACACCTCCGTCAGCGGTCAGAACAACTTCAGCCTGTGCGCACCAGCCGACCAGCTCTGGTAGGTCGGCGACCGGATCGAGCACCGCGACCACGCGGCCTCGGTCGGCGGCCTCGACGGTAGCGCGGACCCGCGCCTCTTCGCCCGGACCACCTACGACGAACACGGGGGCCGACGAGTCGAGCTGATCGAGAACCCGCGCCCACTGCAAAGGATCGCAGGCCTTCGCAGAGTCACTGCGCCCGCCCGCGTTCACGAGCACGAATGGGTCGCCGGGATTCAGGCCCGAGGCCGAGAGCCGTTCCAGAACGGCCGCCCGCGCCCCGTCGGCCACGCGCAATCGCGGCCGGATGTCGAAGACCGGAATGCCCATGGCGGTTACAAGCTCGTGGCAAGCACTGCTGAAAGGCCGTGGCAGTCTTCGTGGCCAGCGACCGTGCCGGCCGAGGCCCGGGGGAGTTGCACCACGTTCGAGAGCCGGTCGAACCCCATCCGTCAAGAGCAGCCCCTTCGCCCCCCTGGCCCAGCCGACGCGCCTCGGGATGCCAGCGCGCAGGGCGCGCAGGACGCTGCGGGTCGATCCGTCGAGGAAGAGTGCCACGTCATGCCCGCGCCAGGTCTGCTGGCGATCGCCCTCGCCGGTCGCCATCAAGGTGACGTCCTCGAAGCGGCCCGCCAGCAATTCGAGAAAGGGCGCGGGCGCAACCAGGGTCATGGGTGCTCGCTCGCGCGCCAGGCCACGCCACTCCACCATGGCACGCACCACCGGCTCGGCCATGATGAAGTCACCCAGCCACGAGGGCATACGAATCAGCAGGCGGTCCTGGGCAGCGAGCTGCATCATGTCGCGACTCCCTGTTCCGTGTCCCTGCTCGCGCAACGGGCCAGCACCCGCTCCGCAGCCTCCAGGACGAGGTCGGGGGTCAGCTCCGTCATGCAGCGGTGATGTCCGAGCGGGCAGGTGCGTTCGAGACATGGGGCGCATTCCAGCCCGGGGCGACGCACCAGCTCGCAGGTCTCCGAGATGCGAGCGGTGACCTCGATGAAATTGGGCCCGACCAGGGCCACGCAGGGCACACCGAAGGCCTCGGCCATGTAGCGCGGTCCGGAGTCACTGACTAGCAGGAAGGCGGCCTGGGCCAGCAGGCCTTTCAACCGCTCCAGATCCCGCGCCTCCTTCGAGAGTGAGATGGCCGGCGACTTCGCGCAACGGACCACGGCCTCGACCAGGGGTTCCTCCCCCGGCCCGCCCGTGACGACGGGGCGCCAGCCGTGCTGCTCGTAAAGGGAATCGAGTACGTGGGCGAAGTACTCCGGCTGCCAGGATTTGGCCGAGCCAAAGGCGGCTCCGGGGCAGCAAACGCTGAACGGTTCCCCGGCGCCGAGGCCCAGACGCTCGAGCGTGCCCAGCTGCTCTCGCCTTGTTTCCATATTCACGTCCAGCGCAGGCACCAGCGTCCGTGGCCAGATTCCGAGCAGCCCGGCCGCATCCCGCATCAGGTGCGGCGTCGGCACCGGAATCCGCCGGCCGCCACGTGTCGGCGGAACGACGGCATGGGTCAGAAGCCAGCGCCGACCGGAGAGGGCCGTGCCAGCCCGCACGGGAATGCGGGCACGCCAGGCGCGCAGGGCGCTGCCGAATGAATTCGAGAGCAGCAGAATCCCGTCCGGCGCGAGACGTTTCAGGGTCGCGAGCTCGTCCGCAGAGCTCGTCACAGGCACGATCGCGGACTCGAGAGGTCCATCGGCCAGAACTCCCACCAGGTGCCCGCGCAGGATGATGTCGACCCTGCCCCAGCCGTCGTTCGCCAGGGCGGCGCGCAGGATGGGCGTGGCCATGGCAAGGTCGCCGACCCAGTTGGGCGCGCGGATGGCCAGGTGCTCCATCATGGTTGAGGCTCTTCTCCGCTGTGGCGCGGAACGTGAGCCGCGATCCGCCGACGGCGGCGCTCGATGGCCCCGAGCCAGCGACGGCGGGCCGAGAGTGTATCGGGCCCGGCCAGCTCGAAGTAGCGCTGAAAGAAGGCCTCACGCTCCGGGTCCGACACCGGGCTGGGGAGCGAATGGGCCACCGCCCCCAGGTCCTTGATGAGCCAGCGCCGACGCGGCGAGTTCTCCTTCCGCACCCGCCCCAGGTCCAGCAAGGTGAGCTGCGGCTGGTCGAGGGCCTCTGCGAGGACGAAATGATTCACGTACAGGTCGCGGTGGTAGTAGCCGCCCCGATGCAGGCGGGCCACAAAATCGGCCAGGCACTCCAGCCAGTCCGCCCGCTGGGCCGGATCACCGGGACGCCCCAGTCGCGCGCGCAGGGTCTCCCTGTACCGGACCCAGCGCATCGAGAGTAGCGACAGGCCCCGAGACCGGTCCTCGGCCCAACCCACCGGCTCCGGAACGGCGAAGCCGCTGTCGCGCAGGGCGACCAGATTCTCGAACTCGACCTGGGCCGGACTGCGGTGGCCCCGGCCCCGCAGGCGGCCATACCATATATCGCGCCAATGCTGGCCCCGCCGACCGCCGCCCCCAAAGCGCTTGACCGCCAGGACGGGGTCAGCCCCGATGGGCCACGCGAAGGTCTCGCGGCCCGGGACCCGCCGGATCCACCGATCCGGGACGAGGTCGAGGAGTTCCCCAGCCGCCGGGACCCCGTGATTGTCGCTGATTTCGGCCATCGATTTCCCCATGGGGCGGGCCGCCGGACTCCCGACCGGAAACCCCCGCCCGTCTGACCGCGAGAAAGCACGCGAAAAAAACAGACGGAGGGTTCCCCCCACACCACTCCAGGGCTCGAATGGTAGCAATCCAAACCGAGGGTCCACCCCCTCGAAACCCCAGTGCCCCAGCGCCCTAGTCGGGCCGGACAGGTACAGCGAATGTCCATCGGATCAGCTGTCGTTCCCTCCAGTGCCAAGATAGACGAGTTCAACCCCTTCCTTTCCATGGCGAAGGGGTTCGACGAGGCGGCCGAGCTCCTCGGGCTGGACGAGGGCATGCGAGAAGTCCTGCGCCAACCGGACCGGGAACTGAAGGTCTCGCTTCCGATCCTGATGGACGACGGCAGCACGCGCGTCTTCACGGGATATCGCGTCCAGCACAACTTCCTGCGCGGCCCGTGTAAGGGAGGCATCCGATTCGCGCCCGAGGTGAACATCGATGAAGTGCGCGCGCTCGCGGCCTGGATGACCTGGAAGTGCTCGGTTGTGAACGTGCCCTTCGGCGGTGGCAAGGGCGGCGTCATCTGCGACCCGCGCACCATGTCACACGGCGAGCTCGAGCGACTCACCCGGCGCTACACCACGGCGATCATGGACATCCTCGGTCCGGACCGGGACGTGCCGGCGCCGGACATGAACACGAACGAGCAGACGATGGCGTGGATCATGGACACCTACTCCATGCACGCGCGCAAGACGACGACAGCCATCGTGACCGGAAAGCCCCTGGCGATCGGCGGTAGCCTCGGACGTCGCGAGGCCACTGGTCGTGGAGTCATGCTGACCTGCAATGAAGCCTTGAAGATGACCGGCCTGCGCCCGGAGGACACGCGTGTCGTCGTGCAGGGCACCGGAAATGTAGGCGGCATCGGAGCCCTGCTCCTGCACCGCGCTGGCTACAAGATCATCAGCTTGAGCGACATGTACGGGTCGATACACAACTCGAATGGCCTCGACGTTCCGGCCGTGCTCTCGCACGTCCAGGATTCCGGGCGCCTCGAGGGTTACGACGAGGCCGAGCACCTGCCCAACGCGGGGCAGATGGAGCTCGACTGCGAAGTCCTGGTTCCCGCGGCGACGGAGAACCAGATCACGTCCGAGAATGCCTCGCGCATCCGAGCGCGCCTGATCGTCGAGGGCGCCAACGGCCCGACGACGGCCGTGGCCTCCGATGAGCTGGAAGATCGCGGCGTCATCATCGTGCCCGACATCCTGGCCAACGCGGGCGGCGTGACTGTCTCCTACTTCGAATGGGTACAGGACCGCATGGGCTATTTCTGGACCGAGGAAGTCGTCAATGCGCGCCTCGAGAGCATCATGGTGCGCGCATTCAAGGAAGTTGCCGACACTGCCAAGGAGCACAATGTCGGGTTGCGCGCCGGCGCCTATCTGGTGGCCATCGACCGCGTCGCGTCGGTCTACAAGATCCGCGGGATCTTCTCCTGATGGCCAGCCCGCCTCCGGAAGCAACGGCGAGCGAGGTTCTACCGAGCACGCCGCCCCTGGATGAGACCCAGCCGTTTGCGCGGATGATGGCCAGCTTCGAGGCGGCCGCGCAGGTTCTGGGCACCGAATCGAGCGAATTCGCGATCCTGCGCAAGTCGGACCGGGAAGTGGCCGTCGCGATACCGACGACCCTCTCCGACGGTACGGTAAAGGTCTTCGACGGCTACCGCATCCAGCACAACGCCGGCCTTGGCCCCTTCCTCGGCCCCCTGCGCCTGGACGCGGACCTGAAGATCGACGAGCTGCGGGCCCTGGCGGCCTGGATGACCTGGAAGTGCGCGACCTTGAAGGTGCCCTTCGGCGGCTCGTCGGGCGGTATCAACATCGACCCGACGGAGCATGATCGATCGGTCGTCGAGAGCGCGGTACGCCGCTACACCGCCAGCCTGATGCACGACGTCGGTCCCGACCGCGACGTGTTCTCGCCTGACATCGGGGCGGACGAGACGGCGATGGCCTGGGTCATGGACACGATCTCATCCCATGCGCGCCATACGGAAAACCCGGCCGTGACCGGCAAGCCGCTCGCCATGGGCGGGACCATCGGTCACTACGACGCCGTGGCCCAGGGTCTACGGGTGATCTTGCAGCTGGCCAAGAGCCACCTGGGTATGGCACGCGGTCCGGCCACGGTCGTGATCCAGGGCGCTGGCCTCGTGGGCGGCAACCTGGCACGCATCCTGCACGATGCCAAGCACCTGGTGTGTGGCATCTCGGACGTCCACGTCGCCCTCTACAACCCCAATGGGCTCGACATCCCGACCATCCTCAACTGGCGCGAGACCACCGGCGGGCTGGTCGACTGCCCGGGCGATTTGCAGACGATCGACAACAGTGAGCTGCTGGCAAAGGAGTGCGACATCCTGATCCCCTGCGCGGTCAGCAATGCGATCCACTCCCGCAACGCCGCGGACGTCAACGCGAGCCTGATCATCGAGGGGGCCCACGGACCCGTGTCCAACCGGGCCGACAAGATCCTCGACGACCGTGGTATTCCGGTCGTGCCCGATATCCTCTCCAACGGCGGCGGGGTCGTGGTCTCGTACCTCGAGTGGGTCCAGAACCGCACGGGCTTCTACTGGGCGGCAGAGGTGGTCGAGAAGCGCCTCAACCGGATGATGCGCGAGGCCTGGGAGGCCGTACGGGTTGAGCAAGAATCCTACGATGTGAGCCTGCGCATGGCGGCCAATCTGCTGGCCGTCCAGCGCGTGAGCGCCGCGGACCACTGGCGCGGCATCTACGCCTGAGCCCGACAGGACCAACGCCCCCGGGCGCAGCGGCGACAGGGGTCCAATACCGGGAGTCGAGGGGGGATTTTCCCCTGCGCCCTTGGCTATGATCTGCGACCCGGTCACAACCCGAGCCCTCACCGTAGAGACCTTCCAGTGAAATACACAGCCCCGCTACTCGCCCTCGCCCTTCTCACCGCAGCCTTCTGCCCCGCCCCGCGCGCGGTCCATTGCCAGGTGCCCTGTGGCGTCTACGGTGACAGTGCACGCATCACGATGATGCTCGAGGACGCGACGACCATCGAGAAGGGCATGAACACCATCCGCGATCTCGAAGGCGCCGACGCGAAGAATTACAACCAGATCGTGCGCTGGGTGACGACAAAGGATGAGCACGCGACCCACATCCAGGAGACGGTCGCGGCCTACTGGTTGACGCAACGCATCAAGGCACCCGCCGCCGGCGCGGACGAGGCTGCCCGCGCAAAATACCTGGGCCAGCTCGAGCTGATGCACGGGTTGACCGTCGCGGCCATGAAGTGCAAGCAGACGACGGACACGACCCACGTCCAGTCCCTGCGCAAGCTGACAGAAGCCTTTGCTGGAACCTACTTCTCTGAAGAGGACCTCGCGCACATGCGAGGGCACCACAAGTAGGCGCCGCCCGGAGAGATCTTTGAGGGCGGGCTAGTCCTTGCCGGCCCGCAGGACGTCGAGCGAGAATCGTAGCCCCGCGAGCCCCAGCACGCCTCCCAGGACGCCCCGTGCCAGGAAGGCGTTTCCGCTTCCGTGTACCCAGTAGACGCCCGCGACGGCACCGGCCAGCGCGCCGCTGGCAAACCAGAGCGCGCGCTTCCAGTCGATCAAGCCGTCCTTCCTGTAGAGGAAGATCGAACGGGCCGATGTCAGCGTCGCCATTCCCAAGCTCGAGGCCCGGGCACCCAGGTAGCCCAGCTGGGGCATGACGAAGAGCAGGCACGGGACGACGACCAGCCCGCCACCGACCCCGAGCAACGGGACGGCAACGCCGGCCACCAGGCCAATCGCGAAGGCGAGCAGATGGTCGGTCACGCTTGGGTCGAACACCATGGCGGCCTCGACCAGGTCCCCCTGGCCGCTGGTGACCAGCATGCGCCCTCCCGCGAGCAGCAGCACGATGCCAAAGACCACCTTCAGCTTGCGCACCGGGAGGCGTGATGCGATGCGGTGTCCAATCTGGGCCCCGATCAGCGCACCGAGCAGCAGGCTGACCACCAGCCCGGGAAGCAGGGCGCGACCGGGATGAAAGGCCTCCGTCACCGTCGCCGACGTGGCCGTAGCGAATACCAGACACAGGGAGGTGGCCACCGCGGACTTGAGCGGCAGCCGGAACCCGTAGTGCAGCAACGGGACCGCAAACAGACCACCGCCGATGCCACAGGTCGACGCGACCATGCCGATCATGAATCCCGCGGCGACGAGTCCGACCCTCTGACCCGGCCCCACGTGCGAATGGGATCCGGCGCTCACGGGGTGGAGGACGGCGCCGAGTCCGGTGGTACGTCGTGACCGGCCGCAGCAGACCCATCCAGAGCCGCGAGCAGCTCGCTTGAAGAATGGGATTTGGGGTCGCCACAGATGGCGATCTCGATTCCCAGCTCACGATCCACACCGGCCTCGGGGACGTCCTCGGCCGTGTAGTCGGTGCCCTTGGCATGCACATCAGGTCGCAGCCGCCGCAGGGTGGCCTCCAGGGTTGGCTCGTCAAAGGAGGTCACGTAGTCGACGCTCCCCAGGGCCGCGACCAGCTCGGCCCGCTCCTCGAGGGGAATGCGCGGACGTCCGGTTCCCTTGTTGGCGCGCACGGACTCGTCCGTGTTCAGGGCGACGACCAGCAGATCTCCGCGCTCGCGCGCTTCGGAAAGGTAGCGCACATGCCCGACGTGCAGCAGATCGAAGCAACCATTGGCGAGCACCACACGCGAGACCGCGCCCGCTTCGCGCAGGGCCTCCAGACGCTCAGCCAGATCATCACGGCCGATCAATCCTGTCCGGGGGCTCACTTGCTGATGCCCCGGCTCGGATCGGGAGTCGCGGGGCGACCGACCGCCTGGCGCAGCTGATCCGGAGAACAGAAGGCTGCCCCGTGCTCCATGACGACGAGGCCCGATGCAGTATTCGCGAGCTCCATTGCCCGACGCGCGTCAAGGCCAGCGGCCAGTGCCAGGGCAAAGACAGCGGCGGCCGTATCGCCGGCTCCGCACACATCCGTGACATCGCCAGCACCGGAGGCAGGGACGAAGACCCCCTCGGGCGCCAGCGCGTCGCCAAACACGGCCATTCCAAGGTTGCCGCGCGTGACGAGCAACCAGCGCGAACCACTGCTGCGCAACACATCGGCCGCAGCGCTCGACAGCTCCCGCGGGTCGTCCAGACTCTCCGGACGCCGCCCGAGAAACTGAGCCAGCTCGCCCACATTCGGCGTGAGAGCGCTGAGTCCATTGAACGACTCGAAGTCACGGCGCGGATCGAGAACGACGACCGTTCCGCCTCCCGCCATCTCGGCGACGACCGGCACGAGGGATCTTCCGAGGGCGCCGTACTCGTAGTCCGAGAGCACCATGGCGTCCAGCTCAGCGCCCCGCGCCGCCACCCGCGCAGCGATGTCCTGGGAGACCTCGAGCGCCATCGACCCGGCCGGCTCACGGTCGATACGTAGAATCTGCTGCAGGCTGCGCCGTGGCTCGGCCGCCAGGATGCGCGTCTTCGTGGGCGTGCTCCACTCCGGCACGAGAGCAACCCCCGCCGTATCGATACCGTCGGCCTCGAGCATCTGAATCAGCTCACGCCCGTTCGCATCCCGCCCCACTATTCCAAAGAGGGTCACCTGGGCGCCCAGGGCGGCCAGGTTGCGCGCCACGTTGGCAGCCCCGCCGGCACCGAGCTCGTCGCGCTGATGGGAAAGGACCATCACGGGCGCCTCGCGCGAAAGCCGCTGGGGTTGTGCGAACAGGTAGTGATCGGCGATCAGATCGCCGACCACGCCTACCGAGAGTTCTGAGAAATCGGGGATGGTCACGCTGGATCCAGGCCCTCTCAACACATCTCCGCGGCCGCGGCAGCCGCCGCGACGGCCTGGGCGCGTCGCCTGTCACCCTCGGGCGGAGCCGCCGCAGTGAGCCATTCGATGCCGGCCTCCTCCGCCAGGAAGAAGTCCGACCGCACGCCCATGAATCGGTTGTAGCGGATCGCGTAATGCAGCTCGCCGCGCTCGATGCAACCATCCGAGAGCTCGCGATCCAGGTCGGCGATCTGAGGCTTGAAGGACTCCCAGGCCTCACGATCCATGGCGAGCACTCGCTCCACCATCGGCTGGTAGTGGATCGCGGCTGGCGCGTCGTGATACGCGTCCATGCGACTGTTCACGAACCAGGGCATCAGCTTGCCGAGCTTGTCGATGAACAGGTTTTCCTCGGCCCCGAAGTTCATGACGCTACCGTCCGTGAAGTCGGACGCGGCCTGGTCCACGTCGGCCCCCACGTACCCGCCATCGATCGCGAGGTCGTGACCCTCGGTGCCGGGAAAGGGATAGAAGAACGACGTCCGGAAGCGGCCAATACGGGACTCCGCCAGGGTATCGACCGTCTCCCAGCGCTCGGCGCGGGTCTCACCCGGCAGCCCGACCATGACGAAGCCCGAAGTGTGCAGGCCGAATTCATCCGCCGAGGCCACCGTCTCGAAGATGTCGCTCTGGGTCATGTGGCGCTTGAGCACTCGGGTACGCACCCGTTGCGACCCCGATTCGATCCCGAGCTTAAGGATCTTGCAGCCGGCCTCGGCCAGGGCCTTGGCAACACGCGGATCCAGACGCTTGACGTGGCTGTTGACGACGAAGGGAATTCCGATGCCGGAGGCCTGGTAGGCGGCGCAGAAGTCGAGTGCGTGCTGCACATTGACCGTGAACAGATCGTCATCCAGGATGAAGGTGCCGATCTGCGGATAGCGCTCGATGACACCGCGGATCTCGGCCAGCATCTTGTCCACGGGCCGAAAACGGAAGAAGCCGATCTTGGACGTGCTGCGCGAGAGGTCTGCCTTGTAGAGGTCGACGATCTTGTGATTCAGACAATAGGTACAGCGATACGGGCAACCGCGGCTCGTCAACAGCCCGAACCAGCCATGCTTCTGGTCGGTGATGCGCCCCGTGTCGAACAGACCGTAGTCCGGCTCCGGTAGCTCGCACAGGTCGGGGAATTCGCCCACCGCGTTGCGCACCCAGGCGCCCTCTTCGATACCGGCCGGTTGGACGGGCCGCTTCCCGCCTGGCCACGATAGAAAATTCGCCACATCCTCCGGCGCCCTCCCTTGCTCGTAGCGTGTGACCAGCTCGAGTAGCGCGTCCTCGCACTCACCCATCCCGACATGGTCCCACACCCCGTCGGACATGACCGCGTCCGGCACCATGGTGGGGTGAATCCCTCCAACCACCAGTGGCGGCAATCCAAACCCTTCGGCCGCAGCGCGCGCGCGCAGGCTACGTGCCAGGCCCAGCGCCGCCTCGTACTGCATCGTGAGGCAGGAGAAGCCGACCAGGCCAGGCTTCCAGTCGCGGATCAATGCGACGATCTCATCTTCGGTCAGGACCGGCGGAAGCTTCTCATTCAGGTTTACCAGGCGCGTCTCGTGCCCCGCTCGTACCAGTACCGCCGAGAGCGAGGCCAGCCCATGGTTGAACCCCATCTGGGTGTAGAGGTTCGGGTAGATGAAGAGTACGCGCATGCCAGCCCTTCAAGCTCGCCCTGTGGCCGTGTTTCCTGAGCGAATGCGCTCCAGGGTCGAGGTTGTCGATCGACCGGCGACGAGCGGCGCGAGCAAGACCCGGCCGCCGTGCGACTCGACCCACTCCCGCCCGACCACGCCCTTGTCGCGCCAGTCCTCGCCCTTGACGAGCACATCCGGCGTGATGCGTTCGATGATGTGAGCCGGCGTGTCTTCCCCGAAGGACACGACCGCCTCGACCATCTCGAGCGCCGCGAGAACCTTCATGCGATCTCCGAGCGGGTTCACGGGCCGCTCGGGCCCCTTGAGCCTGCTCACGCTCGCGTCGTCGTTGACGCCCACGACGAGCACGTCCCCGGCGGCACGCGCAAAGCGCAGGTAGTCCACATGCCCCACGTGCAACACATCGAAACACCCGTTGGTGAACACGATCCGCCGGCCGTCGCGACGCCAGCCCTCCAGCACCCCATCGAGGGTCGAGTCATCCAGCACCTTGCCCGTCGACGGCAGGGACTCGGTGATGCGTGCGCGCAGCTCTGAACGTGTGACGGCGACCGCTCCGAGGCGGCCAACGACGACGCCGGCGGCATGGTTGGCCAGGGCCACCGAGGTCATGAGATCGAGCCCGTCCGCCAGGTAGAGGGCCATCTGCGCCACCACCGTGTCACCGGCACCGACCACATCGAAGACGGCCCGCGCGCGCGCGGGGTCGTGCCCGGAGACGCCCTGTGCCGTGCGATGGTAGATGCCATCCGCGCCGAGTGTGATCACGATCGACTTCAGGTCCGCCAGGGCGATGAGCTCGTCCGCGGCCTCGGGCAGGGCTTCGCGGCCCTGTATCGAACGGCCGATGGCCTGCTCCGCTTCCTTCTTGTTGGGACTGATCAACGTCGCGCCGCGGTAGCGCGTGTAGTCCTCGCCCTTCGGATCGACGAGAACGGGAATCCCGCGCTTCCGGGCGCATTCGATGGCCAGCTCGATCACCTCTCGCGCCAGGGCGCCCTTGCCGTAGTCCGACAGGACGACCGCCTGGGCACGCTCCACGGCAGCGGGAATTCGTGACAGAACAGTCGCCAGCGCCTCGCCGTCGATCGGTCGGGCATCCTCCCAGTCGACGCGCAGCATCTGCTGGGACCCGCTGATCATGCGCGTCTTCTCGATCGTCGGACGGGTCGAATCCACGATCAGCGAATCATTCGAGACGCCGATCTCCGTGAGCTTCTCGGACAATGCGCGCCCGAATCCGTCGTCGCCGACGACGGCGATCACCTCGACCTCGGCTTCCATCGAGCGCAGGTTGGCGGCCACGTTGCCTGCCCCACCCAGCCGCAGCTCGGCCCCCTGGGCCCGCAAGACAGGAATCGGGGCCTCGGGCGAGATGCGCGCCACCTCGCCCATCACGTATCTGTCGAGAATCAGATCGCCGATGATCAGGACGCTCGGCTGGCCGAGCCCATCGATCCGCGCCTCCAGGGTGACAGCATCGATCACGACTGTTCTCCTTCCGGCCTCTTCCAACCCGCGTCTTCCAGCTTCGCGAGCACGGCCTGGCGCAGCAATGGCAGCAGGATCTCGTGCTGACCAACGATCGTCAGGCCCTGCCCCGGCGGCCGGCGAACGACATTGGTCTCGGCCCGATACTGACGGATCATGTCCAGGTTGGCCGTCGTCATATCGCCCAGCTCACGGCCCAGGTTGATCGCGACGCTCACGGCCTTCAGGAAGACCTCGGGCAGGACGACCGCGCTGCCAACATTGATCCACACGCCTCCGTTCAGACGGCTGACCAGCCCGCATACATGCTGAAAGTCGGCCATCGACGCGGCGCCGATATGGGCACCGTCAGTCGCCGGATGCATGTGCACGATATCCGCACCGATGCACGCGTGGGCTGTCACGCCGAGTCCCAGGCGAACGGCCTCGGCGCTGACCGAGTAGGAGACGTGGGGCGCGTTGCGCGCCAGCAGCATGCGCCCGAGCGCGCGCCCCAATCCGGGCTCCGTGTCCCCGGGGGGCTCGGCACCGGCTTGCGCCGCCTCGGCCAGTCCGCGCCCGGTGTCGTCACTGAATCCGAAGTCCCCGGCGGGTAGCTGGGTACCCACGTCCTCCGACGTGCGCCCGACGGTCGCGATCTCGAAGTCATGGATCGCGCCGGCGGAATTCATCGCCACGTCGGTCAAGATGCCCCGTCGCATGAGATCGATCAGCAGCGGCGCCAGACCGACCTTGAGGACGTGAGCTCCGAGGGCCATTGCCACGGGCTTGTCAGCCAGGCGTGCGGCGACGATGCGCTCGACGAGCCGCTTGAAGTCCTTGCCCGCATAGATATCGGGCAAGGAATCCACAAAGGCCCCAAAACCGGGCAGTGGATCCGGGACTTCACAGAAGTCCTCCAGAAGAACGAGGCTCGGGCGCGACTCGAGGGAGTAGGTCGCGACCTCGAGCATGGGCTCGAAGGGATGGCTGGTCATCGACTTTCTATGTGCCGTGGGGAACCCGATACCGCGGGAGGCTGCTTGAGAATGGAATCTGTGGGAGCCGGGCTAGAGGCCCAGCATATCACCGGGGTACCGGCATTTCGTCTGGAAGCGGGGCATCTCGATAGCGGTCGTGGAGCCAGAAATACTGGTCCGGATGGCGCCTTATCAGGGCCTCGATCTCCTTGTTCAGGACCGTGATGACCTGCTCGGGCTGCGCGCCCTCCAGCTCCTCGGGCCGGATCAGGCGATTCAGGACGAGCTTGAAGCGCCAGGGGGTCTCGGTCGCAAAGCAGCAACCGACGACGATCGGTACCTTGAGGCGCCGGATCAGGACGGCCGCCGATCGGTCGCAGCAGGCCGGTCGCCCGAAGAACGGAGCGATCACGGGCTTCAGATGCGCCCGCTGGTCGAGCAGCATGGCCACGTGTCCCTTCGTACGCAGGACCTTCGGGATGGCGCGCATGGCGCCGTGGCGTGGCAGCACGCGCACTCCGAGCTTCTCGCGCATGCGCTGAACACGCTGGGAGACGGGGCGATTCTTGGCGGGCTTGCCGACTACGTAAAGCGAGCGAAATCCGAGGGCCGAGAGGACACCCGGGGCGATCTCCCAGTGGCCGATGTGGCCCGTCACGAACAGGCAGCCGCTCTGCTGCTCGAGCAAATCCTGGACCTCGGGGCAGATCTCGAAATCGAAGTGGTCGGCAAGGGGCTGGCCCAGCAGGCGTGTCTGGACTTCCTCGCTCGCCATCGCGATATGGAAGAAGTGCTTCCAGGCCGTGAGTACGCGCCGGTCGACCTTCCTCGCCGACAGCTCGGGGTATGCGGTCGAGATAAAGCGGCGCGCCGCCGCGCTGCGCCGCGGAGTGACCGTCTTCGCGAAGCGCGACAAGGCGGAGACAGCCAGGGGGCGCAAGGCGTCTGGACAGGCGCTGAGTGTGCGTGATGCGCCGCGTGCGAGCCCGTACTCGATCCAGGCCAGGACTCCATTGCGTTCCCCGAGCACCGCGTCTTCCTCGACCGGCCATTCGGTATCGCCCGCGTCTCCGAAGATACGCGCACCCCATTCGGCCAGCTTCTCGGCCTGGTGCTCGGTGCCTGCCGGCGCGACCCCCTCGGTCTCCACGGGCGACGGTACGTTTCCGGCCAGATCAGCCATGCAACCCCGCGTGCAGGGCGCCGAGCGCGGCGCGTCGCGGAGAATCGGGCAACCCATCCAGCAATTGTTCCAGCGTGGCGGCGCCCTCGAGCAGTTCGAACTCCACATCCAGCACCCAGAGGGGAAGCCCGCGCCCGCGCAACTTGACGGCGTCCTTGGCGGTCACGATCACCGGCCGCGATCCAAGGCCGGAAAGATCCTCATTGGTGAAGTCGTGATGGTCCGCAAACGCCCGGTGCTCGACGACCCGCGCACCGGTCGATCGCACAGATGCCTCGAAGGCCGGCGGATTGCCGATTCCGCTGATCAGGCCCACCTCGACCCCATCGAATTCATCCAGAGTGTGCTGTTCATCGTCGTCCGCATGGGAGCCCAGTCGTCGGAATCCCCGGGTCGCATGACGGGCCTCCGCGATCGGCACGCCCGGAGCACAACTCGTCAGCTTCCGCCTCAATCCGTCCAGGTCCTTGCCGTCGACGGAGTCCGCGCGCGTCACCAGGATCATATCCGCCCGGGCCAGGGCCGACCTTGGCTCTCGCATGAGTCCGCGCGGCAGCATGGCACACACCGGCGCGAGTCCCGGCTTTGCAGGGCCGAGCCCCCAGGGTCGCGTCGCATCGATCAAGACGAGGTCCAGGTCGCGATGCAGGCGTCGATGCTGAAAGCCATCGTCCAGCACGATCACATCCACGCCCCTATCGACCAGTCGCGCCGCTCCCGCGACACGATCCCGATCCTGGACATGCGGGGCACCGCCGCACCGCTCCGCCAGCAACAAGCCCTCGTCGTTCAGGTCGGCACCCGCGACCCGTCCGTATCCGCGCGACAGCAGACCGACCGTGACGCCGCGCTTCTGCAGTGCACCTACGAGCCACTCGACCAGCGGCGTCTTGCCGGTGCCACCGACGGTCAGGTTGCCCACACTGATGACCGGAATCTCGACCTGCATGGTCTTCAGCCAGCCACGGGAATAGAGGCTGGAGCGCAAACGTGCCAGGACGCCGAACAGCCATCCCAATGGCGCGAGACCCTCGACGAGTCCGCCGCGCCTTGCCAGGCGCTGATCGATGCGCCGCTCAGCACTCCCCACAACGGGCGTTCCCGGAGCTGGCGAAGCCGAGGGGGCCTGCACGGACAACAACCTGCAGCCGGGTCAGAGTTCGGGCGTCGGAGTATTGCTCTCCTCGTCCGGAATGAGTTCGATCAGGCCGCGTTCCATCTCGAGGAATGCGATCTGAATCGGGTTGACCTCGCGGGTCTCGATCAGCGGAGCCGCGCCGTGGATCAGCTCGCGGACACGCTTTTGAAGGAGTGCCGTCTTGTGGAACGAACCCTGAACCGACTGCTGGAGTCGCTGCGGGAGTGTCAAGTCCATGGGGGTGGATCGCGAAAGTGTCGAAGGGACGAGGGTGACTCGAGGAGCGCCAGCGCGGGCCCCGGCCAGGGCCATCCTCACGCCCAGGTCCATTTCGACCTGGGACGCTCAACTCGAACGGAACAGTGTAGGCGAAGTCCATGGCGAGATCGACCCGAAATGGACGAACGGGGTCCGCGGAAAGAGAATCAGGCCTCGAGCGGAGGCCCGGAACCAGGCCCCAGGGGGTTATCGGCGGGGATTCTGAGCTCCGTCGCGCCAGGCTCTCCCCCCCAGGGGGCCTCGCAAGCAGCCCGCAGGGGCTCCTCGACGGCCACCTGATAGGCGTCCGGGACCCCGTTCCGCGCATCGCGCCCCGCGAGACGCCGGCGGGCCACGGCCGGTGAGATTTCGAGCACCAGGGTGCGCCGGGCCAGATCGGCCAGACCCAGCTCCCTCAGTCCGCGGCCCTCGACGAGGGTCAGCGCGCCGGCTTCCGCGGCGCCGGACAGGGCCGCGCGCCAGCGATTCGCGTCGGCCGATGCCGAGTCAGCCGCTTTCGCGCCGAGCACCTGACAGCCGCGCCCGAGGCGCTCCAGCTCACGCGCAAGATCCCGCGCCATGATCGTCTTTCCGCTGGCCGGACCACCGGTCAGCGCGAGCGAATCCACGTCCATCAAGTCGAGCTGCTCGATCAAGTTGCGCAACCAGGCCGAGCGCTGGTCGAGCCGCGGCAGCAGCTCATCGAGCCCGTCGATCACGGCCTCACACTGGGCGACCTCGCCCGCCTCCGCAAACCCCCGCGCCAGGTGTACATGCGGCAGGCCGTTGGCCCAGGCCGCGTCACGGTCGGAGATGCGGTCCCCGACCATGACGGCCGAGCGCGTGTCAAAGGTCCAGAGTAGATCCTCGATCATGCCGGCCTTGTCATGGACTCCCCGTGAATCGAGACATCGGGACTCCTCGATCCAGCGCTCCAGACCCAGCCCCCCCACCATCGCATCGAGGTACTGGCGGCCACAGTTGCTGGCGATCCCAAGGCGCACTCCGCGCGCACTCAGCTCATCGAGGGCCGCCTGCGCACCCGGCAAGAGCACCGCGTGTCCGGCGCGCAGAGCGAGATGCTCCTCCTCCACGCAACGCTCCATCAGCACGGCCCGCGCAGGACCATCGAGATCCTCGAAGACCCGCGCAAACCCATCCTCGAGCGGGTAGCCGACCATTCCCATCCAGTCCCGACGGGTGGGCAACTCACGCTCGAGCCCCAGCTCCTCGAATGCGCGCAAGGCGCCAGCCCGCGCGGCGTCCGGCCAGAAGCGATCGGTCGCCACGAGCGTGCCGTCCAGGTCGAACAGAACCGCATCGAACGGAAACCGGGCTGGTGACCGATCAGTCATCTTCACCGGTTCCCGGCACAGGAGCACGATGTCCGAAACTCTGTCCGACCGTCACGTCGTCGATTCGCCATTCCAAAATCCAGGTCACGGGTCCCGGCCCCCTGTCGAGGGCATGGCGCACCCGTTCCTCGGCCCCGACGAAACGCGCCCCGGCCGGCGCTTCCATGCGCGCGGGCAATTCCACGAAATCGAGCGTGCTGCGATCGAAGAGCAACAGGACCAGGTGGCAAGCCGTTCCGCGGCCGATGGGCTCGCTGACCTGTGACAGATCGAAGACCCAGTCCTCGGCGCCGACCTTGGGCTTCAGCTCGCCCGCCAGTGCCGGCAGGTCCCCAAAGACCTGGGTCGAGACCATGGATGCGAGCTGCCCGACCGTCCACATGCGCTTGATGCGCTCCCCGAGAAGCCAGGCCCAGTTGTCGGCCATGTCGAATACGGCGACCGGCCCGTCGGGGGTCCGCAGCCAGCGGCCCTCGGCCTGGGCATCGTGATAGAGGGTCGAGCGGGCATTCCAGCGCAGGGTCGGTGCGTCGATGGTCTCGGTATCCGGAAGTGCCGAGACGACAATCGAGCGCGCCGTCCACGGTTCGAACTCGACTCCGGACGGCGAGCGTCCTTCGCCACGCCAGATGCGTCGGCCGCGGGATGGCTCGGAGGCGGGTACATCGACCGCGATCCAGCCCGCACCGGCGGGCCCCTCGGTATCGTCGAGACCCTGGAGTTGAGCAGCCGGCACCAGCAGCAGCAGACCGTCCTGGCGTGCGTCCGCGAAATCGTCCTCGCGCAACCACGCGCGCAGCGCCTGGCGATCGAGCCCGAACAGCTTCACCGGTGTCGTGCGCTCGGCATCGGCCGGCAGAAAGGCCGGATGCAATAGCCATGGCAACACATTGCCCAGGGGATCGTAGCCCGCGCTCGTCGCCGGTGGGTCGACCACGACGATCAGCTCATCGCCCCCGCGCTGGCTGACCTGAAGAAGCAACTCCTCGTGCAAGCGCTCGACCGGGCCCAGGGCCGCGTTGCGCGCGTCCACTCCGGAATGTGCAAGCGAGGCGTACATGGCACTCACCAGGATGGGCGTCAGATAGCGGCGCACGCCGGAAAGAGCCGTCGACGAAATGCCCAGGCCGAGCGCCATGACGAGCGACGGCACGAGCAAGACCTCGGCCCGCACCAGGCTCCGTGGCTCGACGCGTACGATCGCATCGGGCACCTGGGTGGCGGCGATGGACAGGACCCAGCCCACAAGGATCCAGCCCCATAAGCGTGGCGCCCAGCGCCCGGCCACCAGTGCCGGCTGCAGCCCGATCAGGATCGCCAGCCCCGCCAGAAGGTAGCCCGGTGCACCACTTCCATAGGAATTGACCGGCAGGATCAACAATCCAAGCTTCTCGAGGCCCAGCACCACGCCGTCGCCACGCAGGGGCGCGAGGTCGAGGGTCGAGCCACCCCGGTAGGTCAGAACGGCGCTGCTATCCGCACCCAAAAGATGACGCAGGCCCCACCCGATCCCGACGCACGCCGCGAATACCACGAAGGTGTTGATCATGGTGCGCACGCGCGCGCCATGGGGCCGGTGTCGGCGCGCGGACAGGTACTCAACCACCGCAGCTGCAAACGGAATGAACACGTCAACCCCCGAGAAGAACCCCACGACGACCGTCAATGACCCCGCCAGGAGCACGCGCCCGTGGTCCCGTTCCTGGCGACCGTGCAGGAACGAGCCCAGCGCCGCGATCGAGACGACCAGGGCGACGAGGTCGCCCCGGGACGCCAGGCGTGCCGCCGAAAGTACGGCGAAGGGATGGACGGCGAAGAGCAAGCCGGCGGCAAACCCGGCACCCTTGCCCTGGTCGAGCGGAGTCCAGGGTTGCAGGGCGCGGCGCACCAGCGAGACCAGAAAGACGGCGCACAGGAGGAGCAGGCCCAGATTCTCGACCCGCGCACGGCGCGCAGCCTCGGCCGTCCACTGACCGTCGGCAGCCCAGGTGAGACTCGAAAGAGCCAGGGACAACGCCGCCCCCGGCCGTCCTTCGATCCCGGGAACCCGATACAGGTCCCCAACCCTGAACGACCCCGAATGGGTCAGCTCGCGCGCCCCGATCAGCGTCGGAACATCCTCGCCGCCGATCGGCATCGAGATCACGGGGACGTAGGCGAAGGCTGCCAGGAGCAGCAGGATCGCGAGGAAATTCCTCCAGCTTGAACGCTCGGACATCGGCAGACCTCAGGCGCGGTGGCGCAAGCGCTCCATCCCCTGTCCCGGGCTACCCGAGCCTGCGTGCGGATCCACGCCGCACCATTGACCAATGGTCTTGTCACTTCGCATGCCTGCCTCCAGGGTAGCGTATCGCGCCGAGCAGTTTGTAGGGGCTGAAGCCACCGCCTGCCCTGAATGGCCCCAACCGACTCGCGAAGGGCTATTCCGGATCGCCAGTGAGCACCCAACCGGCCCAGTGAGCGGGTGGATGTCCTTCGCCCCGGAGTACCTGCTTGGCCTGCCAGTGAGTCCGGGCCTAGCCCATCTGATTGTCGACCCATAGTCGCGTGGCGTGCTGATCGATGGAGTCGGACGGCTCGATTGAAGCGGTGAGCGCGTCGGATTTCGCGATCCGTGCCCAATGCGGGTCGTCGTCGAAGGGACCCGACTCAAGCAGCGAGAGCGCGGCCTCGGCCAGCAGGGAGCGTTCCGGGAATGCTCCTCCGCCTCGAGCAGCACACTCGACGAGACACACAGCGACTCGAAGGGAGCGATCCGCAGCCCGCCTGCCCGGCCCTGGGGGAGTTTCCTGGGGAAATCGTGAAACGCCCGGGAGCGGTTCCCGATCGGGTTGGCTCCTACCGCGGAACACGCGTCCTCGGCTTCTCGAATCACTTGACCAGAATTGCAAGACAATGAACTCCTCATCCAACAAGCGCACCACGCGCGCCCTCCTCACCCTCACCCTTGGCTCTCTGGCCGCCGCCCCCTCGTGGGCGGGCGGCGGTACGACTGGCGTCACGGAGCGCATCAGTTTCACTGAGGATGGCAGCTCCGTTTCTGAAAACTGCGCCGATCCGGCGATCTCGGCCGACGGACGATTCGTCGCTTTCTCCACCGAGGAGGCGCTGCTCGCGGCAGATGACAATGGACGTTCTGACATCTACGTCCAGGATCGCGAGACCGGACTCCTTGTTTGCGCAAGCGTGAACTACTGGGGGCAGTACGTAGATGGCGATGCGATGTATCCGTCCATCTCGGCCAATGGCCGCTGCGTTGCTTTCGAAACGACGGCAGACGCCTTCGGCTTCGACGTCAATGGCACAACAGACGTGATCTTCGTCGATCTCGACGAGGGCGTACCCCGCATGGCCAGTGGCACCAATGGCAGTATCGTCTCGGGCAACAATACGTCGAGAGCTCCGAGTCTGTCAGCGGACGGGCGCTACGTGGCCTTCCAGACCGCGGCGAGCGACATTCTGCCCGGCGACACCAATACCAAATGGGACATCTACGTCCACGACATGCTCACGGGCAACGTGAGCCGGGCCTCTATTGGTACCCTCGGCGAATCCAATGATAACTCCTTCAATCCGTCGATCTCTGCTAACGGACTGCGGGTCGCCTTTGAGAGCTTGGCCTCGAACCTGATCTTCGGAGACGCCAACGGCGAGCGGGACATCTTCGTACACCGCTTCGATGGTGGCTTCACACAGCTCATGACCCGCTCGGCGGTTGGCGACCAGAGCGATAACAGCTCGCACCATGCGGAGATCTCTGACGACGGAATCATCGTGCTGTACCGCAGCGAGGCCAGCAACCTCGTGGCCAACGATCTGAATGGCCAGTCGGATGCCTTCTACGGGATTGTGGGACAGCAAGGCGCATTCCTGGTCTCGGCCTCCCTCGCCGGCACCCCGGCGAATGGCTCGACGACCCACGTCAATCTCTCCCCGGATGGACGGTACGCGGCTTTCCGCAACAGTGGCAACAACCTTACGCCCTCGAGTTCAGGGATCGCCGATGTCTACCTGCGTGACCTGGAGACCCTGAGCACCTGGCTCGTCAGCCGTCCGACAGGGGCGACGCTGGTGGCGAATCATGGCTCGAGCGCACCGGCCGTCAGCGAGAACGGCGCCCATGTCGCCTTCCTGTCCAACGCGACCAACCTCGACCTCTCCGACACAAACAGCGTCACCGACATTTACGTTCGGACGACGATCGAGGACGCCACGCCCTACTGCGACACGATGATCACCGTCGCAGGCTGTGAGCCTTCGATCACGAGCATCGGAATCTCGAGTGCGTCCGCGGATGCTGGCTTCAACATCGTCGCCACGGATGTCGCCCCCGACAAGCCGTCCCTGCTCTTCTACGGATTCTCGGGCCGCAAGAGCCTGCCCTTCATGGGGGGCACACACTGCGTCAAGGGAAGCACCAAGCGCAGCCTCATCCTCCGCAGCGTCCCGGTGGGCGCAGGGCCGTGTGACGGCGTCTTGACCTTCGACATGAATGCGTTCGCGGCCGGCGCCATTCCGGGCAACCCGCAGCTGGCCCTTTCCGTGGTGGGTCAGACCGTCAATGCCCAGTTCTGGGGCCGCGACCCGGGCTCTGCCTTCGGCGTCTTCCTGACGAACGCCATCGAATACGTCGTCGGGCCCTGATCCGGCAGCCTTGGAAAGAGGCACCCGGGTCAGGACCGCAACCGGTCGGCCGAAGCGGGAGTGCGTTGTAGCGGTAGCTGCAACGCGCTCCCGTATTTCATTGGAAAGGCATGAAGTGCTCCCACGGCCCGCGCCAGGGACTTCGTCACCTGTCGATTCCCAGCCCGTCCAGCAGGGCCTGGTAGCGCTCGTCCCCTTCGATCGCTCGAAAGGCCGGGTCGACCAACTCTCTCCGAACCTCCGGATCGTCGGGCGCCACGTAGGCTGCCTCTTCGAGCAACTCTACGGCCTCGTCGGCCCAGCGTCCGAGGGTCTCGGCGTCGGTTCCATCCGCTCGACCGATCGCGATGGCTCGCGCCAACGCGTAGGCCGCCCAAACCACCTCGACGGGCCGCGGGTCGAGGAGGCGGTAGCCGCCCGCTGTCGCAGCTGCGCCGGCTGAATCGCCGCGCTCGACCTGAGAGGTCGCGAGGATTCCCGTACTCCAGGCGAGAGACATGCGCAGGTCCGCGTCCTCGCGATGGTTCTTCCACAGCGGAATTCCAATTTCCAGTGACCGCTTCAGCAGCCGCTCGGCTCGGGCGGGATCCGTGTCAGTGATGTGCAGGACATGGCCGAGTTGCGCAAGGGTGATCGAAAGACGCCTGGGGTAGGACGTGGAAGTCGGGTTGTTCTCGCACAACCGCTCGAATTCGATCAGGGCTCCCTCGAGCAGGCTACGCCGATCATCCTCCCGCCCGACGGCGGACGCCACGAGGCTCCAGCAATAACGGGTCGTGGCCAGGCCCTCGGAGTACACGGGTCGCGCGGGAAAGTCAGCATCGAGTGCCTCGTATGCTGCCAGGGCTTCGCGATGGTATTCATCGCTCTCCGCGAAGCGTCCCTGAGCTGCGAGGGTGCCTCCGAGCGCGAGCGCGGACTGGGCCACGCCGAGCAGCCCCGAGGGGTGATCGGGTCTCTCGTCCGCCAGCTGGCGCCGGAAGCCGATCGCCTCGTACAGCAGCGCCTCTCCCGCTACCGCATCGTAGGGATTGCCCGTGCCCCAGATCTGTGAATCCGGATACCCCGCCATCAAGTGCAGGGTCTTCGCCAGGGTGCGGCGCTGCTCCCAGGTGCCTCCGCTCTCCTCGAGTATGCGGTAGAGGAGAGCCGCGGCTTCATCGAGTTCCTCGCGGTTCGCCTCGATCCGCCCCAGGCTCGCCAGGGTCTCCGCCAGCTCGGTGCGTGCGCGCGCCAGGGGCCAGAGCGAATCCGGCCCCCCATCCCGTTCTGCCACCCGGTCGAGGCGTTCGATGGCGTCGCGGGCATACGCCTCCCCTCGTTCGAGCCGACCGGCGAGCCTGCACACCTCCGCGCGCCTGTAGTCGAGCACCCCACGCCGCACCTCATCCGCCGGATCATTCCCACCGGTGAGGAGAGCGTCCAGGACCTCCGCCTCCTCGCCCAGGCTTGTGAGCGCCTTGTCGAACTCCCCTAGTTCTGCCTGCAACGTGGCTGCGCGGTGCAAGGTGGCCGCATAGAGACGTGGCTGATTCCGGTCGCGCGCAGGATCGTCGATCAGCTCACGTTGCAACCGGAGCGCGTCCTGCAGCAGGGCCCGCCGAATCGGCTCCGCCCGTGGAACATTCTCGAGAATCTCTCCCCCAACTCGCCCGAGCATGAGTTCGACCGCACTGTAAGCCCGCTCGAAATGACGTTCGGCTCGCAGACGCGCCGCATCAGCCACATCTCGCTGACGGGTCGCCTCATCGAGGGCGCCCGCGAGCTGTGTATTGCTATTGGCGAGTTCGACGCTCTTCTCGGACAGCGTCGCATTCGCCCGGATCTTCTGCACTGCCAGCAGGGTCGGGCCAACGACCAGCATCATGCCGGCCAGCGCGCTCCCCGGATGCCGCTGGACCCAGCGCCTGAATCTCAGCACTGGGCTCGAGCGCCGAGCTTCGATGGGCCGATTCTCGAGGACGTTGGTCAGATCGCGAGCCATATCGGCGGCCGAGGCGTAGCGGCGATCGGGATCCGGATCCGCCGCAGTCTGTACCACGGTCTCGAGCTCCCACGGGATTCGTGAATCCGTCTTGCGCAGGTCGGCCGGTAGAGCATCGCCCGCACTTGCAAACCGCTGCGCGGCCGAAATCCCCTCCTGAGGCAGCCTCAAGGTGAGCAACTCGTACAGGCTGACACCGAGAGCGTAGACGTCGACCCTGGCGTCGAGTTCTCGCTCCCCGCGCAACTGCTCCGGCGCCATGTACGCCAGAGTTCCGACCCGCTGCCCGGTCTGGGTCGTTCGCTCGTTCTCCGAAGGCTGGCTCGACAGGCCAAAGTCCACCAGCATGACCCGCCCCCCGCGCGTGACCATGACATTGGAGGGCTTGACGTCCCGATGCAGGATGCCGCGACGGTGGGCGTGCTCCAGGGCCTCTGCAACTTCTCGAATCATGCGCGCGCACACGATTGGCCAGGATCCGTCGAAGAGGTCAGAACTGGAAGCGTCACCACCGACGTCGCCACCACCCAGGGCACGGGGCAGATCCGCACCGAGAAGCTGGCGCGGGTCACGCCCCTTGAATTTCTTGAGCACTGCCCCGAGTGAATCACCGCTCACGTGCTCCATGGCGAAGAACGGAACTCCTTCAGCCTCTCCCACCGCGAAGATCGGCACGATTCCCGGGTGGGCGAGTGCCGCGACCGTCGTGACCTCCTGCTGAAACCGTCGCAGGGCCCCGGGGAAGTAGAGCTGCTCGGGACGCACGAGCTTCAAGGCGACCTCCCGCCCGAGCGAGACCTGCTCCGCCCGATAGACGACGCCCATCCCGCCCTGGCCTATGGGCTCGATCAGCCGAAAGTCGCCCATGCGCTCCGGGTAATCGCGCGCGGTGAGTGTCGACGTCTCGACCAGCCCCGCCTCGAGCAGCCATTCGACGCGCACCCGCAGGGCATCGGCCGAGTCCGGGTCCCTCTCGCAGATCTCTTCCAATGCGCTCGGACCTTCGTCCTCCATGCGCTCGAGGGCCTCGGCGACGAGCGCTTCCATTTTCTCTGAATCGTTGCTGTCCATGGCCCTGGGTTGTTCCCTTACACTAGTCCTGATGGCGCCGCCGATTCCCGACGACAAGGATAGCCTCTGGCTCGCCGAGCGCGCAGCCGAAGGCGACCGAGGCGCGGTCGAATCCCTGCTGGAACGCTACATGCCCGACCTGCGGGCCTTCGTCCGCCTGCGCACAGGCGCCGCACTTCGGGAGCACGAATCCGCGTCGGACCTGGTCCAATCGACGTGCCGCGAGATCCTCGCAAGGCCGGACCGATTCCGCTTTCCGAGCGAGACAGCCTTTCGAAGCTGGCTCCTGACTACCGCCCAGCGCAAGATTGCCGATCACGCCGACCACTACGCGGCCCAGAAACGCGCCAATGTGCGCGAGGAACGCATCGCACGCGAAAGCGGAGCCGACGACGAGCACCTGCTCGCCTGCTATCAGCGATTCTCCTCCCCCAGCCATCGCGCGGTCGTTCGCGACGAGATCGATCACATCGAACGAGCCTTCGACAGCCTGTCCGCCGAGCAGCGCGAAGTGGTCACCCTGGCACACATCGCCGGCCTGTCCCGGGGCGAGATCGCCGAGCAACTGGGAAAGACCGAGAACGCGGTGCGCATCATCCTCCACCGAGCGCTCGCCCGGGTCGCAGAGATCGTCAAGGGCGACCATGCGACCTGATGACAGAGCCCGGTAACGGAGCCACCGGCGAAGAATGCCGGCCAGCGACCATTGGCCGACGCGCCCGGGCGGTGGCAGTCGTGGGCGAAGATTCCAGGCCAGTACCATTCATGGAAGATGAGGGACCGTTCCGCGGGACTCGGAAGGGATCGGATCCTCGCGATCGGAAACGCCAGGAAGCCATTTCAGCCTTTCTCGGATAATCCGAGCGAGCACCGGCCAGCCCACTCTCGATGGATGCCCCATGCGCCCCATCTCTAGCGCGTCCCGACACCCGGCACCATCGCCCAGCCGCTACGCGCGTCGAGCTCCTTTGGCCGGGCGCCCCTCCACCCACCGGGAACGGCCAGTACCAAGCTCAGCTACGAAACCGCCCGAGTTCGGAGGTGGTCCATATGTGGAGCGCCCCTTCGAACTCGACCTCGTACTCGGCGAAAACCGTCGGGCCATGGCTCTCGATCGCGGCTTGGTACTCCGCGGTGATCTCCAGCTCCACGACCCGGTCGAAGGGCGTCGGCTGGTCCGGCCGCTCGTCCTGAGCGAGTACGAGCGCGAGGCACGCGAGCAGGGGCGGGACCATGGCTACTAGCCTACACCCAGGACTGTCGCGGCCCCATCCGTGGGCCGTTTCGGGCCTCGTATGGGTGCAAGGCCGAGCATTACAATCGAACGATCGGCATGGCGCGCCTTCGGAAGACCCACGGCCTCGCGCCAAGGATTCCGAACACGGTTCACGTCGGAGCTTCCCGCGGCCGATTTCTGGCGTGGAAGGCGCGGCACGAGAGTTACCATCCCGCGGTGAATCGAGCTAGCTCGCTCCTGGTCCCGCTCGCCTTCGTCGCCTTTGCGCTTCTTGCCTGGCGCTCCGACTGGCTATGCGACGACGCGTACATTTCATTCCGGTATGCGCGCCATCTGGCTGAAGGTCAGGGACTTGTCTTCAACGGCGCCCGCGCCGTGCCGGTCGAGGGCTATTCGAACTTCCTCTGGGTGCTCTGGCTCGGGGCGGGTGAGTGGCTCGGCTTGAAGTCGGCCGTTCTTGCGCGCTCTAGCTCCGCCCTGTGCGGGGGCCTGCTGCTCGTGGGGGTCGTGCGCTTTCTCCGTCGGCGAACCGACCTCAGCTCGCTCGCGGTGGGCGCCGCCGCCGTTTTCTTGGCCACCCTTCCCCCATTCACCGTTTGGGCCACGAGCGGCCTGGCGAGCATGCCTACGGCGCTGCTGCTCTTTCTGTGCTTTGACCGGCTAATGGGCGAGGCGGAGCGGCCGCGTCCTGGGAGTGCTGCCATGTTCGCCCTCGCGACGGCACTCGTGCGTGCCGACGGCGCGGTCTGGGTGGGCATGCTCCTGTTCGGGATATGGCTCCACGACCTGGTCGAGGGCCGGCCGAAGCGCCACGCGCGGGCGCTTCTCATGGTCGCAGGCACCCTCGTCGTCGGCGTCGGAGCCCACGTTCTTTGGCGGCTCTCTCTATATGGTGACTGGCTGCCCCTGACGGCACGGGTCAAGGCCGGATTCTCCACCGCACGCCTGGTCCGCGGCCTGGACTACATCGTCGCGTGGCTGCTGATCGTGCCCGCGGTCCCGCTGGCCTTGCTGGCCTGCGTCTCCGTTGCGCGCAGCCTGCCCAGGCGTTTGACCATCCCGTCGGCTACGGTCGTTGTGAGCGCGATGCTCTACGCCACGTGGGTTGGTGGAGACTTCATGCCCTTCGGACGATTCCTCTTTCCGACCCTGCCCTTCGTAGCTTTGCTCTTCGGAGCCGCCGTCGACCGGCTTGCCCGCACGGGTCCCATCCTGAGCACGGTGTTGGTCGTGGCATGCGTGGCGACCTCCGTCGGGGCAAACTTCGACCAGAACGTGATTCCGGAGAGCGCTCGGCGTCGTTTCGACTTTCGGGTCGACCGTGCCTGGCAGAGCGAGATCGAACGGCGTGACGAGATGGACCTCAACGCCCGTCGCTGGGTGCTGCTCGGCCAGGCGCTGGCAGATCACACGGAGGAAGGTGACTCCCTGATCCTGGGGGGCATCGGCGCCGTCGGCTACCACTCGGAGCTGTTCATCTACGACAGCTACGGTCTCGTGACGCCCGAGGTCGTGGCCCACGGCCAGGTCATCGAGGGCTCGTCACCGGGGCATGACCTGCGCGTCAACCCGCCCTTCTTCCTGAAGTTCGAACCCACCTTTCTCGGGGCCTACCTGACGCCGACATCGGGAATAGCGCCCGACGAGCCCCTGCCCTGGTGGACGGACGTGCGTCCGCCGGAATGGGAGACCCACCGCTGGGGCGAACTCATGGATGTGGAGACGTATTCCCTCGACCCCGCGCAGGGATTCCCGGAGAACGCCGAGCTCGTCCTGCTTCGAATTCGTTGAGCCAATAACCCAGACGGGGTTGTTCACAGAACCGCTCTAAAGGGCGCGACCCGATTCGAAAGGCATGCAGCCAGCTGGGTCGTCATGCCCCGCGACTCCCTTCACGTGCCGACCCGCAAGGTGTTTCGATGCGCGCGTGCGTCGGGCCAATTCTGTGGCTTGGTACAATCAGCAGCTTGGGAGAATCATCTTCATGTTGAGTCGCCGAGCAATCGCCTGTGCCACGGTTTCCCGCGGATGCGCGCTTTCATCCGTGGCGCTGACGCTCGTTGCGGGCTGGTTCATCACGAGCCCGGTACTCGCAGGCATATCCACTGCGCGGCAGGATGCCTTTCCCGGGTACACACTGATCTCGCCCCTGCAGGACGTGCACACCTACCTGGTGGACATGGATGGAAAGGTCGTTCATTCGTGGAAGCACGACCTGAGACCGGGGCTTTCCGTATATCTCATGGACGACGGGAGCCTGCTGCGCTGCGCGCGAACAAGGGATGGCGCGTTCCGGGGGAACGGGGCGGGAGGCCACGTTCAGCGTTTTGCCTGGGATGGCGAGCTGCTCTGGGACTACCGGATGGCGGACGACAAGGTCCAGCAGCATCACGACATCGCGCCGCTGCCCGGGGGCAATATCCTGGTCATCGCCTGGGAAGCCAAGACGGCCGAGGAGGCCATCGCGGCGGGGCGGGACCCGGGAATCGTCGAGACGTCCGGCATCCTGTGGTCGGGAGCCCTGTTCGAGGTCCGGCCGGCATCACCGACCGCGGGCGAGATCGTCTGGGAATGGCACGCATGGGACCATCGGACGCAAGACCGTGATCCAGGGTTGAGGCGCTTCGGAGAGCTCGCTTCGTCCCCAGGGCGGATCGACATCAACGGCGATCTTGGCCGGGAGGTCGACGAGGAGGCTTCGGCGGAGGTGAGTGAGGTTGAGGCCCAGATGCGCGCACTCGGGTACGCGGGAGACGACGAGGACGACGAATCCCCTGGCGAGAAGAGCGTCTCGGACGACCATCGCAGGCACCGCGACTGGCTGCACATCAACGCAGTCAACTACTCGGAGGAGACGGACCTGATCCTGCTCAGCAGCCGCAAGCTGAGCGAGGCCTGGATCATCGACCATTCGACGACAACGCGCGAGGCGGCCGGTTCCAGCGGCGGGGCCCACGGCAAGGGCGGCGAACTGCTTTATCGCTGGGGCAATGCGGCCGCCTATGGACACGGCGGCCCGGCTGACCAGCGGCTCTTTGGTCAGCATGACCCGCGCTGGATCGACTCCGGAAAGGCGTTCACGGTCTTCAACAATGGCCTGGGCCGCACTCCGCCCTATTCTTCGATCGATGAGATCGAATTGCCGATCGGTACGGATGGCAAGCTGGCGCTTGGAACGAGCCTGCCGCACGGTCCGGACGAGGCGCGCTGGTCGTACGGCGACTTCGAGTCCGAGCACTTCTACGCGAGCTTCATCTCCGGTGCCGAGCGCCTTCCGAACGGGAATACCCTCGTATGCGATGGACCGGCCGGCCACGTATTCGAGGTCGCCCGCGATGGTGAGAGGGTGTGGGAATACACCCATCGGCGCTCGGATGGGCCCACGCCGGCACAGCAGGGAGCGCGGCATACGCAGGAAACCACGCACGCCGGGGACGGACCGCACGAGGAGCCAGCCGAGCGCATGCCGCGACGGCGCCCACCACGCGACAGGCGGAATGTGCCAGCCTCGCTCTTCCGGGCGACCCGCGTGCCCCTGAATCACCCGGGACTGCCGGAGGACCTGTAGTCAGCCGCAGCACAGGGCACAACCACCTGCAACCCCGCCCGGTCGGCCGTCAGGAGTCCACGCAGGCCATCCTGCGCACACTGGTTCGGACCGGGACCGTACGCTCTGGCCCGACGGTGGGCGCTCGAACGCTAAGGGGCGTCTGGCACTGTATTGCCGCCTACCCCCTCGACCCGGCGCAGGGCTTCCCGGAGAATGCCGAGCTTGTCCCGCTTCGAATTCGCTGAACGGAGAAAGCGCCTTGCTCCAGACCTTCGCCCCCCTGATCGCCGCCGCAGCGGACCTCGACCTTTCCGACACCGCCGCGGCTCGTGCGGAATTGAATCAACGATTCGATCCTGGCTCCGAGGAGGCTCGCAGCTTGAACGCGAGCCTGGTGGAGCACCTGGAGGCGGGACGCATCGCCGAGCGCGGCGAGCTGCCCGTCTGCTGGGGCCGCGTGACCAAGGCCCTGCCCGAGAGCCGCGACCTCTCGATCGATGTGGTTCACATGAACGGCCCCGGACCGCGTCACCGCCATCCGCGGGGCGAGGTCAACTACTGCATCGCACTCGAGGGCGAGCCCACATTCGACGGACAGCCCGCCGGATGGGTCGTCATGCCCCCTGACTCCGTCCACGTGCCGACGGTCGCGGGCGGACGCATGTTGATCGTCTACCTCCTGCCCGGCGGCGAGATGGAATTCCTCAAGGACGGCTGAGCCGGCCCAGGTGCTCTTCGCGCACCATGGAGGACAGCCCACGCGGGTCCTGCGCTCGGCCTACCCGCCCCCCATCCTGACCCGGATTCATGCGCCGGGTGTCCGGCTCGAGACGCTCGGGCTCGCGCCTCATGAACAGCGCGATCTACGCCGCGCGGACGTTGCCGCTCTGCTCGATGCGCTGGGCGAACATCGGGTTCTGATAGACGCGACCCTCGATGAAGACCTTGAGGAAACGAGGGTCCAGCGCGCCCCCCTTCACTTCGCTCTCGAGGATCGCCAGCGCCTTCTCTACGGGCACGGACTTCTTGTAGGGACGATCCGCGGCGACCAGTGCGTCGTAGATGTCACAGATGGTCATGATCCGGCTCTGGAGCGGAATGTCATCAGCCGCCAGCCCACGCGGGTAGCCCTTGCCGTTGAGTTTCTCGTGATGCGCATGGGCGATATCGGGTACGCCCGCGTAGTCCGGAGTCCACGGTATCTGACTCAAGAAATGGAACGTATTCGTCACGTGCAGCTCGATCTCATGGCGTTCCTCCGCCGAGAGCGAACCGCGCTGAATGCTCAGGAGTCCGATTTCATCCGGGGTCAACAGCACCTCATGGCGGTCGGGCCGGATGGAGAGTTTCGTGTCGAGCAACTCCTGCAGCCTCTCGGTCTTGTCGTCGGTAAGAACCGAAGGCTCGTTCAGCTCCATGATCGTGGACCAGTACGCCCCGATCTGCTCTTGAAACGCCTCCAGTTCGCGATTCATTCCGTCGAGTTCGGCAGAGCTCAATTCGCGCCCCTGACCGACATGTTGATTCACCAGCTCGCGCAGCAGCCGGATCTCCTTCATCTGCACGAACCCATCAAACCGGTTCTGAATACGCTCCTGCTGCTGCGGGTAGAGCTTCTCGGCCTTCAGTAACGTCTCTTCGCGAGTACCGATCTTGCCGAAGTCGTGGAGCAGTGACGCGAAGCGCAGCTCCCCGATCTGCCGCTCGTTGAAGTGGATCTCGCGGATCCCGAAATCGTCGGAGCGCGAGACCTTCTCGGCCAGATCGATGCTGAGGAGAGCCACACGTTCCGAGTGGCCTCGCGTCGCCGGGTCGCGCGTTTCGATCGCATCTACCGAAGCCTTGAGGAAGCCCTCGAAGAGGTTCTCGATGCTCGCGTAGAGTTCCGAGTTCTCGATGGCCGCGGAGGCGAGCGCCGCAAAGCTCTCGATCAGCTCCTCGTCCTCATCCAGGAAGGCCGGCATGCGGGAGATCTTCTCGGCGTCGTCCGACGGCCAGGGCTCTTCGGGCTCCTGCTTTCGATTGATCAACTGGATGACGCCGAGCATCTCGCCCTTGGAACTCTTCAGCGGAAAGCAGAGCACGCTCTTCGTTCGATAGCCGACTTCTTTGTCGAAACTGCTATCGAACTGGTACGGAACGTTCGGGGGAATTGCGTAGACGTCATCGAGCCGCAACGCCTCTCCGCAGCGGTAGGAGTAGGTCGCGATACCATTGCCCAGGACCGGCACGCGTCGCTTCTGGAAGTCGAAGGAAATCGAGCGGTTGATCGCGACCTCGAATACGAGATCCTTTTCGTCGTGGCGCAGGAACAGCGATCCCCCATCGCATTCGAGCAAATCAACGGCCTGGTCCACGATCAAGGAAAGGACCTGGTCGGAGCTTTGCGCCTCCATCAGCTCGACGGCGATGCGCTGCAAGGCCTTGAGGCGTCGTTCGAGTGGCGTTGCGGACGTGGAGGCTTCCATGAGGGGCTTATCGGTCCGTCGCGGGATTCGCTGTAGAAACGGCATGGGACCCGCTTCGATCCCGGTGGCGTGTGCCCCCGGCCACGGCGCTGCTCGAGCCCAGGAGTCACGTGTCCGCCCTCGGAATCATGGCTACAGCAGGCGCAGGTCGGTTCGATACGGCCCCCTGTGCACGTGCCCCGTATTGCGCTATTCAGTCCCGCTGCCCAGCCCTGGTTGCCCGGCGGCGAGATGGGGTTTCTCGATGACGGCTGCGGGCGCGTCAGTGCTCTTCGCGCAGCCCGTCTTCGAGCAGTCGACCCGCGACTTCCATGAAGTCGTGCTCGGTCACGATCCCGATCAGAAGTCCGTCCCGCACCACGGGTAGACAGCCCACGCTGTGAGCGCGCATCATCTCGAGTGCGTCCAGGGTGGACGCATCGGGGCCGATGGTGACCGGATCCTTGCGCATGACCTCGCGTACCGCCAGGGGCTCCGCGTCAGGCTCACGTTCTCGGGCCAGCAAGCGCATCATTCCCCGCTGGCTCAGCAATCCGACCAGATGCCCGCCGTCGTCCTCGACCGGGACCCGGCGCAAATGCTCCCAGTCCATCAGGTGAGCCGCCAGATCGATGACATCCTCGGGGTGCAGGGTGAAGACGTCGCTGGTCATGATCTGGCTGACCTTGCGGAAGCTATGCCTCCAGTCGACATCCTCCTTCTCCGTCGATTCCACCAGGGCCCAGGTGTGAACCGGTCGGCCGTCCGCCTGGCGCGCGGCGATCGCAGCCGTCAACGCGACGTGCTTTTCATCCTGGGTGGCGAGGTCGTTCAACCCGCCCAGGGAGTCCAGCGCCCATTGCGCACCCGTTCGGCCGCTGCGAACGCGCTCCTCGATCACGCCCAGGTAGCGATCGATGTCATTCGGGGTGATCCTCTTCTCGATCAAGCCCGCACGCGCCAGCGGTAGCAGCTGATCCAGGATCAGGTCCCGCGCTGTCGTCGCTCGACCGCCCAGCCAGCGGAACTGTGCGTCGAGCCCGTAGCGCGCTCCGGCCGTAAAATTGGCCTTGGCGTCATCGAATTCCATGACGCTGGTGATGTCCTCGCAGCTGCGGTCGAGCCCGACCATCAGCCCAAAGAAGAAGGCGGCATTCGCCAGCTCGTCCTCGATCGTCGGTCCGGCCGGCAACACGCGATTCTCGATGCGCAGGTGGGCCTTGCCATCCTTGACACCGTAGCAGGGCCGGTTCCAGCGGTAGACGGTGCCGTTGTGCAGGCAGAGGGCCTTGAGCGGCGGCATCTCCCCGCGTTCGAGCATGGACAGTGATGACTCGCCCAGGTCCGACGCCAGCAGCACCCGGAAGCGCGCAATGTCATCCCTGAAGATCTCGAGCACCGACTCCTTGACCCAGGAATCGCCAAAGGTCACACGTTGCTTGCGCCCACGTTCCTGGTGAGCCTTCGAGCGCGCATCGAGGGACTGCTGGAAGAGGGCCACGCGCGTCTCGTGCCACAGGCGGTGCCCCAGGAAGAGCGGTGAGTTGACAGCGGCCGCGAGGACGGGTCCGGTCACGGCCTGGGCCAGGTTGTAGAGCTTCGCGAACTCGTCAGCTCCAACCTGGAAGTGAACCTGGAAGCTGGTGTTGCAGGCCTCGAGCATCACGTTGTCGTGCGACACGCTGAGCTCGTCGAGTCCCTTGATGAGCGTTTCGAATCGACCGCCACGCAGCTCGGTCATGACGCGATTCAGAGTCTGGTAGCGCCCGCTCGGCATCATGTTGTCGAGGGTCAGGTCGTCCTGAATCAGGGTCGGCAGGATCCCGGTCAGAAGGATGCGCGCGCCGACCTCGCCTGCGGCCCGATCCGCCTGGGCGACCATGGCGCGCAGCTCGGACTCCATCTCCGCCAGGCAATTGCCCTCGAGAACCTGAGGCGACAGGTTGGCCTCGAGATTGAATCGCGCCAGCTCCTCGGTGAAGTTCCCGTCCAGGCGTTCGAGCACCTTGGGCGAGAGGGGCGCCGGGCGCCAGGCGTCGTCCACGAGGAACATCTCCTGCTCGGCGCCGATGCGCCGCACGCCCGACTCGATATGCCCGCGCTCGATGATCTGCTCGAGGGCGCGCACGTCCTGGAGCAGCGCGCGCATGAAGCGCCGCAATTCCTCACTGGCAGAATCGGTGGCGACGTTGGCTTCACCCATCAGAGTCTCGATCGGCTGGCAGGCGGGGCTGCAAGGTAGATGAAGAGCGCGGTATGGAGCGCCCGGTGGAGAACGGTAGTCAGAGGCATCACTCGCGAGGCGAAGGATGATAACAAGTCGTACTCAAGTCCAACACAACTGCCGGGCCCACGGCCGGCAGAGGTCGGTCGAGGGGGGTTGCGCGCCGTGTGCCGGAGCCCCATCGCGGCGGCTGGAAATCACCGGTACACTAAGATTATCCGCCGCGACCGCCTCGGTCAGAATCCAGAGTCCGCCCGAATCACCGCATGCAACTCAACGGTAGAACCTCCCTCGTCCTGACCTTCGCGCTGCTGCTCGGGCTCGGAACTGCGTTCGGCGTACCGCGCCGCGAGCGCAGCGACCGATTCCGACAGCTGGAGGAGATCCTTCCGACGCCGAACGCCTACCGAACGGCATCTGGCGCACCGGGCCACGCCTACTGGCAGCAACGGGCCGACTACGAGATCGACGTGGAGCTCGACGACGAGAACCAGCTCATCATCGGATCGGAGCGCATCACCTACTCGAACAACTCGCCGGACACCCTGCGCTACCTCTGGGTCCAGCTCGACCCGAACATCTTCTCCCCCGAGTCCCACGCCGCCCGCACCCGGACATCCCGTGGCCTCGACGACTCCTCGTACGGCGGAATCGAGAGCATGGTGGCACGCCGCAACTTCGACGGCAGCGTCACCCTGGGCGATGTGCGAGATGACCAGGGCATGCTCATCCCGCACGTGGTCAATGACACCATGCTGCGCATCGACATGGCCAAGGCTCTGGAGCCGGGCGGAACCTTCGCCTTCTCGATCGATTGGGAGTACGCCATCAACAACGCCCGGCTGGTGCGCGGCCGCACCGGTTACGAGTTCTTCAAGGAAGACGGCAACTACATCTACGAGATCGCACAATGGTTCCCGCGCATGGCGGCCTACACGGACGTCAACGGCTGGCAGCACAAGCAGTTCCTCGGCAGCGGTGAGTTCACCCTCGAGTTCGGAGACTACGTCGTCAGCATCACCGTCCCGGACGACCACATCGTGGCGGCCAGCGGCGAGCTACAGAATGCCGACGAGGTCCTGACCAGCACCCAGGTCGAGCGCCTCGAGCAAGCCCGCAGTGCCGATCGGCCCGCATTCGTCGTCACGCCCGAGGAAGCGCGTGCCAACGAAGACTCCACGCCCGCGGGCAAGAAGACATGGACCTTCGAGGCACTGAACGTGCGCGACTTCGCCTTTGCCTCATCGCGCAAGTTCATCTGGGACGCCCAGGGCCACCAGGTCGACGACCAGGTGGTCATGGCCATGTCGTTCTATCCCAACGAGGGCGAGCCCCTCTGGAGTCGGTACTCGACCCACGCCATCGTCCACACACTGGACGTCTACTCGCGCTACACCTTTGCCTACCCCTACCCTGTAGCCATCTCGGTCAACGGGCCGGTCGGCGGCATGGAGTACCCGATGATCTGCTTCAACGGGCCGCGCCCCGAGAAGGATGGGACCTACAGCAAGCGCACGAAGTACGGGCTCATCTCCGTGATCATCCACGAAGTCGGGCACAACTACTTTCCGATGATCGTCAACTCCGACGAGCGCCAGTGGACATGGATGGACGAGGGCCTGAACACCTTCCTGCAGTTCCTCAGCGAACAGGAGTGGGAAGACGACTACCCCGCCCGGCGGGGCGATCCGCGCCACATCGTCGGCTTCATGAAGAGCGACTATCAGGTGCCGGTGATGACCAATTCCGAGTCATTGCTGCAATTCGGCTCGAATGCCTACGCCAAGCCGGCGGCAGCCCTGAATATCTTGCGCGAGACCGTGATGGGTCGCGAGCTCTTCGATTTTGCCTTCAAGGAGTACGCCCGGCGCTGGATGTTCAAGCGCCCCCAACCGGCGGACTTCTTCCGAACCATGGAGGATGCCTCCGCGGTCGATCTCGACTGGTTCTGGCGCGGGTGGTTCTTCAGCACCGACGCGTGCGACATCGGCATTGGCCAGGTGCGGCTCTACACGATCGACCCACAGGACCCGGACTCAAAGAAATCCAGGGAGCGGGAAGAGCGGGATTCGAAGCCCGAGTCCCTGACGAAAGCTCGCAACAAGGACCTGGCCAGACGCGTGGCCGCCTTTCCCGAATTGCTCGACTTCTACAATGAGTACGACGAGCTCGACGTGACCGAGAAGGATCGCAAGAAGTTCGACAAGCTGATCGAGGGGCTCGAGGACAACGAGTTGACGGTCATGGAGAGCGAGATGAACTTCTACACCATCGAGCTACTCAACCAGGGCGGGCTGGTGATGCCGGTCATCCTGCAGGTGGACTACGAGGACCAGAGCTCTGAAGAGGTCCGCATCCCGGCCGAAATCTGGCGCCGCGATTCATCCAGCGTCACACGCCTGCTGATGACCGAGAAGACCATCGAGCGCATCACGCTCGACCCCCACCTCGAAACTGCGGACAGCAACCTGACCAACAACCACTATCCACCGCAGACGGATCGGCGCACGATCCGGCTGAAGAAGCGTCCCAAGGGCAGCAATCCGATGCGGGACGCCCTGCGAGAAGACGGCAAGGATTCCGACAAGGAGACGGTCGACGACTGACCACTACCGACGGACCGGGGTCAGTCGAACAAGACCAGCGGAGCTGCAGCAGCAGCCCAGGAGACTCCAGTCGCCTCAACGGACAGCTCCAGTTTGACACGACTGCCAGCATGGTCAGCCAGGTCCACGCTCCAGGGCTCAGACAGCTCCTTGCTCTCCGCGACCAGCTCCTTGCGAGCGGCGACGTCTCCATTCACCCGAAGCACGATCTCGGCTCGCCCGGAGGCTTTCCCGGGTCGCCCGAAAATCGTGCTCGGGCCAATCACCAGGGTGCACTCGAAGCGTGGCTCACGCCCCAGGTCCAGCTCGAGCTCGAAGGGCAACCCACCGCGGCGCACGCGCGCTCCCAGCCCCCAGCGCAGAATATCGCAGGTCCCATGGGCCAGGGGCATGGCAAAGCGAATCCGATCGCGGCCCGCCCCCTCGATCTGACGTGCAATCCACGAGACAACTTGCGGCCCGCCGCGTTCGATCAGATCGATGGGGGTTGAGATGTCCCCCAGCGGGACCGTCAGCACGACACCGCGTGCGGGCGAGAAGGCCTCTCCCAGGGCGACCCAACCGTCGCGCGTTCGGCGCGCGACGAGGGCCCAGCTTGCGGTCTCCAGATCGATCGGCGCAGCCCGCGCTCCGAGCTCGGTGCAGGTGGTCGAGAGGAGTTCGCGCAGTTCCGGGTCGGAATTGCGCATGCTGCCGCGCAGGGCGAGTGAGAGTACGGTGCCCACGTCGCGCTTCCTGCAATGCTGGGCGAAGCCGCGCGCTGCCCCGGGCCTGGTCAGATCGTAGTTGAAGAAATCGAGTACGTCTCCGCTGAGCGTCGTGGCGGCAACTCGCAGTCCATCGGCGCCGTCCTCGGGCACGAACCACTGACGCCCGATCCACACGGCCCCCAGCCCCTCCGGGCGAGCGCGGAGACCAGCGCCCAGCCCCCAGCCAGTCGACATCAGACGATGGGCAACCTGGCCATCGACCTGTTCCTCGATCCCACGCAGATGCCACTGGCGCAACCCGACCAGGGCCAGACCCGCGATGGCAATCAGAAGGACGCGCCGCATCCCGTCAACGGGGAGTAACGCTGAGCGTCGGCCCATCGCCGGGCGCAGCGGCCATGACGAATTTCGAGCACTTGTCGACCGGAAGCGGCAGGGCGCTCACACACTCCGCCAGGGCGGCGTGATGCTCGGGGGCTGCCTTGGCCTCGACGATCAGGACCGGCGAACGCGGGACCACGTGACGCCGGTCGAGGCGATGCCAGCCACGCAGATCGTACAGCAGCAGCCCACGGTCGACGGTGATCCTGACGAGCCCATCCGCGCTCCCGTAGTACTCCCGCTCATAGCAGACCCACTGGGAGAGCTGCAATCCACTGCGCAGGTGATCGGCCCAGACCAACGGCAAGCGCCCGGCCAGTGCTGCGCAGAACTCGGCCTGCCCCAGACCCTCGAGTCGCAGGTTGCCCTCGATCGGCACGCGCAGCTTCCAGCCCAGCTGGTTGCGGCGCACCTTCAGCTCCATCTGCCCCTGCACCTCGTCGGCCTGGCGCCCGTACCAGCGCCAGCGCAGCTTCGCGCGCGCCGACACACCGGCCTGGTTCTCCTGAACGGCGTCCTCATCGTGCGTGTCGAAATAGAGGCTCTGGACCACGCGCGCAGGAAAGAGCCGTCTGAACCCGAAGGGATGCAAGGCCAGCTCGGCGCGCAACGGCCCGTACAACTGCTCCTCCCCCACGAGCTTGATCTCGTAGCGCACTCCCTCCACATTCGCCGCGCTGGCCAGGCGCTCGAGCAACTCGCCGGCGCGCCCCTGGGGGACCTCGAGCGCGTCGCTACTGTCCAAGGATCTTCTCGTCGTAGAGTTTTTTCACGTCGATATCGGTCTCTGGCACCGCCACGCCCTCAACTGTGACCTTGCAACCCGTCTGGGCCAGTGCGAGTTCCAGGCCGATACCCTCGGTCGTCAGTCGATCGGCCTGGATCTGACTCGCCCCATACTGGACCTTCTTGATGAAGGCCGCGAGTCCGTAATAACGCACGTTCTCCATGCTGGCCGAATCGAGATTGACGGACGAGCCATCCTTCGACGCCACGCCGATCGACGCGCCGAGAATCGTGGCTCGCGATACAGTGAGCCGGGAGGCCTCTCCGGCCGAGATTGCCTTGTCGCCAATCTGGATGAACTTGCAGTCCTCGAGGGTGACTTCGCTGCCACTGGTGTCGACCCCATCCGCACCGATGTCCCGAAAATAGCAGTTGCTTAGCCGTCCGCGGACGAAGTCCCCGTCGAATGCATCCGAGCGGCTCTTGTCGAAGCCGACCCGGTCGAGCAGGAAGGACGCGCCCACCACGTTCAAGCCATCCTCGGCTTCGGATTGCTCGATGCGGCAATCGCGCATGACTATGTCGCTGCGATAGAAGGTCACGCCACCAGTGGTGACCCAGCCTGCGCGCGCCAGGGCGCCGGCACCCTTCACCCGGACTTTTGACCAGCGGCTCTTCTGGCCTGCGTCGACGACCACGACGCCCCCGAATTCTGCCACGCCGGGCTGGGCCTGGATCAGGATGGGCTCATCAGGCGCGCCCTTGAAGCTCAGGGGGCTGGAAGAGATCAGCGCCTTTCCGGCCGCGAATCGCAGGGTCACGCCTGGTCCCGCGTACAGGGTCATCCCGCGTGGCACCAGCAGGTCGTCATCGAGATCCCAGACTCCGGGGCGCAGGGATAGACGCTCGGCCTCCACGTCGTATTTCAAGCAGGGCTGGCCAGCGAGGGCCTCGGCCAGATCCGGGGGCTCGGGTCGCCCGCCCTCCAGCTTCCAGGCCGGGTCGACCTGGCGGATCGGCAGCAGCTTGTCGCGGGTGATCTTCGAGCCAACGGGCGCGAAGCGGACCGACAGCTCAAGCCTGACGTCGCGCTCGCGCTCGACGCCGTCGTTGACCGCCTCGGTGATCTGCTCGAACTCGCGCAACGTCGCCAGGCGGTCGTCGATGGGAAAGCTAAACAGAACCCGTCGGCCCCCGGTCGGCAAGATGACGGTGTCCCCCATGCTCAGGACGTCGGGGTCGTCCGACTGGACGACGTCGGCGGCCTTCACCAGCCGTCCATTGCTGAACTGGAAGCCCTCGACTCGCACGGGCACGGGCGTGGTCGACCAGGCTTCGACGGTCAAGGTGCCACTCATGAAGGCCTGACCCGCACCCGAGAGGTGGCAATAAAAAGCGGCCGGCTCGGGCTGGTTCAAGACCCCTTTGAGATGCACCTGCCGGTATCGCAGGTGCTCCCAGATGCGGTCGGCTTCGGCCGTGATCGGTAACAGCCCCTCGCCCTTGAGGGCTCTCTCGTAGTGCTCGAGCTGTGGACCGAATTCCCGCTTGATCTCGACCAGATTGGCCGGGTCGGCGAGGCGCGCCAGCTCGCGGTAGGCGTGAAAGATGAAGCGCGGACTCTTCGTCCACAAGAGGCCCACCTGGGAGCCGGTCCAGACCGGGTCGTTCACGCCCGAGGCCTGCTGGCCCCCCGAGCCCGTATCGAACACGAGCGGCTCGAGCCGGTTGCGAACCGGATCGTGGTAGAAGCGCATGTTGTGCCAGATCATTCCATGCTTGCCCTGGAAGAGGCTCATGAACGCAGCCTGTCGGGCGCAGGTCTCGATGTGGAAGAGCTCCTCGACGCTCGCCGCCTGTTGCGCGGTCAGGGCATGTATGCGCGCCAGCCAATCGGCCCGCATGGATTCCTCCCGGCGTTCGATGATGTCCATCTGGCGCGGGCGCAGATCGGGCAGGCTGACCGAACGGGGCCGGGCCGAGTCAGCGATGATCCGGCGCTGGGTTTCACGCAGCTTCTCGAGACCGGCGAATAGCTGGCGCCGGGTCGCGTCCGCATTCACGAGCTTCTTCTCGCCGTAGGCCTCGATCTCGGCCACGAAGGCCGGGTTGCCCGCGATCAGCTCGGAGGCCTTGTCACGCCGTTCGATCGTCCGGTTGTGCCCGTGGGTGGCCCAGAAGACCTCCTCCCGAAATCGCAGGATGGGTCCGTTGCGACGGCCCTGAGATTCGATCATGGGCGTCGAAAAGTGCTCCTCCAGGTAGTACACGCCACTCGGCCTGTCGTTGATCACGACATTCACGAAGCGCGAACGCGGCGCCAGGAGCCCCTCGTGGCGAGCGACCGCCAGGGTCAACCACTCCCACAGGTAACGCCTGACCTTGGGATGCTGGATCGAGAAGCGCGACATGCCCAGAAGCTCATCCTTGAGCTCGAGGCGCAAGGACCACTTGTTCGTATCCACGTGGTCGTCGGCGGCATCGCCCTTGAGCCGGGCCTGGGCCGCGACCGACCGCCCTCCGACGCTCACGGTGACCGGTACCTGGTCGTCCTCCGATCGCTCGATCTGTCGACGCGCGAGGGCCACTTCGCGCAGATGCCCCAGGCGCTCTGCCGACTCGGCTGAGAACTCCAGGGTCAACGTCTCGAGCCCATTGTCCGCCGGCTCGACCCCCGCATCGGGTGAGAATGGCCCGCGTGGATCGATGAAGGTCTGCTTCGAACCGAGGCCGCGCTCCTTGCGGCCCTGTAGCCACTCGCCCAGGTCGACCATCTGGCCGATCGCGAATCCCAATGCGAGGATGGCCGCGCCTAGCCAGACCCCTCGTTCGCCTTGAGATGCGACCTTGGTGAGCATCTAGCTACTCGTGCGCGTCCCGCTCAATCACGCTGACCGTCGCCTTGGGGAAGCGCCCGCGCAATTGGTCGAGTAGCTGTGCCAGGCCGCGCGAGCTCCCCAGCTCGACCAGCAGGCTAGCGTGAAACTCATCCGCCGCGGTGTCCACGCGCCGCAGGTCGACGCGCGCACAGGCACTCTCGACGATCGACAGCAGGGTGGGCAGGGGCTCCTCGACAGTGCCCGAGTCCGCGTCCGTCACGGGTTCCGCCGTCGGCGCGGTGAAGTGAAGCACGGTGCGCAGGTTGGCCTTGGTGCCTGAGAATCCGTTCTGAAGGGTCAGGTAGGCCAGAATGCCAGCGACCACGACGATGGTGAGGAGGGGTTCGTTGGCCCCCATTCCGATGCCCGTGGCGATCGTCAGATAGAGGTAGGCCAGCTCCTCCGGCTCCTTTATCGGCGTCCGGAAGCGCACGATCGAGAGGGCGCCGACCAGCCCGAGCGAGAGGGCCAGAGACGCACTCACGATGGTGATGACGAGCAGGGTCGTGCCCGCGATGAAGACGAAGCTCCGGGCAAACTTGCGCTTGTTGGAGAGGACCTGGGCGAAGCGGACGTAGTGCCAGGCCAGGACCTGGGCCACGATCAAGGTCAGGACCAGGTTCGTGAGGACGCGCGACAGGTCTGCCTGGGCCAGGAGCGAATCCCCCCAGCTGCCGGCGATGTCTTTCAAGGATTCCATCGACCCGGGAGCGTAGGAGCCCGGAGGGAGGGCTTCAACCTCTATCCGCGCGGGGGTCCAGGGCCCGCGGTCATTCGCGCGTTGATCTCCTCGTAGAACGCGATCCAGGCAGCCTTTCCGGGCCGGGCGGCCTCGGTCTTGTGCTCCACCACAGGCAGCATCGGCGGGCGCACACCAGGCGGCGGACTTCCCTCGAGGGTGAACACGATCACCCGGTCCACGCGCTGCTCGTGGTTCTTGTTCCAGTCGCGGCAGAGGTAGTCCCCGAGCAGGGGTCGCAATCCTCGGAAGCGCTCCAGGGCGGCCAGGTGCCACAGGCGGCGCATGTTGTGGTTCTCGAAGAAGGCGCCTGGCCGCTCGGGCTTGTCGATGCTCCTGAAGACCTCCTCCGTCAGCATGTTGATGACCTCGCCGTCCTCACGTTCCCCGAGAACCAGGAACCAGCCGTTGGGGCGCTCGTCGAGGTCCGTGAAGATGATCCAGTGCTGAGCGATCCCGGTGGAGCGCACGAAGGTCTCGACGCCCGGGGACAGGTATCCGAGATTCAGGCTCCCGCGGCGACTATCATTATTAAAGAAGAGCACCGCGACCATGAGCGCGGCTGCCAGCCCCTGTTCGGCGACACGCGCGCCCCTGGTCCATGCGGGAACAGGCGCGGAGCTCGGCGGGCGGGCGTAGCTCTGACAGCGCCTGGCCCACGACTGCCACAGGCGGGCCACGCCCCGCGGGACCGGGATGCGCGGCAGGACGACGTCCCAGAAGCTGGCCGGGAGAAGTGCGAACAGGGCCACGATGCTGAGCAATTCCAGGATGCCGATGTAGACCGCCAGGTGCAGGCCCAGGTGGAAGCTCGCGAACAACAGGATTCCAACCATCCGGAAGACCGGCGTGAAGAACGGCAGGAAGAACAGCACCCAGCCGTAGCTCTCCAGAGCCAGGGTGTAGTGGGTGAAGAAGCGCCCGAGGCCCGGGCTCGTGCCCAGCAATGAGCCGAACCAGGTCACGTAGCTGTCGATTTGCGTGAAGGCCGCCACCGCCTCGCCCGACTGCCAGACTGGCTCGCGGTGCTTGAACCAGCCGGCCATGTAGTAGAAGCAGACGAGCTGCAGCGCGTATCCGAGGGTCCCGAAAGACAGGTACTGGGACCTCAGCGCAGGCCGTCGGGCCTTGCGCAGCTGATCGACCGAGTAGGCGGCCCCGAGCGGGAGCACAACCGACCAGAGGGTCAGCACCAGCAGCCACCAGCCCCCCGTATGGCACACGAAGGGGTTCCGGCGCTGAAGGCAGATCAGCATGTAGAGCGAGATGAAGCTCATCAGCCGTGTCCGGTACCCGACCATCAGGCAGAGGGCCGCGAGCCCCTGGATCACGAAGAGCGAAGCCTGAAAGGCCGGCTCGTCGCTGATCATGTAGAGCCGGAAAATCGGCAGGACGTGTAGATAGTCCTCGATCTGTTCCTTGGGGACGATCCCCTCACCCGTGTAGTGGGCAGTGAATGCGAGCGTGCGCTTGAGCAGGTCCAGCAGGAGCATGATGCCCAGCCCGACCCGAAAGAGGGCCATGGACCGCAGGTCCATTCCGAACAGCTCCGCCAGCTTGCGCCCGACCCTGGAGCCATGGGCCCCCTGCCCGGTCTGAATTTCACCGTTGGTCGTCAACTCGCCTCGGCGCCCGCAGCGCCCCATTCATCCTACCCGCTCGGCCGGCGCCGGATGAGGCCGGAGATGGCTGCGATCACGAACCCTCCTGGGTCAGCTCGAACAGGCGGCCATCGCTCGCCACACCGAAGATCCGGACGGAATTCTTGCCGTCGCGCAATCGGGCGGCCGGGATCATCGCCGCGAAGGGCACGCGATCGCCCCCCGGCTCGCCTGCTGGTGGAAAGGTGTAGCCAGTGGCGCGCACGATCCCGTTCAGGGCTACCACGACGCGTTGTGGCGGAGCCTGGCAGACCAAGCTTCCGATCACGTGACATGGAATGTAGGTCGACGATCGGTCGACCCGCGTGAAATCGTCGGCACGGTCGAGCCTGAAGGTGGCGGTCGCGCTCCCCTGCGGCGTCAGATCGAGCTCCCCCACCGGGCGCCCGATCCACTGGCGCCCAGCCCCGGGGGCAAAGTACGCCTCCCAGCCGGCACGCTCACCAAACCATTCCCGCTTGCGCTCGAGTTCGGGCCAGCTCGCAGGCAGCGCGCCGTCGAGAAGCAGGGGCTCCAGGCGTCGATAGACGGTCTTCTGGGTCCGCGCCGGTGCCTTCGAGAAGGCGCTCACCCCATCTACAGCCCAGGGCAGATCCAGCCCGACGACGTCGGCGATCGTCGGAAGGAGATCGATGGTCTCGACGTTTCGGTCACTGATCCGGCCGCGCTTCTGGAACGGCCGCTTGATGAACAACGGCACGTGCGCGAGCTTGCGAACCGTTTCCGGAAAGGCCTGACGGCCGTACTCGGATGGGGTGAAGTTGATGCCGTGGTCGGCGACCAGCATGATCAGCGCACCGTCGTAGACGCCTGTCTGCTTCAGACGTTTCAGCAGGGCTCCAAGCATGCGATCCACCTGGCCCAGCTGCATCAAGTGGCGCTGGAAGGCGAGGGCGGCAAAGGCCTCGGTCGCGGGCCAGCGCCCGCCCGCCCAGGCGGACGGCAATGGCTTGTCGTCGTAGCGCCGGCCGGACGGCATGCGATTCCATGGGCCGTGGGGCGTCAGAAGGTGCAGGAAATAGAAGGTCGGCGTGGGATCCCCGTCGACCGAGTCCACGAACTCCTTGAACTTCTCGGAACGCCCGACGCGCGCTCGATCCTTCTTCTCGGCGAGCTGCTCTTCATTCTGAGGTGTTTCATCGCGAGGCGACTCGCCCCCGGCCGCCCCGCCGAAGCCGCTCCAGTTGCTGGTCACGGAGGGCAAGCGTGAGGTCAGGTTGGGCGGCAAGACGATGTGGGCATAGACGACGGTCAGGTCGCTCGCCAGCGAGGCCATGCGCTCCATGAACGGGTCCGCCCCGACGAAGCTCTCCCCCGCCAGTGAGGCCGGACACAGGCTGGTGAAGGTCTCCCAGATCTTCATCCGGTGTGATCCGCCGAGCATGGTGAACACGCTCCGGGTATGGTCCGCCGCAATCGGCAGGAGCGAGCGATCGACCGGCCGCTTTCCGGTCAGGATCGCGGGCAGGGCATGCTCGGTGCTCTCGTGGCTGGTCGTCGCGTTTCGGAACCAGGTGCCGTCCCCCGCGAGGCGCGCAAAGTTGGGAAACAGGCTCGCGTCGATACTGCTCTCATCAGCCATCAACGACGTGATTGGAAGCTCGTCCAGAACGACCATGACGACCGTGGGGGCATCTTCGAGATCACCATCGAGCAGGGCCAGCGGGTCGGATGGGTCCGCCGCTGAACGGATCCGTGCGATGGACGGATGGAACAGGAACAGGCCGGCGAAGACGAGGGGTGCGGGCGCCAGGAAGGAGAGCAGGTCCCGCGCGGGCTTCCAGCGCAGGTAGAGGAGGTGGCCCAGCAGGCCGAGGCCCACGGCCAGGGGGCCAGCGACCAGCGGGCTCTGATCGAGGGCGCGCACGAGGGGCCCGGCCAGGACCAGGGTCAGCAAGAGGGCCACCGTGCCACCGAATGCGGCCCTCCCCAAGACGGGACGCAGTCGCCCCAGGGAAGCCTGGAGCAGCCAGAGCACCAGGGGCAGCCCCAGACTGAGGGCGGCGACGAGCACGAGCAGGTCGACCGGCTGGGAGCGTCGGACGGCAAAAAAGGCGGCCCCGGGCTTGAGGAGACTGAAGAGCGGCTCCGCCACCGCAAAGGAGGCGAGGACGAACAGGTGAATGCCGCGCGTCAGCCCGGACGCCGGCAGCCCGACCGCGACCTGGCCCGGGTCAGCCGCGTCTTCCGCGGGACCTTGATTTGCTGTCGGGGCCATCCTGGGGCAAGATTATCATTAAGGAGCACCGCCGAGCGATCGCCAAGCCCGCCCCGGGGACATCGACCGCAACACTGACCGGTGCGCAACGCCAAAATGAATGCCCTCGATCCCTCGATCACAGCCCTGATTCCCCTTCCCCTGGCCTATCTGGACCCGGGGTCCGGCGCCATCATCGTCCAGATGCTGCTGGCCGGCGTCGCGGGCGCGGGCCTCTTCCTCAAATACCAGGGCCGGCGGATCCTCAATCTGATGGGCCTGCGACGCAAGCTTTCGGGCGACGCTCCGGGCGACGGCCCGAGTGAGAGCTGAGGCCTTGACCTCCACCTCGCCCCAGCAGCTCGAGCCGGGTTCCTTTCGGGATCGCGACAGTCGGGTTTACTACGACGGACAACGGGTACTACGCGGGCTCAGCGCGCGGGGACTCGAAGAATGGGAGACCCTCTCGAGCAAGGCCTTCTTCACGAAACTGCTCGAGCAGGGCGATGTGATCGGTACCCGCCGAGCAACAGAGCCCGCGGAGTCCTGGAGCGCTGCACTCGAGCACGACCGCATTCCGTTCGTCTCGTATCCTTACGAGTGGAGCTTCGGAATGCTGCGTGCCGCCGCGCTGCTGCAACTGTCGATCCTGGGTGCGGCGCTCAAGGAGGGCATGATCCTCAAGGACGCCTCGTCCTATAACGTTCAGTTCCAGGGGGCACACCCCGTCTTCATCGACATCCCCTCCTTCGTACGCCTCGAAGCGGGCGAGGCCTGGACCGGGTACAGGCAGTTCTGCGAGCTGAACCTCTATCCGCTCCTGCTCCAGGCCTACAAGGGCGTGCCCTTTCAGCCGTGGCTACGGGGCAGCATCGACGGCATTCCCGCGGCCGACTGCAACGCCCTGATGTCCGCGCGCGACAAGTTCCGCAAGGGTGTCTTGATGCATGTCAGCCTGCAGGCCGCGGCCCAGGCGCGATTCGCGAATACCAAGCGCGATGTTCGATCCGATGTGCGTAAGGCCGGCTTCCACCGCGAGCTGATCGAGATCAATGTGCGCAAGCTCACCAAGCTCGTGCAGGGCCTAGAATGGAAGCAGGGACGCTCGGAGTGGTCGCACTACGCGAACGACAACAGCTACGACGACGCGGACCGGGAGCGCAAGCGGGAATTCGTTCGCTCCGCCGTCCAGGCCGAGCCGCGCAAGCTCGTCTGGGACCTGGGATCGAACACCGGTGATTATTCGCGCATCGCAGCCGAGAGCGCGGACTACGTGATCGCGATGGATGGGGACACCCTGGCGGTCGAGCGCATGTACCGCCAGCTCGCCAAGGAACAGAATACGCGCATCCTGCCACTGTCCATCAACATCGCGGACTCCTCGCCGAACCTGGGCTGGCGCGGCGCCGAGCGCAAGTCCCTGGCCGGCCGTGGGTCGGTGGACATGACCCTCTGCCTGGCACTGATCCACCACGTGGTGATCGGCGCGAACATCCCCCTGTCCGAATTCATCGACTGGCTCGCGACCCTGCACTCGGACCTCGTGATCGAATTCGTCACGAAGCAGGATCCGATGGTCGAGACCTTGCTGCGCAACAAGGACGATCGCTACGACGACTACGACCAGGGCTTCATGGAGACCTGCCTGGCGAAACACTTCGAGACCGTGCGCACCTTGCCGCTCGAGAGCGGAACGCGCACCCTCTACCACTGCAAGCGCCGAGCCTGAACGACTACCGCGGCGGAGCGCTGGGCCTCAACCGGCGGCGCTATCCGCCGGAGCGTTCACGGGCTCGGAATTCAGTATCATCGCAACGCCGGTGCCGGCCGTGAGCACGGTCATGGCCAGCACCACGAAGGCCACCCTGCGATGGGTGCCGCGGCGCGACCTGTCGGTCAGGGTGCGTATGCCCGTGATCAGAGGCAGCAGGTATGCAGCGGTGGTGACCTTTGCGAGGGTCAGGTGGATGGTCGTGATCGAGCCTGCGGCGGTGACGTCGTAGAGCTCGCCGAGGCGTTCGGCGAAGTAGATCGCGAGGGCCAGGGAGATCACGGTGGCGACCACGCTCGGCAGGTGGATACGCAGCATGCCCTTGAATCCGCTCACGACGTCCACGACCAGCAGGCCGACCGTCAGTAACAGAAACGTGGCGAAGCCGGTGACAGGGTCCATCGTGGTTGGAGGGGGCCTCGAGCGAGGATGGCAGGCGAAAAAGCTGGGCCGACGCACCTGGCGCCTTCCGCAGGTCTAAACAACCACCTTCAATCGACCATGTCAAATGGCCCTGCTGGCGTCGGGGCGCACTGCACAGCCAGCGCGCGGTTTGACCTGCGATCGCCGACGTGGGCCATGGTCCACCTGGGGCCTCAACACACGGCTTACCTGACAGATTCCGATGCCACGCTACACTCTGCGCCAGGAAACGGTGCCCCGGGCATCGACGGGAACCCCGCTGGACGATAAGCACAGGAAACTGATCGATGAGAACAAAATCTGCCGCAACGCTCATGCTCGTACTCGGCGCATGCACCCTGGCTGGCTGCTCGACGACTGCGAAGAAAACGGACGCCCCGGGCGCATCGGCCAAGGCTGAAGACAAGGACGAGACCAAGCGTGAGTCCCTGGAGCGCAAGCTGGCCATTGCAAAACTGCGTCTCGACCACGCAGGGATGGAGCAGAAGAAGGGTGCGATGACTTCCAAGGAGGCCGTCGAATTCGCCCAGGAGGAACTCGAGATGGCCCAGGCTGAGCAGGCTCAGTTCGAGCAGCTCGACTCTCCCAACCGGCGCGCTCGCAGCGAACTGGACCTCAAGCGCGCCCGGGACCGCACGGCCGAGGCGGCCGAGGAACTGGCCCAGCTCAAGATCATGTACGACGAACAGGACTTGCAGGACATGACGGCCGAGTTCGTCATCAACCGTGGCAAGCGCAACGCGGAACGCGCGGAGCTATCCCTGGAGATTCAGGAGCGAGAATTTCAATCCCTGACGGCACACGAGATGCCGCGCAAGCTTCGGAAACTTCAGCTCGGAGTGGCGCGCAAGGCCGGCGCCCTGCAGAAGGCGAAGAGCGACGCGGAAGCCGGCCGCGTCCAGGCCGAGATTTCCTTGCTGAAGGCCAGTTCCGACATTCTCGAGCTCGAGCAAGAGCTGGAGAAGCTCGCCAGCGGAGCTGAAAGTTGAGCCTCGCCCTGTCATGCCTGCTGCTCTTCGGTGCACAGCAGGCCGACACGTCGGATGCCGCCGTGCGCACGGCGGTCGCGGACGGGATCTCATTCCTGCTCCAGTCGCAGAACGAGAATGGCTCGTGGGGCGGCACGACGAATGCGACCATGACGAGTGGCTTCGCCAACCCCGCGACCTACCACTGCTGGGACGTGGGCACGACCGCCCTCGCCAGTCTGGCCCTGCTCAAGCTGGCCGAGGGCGAGGAGGCTGAGGCCGCCACCGAGCGCGGACTCGATTTCCTGATCGAGAATGCGGACCTGCGGCGCCCCGCGGAATGGGACGTCGACAATGTCTGGGGACTGGTCTACGGACTCGACACCCTGGCGAAGGCCTGCATCCACCCGCGATACCGTGATACGGAACGTGGCGCCGAGATAAGGGACGCAGCTCAGACCATGGTCACGGGCCTGGGCAAGTACGTGTCGCCGCGCGGAGGTTGGGGCTACTACGCCAATCCGAATGCCAACTGGCAGCCCGAATGGGCGACCTCGTTCACCACCGCCGTGGGCGTGCTCGCCCTGGTCGCGGCGCGCGAGGCGGGCCTCGAGGTGCCGTCCAATCTGCTCGATGCGGGCGTGCGCTCCATCCAGCGCTGCCAGCAGCCCAACGGGGCCTTCACCTACAGCGTGAACGCCATCCCACGCCACCTGCGACTCGAATCCATCAACCAGGTCAAGGGATCCCTGGGCCGCATTCAGGTCTGCAACTTCGCCCTGAAACAGGCCGGTGTCGAGCTACCGGAGGAATCCCTCGAAACGGGCATCCAGCAGTTCTTCAAGCACCACAAGTTCCTCGACGCGGGCCGCAACAAGCCGATCCCGCACGAGGCTTACTACGCGGTAGCCGCGTACTTCTACCTGTTCGGCCATTACTACGCGGCCGAGGTCATCAACACGATGCCCGAGCTCGAACGCGCGCGCTACGGCAAGCTCCTTCGACACCAGGTGCTCAAGTGCCAGCAGAAGGACGGCTCCTTCTGGGACTTCTGGATCGCATCCAACACGAAGCCCTACGGCACGGCCTTCTCGATTCTCTCACTCGCCAACACGGTCGAGGCCTGGTAGCCGCCAGGCAGCGACAATCTGAACGACCCTCCCGCGAGGTTTACTTTCCTACCGATTCACCTTCGGAGGTGAGGGATAGAGTGCTGACTGGACGGCATACCAGCGCCAATGTCGCGCCTGTACCGACGCCGCGCTGACACTCACGGATCCGATCATCCTGTCGAGTCCGTGCGGATGGCAGTCGTAATCGTAGACGCCCCCGGCGACCGGGTTGGCCGTCAGGAAGGCGCCATCGAACAAGACCTCGAACACGGTGCCCGAAGGCGCCTGCCGACTGGAAAAGAACGGGGGGAAACGCGCCCCCGGCAGGTGGCAGGACCGGAGGACTGTTCAAGCGCTGTGCCTGTGCAATGAACGTGGAATGGCTGCGTAAGAGTACGTAGACAGTGGCTGCGCAAGAGTGCGCAGGCAAGGGAGTTCTGGGGGCGCAGAGTGCCCGAATGGTGGAATGGGACTGGCGCACGCCCTCTAAAATCCCTGCTACAGATCGCCGCTACATGACGATACTGGGGTAGGCTTCTAGATGAAGCTCCTTTCGACTTGTCGCGGGCCCCTTGCAACTCCAGGATTGCCAAATTGTTGCCACCAGCCTGGCCGCCCACCGCCACTCGGAAGAATCCGGTTCCAGCAAAGGACCTCCCAAGAGTCATAGATTTTCGGACATCCCAAACACGAAGAGATGGCGCTGCTAGCCTACTCATGAATTATTTCATTTCATCGATCGCTTTCCTGACGCCCTTGATGGTCGCCCAAGTTGGCGCGGCGACGAGCACGCCTCAGGAACCTTGCTTGCCGGGCGAGTCAGACTCAACCCCTCCGGACGGAGCATCAGGCTCGGACATTCTCGGAGATTATGAATGGGTCGAGGAGGGCGGGGACGATCCTGCCTGCATCCCCGTCACCGACGGCATTGTCTGGTACGGAACATGGGAAGCGGCCATGGCCGAGATGGAACGTACCGGCAAACCGGTCATGCTTCACATGGGAAGCGTGCGGGACAGGACCACCTGTGTTCCGGGCGTTTGGTGAGCAGCTACAGAACTTCTGAGAAGGCGTGTCTTTCTCAACCCTGAAATCATCGCGGCCTCCCGTAACTTCGTGAACGTCCGTCTGAACATCTGGCTCAACGAAACCAATTTTGAGCGGATGAACACCATCATCGGCAACCGGTACTCCTCCAAGATCAACACTGCGAACACGGTGTTTTGCATTTTCGAACCCAACGCCGATGGGTTGACTGCGGACTCATTCCCGACCGAAAAGTCAGTCTTCTACGGAAGCCGAGTCGGGGGCCTCTACCCTTACTGCATTTCACGCGTACATGACGCCGGAAAGCCCGACAAGGGCCACAAGGAGAGAATCGCCTTCATCAAGAAACGGCGACTCAAGGACCTTGGAGAGACGGAGGTCGATCCGGCGCTGATTGAGCGCATTCTCTGGGAAGGTGATAACGGCGCCACTGGATCTGGCCTGGCGAAAATCATGGACGACCTGTCCGCCAGGTTCCCATCGAAAGCGAGCGCACAAGATTCGCTCGCAAACCTGCCCTTGCGGACGAGCTTGACCCAGGCCATCAACTTCGGTGCTGTGGATTCTCGGGGAGTTGTGGCCATCGTGCTGCCCTCCAAGGGTGAAGACACCTTGACCCCGCACATGTCGCGACTGCTGTTCGAAGAGGGCATCGCCGGTCGCGTCCACGTGGCCAGGTTGTCCCAGGTCGAGTGGTCAATGGCCAAGGCCTCGGGCCTGGTCGGTGGCGGAACAAACTCCTCCGGGGTTTTCTTTCTGTACCCTGACTCCTACGGCCGCAATGCGGACGTGCATGCTGAGGTCCCGGCGACCGCTACTGAGAGCGAAATCCGCAGATCACTCACCACCGTCTTGGCGGAATTCCACAAGGAGTGGCGTAAGAACGACTACCTGACTCACATCCGCAAGGGTGTCATGTCGGGTATCAACTGGCCCGAGTGGAATCCCCTGACCAGGGAGGTCGGCGTACGAGCTGTCAAGGAGGACATGATCAAGAAGTGGTCAACCCCTCCGGCTGACGAAACGGCAACGAACTCAAAGCCCTGATCGTCAGTGTTCATGGGGGTTGAGGGCAAGAATCGCTGAACTCGCCCGATCGTCGTGGGGTGACCGAACTGCCTGAACCCGACCCGGCATGCGCCTCTCGTGTGTGGTGCTTGCGGCTACGAACGCCGAGCTTGCGACTGCAAGCGCCAAGCTTGTGGCCGCCAACACCGAGTCGGCGAAGGGGTCCAGGCGGCTGTTAGACCAGGAACGGGGATGCCCTCCGCTCACCGAACGGTCGAGGCCTGGTAGCCCTGATCCATGTCCCCTTCCAGGCCATGCCACCCCAACAACAAAAGGGGTGGGGCCCGCTCAGTCGTCGCGCAGGGCCTGGACCGGGTCCAGGCGGGACGCCCGGTTCGCTGCTGGGAAGCCGGACAGGGTCGCGGTCACCATGAGGATGACGAACGACAGACCGAGCAGCGCGCCGTCGACCCGTGGCTCGAGCGCCGCTTGATCCGTGAAATGCAACGGCCCGAGCAGGGCGACGGCGGCGGAGCCGATGCCTACGCCGAGCACGCCGCCTAGGATGCACAGGAGCAGGGTCTCGCTGAGGACCTCGGCCCGGATGCGTCCCGCGGTTGCACCGAGCGCCTTGCGCAGTCCCAGCTCGGCGGTTCGCTCGTTGACGGCGATCCCGACCACATTCGCGGCTCCCAGGCAGCCCAGAATCAGGGCCAGAACGGCGATCGTGAGCACGAGCGCTTCGAGCCCGAGGCTGACACCCTCGACCTGGGCCACGAAGGAAGTGTTCTCCTTGATGTCGATCGCGCGCAGGTCGGTCGGGTCGAAGGAGTACAACGTACCAAGGGCCTGGCGCATCTCGTCGATGGCCTCACGCGCGAGGGTCGGGCGACGGGGTGCAAAGGCCAGGTGGCTGACGTTGCGCCCACCGTCAGCCCCCATCTCCATTGCGGTCGGGTAGGGCACCATGAGTGAGTAGGCAAAACTCGCCTTGCTCTCGAAGGCGCCGATGATCTGGAAGCGGCGCCCGTTCGAATCGATCGTCTCGCCGAGTGGAGAACGGCCACTGAACATTCCGTCGACCAGGGGCATGCTGACCACGGCCAGCTCGCTCGCGCCCAGCTCCTCCTCCTTGGTGAACCAGCGCCCGAGGGAGATGCGCAGATCGGTCACCTCGCGGTACTCGAACCCCACTCCCGTCACGAGCGCCCAGGGCCAGCTGCGATCACTCGAGAAGACCGGGCCGCCGCGCCCCGGACGGTAGGCCGGGGCCAGGCCGCCGACCGACGGGCAGGCATCGCGCAGTGTGGCCAGGTCCGCATAGCGGATGCGGATCGATCGGCCGCCGCGCGAACCGCCGCCCCCGCGGGAGCGACGGGGCTCCGCGATGAACTCCTTGCTGCCCATGCTGCGCAGCAGGTCTCCGGTCGTCTCCGGCAGGCCGGTCGCGTAGCTGAGCAAGATGTAAAGCACTGCCGCGCCAAAGGTCACGCTCAGACCAGTCAGCGCGGATCGCAGCGGGTGGGCCAGCAGACTGCCGAGGGCCTCGCGCAGGACGGAGTAGGGGTCGAGTCGCCCGAAGCGCTGGCTCACAGCTTGCCTCCCCGCAGTGCCATCACGACCGGGATCCGCGCGGCGCGAGCGGCAGGCCAGGCGGCCGCGACGAGACTCACGACGAGCAGCAACATGCCGGGCAGGGTGGCGGCCTCCAGCTCCACCTGAGGCTGTGCAAAACCGTCCGGCAACGGGAGATGACCGACGACCTGGACAGCCAGCATACCGAGCCCGAATCCCAGGATACCCGAGAGCACGCACACCAGAGCTGCCTCGATGAAGACCTGGGCGAAGATCCAGCGTCGCTTGCAGCCCAGTGCGCGCCGCAGTCCGAACTCGAACGTGCGTGCAGCGACGGACATGAGGACCACGTTCGCAACCCCCACCGCGCCCAGGAGCAGGATCAGCGCCCCGACCGCACCGAGGAATATCTCGAGCCCTCCGAAGATGGCGTCGATCTGCTGGCTACGCTCGATTGCGTCGAAGTAGGGAACGAGGGCATTCGTGTTGTCGCCATCGAATCCATGACGCTCACCCAGGATCGAGCGCACCTCGGCCAGGGCCGTCTCCTTGAGCTCCGGGCTCTTCGGCCCCATGACGAAGAACTGAAATCCCTGGGGCGACATACGCTCCCAGGTTGTGAAGGGCATGTAGACCATGCGCCGGTGGCTGGTGTAGACGTCGTCTCCTGCGAGTTCCTCGTCCGTGACGGCTCCGATAACGGTCAAGCTGCGAACGAGCGGGTCCTCGTTTGCTCCGCGGCCGAAGATCAGCTGGAGCTCCTCCCCCACGAATGGACCGTCTCCAAACAACTCCCGACGCACGCCGAAGCCGATCACACAGACCGGCAGCTCCTGCGCGACATCGTTGGCGTCGATCCAGCGCCCCCCATCCGCCAGGGGTACGTGCACGATGTCGGCGTACTGGGGTTCCACGCCCGATGCCGTGGCAAAGGTGATGTCGCCGCCGCGCAGGGCCTTGATGAACCAGCTGTTGGCCTTCGGCGAGAGGGCCGCGATCGACGGCGAACCCGCCGCGATCGCGCGCATATCCTCGGACTCGAGGCGCACGAAGTTGTTCGCGCGCACGTCGCCTCGACCCAGGGTCGGCCGGTTGACCCGCAGTAGCAGGAAGGAGTCCCCCAGGGCCTCCACGGTGCGCCGCTGGGTCGTCTCGAAACCGCGCCCGACCGCAACCAGCACGAAGACCGACGCCACGCCCCACACGATGCCCGCAGCCATGGGCACGATGCGCCGCCCCTCGCGCGCGATGGAGGCCAGGGACTCGAGCAAGAGGGCCCAGGGGCCTATCGCCTACGCCCTCGCTGTGAATCCGGGTCAGGAAGCAGCACCTTGTCGCCGCTCGAGAGACCGGAGGCGACCTCGGTCATGAGTCCATCGGAGAGGCCCAGTTCGACGGGCGTCGGCTCCAGGCGTGCGTTCTCAGCGCTTCCGACGATCCGGTCGACGCTCCAGCTGCCCGCCGATTCCCGACGAAAGGCCCGCTGGGGCAGGGTCGGAACACCGTCGCGGCGCTCGAGCACAAGCTTGGTGTCGGATGTCATGTCCGGCCGCAGCATTCGCTCGGGGTCGTCGACGACGACGCGCACCTTGAAGGTCACGATGCCGTTGCCATCCACGGAACCGGCGGGCGCGATGCGGTCGACGCGACCGGCCAGCTCACGCCCGCGGTGTGCGTCCACGGTAACAACGGCCGCCATTCCGACCTGGATCCGCCCCAGGTCGACCTCGTCGATGCGCGCCTCGATGTACATGCGCGAGAGGTCGCCGAGAACCATTAGCTGAGTCGCGTTGCCACCGGCCGTCAGGATCGAGGAGACTCCGTCTCCGACCTCGCGCTCGCGCACGAGCACCACGCCGTCGATCGGACACCGTATGGTGGTCTCGCTCAAGGTGCTGCGGCTGCGTTCCAGGGCCGCCTCCATGGACCTGAGGTTTGCGCGCGCCTCTCCCGCAGATGACTCGAGTACGGGAAGGCTGGCCTCGACCTGGGAGAGCCGAAAGCGCGCCGCAGCAAGGGACCGGGCCGCTTCGTCCCGCTCCCGGTCCGATACATCCCCCGTCTCGGATAGGGCGTCGAGGCGCTGACTCTCGCGCTCGAGAAAGGCGACCTCCGGGTCGTCGAGTCGCACCCGAGCTTCCTGGATCCGGGCCACTGCCCCATCCAGCCGCGCCTCGGCGGAAGCCACGTCTGCCTCGTCCTGTGCCACCTGGGCCTGCAACTGCTCCCGATCGAGTTCGGCCAGGACCTGCCCGACCGCGACCCTATCCCCCTCGTCGACCATGAGCGCGGTCACGATACCGCTGGCACGACTCATGACTGCAACCCGCGCCAGGGGCTCCACGCGTCCACTGGCATTGACCGCGTCGAGCAGGTCACGGGTCTCCACCGTGACCACCCGGTCGGGATCGAAGGACGCCTCGTCCGGCCCCCGTCCGCTTGTGTACCACCAACCCAGGACCGCGGCTCCGAACATTCCCAGGCCGAGCACGGAGGCCAGTCCGCCCGCCCCACGGCGATGGCTCGATTTGCGGCGGCGAAACGATCCGTGACTTTTCATGCGTGCAAGACCTCGTTCGGGCAGTCCCTGGGTGCCCCATCGAATTCGATCCGTCCGTCGCGCAGGGCGACGAGACGTCGCGCGCGCCGGGCCAGGGCCAGGTCGTGTGTAACCATGATGAGCGTCCGCTCCGGACTGCGCAACTCGTCGAACAGATCCATGATCTCGGCGCCCGTGTGCGTGTCCAGATTGCCGGTCGGCTCGTCAGCCAGCAGGATGGCCGGGTTGGTGACCAGCGCGCGCGCGATCGCGACCCGTTGTCGTTGCCCACCCGATAGCTCTCCCGGTCGATGGTTCATGCGGTCCGCCAGGCCGACCGACGCGAGGGCCGACTGCGCCCGCTGCCGACGCTCGTCAGCACCCATGCCCGCGTAGACAAGGGGCAGCTCCACGTTCCGCTGCGCGGTCGCGCGCGGCAACAGATGGAACCCCTGAAAGACGAAGCCAATCTTTGCGTTGCGCACTTCGGCCAGACGGGACTCGGAAAGGTCGAGCACAGGCTCTCCATCGAGCAGGTAGGAGCCTGAGCTGGGCGTGTCCAGGCAACCGAGTATCTGGAGCAAGGAGCTCTTTCCGCTGCCGGACGGGCCCACCACGGCCACGTGTTCCCCGTAGTGGATCGTCAGGTCGACCCCATCCACCGCGCGAACCGTCTCATCGCCCAGGTGGTAAAGGCGCGTCAACTCCGACAGCTGAACGCTCGGCAACGGGTCGGGATCGGGCGACGGGCCACTCGACTTGGCTGACTTGGACATCACGAGATATACACGGGTGGAATGGCGTGTCCGAAGCCCCACTGCCGCACCACGCGACCCTCGATCCTACCAGCGACTTTGCACATGTCGGCCTTCTCCCGATCCAAATTGCACGGTCGCCGCCCACAGATCCTGGCGCCCGGTAAAGAGACACTGTCGTTACGTCGAACGACCTCCGGAGGCGACTCCACGGGCGGGATGAACATCCCGAAAGGCGCTGCCAGGAGTGGAACCGAGAGCTCGGCGGAACATCGCAATGAATGCGCTCGTTCCATTGAAGCCCACGGAAAGGGCGGTGTCGGTCACGGAATCTCCGGCAGCGAGGCGGCGCAGTGAATGCAGGAGCTGTGCCTGCCTGCGCCAACGTCCAAAGGTCATGCCGCACTCGCGCTGGAACAGTCGCTCGAGAGTGCGAACACTCGCGCCGCTACCACGCGCGAGCCGCTCGAGGGATTCGGAGCGCGAGAGATCGGCCTGGACCCTGTCGGCCACCCAGCGCGCACGCCCATCCTGGGGCCAGCGAATATCGAGGGGAGCGACGGGCGTGAGTCGCATCTGGTCCACCAGCACCCGCGCCAGATGGAATTCGCCCGGTACATCCTCCCGCAGCATCCCCACGCGCAGGACCTCGAGTACGAGCTCGCGCAGCAATGCCGAGACGGAGAGCACGCAACAGACCCTGGGCATGTCGCCCGTCATGTCGGGCCTCAGGTAGATGGTTCGCATGCGAACGCTGCCCGTGGTCTCGATCCAATGCTCGGTGTCGCCGGGCACCCAGGCGGCGCGGTGGGACGGAACCACCCATGCTCCAGCATCGGTCCCGACGGTCATCACCCCCTGGGTTGCGTAGACCATCTGGCCCCAGGGATGCCGGTGCGGATCGATTCGATGCCCGGCCGGAAACCTGAGGGCCAGGGACCGCACGGCGATACCGGCTTCTCCCCGCTCACTCGATCCCATCTCAACCCAATCCCGGATGGCGTTTTCGCGACATAACTTGTCAGTTTAGCACAAGCGCGCCAGAAGGGCGTCCGCATAGGATCCAGACCTTCCACCTGACCCATGCACCCGGAGCCACCCATGCCGAACGATGTCGCCCACTTCGCGATCCACGCCGACGACTGCCAGCGCGCCAAGACCTTCTACGAGGCCGTCTTTGGCTGGACCTTCGAGCCCTGGGGCCCGCCTGAATTCTGGCGCATCCATACCAGCCCCGATGGCATCCACGGAGCGCTCCACAAGCGACGTGAGCCCATATCGGGGCAGGGCATGATCGGCTTCGAGTGCACCATCGCCGTGGCGAACCTGGAGCCCATCACGAGCGCGATCGAGGAGAACGGCGGGCGAGTCACGCTCGCGCCCTTCGAGATCGAAGGTGTCGGAACCCTGGCCATGTTCCAGGACACCGAGGGCAACGTCGTCGGTGCCATGAAGTACCTGGACGGGATCAAGTGACCCAAGCCCCCAAGGGTGAAGGTTGTACGCGGCACTGACAGGCTGACGCCTATCGGTGTCGGCGCCCGTCGAGATAAGATGTTGGGATGCTACACCTGCCCATGCCGCAGTTTGCGTGCATCCTTCTTGCCGTCGCCGCCCCCACAACCCAGTCGAAGGACGCCGATGAGGGTCAGACGGAGCGCAAACTGGTCGTGCAACCCCTCTCGATCCAGCTCCAGGCCGGCGGCACGGCCCAGCTCAAGGCCTACGTCGAGGGTGCGGACGGCGAGCGCTCGGACGAAGAGGTGTTCTTCTTTTCGCGCGCTCGGCGGTCCGTCACGATCGACAAGGAAGGTCAGGTCGAGGCCCTCAATGCCGGCACCTACAGCCTGGTCGTGCGCACCAAGCGGCCGACTGGCGACGACGAGAATGCGGAGCGGCTCAGCCTTGTAGTTCCCATCACGATCGCCCCATCGCCCCTCGAGCGGCTCGAGATCGCACCACCGGCTGGCAAGATCCACGCGGGCACCCGAATCGATCTGGACGTCACGGCCATCGACGTCCGCAAGGTTGCACGAGTCGACCCGCTGGTAGCCCTCTCCAGCGACTCGCCAGCGATCGCCTCCTTCGATGAATTCGGCGGGCTCACGGCACACCGGGCCGGCAAATTCAAGGTGCACGCCGCCTGCGAGGACCTGGTCGCGGAGCGCAACTTCGAGGTGCACGCGAATCCGGTTGCCGAGTTGATCCTGGTCGCCGACGCGACCCATGCGCGCACGGGTGATGTGGTTCACTTTGTTACCGAGGCCCGAGATGCATCAGGCAGTCCGGTGACGGATGTGAAGGTCCAGCTCTCCGTGGTGAGCGAGCCGGACGACGCCCTCGGACAGGCTGCCTCGGGCCAGGTCGAACAGGACGGTCGTTTCGTGGCCGAGACTCCCGGCCTGTACACGGTCATTGCGACATGCGGCAACACTGTTGCACGTGCCAGCGTGCGCGCCGACGCGCGCGACGTGGGCGGCAAGCTCTCGCTCGTAGGCCGCGGCAGGGTTTCGGACATGCACACCTCGGACCTCTGGGTCTGGGAGGGCGTCGACGGTCGTGACTACGCGGTGACCGGGACCTGGGGCGCCAACGGAGACACGCTCTTCTGGGACGTGACCGACCCGGAGGAGATCCAGCAGATATCGAAGATCACGGTGGATGCCCGCACGATCAACGACGTGAAGGTCTCCGCGGACGGCCGCATCTGCATCGTGAGCCGCGAGGGCGCCTCCGACCGCAAGAACGGGATCGTCCTGATCGATGTGCTCGATCCGCGCAACCCGAAGATCCTGTCCAGCTTCGATGAGGAGCTGACGGGTGGGGTACACAATCTCTTCATCGACGGTACCCACGTGTACGCACTCTCCGCCGGACGCCGCTACGACGTGATCGACGTGGCTGACCAGGCCTCGCCGCGCCGGGTCGGCTCCTATGAGCTCGCCACGCCGGGCCATTCGATCCACGATGTCTGGGTCGAGGCCGGGCTGGCCTATTCCTCGAACTGGGCCGACGGGATTCAGATCGTCGACGTGGGCAATGGCATTCGCGACGGCAGCCCGCAGAATCCTGTCCGGGTGGCCAGCTACGCCTATCCGAGTGGCTGGAACCACGCAGCCTTTCCCTATCGCAACAAGCAGACCGGCCGCTCGTACGTGCTGGCCGGCGATGAGGCCTTCCCCAACGGGCTCAACATCAAGAACAGGCCCACCTACCCCCGTGGTTGGCTGCACTTCATCGACTTCACCGACCTCGACGATCCGAGGGAAGTGGCGCGCTACCAGGTCCCCGAGGCCGGCACCCACAATTTCTGGGTCGATGGAGACCTCTGCTACGTGGCCTATTACAACGCCGGCCTGCGGGTGATCGACATGTCGGGCGAGCTGATGGGCGACCTCTATCGCCAGGGCCGCGAGGTGGCCTGGTTCATACCGGACGACCCCGAAGGCTATATCCCGAACGCACCCATGGCCTGGGGCCCCCAGCCGTACAAGGGCAACATCTTCTTCTCGGATTGGAACTCGGGTCTCTGGTGTGTCCGCTTGAAACTGCCGGAGTCTCTGGAGCCGGATGCAGAGGTTGAACGATGATCGCCGCCCTGGTCCTGAACGCTCTGGTGACCGTCGCACCGGCGAACACGGACTACTACGTCTACGTGACCGCAGAGTCGTCCGACGAGGTCTACCTCACCTGTTTCGATGGGAGCGAGGTGCGCGTTGTCGAGCGCATACCGGTCGGGTACATGGCGACGGAGATCGAAGGCCCCCACGGCCTGACCATCGAACCCGGAGGCGAGCACTGGTATCTGACGATGGCGCACGGGAAGCCGTTCGGCACCCTCTACAAGTACCGCACCCAGGACAACGAGCTCGTGGGCCAGGTCGAGCTGGGACTCTTTCCGGCCACGATGCAGATCTCGTCCGCGACGGGGCTGCTCTACTGCGTCAACTTTGATCTGCACGGCGACATGAGCCCCAGCACGGTCTCGATCGTCGATCCCGAAGAGATGGTCGAGGTCGCCCAGGTCGAGACGGGTGCCATGCCCCACGGTTCGCGCCTCTCCGTGGACGGCACGCGACACTACTCCTGCGCCATGATGACCGACGAGGTGTTCGAGCTGGATGCGCTCGGATTCGAGTGCCTGCGTGACATGCGCATCGACGACGGAACTGGCGCCGTGACCCGGCGTGCCGAGGCGGGCCACCACAAGGCGGTCACCAAGCCGACCTGGATCCTGCCACACCCGTCTCGCGACCTGGCCTACGTCTGCCTGAATGGAGCGGCCCAGGTGGCGGAGATCGACCTCGAAGAGTGGCGCGTGACGCGCCGCTTCCCGACGGCCAAGGCCCCCTACAACCTGGACCTGACGCCGGATGGCAAGCTCCTGGTCGTGACCTACAAGGCCGCGGCCTCGGTCGGCGTCTGGGACCTTGAGAGCGGCCGCGAGATCCAGCGCATAGAAACCAGTCGGCCCGTGACCCACGGTGTCGTGATCTCGCCCGACGGCCGCTACGCTTTCGTCTCGAACGAGAGCGTGGGCGGTGACCCGGGCACCCTCGACGTCATGGACCTGAAGAAACACGAACGCCTGGCATCGGTCGAACTCGGCCTGCAGCCGGGCGGGATCGCATTCTGGAAGATGGATCAACGCTGATGGGCTATCTACATCGACGGTCGCCGGTACTGGCCACGTTGGTCATTGCAGCAGCCCAACTTCCGGCCATGGCCCGGATGCAGGATGCGGTCCTCGAGGGACACTCCTCGCACGGAGAGGCCTTCAACGAAGGCCCGCGTCAGGCGGCCTACCTGATGCCCAGTCTCGGAAATGTGCACTTCCCGGTCACGGCGGCGCACGATTCCGTCCAGGCCTTCTTCGACCAGGGGGTCGGGCAGCTACACGGGTTCTGGTACTTCGAAGCCGAACGCACCTTCCGGCAAGTCGCGGCCCTCGACCCGGATTGCGCCATGGCCTACTGGGGCATGGCGATGGCCAATGTGGACAACAGTGAAAGAGCCGCCAGCTTCGCACGGGTCGCGTGGCTGAAGCGCGGACTCGTCACGGAACGCGAGCGCGCCTACATCGATGCGGTCGCCCGCTTTCACGAGGTCGAAGGCCCGGCCGAGCGCCGGCCCGCAGAGGATCAGTCCGCGCAGGAGGGTGAGGCTGGCGAGAAGAAGGACGAGGACTGCCTGGACGAGGATGAGCGCAAGGCCTTGAAAGCGGAGCGCAAGAAGCGCGGGGAACAGCTGATCAAGGACTACGAGGAGATCGTCTGGGATTACCCGGATGACATCGAGGCCAAGGCCTTTCTCGTCAATCGCGCGTGGCTCAACCGGCGCCTGGGCTCTCCGATCAGCAGCCGCCAGGCCAACGAGGCCATCCTTCAACAGATCTTCGCCGTCGAGCCCGAGCATCCGGCGCACCATTATCGCATCCACCTGTGGGACGCCAAGGACCAGGCTGCGCGCGTGGTCGACTCGGCCAACCGTTCGGGCCCGAGCAGCCCCGGCATCGCGCACATGTGGCACATGGGCGGGCACATCTTCGCGCGCCTGGGGCGCCACAGCGACGCAGCCTGGCAACAGGAGGCGTCGGCACGGGTGGACCATGGCCAGATGATCCGCGACCAGCTCATCCCGGACCAGATCTCCAACTACGCCCACAACAATGAGTGGTTGACGCGCAGCATGCGCCATCACGGGCGGGTGCGAGAGGCCGTGGCGCTGGCCAAGAACATGATCGAGCTCCCGCGCCATCCAGAGTACAACCGGCTCGACAAGGACTACTGCAGCGCCACCTTCGGGCGCCGACGCCTGCTGGAGACCCTCGAACTCTACGAGCAGTGGGAGGAGTTGATCGCCCTCGCCGGTAGCATGTACCTGGAACCTTCGGACCAGGCCACCGACCGGGCGCAACGTGCATTCCTCCTGGGCAAGGCCCACGCCTACCTGGGCGACGAGGCAGGCTTCGATGCGCAACTCGAAGCCCTTGCGGCGCTGGTCGACGAGGCGCGGTCCAAGCGAACGGAAGATCTGGAGCGGGCCGAGGACGAGGCCCTGGCGGATGAACCGGAGCCCGGGGATCTGATCGAGGTGATGGAGGGCGTCCTGACGGAGCATCAGGACGAACTCGCCGAGCTGCGTGACCAGCACGCCTCCCTCCCATTGCTGTGGAAGGTTCTGAGGGCGCCCTTTCCGGACGAGGGCTTCGAAGAGAACATCGAGCAGCTCGCCGAGTTCGGGTTCGAGAAGGCGCACCTGGCCGAGATCTGCCTCTCCGCGGGACTGCTGGAGCGCGCCCTCGAGCTGGCCCGTGAATCCACGGAGGAGCGCGACGGGCGGATCTACTTCCACGCCACCCTGGCCCATGTGCTGCACGTCACTGGCGAATCCGAAGAGGCCCTCGACGTATTCGACGAGCTGCGTACCTGGAGCGCCCGCGCAGACCTCGACATGCCGGTATTCAAACGCCTGGACGCGCTTGCGCGCGCCCGAAGCCTGCCCGCGGACTGGCGCGTACCTGACGAGGCTGCGCCGGACGTGGCCGGACGCCGCAGCCTCGAGGACCTGGGCCCCCTGCACTGGACACCGCCCAGGGCGCCCGACTGGACTTGCCCGGACGGGTTCGGCAACGAGATATCCCTCTCGGACTACGCCGGCCAGCCGGTGCTCGTGATCTTCTTCCTGGGCTTCAAGTGCGTGCACTGCGTGGAGCAGCTGAACGCATTCGCTCCGCGCGCCGAGGCCTTCGCCGATGCGGGCATCCAGATTGTCGCCATCGGCACGAATACAGCGGAACAGTTCGCAGCTTCCCTCGACAGCCCGGTCATGCCGGGTGATGACGTGGCCCAGGCCGCCGCCGAGCACGGCTTCCCCTTCCCGATCCTCTCAGACGCGGACCTGGATGTGTTCAAGCGCTACCGTGCCCACGACGACTTCGAAAACGAGGCACTGCACGGCACCTTCCTCGTGGACGCCAAGGGTCGCATCCGCTGGCAAGACATCTCCTACGAGCCCTTCATGGACTGGGAGTTCTTGCTCGATGAATCGAACCGGCAGCTGCGCCTGTCGGACGAGGTGAACACCGATCCGGACTCCGCACGCAAGGCGACGGCCACCTCCGCGGGCACACGCCAAGCGTCGCGCCAGAATCCCGCGGACTAGCCCGGTCCTTCACCAGGATTCGAGCTAGGCAGCCCCAGGCCCGAGCCGGCGGGCGAGGGGCAAGGCCAGGAAGGCCCCCACCAGGAGGTACAGTCCACCGCAGCTGGCGAGCGCCTCCGGATAGCCGGGCCCATCGATCAGGCCACCCAGCAACGGTCCGACGAGCGCGTACCCGAGCCGGACGCCCAGACTCGATACAGAGTTTGCCGTGGCACGCAACTCGGATGGGACGCGCGCGTTGAGCTCATCCTTCAGCACGACCTGGGTCAGGCCACGCCCGAGCTGGAAGAGAAGTCCGAGGGCCAGTCCGCTCGCGATTGCAGACTCGACGCCGGGCTGTCCGGCAGTCCATGCCATGCCGAAGAAACCGAGGATGGGCATGCCGGCGATGCATACGATCGTGGCGCGAACCCCGACGGCCTGCTCGAAACGATGGGCGACCCGCCCCGCCAGGGCGACCGTCAGATTGTAGGTCGCCCAGAGGTAGCCAAAGAAACTCAGGTCGACGTGCATGTGGTCCCAGAAACCCTGGAACACCCAAACTGCGAGCAGGGTCGAGAGCCCGTAGGCAATCAGGTTCAGTAGCACCCAGCGCACCAGCTTCGATCGAAGGAACAACTCGCGCCAGATGTAGCTGATGTTCCGCAGGTGCCCATCGCGGTCCAATCGCGGCGACGGGATGTCCACCAGGAACAGGGCCACAAAGAACGGCAACCAGCCGACGATGGCGTTCCACGCCGCAACGTGGCGCAGTGAAACGAGAACGATCCAGCCGCCGACCAGGGCAGCACTCGTCTCCCCCACTTGCATCCAGAATAGCCGCTGGCCGAGGGCGCGGCGGCCCTGGGAGTGCTCACCAAGCCCCTCCAGGGACTCGTACATCAGGGCCACGTCGGTACCCGAGTAGAGACAGACGGCGACTGCAGCCAGCAATTCGAATGCGATCACGCCCCAGAATCCATTGACCAGGGCCAGGACCGTGAAGGCCAGACCGTGCAGGGCGCCCGCCAGCACGAGGCAGCGCTTGCGACCGATCAGGTCCGAGAGATAGCCGGTCGGGACTTCGAGCAAGACGATCGCGAGCCCGAAGACAGCCTGGACCTGGAAGACCTGCCCGGGCGTCAGCCCGATCGAGCCGAGAAAGGGCACGATCACGGGCATGATCAGCATGAACATCCACGTGAAGTTCATGATCCGGATGCATCGAACGTTGGCCCGCAGTCTGCGGCGGTCGGGGAGTGCAGCGCTCATTTGCAGAGCGCCGCCAGGGCACGCACGAATCGTTCGAGCGCCGCAGGCGACTGCAGCAAGTAGAGTGACGGCTCGAGCAACTCGAGCTCGCCAATCACCCATTCGCGATCGTGCTCCACGATATCCACCCGGGCATAGAGCAGGTCGGAGAGGGCCAGACCGACCTCGTCACAAGCGCAGGCGAGCGCCGCGTGCCCCAGGGCTGCGCACGCCTCATCGACGGGCAAGGCGCCCGAGACCGCGCCAGCTTGTCCGTCGAACTTGGGCTGCTTGATGACGGCGTGGGTGAATGCCCCATCGATCCAGACCAGGCACTTCTCACCGACCGTGTCGACCGATTGGACGAACGGCTGCATGAGCATGTCCCGGCACGCCAGGTGCTGCTCGAGGAAGTCCTGTGCCTCATGTGCCTGGTCCTCTCGAAACCGCCTGGTCGCGAAGGACCCGGCCGACACGGCCGGCTTGATCACCACGTCTCTCCAGTTCTCGCGGGAGAGCAAGCCATCGAATCGCGGACGGCTTCCACGTTCGAGGAAGACGGTCGGGACGATCGGAATCCCACCCTCGGCGAGCCTTGCCAGGTAGCCCTTGTGAAGGTTCCAGTGCAAGAACCCGGGCGGATTGAGAAGTCTCGATGCCCCGTCAGCCTGGTCGATCCAGCGGCTGAAGGCCGGCGCGTCTTCGTAGTAGTTCCAGCAGGAGCGCAGGACGCAGATCGAAAATCGTGACGGCGGCGCGGATTCGGGGTCGTCCCAGGCCAGGGTTTCGATGCTCAGGCCCGCACGCCGCAGGGCCGCCAGTGCCGGCTCCTCATCCGGGTCCGGTTCGGGAATGGCACGACAGGATACCCAGGCCACATCGATTCTGTCTCGCACCCCCCCCATGCCGAGATGGTGACGGCTCCTTGACGCCCTGTCGAGCGGTGGTCGCCAGGAACCGCCGGCGAACGGTCAATCGGCGTGGCGACGAGCGTCCGGATTGCGGGGTGCGACGACCTCGCGCACCGCAACGTCCGGATCTGCGCTCGGATTCGGATCGAGCAACTTGGCCAGGCTTTGTCGCTTCTCGGCGGTGGCGAGAATCGGATCAGGCCGAATCGCCGAAGCCCGCGTGAGCCCCTTGACCTCTGCCCGCAGGGCTTTCAGCTCCTGCTGCATGGCACGGATCTTGTGCCAGCGCTCCGTCGCGACTTCATCACGCCGGTCGAACTTCGCGCGCAGCTTGCGCAGGCGCTCCTCGACCTTTTCCCGACCAGCCTCTGCGCGCCGACACCGGGCCGCCAGCTTGGTCAACTCCGCGTGGTGAGCCTCGACGCTGTGGGCCTCCTCCACCCGCTGCTCGGCAAGCTGCGACTCGAGCGCCAGGCGCGCCTTCTCGGTCTCGGCCAGCTGGTCGCCAAGGGGTCGCAGAGCCTGAAGATTTCGACGCAGCTCCTCGATCGTGGCGTCGCGAATAGCGAGAACAGACTCGTCGGCACTGACGGGTGTCGCTCCAAGATCGGCCATGAAGTCGCCGAAGTCGTCCGACTCGAGGACGTCCGGCTGGGCCACGGGATCCGGTCCCGGATCGAGAGCATCAGGGGCCGTTGGATGGGGCTGTGCGCCCGCGCTGCCCCGGTCCTCCTCGGGCTCAACCTCCGGATCCGCGGCCGACAATGGAGCACGGCGTCCACGCCCGAATATGAATTGAAGTAGCCCCACGGAGTTTCAGCAAGCCTATCTACCCCAGCTATCGGCACCCACCAGGGCTTCAGATGAGGCGAAGTTGGCCTTTCCCGCGCGCCACGCAGGCCTACCAGGGTCGCAGGATGTCGACGCCCATTCGCAGGATCCGCTTGATCGTCGCCTCTCTCGCCCTCGGAGTCGGCTGGCTGCGGCCTGGCAACTCCTGCCGGCGATCCAGCCCGACCTTCACGAATTCGTCACGCAGGTCTGGATGGGCCTCGAAGAGCAACTCCATGCAGTGCTTGTCCACGCGCAGCACCAGTGCGCCCTTCTCGCCCGCGACGACGTCGACGGTACGCGCGCCGGTCGAGAGCAGACCCATTTCGCCGAAGTAGCCCCCCGGCTCGATTCGCGGTCTCTTACCGTCGGGCAATACCGCCTCGCACCAGCCCTCCTGCACGACGTAGAGGGCGTCCCCGACCTCGCCCGCGCGGATCACCTGTTCGGCGTCCTCGTACCTGCGCCGGAAGGCGTTGCGAGACAGGAAGTCCAGATCCTTGTGCGGCAGGCGGCCGAACAGCTCGTGCGCACCCACAAAGTCCAGGCGCGACTCGACCGCCGTCTCGATCGCGCGCTCCTCGGCCTCGCGCTGCTCGCGCTCCTTGAGGTGTACCGTGCGGATCGGGAACGGAATCTCCACGCCATAGAATCGGAATGCATACCACACGTGGGTCAAGATCCGCTCCTCGATCGGCCGGTGCCGTCCGTAGTCGCGGATCCAGAACTTCATCTCGTACGTGATCGAGAAGTCCTCGTAGGCGATGGTCCGGACCGACGGAGCCGGCGAGGAAAGGACGAGCGGCTGGCGGATGAGTATCGAGCGAAGGATCTCCTTCACACGCACTGGCGGATCGTCGTAGGAGGCGCCGACGCAGAGCAAGCGTGCATGCGGCACCTTGGGCCGGTTGTAGTTCTTGACCTTCTCGGTCCCCAGCAGGCGGTTCGGGATCGTGATCGAGGTATCCGCCAGGGTGCGGATCTTCGTGGCGCGCCAGGTCTTCTCGTAGACGATGCCCGTATCGTCACCGTGACCGATCCAGTCGCCGCGACGCGCGGTGCCCTCCATCTCGAGCGACATCCCGGTAAACAGGTTCTCGAGGGTTTCCTTGAGTACGAACCCGATTCCGACTACCGCGACCGAGGTGCCCAGCAGGATCGTACCCACATCGATCTTCAAGGCGATCAGGCACCCGACCAGAACGATTGGCCATTTCAGCAGTGCCTTGTGGATCGACAGCCAGCCCGTTTCATGGCGACGCGCGTAGAGCGCCGAGCCAAGCTCGACGAGAAGCGTGGTGACGATGAACAGGATCGAGATGATCACGCCCGCGCCCAGCATGTTGACCGTCGTGGCCTGCTCGCCCTCGCTCGTGATCGGCAGTACCCACCACTGACGCGGGTCCTGGTTCAGCTCGGAGCGCGCCAGGATGGCGAGCAGATCACCGTCGTGAACGAACCAGCCGATGAGCAACAGCGGCAGAAGCAGCACGGCCAGCACAGCGGGGATGTGTCCCAGCTGGCCCGGTAGGTTGCGCGAACGCTTGAGGAGGATTGCGCACAGATAGACCGTGAGCGCCGTCGCACCAGCGCCGGCGTATCCCGTCACGACGGCAAGAAATCCCATCATCTGCTCCATGAACCTGGACTGGCCGGGCGCTTCGTGCGACCCGGCCTAGGCCGATCTTCGGCTCAAGCCAGCCCGGGCCAGAGCCAGGCGAAGGCGGCTGCGGTCGCAAGACCGTACAGAATACCGTCGATAACGAAGCGCACAGTACTGCCCCAGGAAGAGCCCATCCAGATGGAGTTCGGGATGTGGGCCGTCGCGTAGGCCAGGACCGCGATCGTGCCGCTGACCCGGAAGACGGCCATGAACTCGGATCCGGGCGCCTGGGTGAGATTCGTCAGATAGGCGACGAACACGCTGATCAGTAGCGAGTAGATGAACCACTGGATGAGCGACTTACCCATTGCCATCGGACCGTTCGGAAAGAGCGTCAGGAATCCAACGGGCCCGCGGTTGTATTTCTCGATCATTTCCGGCGACCCCATCTCCTTCATCGAATCGCAGCCAGGAAACATGTAGTTGCCGGGCTCGAGCCCCGCGGAGCGCAAGCCATCCAGGACACCAGCCTCATCTGACAGACGCTTGTAGTCCGCCTTGTGGTACTGCACCGCCATGTGAATGATCGAACTCACGACGAAGACGAAAACGGCGGACACGAGAATGGGCAGCCACAACGTGCTCAGGAATTCCATCGAAAGCCTCCAACAAGAGAATGTGGGATAGCGGACACCGATTGGCGCCGCCCTGCGTCAACTGACCGGCTCCGGGCCGACGGACTTCGGACCACCGAAATCGAGGGGATCCGGGACCTTGGCAAAGCGAGACATGTCGTTAAAGAGTGGGTCGAAGTCCCGATACAGATTGCCCGTCAGGCAGTCAGTAAGATCCGCACCGCGCTCGGGACAGGCGCGTAAAAACTCGCCAAAGTTGAAATCGGCATCGTAGAAGGCGTGCACGAGGCGGCGCATGGGCTCCATTCCCTCACACATGCTCGCGCCGTACTCCGCGAATCGATCCGCGGAGACATCGCCCGCTTCCAGGGCCGCGTGGGCAGCATCCCCGGCCGAGACGCCCCCGTGGAGCGCGAAGAACACGCCCGACGAGAAGACCGGGTCCAGGAAGGCAAAGGCGTCCCCGGCCAGCAGCAGCCCATCGGTGCCGCAGTATCGTGAACGGTAGGCGAAGTCGCGCGTCACATGAAACTCCCCCGTCGGCCGCCCGCACTCCAGGTGGCGCTCGATCCAGGGCTGTTCGAGAATCTCGCGTTCAAAGATCTCGCGCGGGTCCCTTGTTCCCCGAAAGAGGTAGTCCGCCTCGGCCACGACGCCACAGGACGCACGGTCCCCCGGCAACGGGATGTACCAGAACCAACCCTTGTCGGGCAGGTAGGCGATCGTGGTCGCGCCCTCGTCCATGCCGGGATCACGAAGCGCTCCATCGTAGTAGGTCCAGATCGCGACCTTGCGCAGCTTCTCGTCAGCCACTCGCCAGCGATTCCTCGACTGGGCAAAGATGTCACGGCCGCTGGCATCGATCGTGATCGGCGCAAGTACAGGTCGCACCTTGCCGTCGGCGTCCTGGGCTTCCACGCCGACGACAGCTGAATCGCGCCAGAGGAGTTCGCGCGCGGTCGTGCGCTCGAAGAGTTGCGCGCCCTTGCTGACAGCATTGTCGAGCAGCAGCTGATCGAACTCGGAGCGTACGACCTGCCAGGTGTAGGAGCTCTCGTGGTCGTTGTGCTGAAAGAAATAGTACGGGCTCGAGATCTTCCCGCTGCGGCTAGCGAACTGCACGCTGTGCTTGGCCTGTGCGAAGGAGGCCTCCCGCACGGCGCTCGTCAATCCGAGTCGGTCGAGGGGAAACCAGCAATAAGGGATGAGCGACTCCCCGACCCGGTAGCGGGGAAAGCTCTCGCGCTCGAGCAGGGCCACCCGGCGACCGGCTTCGGCCAGAACGGCGGCGGCGGCGGATCCCGCCGGTCCGGCACCGACGATGACGACGTCGAAGGCTTGTTCTGGCTCGTTGGTACCCATGGTGGAAGCCCGAAGCTTAACACTAATGATGCCCTGGCCATGGGGCCAGCCCCGGGCCCAGCCACGACTTTCATCCTCTCGTTACATCTGCGGCAACAATACGGCGCCCCGACGGGCAACCGATGGCACCATGCACTCGATCACGGGCCACGGTTCTCGAAGCCCCCGTCCCAGTTCGCCTCCGGATCCGTACTCCTGCCTGATGATTCTCCTGCTCTCTGGCCTGGCCGCCCTCTGTCTGGCCCTCGCCAACGGATCCAACGACAACTTCAAGGGCGTGGCCACCCTGCTCGGGAGCAGGACCACCGACTATCGACGGGCCCTCGCCTGGGGCACGCTGACAACAGCCGCCGGATCCGTGGCCGCCATTTTCCTGGCCGGCGGGCTGATGGAGACCTTTCGTGGTGCGGGCATCGTCCCACCTGACACCGCTCTCGATCCCAGGTTTGCGGCCGCAGTCGCCTGCGGCGCCGCGGCGACGGTGCTCTCGGCGAGCCGAGTCGGCATGCCCGTGTCCACGACCCACTCCTTGATCGGAAGCTTGGTCGGCGCCGGGATGATGGCTGCCGGTAGCATTTCCTGGGACAGTCTGGGGAGCAAGCTGCTGCTTCCACTGCTATCCAGTCCACTCATCGCCTTCGCGGGGGTCGCCGTCGCCTACAATCTGCTGCACGCTGCACGCCTGAAGATGGGCATCGAGCGGGGAGGCCAGGTCGAATCTGGCCAGAGCGATGAGGAGCGCTACCGGGGGCGCATACTCGGCCTGTCAGCGCATTCAGGGATCGCGCTGCTTCACTACATTTCTGCCGGTAGCGTCGGTTTCGCGCGCGGGCTGAATGACACCCCCAAGATTGCGGCCCTGCTGCTGGTGGCGCCGGCTTTCGAACCGACGACGGCCCTCTTGACCGTCGGACTCGCGATCGCAACGGGCGCCTGGCTGGGCGCACGGCGCGTGGCCAGCACCCTCGCCCACGGCATCACCCGCATGAATGCGGGCCAGGGCTTGATCGCCAACGCGGTCACCGCGGTTGTTGTGATCGCTTCCTCGCGCTTTGGCCTTCCCGCTTCGACGACCCACGTCTCGTGCGGAGCACTGATCGGCATCGGTGCCGCAGCCCACGGCGCAATCTGGGGCACGATTCGCAAGATCCTCCTGGCCTGGGTCGTCACAATGCCGATCGCGGGTGCCATCAGCGCCCTCGCCTACCTCGCCCTCCCCTCCGCCAGCTAGGACCTCATCCCAACCCGTCCCCCCTTGACATGTGGGGATCGATCCGTAACATGAACCTGAATTCAGCTTCATGCCCACCCCGAAGACACCCCAGTCCAGCCGGGCGCCGCGCCAGGATCGGAGCCGAGCCACCCTGGAGCGGGTGCTCGCCAGCGCCGAGCAGCTGCTCGACGAGCGCCTGTTCGATGCCATCTCGATGGCCGATATCGCCAGGCATGCAGGCGTATCCGTGGGCGTCATCTACACCCGGTTTTCGAGCAAGGAAGCCCTCCTCCCGGCCCTCTTCGAGCGCCACAACGCGGCCGTGACTGGGCGCATGCAATCCCTCTTCGAGAGCCTCGGGCGCGAGCCCCTGCTCCACCCTCGGATCCGGCTGGTCGTGGATTTCGCCATCGACTACAACCGCCGCCACTTCGGCCTGCTGCGCGCCCTGACGGTCCACGTCCGATCTCACCCGGAATCGGTGCCGGCCCAGGTGTTCGGGGAGCGCGCCGGACAGTACCGCGCTGTTGCCGAAGCCGTCCTGGGTGACGTTGGCGCGGTTCCGGGGCCGAGGCCGCTGGAGTCCATGGAGTTCCTCCTGACCGTCGTCCACTCGGTCTGTCGCGACGAGATCCTGTTCGGAGATGTCGCGCCCCTGCGGGAACACCGGCGCGGTGTGCGCGCCCTGCGCAATCGCCTCGTCCACCTGGTCCACTCGGCCATCACCACCACGCCCGAATAGGTCTCGACCATGAACCTCACTCTTGCCTTCGCACTCGCCCTCTCAACCTCCGGCCCTGGACCCCAGGCAAACGCGACCGACCTTCTGGCCCGGACCGTCGAGTCTGTCATGGCCGAGAAACGGATCCCCGGAGTGGTGGTAGGCATCCTGCGCGGGGATGAGCTGGTCGAGCGGCGGGCCTTCGGGCTTGCGGAAGTCGATGGCGAGCGGTCGATGACCCCGGAGCATCTCTTCCAGGTCGGGTCGGTGACCAAACCCTTCACGGCCACCCTCGCGGCCAGCTTGATCGATGAGGGCCTTCTCGATCCGGACGCTCCCATCGGCCCCTGGTTCCCGGATGAAGTCGAGCTTCCGAACGCGATCGGTTCCTTGACCGTCCGCCAGCTCGCCTCACATAGCTCCGGACTCCCGCGCGAGCCGGTCAACCGCCGCAACCTCCCGGACAGCCCGAGCGTGATGTTGCCCTACTCCACGAGCGACCTGTACGCGGGCCTGGCGGTCACCCAGCTCGAAACGCGACCGGGCGCGACCTGGTCCTATTCCAATCTCGGATACGCCGTCCTCGGACACGTGGTCGAGCTCGCCTCCAAGCGGAAGTACGGAGCACTCCTCGCCGACCGCATCCTGCGCCCTCTGGGTATGGACCGCAGCGGTGTGCACCCAACGCCCTCCCAGGAAAGGGCCATGGCAACCCACTACTGGCCGGAGGACGGTGAGCACGTCGCGCGGCCGCGCTGGATGATGGGCGAGATCGCGGGCTTCTGCGGCGTCTTTTCCGACCTGGATGACCTCGCCCTCTTCGCCGCCGCACAGTACGACTCGAGCGCTGACGCCCTGCTCACGGACAGCGCCCGCGAGTTCCTGCACAGAGCCGTGATCGAGGTGGATCCGGCCCAGGCGCGCTCGATGGCCGCCGGCTGGTTCGTGACCTCCTTTCCCGGCGTGGGCGAAATCCTCGGTCACGGCGGCGAGGTCGACGGCCATAGCTCATGCGTGGCTATCCTTCCGGGCGCCAGAGCGGGACTGATCGTGCTCGCCAACACCGGAGGCGATGCTGCCGAGAAACTTTGCGTCGCTCTGATGCAGGGCGTCTTGCCCCAGCTCCTGGCAGGTCGATAGGGCTACGGTCAGAGAACGGGAGCCACCAGGCGCGCCAGGCTGTGGGCGAAGCGCACGGGCAGACTCTGTGAGGCATCTTCGCCGCGCTCGACCACCCGCGCCTGACACAGATCCGTCTCGAACCGTGTTGCCAGTTCACGGGCGCAGGCACCGTCGTAGATGACGGCGACGACTTCGAAGTTGAGGTGAAAGCTCCGGTTGTCGAGATTGGCCGATCCCAAGATAGCCACACCCTCGTCGGCGACTAGTGTCTTCGAATGCAGCATGCGCGGCTGGTACTCATAGAGCTTGACGCCGCAGCCGAGCAGCTCTTCGTAGTAGGTCCGTGAGGCGAGACGCACGATACGGTAGTTGCCACGGGACGGAACCAGCACGCGCACATCGACGCCGCGCAGTGCGGCCGACTGCAGGGCCGCCACGAGGGCATCGTCGGGCAGAAAGTAGGGTGAGCTGACGTAGAGCCGCTCGCGTGCCCCGTGTACAGCCTCCAGGAAGAGCTTGTGGATTGGTGCGTACTCCGTATCTGGCCCTGATGCGGCGATCTGTACCAGCCTCTGACCTGGATCGACGTCGAGACAGAGGTAGTCGGCCTCGTTCGGTCCGACTCCGTTCGCGAAGTACCAGTTCTCGAGAAACACGAGCTGCAAGAGGCTCGCGGGCATGCCCACGATCCGGACATGGGTGTCGCGCTGTGCCAGGTCGCCCACGAATTCGGAGCTGTGGTCGTCGGAAATGTTCATCCCACCCGTGAAGGCCGTCACCCCGTCGATGACCACGATCTTGCGGTGCGTCCGGAAATTGGCTCGCTGGGAACGGATCCGGCTCCAGCGCGGTTGGTTGAAGCACACCACCTCGCCCCCGGCCTCGCGCAGAGGCTTCGCAAATGCTCTGCCGAAGCTCGACGAACCCACACCATCGACGAGCAATCGGACCTCGATTCCCTGTCGCGCCTTTTCGACCAGCAGATCCCGCAGACGGGTACCGATGCGCCCTGGCTCCCAGATGTAGAACTCGAGGTGCACGTGATGCCTGGCCCCCTCGATGGCGGCCGCGAGGGAAGTGTAGAAGTCTCGACCCTCATGGAAGATCTCGATCTCACGGGCGCGGGCACCGGCCGCCATCTTCAGACCGGAGCTGATACTCACCAAGCGTCTGGCCTCCTCTGGCAGCGCCGCCATGACCTCTCCCGAAGCGCGTTCCACCAGACCACTGAGCCGTCCACCCATCGCCGCCCGCGCACGAACCACGACCCTGCGCCGTCGATTCCACTTGCGCGGACCCAGGACCAGGTAGACCGGGATCCCGATGTAGGGCAAGAAGGTGAGCAGCGAAATCCACCCGGCCGTCGCCACGGGGCTGCGGCGCTCCAGAATGATCCAGATCGAGAGGCCCAGGACCCAGACGACCAGGAAGAATGTAAGAGTGGCTTCGATCATGCAGTGCCGCCGCCGGGCCATGGAAGTCCAGACCGCGAATCGGGCTGCGCATTGCGGACGGCGACCCCGATGATGCATCCTTGCCGGCCCATCGTGAAGATCCTGACCTACAACCTTCACAAGGGTCGCTCAGCCCTGCGTCGAGACGTCCTGGTGCAGATCGCAGGGGCCCTGGCCGAGCGCGCGCCCGACGTCCTGGCCTGCCAGGAGGTCTTCCACGGCACCCGAGACTCCCGACACCAGTGCGAGGTGCTGGCGGAGGCGCTCGACCATGCTCACGTGTTCGGGCCCAATGCCTTTTACCGCAAGGGCTGCCACGGGAACGCCACATTCACCGGCCTCCCGATCGCCAATCACACCAACATTGACGTGAGCCAGTCCGCGCTCGAGAAGCGCGGCATCCTGCACGCGACCATTCGCAACGACGAGACGGCCATCGAGACGATGAACGTCCACTTCAGCCTCACCCGGCGCCAGCGCGCCAGGCAGTGGCGTCGCCTGCTCGAGAGCCTGCCCGCGGATCTGACGATCCCCACCATCGTGTGCGGCGACTTCAACGACTGGTCGGGGGACCTGGATCGGGTCGCACGACGCAGTGGCACTTTCCACAACGCCCTCTGGAATCTACCCCTTCCCGCCCGTCAGAGCTTTCCTGCCCGACGCCCCTTGCTCGCCCTTGATCGCGTCTACCTGCGCGGCTTCCGGGTTGTCTCGGCCGAGGTATTGCGCGGCCAACCCTGGTCGCGCCTTTCCGACCACCTTCCGATCGAGGTCGTGGTGGAGCGCCTTCCATGAACGCCGTCGCCTGGCTCGGCCTGAGCAAACAGGTGCTGGCGTGGCTGGCTGCCGGGTCACTTGCAATGCTGGCCGCATCGGCCCTGTTTCTCCCGGTTGTGATCCTGCGTCTGCCGGCGGATCATTTCCTGCGCGACTCGCCTCCTCCAGCGAAGACCCAGGTCCAGGCCATGGGCCGATTGGCCGGGAACATATGCGGCGGGCTCGTGGCACTCGCCGGGATCGCGATGCTGGCCCTGCCTGGCCAGGGACTCCTGGCGATCCTCGTCGGCTTGAGCTGGATGACCTTCCCCAGGAAGGTCGCCATCGAGCGCTGGATCGTGACCCGTGCCCACCTGATGCGCCCCCTCAACTGGATCCGCCACAAGGGTCACCGTGTGCCGCTGCAATCTCCCGGCGCGGCCGAGAAGCTTGGCGCGCAGGATCCTCGAGCCTTGTTTGCAGACGAGACCGATGATCCGCCTCCGAGGTCTCCATCGAGCTAGCCAGACCCCGAACGAGTGCCGCCTCCCGCCGCGACGAGCGGACCGAGCGTCCATGACCGGCGCCAAACCAGCAGGTCGATCGGGATCTTACGTGGGTCTCGATCAGCACCGGAACGCCCGCAGAATGTTGCACCTGCCAGCCCCGTGCGCTGACAGCAAAGGAGTGTGCAATTGCCCGCACAGGATCCACGGCCCTCCTGACAAAACAGCCGCGTTTGTCCCACTTTTTGGGTCGCCCGATTCCTCTGCGAAGGCCAATATTGGAACTTACGTGAGCAGCTGACTAGCAACGCCCAAGCACATCCGTCTGATCGGACGATACATCGTGCAGCATTGAGTCCGCTCTCGCTCACTGGACACCGCCCACCCGGGTGGTGTCTTGCTTGGGCGGCCAACCCTTCGCGTACCCTCTGCGCACGCCGGCATCAGAAGGCGCCAGCATGGCCGCCGGGCTTACCCGGAAATGCTGTTAGGATCCGCGGCCCGGCAGGCCCCTCGCGAGATCCATACGGCGATGCCTGCGGCCGCGCACTCAACTTCGAAGATAGCCCGAGCCATGATGCAGACGAATCCGACGACGCCGTCCCCCTCCCCGACCCACGGGCGAGCTGTCCTGCGCATCGTCGGCCTGGTCGGCCTGGTTGGCGTCATAGGCGTGGCCCTGGCGGCCCGCTGGTACTACGGCCGGCGCGCACACCTGACATCCGAATGGCGCCCCCTGCTGGGCGACCACGGAACCGACGTATCCCTCGCCGGCGGGATTTCAGCAGGATCAATGCAACTGGAACGGCTGCCCGAGGATGCGATCCTGTTGCGCCTGAACGGGACCGCACCGGGAGACTACTTCGGTTGGTCCGTCGCGGGCCTCGGTGACGTGAACGACGATGGCGTGCCCGACGTTGCGGTGGGCGCGCATCAGTTGATCAATGCGGGCGAGCGGCCAAACATGAATGCGCCGGCTGGATACGTACGCGCCTTCTCCGGTGCCGATGGGAGCGTCCTGTACACACTCCAGTCCAAGGGCAGCCTGAATATCGACAGCTCGGACGACATGTTCGGCGTATCGATTGCGGCCCTGGACGACATCGATGCCGATGGTCACGCCGACATCGCGGTCGGGTCCTTCCTCTACGACTACGAGGACGCGGACCAATCCGAGGTGGATGAAAACACTGGCGCGGTCTTCATCTTCTCGGGCGCCACCGGAGAGCAGGTCGCGCTGATGGGTGGCGAACGATGGGGTGATCGATTCGGGTTCTGCCTCGATTCCATCCCGGACATGGACGGGGATGGCCTGGCGGACCTGCTCGTTGGAGTCGAGAAGGCCGAGACTGACCGCGGCGTCAAGAACGCAGGGCGCGTCGAGATCTACTCCAGTGCGACCTTCGAACGTCTGGTCGCGGCCAATGGACCCGGTTGGGAGTCACGCATGGGCCACAGTGCCATCGCCATGGGCGACATGGACGGCGACGGCATCGGCGACTTCGCCAGCGGCGCCTACATGTTCGGTGCGCGCGAAGACCAGGGTCCGCAGCGCGGCGCCGTGGGAATCATCTCGGGTCGCACGGGCGAGATCCTGCACGGATGGGAGGGCGCGCAGATGACCGACAACCTGGGCAAGGCCCTGGCCAGCCTGGGAGATCTGGACGGGGATGGACGCAATGAAATCGCCCTTGGCGCCACCCAGAGTGGCCTGGAAGGTGAGCACACCGGCCAGTATTTTGGGCCAGGCTACGTTCGCATCCACTCATCGGTGGACGGTCGGCTGCTGGATGTGCTGCTGGGCGAGACCCTCGGTGACCAGTTTGGATGGACCCTGGCCAATATCGGCGACCGAAACGGCGACGGAGCGGACGATCTGCTCGTGGGCGCCCCGGCCTCCATGACCTTCCTGGACAAAAAGCTCGACCGCCGTGGACGCATCTACCTCTTCTCCGGCGCGGACCGCAGCCTGCTCAAGGCCTTCGAAGGCCTCGAATTGAACGATCAGTTCGGCGCCGCGGCCGCTTCGATCGGCGACCTGGACGGTGACGGCCTGGACGAGGTCCTGGTCGGAGCACCCCAGAATGTCTCCCAGCAGACCGAAGCGGGCTACGCCATCATCATTTCCGGCAGCGCCTTCGCACCCTCGGGGACCGGCGACGGGCCGCGCTGACTAGCGCAGACCATCGAGCCGGGCGCGCGTGTCGTCGCGCATCCGACCAGGAACCTGCCAGAGTTCCAGGAATCGCTCGTAGCGCTCCGCTGCAAGCTCGGGCTGACCCGATTTCTCCAGCAGGCGGCCGAGCAGGCGATGCGGTAGTGCGTAGTCGGGCTGGACGTCGATGCAGCGCGCGAATACGGCGGCCGCCTCGCCGTCTCGGCCCAGGCGGCGCAGGGCGGCACCCTTTTGCATCAGGCAATCGATGCGCATGGGATCGATCTCGAGGGCCCGCTCGAGTTGCTCGAGCGCCTGGGCGAAGCCGGCCGCACTGACCTCGTGATCGCCCCTGGCCAGCTGTGCCTCGGCGGTCTGCATCGTGATCGCCGCAAGAGTGGCCCAGGCCAGGAGTACCCGTGGGTTTTCCGCCAGCACCAGCTCCGCGTCGCGACGCGCCAGCTCGTACTCCCCGGCAAGAAAGGTCATCCATAGCCCGAGCACACGCCCCGCGTACTCGACCCGATCCTTCGGATCGATTGCCGACCCGGCCTCCTCGTCTTCGGGCGCGGATGCATAGCCCAGGGATTCGAGCGCACGCGCATCCTCGGCGCTGAGCTCCAGCTGAGCCGCCCGTCCCGGACTTCCCTCGGCGAGCAACTTCCGCAGCCCTTCGAGCCGGCGGAGCAGTGCTTCCTCCCGTTCATCTTCGGGGTCGAGTAGATTGGTCGTCTCGGCCGGGTCCCGCGCCAGGTCGAAGAACTCGGATCGTGGAGCCGCGATGAACTTGTGGTCACCGGTGCGGATTCCGCGCAGAGGGCTCCAGCCGAAGTTGTGCAGGGCGAACTCGCTCTCGAAGTAGAGGTCGCGCTCGACCTCACGCGCTTCGCGATCGAATAGATCCACACCGTGCATCCGGGGCATCTGGGGCATCGGCAGCTCGAGTAGACCGAGCACGGTGGGAGCCACATCGACCAGACTGACGGGTATGGTGACGCGCGTTGCGGCTGCAAGAACAGGATGGCGCCATATCAACGGTACGTGCAGGGTGGATTGATAGGTGAGCAGGGCGTGGGTGACCTCTCCGTGCTCGCCGCATCCCTCACCGTGGTCGGCGGTGACCACGATCAGGGTGTCATCCAGCTGATCGTGCCGGACCAGGTGCTCTCGCAGGCGCGCCACCTGGCTGTCGACATAGGCGATCTCGCCCAGGTAGGGGTCGCCGGGGAAGCGTTGTTCGAATTCGGGCGGGGGCGAGTAGGGCTTGTGGGGGTCGAACAGATGCACCCACGCGAAGAATGGTGCGTCCCCCACCCCGGTCAACCAGGTGAGCGCTCGATCCACCACGGCCGCTGCGCGCAATTCCAGCCCGTGCCCCCCGGACTCGGCCGATGACGCGACCACATCCGGGTATTCGTCGAAGCCCTGGTTGAGTCCGTAGCGCCTGGCCAGGACCTGTGCGGCGACGAAGGCCCCCGTTTCGAAGCCACGCTCGGAGAGGGTCTCAGCCAGGGTCACACATGCCGCGGGGAGGTAGAAGGTCCCGTTGTCATGCACTCCGTGAAAGGGCGGGTACATCCCGGTCAGAATGGAACTGTGGGATGGCAAGGTGATCGGCACGGGCGAGAGGGCCTGCTCGAAAACGACGCCCTCCCCTGCCAGCTGATCCAGGCAGGGCGTGACTCCCGCACCCATGCCGTACGCTCCCAGGTGATCGGCGCGCGTCGTGTCGAGCGTGATCAGCAGGACGTTTTGCGGCACGGGGCCGGCGGCCGTGGGCCCACAGGCCGGCAGCGTCAGACCGAGGGCAAGGAGGCCCGCTCTGTGCTTCATCTCACCAGGCCCGACTAGGCGCCAAACTGACGCAGATGATGATCGATGTGCTTCCACAACAAGCGATCCCACTCATCAGGTCGCATGCGTCCGAACAATGGGTGCGGATCACGGGTGAGGGCCTCCTCGCCGCCCTCGCCGAGGCGCCTCACGAGGCCGAGCAGGGCCCGTTGCTGTTCGTCGAAGTCCTGTGCATCGACCACCAGAAAATCGGATGCCGTCGGCATGTTCGGCCGAAAGGGGGCGTTTCCATTGACGAGATAGCGCTTCGCAATCCCTCCGAACAGGTAGCCGATCATCGCTCGCTTGAGGGTCAGCTCACCCAGGGCCACCTGGAGCGGTCGGCAGCAATGCCTGAGCATCTGGCCCCCGTCCATCTTGCCCCAGCGGGCAACGCTGGTGGAGCTGAGGCTCTCGACGCGCCGCAAGATCTCTGCGCCACTGTCGCGGTCGAACAAAGAACCCATGGACACAGGCTAGCGTGTGCCACGGGAGAACGCGAATCCACGCCCTCCCCGATCGCGTCACCGGTGTTCCGACCTGGGTGGCTGTCTCGCTCGGCCTCTGTCCATCAGCGCCGGGTCGGCCGGTACCGGTCAGGATCAGCGCGGTGCGAGCGTGTGGTCGTCAAAGGCCTCGCGTTCCTTTGCGGGTCCCGGCTCCGCAAGCGGATCCCCGATCAGGAACGGATCCAGCAGGAAGGTGCGCCCGATCCGGCTGCGATTGTGTCCCTCGATCGCAAATACATTGCCATCCGGACGGAGGTGCTCCTTCCAATCCTCGAGCAGGAAATACTCGTAGCCGGTGGAGAGGTGCGTCTCGGTCTTCTTGACCTCTGCCCCACGCCCTGCGTCGATGCCCTGGCGACATACCTCATGCCCATTGATGTATGCGATGAAAGCATCGTCATAATCGATCACGAGGCCGAGAGTGTCCATCTTCAGCAGCACCTCGGTCTCCATCTCGCGGCGAATGTAGACCCGCGTGTAGGACTTGCGCATATCGGCCAGGGTGGTCTGCTCGCCGCCACCCCCGTAGCCGAAGCCGGCTGAGCCAAGGCGCCATGACGAGTCGTCGAATCCAGGATCAGACCATTCATCCCGGGGGTCGCTGCCGGCCAGGAAGCGCCAGGCCGACCCGGCCGAGACGACCGACTGGTAGCCGCTCGCGTCGAAACTGCCCTCCGGGAGCAGGAAGTAGCGTATCCGCAGCCCATCGGGCGCAAATTCCAGCAAGGAGACATGATGTCCCTTGGCCACCAGGCCCGGCGGCTTCAAGTACCAGTGGTCCGCACGCGGCTCGCGCTGTGGAACGCCCAGGCCGCCCTCGCCGATGTAGACGACGCCCGTCTCGTCGAATCGCTCGTTGCGAATCGGCACCGTGCGCTTGATGCAATGGCCGTCCGATTCCATCGAGAGGTCCACGTCGTACTTCTCGAACAGCGGCACCCAGTGCACCTTGGCGCTTGCAGGCATCTTGACCGCCGGGAAAAGTGGCGCGTGATACTGAACCATCAACCAGCGCACCGATGGACGCAGGGCAGCCAGAAAGCTGTCGAGCCAGTCACGCTGCTCGCCCCCCGCCGAGATGTTGGTGTTGAGTGTCAGGAGGGCCGTCTGGTCCGAGAACTGAGTCGCAAAGTAGTTGAGCTCTTCGCCGCCAGGGGCATTGAAGATCTCATCGAACAGGGGCCCGAAGTCGTGGTTTCCGCGGGTCGGTACGATCGGGAGGATCCTGCCGGAAGGCCCGACGGTCAGCTCAGAGTGGCTGAGCCAGGCACGCCAATGGGCCCAGTGCGACCCGTACATCACAAAGTCGCCCCCATGCAGGAACGCGATCAGGTCCTCATTTTCTGCCGCCAGCTCCGCGATCATCCGGTTTACCCGGCAGCGCTGCAGGTGCCCCGTTCGGGAGTCGCCGCCGTACAGCAATGAGAAGTCGTCGTCGCCCTCCGGCGCGGTCCGAAAGTGAAGCTCGCGCGAAACGCGATCCCCCGAGACCATGACGAAGTAGTAGGTGGTCGACGGCTTCAGGTCGCGCAGCGCCGCGTGGTGATACCAGGCGTCCGGCTCTTCCTCGTCCGGGTCCTGGGTGTAGCGGCCGTTGCGACCGGCCGCTACGTGACCCGGGTAATCCTCGAGGGATCCGCGACGCGCGACCGTATCGAAGTAGACGCTGTTCTCGGCGCACTCGGCTGCGGTCGTCCACGAAACGGTGGCCTCGGTCGCGGGACTCTCCGTCCAGACGACGCGCCATTGCGCCGGGGCGCTGCCCTCGAGCGCGGTCAGCTGCGCCTCGAAGCGATCCAGGTCGTCAATCGCGGGAGCAATCCAGGGGGTCAGGCCGGTGGCGACCGTCAGGAGCAGGGTCGAGAGCATGCGGGGCGTCTTCAGTCGGAGAGTTGGGCGACCAGAGCATCCAGAGGGCCAGCGGTCCCATGAAGTTCTCTGCTCGCAGGAGGGTCAACGGCCAGCTCGATGGGCCGGAGTGGACCATACGGCTGGCCGCAGTGAGGATTCCCCACATTGCCATGTAGGCCGGAACCCAGCGCCAGCGTCCCGAGACTAGCAAGACGGCCAGCAGTACGTCCATCGCTCCGATGCCGGTCAACAAGCGGTTCGCCCCGGCCTCGCCCAGGGGCAAGCCGACCCGGCGCGCACCGCCCAGCGCCAGGTCGACGAATGCCGAATGGTGTCCCAGCGCCTCGAGCCCGTGCGCGCTAAACGTCGCCGCGAGTGAGATCCGGAGGAGCCACATGCCGAGCTTGAAGCGGCGCGCCTGCGCGACCGTCTCGCGCTCGCCGAGACACCAGAGCACGAGGGTCAGCGGCGCCACGTATCGAACCATCTGGGCCAGTGGCGCGAGGAATGCATACTCATGGCCCCGGTCCACATAGGTCGCCCACGCGACCAGCGCCATCCACACGCTCACCATCAGGGTTACAGCAGCCAAGGTGCGCGTGGCATGGAAACGGGGCAGAACCAGGCCCAGGGCGACCACCAGCAGCAGGGCCCCAGCGCACTGGTCCACGGCCCGCGCGACTGGCTCGCTCCAGCCCTGGATGACGAACAGGTAGCCGTTCACGGGTGAAGGGACACCCAGGGCCAGGTAGGCGGCCGCGAGGCACTGGCTCACCAATCCGACGCGCAGGCACCAGCGGGCAGATTCCGGGACTCGCATGGGCGCAGTCTAGCCTTCCGTCGGTGAAACGCGCCCGGGACTTGATTGATCGTTCAACACGAGCTAAGATCCGTTGATCGATCGATCAAAACCTCCAGATGACCACCGACACCCGCGAGAACCTCATCGAGACCGCCGCGCGCCTGTTCCACGAACAGGGCTATGCAGCCACGGGGGTGGCCACCATCCTGCGCGAGGCGGGCGCGAATTCGGGCTCCCTCTACCACTGGTTTCAAAACAAGGAGGCCCTGCTCATGGCGGTCCTCGAGTGGTACGAGCGACACCTCTGGCCCATCGTGCTCGGCCCGATCGAAGCAGCCGAGTCCGATCCGATCGAGCGCATCTTCGCCTTGCTCGCGTGGTACCGCGCAACGATCGAACAGTCCCGGTGTCGCCTGGGCTGTCCGATTGGAAACCTGGCGCTCGAGCTCAGTGACACCCATCCGGAAGTGCGCCCGGCCATCGACGTAAATTTCCGCAACTGGGCCGCGGGCATCGAGAAGTGGCTGGACCAGGCCGCGGACCGGCTTCCATCCGATTGCGACAAGGGCGCGCTCTCGCGCTTCATCCTGACAGTAATGGAGGGTGGCCTCATGCAGGTGCGCGCCAGCGACGACCTCGCCCCCTTCGACGACTCCGTTCGAGCACTGCGCGACTATTTCGAGCGCCTGCTCAGCCACCAGCGACCCTGATCACCCGAAGGAGCTCGAGAACATGCACGGACTGCTCTATTCCACACTGGCCCTCCTGGTACCGGCCGCGTCGACCGGCGGCCCTCTTCAAGGCGACATGGCAGGGCTGGCCCCCCTCCTCGGGACCTGGGAGGTGAACGCCGAGTGGGCAAGTGGACAGACCCTGTGGTCGCGCGCAGTCTACGAGGTCGGAATCGCCGGGCGCACGATCGAAGCCCGCGTCTTTGTGCGGGACGGCGACGGAGAGCCTTACCAGCGCTACTCCAGCGTGTTTACATTTGATGCCGCCGCCCAGCAGTTCCTGGCCCACACGTTCAAGAAGGACGGCAGCTACAGCGCTCAGAAGCTCGACTTCGACGGCAAGCGGCTATCCATGGAATGGACCGAGGACGGCACGCTCATCCGCGACGAGAGCGACCTGTCGACACCGGGCGTGATGGCCTGGACCGTGAGCGTGAAGCCGGAGGCGGCAACCGAGTTCCAGACGGTCATGGACGCCAGATGGCATCGAATGGGTCCGAGCCTGGCATCGATCGATTCATCGAAATTCGATGGGTCCGGCGCAGAGGTACGCTCGTTCGTCAAGGAGATGACCATCGACGCTCCCGTCGCAGCCGTCTTCGCTGCCTGGACCGAGCCCCTGGCCTTTGCGCGCAGCTACGATCCGAGCCGGCCGGAGCTGAAGGCCAACATAGACCTCGCTGTCGGCGGCCGCTACGAGTGGCTCTGGGACGGCAAGATGGGCAGCAACGGTTGCCAGGTTCTCTGTTTCATCCCGGACCGCATGTTGACCTTTTCGTGGAATGCACCGCCCGACCAGCCCGAGAGCCGTACCAAGCACACCTGGGTGGTCGTCGAATTCGACCCTACCGCGACCGGGACCCGAGTGACCCTGACTCACCTGGGCTTCGGCACGGCGCCCCATTGGGATGAGACCATGGCGTATTTCTCGAAGGCCTGGATGCATGTCCTCGGCCAGTTCAAGAAGCACCTCGAAGCATCGACCGACTGAACGCCCACCACGGGCCACGCCAAATCCCGTCGGACACCTCGACCGACGGGGCACCGTCGAGGCGTCACTCGATCGGTCGCACGTAGTCGAAGAATCCGATGAACATCTCCTCGAAGCTCTGATCCCCCCATTTGACGTCCTGCTCGGGATCCGGATTGTTGGGATTCGCGGCCGAGTTGTCGAAGTGGCCAACGCATTCGAGCGTCGAACCGGCGGGGAACAGGAAGGGGTCGGCATACGTGTAGCCCTCCTGCCAGTTGAAGTCGTACTGGGTGTACAGCAGGTCTTCACTGACGCCGTCCGGGTAGTGCAGGATGTAGCGGAAGTCCTTTCCGCGCATGTGCATGTGGGGCGCAAAGCCGAGCACCGCGAGATCGTCGGTGATCCTGCGCGAAGCCCGCACTTCGTGATTCGCTTCCCCGGCCGGGATCAGCAGCCGGCCATCCAGAACAGCATCGGTAACGACTTCAAATACCGGCTCCTCGCGGGCAAAGATCAGGCCGACGCTCGAGCGGTCGAAGCGCTTCTTGCCATTCGGCGTGTAGTGCATCTGGAAGACAAGGCTCGAGCCAGCCGGCAGTCGCTTGGCGTAGCCGTCGGGGAACTGGACCAGATTGTCGCCTGGAGCGGCTGCAGCGAAGTAGCTGGTGAAATCGAGCTGGCGCTGGCGCTCGCTTCCGGTCGCTTGCGGGTCATCGATAATGATCAGCACGTGATGAACCACGTCCGCGGCCCCCGCGCGTGCCTCGATGGCCTGCACCCAGCGATCCTCCGGGAAGTCGGTCTTCACCATGAAGTACTGATAGTCGACAACGCCTTCGCGCGGCACCTCGTAGCCCTCCTCGGGCAGCGCGCCCCGGGCCGCATGCCCGCTGCCGTCCCACCAGCTCTCCATCTCAAAGATGACGTCCGGTGTTCCGATGCCCCAATCCGGACTCCACTCGATCGGCGCCGGGTCCTCTTCAGGATTTCCGCGCGGCATCCCATCTTCGACCCAGCGGTGCAACAGGGCCTTGTCCTTCTTGGACAGCCGACGCTCATTAACGAAGACGCCGTCGAATGCCTCGTCGGCATTCCACGGCGGCATGCGCTCTTCGTCGACGACCTCGAGAATCATCTCGGCCCAGCCCTTGGCCTTGGCGTAGGTCTGAAGCGAGAAGGGCGCGACCTGGTCAGGGCGATGGCACTCCTCACAGTTGCGTTGCAGGAGCGGCGCGATGTGTCGGGAGTAGGTGATCGCCTCGGGCAGATCCGCCTCCGCGAGGCGCGTGATCTTGCATCCGGGGGCAGACGTGCTGGCCGGGTCCGGTGCACGCTTGGCGAGCAAGTCATCGATTGCGTCCGACAGGTAGTTCTCCCGCGGTTTTGGGAGGGCCGCGCCGAGGGAGTACTGGTCGTCGATCGCGCCGCGGTAGGCCAGCGCACCCTGGTCGTCGAACAGGAAGACCGCGGTCGTGGTCTCCACCTCGAGGCGGCGAGTCAGCTCCTGTCGAAAATCCTTGAAGGCGGGCAGCGTCATGTCGAGCTCGCCCAGCTCCTTGGCCAGCGCTTCACGGGTATCCTGTGGACAGGCGTCGACGATCACGAAGTCGACTCCATCCTGGGCGTAGCGCTGCGCGAGGCGTGTCAGGCGCGGCGCATACTTTTGCGCGATAGGGCAGCCGACGCCGGTGTAGGCGATCACGGCCGGGCCGGCGCCAACCGCGGATGCCAAGGTGCTCTCGACACCATCCAGGGCCAGCAGTCGAACGTCGCCGAGCTTGGCGAGGCTTGGGGTAGCCCCCTCTCCAAGTGCCAGACCGGGAGCGCAGAGGACGAAGAGCAGGGGCAGGATCTGGATGCGCTTGTGCATGGCGTCGAGTCTACCGCACCCGCGCCAGCCTGTCATCGCAGTTCCCGGGCCAACCAGGCACGCGCCATACGCCAGTCGTCCTCGACCGTACGGACCGATACGCCCAGAACTTCGGCGACCTGGGCAACGGTAAGCGCACCGAAAAATCGCAGCTCGATGATCCGCGCCTGTCGGCCATCGAGCCGCGCGAGCTTCTCGAGGGCCACGTCCAGCGCGAGCAGCTCCCACTCGCATTCCCCCGGAAGGCCCGCTTGTTCGTCGAGCGAGATGCGCTCCCATCCCCCGCCGCGCTTGACAGCCCCATCACGGCGGTACCGATCCACGAGTACGCGCCGCACGGCAACGGCTGCCACGCCAAGGAAATGTGCGCGGTCCTCCCACGCGATGCTCTCGTGCTCGAAGAGGCGCACGTACGCGTCGTGCACGATCGACGTGGGCTGAATGGCACCCGCGGGCCCCTGGCGCGGAAGAGTATGTGCGGTCACCCGCCTGAGCTCCTCGTAGACCAGAGCTGCCAGGTCGCGCGAAGCAGACTTTTCCTTTCGAGCGGAGCGCTGCAGCAGCTGTGTCACGTGTGAGCCGGTGGGCAACATGGTCTCTGTCATCATAGCGCCTCGAGGTAGACCCCGTCAGTCAACAGAGCCCGGGCGCATCTGACAGCCCACGAGACCAGATCCGACAGCTACCGGGCTGGGTGTGGAGTAGACTGGCGCAGGTAGCGCCAGCGCCTCGACCGTCACCGAGAGGATGGATCATGCCCGAGAGGGAATACGCCCACGTGCGGCAACACTTCCTGGCCGTCTGCGAGCGACCGCCCGCAGAGCAGCTGACTTATCTGGAAGAGCTCGGGCGCGAGCATCCTGAGGTACGCGCCGAGGTCGAGTCGTTGCTCGACATCGACCGGCAGATCTCGAGTTTCATGATCCCGACGCCGCCGCAGCCACTCGACGAAGTGGGCAACCAGGCTCTGGCCACACCGGTCCCCGTCCCCATGCCCGAGCGCATCGGACGCTACGTGATCCTCGACGTCCTCGGGAGCGGTGGCATGGGCGCCGTTTACCTCGCCCAGCAGACGTCACCCGACCGCGAAGTCGCACTGAAGATCATCCGGCCCGAGCGCCTCACCGTTCAGGCCCTGCGACGCTTCGAGAGGGAGGCCCAGTTCCTGGGTCGCCTGCAGCACCCGGGAATCGCCCAGATCTTCGAGGCCGAAACGGCCGTCACCGACGATGGCGTGCAGCCCTACTACACCATGGAGTACGTCCGGGGCGAGGGACTGCTCGAGTTCGCTGACAAGCGCGCACTCGACACCCGCGCCCGGCTCGCGCTCTTCTCACAGATTTGCAGCGCCGTCGAGCATGCGCACCGCCAGGGCGTGATCCACCGGGACCTCAAGCCTGGCAACATCCTCGTGGACGAGTCCGGCCAGCCAAAGGTGCTCGACTTCGGGCTGGCGCGCGCCCTGGACAGCGGCGACCTGTCGGAGAGCGCGCGAACGGAAGCCGGCCAGCTGCTCGGGACAGTGGCCTACATGAGCCCGGAGCAGGCGCGCGGCGACGTTGAGGACCTGGATACGCGCACGGATGTGTACTCACTCGGCGTCCTCGGCTACCAACTGCTCTGTGGGCGGCTGCCTTACGACCTGGGTACGGGCAGCATGGCGCGAGCGATCCTTGCGATCCTCGAACAGGCTCCAGCCCCGCTGCGGGCCACGGGCATCACGCCGCGCTCGGACCTGCAGATCATCTTCTCGCGCACCCTGGCCAAGGATCGGGAGCAGCGCTACTCGTCTGCCTCGGACCTGGTGGCCGACGTCGAGCACTTCCTGCGAAGCGAGCCGATCAACGCGCGCCCGGTCAGCTTGACCTACCAGCTCGCGTGCTTCGTGCGGCGCAAGCGCGGCCTGGCGATCGGCCTGGCAGGCTCACTCCTCGGACTGGTAGTCGCGGTCGTCGCCAGCACCGCCTTCATGCTCGATGCACAGGAGGCCCGTGACGAGGCCATCGGCGAGCGGGCGGGCAAGGAAGCGCTCGCGGTCTTCTGGCCCGAACTGCTGTTGCAAGCCAATCCAGATGTGAATCAGGGCCGTTCGGTAACCGTCGAGGACCTGGTGGGCCTGGCAGGCGAGTCCATGCATGGCTCATTCGACGACCAGCCAATCCTGAAGGCGCAGATCCACAGGGACCTGGGGCGCATCTACACCAGTATGGGCGACCACCACAGTGCTGTAGCACACCTGGCCAGTGCGATCGGACTGTACACGGAGCCGGAGTCGAGCCTCGACGTCTTGATCACGAGGCGCACTCTCGGCAACACGCTCTGGCTCGCGGGAAATTCGAGCGAGGGGCAGAAGCAGGTCGAGGCGGCCCATGTGGGGCTCGAGGAAATGCTCGGTCCGCAGGCATTCGACACGATCGTCGCGGCCCAGATCCTCGGGCGCATGGCCTTGAAGGCTGGACGCTTTCGTGAGGCCGAGGAATACCTGAGCAGTGCCCTGGAGTCGAGCGAAGGCGCCCTGGGTGTGGCGGACGGGCGAACGGTGCGCGCGATGAGCGACCTCGCGTCCTGCCTGCACGCGCTGGATCGCACGGACGAGGCCGAACAATTGCTTCTGCAGGCCGTGCCCCTGTTGACCGAGACCTTCGGCAACGAACACTCCTACACATTGCACGGTGTCAACCGCTTGGCCCAGGTCTACCAGACTCAAGGTCGGTTGAAGGAAGCCGAGCCCATGCTGTCCCGCTGCCTGGCTGTACACACCCGGGTGCGCGGCGAGGAGGATCAGATTACCCTGGCCCTGCTCAACAACTACGCGCGCGTGATTCAGCAGATGGGACGCACCGAGGAAGCCCTGCCCCTGCTCGAGCGCTGCTACGAGACCCAGCGACGCCTGCACGGGGAATCCCATCCCCACACCCTGGATGCGATGGCCAATGTCGGCTATTCCCTGGCCCTCGAGGGTCGCTGGGAGGAGGCCGAGCCGATCCTGCGCGACCTGTTCTACATGCGCGAGGACGAGTCGGGTCCGGACCACCTGCAGACCATCAACGCCGGGTACAACCTGGGCGTGACCCTGCTCAACGTCGGTGCACTCGACGAGGCCGTGGAGCATCTTGAGCGGGTCGTCGACGCGCGCCTGACGAGCCTTGGAGCGGCCCACAATCACACGATCGACGCGGTCCAGAGGTTGGCAGAGGCCCTCGGTCGGCTCCGCAGAAAGGCAGAGACACTGGCCCTGTTCGAGCGCTACTTCTCGGCCCTGAGCGAGATGGGCTCGGACGGCAACTGCGAGACTGCATTCCTCGCGCGCGACTATGCACCGATGCTGATCGAGGCCGGACGCTTCGAGGAAGCCGAGAAGATCCTGCTCGCGGGCCATGAGGCGATCGCCCGCGACCCGGAGGAATGCGGCGGGGAGGGACAGGCTTCGGTCAGGTCCCTGATCACGCTCTACGAGGCCTGGGAACGCCCACAGCTGGCGGCCGAATACCGGGCCCTGCTGGAAGACCGCTAGGCCGAGTCCTTCACCAGGACCAGGCGGTCGCCGAAAGAATCCGCAGATCCTCTGTGGGTTCGACTCTCCCCCTACGACTCCCTGGTGGCTGCGGGAAAATTCCCCGCAGGATGCGTCCCGAAGGCGGTGTCGACCCCATTCCTTGGAGAGTCAGTATGGCTGGTAGCAGAGTCGGATTCGTGGTCCGCAGGACCTTTGAAAGCGCCCCGGGCACCCATCGCCGGCCCGCCGGCGGGACGCAAAATCCCGGTCACCCCCGAGCCCGTCGTGGAGCTTGCCACGCGCTGCTGGGGGTGGCCTTTCTTTTTGGTGCGGCCCCGAATGCGACCTCCCAGGCCTGCGGCGTGGAGGAGTACAAGTTCACGCCCGCGGACATCCAGCTCGGTAGCTTCGTGGGCTGGTCCGTTGCCATGGACGGGGACACGGCGGTGCTCGGCGCCCAGGGGGATGACGAACCGGCCACGAACAGTGGATCGGCCTACGTGTACGTGCGTGACATCTTCGGCAACTGGGCCCAGCAGGCCGAATTGACGGCCTCGGACGGCGCCAGCGGTGATGAGTTCGGGTACTCGGTGGCAATCTCGGGCGACACGATCGTCGTCGGGGCCCAGGACGCGGACAGCCCCGCGTCGAACAGCGGCGCTGCCTATATATTTGTCCGCACCGGCTCGATCTGGACCCAGCAGGCCAAGTTGATCGCATCGGACGGCGCGTTCGACGACGCTTTCGGTACCACTGTCTCGATCTCCGTCGATACGGTGATCGCAGGCGCTCCGTTCCACACCGAATCAAATACGGGAGCGAGCTATATCTTTGTTCGGAGCGGCATGAGCTGGAGTCAGCAAGCCAAGCTCACGGCATCGGACGCAACGACCGGCGACAAGTTCGGCACGGCCGTATCCATCTCGGGTGAGCGTGTGATCGTGGGCTCGCCGGAGGATGACGAGACCTTCTCAAACAGTGGCTCCGCCTACGAGTTCACGCGCAGCGGATCGACCTGGACCGAGCAGAACAAACTGAACGCGTCTGATGCGGGATTAGCGGACAGCTTCGGATATAGCGTGGCCCTCGAAGGAGACCGGGTCATCGTCGGATCACCGTCCGATGACACTCCGGCCGGTGCGAACGCCGGTTCGGCCTACGTCTTCCTGTGGACCGGCAGTTCCTGGTTCGAAGAGGGAAAACTGGAGGCCTCGGACGCGGCCGGCGGCCAGGACTTCGGTATCTCCGTCGACATCCACCCGAGCCCCGGCGTCTGCTGGCGTGCCATCGTCGGGTCCATCAACGCGCCCAACGGGGTCGATGCACCGGGCGCGGCCTACGTGTACGCCTTCGATGGCAGCTGGTTCGAGACCAGCAAGCTGCTGGCCTCGGATGCCGCCGACGGTGACCTGGCGGGCTACTCGGTCGCCCTCGAGGACAACCTGGCCCTGGTGGGCGCTCCGCTCGACACGACGACCGAGATCGTCAGCGGCTCCGGCTATGCATGGGACCTTGTCAGCGTGCCGACCATCACCTGCCCCACGGACATGACCTTCGAATGCAACAGCGAGTTCGGAGCGACCATCTTCTATGAACTTCCGACCGCTACGGACGACTGCAACCCCAATCCGGTGGTCGACTGCGTGCCGCCGCCCGGGAGTACCTTTCCCCCGGGAATCACCGTCGTGACCTGCACGGTCAGCAACTGCTTCGGGGGCACGGACGAGTGTTTCTTCACGATCACCGTCACGGATGAGCCGCCCACGATCAACGTGCCCGGTGATGCGACCTTCGACTGCACGGGTCCGTTCGGTGGCTTCGTGTTCTTCGACGACCCGGTGGTGACGGACGACTGCGATCCCAACCCGGACGTGGTCTGCATTCCCCCATCGGGCAGCTTCCTGACCCCCGGAGACACGGTCATCACCTGCACCGCGACCGACTCCGCGGGTCAGTCGAGCGAGGATTTCTGGGTCGTGACGATCATTCCGGACACGACGGATCCTGTCTTTCCCGGAGGCAACCCGGCGAACATCACTCGGGAATGCACTTCCGACGAGGGCACCATGGTCGGCTTCCCCGATCCGGTAGCAGTCGACGACTGCTCGGTGCCTACCGTCGTCTGCGTGCCACCCTCCAATTCTGAATTCGACCTCGGAACGACGATCGTGACCTGCACGGCCACCGACCTGCATGGAAACTCCAGCCAGGTCTTCTTCAACGTCAAGATCGTGGATACCACGCCGCCTTTCTTCGACCCGGTGCTTCCGGTCATGCCCATCGAGATCGAGTGCACGAGCCCCGACCCCGAGCCGGTGGCCTACGTCTTGCCGCCTGCGGATGACATCTGTGATGACGATGTCCTCGTCATCTGCGTGCCTCCGTCGCCCGTCGTGCTGACCCTCGGCATGCCCACTCCGATCGTGTGCAATGCATGGGACGACGGAGACCCATGCAACCCCCCGAACCTGACGGTAGATGCCTTCACCCTGCTCCTCGTCGACACGACGCCGCCGGATCTCGATTGCACCGCTCCCGACCCGGTGGAATGCACCGGCCCGGGCGGACAGGAAGTCGCTTTTGGGACTCCCGAAGCGACCGACCTTTGCGACAGGAACCCCACGGTCGTGTGCGACCCGGCATCACCAGTGAATGTCATGGTCGGCAAGCCGGTGACAGTGACATGCACGGCCACGGATGCGGAGGGCAACGAATCCGAGTGCACCTTCGATGTCGTTGTCGAGGACACGACCCCGCCCGTGATCGATTGCCCCGAGGACATCTCGATGCTCTGCGAGGGCACCAAGGGCACCCCGGTGACCTACATGGCGACGGCCACGGACATCTGCGACCCCGACCCGGTCGTGACCATCGACCCGCCCTCGGGACATGCATTCTTTCTCGGGGACAATCTGGTGACGGTCACCGCCACCGACGCCGAGGGCAACGAGGCCACCTGCGTGTTCACGGTGACGATCTTCGACAAGGAGCCCCCGTCCATCATCTGTCCGGACGACATCACGGTCGAGCGCACATCATCGGACGGTGCAATCGTGACCTTCGAAGCCACCGCGACGGACAACTGCGACCCGTCCCCAACGGTCGTCTGCACTCCCCCATCCGGCACGTTGTTCCCCCCGGGAGTCACTGTCGTCAACTGCGTGGCCACCGACCACGACCTCCTCAACGACTTCTGCTCCTTCACCGTAACCGTCGTCGACACCACTCCGCCGGTCATCACCTGCCCACGGGACATGTTCTTCTTCAGTCATCGTCCCCTGGTCGTCGACTTCAGCGTGACAGCCACTGACAACAGTGACCCGGCTCCCACCGTCGTATGCTTCCCGCCGTCTGGAAGCGCGTTTCCGGTCGGGAACAGTACCGTGGTCAATTGTGTTGCCACGGACGCAGCGGGCAACTCCTCCATGTGTTCCTTCACCATTCTGGTGACACCCATAAGCGAGGTTCCCGCCCTGGGTGAATGGGGCATGATCGCGATGACCGCCTGTCTTCTCGGACTTGGAGCCTTCGTCATGCGCAGAAGACAGCTCGCCTGACTTGCTTCGAGGCCGCCGGCATCACAGAAAGGTGCCGGTGGCCTCCCACATCGCTTCCGTCCGATCGATGCGTCCGCGCGCCTGGTCGCGCAACTGGGTGGCGACATGGGCGACGAGCAACTCCGCCACCGCGACCGCCGGGACCGAACTGTCGAAGGGGCCGATCGCTGGCACCTTCAGCTCACACCAGGTATCCGTGAGTGAGGCCAGGGGCGAGAAGGGCCCGTCGGTGATCGCCACGATATCCACTCCCTGTTCTGCGAGGGTGCGGGCGGCCGTGATCGAGTGACGCCGGTAGCGGGCGAAGTCGAAGACGATCGCCACGTCGTCGTCCGCCGCGCTGCTGAGGTCGCGACCGCTCGAATGTTCCTCGACGAGGTGAACGCCCGGCCGGATCATGGTCATCCCGCTGAGCAGGGCATGGGCTCCGGCGCGGGACGTCTCACCCGAGAGGATCCAGACGTTGCGCGCCCTCACGATCGGCCCGGCCAGAGCGGCCAGGCGGTCGCCGTCCAGGGCCTCGAACACGGTACCGATCGCCCCTTCCAGTGCCGTCCGCGCCGGCGCCAGCAGCTCGTCCTGGTGCCGGATGCGCTGGCTCGGGCGGGAAAGCTGCTCGGACAGGCCTGCTCGAACCTGCTCCTGGAGGCGCGAATAGCCCTCGAAACCGAGCTTGTTGGCGAAGCGCACGATGGAGGGGCGGCTGGTCCCCACCCGGGATGCCAGGTCGGAAACCGTCCCGAAGGCCAGCAGAGTGGGCTCGGCGAGGACCGCTTCGGCGATGCGGCGCTCGGTCGGGGTCAGGCGTTCGCTGACCGAGGCGATGAGATCGGGGATAGACACCTGGCACTTCCGTGAGCACAACGTTACACTGCTGGCGCCATATTGTCCATTCGGTTACATCCCCGTCCGGCCCGGAACCGGCCCGAGCATCATGAGCAACGCTGAGAAGTACGTGCCTAGCCCCCGAGAGCAGGCCTTCCTCGATACCGTCGAGAGCCCGCGCTACGAGCGCGAGAGCATCAACGGACTCGCCCCCTTCCTTAATGAACGCGCTCCTGCGGACGTGCTGGATTTCTACTCAGCCGACGAGCTCGATGCCCTGCGTCCGTTGACGGGCACCGAGCGTGATGTCGAGGCACGCATGCCCGTCAAGATGACGCGGCACTACTTCGAGCTGGCCAAGAAGAGCCGCCCCATCCGCGCGCTCGTGAAGGCCACCCCGGATGAGACCGAGAACCTGGAGGGCTCGGAGGATCCCGGGTTCCAGATGGACTACAGCCCGGTCGAAGGTCTGCTGCACAAGTACGAGATGGGCCTGATGTACGTCGTCTCGACCTGCTCGGCGCACTGCCGCTTCTGCTATCGCGAGGAGCTGATCAGCCGCAAGGAAGTGGAGCGTCAGGACGGAACCGTCGCCAAGAAGGGTATGGCCCAGATCGGTGAGATCACGTCCTACATCCGCTCGCACAATGAGCTGGTGGCCAAGAATGGCGGGATCCACCCACAATCGGGCCGCGAGAAGCTGCGCGAGATCCTGCTCTCCGGTGGCGACCCCATGGTGCTTTCGAACGCCAAGATTGCGGCCTGGTTCGGCGCACTGGCGGAGGCTGGCGTCGAGTCCATCCGGGTCGGAACCAAGGAGCTGGCCTTCTTCCCGGATCGTTTCGATGAGACCTTCCTGGCCATGCTCGACAGTTTCCACGCGACCTACCCGGACGTGGGCCTGCGCCTGATGGTGCATTTCAATCACCCGGACGAGTTCCTCGCCAAGGACGACGCCGGCAAATACATCACCGAGGCCTCGGGCATCCTCAAGTGGATCCCGGCCACAAAGCGCGCCATGGACGGCCTCACGTCGCGCGGCTGGATCAGCATCGAGAATCAGTCGCCGATCATCAAGGACATCAATGACGATGCAGTCGCCTTGCGCATCATGCAGCGCGCGATCAAGCGTGTCGGCGCCAACAACCACTACTTCTTTTGCGGGCGTGACATCGTCGCCCACAAGGCATTCAACGTTCCGATCGAAACGGCCTGGCACCTTCTGAACGAGTCTCAGAAGGGCCTGTCCGGTGTCGAGAACCACGCACGCCTCTCGATCACGCACTACAAGGGCAAGACCGAGGTCGTGGCGGTAACCAACGAGCCCATTCCCGGCATGCCCGGAACCGAAAACGGCGTCGTGATCCTCAAGATTCTTCGCAATGCCGCGGACGCGCCGGATCGGGGCAAGATCTGCATCGTCGGGCGCAACCCGGACGCCATCTGGTTCGACGGCTACCGGGATCGCGTCATCTTCGACGAGGCGGGGTTGTTCGAGTACGACCGCGTGGTCGCTGCCAGCGCGGACGAGAGCAAAGCGAGCGTGTAATGATCGACAAGCAGGTAGCGAGTGTCGCCGAGGCTCTGGCGGGCGTGCTCGATGGCGCGACCGTCATGATTGGCGGCTTCGGCGAGGCGGGAAGTCCGATCGAGTTGATCCACGCGCTGATCGACCAGGGGGCGACCGACCTGACCGTCGTCAACAACAACACTGGCAGTGGCGAGGTCGGGCTGGCGGCCCTGATCCAGGCGGGCAGGGTGTCGAAGATGATCTGCTCCTACCCCCGAACGACCAACTCAACGGTCTTTCCGAAGCTCTACCGGAGTGGCAGGACCAAGCTCGAACTCGTACCCCAAGGAACCCTCGCCGAGCGGATCCGCGCCGGTGGCGCGGGAATCCCCGCCTTCTACACGCCCACCTCTGTCGGCACCCCCCTGGAAGAGGGCAAGGAAAGACGCAGCTTCGACGGGCGTGATTACGTTCTCGAGTACGGACTGAAGGCTGACTTCGCCCTGCTCAAGGGGCTAGCTGCGGACCGCTACGGAAACGTGATCTACAACAAGACGGCCCGAAACTTCACCCCCCTGATGGCCATGGCCGGTGCGACCACGGTCGTGCAGGTCGCGTCCGTGCTCCCGGCCGGCGAGCTGGACCCGGAGGCCATCGTCACGCCGGGCATCTTCGTCAACCGCGTCGTCAGCGTCGCGAATCCTGCACACGAGTCGGTGCTGGTCGCCGAAGGGGTGTCTTACCCATGACTGATCAAGGAACGACTCTCGGACTGTCGCGCGACGAGATGGCCCGGCGCGTTGCCCTCGACATCCCCGACGGCTCCTACGTGAACCTCGGTATCGGTATCCCCGAGTTGATCACGAAGTTCGTGCCGGAAGGGCGCGAACTGATCTATCACACCGAGAATGGACTGCTCGGCATGGGCCCGGCTCCCGAGCCTGGCCAGGGCGACCCCGAACTGATCAACGCCGGCAAGCGGCAGGTCACGATCCTTCCGGGCGCTGCCTATTTTCACCACGCGGACAGCTTCGCGATGATACGCGGTGGTCACCTCGATCTCTGTGTGCTTGGAGCGCTCCAGGTGGCCAGCAACGGCGACCTGGCAAACTGGTCGACCGGCGCCCCGGATGCCATCCCCGCCGTTGGAGGAGCGATGGATCTGGTCGCGGGCGTCAAGTCGATCTTTGTCGTCACCAAGCACTGCACCAAGCACGGCGAGCCCAAGCTCGTCAGCGCTTGCACCTATCCCCTGACGGGGCTCGGAATCGTGGATCGCATCTACACCGACCTGGCCGTGATCGAGGTCACGCCGCAGGGCTTCCAGCTCGTGGAACTCAGTCCCGGCGCGACCTACGAGTACGTTCAGGAGCGAACCGGCGCACCCCTGCTCCCGATTGCCGAGCCGGGAGGCGCGAGCCGATGAGCAAGGTGACGGGCCAGTCGGTCAGCGCGGCCCTCTACGAGCGAGCACTCGGAATTCTCCCGGGAGGCGTCAGCCGGAATACCGTCCTGCGCAAACCGCACCCGCTCTACGCGGACTTTGCGTCAGGGTCTCGGGTGACCGATATCGAGGGCGTCGAGCGCATCGACTTCGCCAACAACATGGCGTCGTTGATCCACGGCCATGGCCATCCCGAAGTGGTGGCTGCGGTGACCGAACAGCTGACGCGCGGCACGGCATTCACCCTGGCGACGGAGGTCGAGGTCCGCTACGCCGAGCACATCTGCGGTCGAAACCCAGCCTTCGAAATGGTGCGCTTCGTGAATTCGGGCACCGAGGCGATCATGGGATCGATCAAGGCCGCACGTGCGTTCACGGGCCGCCCCAAGATCGCAAAGGTCGAGGGCTCCTACCACGGCCAGTACGACTACGCCGAGGTGAGCCAGACACCGGGCCCGACCACATGGGGTGACATGGACCATCCGTCCAGCGTGCCGGTCGCCCACGGGACGCCCGCTTCCGCACTTGGGGACGTGGTGATCATCCCATTCAACGATGTGGAGCGTGCCCGGGCCATCCTCGACGAACACAGTGGTGAGCTGGCGTGCGTGTTGCTCGACCCGATGCCGCACCGGGTCGGCCTGCGGCCAGCGGAACCAGATTTCGTGGCAGCCCTGCGAGATTGGACCCTGAAGGACGGTGCACTGCTCGTACTCGACGAGGTGATCACCTTCCGCTCAGGATACGGCGGAGCCCAGGACGGCTACGACATGACCCCGGACCTGACGGCCCTGGGCAAGGCCATCGGCGGCGGTTTTCCGGTCGGAGCGATCGTCGGACGCGCCGAGGTGATGGACGTCATGAATCCGCTCGCGGAAAAGGTGCTCTTCCCCCACTCGGGCACCTTCTCCGCCAACCCGATCACGATGAGCGCAGGCCTGGCGGCCATGGAGCTGTTCGACAAGGCAGCCGTCACTCGCCTCAACTCACTGGCAGATCACGCCATGGCGGGAATCGATGACGCCATACGCTCGACCGGCGTCACGGCCTGCGTCACAGGTGGCGGATCCATGTTCCGCGTGCATCTGAAACAACAGCCGCCCCGGAACTACCGCGAGGCCTTCATGACCCCCGAGGAGAACCGCCAGCTGAAGGTCCTCCTCGACCACCTCTTCAACGAGGGTTTCATGATGATCAACACGTGCACGGCGGCCCTGTCGACCGCGATGACGGAAGCTGACATCGACGCCCTGGTCCGGACCCTCGAGAGTGGCTTCGCGAAGCTGTCCTGAACCTCCACAGGTTCTCGGAATGGCTTAGCGCGTGTACTGGGTCATCCACTGGTAGTAGATCGGGACGTGGTCGACCGGGTAGTTGGTACCACTCGGGTACTCGTGGCCCAGGTTCGGAAGGATCCGGAATCTGAACTCGGTAGGACCCGGGCCGGGGTGCAGGGCTGTGTTCCAGAGAATCTGGGTAAAGCCCGGCTGCTCGATTGAACGGTACGCGCCCGGATCCAGGCCGACCGCCTCTGCCAGCGCGGTGAGCGGATCCCACATGCAGGGCGTGTTCACGATGTCCGCCACCAGGCGCGGCAGGTCATCACCCGGATTGATGTCTCCGGCTGCGACACAGGTCGCCTTCTTGTTCGCATCTCGGGTGCCGACTATCTCGAAGTGCGGACGAAAGCTCACCCCATCGAGAGGATAGAAATCGGTCGGAATCCCGGTCGGCAGGCCGAGCCCGCCCGATGAGGACGTCGCGGCAAAGATGTCAGCAAGGTGTACGCGAGCCATGCTCTTCACGAATCCGCCGCCATTGGAGAAGCCGCTGGCAAATACGCGCTCGCAATCGACATTCAGATGGGCCGCGAGAGTGTTCTGCAGCTCGCGCAGGTAGGCCACATCATCGGCCATCGGCAATTCCGATGGATCAACGGTAAATTGCGCGACGTTCAAGGTATGCCACTTTGTCCGGGTCGTCCCGTCGTTGAGCAGGTACGGGAGCGCCTCGGGGTAAACGGCGATGAACCCGAGCGTCTCGGCCGCCTGATTCCAGGTCGTGTTGTTCTTGATGATCTGCGCTGTCTGACCCGTACCGTGCAGCATGTAGACAACGGGGTAGGGCCCGAGGCTCGGCTGGTAACTACTCGGCACGAATACGATGAACCTGCGCAGCTCCGGGTCCGCGCTGCAGACAAAGGTGTTGGTCGTGTTTCCGCCCGGAACAAAGCTCATCGCGTGGCTCACGCCCGGGTAGAAACACCGTCCCGCCAGAGTCCGGGGCGACGCACCGATCTGACGGCCCACCTGAGCTGGACTCTGGATCGGCAGGAGTGCGGCCAGCGAAACCAGGAGGATCTTGACGGGGAAGATGAGCATCATTTGCCCAGCATAGTGCTTGCCGGGCGCTAGCGGGTCCCGCCCATGGTGGATGGGCGCTCGGGCACCTGCCGTCGCCGTGGTGCTATGCTATCGACACCGGAATTCACCGAGCGAGAGGATGCCATGATTCTCACGATGCTGGAATGCGCTCTGTTGTTCACACTCGCGGGTGGCAACGGGGCCCAGGACCTCAAGAATGGGGACTTCGAGCTGAAGGGCAGCAAGGTCGACGCCGTACCGGGCTGGACCGTGTCGATCGGCGCCCGAAACGGCGGTGAGGAGCCCCTCTCAAAGGTATCCCTGGACCGCAAGATGAAGCGATCCGGGAAGCGTAGCCTGCACCTCGGTGTGGACCGCGACACCTTTGGACTCCAGATCGTCGGTCAGGAGGTCGAAGCGCGACCGGGGGCGATCTACAGGCTCAGCGGCCATGCACGCACGAAAAATGTACGTCACGAGGTCAACGCCAAGGGCATCCCGCAGTTCAACAATTGCTATCTGGCCCTCTTCCTCTTTGATGGCAACGGTGAACTCGTGGCGCGCGACATCGCCACACCGAGCCGACCCTATACGGATGACTGGGAAGAGCTCTCGCTGGCGGTAGAAGCGCCGGACTCGGTCCGGCGCGCCGAGGTCAAGATGTTCCTGTCGATCAGTGGAGACCTCTGGTTCGACGATCTCGAACTCGCGATCGAAGGCGGTCAAGCGGTACCGAAACCCGCCCTCGTTTTTCGCGACGACTTCGAAAGCCAGGATGAGCTCGCTGCGGCCTGGCTTGTCGAAGAGGGTGCGCGCAACGGCGGTACGGAGCCGGTCTCGACCGTCGAGGTCGATCCACGCAGGGGTGCCACGAAGAGCAAGCGCAGCATGCATCTCGCCGGGTCCCGAAAGACTCTCCTCTGGCGGAGCGCGAACCGGTACTTCGAGGCGACCCCTGGCGATGTCTTCGAGCTCTCGGCCATGGTGAAGGCCAGGAAGATTCGCAGCGAGCAGAACGCCCTGGGCATCGAACAGTTCGCCAACTTCCATCTGCGGCTGGTGTTCTTCGATGAGCAGGACAAGATCCTGGGTGCAGCGCGCTTCGCACACCCGGGGCAGGGCGATTACGACTGGAAGTCAGTCGCAGTCCAGGGCACGGCGCCCGAGGGCTCCGTGCGTGGAATGGCGGCGATCTTCCTCTCCATGTCTGGAGAGGCATGGCTGGACGACGTCGAGTTGACACGCCAGACAGGCGGAACCCCCGCCTACGACGGCTGGTTGGCCCTCGACACCGAGCACCTCACCATCCGGTACCCCGCCGACCACCCCCAGGCACGCGGCATGGCCAGCTACGGCGACCACATGGAAGAGGCGCTGGCCCACATCGCCGCGACCCTGGAGACTACGGTCGACGAGAAGATCACGGTCTTTCTCTATCGCAACAAGGAGCAGGGCGAGGCCTTGACCGGCCGCCCCCTGGCCTTTGCCGAGTCCGAGCGGCGCGCGGTTCACCAGGACACGACGAACACGCCGGGGCATGAGCTGGTCCACGTGGTGGCGCTGGCCCTGGGCTACTCCCAGTCGGGCCTGCTCGGTGAGGGAATCGCGGTGTGGCTGGACGGAGAACCCCAGGCACTCCATCACCAGCGTGCTGCGAAACTGCTCGCACAGGGCGAACTGCCCAGCATGGCCGCATTGCTGGACAGTTTCCGCGCCCAGGAGCAGGGTTACCCCGCGGCCGGCTCATTCACCGGCTGGCTACTCGATACCCACGGGCTGGATACCCTGCGACGCATGTATCCCCGTAAGGACCTGGACGCCCACGCACGGGTGGTCCTGGGCCAGACCATGCAAAAGCTAGACACAGCCTGGCGTGAGTTCCTTCGGGCGTTGGAGTGAACGCGAGTCCGCGAATCGAGGCGTCTCCCTGCGATTGGTGATAGCCCTATTCGGTTCCTGATCTACTTGACCGACAGCAACTCCATGTCGAACTTGAGGTCACCCCTCGACGGACCATAGGCCAGTTGCTGCGGAAGCATGATGGTGAAGCTGTCCCCAATGCGCATCTTGGCGACGACCACGTCCCAGCCTGAGATGGCCTCGCCCGCGCCAACCGTAAAGGTGAAAGGACGCGTTCCGGGATCCAGCACGGACCCGTCGGCGAGCATCGCGACATACTTGAGGGTCGCAACCTTTCCACTTCCGCAGACGTCGCCGGAACCGTTTGCGTGGACGTTCAGGACCTGAATGTCGGGTACTCCATCCTTGCCGGAGGGGATCGTGTCCCCATCGGACCAATCCCCCTCCGCGGCCTGGGCCCCAGCCCCCTGAGATCCGGACTGATCCGGCGCGGGTGATTCTGCCTGCTGAGCACCTGCGCCCCCGGCCGGCGCGCCGGAAGCAGCATTGCCCCCAGTGTCACAACCGCATCCCAAGAGTCCGGTCATTGCGACGACGAGTGCAGCCTTTATTGCGTTGTCCATTTCGAAATTGTGCAGATCTGACCTCAAAAGCGCCAGACGCTATCCGTCCGCCCGCGATGCCCGGTGCGGCCACCCAGGCCTTCTGCCTGGCCCATCCCCTCAGAAAGGCGTCGACTGCGGGCCCCCGCCCCAGATTCTGTATTTTGATGTAGTCCAGATCTGCGGCCCGTGCGTTTCGAAGGTGTCCCACAATCCGGAGTTCATCATGAAGTTCATTCCCGCCTTGCTGGCCGCTTGCCTGGTCTCTACCGCTTGTCTCGAGAACGAGGAGGATATCGAGATCAGGCCCGACGGATCCGCGCGGGTCAGTCTCAAGACCTCAGGTGACGTGGAAGATCTGACCGCGGGCTACGCCCTCCCGTTGCACGACCCCTGGCGCCCGATCGACCCGGTCACTCACACGTGGATCCAGACCTTTGGCGGCGCGACCGGTGGCAGTGCAGTACGCGGCCGGTTCAGGGCAGGAGCCTGGAGCGAGATGGGAGACCCGAGCGACCCGGGCGTGGCCCTCGCGGTCCAGGCCGAATTCACGTCGGTATCCGACATCCCAATGTTCCTGGCGCCCCCCGATGAGACTTACCGCAGCGCATTCCTCCAGCGCGATAGCCGCTTGACGATCACGGCAAAGGGAACCCGTCAGGTCTACGTATTCGAGCGCACATACGGCAGCAGGCCATTCTGGAACCGGTTTGACCAGGAGCACGTGCCGGCGGAGGTCATCGAGGCCCTACAAGAAAAGCGCCGGCTGACGGATGACCAGGTGCGCCAGTTCGCAGACAGCCTGCGCACGTGGGCTCACACGGCACCGTCGATGCATATCGTGACCTCTGCACTCGGCGCGGTTTACATGGACGGCGATGGAAGTCTCTCCACGGCGGCTTATCAGCGCGCCGTGACCCGATTGCATGCCGTGATCGACAGGACCATCGTTCCCGAGACGGTGGCAGGACTCTTCGACAGGATCAGCGATGGGAAGCAGGCCGGCGCCGAGCTTCCCCCTGAATTCGATCTGGAGCGGCAGCTTCGCGATGGCGCCCGCACAGTGATCGCGGAAGCACTGGAAGGCGAGGGCATCGCGCCCGAAGTACGGCACGCGGTCCTGGAGCGCCTGGAGTGGAACTTCACTTCCTACGACCATGCTCAGGACATCGCGGACGAGAAGTTCAAGCTGAATGTGACCATGCCGGGCACGATCGTCGACGGCAATTTTGACGAACTGGATGGCAACACGGCTCGCTGGACCTTCGAAGGAACGCAGCTGCACGGCGCGAGCCGTGACCTACGGGTCGTTTCCGTCCTCGAGTGATCGCACGATGACCAGCGCCCACCAAGCGACCTTCGACCAGCTCGTGGAACGGCACGGCCCGCGCGTGTTCCGGCTTTGCCACTCGATCCTGCGCGACGAGCATCTCGGTTCGGACGCGTCCCAGGAGACTTTCGTGAAGCTCTGGAAGCGCATCTGTATGGGTGCCCTGCCCGAACACGTGCGGGCATGGCTGGGTCGAGTGGCCGTATCCACATCTCTCGATCTGGTCCGCAAGCGGCGGCTGCGGGCCGTGATCGAGGAGCCCGAGCAGGCCGCCGCGCCGCGCGCCCTCAGGCCCCTCGAGCAGGCTGCCATGAGCGAACTGCAAGACGGCCTGGCGCAGGGGCTGACCGACCTCTCCGAGGGGCAACGCACGGTGTTCTTGCTGCGCCACGAGGGCGGCCTGGCCCTGCGTGAGGTGGCGGAGTTACTCGGCGTCGCGCTACCTACCGTCAAGACACAATTTGCTCGGGCCTGCCTGAAGCTGCAGACCAGACTCTCTCGGTTCGAACCCGAGAACCAAAAGGACCCGCGATGAACTGCAACGATGCCCGGGAACAACTGGCCCTTCGCCTGTACGGTGAACTCGACGACGCCGAGGCCGCGACGCTGCGGGACCATATCGAAGGCTGCGAGGAGTGCGGCGCCTATTCGGACGAGCTCGATCAGGGACTCGGGCGTCTGGCCGTGACTTCGGTCGACGACTTGCCCGGCGACTGGGTGGCCGAACTACGGGAGCGGGTGGGCGGCGAGCCGGAGAGTATCGCCCATCGATCGCGGGCCGCAGCTTTCGTGGCGGCGGGCATTGGCCTCGCAGCGGGCTTCCTGCTGGCGCTGGCGATCACGCCCTTGCTGGACCGGAACGTCCCGCCCGAGGTGGAGGTCGGAGTGGCCGCCTTGCCCTCACCCGGTCCGGCCCAGCCCGGTTTCCGACGCGCGAGCGCGCCGCCCTTGGCCCTCGCGAGCGGTCAGGTGGATCGACTGCGGAGCTATCTCAGTCGCTGAGCACCAGGGCCCGTGGGTCTTCCGGCCCGCGACGGCACCCTGACCAGCGTTCGCTGGCGACCCATGGGTCTGGATCTGGCCGTCGTCACGGGGTCTCGGAAACCCAATCCGGCGCCGCCTGGAAGTCGGCGAGGATCCTGAGGGACGGATGGGAAAGGATCAGCGATGCGGGGCAGGCCGCGTCGACGGTCCCCTGCAAGAGGCGCGTGAGAATGGCGGCCTTGGAAGTGCCGGTCACGATCATCACCAGGTCCCGCCCGGCGACGATCTCTCGCAATCCCAGGGTCAGACCATCGAGCGGCTCGCTTCCGTCCGGGAAGGCAGATCGGATCGAATCGATGGTCGCATCATGTAGCTTGACGACCCGCGCGCCTTCGGCCACGTCGGACCCCGGTTCATTGAATGCAACGTGCCCGTTCTGGCCCAGGCCGAGCAGCACGAGGTCCGCGCCCCCCAGGGTCGCAAGGGCTGCGGCGTGCCGGGCCGCCTCTTCCTTCGGATGACCGAACCCACCGTTCAGCAGGTGATCGCGCCCCTGTACCCTTTCGATGCGGTCCAGAAGGTGGGTCCTGAGGAAGGCGCAGAAGCTCCTGGGATCGTCCTGGGGCACTCCGACCAGCTCATCAAGCTGGACGAGGTGCGCGGCGGACAGATCGAGCTCGGACGCCTGGCAACGCCGGACCAGTTCCGCATACACGGGCACGGGCGTACCACCCGCAGGAAGCACGATGCGTGCGTCCTTTCGACGGTCGATCGCGCGAGCCACAGCGTCGGCTGTTCCCCGTGCGACCTCCTCGGAGCTGGGCAGGCGCTCCAGGATCATCCTTCCCCCCGCGCGACACGACCACAGCAGCCGAAGAGATGATGGCTCGATCCCTGCCTGGTCATGGCTACTGATCACCGCCCTGGCTCGCGAGGAGGTCGAGCTCCTCGAGTTTCAGGCGCACGCTGAGAATGTAGGGTTGCTGCCCTTCATCCCAGTGACCGTATGTGGTCAAGACGAACGTATCATCTGGAAGGACTTCGACTCCTGGGTACGCACAGTCTGCCCTGTGAGTGTTGTCCTTGAGACGTACGTGGTACTGCCCGGGCCGACCGCTGATCAGGTCCTCAAAGGTACCCACCCACGCGACCCAGTCCCCGTCGAATGGGCCTGCCTTGCCAGCTGGAGAGATGCTACGAAAGCTGATGAGTAGCCGACCGTCGCTGGCGTACCTGCCCGTGTGGCGATCGCCGTTGAGCCCATCGGGGAGCTCCCGAGGAGCCGTCCAGGTCTGACCTTCGTCGCTGGAGACGATCAGGTGCGAGTTCTTGCGGCGCGCGTTCTCCCGTAGCAACACGGCCAGCTGCTTGCCATCCGGGCTACGGATGGTTCCCGGCTCGCAGAGATGCAGGTCGCTCGACGAATGGATTGCCTCCGGGTCTGACCACGTCAGCCCGCCATCCCTGCTCACGGTCTTGAACAGGGTGAAAACCGTCGGGTCTTCGGTGTGCCCTTGCGGGGATATGAAGCGACCATCGTCGTGAAAGAGCGCCAGGTAATGACCCGCTCCCGTCTTCAACGGGGTGACGCTTCCCATGACCACGATTCCGCCCCAGTCACCGACCTGCTTCAACTCGCTCCACGTACCGCCATCGTCTTCCGTCACCGCGAGACGGGCCGGATAGAGGCCTGACCACATGATAATGCGCTTCCTGCCGTCGGGACCGATCACTCGATGCAGGGTCGGCACCTCCCTCGAGGCGGCCCAGCTTTCCGGCGTCGGCAAGCGATCGGACCAGGTCAGGCCGCCATCGGTTGAGCGCTTGTACACGATCCCGCCGCGGCCATGCCCCTTCGGGTAGACACACAGCAGCGTCTTGCCGTCCTCCAGCAGGCAGGTCGTGGGGTGACCGAGATACTGTCCTTCCTCGCGATCGACGACGACCTGGCGGTCGGCGTGGGAGTCGACGTCCAGGGATCGGAGCGACGGTACGCCGCCATCCGCGCTCACGCATCCTGGCGCCACGAACAGTGACCCGAAGACGAGCACCAAGCGGCGGATAGGGCAGAGCAAATAGGTCACCGGCGACATCTCCAATCTTGGCCCTCGAGACCAGGTGGCATTGGGCCCCGTGCTGGGCTGATCCTGACTTCCCTGACAGTCCCCCAACCCGGGAGCACCAGCTGTTCATCGATGGACGAGAGGCCGAGGAGCACGAGCACACAAGCGATCTGGGCTTTCATTCTGCCATCCAGGTCCGGGGTCAGCGAGGCAGCTTACCCCCGAGGCGGTGTGAATGCACAGGACCCCAGGGCACGGGGTCACCGACGGAATGACCGGTAGGGATGGGCAAGTCGATCAGATTGGCGGCCCTATTCGCTTACAAGCACATCCACCAGGGTCGCCCGACCGATCGAGACCACCTGGTCGTTGACCCGTCCGGTGAAGGTGCCGCGCCTGGCGAACACATCAAAGGTCCCGGGCTCCAGGCCGATCACGGCAAAGCTTCCATTGTCCTCGGTGGCTGTCGTCGCGATCGCATCCTCCGGGACTCCACCGGGCGCCATGATGAATACCGTCGCTCCACCCACACCGATCAGGTTGCCGGTGCCGTCGTCACGCTGCACCAGACCTTGGATGTCACCCGTCTGGTCAAGATTGGCAACCCGAATGACGGGCGCCAGATGGAAGCGGTCCGCGTTCATCGGGTCGTTTCCGGGGATCGGCTTGAAGGTCTTGGTCAGGTCGACGTCGAGCAGTATCGATGAGGTGAGCCCGCGCGAGATCTGGACTGGAGGATCGAAATGCACCTTGAAACCGCTCGTGTCCTGACTTGTCAACCGGATCGTTCCATCCTCGGTCTGGTATTCGACACCGTTGGTCAGGCGCAGGAAGGCCCGTGATATAACGAGCCGCATCTGGCCGTAGCTACCGACGGGCAAGTCGGCACGTACGAGGGCGTGACGCAATCCATTGCGCAGTTCAAGAAGATCGAGCTCGACCGGAGACCCATCGTAGATGGTCCGGAATCCGCCGTCCGCCTCCGACTCGCCATGCACCCGGACAGTGGTCACCCAGATGGTCGCCTGTTCCACCATCGAGTGATCGATGGGAGCATCCGTCACCTCGATCGAGAGGGTGCCGGTTCCGCCCGGTGCCTGCGCTCCACCGCTGGAACACCCGACGATGAACATCAAGGGGACAAGTAGGCATACAGCAAGGCGATTCATGACAGCTCCGAGACCAGGGCCGGACGGGGACACATCGATTGTATCCGGCTCCGGCATGATTGGGCAGGGGCGGCGTCGCTGCCCAGGCACCTGGGCAGCGGATCGAGCCTCTCCGCCCACTCGTTCGTGATTCGCCCCTTGCTAGCTGGCGAGCACAGCGTCGAGCCCGGCGTTCATCACGCCCAGGATGCCCGCATAGGTTGGATCCGAAACCAGATCCTGCTGTTCATAGAGGTCGATTGCGGCCGAATCAGCGTCCTCCAGTCGATAGAGCTCGGTCAGGTTGCCGGCGGGATCGTAGGTGCGGATCAACTTGTAGCGCCCGTTCAGGCTTCCCTGGCCACCGATCACCAGCGTGTAGCCCATCGCGTTGTAATTGGTGCTGGTCACGGGCTCTCCAAGAGACTCGATCACGGTGTGATCGCCCGGACGCCCGACTCCACTGCCGTCCTCATCGATCCGGAAGATCTGGCACAGGATCTCGTCGCGCACGGAGGCCCGGGTTCCGTCGACGATCGGCAGCAGGGAGACACCCGACGCCCTCTCAGTCAGGTCGGCTGGCGTCGCACCCGCCAAAGCACCGAGCGTGGTGTATAGGTCGGTCGAGTGGGCAAGGGCCTCGACCGATTGGCCGCGCATGGACTGAGCTACCGCGGGACCCGATATCACGAGGGGCACGCGGATGCCCCCCTCGAATACCTGAGTCTTGAATGCCATGCGCGCGATCAACGAGTCCATCGTCGGTCCGAGGTCATAGGGCTCGGGGGCCTGGCGCGTGCCACTGCCCTTGTCGCGCAGACTCTGCAGAATCTGGGTAGGTCCCCCGTTGTCCGAAGTAAAAACAACGACCGTGCGCGCGCGCTGATCGGGCGGAAGCCCGTCGAGCAACTCTCCAAGGCGCGTATCGATGAACTCCAGGGCCGCAGCGGAATTGGTCCAGATGAGCTGATTCTCGCGATCGTTTGCCCCGCGCCGGTAGAGCGGCGTTCGAATCTTGTCCTGGGGCATCGGATACTGGAACGGATTGTGCATGGGGTTCGGTGCAATCACCGAAAACCACGGCTCGGACGCTCCACCGATAAAATCCTTGGCATCGTCGAACACGACGTCGGCCGAGTAAAAACCCGTCTGCTGCGCCCCGGCCCATGGGAAGAATGACTGCACCGTGTCCGGCGGAGAAAAGCCGTTGCGTGCGACGTAAAAGCTGTAGTTGCCACCGGGTGCACCGGGGGGCTTGGACGATTTGGAGCTCGCGAGATTCGAGAATGTACACCGGTAGTCGTCCCACTTGCCCTCCCCGGCGATGTGCGCCCAGCCTGATCCGGGCTCCGCCAGGCCCGGCAACTCTCGCGCGGTGTGATTCGAGAGGTGCCACTTCCCGGCGATGCCGGTCGTGTAGCCATGGCTCCCCATCAACTGGGCCAGGGGCGTGGCTGAATCGAAGGCTAGCGAGTTGTGGACGAAGTTGTTGAACTCGCGCGTACCCTGAACCTGACTTCCGATCCCGTGCTGGTGTGCCCAGCGCCCCGAGAAGAGGCAGGCACGGTCACTGCCACAGACGGGCTGAGCATAGGCGTTGAGGAAGGTCACGCCGTCGGCCATCAACGATTGCAGCACAGGTACCTGGACATATATATCCAACCCACGCGGATCCACGCTGGTGTTGCGCGGGTTGACCCCCTCCGGAACAAATGGGTGCTTGGAGTCCCAGGCCTCGTAGAAGAACGTGGGAACATCGTCGAGCACGACGAGCAGTACATTCGGCTTCGATCCGTCAACATCCGACGGTTCCGTGATGGCGCGCGCGGGAGCCCTCCTCTGGAATCGGCCGGGCTCGAGTTGGACGTTGGGCATTTGAGAATGGTACCGCGTCAGGCGTCTTGGAGCTGGATGGCTGCCCTTCGAACTGGTCGCGGAGCGCCCCCCCGGACGCCTTTACGCAGGTGCGCGCCGTGCCCGATCTCGCCATTCACCTGGAGCATCAGGCTATCACGATCCGAGGTGAGCGAGTACCAGATCCACGCGCCAACAGGGGTACCGCATCGAGCTGACGCCGTTGGAGCATTCCGTCCATCCAGTCGGCCGACTGTCCAGGACCCGACCGGGAAGAAGCTCGCCAGGGCCCGAGTCCGACCCACGGATCGCCTCACCCCGCGATTCCAAGCCTGGTCTAGAACACGCGATGCTCGATCGCCTGGCCCAGATTGCTCACCGTCCAGTAGAGCATGCAACCCGAGGGAAAAGGGTAGAAGAGCACAAGCATCACCAACGGCAATAGATAGGCAGTAAGGTTCGAGCCCTTCCCCTTGTTGCTCTTCTTGGACGCCGCCATCGAACGGGCGATGTCCATCTGCGCAATGAACATGACCACCGGCAGCAAGTTGAAGCTGCTGCCAAGGTAGGGCACGGACATGCCGAGCTCGAAGAGTGCGTCCGGTCGCGACAGATCACCTATCCAAAGAAACTCACGGCCCGTCAGCTCCGGTGACGTGCTCAGTAGTTGATACAGCGCGAAGAGCAGCGGCAGCTGGATCAGGAGCGGCAGGCAGCCTTTGAGTTGCGCTGCCGGATTGAGTCCATGTTCCCGATACAGCGCCATCGTTTCCGAATACTCCCTCTTCGGATCATCCGCCGACGCCTTCCGGATCTCGCGCAGCCGCGGCGCGAGATCCTCGCGCTTCTGCGCGGAAGTTCTCTGATAGCGCGCACTGGAGACCGAGACCGGAAGCAGCACTAGCCGAAAGAGGACAGCCAGCACGATGATCGAAGCGCCGTAGCTCGGGACAATCCCGTTGATAATCCCCAGAAGCCAATCCAGGAGGTTGGCCAGGGGCACCAACCAGCTCATTCCCTCCACGGCCGGGGTGTCAGGGACGCCGATGTCGGTCTGGAGGCACAGGATGCTATTGAGGAACATGATTGGTGAGATCATACGGCCTTGGCGATCAGACGGAACCACCGGCGCCCGGCGTCACCCTTATTCTGGGCCGCGCACCTTCGGAACGGTCACGCCCTTGCCGTTCATCTCGGACAATCCCTGCGGCCTCCCACACCTTACCGAAGCAGTGATATTCGAAGAGAGACCCGTCGCTGGATTGGTGCCTACGGAGCCGACCAGAAATCGTGCTACTTCGTGTGCCCGTTCCAGTCAGAACCACTTCATGCGGCGCAGGACGAGCAACTGCAAGGCCGCCACCGCGGTCGGTCGCGTTACCGACCCAGGTTCACAACCACACACCTGGCCGGACGGCTACTGATTCTTCCCGTGTTTTCCCTGCCAGGTGTGTAGCTGTAAGCCTGGCTCGTTGATTTGCTGGCGGAGGCCCCACTAGTGCTTGAGGTCCATGACCCAGCCAAGCACTGTCGAGGGCATTGCGAGCGGGCAGTATACCCGGGGACGGATCGTGATCGCCGCATGGCCGAGAAGCACGGGCGCGTCGAAAGGAGCTGAGCGTGAACCGCGTGCCCGCGCGGGACATCAGACGTAGTACACTCACGCCAGGCTCCCTTCTCAGAATGCACACGCCCCTGGTTCCCGATTCTTTGCTCGCGACGGCGGGCGAAACCCTGGCCTCCGACGCCAAGGCTTGGATAGGACAGGGGCTCGCGATGTGCCGGGGCATGATCTCCACGACCGAAACGGTGGGAGTCCTCGTCAGGGGCGCTGCGTATGGTTGACGAGCGACCGAAACCGAAGCCTGAGGCCCTCGTCGTACCGACCTTTCCCGGGCTGAGCCGGGTCACGAGCCTGGGCATGGGAGGCATGGGGTCCGTCTTCCGGGCCAGGCAGGATGACCTCGGCCGCACCGTCGCGGTGAAGACCCTGCGACCGGACCTGGCAGTGACCACGTCGTTGCGCGAGCAGTTCTCGCGGGAGGCTCACATCCTGGCCCAGCTCGATCACCCGTGCATCGTGCCGGTCCACTACGCGGGCGAGACGGCAGCCGGGCCCTACTACGTGATGCGACTGGTCGCTGGGGTGAACGTGGTCGACCACCTGGCCAACTCCTCGGCTGTCGAAGTCGCCACGGTCTTTCGAGACATGGCTACCGCCCTGGCCGCGGCTCACCGGGAGGGGGTCCTGCATCGGGATGTGAAGCCGGCGAACATTCTTGTCGAACCCTCCGGGCGGCCTGTTCTGGTGGACTTCGGCCTGTCGACCCTCTCTCTGACCGGGAGCGCGGACGCGGCGAGCGAGAACCTCGTGGGCACGCCCGACTACCTCGCGCCGGAGCTCCTCGAGGGCGTCGCCTACTCTCCGGCGTCGGACATCTACGCAGTGGGGGCAACCCTCTATCTCGTTCTGGCCGGCCGGGTTCCTTTCCCTGAGATCGATCTCGGTGAGAAGCTGCGGGCAATTTGCGAGAACGATCCGCTCCCACCGCGTGCACTGAGCCCAGAAGTTCCCAAGCCCTTGCAGGCCATCTGCCTGAAGGCCATGGAGCGTTCGCCCGACGACCGCTACCCGTCGGCCGAGGCCTTTCAGCGCGACCTGGAACGGTTCCTCGCCGGTGATCCTGTGGATGCGCTTCCCGTCCGCTCCAGAAGTCTGCTCCGGCGCAAGATCGAGAGACACCTCACCGAACACGCCGAATGGGAGGAGCAGGGTCTGCTGGACGAACGCCAGCGCCTGGCCTTGCAGCATGCCTACGAGAAGATTGACGAGGAGGAACGCAGCATCATGCGCGGCGTGCTCACCTCCGTTCCGAATCTGCTACTGCTCGCCGGCCTCATCCTGACGGTATTTGGTCCGGTGCTCCTTCAGCTCATCGCCTGGGAGGGACTCGGGCCATCTGGCCGCCTTGCCCTGCCTGGAGTTCCCCTGGTTCTGCTCGCCAGCGTGGGGCTCAAGCGCTGGTCCGGTCAGGACCGAAGACGCGGATTGGCCTGTCTGATGGGAGCGGCACTGTTGTCGGTCCCCGCGGCCTTCGGCCTGGTGGATCTCGTCCCGGCCCTACGCACAATGATGGACGGAGAGGGAAACCTGCGTCCAATCCTCCCGGGCCCGATGTGGTTCCCGGCCAGTGATGCGCCGGAGTGGATCCGCGCGGGAGCGCGCCTCCTGGAGTGGAAGGTGCTCGCAACATCGACCATGGTCCTGGTCGCAATCGGAGTCCTCTACAGGCACACCCGCTCCGCGTTCTTCCTCTGGCTACTCGGACTCGCTGCCGCGGGAATGGCGCTCCCGGCAGCCCATCTCGCTGGCTGGCGAGAGTTGCCCCTCTGGTCGCGCTGGTTGCTGGAGGGAACCGGTTCCCTCGGAGTGATCGCGATGGGTCTCCCCCTCGATCGAAGCTGGCGTCGCGATCGAGCCCTGCCCTTCTACGGCCTAGGATTCGTGTGGGCCGTGATGACCGTGCTCACCTACGCGTCCGACGGCTTACCAGCCACGCTCCTCACGTCGAGCGAGAGGTTCGAACCGTCGGCCCTGTCATTCCTGATCCACGGAATGGGCATCGTCGCCGGAGGTCTGGTCGCGCACCACCGCGGAACCGCGCTGCTACGACAGGCTGCCGGCGTTCCCCTGGTCGTCGGATTCATCCACGGCTACATCGGGCTGAGCGGCCTGTCGATGCAGGACAGCTGGCTCTGGGAGGTCGTCCTGGTCGCCGACTGCGTCGCCTTCCTCGTGCTCGGCCTCGCCCTGCACCGGAACTCACTGGTCCTGCTATCCGCGATAGCGCTACCGGTCACCGTGGGAAGTGTTTCACAGCGGCACATGGACGCGGTCTGGGCCTGGTCCATGACCGTGGTGCTCATGGGAATTGCGCTGGTCCTTGCGGCCCTTCGTCTCTCGGGGCGTCAAGGCCAGGCGCAACCCTCGGAGCCTGCCCGTTAGCAAGGGCGCGCGTTCGCGCGAGCGAAGATGCTCATTCGGCGCGAACGCGAATCTTCGCTGCCGGAGTTTTCTCGAGCTTGGCCACGGTGACCGTCAAGACGCCCTTCTTGTAGCTGGCGTTGATCTTGTCCGGGTCAGTACCTGCATTCTCGGGCAGCTGCACGGTCCGCTCAAACCTTCCGTATTGCGACTCGACGCGGCGGTACTCCTTACCCTTTTTCTCCTCTTCCCACCTTCGCTCGCCGGAAATGATGAGCTGCTTTCCCATGGCCTGTATCTCGAAGTCATTTTCTTCGAGACCGGGACAGTCCATGGTGATGCAGAAGGTGTCTTCGGTCTCGGCGATGTTGACTGCCGGGACGGGACGGCGCCTGAAGAGCTCCGGGAGCTGGCTCGTCATGCCTTCGCCCCCGTTTCCCCAAAAGCGGCGCCAGAGGTCGTCGACGTTGCTTTCGGCTGTAATCGGGGAATCACTACGTTGCCAGGGAACGATTTTCATGGCTTGTCTACTCCTTTGATTCGACCAATCTGGTCTTGGACTCTCTACCTTCCCCTCACCGGGGATCGCGAAGACATCTAGGATGCCTGGGCGTGCTCTTCTGCTGGGTAGAGTGCGCAGCCTCGAGGACCAGAGGTGCGCAAATGACGCAAATCCAGGAATCGGGGCATTCCGATCCGGAACTGGCATTCCGCGTCGTCCCGTACCAGCCGACAGGGAAACACTGACGCTATTTCCAGGAACGGGGCTGGGAGGGCTCGCAGTACTACCCTGCGCCACATGCCCGCCCCCGATACGTACTCGAGCGTATCAGCCAGCGTCGTATTGCTCCCTACCCTTCAGGACTCACGCGAGAGCCCTCCGATCGCAGAATCACCAACGGGTGAGAAGAGCACAATCATGGTCGTTGCAACGAAGGTCTACGTCGTCGTTGATCAGGGCATGCTGCGTGCGGGCATGGGCAGCAGCTTGAATGAGCAGGACGACGTCGGTTCAGTCGCGGACAGGGCCATCCTCCGGATAGGGAGTTGCATGGGAGTTGAATCCGAGCTTGGGAACGACGAAGAGACATCGCGAGACCCTGCCGCGCGAACTCGAGTGCAGATCCGCTGCGGAACTCGCGCGAATGACCATCCGCTAGGGCCTACGAGAAGCAAGACGCGACGACCACCCGCCCCAAAATACTGGAGTGCTACACGCAGGCACACGTAGGCAACCTCATGAACGACCTCCAACACTTCATTCACGAACCAAGAACCGTAGCTGCAGACGCGTCTCTAGCCCAGGCGGCCCAGCAAATGAAACAGGAGCATGTCGGCGCGCTGGTCGTTCTGAAAGACGACGAGCCCATCGGGATGGTGACCGACAGGGATCTGGCCCTGTTCGCGATGCTCGAGGGCCAACCCACCGACGCGGTCGAATCCTGCACCTCGACTCCATTGCTCACCGTCGACGAGAACGCAACCGTGCAAGAGGCCGCGGACAAGATGCGTCGCCACGCCGTCCGACGTCTAGCGGTACAGGGCGCTTATGGAAGACTGGCCGGCGTTGTCGCCGCCGACGAATTCTTCGCCGCAGTGGGCTCGCAACTGGGACAGCTCGCAGCTGCCATCCAGCGTGAATTCCGTATCGAGGAGTATCCAACGCCCCCTCAACCCCTGCTCGGCAAGGAGTAGAGCCATGCTCACCCGCAAGATGAAGCCTCTCGACCATGTCGTAACCGTGCGCCAGTCCGCGCCGCTGAAGGCCGCGGCTGAGCTAATGAAACGCGAATCCGTTGGCAGCGTGGTCGTCGAAAGTGACACTGGCGAACCAGTTGGCATTCTCACGGACAGGGATATTGCCCTCAGGGCGGTCGCATGGAGCCACGGTCCCGAGACCCCCGTGACGGAAGTGATGAGCCAACCGCTCCAAACGATGGATGCTGACTCCGGCCGCTCGGAGATCATCTCCCACATGAGCACGCTTGGCATTCGCCGCATGCCGCTCACCCGCGACGGAGCCCTGGTCGGATTTGCGTCCCTTGATGACCTGGCATTCAACCTCTCCGGAGAGCTTCAGCACCTGACTCAAGCGATCGCGATCAAGCTCCGACGTGCCCAACGCAGCGCGCAGCTGGACGAGATCTCGAGCGACGCCGAAGAGGCGCTGACTGAACTTCGAGGTCGCCTGCGATACGCCAACTGGATAACGCGCCAGCGGTTCCTGGACGAGCTCGACGAGATACGTGAACAGGTGGCGAAGGCGTTGAGGGGCCGCGCAATCTGAAGCGCACTCTTCCAGAAAGAGAGCTGCCACATGACACGACGCATTCAGTCCCCTCGGGGCTTCGGTGCCCTTGATGACGACGAGCTGGCCAGGCTGACATTTCACGGCGCCGCTGGTGAAGTGACGGGATCGTGCTACCTGTTGGAGACGCGATCTTCACGCATCGTCCTCGAGTGCGGCATGTTCCAGGGTGGACGGCGAGAGGAATCGCGAAACAGGCGTCCCTTTCCGTTCGACCCGCGGGAGCTCGATGCGGTCGTGCTCACCCATGCGCACATCGATCATTCTGGCCTTCTACCTAAATTAGTGCTCGACGGTTCGAGTGCGCCCATTCATGCAACAGAGCCGACGTGTGACCTCCTCAGGATCATGCTTCCAGACTCGGCGCACATTCACGAGGATGACGCGAAGTATACGAACCGTCGACGCATGCGGCGGGGTGCACGGCTCGTCAAACCTCTTTACACCGCGGAAGACGCCGAAGGTGCTCTGAGCCTGCTCGAGCCCCACCCGTTCAATGAGCGTACGGCGGTCACCGAAGACATCGACGTTCGCTTCCTCCGTGCCGGGCACATCCTGGGCGCAGCATCTCTGGAGGTCTGGATCAAGGACGGCGACTACTGCCGTAAGTTGGTGCTGTCGGGCGATGTCGGAAGAACAACCGACCCACTCCTCAGAGATCCCGAGCCACCTCAGGAAGCCGATCTGCTCCTCCTGGAGTCCACCTACGGTGGGCGCGACCATCTCGGCGCTGAGGACTCCATCGAGGAGTTCGCCAGAGTGCTAAGGGATGCGGCGGAAGGCGGAGAGAATGTGGTCATCCCATCATTTGCCGTCGGTCGGGCACAGGAGCTGCTGTATACGATCGCGGAACTGGAGCGCTCCGACCAGGTCCCTGTTCGACCAGTCTATTTCGACAGCCCGATGGCGATCCGTGTGACCGAGCTCTATCCGCGGCACCCGAATTGCTTCGAAGGCGCGCCGGAGAGTGTCCGCGCACTGGACCCGAAGCAGCTGCGCATATGCAGAACGCCTGATGAATCGATGGCCATCAACAATAGGCAAGGCGTGATCATCCTCTCGGCCAGCGGCATGTGCGACGCGGGACGAATCGTCCACCACCTGAAGCACAACCTCTGGAGGCCGGGCAGTCATGTGGTCATCGTCGGATTTCAGGCAGCCGGAACCCGCGGCCGCGCCCTCGTGGACGGCGCGCGCCATGTACGCATCCATGGCGAGGAGATCGCCGTGCGAGCCCAGATCCATACGATTGGAGGATTCTCGGCACACGCGGGCCAATCCGAGCTGCTGGAATGGGCGTCTTCGACGGTATCGAGCGGTGCACGTATTGCCGTTGTGCACGGCGAATCCAGTGAAAGCGCTGCTCTGAGATCCCGGCTGGTGACTCAGACCAAAGCCACGGTCTTCCTTCCTGAGCAGGGGGATACGGCGGTGATCCGCCGACGCGGAGAGCCCGTCAGCTTTCTCAAGGCCATCGAAACAGCATCACGTCGCACAAGCCGACGAACGAGTTCTGCAAGACGCACCTCTCGACAAGAGCGACGCAGCGTGCCGACGAAGCGCTCGCGCACCTGAATCGGTCTCAGCCAGGGAGTACGACCCCATCTGGCCCAGACTACCCAGATCGCCCACTAGGGCAGGCTCTCGCAGTAAGGAACACTTCAGCTCGCCCCACCAGGCCCTGAAACCAAGAGAAGGTGAAACTGTGCAAGTATCCCAAGCCATGACGCAGTCCGCTAGCTGCTGCAACATGAGCGATTCGCTCGATAGCGCAGCTCGGATCATGTGGGAGAGAGATTGCGGATGTATCCCGGTGGTCGACGGAGAAGGCAGAATCCGTGGAATGCTCACGGATCGGGACATATCGATGGCGGCCTACACAAGCGGCAGAGCGCTTGGAGCCCTCCTGGTCAATGACGCCATGTCGAGCGACGTTCAATGCTGCCACGCCTCCGACCCCATGGACGATGCGCTGGATTCGATGAACGCAGCGCAAGTTCGTCGCCTTCCGGTTGTCGATGAAGACGATCGAGTCGTTGGAATCCTGTCTGTGGCAGATGTACTGCAAGCCTTGAGTACCGCCAAGGGCAAGGCACGCAGGAGTCTCTCCGATCTGGTTGTCGACACACTGGCCAACGTCGCGCGTCCGCGAGAGCTTGCTGGCGAGCCCGAGTCCATCCTCGAGCCAGCTACTCGAGGCGTGCCCGAGCCGGCTCGTTAGCACGCTGGGCTCGCGTCTCTCGAGGGCAACGGCTCCAGAACCGACCATTCGTGAAGAGCAGGTGAGTCACTATAGGCCCCGGCTCTCCCGGGCCCTGACCTCGAGGATTCTGGCAGTGCAAGGCGACGGCCAGGCGTCCCACGATGGCACCTTGCCATGCATTGGCGCTGCCAGGGCTGGCGGGGTAGATACAGCTCGAATTCTCAGTACGGCTAGATGCGCAGTCGGCGGCGCCCGGCTCCGCACTCATGCGAATACCGACCCGCATGGCTGGACCTATGAGTTTGGCGGCGGGAAAGACCACCCGGAGACCCGATGAACAAAGACCCTCGACCCCGCTCAAAGGCCATGGCGTCCGAACACTGGCTCCTCACAGCCGGTCGGCGAAGCGCGCGCCTGCTGAGCGCCTCGCTGACCCCATACGGTCGCCTGCACGTGGAACCAAGAGCTGAAATCCGGGAGGATTGGCACGAACTCCAGCATGGCCGCCCCTCGCCAAGGATCGGCAAGGACAACCACACCTACGCATCACTCGGGCATGAAGACGATGAGAGAACTCACAGGTTCGTCAGTAGTGTCGCATCCTGGCTGAACTCCGAGCTGGGCGCACGCCAGGTCGAAACGGTCCATGCCTTCACTGGTCCGGGCTTTCTGGGCGAACTGCGAGGGGTATTGCCGGTCCCCCTTCAAGCGCGCGTGCACGAGTACCCGGTCAACCTCGAGCATCTGGCGCCGGGTGATCTGGCCGTTCACGAGGCCGTCATTCAGGCAGTTTCCACTGACATGCAAGTGGACAAGGAAGCTCGGCTGAAAGGCGAGGAGGTGCTCCTCGCAAGGACTCAGGACCGCAGCACCGCCAATCAACTCGCGCTCGAACACGCAGCCATTCGGAGAGCCGTACGAGACCTTCGTAACGAACTCGAGCTTCTCCTGAGTGAGAAGGGGCCTTCCCATCGGGTCGGGAGATTGTCAGGCATGCTCCGCATGTTCAGGCACCACCTGAGCCGCCACTTCGAGCTTGAGGAGAAGGGAGGCTATCTGGAGAAACTCGAAGGCATTAGCCAGGACAGGGAGCAACTGATTGACCTCCTCCTTGCCGAGCATCAAAGCTTCGAAAGAAGCCTCCTTGGATTACTCGATGCTGCGGAGCGGGCCGAGGAAACACAGGCCCGTCTCTCTGACTCGTTCGTCCAGGGACTCCGGGACCTCTTGGACGGAATCCTGCGGCACGAGCACGCCGAGAATGCCCTGGTCGGCGAGCTCGTCGCTCAGCGCCCCCCCAAGAGCCACTGATCAGAAGCCACAGGAAACACTGATGCTCCTGGAAGCACTTGGCGCCGCGAGAGACCTCAGCCGGCTGCATGAGATCGCTTCGGTACTGACCCGCCACGGTCTCGGAGACGCCGTGAGACGCCTCGGGGTGGCCCACGTGCTGGATCGTGCCGGCAAAGCGGTGCACTGGAAGGCGGTTCAAGGTCTGACCAAGGAACCCCAGGTGCACCTTAGAGAGGCGCTTGAGGAGCTCGGACCGACCTTTGTCAAGGTAGGCCAGCTCCTGGCGGGCCGTTCGGACCTGCTTCCACCAGCATGGACCGACGAGCTCTCGCGCTTGCACGAGCGAGTAGCGCCCGTTCCCTATGAAGAGATCCGATCCCAGCTCCTCGAGGATCTGGGCCTGGCGCCAGAGGAGGTCTTCCGTGATTTCAATGCAGAACCGCTTGCCGCAGCATCCATTGCGCAAGTCCACCGCGCCTCACTTCAAGATGGCAAACAGGTCGTCCTGAAGATCCGCCGACCAGGTATTCATGAAGTCGTCGAGGCCGACCTGCGCATCCTCGCCCGCCTGGCCGAGCGCGCCGAGATGCGCGTACCAGAGCTGCGCCGGTTCCGGCCAAAGAGCTTGGTGCGCCATTTTGCTCGATCATTGAGAAATGAGATCGACCTGCGTGTTGAGTCGAGAAACGCTGCAAAGCTCCGGTCGAACTCGCTCGAGCATTCGGGGATCGTCATCCCACGGATACACGACAAATGGACCTGCGAGCGGCTCTGCGTCATGGACTATCTCGACGGCCCCAGCATCGGCCAGTGGATTCGCGACAGGGGGTCGCTAGCCCGTGACCCGACGCAGGTTGCCGTTCTGGGCGCCGAGACCGTTCTACGCACAGTCTTTGTCGACGGCTGCTTCCACGCAGATCCGCATCCCGGAAACCTCATTCTCCTATCCGACGGTCGACTTGGACTCATCGATTTCGGCATGGTGGGTTTCCTGTCCGAATCGCGTCGACTGGAATTCCTCGGTCTGCTCCTGGCTGTGATCTCGCGCGACGTCGAGGGGGTCGTTGCCACGCTTGTTGGCTGGTCCGACGGCAACCAGGACCTCGATCATGACCAGCTTGCGCAGGACTGCGAAGGATTCATCGATCGCTACAACGGCCTGCCTCTCCGAGGTCTCAATGCCTCCGAGCTACTCGGCGACCTGACGGCGATCCTCAGGGAGAACGACCTGTTCCTGCCAAGTGACGTCGCCATGCTGCTCAAGGTGTTTGTCACCCTCGAGAGCGTTGGGCGCCAGCTGGATCCAGACTTCGTGATGGCCGCTCATGTAGAGCCGTTCGCACGAGCCGCCGCCCGCGAGCAGAACTCCACCCTTGCGGCGGTGCGGCGCGGAGCCAAGGAAGTTGGCTCCATTCTGCTGAACCTCCCGCGGGATCTCCGTCAGGCGACCGCCCTCGTACGTCGCGGCCGGATCGGACTCGACGTGGAGGTCAGGCACCTCGACACTCTCGGCGAGCGGCTGGACCGCAGCGCCAATCGCCTGACGATCGGCCTGATTACCGCCGCCTTGATTGTCGGCACGGCGATCTCACTGAGAGCTCCCGGCGGATTCCGGATCGCCGGCCAACCTCTGTTCGGTTTCCTGGGCTTCACGAGCTCGATCGTCGCCGGCTTCTGGCTGCTCTGGTCCATCGTTCGCTCGCGGAGAATCTAGAACAGTCATGAGCAAGACATCGAAGAAGTGGACAATCCGAGTTATGGCCGCCCTTTCCCTGGTCCTCCTGGGCCTGGTCCTGCGCAGAACGGTCTTCGCCCAGGGCCCGGAGCTGGTGCGTACCGCCACGGTCACGCGCGGATCGGTCGAGTCCACGATAACGAACTCTCGAGCCGGCACGGTCGAGGCCCGAACCCGCGCAGGCCTTTCAACCGGAACGGCGGGTATCGTTGTTGCACTGGAGGTTCAACGCGGGGCGCGCGTCAAACGGGGCCAGACGCTTCTCCGGCTGGACGACACCAAGCCACAGAGCGAGCTGCTCTATGCACAGAGACAGCACGAAGTGGCACTCGCGAGAAACGCCAGGGCCTGTGTCACGGCAGATCGCGCAAGCCGAGCATGGGAGCGCAATGAAGCCCTGGCACGCGAGAGCGTGGTCTCCGAAGACCGCCTCGACGCTCTTCGGACTACCTATGACTCGGCTCTCGCTGAATGCGTGGTCGCTGCCGCAGATGTGAAGATGGCAGCCGCCGCCGTCGAGGTGGCGCAAGCGGAGCTCGACAAGACCGTACTGCGGGCTCCTTTCGACGCGATCATCGCGGATGTCTCGATCGAGCTTGGAGAATGGGCCACTCCTTCGGTCCCTCTGATGGCCGCTCCAGACTTGATCGACGCCATCGACCCCTCATCTCTCTACATCAGCGCGCCCATGGACGAAGTGGATGCTCTATTGCTGCACCTCGATCAGCGAGTGCGGGTCACCATCGATTCTCACCCGGACCAGTCGTTCAGGGCTCATATCGTGCGCCTCGCGCCATTCGTCCTCGACGTCGAGCAGCAGAATCGAACGCTCGAGATTGAGGTAGAGCTCGACGACACCAAGCTCTCCAGCACCTTGCTTCCTGGAACATCCGCAGATGTCGAGGTCATCCTCGAGGTACGCAGCGACGTGCTACGAATCCCTACCTACGCCGTCATGGAGGACGACAGGGTCTTCATCGTCCAGGGCGAAGCGCTGGTCGCACGCCAGGTGGAGACAGGCATACGTAACTGGAACTGGACCGAGATCACCGCAGGCCTGGTGCTCGGCGACGAGGTCGTGACAAGCCTCGAGAGGCCAGGCGTTGTCGGTGGTGCTCAGGTGGCTGTAGAGACGGTCGAGGAAGAGCCGTGATCCGGATGCACGACATCTGGCGCACCTACGACGTGGGCGACAGCCAGGTACACGCTCTGGCCGGCGTCGATGAGCATATCCGTGCCGGAGAGCACGTGGCGATCATGGGCCCGTCAGGGTCGGGCAAGTCAACCCTCCTGAACATCATCGGTTGCCTGGATCGCCCCACGCGCGGTTCGTACGAACTGGACGGGCGCGAGATCGCCGGTCTCTCGGAAGCGCAGCTCTCGCGCGTGCGCCGCGAGGTGATCGGTTGCGTCTTTCAGTCGTACCACCTTGTGCCGAGGCTGACGGCCGGACAAAACGTCGAGCTGCCCCTGGTATTCGCCGGAGTTCCACGAGCCGAGCGCGCGCAACGGGTCGCGGAGGCGCTCGATGTTGTCGGACTGTCCGAGCGTGCACGCCACCGCCCCGCCCAGCTCTCCGGCGGCCAGCGCCAGCGAGTCGCGATCGCGCGCGCAATGATCTCAGGCCCGCGGCTGCTGCTCGCAGACGAGCCGACGGGCAATCTCGATCGAGCGGCAGGCGAGGAGATCCTCGCACACCTCGATCAACTCAACGCCCACGGCCTCACATTGATCGTGGTCACCCACGACCCCGAGGTAGCGCGCCGAGCGAAGCGCATCATCGTCCTCGAGGATGGAAAGATCGCTCGCCGCCTCCCCGCCAATGAGCTCGTGAGTGTGGTGGATGCACTCCGAAACCTGGAACGGAGCGTTTGAAGGCTCTCGACCTGCTAGCTGCAGCAGCGGGAGCCCTTCGGGGTCACCGCAAACGCACGGGCTTTAGCCTGCTCGGCATGTCGATCGGTGTGGCCGCGGTCATCGTCCTGAGCGGGCTTGGCGAGGGGGCACGCCGGTACCTGCGCGGACAGTTTGAGTTCATCGGAAGCAACGTCGTTGGTGTCGTTCCAGGAAAGGCGGAAACGAGTGGCGGAATACCAGGAGTCGGCGGAGTACCAAACGACCTGACCATCGCCGATGCCAGGGCCCTGGAGCGAGAGGTCCGGCAGGCCAGACTGGTCGCGCCCGCAACGGTCGGGACCGAAACCATCTCCGCCGGCGAACGCTCGCGACAAATTGTGGTGATCGGATCCACATCCGAGAACTTCGAGATCCGGAAGCTAGAGCTACGGGCCGGACGCTTCCTTCCGAAGGCTCCGTGGGAGCGCGGAACGCGAGTAGTCGTGCTGAGCCACAAGCTCGCGCTCGAATTGTTCCCGGGAGTGAACCCTCTCGGATCGGTCGTCCGGGTCGGTGGGTGGCGCATGCGCGTCATCGGTGTCCTTGCCTCCCAGGGCGTCCGCTTCGGCATGAACCTTGACGAGACAGTCTTCGTGCCAGTGGCAACGGCGCAAGCAATGTTCGACAAGGAGTCACTCTTCCGCATCGCACTGCAGGTCCGACCTGGAGCGGACATCGAGAGAGTCAAGAAGCGCTGCATCGCCATCCTCCGCGAGCGCCACGGTGAGGAGGACTTCACCATCACCACTCCCGATTCGATCCTCGGCTCGCTCGAGTCAATCCTCACGATGCTGACGTTGGGCCTGGCGGGAATTGCCTCGATTTCGATGGCTGTCGCGGGCATTGGAATCATGAATGTGATGCTCGTATCGGTCTCGGAGCGGACCGAGGAGATCGGACTGTCGAAAGCATTGGGTGCCGCGCCGACCCAGGTGCTCGCCCTATTCGTTGCGGAAGCTGCAATGCTCTCCGCACTCGGCGGGCTGCTCGGGCTTGCGATCGGGTACGCCGCACTTCAGACCGCTAGCTGGCTAATACCGGGATTTCCCTTTCACGTTCCGCTGTGGGCGGCGACCTCCGCCATGACCCTCTCGATCGCTGTCGGAACGGCCTTCGGCCTCCTTCCAGCATCCCGCGCGGTGCGCCTGGATCCGACAGCCGCACTCTCCGGAGGCCCGCGGTGAGCCTGGCAGACCAGCTCTCCTTCTGCATTGCCTCGCTTCGCGAGCATCGGCTGCGCACCGGGCTGTCCATATTGGGTATCGCCATTGGCGTATGCGCCGTAATTCTCCTGACATCGATCGGCGAGGGAGCAAGGACCTTCGTCGTGCAGGAGTTCCAGCAGTTCGGGACCAACGTTCTGCAGATTTCTCCCGGGAAGACAGAAACGGTGGGCATCCCTGGCGTCATGGGAGGCACGACTCACAAGCTCACGATCGAGGACGCCATGGCACTTCGGCGCGTCCATGGCGTGGACGGGGTCGTCCCGGCCGTGGTCGGACAGGCACGCGTCACGGCCGACGGGCACGGCCGCAGCGTCTACATCTTTGGCGTGACAAGCGAGGCGCCCGACCTCTGGAGGGTCGGGGTCATCCAAGGCTCTTTTCTCCCCGCTGGCGACCCGACGCGCAGCAGCCCTGTCGCGGTCTTGGGCCCCGGGCTCAAGCGTGAGCTCTTCGGCCACCGGAACGCCATTGGAAGCTGGGTACGCATCAGCGGGTGGCGCCTGCGAGTCATCGGGGTCATGGAGCCAAAGGGACGGATCCTCGGCTTTGACATGGACGACTGCGCCTATGTTCCCGTGGCCACGGCCATGGGAATGTTCAATGTGGACGAGCTGAACGAGATCGATGTCACATTCGCGCACGAGAGCATGACGGTCTCCGTCGTAGAAGGCATCCGTGACGTCCTGCGCGAAAGGCACGCCGGGAACGAGGACTTCACGATTCTGACGCAGGCCGCGATGCTGAGCGTGTTCGACGACGTGCTTCGCATCGTCACATCTGGAGTCGTCGCAATCGCAGCCATATCCCTTCTCGTTGGAGCTGTCGGCATCCTGACCGTGATGTGGATCTCGGTGGGCGAGCGCACCCACGAAGTCGGCCTGATGCGCGCATTAGGCGCGACGGTTACCCACGTACGTCGGCTCTTCCTGCTAGAGGCTGTGGCCCTGGCGAGCGTTGGAGGGACGATCGGGCTTCTTCTGGGACTGGGACTCGCCCAGCTCCTTGGATTGCTCGTTCCCGGATTGCCTGTATCGACGCCTCTGCCCTTCATCGCCCTGGCCCTGCTGGCCAGCTCCGTCACCGGCCTACTCTCAGGTGTCGCCCCCGCCCGCCGCGCGGCGCTGCTCGACCCGATCGAAGCACTACGCGGTGAGTGAGGCCCATGCCGAGCCTTCCGCCCAATGGTGTGCGACACGGTGAATCAGAACCACTTCATGCGGCGCATGACGAGTAACTGCAAGGCCGCCACCACGATCAGCAATCCGCACACGGCGAGAAAGGACCACTCGTTCTCGGCGCCCGGAATGCCTCCTACGTTGGCTCCGAGAAGGCCTGCTATCAGACCGAGGGGAAGAAATATCGCTGCGACGAGCGACAGCATCAACATGCGACGATTCATCGCTTCCGCCTGGCGCCCCGACAGGAGGTCGTGCGTAACGATCGTCCGGTCCCTGAGCTCGTCGAGATCTTCTACGTAACGTGTCACCTGATCCGCATGGAGCTTCACGGTCCTGCTGTGCTCATCGTCGAAGCAGCTGGCCGTGGCTTGAGCGAGCCGGTTCATCGCCTCTCGCTGTGGAGCGAGGTGACGCCGGAGCGCAATCACCTGCCGGCGGACGTCTGCAAGCTCCTCTTGCAGCTCGCTAGGTGTCCCTGTAACCGCCTTCTCTTCGAGCGTGTCGGCGGACTCGCTCAGGTCGTCGAGAGCCGGAACCATGCGCTCGAGAAGGTGCCCCGCGATTACTGTCAGGAGGTCCGCAGAATTCTTCGGACCAGTCCCCGATTGCACGCTTGCGGCCAGGTCCGACACCGCTGTCAATCGGCGGCGGCTCAGACTGATCATGCATTTCGTGTCGATCCAGAGCCGAAGCGCCACCATGTCTTCCGGGTCCGCTCCGGGGTTCAGATTCACTCCCCGAAGGATCACGAGGAGACCGTCCCCAATCGACGTGCAGCGCGGTCGCGTACCGTCGGCCAGGAGCGCGTCGCAGGCCACCTCGTCGAGCCCGGAAAGCTCACGAAGCCACTCCTCAGCAGCCGGCTCCTCAGTGTCGAGGTGGACCCACATGGCGCCTGCCTGGGGTGCCCACTCGTGAACACCGTCCCACGCGATCGGGCTCCCGCCACCCTCGCCATTCAGAATGAAAGCACGGAGCAAGCCTGCAGAATCATGGGTCTCCATGCCCATTGATTACCTCAAGATTGACTGCCAGACCAGCCCACCATCTCGCCCGGTGATAGAAGTGGACTGCAATGCATTCTCCGCCGCTCCCCACGCTGATCTGATGGATAGGAACGCAGATTCCGGTGAGCGGATCAGCCTGCTGGGAACCCTGGCCCTGAATCACTGTCACCGGCCGCGGCCGACCGAGTTATCGGCGAATCTCGGTGCGACCCGGAACGGCCCTAGCGCTGGTTGGTAAACCTGACCTTCTGCCTGTAGCGACCAGTGACAATTGACGCGTAGAGGACCGGGGTGTCGTCGTACCCCTTGAAGTCAATCGTATAGGTCCCCGCTCGTTGCCGTTGATCCACAGGCCGGTCGTAGATGAGTCCCCCCCTGATGTAAACCGTGATCAATACATGGTCGTCTTCGGGGACCGTATAGGAAATGGCGGTGCTCCCGCTGGATGAAATCGCGTCCAGCTTGCATCTGGAATTGTCAAACCCGTCGGACGCGCCGGCGCTGAGTCCCAGGTTGGCCGAATACTTGTAGACCCTGGTGCCCACGGCGTAGATGAGGCTATCGCTCACCCTGATGAACTTGTTGATGTTGTCCGCGTACACGGGGTCGAGCTTGACCAGCTGCCAGCTGTCTCCGCCGTCAGTGGTCTGATAGGTGCTGGCCTCATCCCCTCCGATCCACCCGGTCTGTTCATCCAGGAATCCGATGCCGTTTGCCTCGTATCCCCCGGCAAACTCCCGGTCGGCCCAGGTCTGTCCGCCATCGTAGGTCTGAATCCAGGTGTCACCGTCTACACCGCCCCAGGCCACGCCATATCCGAATGTGGCCGATGCAAATCCAAGCTTCCAGTAGTGATATGCATCGTTGGTGATCTCGGTCGTCCAGCTTGCCCCGCCATCGATCGTATGGAGCAAGGCTGCGTCGCCGCTGGAATTGGATGAAGTGATGTAGCCCTCATCGGGCGTGAAAAAGAGAACGTCGACAAATGCGTTGTAGTCCAGGCTCAGGTCCTGGGAAACCCATGAGGCTCCGCCATCCGTCGAAGAGATGAAGTAAGGACCGCCGGCGTACCGGCCTGCCCCGTGAATCGTGTTCGGTCCAACAGCCTGGAGCCCGCATATTCCATCCGGAAGTGGGCCACTGATATTGGTCACGGGCGCCCAGCTGATTCCACCATCGGTCGTGGCGTAGAGTGGATTCGTGTCCGACAGACCGCCCACCCAGCTTCCCGGGCCGAGATTGCCCACCCAGCCATTCATCTCGTCAGCGAAAGTAATGGTCCGGAAGGCGGCACTCGGCTGGTCCCGCACCTGCGTCCAGCTATCGCCAGCATCCGTCGTCTTGAAGATCTCGCCACTGATGTTGCACAACCATCCGACGTTCTCGTCGATGAAGAACAGGTCATCGTGGTGATAGAAGGGTGCCACCGGTGAATTGGGTAATACCTGCCAGATGCCCTCGCTTCCGAGACGGACCTCCACGTCGTCGATGTACCAGCCGGCAAACTCGAGCCCGGTGCCCTGAATACCCGAGAGGGTCACGTCGTCGAAGTCGACCTCTGCAGAGCCGTCTGCGAATAGACGGATCCCCAGCTGCTGGCCCTCCTGCGGCGGGGTGGGGCCGGTGTCAAAGGTCAGGCTTTCCGCTTTCCACTGACCCAATGCTGGCGCGGTCCCGGCCTGGGTATCGAGTAGCACCCCGCCCGCCCGCAGCTCCATGCGGTAGGTATTGCCAGTCGCGCTTCCGTAGGCGATCGGATTGCCTACTTGAGCGCCCAAAACGTACTGCGTGTTCGCACTCAGCGTCCCACTCAGGTCCTGCCTCAGGCTGCCGCCATCAGCCCAGCCCGCATTGACCCCTTCGGGGGCCCCTCCCGGAAAGCTACTGGAGTCCGGGTTCCAGATTCCACCGACACCAGTGACGCTCCAGCCTGGCCCTCCGCTCGAATTGAAATCCCCGTCTGCAATGGGTGGCAACTCGAAGCCGCTATTCTCGATGCCGCTGGCCAGATTGGTCGCGTCGGTACGAAGCTGAAACTCGATCTTGATAGGCTCGCCGAAAGCGGCCGGAGGCAGCGCCGTCACGTAGTCCTCCCAGCCCGTGGAAACACCTTCGACTGCGGCTTCCAGGACCGCCAGCTCCGTCAAGCTCGAGGCGGCCAGAATCCGGATCGTTCCGAAGTCGAGATCAGCACCACTGGCCTCCAGCTCCTTGAAATGCTTGAACGACAATGTGGCTGCTGTGCCACCGGTCAGGTCGATCGACGGGGTGCGCAGCCAGATGTTCGTATCGATCCCGTAGTTGTCATCAAGATCGGTGCCGACGCAGTTGCTCAGGCTGTTGGCCGCGCTCGGCCCCACGGAATTAGGAGCCCCCAGTTCCCAGGCCGTGTTTCCAGCGTCGAGCGGATACGCCCCGCTCGTCCAGCCCGCGGGCAGGCTCGGGCCGACTACGCCGTCGAAGTCCTCCGACAGCTTGACCGTCGTCGGCTTCCTCGAAGGAGATAGGCTTCGCGCCCCCGGCAGACTGCCCTGCGTAGACGATTGAAGGCCCGAAGTCAGTGGAGCCAGAGCGAGCAGGGCGAGGGCGGATTGCGTGGTTCTCATCTGTGTGTCCTTGGCGTCGTCAATCGACCACGGTGCGAGAGTCGGAGGCGCACACGAGCCGGATTCCAGCCCGCGATTCGTACCATACCATCTTGAATGGAATCCCGATGGCTCGCGGTGCCATTGCACACGAGCATGAAGTGGGAATCCGGGCCGGATTCGCCTCGTGATGGATCGGTGTCGGCTTCGCTTCCTGCGACGCTTCTTGACGGAGGAATGCCGCGCGGCGTGCGACTCCCTATCACTCTCGATCGGCGAGGACCTCGCGCGCGCCTATCTTGACCGTGAGCAAGGATGCTGGCGAGTCGCCCAGGTCGAATTCGGCAAAACTCGGTTCCCCGGGCTTGTCGAACCGGAACACCGCGCCCCCTTGATAGATGAGGCGCATCGCGATCTCCCCGCTGATCTGCAGATAGAGGGAGCCGTCGCGCAGGAAGAGGGTGACATCTGACTCGAGGCCGCGCACTCTGTAGGTTCCGACGACGGCGGCAAGTACCTCCGCCGGGGCGGTCAGTTTATCCGTGATCTCGTCGCCCGGGCGCGGCCCGTAGCCAGGGCGCCATGTGAGCAGCTTGCTGTCAGGGTCCAGACGCAAGCGTTCTGGCCGTGCCGGTGTCTCGATGACGAAACTCTGCGTTCTTTCACGGACCTGCAGCGTCTCGAGAATTTGATCCCCATCGGCAAGCTCGACCTCGACGTCCAGGGCGAGGAGGAATGGAGTCCCCTCCTGCACCTGGGTCAAAGTCAGAGTGAGGCCGCTCCCGTCGGCCCGCGCGAACCAGTCGTGGTCGAAGATCGGCGCCCCGGTGCGGTCCAGCCACTGCGCGAAGAAGGTCTTCAGGTCGTGTTCCGGCGCGGCCTCCACAAAACGCTGCCGCATGTCCGCGACGGTGACTGTCCTGGCCGCGATCACTTCGCGTAGCACGCCGAAGAAGACATCGTCGCCAACAATCTGCCGCAGCATGTGGTAGACCCAGACGCCCTTTGAGTCCGACAGTTCGTGGGTCACGCCGTCGCCCCCCATCTGCGCAAGCGGCTCGTCCCGGCCCAGGCGCAACAGCCGGAAGTAGCCCGATGCGCTCTGGCCCGCGCTGGTACCGCTACGCGAATACCCCAAGAATTCCTGCAGGGCGGCGGGCCCTTCGAGAGACTCGATCGCGATCAACGCGCCGAGTTGCGCGAGCGACTCACCGCACCACTTGCTACCTGGCCCCCTCGACGCAACGGTGTTTCCCCACCAGCCGTGGGCCATCTCGTGCCCCCACAGCGGCAAGTTTCCGTGGTCGTGGTCGAAGGCCCGCGCGTCGGCGATGATGAAAGTCTGCTGGCTGGACGCGTACCACGTCTGGGCCGGCAACAGCGAGGGCCGTTCGACGACGGAATAGGAGGGCGAAGGGAAGGGCCCGAGACGCGCCTCTTGGGCCGCCATTGATTTCGCGATCAGCCGGGCGAGGTGGGACGGGGAGAGAGGCCTGTCCTCCGACTGCATGTAGACGCGCACCTCGCGACCATCGACCCGTTCGGTCACGACCTTGTACGGTCCTGCGGCGAATCCGCGGGCGACGCCCTCGGGTGTCTCCCAGATCTCGACTGTTTCCGAGGCTGTCTGGCTGCGCTCCTGGAGCGTGCCATCGACGATGCCGATCCACGTCGGGGGGAGGTGCAAGCGTGTGCGCCCCGGCACCTTGGCTATTTCTGCGGTGAAACTGACTGGCGCAGTGGGGTCCCCCTGGGTGAAGGGAAGCCAGGCCGATGCCCAGGACGCGATCGCCATCTGCTCGTGGACGATCAAATGCGAAGCCAGTCCTACCGACGCCGCTCGGAGACGCACGTCGACCTCGTCGCCACGACTCTTGCCCTTCTCGAAGCGGATGTTGGCCATATCCGTCTTGTCGTTCGGAAGCCCGCCCCAATCGGCCTCGGCGCCGTCGCACTCGACCTCGGTGAAGCGCAAGACCGGGTCGCCCTCGACATTGCGCCTGACGTTGAGGTAGAGGGTCGGTCCACTGGAGCGCTCGGTGTGGTCGAGCCGCAGGTGCACTCTCCCTTCGTACTCCAGGCGCTGCTCGTCCGGTTGGACGTGGACGTCGAGATCGATGCGGGTCACCGTCCATCCAGCGCCCGCCGACTGACCGATGGCCGGTCCACCGAGGCCGCAGGAAACCAAGGCGTAGAAGACCAGGCTCTCGAGGTTCATGTTCGGGCGCTCCCCTTAATTTCGAAGACAGCCGCCGCCGCGCGCCTCGGGCGACCTCATTTGTGCGCCTGTCGAGGTCTTGCCCTTGGCCGCCATGGGCCAGGGGCAAGGTTCCCGCGGCAGGCGTCGTCTCATTTGCTCTTTCGGTCAGACTCGGGAACACGTTCCCAACTGTGCTCATTGGTCGCGACCCACTCTCCAGCCGCGTCCAGGGCAAAGGCCGTCGTGAGATGCTCGTCATCGCTCAAGATGACATTCTCCCCACGGTTGGGCTTTGTCTGGCCATCAGGGCCAATCGAGTCCGTGAGGGTGACAAACGTCTGCGCATCACTGAAGTGGGTCGTGCCCATCCGGATGGCGCCTCCGGGGCTCACTTCGAGATACTGGACTTCACGACGCCCGGGGTGCCAGTACCAGTAGCTCTTCGAGTGGGGCCGAACGTCATCGCCGTAGTGAAACACGACAGTCAACTCCAGGACGTGACTCTGTGCCGCGAGTTCAAACCAGAGTCCCACCGCATCAGGTCCGCCGCTACCCGGCGAGCCGCTGGACGAATAGGGCGCTATCCACTGTCCCGTGCCACGGGTGAGGTATATGGCCATGGTTCTGATCACGTCCAGCCCCTTTGGCGTGTCATCCTTCCGCACCGGAGCTGCTGCCAGAAAGGCGCCGATGGACATGCATGCCAGCAAGGTAAGCATGGTCCTCGACGATGTCCGCCGGCGCCGACCGGAGGGAGCGAGGTTCGGGGGTGTAAGGATTGAGTTCATAGGTGCCCGTAGCCGTTGGTATTGGTGGTTTCAGGGGATGTGGAGTGACCGGCACTCGACGGGATAGACTCGCTCGAGCGGCTGTGCTCCTGACGAGGGCTGGAGAATGGTCGTCGAAGCGATGGGTCTCAATGGGCTCGACCTGAAGCCTCCCGCAATTCGCCCGCAAGTGGCCGTATCGGGGCCTGGCACCCAGCTGGAGCGCTCTGATTCGTGGACAAGGCCTGCCCCTATCCGAATCTCCAGGCGACACTTGGAGTTTGAAGATGGTCCTTCGCATGGAATTGCAACCACCCCGGGACCATCAACTATGCTGGCTCACTGGAGGACAAGCCCGTGTCTGAGGATTTCAATACAGCCAGAGGCGTCCAGATCGGCCAGCACCGCGTCGATCTCGAGACCTGGGAAGTGTCTGGACACGAAGAGCACTCGCGGCTCCCTGAAAAACCATTCCGAGTGCTCGAGGCCCTGCTCGAGCGACGAGGACAGGTCGTGACCCGAGCGGAGCTCCAGCAGCGACTGTGGCCGAGCGGAACAGTCGTCGATTTCGACAACAATCTAAATAGCGCGGTAGCGACGCTGCGCACGACGTTCGGTGATTCGGCGAAGGCACCGAGGATCATCGAGACACTGCCGCGTCTCGGCTATCGGCTGGTCGGCGAGGTCTGCTATGACGTACCGGACCAGGCGCTTGCAGCCCAGGGCGGCCCCGCTGACGTTCTCGACCCTTCCGTCAACGGAACCGAGCGGCACACGCGGCCGCTCCTGACAACCGCCGCTGCCGGCTTCGCCATCGCTGTCATCCTCACGGCTGTGACCCTGCTCATGGCTTTCAACAAGAGCGCGCAGATGCCCGGCGCTGCAGTCGCGGAGGCGGGTCCATCGTCCAGGATCGAGATGCCAGACAACCCGTCGGCTCTCGCGTCCTGGCAGCGCGGCCTGTACCTGCAGGCTCAGGGATCGGACTCAGACCACGCGCTCGCCGCGGAGGCCTACCGCGAGACCTTGTGGCTTGCGCCAGACTTCGCACCCGCCCACACGAAGCTGTCAGAAACGCTTGCAGGAATGAGCTTCGCGGGAGCCCTGGACCTGCGCGAAGGACTGGGCCAGGCACGCGATTCGGCCACTCGCGCACTCTCGCTGGACCCGTCCTCGGCCTCTGCCCTGCGCGTCCGTTCGCTGGCCAACCTACACCTCGATTGGGATTTTCCAGCCGCAGGACGGGATCTGGAGTCGGCGCTCCGGATCGATCCGCTGGATGCCAAGATCCACCTGGCCGCAGCCACATTCTTCATGGCCCTCGGCGCAAATGACGTGGCCGTTGTCGCGGCCAAGCGGGCCGTGGAGCTCGATCCCGCGTCTTCCCTGCTCAAGGCGGACCTCGGCTACTTTCTGGTCGCGGCCGGCCGATACACGGAAGCGATCAACGCGTGTGACGAACTTCTGCAAGTCGAACCTGATTCTGTACAGGCCCTCCTGTTTCGCTCGATTGCTTCCAACAAGCTGGGCCATTCTCGAGCGTCCCTCACCGGAGCGCTGAAGATCATGGAACTTGGAGGTGTCGCTTCGGCTGAGCTCGAGCGACTCGAACAGGGGGACACCGAGTCAGCCTTGGTCGCGTTTCGGAAGTGGGAGCTCGCGCACTTTCAATCCGGTAAGGCCCGGTCGCTCTTTCACGTGGCAGTGCGACACGCCTGGCTGAATCAGCGAGCAGAGGCCCTGTCACTTCTCGAGCGATCACTCGAGCAACGCGAGCCCTGGCTCTTGTATCTCAATGGCTACTCTCAGTTCGATAGCTTGCGGCAAGACCCCCGCCTGGCGAGGATCCTGGAGAGCGTCCGGGGCCATTCCTTGCGCCAGGACGACGTTGACGAACTGGTGACGTCCGTCGAAAAGCTCCTCTGAAGAGATACGGCGTCACACGCCATCCGACGTTCCGACATCCATCGGGACGATTGACCAGAATTCAGACATGAAGCTCTCAGCCCTCCTCCCGATCGCCGTCGCGGCTTGTCTCCCGCTCTTCGCGTCCGCCACGACTGCGTCCGCCCCGAACGCACGCTCGGTGCAAGACGACGACTTGCGAGCATTCAGCGGCCGTTGGCTCTACATCGAGGACCGCACCGAGGGCCGCCCCACCGAGGAGCAAGGCCCCCCCATGATGGTGACCTTCGGGCTGCGCATCGAGGAGGACCGGGTCGTCCTGGAGCGCGCCAGAAGCGAAGAGCCCTTCCCCATCGACGGCTCAACCATCGAGACCGCAGCGACCGGGGAGAGGACCAAGCGCTTCCGCGGGAGCTGGGAGGACGGAATGCTCCTGTACGAGCAGGACTACTTGCACGAGTCGGATAACAAGGTCACCGGGCTGCTCCGGAGGGAATTCCGGATCACGCCCGAAGGACTGCAGGTGCACGTCATCGTCGAAGACTACGGGATGGACTCGTACGCCCTCTACGGTCACCCCGAAGACATCCCCCTGCCGGAGCCGGCCCAGGCCACGATGGTCGACATGGCCTGGCTGGCCGGCGCGTGGACCGGGACGCGCGGCCAGTCGTCGATCGAGGAGCGCTGGAGCCCGCCCTCGGGCGGCGCGATGCTCGGCGTATCGCGCACGGTCAAGGACGGCAAGATGCGCTCCTTCGAGTACCTGCGCGTCGTCGAGAAGGACGGCGGACTCGTCTACGTCGCGCAGCCGGGGGGCAAGTCGGCGACCGAGTTCGTGCTCACCCTGCTGGAGGGCCCGCTCGCCGTCTTCCAGAACCCCCGCCACGACTACCCGCAGCAGATCGTGTACGAACTCTCGGACGAGGGCGCCCTGAGCGCCACGATCGGCTTCATCAACGGCGGGCTGGGCACACGCTTCGACTTCGAGCGCGAGTAGCCTTACCGAACCAGGTTCAAAGTCACACACCTGGCAGGGAAGACCTCGAAGAACGCCGCGACCGTCCGGCCAGGTGTGTGACTTTGAACCTGGTTCGGTATGGTCACGGCACCGCTCCGGGAGCCGGAGCGAACGAAACGCAATCAAACTCGCTGACCACACATTGGACGATCCCCTCCAGAGACGACGGAGCCTTACGAATCCAGTTGCAGGAAACAGTTGACGGAACAGCAATGCAAACAGACTTCTCGCTCGAAAGATCCGAACCTGACGATCAGCACGACTCGGAAGCCAATCCGCCGAGCTCGCTCGCGCTCGCGGACGCAATAAACACGAGGTGCCCACGGTCAGGCAAGCCGATCGTTGCCAGCTCGCTGGCTATCTACCGCGGCTATACCGTCGGGTTCTGCAACCAACACTGCCGAGATGATTTTGCGGCAAACATCGAGCAGCGGCCAAACGACCGCAAGTTCTTTGACGACGCCATTTCAAAGCAGGGTAGAGACTGACGCCCTACAGGTGTCCGCCAGGCGTGCCAAGCAACGGCACTTTCAACGCGGGGCATCGCATCGCACAAGGCCCCTATCCGGCGTCAGCCAACAAGATGGAACCAAGCGCTGCAGATTGCCTGCCTGTATCGTCGACTCAAGCGGCCTCGACCTTCCCCTTCAGACACGCGAGGCCCCGGGCGCAGTTCTTGCCGACCATGCCGGCCATTATCGGCCTCATCAGGCCGCGCACCACCGGCGGCATCATGCTCGCGAGGTCGCCGTCCATCGACCAGGTGACCTCGGTGCCGTCCTCGGCTCGGGCGTAGCGGATGGAGGCCTTCGCCGGCGCACGCTTACCCTTCATGATGAAGGTCAGGTCGTAGGCGATGCCGGTGTCCTCGTCGCACTCGGTGAATTCGACCTCGCCGTCGCCTGCCTTGGATGACCTCCACGACTGTTTCGCGCCGACGCCGGTAGTCTTGTCACCAACCGAGGTGATGATGCTCGGGTCCTCCTGTTCCCACGGCATCCACTCGGGCCACTTCTCGAGGTGACCGACGAAAGCGTGCACCGCGGCTGGTGGCGCGGCGATCGAATTCTTCTTGACGACGGAGTACTGGCTCGGGATCACGAGGCCTGCGATGACGAGGACCGCGATCAGACCAAGGACGATGTACAGGTAGATCATGGGGCGCTCCTGGGTGCGGGGTCGCATCATATGAGACCGAGTTGCACCATTTCTACCCGCCTGCCCGTATCCCCAGCCATCCCCACGAGTCATGAAGCAAGACTCCCATGGCTCGACGCCCTCGACAGGACCTTCTCGGTTCTTGGCACGACGTCATCAACCGCGGACTCGCCAATCGCCCGCTTTTCGAGAACCGGGAGGACATCCAGCTCGTTCTCTCGCGGCTGGCCCGTGAAGTTCGTCGGGAGCGGATCTCCCTCGCGATCGCGTCAGCGCTCTCTTCGAGCCAACGCCGCCTCAGAGTGCATCACAGTTTGGCCGAGGAGGACTCGGCCCATGCCCGGAGAGCCGGAGAGATTGGAGCCGCCGCCCTCGCGGCCTTCCACCCAGCCTTCGAAACCGCCGATGCGAGCGGGTAGAAATGGTGCGACTCGGTACGGTCAGTCTTCCGATTTGTGTCCCTGGTAGAGCTTCACCGCGATCAGGCCGAGCACGATCTCCAGTATCGCATACACGATGAGCAGCCAGTGCGGCAGGCCGTCCAGGATGAAGCTCAGTATGCGTCCGCCGGCTAGCCCGAGCATGAATACGGCACAACCCGCGAGGGCCGGCCGCGCCATGGACCTCTGGTATGCCCCCCAAAGCCAGAAGCCGACCATGCCGAGGTAGAGCCCCATCACCGCACGCATGATGTGAGTGAGATTTGTCGTATCTACCGTGATGCCAAAGAGGGCATCCAGGGTGACCGATGGCCTGGCTCCATAGCCCAGGGCGATCGGCACCAAGCCGACTGAGCAGAAGATCAGAAAGGCGCGGGTCTTTTGACTTTCACTCATCTCTGGGTACTTCCTGCTGAGGGGAATGCGACGCCAAGAAACTCCTGATCGCCATCACGACTCGCACTCTCGCATCACAAGGCGCCCCACGGGCTCCAGTCGTCGGCCACCGGAATGATTCCCTTTTCTTCGGCGTAGCGGTCGTAGATGCCGATCATCTTCTGGAGTCGCTCGGGCTGCTCGGTCTCGAGGGGACGAGTCTCGCCCGGGTCCTTCTTGATGTCGTAGAGGTGCCACTCTCCGTCGCCGTACATGCCGGGGCGCATGCGGATCGCCTTGTAGTCCCCGGCCATCACGTACGTATTCCCGAACAGCTCGAAGGCAACCCACTCCTCTTCGGTCCGCGGACGCGACTCCTCGCCCGCGAGGAAGGGGCGAAGGGAGACGCCGGACGGCGGGGTGAGCTCGCGCCCCTTGAACTCGGTCTGCGGGTGATCGACGCCGGCATAGTCGAGAATGGTCATCGGCAGCTCCTTGACGAAGGCGTACTCGTTGGTCATCTCTCCCGATCGTGTGAAGGCCTCGTTTTTCGGTGGTATGACGATCAGCGGCACGCGGATGCCGCCCTCGCCGATGAACCACTTCCACCACTGCAGGCTGCCGTTGGCCGCGCCAGCCCAGTCCGTGTCGATGAAGCCGAAGGTGTTTCCCTGGCCGATGTCGTCGAACTCCTGGCTGTATGCGGAGCGCAAGAACTGACTGAATTCGGGGCCGGGGTTAAGGTCTCCGCGAACTCCAGTGCCTTCGGGACCATTGTCCGTCGTGTAGATAACCAGGGTGTTGTCGAGTTCGCCGCTCTCCTCGAGGTGGTCGAGTATTCGGCCGATGTGGTAGTCCTGCGACTCCATCATGGCCGAGTAGGCTGCCATCCACCGTGCCTGACGGCGCTTATCTTCGTCGTCCAATTCCGCCCAGGCGCCCAGCAGCGGATTCGATTCACGTTCTGGCTGGGGCGCGCCCTGCGGAATCAGTCCCAGCTTTTTCTGTGACTCGAAACGGGCGCGATACACGCCTTCGTAGCCAAGCTCGAGGTAGTGGTCGTAATACTTGTCGATCAGGTCGGCGGGTGCCTGAATCGGTGCGTGTGCCGTGGTGTAGGCCACGTAAGCAAAGAAGGGCTTGCCGCTGTCCTTGTCCTCTTCGATGAATTCCAGCAGCTTGGAGGTCCAGAGTTCGTCTGAAAAGACCCCATCCGGGCGGGTTACGCTCTCGCCATCTTCGTAGTAAGGCTCCTGCGGGATTCCTCCTCGCTGGAGGACCGCCTGGACTTCGGGATCGTTGATATTGAAGTGAAAGGCGCCCTGGTTCCAGTGGTTCGCTGCGCCGGTGTAGAGCCCGTAGCTGCGATCGAAGCCCCACTTGTGCGGTCCCTCGCCTCCGTGGCCAGATCCACCCAGGTGCCACTTGCCCACCGTGTACGTGCGATAGCCGGCGTCCTGGAGGAGCTCGGCGACCGTCGCCGTGTTGCGCGTGAGATGCGCCTCGTAGCCCGGCTTACCCTCGGAAGGCGGATAGACGGTGTAGTCGAAGGCGGCCAATCCGATCTCGATCGGGTCGTTTCCGGTCAGGAGCATGGAGCGCGTCACCGAGCAGACCGGCGACACGTGGAAGTTCGTGAAGAACATGCCTTGCTCCGACAGACCGTCGAGGTTGGGGGTACGCGTCACCGAGCCGCTGATTCCGAGATCGCCGAAGCCAATGTCGTCGCCGACGATCAGCAGGATGTTGGGTCTCGCCGAGCCTTCCGCGTCGGACGGTGACACGGCGTTGCACGCCGCTGCGAAGGCGATACAGGTCAAGGGAAGGAGCAGGGAGTTTCTCATCGGGCGTTTCCTGTTCGAGGTTTCATCTAATAATTCCCGTTCCCGAGCAACCGTGTCGTTGAGAGCCAATCGCCCTGAGGAGGAGTACGCCAGGACCTTGCGCTGATCGTCGACCGGACCTGGACATCGATCCGGACGCAGCCTCGAGCCGCCTAGGCTAATTGGTCAACACCCTACCAAAGGCGCCGTTACCGAACCAGGTATGTCGCCGCACACCCTTGGTAGCTGCCTGGATGATCGAGCGCCGCAAACTTGTCGGTCGAGGCGCCCAAGTCTCGAAAGGCGGGCGAATCGGGGTGCCGCGATCGACCACGTGATGCCAGCTTCCAGCGCTGGGAGGGCCTGACTCGAATCCCTGGGTAGTGGGCGTTCAGCGCGCCAGACGGAGCCCGGCGAACATCCAGCGCTGGTGCGGATAGTAGAAGTTTCGATAGGTCGGCCGTAGGTGCTGCCGCGGGGTGACGCAGCATCCTCCGCGCAAGACCATCTGGTTCACCATGAACTTGCCGTTGTACTCGGCGAGCTCGCCCTCGAATGGCCGGTACCCTGGGTACGGCACGTAGGGGCTGGCCGTCCACTCCCACACGTCACCGAGGAGTTGACCGAGCTTCCCGTCCGCGGGAGCGGCACGCAGGGGGGCCGGGTGATAGTCCCCGTCCTCGAGGAAAGTCCCCGCGGCGGAGGCCTCCCGCGCGGCGTGCTCCCACTCCTGCTCCGTGGGTAGACGGTACCCGGACCATGTCGCGTAGGCGTCCGCTTCGTAGTAGCTCACGTGAGAAACGGGCTCGCTCGGATCCACGTCCCGTAGCCCCCCGAGGGTCATCATGCGCCAGCGCGTCGCGTCCCCTTCCCAGTAGAGCGGCGCCCGCCAGCCCTCCCGCTGAACGAGGTCCCACCCCTCGGCCAACCACAGCTCGGGCCGCCGGTAGCCGTCATCGGCCATGAAGGTCCGATACTCGCCGTTGGTGACTGGACGCGGGGCGAGCTCGAACGGAGCGAGGAGGACGGCGTGGCGCGGTCGCTCGTTGTCGAAGGCGAAGCCTCCCGCCGAGGCGCCCACCTCGACCCGCCCGCCCTCGAAGGCCCCCCACTTCAGCGGAGGCACAGGTCGGAAGGAGGCACGGGGCCGGTCCAGGTACGCCGGTCGGAGCGGATTGCGCGCGAGGACCAGCTTGAGGTCCATGAGCAGGAGCTCCTGGTGCTGCTGCTCATGGTGGAGGCCAATCGTGACCGTCGGCGCCACCTCCTCGACGAGCGCGTTCGACGCCGTCTCGAGGAGCTCGATCAGCGCCTCGTCCACGTGTCGTCGATACTCGAGAATGTCGCGCACGGTCGGTCGCGACAGCAAGCCGCGACGCTCCCGGGGATACGGATCGCCGAGAGACTCGTAGTAGGAGTTGAACAGCGCGTGATAGCGATCGTCGAATACCACGTACGGCGTGCCACTTCGCACCAGCACCATTTGCTCGAAGAACCACGTGGTGTGCGCCAGGTGCCACTTCGTCGGACTGGCCTCTGGCATGGCCTGGACGACCATGTCCTCGGGCTCGAGCGGCTCGACCAACGACTCCGTGGCGAATCGTACGCGCCAGTATTCGCGCAGCAGCTCCCCCCGGTTATCGGCGGCGGTAAATATTCTCGTCATGACTGTCCCATTTGCGGTTGCGCGGCGGAGATCTGACCGAGGGCGCGCAGAGCACGGCGCTCCTCAGCGTACGCCGCATCGTCGATCGGAACACAGCGCTCGAGACCGAGCTCGCGCATCCGGGCGCTGTCTCGATGCACCGTGCCCAGGTCGAGCATTGCATCGGCGATGCGCGCGGGCCAGGTCGCACCGAGCTCGCTGCGCACGACGACCGGCTGGACGGGGAACGGCCCCCACGAATCCAGCACGCGCAGCCGCTCGCCAAGATCCGGACGTTCGCGCCGCGCCCGTGCGAGCACGGTGGAGTCGATCGACGCGCCGTCGACCTCACCGTCCAGGATTGCATCGATCGACGCCGCGTGAGATCCAGTTTGCACGCGGCGTCCGAAGTAGTCCGCTGCGCAGCCGATCTCCGCGAGCTTCTGTAGCGCAGCGAAGTGCCCAGAGAGCGAGCAGTCGTCATTGTAGCCCCAGGTGGAGCCGGCCAGGTCTCCGAACTCCCGAGCGGGGTGCTCCGAGCGCACCACGACGTCCGAGAAGTACACCGGCTCGCCCGCCGCGCGCTCGTCGCCGAAGACGAAGCCCGCCGGCACCAGCTCGATCGAAGGTCGCCGCTGCTCGCGCAGGTAGAGATACGACGGCGAGCAGAGGAAGCCGATGTCCGCAAGTCCCTCGGCGAACGGATCGAGCTCGCCGTGCATGGGTCCGGAAGTACGACTCTCGCAGTGGAGCTCGATCTCACGGCCCAGAGCTCGCGCGAGATGATCGGTCACGAGCTGGAACAGCTCGAGGGGAATGCCAGGGGCGAGATACGTCACGGCACGCAGGCCAGGTCCGCCCCGGCGGGGGGACTCGGCCAGTGTTCCGTGACAATTCCGACTGCGAACCATGTTCCGATCCTCGATGCGGCGCCGCGCACCCAACCCGACCCTCCGACCTCTGAATCCCCATCGAGGCGCGTTGCGATGTGAACTGGCAGTCCTAACCCGTGGTTGGATGTGAACGTCATCCAGAGTAGCGGCGGGCTGCGAAGCGATCAACCGAACGCATCCGAACCCATCGGAGAGCGTCGAGACGCAAGGGGGACGCAACTGACCCATTGCAACAGTCAGAACCAATACGGTGTCGTCTGTGAGAAGGCCCCTTCAGTCAAGGGGTGATTTGAATTGTTGCAAGCGGGTAGAAATGGTGCGGCTCGGTATTCGGTCAACGATCTATGATGAGGTGCATGGTGCCGGCCGCCACTCGCGCAGAGACAATCCATGGAGCGACACTCGCTCTCTTCCTGGGAACGCCCCTGGCTTTCTCTCAGGGCGATAGCGTCGCTCCGTCCACCACCTTCGATCGGGTCGTCAATCTCGAGCTCTTCGAGGATGATCCCGCGCTGGTCGAAGGGCAGGGACCGACCCAGGTCTTCGAGTACGAGGTGGAGTTCACGGGTACGCTGCAGGTCTGGACGGCATCGCGGCTCGACCTGTTCCTGCAGGTCGACGATGTCTACGAGGCGCAAAAGATCGCGCAGGACGCGGACTCAGGCGGCGGCGATACGCCGTACCTGCTTCTGGACGCCACCGAGGGTGACCACCTGGCCGTGCTCGTCGCAGGAAAGCCCGGCTTCGGCGGTGAGTTCACGCTGCACCTGATGGCGACGCCCGAGACCGAGGCCACACTTGCGGCAGCCGCGATGGCACGCGAGGCGATCGAGGAGGCGGGCCGCCTCTTCGTGGAGGGAGATCGCGGCGCAGCGCGTGATATTGTCAGCGCGGTCGTGGCCGAGGTGATCGAGACCCCCGGCTCCCTCGACAGCCGTGAGGTGACTCGCGCATTGATGGATCTGGGGACCGTGGCCTTGCAGCAGCTCGGTCTGCTCGAGGTTGCGCGCGACGCCATGGCGCAGGCCCTGCGGCACCGCAGGCGTACGCTCCCGCCCGGCAAACGCACGCTGGTCATCACGGTCGAGAGCTTGGCCGCGGTGCTGTTCGAGATGCGCGACATCACCGGGGCCCGGGCCTTGCAGGAAGAGGCACTGGTCGCCTACCGGCGGTACCTGCCCGAGGGTCACCGGGACGTGATCCGGGCACGGGGCAATCTGGCGGCTTCGCTGAACTCGGTCGGAGACTACGTTGCGGCAGCGGAGCAGCAGACTTCGGTCGTCGAGCACTACGAGCGCACGCTAGCATCGGATGATCTAACGCTCCTCATGGCGCGCGAGAACCTGGCCACCATGCTCAGTGACCTGGGCGATCTGGATGCCAGCCTCGCGATCATGGAGGAAGTGCTGGCGGTCTACGAGGCAACGCTCTCCGAGGACGACGACGACCTGATCGAGGCGCGCGACAACATGGCCGTGACCCTGGGGGAGATGGGCCACCTGGATCGAGCTCGCGAGCTGTACGAATCGGTCCTGGCGGCGTATGAGCGAATCCTGCCGGCCGATCACCCTTCGACCCTGCGTGCTCGTGCCAACCTCGCTTCGTCGCTGCGGGCCTTCGGGGACCTGGATCGCGCGCGCGCCCTGGGCGAGTCGGTGCTGGCCTCTTACGAGGGCATGCTGCCGGATGACCACGACGAGGTGCTGCGCGTTCGGGAAAACCTGGGGGGCGTCATGAGCGATCTGGGCGACTACGCTGCGGCTCGCGCCCTGATCGAGTCGGTGCTGACGGTACGCGAGAAGACGCTCCCGGAGGATCACGAGATGCTCACCCAAGCCCGTGAAAACATGGCTGCGGCCATGTTCAACATGGGCGACTTCGAAGGAGCCCGCCCCCTGCGCGAGCTCGCCCTGGCCTCACTGGAACGGACGCTGCCGGCGGAGCACTGGCACGTCCAGCTGGCGCGCAACGCGCTGGCCAGCTCCCTGTTCGAAAGCGGCGACCTGGATGGCGCCATGACGCTGCAACGAGCGGTGCTCGAAGTGCGGGAGCGCATACTGCCGGCGGGCCATCCCGACATCACCTTCGTTCGCCAGAACCTGGCGGTTGTCCTGCACGAGAAAGGTGAGGTCGAGGAAGCTCTGTCACTGATGCGGGGGGCGCTCGAGTGGAATCGAACCCATTCACCGGAGGGACACAAGCTCCTCCAGGAGGCTCGCAAGAACACGATCTCCATGCTCTACGAAGCGGGTGAGGTCGACGAGGCGCGCACTCTCCTCGCGGAACTGGCCGAGGGAATCCGCTCCCGGGCCGTCACATTGTTCACCCTCGCGCCGCGCGAGGCCTGGTCGGTCCTGGCGGCCGAGGCGATCGAGCTCGGCGGCATCCTCAGCTTCGAGGGTCGCAGCGACGAGCTCGTGCGCAAGGGCTTCGAGCTGGTCGAAACCCTGCGTATGGTGCCCGGCGAGGCGGCGCGTTCGTTCGCCCGCTTCTCGGACGACACGGAGCTGGCTCCGATCCTCGCCGAGGCCGCGGCGGCTCGACGGGCGCTCAACGACCTGGTGGTCGGCGGCGCCGGCCCGGCAGCCACCGAGGGCGAGCTGACGAACGAGCTGCGACAGCTGACCTACGAGCGCGACCGTCTCGAGCGCCGGGCGGCACAGCTCCTGGCGGAACGCGGTGTGGTCACCGAGCCTCTGGCCGCGGACCGCCTGGCCACCGTCCTGGAGCCCACCGATCTGGCCGTCGGCTTCCGGCGCTACCGGCCGTGGACACCAGACGAGTCCGGCCGGCTAGCCCAGGACTCGGCCCGCATGGCCGCGTTTGTTCTCACCTCCGACGGCTCCCTGGTACAGCTGGACCTGGGCCTTGCATCGGAATTCGAGGAAATGGTCACGGCCTGGCGCACGGCAATAAGCGCACCACTCCTGCGGGGTCTCGGACTCCATGCGGAAGGACTGGACGAGCTCGAGTTGGGACGCGAACTGCGGAAGCGACTCGTCGACCCTATCCTGGCCGCCGGCGGCGAGGGCATAGAGCGCCTATTCGTCTGCGCCGACGACATGGTTTTCCTGCTGCCACTCGATGCGCTCTCCGTCAGCCACACCGGCGAGGTCACAAAGGGAGACGCACCTCGACTGGGGGATACGGTCACTATCGTCAACGAGGTCTCCTTCGCCCGCCTGCTCGCTCCCACATCCTCCGTGACGGCCGACGCCACTCTCCTGGCGCTCGGGGGCGTCGACTACGACGCGCGGGGATCGGCGGCCCTCGACCTGATGGCCATGGCGGCTCCAGTCGAAGAGCGGCCGTACCGGGCAAGCGGCATGAGCACGACAACTCGCAGCGCACTACCGGCCCACTTCCAGAAGCTGCTCCAAAGCCAGTTCGAGGTCGAGGCGACTGCGGCTCTGTTCGAGGAGGCCTTCGGCAGCGAGCCGACTCTCTTGACTCGCGCCAAGACGACCAAGCAAGCCTTGTTCGACGCGGCGCCGCGGATGCGGTACTTGCACCTGGCCACCCACGGCTGGTTCGCGTCTGAGACAGTGCACCCGATCGGCGACCGCGGCGATGAAAAGGCACCGGTGACCAACCTGGGAATCTCCGAGCACATCCGCGGCCTGGCACCGATGACGCTGTGTGGTCTGGCTCTCGCCGGCGCCAATCGAGGCCTCGACTCGTTCGGAAGGGTCACGGGCATCCTCACCGCCGAGGAGCTTTGCTCGCTGGACCTCTCCCAATGCGAGCTGGCCGTCCTTTCTGCCTGCGAAACAAATGTCGGCATCCGCCGCGCGGGCCAGGGAATCCAATCCCTTCAGGCCGCGCTCTACGCCGCCGGCGCCCGCACGTCGATCACCTCCCTCTGGAAGGTCGACGACGCCGCCACCCGCCGCCTCTTCGAGGCCTTCTACACGAACCTCTGGATCGAGCGGATGCCCAAGGCCGAGTCGCTCTGGGCCGCCAAAAAGACCATGCGCGACGAGGGACACCCCCCCGCCAACTGGGCCGGCTGGGTTCTCACCGGAGAACCTTGATACCGAGTCGCACCATTTCTACCCGCTTGCCTGCAACCCTAGTCGTCCAAACCAGTCATGAAGCAAGACGCCCATGGCTCGACGCCCTCGACAAGACCATCCGGGTTCCTGGCACCACGTCATCAACCGCGGACTCGCCAAACGCCCGCTCTTCGAGAACCGGGAGGACATCCGGTTCTTTCTCTCGCGGCTGGCCCGTGAAGTTCGCCGGGAGCGGATCGAGGTGCATGCCTGGTGCGTGCTGACGACTCATTTTCACTTGCTCGTCCGCAGCCCGCGGGGCGAACTCTCCGAGGCGCTGCGCCGCTCGCAGAACGAGTATTCGCGCTTCTTCAATCGCAGGCACAAGCGCGACGGGACGCTCATTCGCGGACGGTTCTTCTCCAAGCCCGTAACATCGCTGACCTACCGTCGCACGCTCGTGCGCTACATCGACAACAATGCCGTCCATGCGGGATTGGCGAGCACACCCTGGTCCTACCGCTGGTGCAGCGCCGCCCAGTACGTGTTCGGGAGCGGACCGCCGTGGCTCGATCGGTCCTGGGTCGAGGGGGAGGCGAACCCGGAGCGAGAGGGTCCTTTCCGCGGCGAAGACTACATCCGCACCGTCGGTGGGCCTTTCGAGGAAGCGACCCGCCGTCTCGTCGAGAGCAGAATTTCCTCCACGCGGCTGGCCCAGGATGACCTGGACGACCTGGTGGGGAGCGCCCCGGCTCGCGTGCGCGCATGGATGAAGCGCAAGGCGATGCTCGCGGATGGTGGGCGAATTGGACTCCCCGTGTGCGATACGAAGTCGATTCAGCACGCAGTCCAAAGGGCACGGAACGATTCAGGACCGTGGGAAGTGTCTCCCAACGGGCTCGAGCGGTGCGCCTATGGGCTCGTCGAGGTCGGCCTGCTCCGCACGATGGCCTGCCTGACGTGGGAGCGGATCTCCCTTGCGATCGGTTCACCGCTTTCTTCGAGCCAACGTCGCCTCAGGGTGCATCACAGCTTGCTCGAGGAGGACCCGGACTATGCCCGGAAGGCCGGCGAGATTGGAGCCGCCGCCCTCGCGGCCTGCCACCCAGCCTTCGAATCCGCCCATGCAAGCGGGTAGAAATGGTGCGACTCAGTATTTCACGATCAGGTCGCCGAAGGCGTCGCCCTCGAAGACGCGCTCAGCCGTGAGGCACTCGAACAGCACGCAGCCAAAGGCCCAGACATCTTTGCGCCGATCGACGGGCTTGCCGCGCGCTTGCTCCGGGCTCATGTACGTCGGCGTGCCCAGGATCATGCCCTCGGAGGTCACGAGGAAGCTGTCCGACTGAGCGCTCGAAGAGCCGCGCTTCGAAGCTCTGGGCCCGATCGGTTTGGCGAGCCCGAAGTCCAGGATCTTGACGGCGCCCTCCGGCGTGATGCGCACGTTGGCCGGCTTGAGATCGCGGTGCACCACGCCAGCCTCGTGTGCGGCCTCGAGTCCATCGGCGATCTGCCGGCAAATATCGAGCGCTTCGTCGAGCCGCAGCGCTCCGCCCTTCAGCCGCTCTTCCAGGTCTTCGCCCGGGACGAGCTCCATGGCCAAGAAGCTGGTGTCGCCCTCCTGATCGATGCCGTGGATTCCCGCCACGTTTGGGTGATTCAACGAGGCGAGCGTCCTGGCTTCACGCTCGAAACGTCGCAAGCGCTCCTCGTCGTCTGCGAGTTCCAGAGGCAGCACCTTGATCGCCACCTCGCGCTCGAGGCGGGTGTCTTTGGCGAGGTAGACCTCCCCCATCCCCCCAGCCCCGATGGGGGCGAGGATCTCGTAGAAGGAGAGGGACTGACCCATGGTGAGGGGCATGAGAGGTCGGTGAGTCTAGCCCGCACAGCCGGCCCCCCACCACCAAATGCGTATTCCGGCAAACCCGAGCCGCACCACTATTCGGCGTTTTCACCACAACCCGCACTCCTCGCCGTCGGCCGAGTAAACGGCGAACAATGGTGCGACTCGGTACGGTCTACTTCTTTCGACGACAATCCGTCCGCAGGAACGTGAACCACGAGCCGTCCTCGTTCTGGATCGACGACGCGGTCGTCCGATGGTCGGCATCGACGAACTCGTGCCGCTCGCGGTATTTCGCGCTCGTTCCGATGACGCCCCACCGCGGGCCTTCGGTTTCGAGCGTCAGCACCTTTTTCGCATCGTCCAGCTGACCGGTAAAGGTCCACAGGAACGCCGTGGAGGAGTCGATCCACGTCCCGACGAACGACTCCTTCTCCGGGTCGTACCCGAGCGTCAGCACCGAGCTGAATGCAACACCATTGGAGTCGGCACTCCCCTCGTCGACGACCCACAACGGGCCGATCGAGCGCACGCTCTCGGTGCTGGTCATTCCCATTGGCTCGGCCCCTGGCTCCATTCTCGCCTCGGACGTGACGTCCCACTCACCGACGTAGTGTTGGAGCCACTCATGCTCCTCTAGCACCTGAGGAACAGGCGGCGCGTCCTCCTGAAGCGCGAGAGCCGAAACAGCGAGCGATGCAGCGACGAGGATCGGAGTCGTGAGATTCATGATCGGAGCAGCGTCCATCGTCCGATACGGCCCGTCAAGTGTCGGATACCGAGACCGAACAATTTCCGCCGGCCTACTCCAATACCGAGTCGCACCATTTCTACCCGCTTGCCTGGAACCCTAGCCATCCAAACCAGTCATGAAGCAAGACGCCCAGACCAGTACCGAGTCGCACCATTGTTCGCCGCTTTCTCCGCAACCCGCATGCACCGCGGCGGTCAGAGAATCGGAGATCAACCATGGCTCGACGAAACCGGCGCGACACCCCCGATTCCTGGCACCACGTCATAAACCGAGGCATCGCCAGACGCCCCCTGTTCGAGGACCGTCAGGACATTCGATATTTCCTGAGTCGCCTGGCGCGCGAAGTGCGTAGGGGGCGGATCGAAATCCACGCCTATTGCATCCTGACAACTCACTACCACCTGCTGATTCGCAGCCCAAAAGGGAACCTATCGGAGGCGATGCGCCGCGCACAAAACGAGTATTCGCGCACCTTCAATCGGCGGCACCGGCGCGACGGGACACTCATCCGTGGACGGTTCTTGTCGAAGCCCGTTGACTCGCTCGAGTACCAAGCGAACCTGCTTGCCTATATCGACGAGAACCCTGTCCAGGCAGGGCTCGCCTCACTGCCCTGGAACTACCCGTGGTGCAGCGCCGCCCACTACGTTCACAGGCGAGGTCCGATTTGGCTGGAACGCTCCTGGGTTGAAGAGCACACCAGGTCGACCGCGGAACGGAAGACATTTTCCCCCGCGGACTACGCCGGCCTGGCGCGTCCACGCTTGGCGGACGGACAGCGCTGGCTCATCGAGGAACGACTGGCCGACCCGCGAAGTGGTCTCGACGACCTGATCGGAGCGGCGCCACCGGCAGTGCGCGAATGGATGACCCGAAAGGCCCGCCTGGCGGACGGAAGCGAGATAGGAGTTGCAGTTTGTGACATCGCCTCGGTCCGTGCGGCGGTAGAGGCGGGGCGGGCAGGCGGACCATGGCAGATCGCTCCGAGCCGTCGCGGGACGGACGCGTGGTCCCTGGCCGAGATCGGCCTTCTGAGATTGCTCGCCGGGCTATCGCTCCAACGCGTGTCCTCAGAGACGGGCATGAGCCTGTCGAGCGTGCGGCGTCGGCAAGCCATCCACGCCGAACTGGTAGGCAGCAACGAGGAGTACGGCGTGCGGGTCGGCGCACTCGGCGCGCGAGCCCTGGAACTCTGCCACCGGCCGTAGTGAGCCGGGAAACCGGCGAACATTGGTGCGACTCGGTAAGGTCGAAAAACTTGCGGTTTCGCGGCCGCCGGGACCCGCTTCGGGTCTAATCGAGACGGAAGGACGATTCCCTGCGTACCAATTCAAGAGACCCTGAGACCGTCGAAGACTGGGTGGCGCGCTTGCTCGACGAAGAGGACGAGGAGCGCGAGCGCCTGCTCGCCGCGCTCGCCCGCGAGGACGCGGCGCGCGCCAGCCGTGTGCGCTCTCGTCTTGCCGCTCTGGCGAGCTTCGGCTTGGATCTCGACGAACTCGCCGGTGCGCCCCCTAGGCGTTGCGGTCCCTACCGCCTGCAATCCCGCATCGGCGGCGGAGGGATGGGAGAGGTTCACCTGGCTGTCGACGCGCAGGGGCGGCGCGTCGCCGTCAAGCTCGTCCGCCCTGACCGGCTCGTGTTCGACGGCGGCAGCGAGCGCTTCGCACGCGAAGTGCGCGCGGTTTCGGACCTCAATCATCCCGCCATCGTCACGCTGCTCGACTCGGGCGAGGACGAAGGTATCCCCTGGTTGGCGACGGAGTGGGTCGGGGGCGCGAGCCTGGCCGAGATCGTCGAGCACCTACGCCACAGACCGCCCGAATCGCTGGGACCCGAGGACTTTGCCGACGCAGTCGTCGCGTGCGCTGACGAACGGCCGGACGCCGAGAACGCGCGCGCCGGGGCCTTCCCCGGGAGCACCTGGCCCGAGGTCATCGCCCACGTGTGCGCGCGTGTCGCCGAGGGCCTGACCCACGCGCACGACGCGGGCGTGATCCACCGCGACGTGAAGCCTGCCAACGTGCTCGTGACGCCAGCGGGTCGGGTGCTCCTGGTCGACTTCGGACTCGCGCTCCCGCGCGGCGTCGAGCGCATGACTCGCACCGGCTCCTGGCTCGGGTCGCTGCCCTACGCCTCCCCCGAGCAGCTCGAGGGCGGTTCGCGGCCGATCGACGCGCGCACCGACCTTTACAGCCTCGGCGCGACGCTGCACGAGCTCCTCACGCTGCGCACACCGTTCCTGGGCGGGCGCGAGAGCGACGTCCGCAAGCGGATCTCGACCGGCTTGCTGGATGGCTGCCGGAAGCTCAACCCGCGCGTGCCGCGCGCCCTCGCGAGAATCGCGAGGGCGGCGATGGACCTCGACCCGCGGCGGCGCTACCTCGACGCCCGTGACCTCGCTGCGGACCTCCAGCGTGCCGCGGCCAGCCAACCCGTGCGCGCGCGCCGGCCGCCCATATGGCTTCGCGCACTCCGCGCTGTGCGTGGCCACCCGCGGCTGAGCACCGCTTGCGCTGTCGCCGCGGTCCTCGTGCTCGGATCACTCGGATTCGCGGTGCGCGAGCGCATTCACGCGCAGCGCATCCGGCGCTTGGCGGACGGTGAGCTGCTCGTACGGCTCGAACAGGAGGCGTCGGGCTTCTGGCTGCCCGACCTCGGCGGTGTCGAGCGAATGGAGCGATGGTTGGTGCGAGCCGAGGGTCTGGCGAGACGTGGCGATACGCACCGGCGGTCACTCGACACACTGCGCCCGCGGGCGCTCCCCTACTCCGCTGTCCAGCGCGAGAGCGATCGCATCGATTCGGTCCTGCAGCTTGCGACGCTCGCACTCGAGCTCGAGGGTCTCGCAAACCTCATGGACGGCAAAGATCGGACACTCGTGACTTTGCCCCCGTCCCCCGAGCGGTCCGCGGCGCTCTGGGCCAGTACGCGTGAAGCGCTGGAGGAGCGTCCGATTGAGGCCGTATCCGAGCTCCGGGAGCGGGTAGCCGTGATTCGCAAGAGGATGTCTAGCCGGGCCGACCACTGGCGCTCCGATCTGCAGCAGCTGCCGGACCTGGAACATGTGATCGACCGCATGGCGCCGCGACTGACCGAACGTCGGACCTGGAGCTTCGACGACGAGGTAGACCAGTGGCGGCACGACGCGCTCGCGACGCTCGTCGGTAGCCTGGCCGGACTGGCGCGCCTGACGGACGATGTACGCGGGCAACTCGATGCTTCGATTCAGATGCGCGAGGCCTTCGAGTCGAGCCGAGCGTGGCCGCGTGCGATCGAAGCCGTCGCCCGCTCGCCCCGTTACGGAGGCCTCACGCTCGAGCCCGTTTTCGGACTCGAACCGCTCGGACCGGATCCGACGAGCGGGCTCTGGCAGTTCTTATTCATTCCGAGCGGCACGCCCCCTGGTGCCGATGATCCGGATCGTCTCTCGATGAGCGAGGACGCGGGCATCGTCCTCGTGCTGCTTCCTGGATCGCGCTACCGCATGGGCAATCGCCCGGACGAGGCCGCCGCGACGCCGGGGCGCTTCGGTCTACCGCTGCACGACGTGGAGCTCGCGCCGTTCTTCATATCGAAGTACGAGCTGACCCTCGGCCAAGCGCTACGCATGGCCGACTCGCTGCCCAACAACCAGCCTCAGCCCGAAAGCCGTAGGCACCCCGCGGCGATCGACTACAAGCCCGGCCGGGCGCTGCTCGCACGCTACGGCCTCGAGCTCCCCACGGAAGCGCAGTGGGAGTACGCGGCGCGAGGCAATCGATTGCTGGAGCCCTTCGAAGGCTACGTAAACGCGCTCGACCACACGCGCATCGAAGCCTTCGAGGCCGAGGGCACTCCGAGTTACAACAAGGCCACGTTTCGGGACGGATACTACCGCGCGGCACCCGTGGGGACCTTCCGTCCGAACGCGTTCGGGCTGCACGACATGCTGGGCAACGTCGCCGAATGGTGCCGTGATGGTTTCGTGACCAGGGGCTACACGACGTTGCTCAGTCGACCGGGTGACGGGCTCAAGGGCAGCGTGCTGACGCCGTACTACTACGCGTGTCGGGGCGGCTCCTATTCGGACGGGGCGGAGTCCCTGCACGCCGGCCGCAGAACCCATCACGCACCGGTCAATGTCGCATCGATCGGTCTACGGCCCGTGCTCAACCTCGACGCCCGTTAACCCGGCTCAGGCCGACGGATCGAGGTCGGCCGACAACCGCGCCAGCGCGCGCGCAAGCAACTTGCGCACCGCTTCCGGCGTGCGCCCCATCGCGGCGGCGATCTCGGCGTAACGCTGCCCCTCCACCTGGGACCGGCGCACGATCTCGCGATAGTCCGGGGGCAGGGCGCGGACGGCGCGCTCGAGCCGCGCAGCTTCGTCGGCGAGCTCGGCCTGGTCTCCAGCCGGATGGGCAGTGGGATCGGCGCAGTCCTCGACGGCACCTGGCCGAGACGCCGTCCCGTCTAGCGGCTCGGTGGCGTGATCGCGGCGCGCGGCTCGCCAGTGACGGACCCGATTCCGGATCTTGTGCTCGGCGGCCTGGCGGAGCCAGCGCTGGAATGCGCCCTCTCCGCGGTCCTCGAAACCGCCCGCACCACGCAAGAGTTCGCGGCAAGTGGACTGGACGATATCCGATACCGACTCCTTGGCCGCCAAATCCGGCCCCATGCGCTCGCGGACGTAGCTCGCGAGGCCCGGTAGGCTGGCGACGATGCGCTCGGCAAGGGGGCGCGGAGAGTGGGGCTCAGGAGGCATCGGAGGTCCCTATCGTAACACCGGGTCCAGAATCGCTCGAATCCGAGTCCGGTCGCCCCGCCATCCGGTCTTCGGGCTCCTGTGGGGCGCCTCTCGGCGCGCTCCGGCATCACCCCCCCTTTTTTCGAGGAGCCCGTCCATGATCCGCGCATTTGTCTCCCTGGTTCTCGTGGCTTCCGCGAGCCCCGCTCTCGCCGTCCAGACCATTCAAGCGAGCCCCACCGGCCCCCGGCTCCCGATCACCCTCGGCCAGATCCCGTGCCTGGGCGCGCGCAATCTCAACAGCCTCCCGGGGGATGCGAATGCCGAGCACGTGATCAACGCCGACGGCCGGTACATCCTCACCGCCGGCGTTCCGGTGAGCGCGGGGAAGAGCGGGATTCGCCTCGATCCTCCGGCGAGCCACGTCGTGATCGACCTGAACGGGCACACGATCTTCGATGACGCGGCTGGGGCCTCGCTGAACGGCATCGAGCTCGACTACCACTACACGATCCTCAAGATCGCTGCGAACGGCGGAGGGACGAAGAACCTGGGAGGCAGCGCGCTCGACATCAGCAGCGCGGCCGGCGTGATCGGCAACGGCATCGTGATGGAAGGCTGTGGAGGGACGGCGATATCGGCGATCGACGTCGAGATGCTACAGCTCACGAAATGCGTCTCTTCGGAGGGAGCGGGCTTCGTGTCCTACTGCGGGCCGTCGATCACCCTGGTCGACTGCTTCGACGCGAATTCGTCGGGGGACGGCGTCGTGGTCGTCGACACCTGCGCAACCTTCCAGGGCGTCCCGATTCAGTTCAAAGCCGCCAAGCACCGCTCGAGCGGTGCCGGCGGCGACGCGATCAGCGTGACGACAACCCAGTCGGCCCTGAAGCTGAGCATGGACGGGGGCAACCTCGGGTCGAGCGGCTGCGACGGTGTCTCCATCTCGGCCGGAGGTGGAACGACGTGCGAGGTGAAGATCGACAGCTCGTCGATCGTGGGCTCTGGCGAGGACGGAGTCTCCGTAAGCGGGGCCGGGAGCGGCGGACGCATCTCTTGTGTTCTTCGTAGCAGCAACCTCGGGTCGAGCGGTTGCGACGGCGTCTCCATCGCGCCCGGCGGAGGCGAGTGCGACTTCCAGATCGAATCCTGCGCCATCATCGATAGCGGCGAGGACGCCGTCGACGTCTCCGGGACCGGACGCGTCCGCGGCAAGCTCAAGGTCTCGAATCTCGGGTCCAGCGGCTGCGACGGAGTATCGATCGACCTCGGCGGCGGCGGATCGGGCGACGTCGTCCTGGAGGAGTGCATCATCGCCGACAGCACCCTCAACGGCGTGCGGGTCGTGATGGACGGCCATAACGGCGGGATCATAAAGCTCGCGAGCTCACACTTGGCGGGCAATGGTTCGAGCGGCGTCTCCGCCACGGGCTGCTCCGTCGCGATGAGCGACTCTTCGGTCCGGTCGAGCACCGGCCGCGGGATCGAGGTCCTGACCGGGGTCCAGTGCCGGCCGCACTCGGTGGTGCTCGAGCGGGTTACCGTCGAGAGCTGCGGCAGCGATGGGATCTGGGTCGAAAGCACCGCCGGTGGCCGGCTCGAAAAGTGCGCAGCCATCGGCAACGTCGGTACAGGCATCCACGTCGGCGACGTCGTGACGGGAGTATGCGCCACGGGCATGGTGATCAAGAAATGCCACGCGGCGAGCAACGTGACGGGCTACAACGTGCTCGCTTCCGGAGGCCACGTCGTCGTGGGCAATGCCGCGTCCCTCAACACCACCGACTACAGCATCAACCTGAACGGCAACGTCGTGGGCCCGATCCAGACCAACCAAGCTATGCTGGCAACCCCGCACCCGCACGCGAACCTGCACTGAACCGCGCGAACTGACAGTACCGAGTCGCACCATTGTTCGCCGCTTTCTCCGCAACGCAGACATCTCGCGGGAGTCGGAGAAGGCAGCCCTTCACCGGAGGTGCGGGCATGGATGGTTCGCAAGAGTCGCCTGGCGGTCGGAAACAACCTGGGCGATTCGGCGTGCGACACCCCATCGATTGGTGCCGCCGTAGAGGAGAGTCGGACGAGGAGCCCATTACAGCTCGCTCCGAATCACCGCGGACGGACGGCTGGGCGCTCGCAGAGATCGGACTTCGGAGATCATTCGCCAACCTAGCGCTCCAACGAGTATCAACCGAATCGGGCATGAGCCTGTCGAGCGTGCGACGTCGGCTCGCCATCCTCGCCTGGATGGTGAACGAGGACAGGGTCTACGGTGACCGAGTCCGTGCGCTGGGAGCGTAGCCTTTGGATTCTGCCATCGGCCGTTCTAGGCGGGAAACCGGCGAACAACAGTGCGACTCCGTATGTCCGCCCATAGCGATCGATCACGTCGCCCGCGCGCTCGCCGGGAGCGTTAGCGGGGACAGGCTCCGAATCGCGCGCGTCGTTCACTCGGCATCCTCCGCACCGTACTCCGCCCGCCACGCCTCGAGCTCCCCGCGCCACTCCGCGGCCAGCGCGTCGTTGCCCTGTTCTGGTTCGGTTGCGTGCCAGGCTTCGTAGAAGTCGACCATGCGCTGGATCCCAGTGCCCGCCGCCGGATCCGTCGGGTGC